>JACCDT010246368.1_pt1 | contig 464748 bp, 552 predicted proteins | sample 7446291 | NCBI WGS metagenome assembly JACCDT01 (sample SAMN15323446, study PRJNA562643) | freshwater metagenome | isolation source: river surface water | place: USA:Blue River Watershed | collected 2017-08-17 | reverse complement strand
GCGGAAGGGGGCGCACGTCGAGTTGGTTCCTTTGCAGGACGCCGCGTACGCCTTCGCGGTGTTATGTTCCATCCACGCATAGCCCCACGGCTGGTCAATCCTGTCCACCACCACCCACAGCACCGGGTCTTTCTTGGTCACGGGTTCACCTCGCGTCCTCGCTGTTCGTTCAATTCATCACAAAGCCGCTGAGCGTGTTCCTTGGTCAGGCCCGCATCGAGCAGCATGTTCTTCCGGGCGAGATAGGTTCCGTAGCCTCGCGGGAACGGCCAGATCGTGCGGACAACTTCCCACTCGCCGTAGCGAATCCACTTCCAGAGGCGAACGATCCATCTGTCTGTTGACCGCTTCTTCACTTCTTCACCCCCTTCGCGGCTTCGGCGGCTTCGCGGGTGGAGTAGCAGTCGCGGATGGCGTACTCGTGCCATTCGGTGCAGTCGTCGCCCGGAACCCCAACCTGCCCAATCACTTCATCTTGACAAACATCTACGTCAAGCGTTCTCGTGGGATGATCCGGGTGATAGACAACAGACATGAACGGAATAGCAATCGCCCCATCCGCAGTGATCGGCAACGTCCCCAGTACATTCCTCGGCTCCCCATCAGGCCCCGCGAACGCCGCGAACTTCGCACGCTCGGCGGTGAGAGCGGCGGCGATGGCCCGTTCCAAGGCCATTCGGTCAACCTGCTGATACACAGGTGGCGAATAGTCCAGATACACCAAGTCCTCGTGTGCGATCTTCGCTGCAATGCTCTCAACGCTTTCCATCGCCGCTCCTTCATCCGGCAATTGTGGAAAGCGCATTGAGGAATAAAACTAAGGATGATCCCCAAAGCCAGCAATCCGACATAATGAACGATGCGAGTTTTCATGATTCATTCTTTCTTGCTGGTTTCTAGTCTTGCGGCTCTTCGGAAGTTCCGGTTTCGGCATAAAAGCCAAGACGCTCAGCAATTGTGGCTCGATCGCTAAAATACTCGATCACAGACAAAAGATTGCTAACATTCCTCTCTAAGAGAGAAAGTTTTGCTTCCTTTTTCGTAAACCCTTTTGCCATTTGTTTCTCAATGGCAAGATTTTCAATCTTTTCGTATTGCTCATCCGTTAGATGCGCATAAGCATCGGCTGAGGAATCAAAATAATCGCCAAATAAAGCGTCATACAGACGAGAGGAGGTTCCTGTTGGGTTGCCGTTTGTGAGGCAATCAATAACGATTCCCTCGTGAGTCAAAATAACAACAATAAATCGACCATCTCCAAGTTGCTTTTCAACTCGAACATCTTGACCAACGGAGCTGTATTCAGTTCCATCAATCTTGAAAACAGGTTTGTTCATGTTATACCTTTTGTGCAAGAAAGGCTAGTCTTATAGCATGTTGTACTTGCGATAGTTCTCTACCTCTGCCTTGCAGAAGTCTTCAAAGGTTGCAGTGGACCATCCCTTTTCGTAGCCGATAGCATGGGCGAATTCGATCATCATGGCGTCGAATTCCATGTACTTCCCTTCGGCGACCTTTTTCGGACTTGCCCCAGCCTTGAGCAGTCCTTCCTTCGCCATCTTCTCAAAGATTTCAGAAAGATCGAACTCGCCATTGAGGGAGCGAACAAAAGTTGGGCCGCCCGTTCCTCCATTCTCAAAGCAGCCGACCTCCTTCCCGTCCTTGAAGATTTTGCCAACCCAATAAGGAGTCTCTTGGCCTTTGGCTCGCTGATCGAATCGAACAGAGTAGCCGTTTCCGACAGGGATAAATTTTGCTTTTGCCATGCCCAATTCTTTCCTCGCAGAAGGCTAGTCTAATTCTTCGCCTAGAAGGTGAATCTGGTCTTAGCGGCAATACCGACCCCAAGACTGCTTGATTTTACCGTCTGCGTCAAGCACCGCTGCTCCAAACTCGGGACCGCAGCATTCGCAAAATGTGCGATAATAGATTGATAGCGTTCCTCTACAAAATTCCCACTTCTTTCGCTTACCGTTTGAATACTTAGGGATTACGAAGTTTACTTTTTGTCCGTCTTCCAACTTCCCGGCATTAAACAAATCACGCAACTTCCATTCATCAGCGATCTTAACAACCTTTGGCTTTGCCATAGAAAACTCCTTATCGGGGAATTCCGATGGCTATAACAGCCGCCCATTTGGACGGCTGTTGTTGCGAATCAATCATCCTCTGGTTGCCCGATAAAAGTGCTGAATCCTCCGTCTTGGGACAAGAAACTCATATCATTCTCTAACTCTTTCCGAATTTCGTCTTCATCTGCGCCGCACTGCTCCTTCACCATCTCGACGGCAAGATTGAGAGCATCTTCAAAATTTGCTCGCTCTCGAATAACTCCCAAGTTTCCATCAATGAGGTTGATAACAAGATACGGCTTGCTCATGCTCTATACCTCCTGAAAAGATCGTAGTCTTGAAGAGTCAAAACTCCAATGCAAACGATCCACAAACAAACAACACGAATCCAAGAAAAAGGATGCCCAAAGCATTCCACCATTGCGATGTCAATGAGACAGGTTAGCGCAAAAACAACAACTAAACCAAAGACAATTTCAAAAAATCTCTTCACACCAACTCTTCCAATCGTTGAATCAAGAGAATCTGCGCATCCTTGCTTTTCAGGATTTCAATGACAGTCTCTAGCATTCCCTGATGATAGTATGGAAACTTCTTACCAGGTTCTCGGTTGTCGCTTTGAAGCATATGAGATGCGTACAGGTTGATATGATCTGCAACCTTTTTAGCCTGAATCTTGATTGCCTCATCCAGAGGAGAATACTCCCGAGCAACGTCAGTGGCGAGGGCTTCGCAGATAAACCAAAAAGGCTCAGCTAATGAAGGATGAAGAAGACGCTTCATTCCAAACTGCGGATCATCAAAAAATTCTTTCGGAGTTTGGACTTTGGTTTGCATGATAGACTTTTTCCGCGCAAAAACTAGTCTTTCAATCCAATACGCTTTTCGACTTCTTCCTTTTCTTGCAGGAAAGTGTGAAGATCAAATAATTCTCGAAAGTTGGGAGTTATGCTGCCTTTTTCTACAAAAATCCCATAGCGACCAGAATTCTCGCTCTTTGGCCAATCCCTATATTTCATCCCATCAAAGAAGAATTCGTGGGAATCATATTCGCGGCCGCTTCCGTGAAATCCAACGTAAGGCAAAGAACGAGGCCAATTTGACTCGTCAGCAATGCCCTCTTCTTCTACGACATGCGCAAACCCGTCCTTCTTTGGATCGTTTTGAAGAACAAATCCAATTTTTTCAAAAGCCTCAACATCGTCGGACTCACAATAAATCGAGATATGGCAACGATCGCTCATTTTTACCTTTCACGAAGACGCTAGAGGAAAAACCATCTTGTCTGCTAACTTGCGAACCTTTTTAATGCGAAGCAGAATGGCTTTTGCTTGGCTTGGCGGTCCTAGACTGCTTTTCTGTTCGTTGCGCAAGTCTTCAGTAGCGACTTCGTGAGCATATTCGAGAACCGCTTTTAACGCTTCATGCTCAGCATCGCTTGTTTCGATCGTAATGCTGCGCTGCTTGTTCTTTTCGCTCTTTGGCATGAAACACCTTCTCTCGAAAAAGAGTAGTCTACGAAACGTCGATCCAATCAGTATATGTTCTGGAAAAAGGATCGAAATTGAAATCGTTTCGAGTCAGACCGTAGCGATCAAGCATCTCGCTAAAACTAGAGTAACTGTTACCGCCAGGAGTCATCTGAAAACAAACATCATTCGTTGCTGAATTCAGATCAACTCGAACGATATCTCCATTTGACAGAACTGCGGAGTGGCTGGTTGTCTCAGTAACTTCGACTTCGATCTCTGCTCGATTTCGACGATTTCCGGTTGGCTTGTCAATGCGTGGCATGGTTCGCTTCCTTTTCAGCACAAAGCAAACCAGAAATCCTAGTCTCAAAGCATCTTCAAAAGATTCGTGTATTTCTTCACACGATCTGCGACGACTTGGCTTGGATTGCTGCTCATTGTTGAGAGGTTTTCCAAAATCTCAGCATCCGCCAAAATTGTTGCCATCTGTAACGAGCTCATAGAGTGACTTGTTTGCTCTACAGGCTTCTTGTTAGGCAACGGCGGATATGTCGTGGTCAGCCGGAACATCGAATCAGGGGGCTCTTCGCCGGTCCTGTAAAAGCCAGGATCTTCCTTGAAAACAGTGATAGAGGTTCCGTCGCTCTTTTGAAAAACAATGGATGAGAGTTTCATGTGCTACAATCCTCAAAAGAATGCTAGTCTTTGTTGAGTTTCCAGGCCTCTTCAAGAGTCATTGATCCATCGAGCGTCTGGCAATCCGGCTCCCATCCGCCAGGAATATATTGAATTCCAGGATGAGCTCTCTCAACATCAAAGTCTTGTTCAACCAGCATTACATCGCTGAGATCGCTTGCTGCCTTGCGAGCAGCGATTTGTGCTGCTTCTTTGCTCGACTCAGCGACAACAGGGAATTCCAGGTCAATGCGGCAATAAAAGAGTTGCTTTGGCATGTTTTACTCTCTGACCAAAAAACGTAGTCTAAATAAAAAGCCGCCCAAACAACAAGTTTGAAGCGGCAGAGGAAAAGGCTTTTTATATCTCTTAATTACAATTAACCTACTAAGTTCGTCTATCCAAAGATGAAGTTCACATGACTTTTCTCCCGATAATTTGGAAATGGTTTTAGCCATCCTCTTATCGAGAGATAATGGTAGCAGAATGAGTTTTTCACTTTAGGCATTCACTCATAACGATTTTTCGTGCCTTAAAAGAAAAACGCCAACACCGTGGTTAGCAGTGCTGGCGTCTAAGCCTGTTGTTCATCCTACAGCAGCGATTTTTATTCCGAGTTAAGTCGTTTTCGCTGTTCGGTTGCCGTCGCAATGCGAGATTGATTAATGCTAGTTCTTTTGGAATTTCGCATTTTTGTTGTTCTGGCTTTTAGGCCATACCAACCAATTAGTTCTTGCTTTCGCTTGAACTTTACCTCCGTGCCTCGGAGCATTGACTTGAAGGTAATCGCTGAACTATTTACTTTTCAGTCATGTCTTATCAGATACCATCTAACAAGACATGAGGCTTGTGTCAGACTTGTAGAAGAGCATTCGTTTCTGGGGCTTCTCGATAAGCCGAGTTTCCAGTAACTTTGCTTCCGTCGAAGCCTACTTGCGAGTTGATCGAGCCTTACTCTTTTCGCAATTAGTATCTTCTTCTGTCATCTCTTGATCGCCGAGTATTAGTCGATCGCTCAAGAGGCTCACCCAGTTTTTGACCCTTGCGAATCAATCTTCGGTGGGGCGACGGAGGAAGTATACCTCGCTCCCCCATCCTCGTCAAGCCCAAGACAAGAAAATTCCCAACTTTTCTAACCGACAACTTATCAACAAGTTGTCCCGAATTCTGGACAACTTTATTTTCACTCGCAAACTCAGACGATGCCAGCATTCTTGCGCAACGCCTTCAAAACTGTTTCCTTATGATCCTCCAAAGCGTACCCGATGATGCCTCCAGCGTCCTCGTCTACAATAGCAACAACCTCGTTTTTATTCATTGACATATTAAGATCATCTTTCTGATCCGTTGATAGAGGATCGCTCCAAAAACGGTTGTCATAAAGAATGATTCGGCCTTTACAAGACACCGTTCCGATTGCCATGCCGTCCGTATAGACTTCTTTGTTTTCAAGTTCTTTCGGATCAAAACTCGTATCTTCTGCAATCACGACATTCTTTTTATTCGTGATTCGGCTTACCTCTCTGGCCAAGTCCCTTGAATCGAGCTGTTGCAAGGCTTCAACGATTGCCTCGATAGCCTTTACGTCTTCGAGAATTGTGATTGGGCTTTTCATGTTTATACATTCTCGCGAAAAATTCTAGTCTTGAACAATTCGGCGTTGCCGCGGATGTCTGATTCTCTTTGCCCCTCTAGCCAAGTATCTGGGCTTTTCTGCCTTGATATTTGCTACAGGGCTAGACAAAAGAAACGAAGAACTTGAGTAAATAGTAAACCTGCAAGTTCTGATTTTTGTCCACTTAGGAATGCGCATGAATTCCTTTTTGGGCCTTTGATACCGCATTGAATTCCAGCTCCGCTTTCTTCAAAAGCTGCTCGCCCATGCTTACAATGTGTTCGAGACCATCTTTCTTTCCCATCTCAATCAAGATTTTCCCGGCATTATGTAGCAAGACGTTGGCGGAATGACCCATCATTTGGCCGAATAAGCAAGCCTCAAACAAATCAGGGCTCGCAGCAATCAGTCGGGCATTCGCACGCTGCTCATCAGGAGATGGGCATTTGATAGTCTTGCCATTCTCTTTGATTTCATTGTGCGCAAAAATCCAAACGATGTAGCCGTTATCGCTTGAAATCGAAGTATAAGGAACCGTAAATCCTCCGCATACGTTCCACGGACCAGAAGTATGCGAAACAGGACGAGTTCCTGAACCAAGACTTCCGACGCTTCGTTCTTTCGTGTTATTCATTTCCCGATCTCCGAATAGGCGGCATGGACCTTCTTGAACCGCTCGACCTGCGCCGGATCGGGACTAAGGCTAAAGGCGTCTCGGCATTCGGCGGCAACGATCCTGCGGTAAGCAGCCTTGACCTCATCCTTTGTTGCGCCTTGACGCAAGCCAAGAACGGCGTAGGGATTGTCTTCTCCGAGGATTTTTACGGCCTCATCGTGACCGTACATTCGCTGTTCGTAGTTGCTACGCCATTCGTCTGAGCTACCAGGCTTGGCTCGACCGTAAGGAGCGTAGCCCTTGTCAAAGATGCTCGGACGAGGTTTCTTTGTTCGTGCCATGTCTTATTTCTTGCGCGAAAAAAGTAGTCTTGAATCAAAGAAGAATTGCAGCATAAACATGAGAGAAAACAAGAACGCAAGTAAGAGAGATCATCTCAAAAATGCGCAAAAAGATCTTTATAGACAGTTTCTCAGCAAAGCCAGACTCATCCTTCCCGTAAATAGCAATCATTTTGCCAAGCCCCCACTCCGTAGGGGAAATCAAGAGAGCGAAAGCAAAGATGACAACAAATGATTGAGCGTAAGTAGCTTGCGGCAGCTCAAATGGATGCCTCAAGAAATAGTTGAAGATGAGCATATAAACATATGCTCGGAAAAAATACAGCACAAAATTCAAAGCCGCATCAAAACAAAAAAGGAAAAACGCAACCATGCTCGTTACTCCAAATCCCGTCCAGTAAACGGATTGAATCCAAAACGCTTATTGAGGCTTGCCGTTCGATCGCCAGAATCTTCGCCCCATCCCATGCGAACAAGAACGCTGTGAATGCTTAGTCCTTCCAAATTCTTCTCAGCATCCGATTGGCTCAAAGTCTGATCGCCGTTGCCAGCCATTTCGGTTTCAATAGCAACCTCCCGAATCTTGTCGCACTGTTCGTCCGACAGATGGGGATAACAGTCAGAAGAAAAAACATCAGGATCAATCAAAATAAGAGAGCCTTTGAGACGTTCGATAGAACTCTCTCGACCGTATTCTGCGCCAGCATCGTGCCGGTTTTCTTCGGTCGAAACTTGAAGAACCTCTCCGTGAGTGTCGTATTCTCCAACAACCTGACATGCTGCGTTATACATGGCCTCCAAAATAGGCCAATTCTCTTTGTTTGAGAGTAAAGCAGCAAACCACGGCGAAGTTTCTTTTTCGATCTTCATGGTCTACGACTTTGCCTTGTATCCTAGTCTGGAGATTTGAAGTTTTTTCCGCCGATCATGTATGCGTAAGCATATCCAAGAGTTTGACAATCAGGCATTGTGATGTTTCTTAGCCAAAGATAAATGAAAACGCATCCAGCAATCTTGGCATGAAGTTCATCCCAGCAGGAAGGGGCAAGCATCCCGATCCCGCCATGACGCCAACCTAGCCCCCAATCGCCGTTTTCCACTCGCCCCCATTGCTGGGAAATCTTAATGTCAAAATCATCAAGGAAGGCATCGCAGACCTCGATACTCTCAAAGTCGCTAATCAAAAAAGATTCATACTTCTTGATTGCTGCTTTTTCTTTTTCGTTGAATTCGCTAGACATTTGTTTTTCCTAAATAACACTAGAGGTCTTGCAAAACCTCTAGTGCCAAGCCGTGTTTATCTGAATTGGAAGCCTAGTTAGAACACGTCTAATCTTTTCCTGCTTGGACTTATTTATTTCTGCCGTATCGCCGCATGGGGTTTACGTCCCAAACCCGGTCGCGCTAGTTCGTCTGCAAAGCAGCCTTCAACTTGTTGTGAACATCTCGCCAAGAATCAAAATCAACAGTGCCAACAATGAAAGTTTCCTGTTCCTTGCCCTCGATATCGTACCAAGTGTACCGATCGTTTGCCTCCAAAACAAGACTTGAGCCGTCGTTGAGATCAATCCGATTCGAGTTCTCTTCGTTGAGTCGGCAAGGCCAACCGCACTCGGGCATCGAGTAAAAACCAAGATTGGGGGCGGGGCATTTCGTAACGCTCATTGTCAAATCCTTTTCAAATAAACGCTAGTCTTACGGGAAAGGCTTCCTGTCCTTCTTGAACAGAGGTCGATTGCTTTTGGGAAACATCCTTCGAGGACGCTTGAGAAGCGGCTTTTTCCGAGGGAAAAGACTTCTAAATACGTTTCTCATACAAGAAGTCTTTGAATCAAAACCCTAGTCTGCATCTTCCTACTTCATAAAACCATGCTTTTTGGCGAAATCAACCTGCTTGCCGCCATCCGGCCCTCGCAACCCGCAAGCACCAAGATGCTTGCATGTCTTTTGATGACCAATGCAGCCAGGACAAGAACAAACCCAACAAAGACGAGAAATATCAAAACTAATTCGATAGACTCGTCCAGTCGATCCCGCAACCTCGAACTTGAATTTGTAACGATTGTCGTCGGGAATGACTTTGAGCGCATTTCCCGCTGCGCTAGGAGCGGCTTTTGCTAGAGCGTTTTTGAGTTGAATATCTGACATGACCAACTCTTTCAAGCCAAAGGCTAGTCTTCGTCTATTAGTTCTTTCAGTTCTTCAAACGTCTTGCCATTCAGCAAAAGATATTCAAAGATTGATTCGATGCCTTGATTTGTAACATCGCAACCTTCTTGCGATCCAATTTCGATTGCGTCTTGGCGGAAATCCTCCTCCATCGACTCCATATCTTCTTCGCTTTTTCGCTCCGCAATCTTATTCCAAATCGCCATAAGGCTAGACGCCTGAGATCGGCTCTTGGCTGCTTCCTCTTGCGACTGGACAAATTCTTCAAACAGTGATACGCATCTTTCGTCGCACTCAATTTGAGAGATGCCGTTATGCTCGTTGGCAACAGATTGCTGGAGATCAGACCATGCGCTTCGCATCCGCCGATCAAGATCAGGGGCAAGAATCATTTGAAGTCCTTTCGTGTCAGTTACCTTTTTCTGCGTCAATGATAGTCTTGGCTCTCTTGAAGCCGACCAACTGAATGAGAGCAGATAGGCACTGTTCTTGCGAATCAGCAAGAGGGGTTTCTGATTCAAAAACCTCTTTTATGTCCAAATCAACATGCTCTTTATCATCAAGATTGTTGTATATTTCTTTTAGTTGAGCAACTTGCTTTTGTAGCCTTGCTTGCGCTGCGACTTGTTTTTTGGCTTGTCGCTCGATCTGATTACAAACTTGCAACAAAGAAGCATCAGAGCCAACAAGACTTAGAATGCTCCTTGCTGATTGCAAAAGCTTGTCAACCTGTTTTTGGCTTATTTGTATTTTATCCATAAGAATCATTCTTGGACAGAACATCCTAGGCCATATTAGACGACCTCTTCCCTTCTCTCTTTTGGAGAGAAACGCTTGGGCATATTTCTACGCCTGAGTGTCCCTCGTAGGGTACACTCGCTACAGGAAAAGGACGAGAATCGAACTCGCATCTCTCTGTCCAAGAATAGCTCTTACAGTCCTTTACTCAAAAAATTCCGTTCCATCCCAGTCTTTATCCGAAGAAGGGTCTTCGACTCGTACAGTTTCTTGCTTAGAGCAGTACGAATCGCCATTCATCGCATCGGAGGCAATCGAATCAATGTCGTGAGTAGAAACGTCCGCATCTGACCAAATCACAATCGTTGTCTTGTAAAGAGGCTTTGACATGATCTACCTCGTCCTGTGTTTTTCTAGTCGTGCTTTTATTCGATCGGGATTTTTTCGATCTGCATTGTTACTTTTGCCGGAAAGACTTTGATCCTTCCATTATCGCAATGGCTTTGAGACCACTTGGCAAGTTCCATCATCTGCGACCAACCAATTTTCTTGGTAAAAGTCTGCATCCTTTCAGGAGAGTCTGCGACATTGAAGAAACCGTCCATACCCAATTCAGTATAGACAGGCTCACCCTTTTCATTGACAAGAGTATACAGTTGTTCGCCATTTTGCATGATATAGTTCTCTATCTGAAAACCTAGTCTTAGATGAACTTTTCAATCAAACTGCCGTTCTCTTCGACAGCAGCGGAAACAATTTCCTGATTCATTCCGCAATGAATATTATCATTGGAAATAACATCAATGAGAGAATCAACAAAGGCTCTTGCCTCGCTAACCCCATTTGCTCCTGTTTCGTCTAACTTGATCTTGATTATGAGATCCATTTATTTCTCGCAAATAGATTCTAAATAAGCGTGGAGAGATTCGCTTGCTTCTTCCATTTCATCGCGAGGGCTTTTCATTCCGTCGATTTTGACTTCGGCAGGATTATCGCTGCGCTCTAGAGAGCCGCAGTTGTATGACTTCTGACGAATCGCCATAGCCAAGCCGACGATCCTTGCTTTTTGTTCAGATGTTAGCATGGTTTTTATTAGTCTCGCAAACGAGAGCAATTGCATTCAGCAAGAGGGTTGCTACGAACAGGGCAATCAGGATCGCAATCTTTCATCGCTCTGCGCAACTCTTCTGCGTTTTCTTTGTTTGCGCGAGAAATAAGTCGAAAGTCTCGCTCGTCAAGATCGGGCTTCTCGCCAGAGCGAATGTTATCCCAATCAATCACTTTGACGATGGGAACCCCAACCCCTCGACCCTTGTATGAATCCTGATAGTTGCCGCCGTTGATAACAACAATCACAAGGGGACGGAGCGGTTCTTTTTTGTTCTTTGGCATACCCAATCCGTTTGTTTGGAAGGCTAGTCTTAGTTACCAAGATTAAGAGATTTTGCCTTTTTCATAAAGGCATTAAAATCCGGATCGCCAAATATCTCTGATTCTTTGAGGCTAAGAAAAGCATCTCGCAAATTAAGAAGTTCTTGAACTTCAATAATCTGTCCTTTTATTTTCTTGTTTTCGATATCGCTAAGAAGAGAAGACAAATCCGCTTCTTCATGAAGCTTATTGTAAGATTCATCGCTCCACTCTGATTCAGGAGTTTCAACAATAACAACCTGAGAATTGTCTACTCCGCTAAAAGACGCTGTATCAGAATCATAGATAAAAGATTGCTTTTCCATATCGCATACTCTACACAAAAAGCCTAGTCTACTCGTTCACTTTTAGCCAAGCACTCATAACGATTTTATTTCGTGTCTAAAAAAACACCCATCGCCCTTTCGGAACGACAGGTGTTTCGTGTTCAGTAAAAACGGTTGACTTTGGTGAATCAACCGTTTTCTGCTTACTTCGAGGGAGCCATCTCGCGACGGATGCCCTCGGAAACCTGCTCCCAAGTCTTGTTCTGAGGCTTGAGGGACAGATTGACGAGTTCGACATCGGAACCCTTGAAGTTCGGGTGGAGGATTCGAGCCGCGCTCAGGAGCGAGTTGAAGGTGCTCTGGAGGTGGCGAGTGAGGCCGACATTACCAGCGTAGGCGTTGATAACGCCGAGAGCCGCCGACGCTTCCTTGCCTTCCGCAGTCTCGCTCACTCGTGTAGCAAGGGAGTTGATAAGAGTCGCGATCATTCGCAGACAACCCTGGACAGGAATCGTGTCCACTCGCGCCGGCGTGACAAAACCGTTCTGATTGAACTGAGCATTCGGAACATCGTTCGCCGTCACCGTGAGAGCCTGATCGACGAACTGCTGAGCCGAAGTCGGATCGGTGATCTGGACCGTGACCCCATTGTTCGAGCGGGACGACCGAGTACGCTTGGGAGCGGCATCGGTCGAAGCGGCGTTGCTGTCAGCGGGAGTCGAAGAAGCGTTCTTTGCCATGATTCAATTCCTTCTGCCTCATTTGAGGCGTTTTGTGAGTTCTTACCTCTCATACTCATGAAAGGCTTACCCCCAACCTTTTACGTTTCAATCCTAGTCTTGAAATCGCCTAGGACCATTAGCGTACCTATTCCGAATACCCAAATCAAGCAGATGGACGATTTTTCTTGCCATCGCCGATCAATCCAAAATACTCATTCCTGAATTCACAAAAAAAGCCCCAACCGTTTTCTTGATTGGGGCAAAAACCTCATTTACAGCAAGAATGCCTTACTTCTTGCTAGCGTCGAGAATACGCTGCGCTTCAGCAAGAATCTGAGCATTCTTCAGCTTGCGACGGGCCTCAACTCGCCCCTTAAGGAAGGCGGAACAGAAGTCGATCATGCTGTCCGCATCCTTATCCCCATCCATCGCCAAAGACGCAAGAGAATCGCCGAGAAGGACAATCGAACGCCCAAGCCCTTGCACATTCATTCGGCCATGAATACTGTCAGCAAGGAATCCAAACTTGTTCCAATGCTGGGCGTAACCCTTCGTCGGATTCTCCGTGCGCTTTCGGAACTCTTCGAGCCAAGAATCGGCACTCTCGATATTCTTCGGGTCAAGAACAATAGTCGTATTGTTCGCCATCGACCGCTTCTTCGGAGATTCGGCAGACGGAACCGGAGCCGGATCAGGAGTGATCGGCTGAGACGGGACAGAAACGACTTCCTTTTTCTTTTTGCTGGGTTTCGACGAGTTCTTGTTCGCAGTGGTCTTTCGGGTAGCAGTGCTGGTTGCCATTTCTTTTCTCCGTTTCATCGATTGTTTGACCAAACTGTTTGGTCTTGTCGGTTACGGATCGGCTTGAAAATCCTAGTCTCAGGTTTCCATCGCCCTGATACTGTACTACCCGAAAAATTCACAAATAAAACTCAGGCAACCCCTTAACAGGGTTGACTGAGCTGAGACGCCCGCCAGCGTGGTCGTTGACGGACAAATAACAATGTCCACCCGCTAAGATGGACATTGTTAGATCGGTTTTGCGGAATAAAAGTAGTTCCCTCGGCGTGACCCACCTTGCGGTTTTGGTGCCGTGGCTTTTTTCTCGCAAAGGCTATCACGCCTCCTCTTTTCTTATCCTTGACTGGCTGAGGTTTCACTGACCTTGTTGAGGGGTCATTAAGTGCAGTATGATTATCTGCTACAATGTTATCCCAGAACGCAGCAGTAAGATGCGAGCAAGAGTAGCTCTTCCCTTTCCTCCCGGGAACAGGATGAGAGGCGCGACCTCTCTTATTTTGTTGTCAATCCGAACATCCTTGATGGGACTCGAACCCATCCTTCCGCTTATTTTTAAGGAAGCGGTCCTCACCGGAGGTTAAGGCTTCACCAATTCCCTGAGTTGATCATCTCAAGTACGCATGATGGGTCCAATGATTAACGAGGAGACCAGTCCTACGAAAGCCAAGGAAAGGGTTTTCACCTTTCTCAAGACATGCCCCTCTCAGTGCTTAATGCGCTGATCAAGTTGAGGCGACTTGGAGACATTCCCATTCAAGAGGCTTTCACTCTTTTGGATCAGTGTCTCAAGACAGTGTTCTGGACGCCCCTTCTTAGGTTTCGTTGGAATTTGACCAACAACGTCTCGTCTTTAGACGGTCGAACAATCTCCATCTCTAATTGCGGGAACGGGATTTGAACCCGTGACCGCCTTATCTTTTATCTATCCACCAACTAAACTGTTTAGCAGTTTTTCTCATATGACAATTGGCGCATCGAACTTGACATTTAGAAACTTCTTCTTGAAGACGCTTTAGTGAAACGCATCTACGGGTCATTGTTGAAATATCAAACTCTTTATCTCTAACATGATCAAACTGAAGAACTAATGGATCTTTTTCTTTACAATCAACACAAGGATGATTCAGAAAATAATCCCAAATCCAATCTCTCAAAACTTGACGATTCTTTTTCGTAAATTCTTTCGCACGTCTCATGTAATCGTGCTTATTATTTTCGTAGTGTTGTTTTGCGTAGGCTTTTGCTTTTTCTGGATCTTTATATGGCATAGATTTTCTCCTATGCCATATTTCAATCGAATGAATCAAACTCCTTCAATTTATTTTGAACCAATAGCGGCTCCTGGATTTGAACCAGGGTTCTGATGGTTATGAGCCATCCGAGATAGGCCAGACTTCTCCAAGCCGCAATCTTTATTTGTCAATTGGTTATGAGCCAGACGAGCTACCATGCTGCTCTATCCCGCTAATTCTCTCTCCAATCTTTCGATCAGAAAGAAAATGCAATCCAACTATTGCAGTAGTTGACTGCCGCTAACTTCAGCGAATCCTTTTGGGACCACCGCATTTTATTCATGCATCCGCTAGAAGATGCATGACTCGATTATATGTTTAGCCGCTTGCAACGGCAAGGATCAACTGAGCAACTTCGAGAACTCTTGTCGATCCCAAATACTGTACAAGAGATATTTTCCCTTGCACAGGCTAGTCTTGAAAAACGAATAGAAACAGGCAGAAGGTGCAACCCCTCTGAACTTTCCGATCAAACCCCATTTGTTATGCGACAGACATCGGTAACGCTTGCAAGACGTATCCCTTAGCATTCTGACAGTGCTGGTTAACTGCAACCTCGCTCCCCTAGCGCGTAGTATATAGCTAGTCAAGGTTTAGCGCTCGGACACTCTTCCTCTAGGCCTTCGCCGGATTTGTGTCTTCCTTCTGCACTAACAAGATTTGATGTACTCGTACCTAGATTACCTAGGAATCTAGTGCCTTATGGCTGGAGATAGCCATTAGGTTTTCAGCCACCTGTTTCTATTCGCTTTTCAAAGACTCGAATTGCAACTGCTAAGTTCCGAGTCAGAACCTCAAAGCAATTTGCTGCAACTCTACTCTTACACCTTGGTTCTTCAAGGGTGTAATTCTCTATCCGTTTTACCGGATCGCATGTTCGATCAAAATTTCGCACAACATTGCTGCTATGCGAAACCCAGTAACAATAGCTCTCCCAGAATGAGGAGTCTGGGAGCTTATCTCTTGCTGTCTGCTATTGCTTATCCAGACAACCGTAGATCAACAATATCTCGCCTGCACTTTGTCGATCTCTTTTATGCAAGCAAAGCTCGTACATAGTATACCTTAGCGAATATCCCGAGCAGTTCTCCGCTTTGGTGTTCTTGATTTCTTCCCTCAAAACTCTAGTCTTACTTCGAGCAGTAAGCGTTCTAGATTATCGTCTTGCACGGCCCTATTCTAACAAAGGTTTTTTCACTTTTTGGCGTCTTCGGCAGCAAAAACACCTGACAAGATCGATGACCGAATTTTTTCGTCTTTTACAAAGGAATGAAGTTGCTTGAAAAGAAATTCTTCGCAATCCTTTTCCAGTGATTCGCCTTTATATTTCTGTTGGCATTCATTATACAATTCTTGCCAAAAATTATTTTCAAGCAACAAAGTAAAAACTCGGAGTCTCAGCTGACTGATAAGAGATGCAGCTTCGTTGAAGATTTTTTGATTTAGTCCGTCAAAAATAGGGAATAAAACCATCATCTTATTCCAGACGGACAAGATCTCTTTCATCTCTTGAAGCTTTGACTCTCTTGTTGATTCGATTTTCATTTTTTACTTTCCTCGGAAAAACGCTAGTCTCAGCCTTTTTTGTCATCATTGAGGCCTGGCATAAAACTGCCCATCATAGGGTTTTTTGCGTGATTTCTTTTCGTGCTATCAAGAACCTTTAGAAGGACTTCTTCAACCTTGTCGGGATCGACGCCAGCCTTCGTTGCCATTTCCTGAGCTGCTGACATTGCCAAATACCACACATCTCCTGAAATCATTTCTCTGGAAAGCGCGACAAGAATAGCGACAAGAATAACGTTTTCTTCTTGTTCAGCCGTTCTTTTCGGCTTTTCAATGTGCTTAGATTCAGTGATGTTGTTCATTGTTTTTCTTAACAGTGATGCGAATAATGTTGTTTCTGTTTTCGTTGAATAGAGAAGAGCAGCAACCGGCCCCAAAAGCAGGATTCATATCTGCACCTGGCTTGTCTTTTATTTCATTGTAGATGCCGCATGAATGAATTTCCACTCCTGGCGAAATCTCTTTTTCAACTCGCAAATAATCGCATTGGCTTTTTTGATGATTCCATTTACCAAATGCGCATGGAGCCTTCTTGCAGCAGAATCCAGACCGAACGCATTGTTGATAAATAGACATATTCAGTGTTCGAGCGAGAAAAATCTCTATCAACTCTCATCAAGATCGATACAAATTTGTTCAGCTTTACGAACATGGCTTCCTGCTCCTTTTTCTTTAGGAGCAGCACTCATTCCTGGACCCCAATTATGAACAAGGCAGGAATTCTCTAAGCAAATATCTAACGTATTAGATTCTGGACGATATTGAATGCTAATAGTGTTACCATCAGGAAGTTTCAAATTGATATCAGTATCATGTTCACTTTTTACATGAACATCCACGACAGACAAATAATATCTATCCTTATTCTTTGCGGAACGTGAAGAAACTTCCAAAAAACTTGTTGATGTCTTGTCTTTTGACATACTCACTCTTTTTGAGATCAGTTTTCGGGATGATTGTTGACGCACTCGATCGCCATGACTGGAATCTTTTTTGCAGCATTAATTGCTTCTTCAGCAGTGTTGTAATTACCTTCGGCGTAGACCCGACAAAGATAGCGATCTTCAGAAACAACAACACAAGTTTCTGTCCCTGTCTTTCTCAGTTTCTCATCATAATCAGTTCCGAAGCGGAAGCTGTATTGATATTCAATATAAGCAGTCCATTGAGGCTTTTTATGAACGCCAGGCGTAAAGTATGCGTGCGCATAATACTTAGGCGTCACCTTCAGTGTTGGTCTCGCTGGATAGTTTGGCGGAGGCTGCGACTCGTTTGTTGTTTTGTTTTCTGACATGCTCATTCTTTCTCAAAGACAGGATTGCAAATTATGCAACTTTCTGCCCAATGAATTGCATCGTTTTCTTTCCACTCAAGCGATTCTTCGCCAGCTGATGCTAAAACATTGTATGTATAATCAGTTGGGTGGTTCTTTTTGTAAACGTGCCAGCCTATTTTTTCCGGAGTTTGCCACAAAGCAAGCGCATACTCCCCCTCTTCTGCAAGCAACATTCTTTTCGCGCCAAAAATATCGCGAGAAAGAGAGGGCGGATGTCCGTACCAAGAATAAAGACTAAACCTAGTCTCAACACTCACCCAATTATTTTTTACAGGATGACACTTGTTCTTTCGACACCATTCATAGCATGCCGAACGATCTTTCAGCTTTGCAAGAACTTCCCCGTCTTCGTTTTCAATTCCCAAAAAAGAAGAATTCTTGTCCCTAAAAGGAACTATTTGGACAGGCGGCAAAAAGCAATGTCTAGAGATTTTGTTTTTCATACAAAAACAATATCTTTCTTTTTGTCTGGCTTTAGCTCAACAACAGTGATACGTCCCTTGAATTCGCCTTTTTGAATCAATGACAAACAACATCCTTCGTCGCTACGAACTTCCTCTAAAACCTTTGATTTGCTGCATCCACTAAAAGAACGGGTTTGTCCAGTGTTGTGACAGACACAAACGTAGGTTTTCCATTTTTTGTTTGTTGCCATGCCCAATGTTTGAATCAAAAAGGCTAGTCTAAGAGAAAAACCCAAGAAAAGACTTCTTGGGTTTCAAGCTACCTGATTGAGGATGTATTTTTTATTTGTAGTATTTTTCAGGGATAATGAAATCGCCCTTGTTTCTGATAATGTTTTTTGCAATTTCATCAAGGCGATCGTTGTCTTCGCTAAAAGATTGTCCATACCTTAAAGCAGCATCAATATCTTTTTTCGAGATTCTTGTTGAACAAAAATCATCTGGATGATTATTGCCTTCGTCTATTGATACCGCTTCAAAGCATATTTCCATCAAAGATGTTTGCTTTTTGTCAAAGAACAGATTCTCATATGGAGATATTATATCAGAACCTAAGATATTATCGCCATAAAATAAACTCTCATAGTCTTTAACATCTTTCACTCTCAAAGAGTTAAAGACTCTTAGCCCCGAAACAAACATTGCCCCTCTTGCGCAAACATCGCAATTAGGCAATCCATTTATAATTTCACAAAGCTGCTTTTCGGCTAAGCTATCTTCTTGACCTTCAGGCACAGAAAATTCATTTAACTCAACATAAACGCCAGAAGTTGGAACATACTTTTCTTTTTTGATCTGTTCACGAACATCTTCTGCAATCGCAACTCTTTTTTGTGCAGGCGTCATTTTATTGAAAAGAGCGTTTTTCTTTTCAATTTCTAGTTTTTCTTTCTCTAATAAAGCAATCTTTTGCTGTATCGAGGTTTTACTTCTCTTTGCTAAATCATTGAATTTAAGAGCCATATTTGTCCCTTTCTAAGGGAGCATCATATTCTTATTATTCTTCACAATTTAGTGTGCAATGATTTTCAAAGCATTCTGCGCAAAAGCATTGACCGCATTTTTCACAACATTCCTCATCTGCTTCAATGATTTCTGCGCATTGAGCGCAACAGTGATTGTGCCCAGCCATAAAATCCCTTTCAAGGCACAAATGTGCCTTTGTTTCTGATGATATTTCTCATAATAGCAACAAGCGCTTCGCTAAGGCTTTTGTCTTGATATTTCTGTACAGATCTTTGAAATTCTTCGCTTTTTGTGAATTCGCTATAAACCAAGGATAAGCCTGTTAATTTTCTCTCAAAGGCAGCTTCGATTAAAACGAGCTGTTCTTTAGAAAAGTATTTTTCCAAGAATTTAACAAAACATTTTCGATCTCCGAGTCCTATTCCAGCTTCAGAACGATCGGCATATCCAAAATCAACTACATCTCCTACGGATACTTTATTAAACCTTTTTGCGGCGCAAATCAAAATCGACCCAACAGCGCATGCTTCGCAACACCTTCCTTCGTTTTGTTTAAGCAAATCTTGCAAGGAAGTTTCTTCATGAACGCAATTAAAATCAATACCTGAGTGTTTTACATACGTGCCAGATAGAGCAAGAATCTTTTGAGATTGAACTGCTGCAATAACATCGCGAGCAATGGCAACTCTCTTTTGCGCAGCAGTCATCCTTCTAAAAGCTTTATTCTTTTTGGCGACAACTTTCTTGCGTTTTGCAACTGTCATTTGAAATTCCTTACTTAAGACTCCAAATAAAATGAGAAAGGCTTCATGCCTTTTCCTTCATCATAATTATCAATCTTTTTTGCTATTGCATTTGAAAAAGGGAATCTAAAAACAGCCCCAGAAGGAAACTTCAGTGTTGCGCCTTTTTGAATTTCCTTAGAATTGACCCAAGAGTCTTCTCTTACGTCTCCATTCGTGTTTACGCGAACAGGCAAGCCAGTAGCTCTTTTTATCGCTAAAGCGACAGGGCATTCTTCGGATTCAAAACTTTGCCCTTTTTTGATGTCTTCATCAGTGACATCAATTTTGATTTTGAAAGAGACATTTTGAAAGGTCTCTATGCTTGCTCGGATTTGCTTCTTAGCCATAAATTCTCCAAAACACTCCCGGCAGGATTCGAACCTGCGACCTGCGACTTAGAAGGACGCCGCTCTATCCATCTGAGCTACGGGAGCAAACTTCAAACAACAAAGGTTCCATTATTCACAATGATGTTTTTCATAATCTCAATCATTGTTTGTTCTGGATCTAGATCTGAATATCTTTTGCTGGCTTCTTCTATATCTTTTTGTTTTACTGTACGATAAAATTCAAAACCAAGACCTCTATCAGCTTTTTCAAAAGCAGATTCAATCAAAATAATCTGCTCTCTCGAAAAATATCTTTCTAAGATTTTCATAAAACATAAAGCATCATTAGAACCCAAAGAATTGTCATCATCATCTCTGTGAGATGTAAAACGTATATCTTTGATTTTTGCTTTGTTATATCTTTTTACCGCGCAAACAAGAAGAGAACCAACAGCGCATACTTCGCAAGGCTCTTTATCTTCCTGAAGCAATTTTTGAAAAGATTCTTCTGAGCTAACTGTTGACAAATCTATGTGCTTACTTTCAAAGTATTTGTCTTGCTGCGCAATAATCTTCCCTTCCTGCAAAAGACTTAGAACATCTTTAGCAAGCAAAACTCTTTTCTTGGCAGCAAAATATTGCGATAAAAAAGTTAGCATAGTTTTGTTCTTTTGAGCGAAAGAATTGAATTCTCGTAATCACGAGCAACTTGATCCCAGAATGAAAAACTAACTCTTGTTTGAATGCCTAATTGAGCTTTTCTTTTTTGTCGCGCAGAATTATGCAAAGCTTGCTTTTTCTTTTTCTCAAGCTTGGATATTTCGGCAAGAGAAGGGTTCATGAACGATTCTTTCGTGCCAAAACCTAGTCTAAAAAGCCCAATCTGGATGAACAATTTTTGCGGTTTTATTTGAATAATCTATTTCGATTTCTACCGGATCTCCAATATCAAATCTTGTCACTCCGGACCCTTTTGTTGTCTTTATCAAAACAAAATGATCAACGTTCTTTACTACTTTCCCAATGCGACCAAGAGCATGAGAAGTAATAGAGAATCCTTGATCCAAAAGGTCTTTAATTTGGTTTGTTGTAATCATAAATGGGAGCGGCTGGATTCGAACCAGCGATGAGTTTTACCTCGGCAAATTATGAGTCTGCTCCAATTGGCCATCTATGGGACGCTCCCCAAAAACTAATGGGAGATGCCGGATTCGAACCGGCAACTCCTACAAAGGACTTTATCGACTATTCTAGAATGTATTATGAAGCCTTCATAATACAGGAGAATAGAATGGGTAGATACGAAAAGTTTTCAGCAGAACAAAAGAAGAAGTATATTCAAACGTGTCACAAAAGAAGAAAAGACAGAAAGAAAAAACTTATAGAATACAAAGGCGGGAAGTGTATTAGCTGCGGATACTCTAAATGTCTGAGAGCTTTATCTTTTCACCACAGAAACCCAAAGGATAAATCTTTTCCTTTAGATGTAAGATTTATCGCTTCTAAAAAGTGGGAAGTATTAGTAGCTGAATCTGACAAATGCGATCTTCTTTGTGCAAATTGTCATATGGAGAAACATGAAGACGAAGAAAATAAAAGAAACTACGCTAATCAATGAGACAGTCGATGAAGCTGTTCTTCACAATTTCCCTTCTGTCTAAATGCGGCCACTAGGATTCGAACCTAGAACCCAAAAATTATGAGTTTTTCGCTCTACCGTTGAGCTATGACCGCAGAAATCTATTCTAACAAAAATTAAATCACAATACGCTGAACATTGCTAACAGACTGATCAACTAATGCTAGCTGCTTGCCGCTTTTGATCGCTTCATCAGCCAAGGACAACAAAGCAAGAGCTGATCTCAAAACAGATGCATCGCAACAAAGACCAAAATCTCTTTTGATCCTCTCCATCGTTTTCTTAGTCTTGTCGTCAAAAACAAATGTATGAGAAGCCATAAAAAACTTATAACCTTCCTTATGCCGCCTTCTTGCGACGATCTCTTTGCTGCATCAAGGCCTCAATGCGGCTGATCTCTTTGGACGAAATCTGACGCTTGGAACCAACGATGGGAAGATAGTTGCCGCCAAAAACTCTGGTGCAATCACCCCAAAGCCACTGATCCGCTTTCCAGTAATAAGTTTTCGTGCCGATGATTTGCTCAGCAAGAGAATTGCTGGAGATCGAACGCCACTCGTTGATATAGCGACCGATTTTGTTGTTCCAAACCTCAACCCAAGAACCAAAAGTACCTTTGGCTTTTTCTTCTTTCGTGGCGGGTCGCAATTTGATTTCGTACCACAGATTGTTGATCTTGTGATATTGAATCAAAGGATTGCTTTCGTCAATATAACGATTAGCATCCCAGTTGTCTTTGATTCTGTTTTTGCGAGTAATGCTGGGCTGCTTCAACTCAACGCAAAGCAAGCCGGTCTTCGGATGAACATAGAATTCATCTTGCCAGCTATAAGAACCAACAGGACGGGGTTCCCCGCCGGACCCGATCATAACCGTGTTGCCCTGCATGAAGGTGTTCGTTTCGACTTCTCCCAGCTTGATCAAGTGCTGCCAGACATGATACTGAACGGCGTTGTTCAGATTCAAACCAGCCATGATTTCGCTGTAAACATTGTTCCAAGGCTTGCCCAGCCTGGAGCGAAGGAAACGACGCAGCGGCTTAAGATTCTCATTCAGCTCTTTGCGGTCATCATAACCCTTCGAGGAGTGAATCTTCGTCATGGAACGGAATTGCATCGCATTTTCGGGATCGGCTTTGGCGGCTCGACGATTCTGACGGATACGCTCTTTTCCGCATCCGCCCACTCGGGGTCGCTCCACAAGAATTTTATCAAACCACTCTTTCATTCAAATATTCCTCAAACTGGATTTTCGTATTATTTAACTTCCCATATTTCTTATGAAACTCTTTATGACACTTAACACAAAGAGTTATTCCATTTTCTAAATCAGTCCTAAGTTCTGGTTTTGCGTGGAAAGATTCTAAATGATGAGCATTCAACCGACCGCCTTTTTTAGAGCAACATTTGCATGTAAAATCATCCCTTCTAAAAACCTGACCTCGCCAAACATAACAAGCATGTCTATCAGCGTGACTTTTATCTGTTTTCCCACCTTGCCAATTCCAATGTCGATCCCCTCTATTTTCTCTGGCTTTCTCAGCTTTTTGACACCCGCAAGATTGAACTAATTTTTGTTTTAATGATATCGCTAATGCTTGATGTTTTTTACCACAATTACATTGACATTCCCAAATCCATTTCCCATATGTATTTTTGAAAGCCTTTCCTAAGACAACTAATCGACCAAAAACTTGTCCAGTTATGTCAATTAGATCTTTTCCATGAGTCTCTTTATACCAGCATCCGCAAGACATTGCTCCCTTACCATTTTTACGAAGATTTTGGGTTTTCTTTTCTGAACCACAATCACACTTACAGACCCAAACTGGTCTTTTTGAACCTTCACGACGTTCTTTTCCGACTACAGTTAATCTTCCAAATCTGTCTCCAATATTTACAAGACATTTCATAGTATGCTCCTTATAAGCATACTATTCAATTGTTTTGATCGAATTCCTTTACCTTGTCCATGTCTTCTCTCATTCAAACTCCTGTTTTCTTGTATTTATTAACTTTTGCGTTTTTCTTTTCTCTTCCATGTCGTACTTTTCTCGCGCCAAAGATTAGTCTTGACCGTCTCTCCGGCGTGTCACGCTCGCCATAACCGTTGGCTAGGTTCCATAGAGCGTGTCAGTACACCAATTTTCGGCATGGTCCGGTCCAGAATTTTGGGCTTACTCCTGACTGGAAACCACCTCAGGTATTTTTGGTTTTTACAAACTTTAGTATCTTTTTTCTTATTTCTGACTTGGAAAGAATTTTGATTATTTCTTCAGGATCCGTTACGACCCGAATATTGTCTTTTTTCTTTTGTTTTTTATTTGCCATTTTCAAATTCTCCTTATGTCCTAGATAAACGGAGATTTTGATTTTCTGCCATGATTTTCAGTATATCAGTTTGATTTTTCGCGGAAAAGTGAAAAGAGATTGAAAATAGGCGACCCGGGTAACGATCCCGGTTTCTTCTGCGTGTCATGCAGACGGATTAAGCCTTCTTCCTCGTCGCCTGTGTAATTGGAGTGGTGGGGGTCGAACCCACATAGGAATTTTGTTCCAGCCTCGCTTATCAGGCGAGCCGCTCATCCACTTCGCGACACACTCCAGTAAATCAAATCGGACTGGTTGGAGTCGAACCAACGATCTCTCAGTTATCAGCCGGGTGCTAGAGCCTCTCAGCTACAGGCCGTTATCAAATCCTTTTCTTTCTGTGTCCTTTCCCTGCAAAAGTTTCAGTCTGACTATGACAATTTGGACATAAGAGCCAAAGATTTTCTTTCCTGTTGTCATTTGGCTTCCCGTTTTTGTGATCTAGTTGAAGCGAAAGAGGTTTCTCTTGCCAAACCGGCTCCATTCCACATTCATGGCATTTATTTTCAAATATCTTTTCCTTTATCAATCTTTCCTTCAAATGTCCACGATGAAATGTAGAATTTTCAACCAAAATTTGTTCAAGAGGAATTGGAGGTTTGCGAAGTCTTTCAACCATTGATCTTTGCATCTCTTGATAATTCCTCGTAAAATGAGAAAAATCTATGTTTTCATCAATTAGCCTTTTCTTCAAATTTGAAACAGATCTGCCTCGTCTGTCAAATCCTAATTTTTCTATTGCTTCGCTAAAAAATGAAGAGTTTTTGATTATTTCTTCTAGTTCATTTTTTGGCATCAACCAAATAATACTTGTTTTTGCTTTCATTTCTAACCCTTCCTCCAGGATAACATGATTGTCATGTTAACCTATTCGGATGGATTAGATAAAATCCTTGAACTAAGGGTGACTGACGGATCTTGAAACCGCATCCCCGGACTCACAATCCAGTATCTTTGCCTTTAGAAGACAGTCACCATCATATCATCAAAAATCATGTTTTCCAAATCTCTTCGTCAAAAAAGAATATCTTGATAAGATCAAATAATCTTAGATTCCAATATAAATTGTCCTTACTTTCCTTGTTTTCTTTTTGTTCTTGCCAAAAAGAATCTAATTTTGCAACTGCTTGTTTTCTAGTCATTTTTATATTCCATCAAATACCCAGAAGAGGAATCGAACCCCTATAAAGTTGCATGTAACGCAACCGCCTTACCAGTCGAGCCACCCGGGTAACATAATAGTCCCTCCCGGTGACGATCCGGTCACCTTCTGCGTGTAAAGCAGACGCTCTAGCCAGCATGAGCTAAGGGACTAACCTTCTTATACCGGAGCCTTATCAACTAAGGCACCAGTATGGCTTTCATCTTTCTTATGCTTTTCTCGGAAGAATGCTCTACGGTCATCGTAGAAATTCTTCATTTTTGAGTAAAAAGCAAAGACATGCGCTTCCTCAGGATCAAGATCAATATTTGACAAAATGTTGACCAAAGAGAAACAAAAGATAGAATTCATGCTCGGAGTAACGATTCCCTTTAGATGATCCGTGTTGTTTGGATCAAAGTCAGGGATGTTGAAAGCAGGCTTTCTCCGACGAGGAGCATCGTTTCTTTCCCCATTCTCAGACGACTGAGAAACATCATTAGACGAAACATTCACATCTGACATACCATCTCCTAAAAAAGTAAATAAGAAAACAACAAAACAACCCGGACTAGAGGAATCGAACCCATCTCTCTGGATTTGGAATCCAGGGCACAGCCACTATACCAAGTCCGGCTTTGAATTTCAACTGCAAATATTCTGTTTTCAAAGAAAAAACCCCTGAAGTTTTATCCTCAGGGGTTCAAAATTGTTTAAGACCTTTTCAGGTAATCAACAATCCTTACCCCCTCGGGTAACGATATGCCAAATAACCTCATGTACTATAACGTTCATAAAACCTGAATCTCCAAAGAGCCTCGAACATCCATTGTATCGGCAAAAATCCACTTTTCAAGTACATCCTTGCACAAGCCTCAAGATTTTCGAGATACCCTTTCATTCAGTTACCTGAAAAAGAATCCTTCACCTAAACCAGAAAATCCTTGCAAAATTCTTTCGCTTCAATCCACTTCTTCTCGTTTTCATCAAAATCATTCAACGAAAATCCAGGACAAAAGCGAGAAAAAATAAGCAAGCAACATCTTACAGCCAAGTCATACGGCAAATCACGAGTATCACAAGAACCAACATTTGTTCTTGTCGAAATCAAGAACGTGTCAGCCGTTTTCCCTCTGTTATTAAAACAAACCTTTGTCTCATTGAAAATAGGACCGCCAATCCCATCCCAATTCGATAAGCAATTCATTTGACTTGTAACTCTTTCGCATGCTTCGGAGGTCTTGCGAAATTCGTCAAAGGTTGGATATTTCTTGAATACAAAAGTATAAATTCTCTTACTCATCTGTTTCATCTTTCATAATGTTCAAAACTCTAAGAATTATGTTTACATCAACAGTCCAGATTGTTGGGTGACGAAATTTCTCTGGCCCTAAATGAACAGGAAATTTCGGAGAGAGTATGCTGTAAATATTCTGCCTGCCAATCGGATTGAGGCTGTGAACAATCACATTCGTGCCATGATGGTTTTCCATCCCCATCAAGGCTTGAGCCACAAACCGACCGTCCTTGTCAGACGACGTATCACGGCCCTGATGATAATGCTCAGCCTCAAGATCATGATCTAGGTAAATCAGATCATATTTGTTGCTCTTGAGCAACTGAACGCATTCATCGGCGTTGGTAGCAAAATCCACGTTATGACCGATAGACTGCTGTTGAAAAGCGTCTCTGCGGGATTTCATGTCATCTAAAAAAAGAATCTTCATAATATCTTGTAACCCCCCATGCTCTTAACAGCAGCCAACGCTATATCAACCGAGGCTAGTCCGTATTGCGACTCCATAAAAGAAACCAACTTCTCTCTAACAACAGTATAGTAGAGATTATCTAGTTTGTCTCTATCTACATCTTCCGGCAAAGAAGAAGAAGCAATAAGATCAGGAATCTGCTTATCCAAGGATTCCCAGATCTCTTTGAGCTTTGACTCCTCAATAAGACCATGCCTCACTTGACGCAGAAAATCAGCATTCGGACGAGGAAAAGTAATCGTGCCTGTCTTAAGAAGCTCGATGCATTCCTCTAAGAGACGAATGGCATGGTAAGCATTCTTGATGCTGTAGCCGTGTACAGCGATATGTTCTTTCCTCTGAGAGCCTAGCTTGCGAAGATGGTCATGAAACTCAACCGCCTTTTTCCACTCGCTCAAAGCAAAACCCTGCATCGGCTTCACTAGCCTCTTCGCAACAAAGAGATGACGATGATCAATCATCATCTTCCCAAGAGGGGATAGTATCCTGATGTTCTGCTCTGGAGCAAAAAGAATCTCTGCCGTATTCGGGCTAAAACCTTCAAGGAGCTTGAAAAACTTCTTGAATCCCCAAATCACACAATCAGGCTGAGGAGCTCTTGTTTCGTGCTGCTCAAAGCTTTTGCGGCCCAAAAGAAACTCAACAGGCTCAACAACAAAGCCACGAGTATCTTCGTCTGAAGTCTCAACAGCGCAGCCATAAAGATGAGAGCCTGTCAAGACAAGAAGATCGGGTTTTTTCCAGATGTTGTGCATATTAGATACTTTCAAGCATTTTGCCTATTGTCTTACATACTTTTGCTTCGCATTTATTGCAACGATATTCCATATTTGCATGCATTTTTGGGAATGGCCCAAAAACAAGAGTTGACATTGTTGGCTCTAAAGAGAGATCAACATCCAGACATGATGCCCCGCACCCCTTGCAGCGAGGGTAATCATTACGATCTCTTCCCTCAGAATCTAAATCGGGAGTTTTAGTTTTCATAATGCGGCAGGCAGCTTTTGCAAGCTACCGCTACAAATCAAAAAGCCGCCAAAAGAGCAGCTTGCGCCTACCAAGCAGATGTGAAATGAGCAGAAACCTGCCGCACTATCACATCGGCTATTCTTTGGTAGAAAACAACACTACACTTTTGACGGCTTTAACCTAGTCTTGATTCACTTCCGCCCAGCTTCAGTAAGGCTATACCCGTTTTCGTCCTTCGACAAAAGCTTCAAATTAGCCATTGCGTATAGTGCCTGCTTGATTGAAGCCTTCGAGCTTTGAATTCCCATTCCTTGAATTTTGCCGACAATTGAATCAGCATCAAGCTTCGAGGAATTGCTAAGAACCTGCTTGATAGCATTGCGAACAGAGCCTCTTGCCGCTTTACCTGACCCGCTGTTCGAGATTTCAGGTTCTTTTTCTTCCTTATTCAATCCATGAATCTGAGAGCGAATAATTTCGTTCGCTTTTTCAATCTTGTTGAGAGCTTCATCAAGAAGGGCTTTTGCCGTAATCGCCTCTTTAGCTGCATCTCTTCGATCTTTCAGAGCTTGCTCAAGAGTTGAGTTTTCTTCGCTAATGATTGCATTGATATCGATGCCTCTCATGACATCAGAAGAAATCGCAATCTTGGGTTTGGGCAAATTCGAAACAACAACAGGAGAGGGATCCGGATCTTTCGCTGTGACCCAATCACCAGCAATCCTCAAAAACTCATCTTTCTTGTAAATCAAAAGTTCGCTATTCGAGGGCGCTGATTTTGCAAGATGAGTTAAAGCCCTAGCTGCGTCCGGTTGCGTCCCGTAGTCATGAGATGCATTTGGATTCTTGATCCAACCCTTCCCGTTGCCACCCCAAACAGAATGATTCTTTACGTCAACAACGCAAAAAGAAGACTTCTCATTTGAGGCATGAGAGCGAATAAGAGACGGATCAAAAAGAGTTTGTTTCATAATTTCCTGTCCTTCCGGAAAATGGTTGTTTCCTCCTACCCAATAGGAGACTTGCTCAATATCCACATCTTCGTGATGTCGATGGTGGTGAGGTTTGACTCTCAATGTTTGATCATTGAGAACAGCCAACAAAACAGCCCGACCTGGCTGGCTGCGTAATGACTTGTCGTGAACCTTTACCTGCACCATCCTATCCCCAGCAGCCTCAAGGAGCTTGCGGGCGTGGGAGGCGGTCATGCTTTGAGCTGTTTGAGTATTCATGAGGAGTATGATACCAATTTGTTGCTAAAAAGTCAATCCACTTTGAGGGCATCTCTGAGCCGCATGGTTGGGCTTCTGAAAGGCTTCCCATCAACAAAGTCTTGAATGATGTCTTCAATGTGACAAAGATAAGTAAGAATCTTCTTGTCTTTCCCTTGCCATTGCATTTCAGAGATATTTTTGTATAAAGTTATTACGCTGATTATTCGATCTCTGTTTTCTAGGTCTTTGCAAAGATACAAAGCTCTAGAAATAAGAGGGCATTCATCTTGAGGGAAATCTTCTATTCTCTTCGCTTTCGGAGGAGAAAGAGAAGAAGGCAGCATGGCTGGATTGGGAGATTTTTTTGTCGCAAGCATAACTTATTGCTTATTGAAAAAGAAGGGCAAAAATTTTTGCGCCGAGAATAAAAGAATTGCAGAAACTCCACATTTCTGCAATTCGGCCCCTATAGCTCAGTATGGATAGAGCGGGTTCCTTCCAAGTTCCAGGTCGCAGGTTCAAATCCTGCTAGGGGTGTTTAGTGATTCGTCTTTTTTTCTTTTCTTCCTCTCCAAGTCGGAGTCAAAGCGTGACAATTACAGCACAAAAGTTGAAGATTTTCTTTGCGATTATCTGTTCTATCTCCATTTTTATGTTCAACTTCTAAAGGAATAAGAAATCCCTGCCAATTTTCAAGATAACATTTTTCGCATTTGTGACCTCTCTCTCTAACAAGATGAGGCTTTAGTGATTCTATTTTTGTGTATTGAGACCAATCCTTTAGCTGTTGTCCAGAGCTCCACGACTGTCCTTCCCAATGAGAACAGTTTAATTTAAGCCTTTGCAGCGTTTTTCTCATATTGTTATAGTTACCACCAGCTACTCGTAGATTCAGGGCTTTTAGTAACTGAGCCATCGATTTTACTTCTTTGGATTTTTTTATTACTTCTTCATCTGTGTAATTCTTGTATTGCCTTTTCATAATTCAACTCTCCTTAGAGTTGAATTACAATTGGCAGAGCAAAAATCCTTTATCGATTACTTTTCCAAAATGAGCTGCCCGGGATTTGAACCCGGATGGGTTTTTAAGCCCTACGGATTTTCTTACCACTACAGCTTACGCTGCCAGGAAAATTATTTTCCTGTTTGGGGTCTGGACTGTACCTTCATCCTTTTCTCGCGAAAATAGGATGCACCAATTGCAGTCTCTACGGCTTCCCTTGCGGGTTTGCCTCGGAATTGCCTATTGAATAGGGTTTTCCGAAACTCTGGTGTTCATTTATCGCATTACTGCAATAACGCTCAAATTCATAAGTCCGATGCGTCTGCCAATTCCGCCAGCAGCCCGAGTTTATTTACTTGTCACTTTCCTCTTTTGCGACGGTCTTGCCGCCTTCTATCTAAGAGCAAGAGTAGAATACCCTAGTCGTGGCTAGGGTAAAGTGAATGAGCCAGTCGGGATTCGAACCCAAATGGAGCTCTTGAGAACTCCCACCGCATTTTAAGTGCGATTGCGTTTGCCATTACGCCACCGGCCCAAATTATTCCAATACCCCGAGGTGGATTCGAACCACCAATTCAAGTAATGCTTTAGACTGGATTCGAACCAGCAACAACTTGATTCTGAATCAAGCACCTCTGCCAATTGGGTTACTAAAGCTCATTCGATCTATACCATCCAAAATCTTTTGCAGTTTTCCGCAAATGACAATTAGCACATCTAATGTCACATTTTTCTATTTCTTTTAGAACCTTCTCCCATGAACACTTTCCAACCATCCACGAAACATTACCTATCTTTTCTCCTCTAACATGATCAAACTGCAACACTACAGGATCTTTTTCAGGACAATCGCAACATTTCTTGTTCAATAAGTATTCTTGCATCTTGCGGCGATTGTCAACACCTTGCTGCTTGCTCCTTTTCTTGCTTCTATTTATATATTCTTTTGAGTTCTTCTTGTAGTGAGCGTAAGACGAAGCTCTTGTGCAAGTTTTACAGCGAGTTTGTTTTAGGCCTGTTTCTTTGTTCCTGAAATTATACTCGGACTCCGGCTTTGAATCTCCGCATGATGTACATTTTATTGTTTTCATACCTTTCAATACAAAGGTATGATTCGAAATCCTTCTTTTCTTTTGAATCATTTCCCTTCTGAGGGGAACGCTACTGCCAATTAAGCTACCGGGGCGTTATTTAATTCTTAATACCCAGAAGAGGATTCGAACCTCCAACTTACTCTACTTTTGAGATAGAAGCCACTGCCAATTGGGCTACCTGGGCTCAAATTTTTCCTTCAATTCATTAGTCACAAAACTCTTGAAATAGAACTCAGTCGTGCCAACAATATTTACCATTTGTTCCGCTAGTTCAAAAGCCTTTTTCGAACAATCAGGGCAAAGCCAAAAAGAATGACCATCAACCTTTAGCGCATACTTCCACCCAGGAGCTTTCTCCAAAGCTTCTCCAACACTATAACAACCCATCCCTTGAAGAGTAAGAGTAGTTGCCTTTTTGCAAGGACAAGTAAATGTTCTCTTGTGAGTAGTCGTCATTAAAGTCCCCATGATAGGAATCGAACCTACACTCCCATTACAGGAAAGAGTTTTTGAAACTCTCGCGGCTGCCAGTTACGCCACACGGGGAAATACTAACTAAGTTCTGCAAGTCGAGCTTCCGCATCCTTCAGTCTTTTCAAGACATCAACTAAAATAGCTGCCATCGGATCTCCAGTCGCCAAATTCTTCAAGTAACTGTAGTTGTCGTCAACAACAACAGGATTGTTGTCGATTGCGTTTTGCTGAGCCGCTGAAACTGACGGTGCTGTATATGCCATAATGATCTCCTTCTGACTGGGAATGACCCCGAGAGGACTTGAACCTCCACTCTTTACAGAACCAGAACTATTCAAGCCAATTCAAAGTCCACTTACCCTTTCTTGTGTGCGAATGACAATTAGGACAAAGAATTTGCAAATTTTCTTCCTGATTATCATTGAATTTGTTATTTATGTGATGAATTTCCAAAACAACAATCTCTCCTTGCCATTCTTTTATGCCACACCTTTCGCATTTGTATTCTCTTTTCTTACTCTTGACTAACTTTTTGAGTAGGTCTTGGTTTTTTATCTTTGAACCATTCCTAAAACACTCATTCCAAGGTAATTCTTTTTGTTTTGCAATCTTGTCAACTATCGTATTATTGTCTCGTGATAATCCTTTTGCCCAAGCTTGCCCTTTTAGATGAGAATCATTGAGTTTGTATTCTTCAATTTTCTGTTTCAGTAATTTGTGAACTCCGCCAGAAAGTCCGCTACCTTTGAGCGAGTATCCAAGTTTCATTCCCAGTTCTTTTAGACTTACCGATTCAGATAATTTTTGCGCAAAAAGATTTCGATCATTACATTTTCCTTTTCTTTCCATATAGAACTCCTTTACATAGAGTTCTATATGGCAGACGTATTCTCCTTTGTGGGAGATACGATTTAATGAGGGCGACAGGAATTGAACCTGCACGGTGTTTCCACCCCGGGCTTCTAAAACCCGGGCGTCTGCCTATTTCGCCACGCCCCCATAATTATTAACTTGTCAAATCTGCCAATTTCGCCACAGGGCCGTACAATGCTCATGAGAGGACTCGAACCTCTAACAACGACACTCTCAATATCGCTCCTCTGCCAATTGGGATACATGAGCGTTATTCTAATTCATCTACAATCCACAAATAAACAGATAACAGAAAAAACAAAACTGATGCCAAAAGATGATAATAAAATTCGTTAAACAAAAAACCCTGCTCCGATTCTCTCAGGGCAGGGTCAAAAGACGCTTTCGCGCTCGATCACCTACCCCTAAGTAAGGAGTAATAGGCCGAGCGATAACAAGTTGCGAGAAAAATTCATGTTCATACTCTACCCCATATCGTCTAATAGGTCAATTCCCCTTTGGGAAATTCCAAAAATTCTTCAAAATTCTAGAGAAAAAGGCTGTAGCTCGTCAACACAAACAAACCTGACTCCACCAACATCTTCATTCACATGCCTATGCCAATGTCCAAAAATCCAGAAATTCGGTTTATGAATTTCCAACATCTGTTGAAGCAAGTTGGCTGTGTGATTCTCGTAAACCGGAGCCTTCGTTCCGTGATACCTCTTCTGTAACATCAAATCATAAATTGATCGAGGGCAATCATGAGTTGCAACAATGTCTGGTTTCGTGTCAGAATAGAGTTGCAATGCCTCCATCATTTCTTCATGATTCATCTGCTCCGTATGCCACCAGTCAACACCAGGAGTTCTGTAGAAAGCATCAACAGAGAAAGCGCCGCCAGCATAAAAAATGCCTTCTTCTCTTGTAACTCCAAATCGCCCCATATAACCAGGAGCATCCTTGCAGACGCTCACATCGTCATGGTTGCCATCAAACCAAGTGTCTTTTGAGTTTAGATCATCTAGAACGATTCCCTTGAATCCTAAACCCATGTCGCCAACTTGGATTGTTTTTCCATCAATGTTGGAAGTCAATCTCTTATAGCTAGAGATCTTGCCGTGAACGTCGCCAATGAATGTTATCTTCTTTGCCAAAACCAACTCTCGCTAAAGGCTTGTTACGAGCAATAGACTGAGCATCAATTATCCTTCGAAGATGAGATACCTCGAAGTCCGCTTGCTGCTTGCGAAACTTGGAATCGGATATTTCGCAACAAAACCGCCTAGAATCACTAGGAGTTACCTGCTTCACGATCCAGCGACAAATAATGTTGCGAAAAGGAAAGTTGAACGACTTACCAACAATCTCTTCCATTTTCAATCTCTCTGTTCTCCACAGAATTTCTTGCCAACCCCATCAAAACTTCGACTCGGTCTTCAGTAAGACCTGATTTTTCAGATATTTGTTTGAGAATTGCATTTCTGAGTTCTTCAGAAATAATCTCTTTGTTTTCAAAAACAGATCTAAAACCATCAACTAACAACATAAAACCAAAGATGTCATCTTCTTCGATCGGAGGTTCAAGAGTGGCATCATCTGTTTCTTCGTTGTCAGTTAGCAAAACAAAGTTTGTTTCTTCAAACGGATTTACAATGTAATTACCAACGTTCTCGATGAATGAAGGATCAATACCAATATATCCGCCAGGTATTTGATGAACATCCAACAAACAGAGGCTGCCTGATGCTGGATCCATAAAGGATACCGAAGAAATGTAGGTACTTTTCTCAATCATTCGTCATCGCTCCCTACGCCAAAAAGCCTCTCTCTGACAGAACCTTGAGAGCCGGAATTGTAGTCTACGTCGAAAAAGACATCAATCTGCCTTCCAATATCAATCCACTTTTCAGGTAGCGGCAATGGCTTTTTTACCAAAGTGAACTTCTTACCTGTCTTTTCTTCTAGCGACTCAATGACTTTGGCCAATGCAATTTCCGGATCAACGTTTGCTTCAGATTTAAAGCAACACGCAAGATCGGCGAATCGTGCCGCAAATTTCTTGTTAATGGGGGCAGGAGAGCTGTCTTGCTCGATCGTCAATGCCCAGCCATTTGATAGGCTACAAACCAAATATCGATATTTGATATCATCTGTCTTGGCTAAATGAGAATTTGTTTTTCTCGTTTTCCAGCCAGAAATATCACAAAGAACGGATGTTTTCACAGTACCAGCGTTCGCCATATGCTACACATTGTAGCATAAAGGCTAGTCTGCCCATTTGTGGAGCCTAGGTCGTCGCTTCCAGACAAGAGCATGCGGATTCTCGCCCTTGGTGAAACAATCCGTTCAACACTGATAACAATTCGAATCCATCTTGGTAATGAATAATTTTGCCATCGTGCTTAATATCTATTTTTAGATTTGATGCTTGATGCAAAAGCATGTAGCATAATACATGAGAATGTATGCAAATACTTAATCTATCTTTAGTCAGCGTGTCAAACATACCAACCCAATAGCCGCTTTCGCTATCTTCTTCATATGTAGAAAAACCAATGCAACCATTTCTCCCATTTGGCATTCTAAATGCAAATGCTACTATTGACTTTTGAGAAAGGCTGACTCTTTCTCTTTCTTTATGTCCAATATTCGCTCTCTTTATTTCTAATAGACAGTCTGCATCATTTATTAGGAAACAGTCTTTGTCATAAAGTCTAAAAACTTTTGTTACTTTGTCAAAATGCTTAAGCGCAAATTGACGAAGCTCGATAACTTTTGAATGAATGTCTTTTTCATCGCACTTCATTTCGAAGCGAATAGGATGAAAAATTTTCTTATGAGCAAGAATCATTATATTCCTTTTGAACAAATCTACCCGTAATGTTCGGACAAACAAAATACATACAGGAGAATCTGTTCTCGTGCTTTAACACTCATACCCTGTTCTCCGCTTGTTTCAAACAATTTCTGAAAAATAATCGCACTTTGCACAATTAAGATAAGGTAACTTAGATTGTTCCACTTCTTTAGGAAAAATTCGACAAGTAATACACAACTTCATCATGCCCCATCAACACAGCACGATCCTTCGGAGTGTAATTCGAGTTGTCTCGCAAGCCAGTTTTCGCCTTTTCCACTTCTACTAGCCTTTTGACTTCTTCTAGATCGCCATTCTGCGCTGCGATATGCAAGCGGGTTAGTCCTCCTGTTTCCACAGGCATATCAACCTCTTGGTTGTCTCTTGTTTCAGGTTGAGCTTCAGGAGAGAAAACTCCATCATATTGAGAGATAAGCGCATCAATTCGTGCCTTGTTTTCTTCCGGCGAAATTGCAGCAGGAACGCCAGTATATTTGCAGACGCTCACGAAGTCAGCAATCAGATTTCTCAATTCGCAGGTATACTCTAACTCAACCTGAAACTGAATAAGCTTCCTTGTGCTTGCGGCAAAGGATTCAAGATTCAGAAAAGAACCTGAATGAATGATACCTAGTCTTTTCAAGACAAGACGAGCGCTTCTCTCGTAAGCAAAATCTCTCAGCTTGAATTTATCAATTCCCTGATGAATTTCTCGAATCATCGATTCTAATTTATCAGAAAGAGGATCAAAAGATTCTTTTTTCTTTACAGAAAGCAAAGGCATGAAATTCCTTTCGCCATAAAAGCTGAATCCTTTCAGCCAAGTGATTTTTCACTTCAACCCCGGTCCCCAGCGACCGAGAACATTTTATCAATCTTGCCGAGCCATGCGGAGATTTTTTTAGATTCATGAAAATTTTTTTAGTTATCCACAATTAGAAACCTGCAAAAATTCCTGCATCTGACTATGAGCCGATTTTTCATTATACTCGCAATCAATTCCTGTTAAGCAACCCGCAAACAGTTCGTCATGATTCCTGCAATAAACATGCGCAACCTCATGCTTCGCAAGCGCCATAAGAATCTTGCGATCTCTCTTAGAACTGAGTTTATACCTTAGCGTGCCATCGCTCGTTACAGGATTGAGCAAGAAGTAATGACCCTCGTTGCGAGAAATATGCATGGCTTCGAAATCTTCATTGAAAATCCACCCAATACCCCAATCAAAATTAGCCTTACCTTTCCAATCAACCAGACTTCGAACAGCCTCTTGGCAAGCGATCTTCCAAAACATAAGAAGCTTGTAGATCGTTCCGCCTTTGTTGTATTCCTTGCCATTTGCGCCAATCATCTTTTCCCAATTTGCCGGATTATAAGAATCAATAACCCGACGAATCTTGGGATTCTCTGTCTCGTCCTCTAAATAAATATCAGGCAAGTCTTTCGCAAAAGAAACGCCAAACTTCATCTCATTATTACTTTTTTCTTCCTTCGTGCTGAAATCAATCGCCGCAATAAAATCCTTGCCAGCAGGAACAACATTGCCCCCAATGCTAACAGGTTGATTGAACTCAGAAGAAACAAGGACAGGCTTGTTTGAGCCAACAGCGCTAATCAAGCCGCCGCCCTTGAAGGAAATAGACTTTTTCTTGAAACGAGGCTTCAGAGCTGACAGCGTTTCGCTAGCAATCTCATTTGCAAAATTGTCAAGAGCCAGCGAGTACGCTTCTGCCATGCCGTCTCTGTTAGCTGTCAAAACCTTGCGAGAAAGACTGCTAAAGATTTCAACAATAATCTGAGCATGAGCAGAAATATAACGACTATACATGGCCGTTCCATTCACTCGGACAATAATCCTATGAATAGAGGCAGACTTGTTGACATAAACTCCAGCGAATTCTTCGCCATTCACGGCAAGGTTGCGGCAAAGAACCCGACGATAACTCCAATCCCTCCACCGCTCGCCATTGACATGAACAGAACAAGCCATCTGGCTCATGCAAAGATATTCGCTCAAAGCATTCTGGATCGAGTCCATGCTTTCATTGTCAATAACAATCGTCACTCTCGTTCCGTAAAGAATGCTATCAACTTCATCGATCGTATATTCTCCACCCGACCCCTTGACCAAAAGATTCAAAGTACGAATCTCATAACTATCCATCGAAAAACAAGTAAGAATACGAGCTCGACCAAAACCGCCAACAGAATCATCGCCCTTCTTCGTCGTCTCTCCAAGACGGAAGTAAACGCTATCCAAAATCTCTCTGGTCATTCCGCTACCATTGTCGCTAAATACAACAATGATCTTATTGTTCTCGTCTCTCTTGATAGAAATGTCAATATTGCCAGAACCAGCATCAATCGAGTTCTGGAAAAACTCGCGCCAAAAGGCAAACCGCCAGTTGGAATAGTGCCTGCGCTCATTAACAAAGAAACTCTTGGGCGTTACAACGGTTGGCATAGGCTTTTCTCCCTAAAAACGTGAAAATCTCTTTTCATCAATTCACGCCAAAAGGCTAGTCTCTGCCAAACGATTTGACAAATAAAAAGGGCCACCCTTTCGGATAGCCCTTTACTCTCTCCCCAACTCCGTACTACACCATCTTAGGCGTCAACCGCCTGGTCCGGGTTGGCGATGTAGCGTTCGAGACCGCTACCAGCCTTCCATTCGCCGCGATTCGGGTTCTGGACAATCAGAGCCTTGCCCATACGCTGGCCATTCAGACGGGTGAGAGCCTGAGAGACCATGCTGGGGAAGTTCGGCGAGTCAGAAGTGTAACCAGCCGCCTTCACCGCATCGGTGATCTCACTCGGGGACATAACCCCATCCGCCGCCTGGAGAACTCGGGCAACGCAAACGTCAAGCGTCCCGTTCGCCGAGCGAGTCGAACCCGCCGGACGACCCCGACGTGCGCCGCCGGTCGAACCCGAAGCCCGACGACGGCGGGTGGGAGTGCCGGCAATCTCATCGAGCTGAGCCTGGATCGACTTCAGCTCCGCCGCAACGCTGTCTCGCCGAGTCGTGAGATCAGCAATCGCGCTCTCCCGAGCCTTCTGAGCCGCCGCCTGAGCCTCCGCTACCGCAGCTTCCGCCGTGGCGAGAGCCTGAGTCGCGGGAACAACCACCGTGCCATTGTCCGAATTCTTGCTACGAGCCATGATCAAAACCCCTTTCGTTTCATGAGCCTTGAAGCCGACTACTGCGTTTCGCCGAAAACCTCAACGCCCAACATTTGTCCGAGTAACCTTAGTCTTGAGATCGTTCTGTTTGTTTGTCCGTCTCGAAGCCTTTGTTACCCTTCCTCTAACCATCTCGCAAGAAATCCTAGTCTTGCGATTCAACTCTAACGCTTATTTTGTTGGCGTCAAGTTGTTACCTTGGATATTTTCTTCTAAAATCCTAGTCTTGGAAGTTTTTAGCCCTATACAAAGTAAAAAGAGGCCAATAAAGGCCTCTTTGTAAGGATTCAGTTGGGTTTTGTAGTCCTTATTCAACGAGCAACAACAAGATCTTTTGCAAACTGCTTGTTAGAAAGAACCTGAGATCTCTTATCAATCCCGTCTGCTGAAACCTTGTTAAAACTTCCAGGTTGCATGGCTACCATCAAAGCATTCGTTTCAGACAACTCTCTCTTTTTGTGAGAGTATTCTAGCTTCGCCGCATGAGTCCATGCGTTCATGTAATCATAGCAACTCATTTCTTTCTTCGTGTTTACCTGACGAATAACACCGTCGAAAGTCACATCGCTCAATAGCCTTTGATCATAAAGGCTGTAAGTAACCCGCATAGGATCATTAACTTTCTCAGTTAACAAAACACCCAAACGACCAGACATGTAACGACCAAAAGATCCAGCCTTATTGATCAAATGACCAATATTCTCTATGAACTTCTTTTCACTCCCCTTGTGATTCCAAGAAGCATTAAGAAAACTGCAATCCCGGCGAACCATCCCGTTCAAACAAATCATTCTCCAAAGAGATAAACTCACAAAGCATCTATCCAACTGATTCTCAGGAATGGTAAAACTCAACATCAACCAAACACTGTTTTCGAAGACATGATCCTCTTCTAGAACAGGATTACCAAAAATCAGACGGAAAGAACTGTCGCCAACGTTTTCAATCCCTCGAATGCAATCGCCATACGATTCAGTGATAGCATTGATGGTTGCAACCAAAATATCGTGACGACTCAAAGCATTATAGTTTTCATCAACAAATGAATCAACAAATCTCTGTTCTTCTTTATCTTTAGAAGGAACGATGGTTCTCACCTTCAATCCCTTTTGACGATTTGACCGGAACCAATCGTTGAACTCATTGATAAATCTTGCATCAGGAGAACTGAAATTGACAAAATCATTTCTCTTGCGATTGATCAAGGAGCAAGCGCTTTCGAGAGCAACATCAGAAAGATACATCCTGCCATTCTTCTTAAACCAACTTCCAATCTCAGAGGTTTTTGAAAACCTCGAAGGATCAGGATCGATGAAGTACCTGCCATCTTCAAAAGAAAGATTCAAAGATTCAGCAGATCGAAGCGTGATATCGTGACGAAGACTGCATTCCTCTTGCAAATCCATCAAGTAAGAATTAACGTCTTTCATTCCATTGATACTTGTTTGTTCCGTCGCAGGAGCAAAGCGAAGATTGCTATCAGCTAATGCTGACCCGCCAACATTCAAATTTCGAATATTGGTTCCAATCTCCAATTCTCCGTCTCTGTTTCTTGCTGACTTTCGTGCCATGTTTGTTTCTCCAAAGCCCTTGGAATAATGAGACAACTGATCACTAGGATATCACGGAATCCTAGTCTTGCAAATCTTTCTTGTGTTTTTAATTAGTGTTCAAATGAAAAATCAGACAGGTAAAAATCAAGTCATTGCGGAAATTGGAGTTCTAATAACAGGCCGAGGAACAGACAAAGAAGATGAAAGATGCTTGATACCAGGACCAGTATCTCTGATCACTTCTACTCCATCATCCGTGTGACGGAACATCGCAATTCTACCAGAACTTCCATAGCGATTCTTCTCAGGGCAACTAACGGTAAACTCGCCAGGAATCATGCCACGCTCCAAGATCAATTCAATATCAATCTTGTGACCAATATAAGTACCGCCCTTCAACTTGCCCTCTCCGTTAACATGCGAGATAATAAGGAAGGAAGTACCGGCAGTCTCTGCAACTGATTTATATGCAGACAGAATCGTTGCCATTCCGCGAGGATGACGGGCCTGCAACGTGTCTTGCAAAGAATCAATAATCACCAACATAGGACGGAATTCATTGATAAGCGCAAGCTGTTGCAAAAGATCATTCGATGCAGACAGCCGGATATTGTGCTTATCCGTCCAGAATCGAGCGTAGCGACTGCGGAAGATTTCTTTCTTCTCTTCATTCTGAATATACAGAACTCCGCTGTCCCCTCTGGAGTTGCTGCGAACGCCACTCTTTCCAACAAGGGAAGCAAGCTTGACCATCAATCGAGTCTTACCAACTCCCTTTGGAGAACCAACAACCGTGCAAGAACCCTCAGGGATTCCAACTTGATTCGTTATAGCATCCTTGCCAAAGACATAATCAATTTCCTCAATTCCCGTAGAAAAACGGGGAATCGTGATAACAGGAATTTCGGAAACTTTCAAAGCGGAACCATCGTTCTCGGACAAAGAACGAAGAATGTCAATTGATTCCTCTTGCTTCGAGTAAGCAGACTTGCATTTGCGAATCTGTTCCTGAAGACGCTGCCGACCCTTTGCATCAAAATCGACAACAGGAATGCCATGCTTTACGCATAGATCGTGACGCTCTTTATCATTCTTGATAAAAGCAAAGTTCCTTTTGTGGCGAGTAAGAAGAAAAAACAAAGTATCAACATCGTGACCATCAAACAGATATTTATTGATAATCTGCTCGTTGGTTGCTGTCTCGACATTATTCTTAGGCGGAGTAACGCTTTTACGACCCATATTTATATTCCCTCTGGTTTCAGAAATTTCGTGCCATACGACCGCCAACCTTATCGTGCCACACCCTAGTCTCAGAAAAGCCAAAGACGCAGACTAGCTCAACATAGAACCAGTTACTGCGCCTTTGGCGTGTGGTAATCTTTTTTTATCAGCCTTCTATTACAATCCCGGCAGGAATCGAATCAACAGTTTTCTTATAAGAACGCTTTCTGTCAGTATTGATGGGCTTGACCGGATCATTGCGAGGAATGTTCGTTCGAAGCTGAATCATAACCCGACGAGACGGATCGGCTTGCGCTTGAACAAAGACATCGATGCAAGCCCCCAGCTGCGCTAACTTGAACCCATACGGATCCTTTCCTCCCAATCGCTGCATCACCTGTATGTTTTGCATGATTCTAGCAAGAGGATCCTTTGCTGTCTCCGCATTTCGAGGAGAACGACCAGTAAATCTTTCCCACATCGTCTTCCCGGTCTCGTTCTTCGACGTTTCGCAAGACGCTAATTCTTTGAATTTCGCAAAAACCGCGGAAAAAGGATGAGACTCATTCACGCCCAAAGATACCAGACTCTCAATGATGTAGGTGTAAAGACGACCAGATCCATAAGGAGAAATAAACTTCCCCGAATCCTGTATCCGCTTCTGAAGACTCAGTAAATCTTCCTTACTGAGATGATAGCACCGAGGAACCTTATTCACCCCGCCACGACCAACAGCGCACTTCTCCCTCTTGGAGATCGGAATGGACGCCTGCTGAGCAACATCCAAATACAACTGCTTCGCTTTTGCCGTAGTACCCATATTGCCAGTCTCCCGTAACACCAAAACATCTTTTCCTAGTCGCAATCCCGAAAGCCATTCAGATCAACCAGAACCCATACAACCCCATCCGCCCATCCATTGTACACCACCCAAACCCCACCTGCACTTGCAACACAGCCGATTCTAGTCTATACAGCCAATCCGATCATATCCCAAACACCAGATATGTCGATACATTTGTGATATGGATGATCTGATTCCCCTAACAGATTTCGATAAACGTGTCTACCCTCCAGTTGAAGACGAGGATAAGACCAAATTCATCGTTCACTCAAACCAATTCGAACGGATCGCCCTAACAGAAGAACAAGTCCATTCCTCAAGAATGATCCTCCAGAATCAACTACCTGCCGTCAAAGGACAAGAACTCTGTATCAACCTCATTCTTAATGAAGCCAGAAATCCAGACCTGATACCTAAACCTGAAAATATTAACAAAAATGTAGTTAAGCAATTCCCTTGGCTTTTTAATCTCCATTATAACCTCCTCCTCCCGTTCGCTATCGAAGGAGAAAAAAAGTATAATGATATTGACTATCCCCTCAAATCCGAACTCGGCCAATTTCGCGCAGATGAAAAAAAACTAGGCCACAGAAATATGCCCCCTCCCCATCTCGTCAAACCACTACTCATTGACGCTTTTATAGAATACTCTAAAGTTTATCATAAGTTCCACGACAGAATATCAGCGCCACAATCAATGGAATATTCTAACTGGCTCGCCCTCGAAAATGCAGCCTACCTCCTTAACCTCAAAATCTGCTGCATCAAGCCATTCAAAGATGGCTCCAATCGTGTCGCACGCCTCGCCGAAAACCTTCTCCGCCTCAATGTAGGCCTTCGCTTCAAAATCCACCAAGATAAAGATAAAATGCTCAGAGATATCTGGTCCCTCCAAGACTCCCAATATAAATTCTCCCCACTCAGTGGAACAGAACTCTAATCCCCCCACTCAGTGGAATCATCTCTTAGAAGAACCAGCCCTCTTGCTTCCCTTCTTCATGTCCTCAACAGCCACACCATCAACTTCCTCAATCAAAGCAATATCCCCACACTTGGGACAAGTTAGAACCCCATCCCGCTTTGCTGCATTCACAATCTTCTTGTCTGCCGTAAACTCATGACCGCCTAAACATTTTGCTTTTATTTTCATAACTTCTCCAATTTTGCCAAAGGAACGAACTTGAAATAAGTTGAAAATTGCTTCAGCAATTTTCACCACCCATCACGGACAACCGTTTTTTCTATCTTGGAAATTGCTTCCCCAACAACATCATAAGAGCCAGATAATTGACGTATGTTCGCTACGTCTATGCCTCCTAATGATTCACTCTCATGACATGTTACGATGAGCTGATTGTCACGCTTTAAAACAGTTCTTATAATCTTTGATAAAAATACGACTTGGTTGGCTTTGTCTAAGCCTAGATTGAAGTCATCAATGAAGACAACGCTATTTTTGACTTTATGATTATGAAAATCAGCAAAGATCTGAGAAAGCAGGGTTACGGCTGGTGGGATAGAATGCAATTCATTTACAAGCAATAAACCGATTCTGGTTTGTGTGTCATAAGATAAGAAAATATCTTCTAATTTTTCTGGTACATGATTTCTATGAGATAGTACAAGTTTTGGGATAAGGGAATTTTGTGTGAATTTACCTTTACGAAGAACTGAGGTTGATACGACGCCATTGATTTCCCAATCAACTTCGCCATCCATATCATCAAAATATCTTGGGAAGACAGCGCCTTCAAGGGCAGCATTTGTATAAGCGCTTCTAATAAAGCGTAAGAGAGTTGTTTTGCCGGCAAGATTACCGCCAGAGATGCCAGTAACATCTTGTATTCTTCCTGTTTCTGTAAGAAAAGAAACAGAGAGATTGAGGGATGAGCTACGGAGGGAGGCTTTACGAAGGCGGAGAGTCATATATTTCTCTTTGCTGAGGATGAAAATCGTGACAGAGAAAAAATTTTCATAGAAGAGATGCGTGCTAATCCCAGTCTTTACCCTAATCATCCAGTCAACTTGCTAATATCCCAGTCTCTACCCGAATCACCCATTCTCTACTCTAATCTTTTTGAATAACAGTTTTGGGGCTTACAACCTTGTTTATAATTGATTCAGTGGAACAATAACAGTTTTGGGGCTTACAACCTTGTTTATAATTGATTCAGTGGAACAATAATAGTTTTTTTGATAGAATGTCTGGTAAATCTATTTTTTTGAAACAGTGTAACGAAGTTGAAAAGAGGCGGTTTTGGTCATATTGGTTGTGTTTGAATGTGTTGAGAAGTGTAGCAAAGTGTAGAATCAGTGTAACATTTGACAAAGTATGAATAAGATTACCATTTTATTGAAGCTTTTGGCAGTCCATTATTTTTGAGGATATTCTGTGCTTCAATGGTGTAAACTTTGATTTTTCTTTTATAAGAGATAGCGGGCATTTTTGATGCTATAGATGTTAGTAGCGAGGCGCAACCTTTCTTTCTATATCTTCTTTTTGTATATATCATAATTTTAGGTTGGGAGAAGGCTGGTGAGTAGAAGAGGGTACTAATGGGTATTTGGTTAGAGAACAGTGTGATGATTATGTATTTTTTGATTCTTGCAACATGTTCTGTTGTGAGGTCTAGTGTTGGGTCTAATCCTATGAGGTTACATTCTTTGTAGTATTCTTCTAGAACGCTTCTGATTTTGAATCTAAGATTTGATATTTGTTTGAATTTTGGGTGTTCTGATATATGGTATCCATTTGATATGAGAACGGTTATATCTGGCAGATCTGGTATTTTTTGTATTCGAAGCTTTCTAATCTTTGACAAATTGAGTATTGTGTGGGGTTTTTGTGGTGTAGTTGTTATTATTTTGCGCGAATTTTTCGAATTCAGATGTAAAAGTTAGTTTATTTGCAAATTCTTGAGTTATTTCATTTTCTTGAACTGAAAGAACGTTATAAAAGAAGAATGCGATGGAGCATGGGAATTTGATAATCGAATAATCGAATTCCATTTTAGAGATAATTTCTTCGATGAAGTTCAGGGTTTCCGAATACAGGAGATATGGAATACCTTTCGATCAGAGATATGATTTTATTTTCAAGATTTTCTTCGAAACAAAATGCCTTTATTGACAATATCTCAGGATTATCCGTCATGTAATTGAAAGCGAAATCTGGAACATAAATTATAGCAGCTTTGTGTTTTCTTTTTATTTTAACGAATGTAAAAAACGGAAAATAAATTCGTTCTTCTCGAAACAAGATTATGCATCTTCCTTGTTTTTTACATTTGAGAGGATCGAACGGAGAAGATTGTTTTGTTTCTCTTTCGCATAAAAAAGATGCTTCTTTAAATAGTTCATCTATCGCTGTTTTTACAATAAATTTTCCATCAGGGTAGATGCGAGAAGGCATCATTTCGATATTCCTTTTGCATGATTATATCGCTTGCATTTTTCACTTGAAAAGAGAAATCCCCTCAATATCATTGAAGGGATTTTGTTAGATTTTTATTTTCATTATTTCAGGATATTTGTTGAAGGGTCTATTTCGTGTTTCTTAGATGCTGAGTATTTCAGGTATTCAGAAGAAGGGGATTGATAGTCTAAGTTTTGTTCTAATAATCTTTTATTTTGCGAACATATATCAAGGGTTACTATTGTAGCGATGATTGTTATAAGGAGTAGGCTGATAAGAAATCTTCTTGTTCCTATTTTCTTTTTTTGAGACATGCATTTTTCCTTTACTAATGTGGTTTATAAACATTTTTGTGTATTTCCCAGTTTTCTGGGAGATGCTTTGGTTTCATACATTCAACAAAATGCATTCTCCAACCTACAGTAAATTGTTGTATATCCTCTTCTGATCTTAGCTGTTCAATAACATATTGTCCATGACTTTTAGAGTTTGGATTATCTTTTAGTTTTTTAGAAGGAGAAAGAGCTGCTAGATTTTCCAGTTCTGTTATTTTTAATTCTTCCGGTTTTTTGTTTATTTTTTTACATATATAAGAAAGCATTTCTTGCTTTTTTGTATTTGGCATTTTCGTGCCATGTTTGAGCAGGGTATACGCATATGAGTATTCTGGATTTCTATATGAATTTATATCAACTCTTGGAGCCTGAAATTGTTTTTCTATGTCTTTCTTTTTCTCATCCGCGAATTTTTCGTATTTTGAATGACATTTTCTGCATACAGGCAAAACATCATAATGATTTGAGTTTTTGTAATTTTCTTTAAAGTGTTTTCGATATGTATGAGGAACAACGTGGTGTTTTGTTAGATCATTATCGCATCCGCAAACAACGCATTTGTTTATTAGGGTTTGAAGGTAGAATTTATCATTTTTCCAACCATCGCCTTTGGGTTGGAATCGAAGCTTTATGGTAAGGAACTGTTGATCTTGAACAAGATCAGCAAGTCCTTTCTTGAGATACCAATGTATTTTCTTTTTATTGCATCTGAACATTTCTATCCCTTCGGGAGATAGAACGACGCAATTTTCATACAGAGTAGAATTTTTTTCTATTTTTCTCATGACCGAGAAGCGATCATTTTATGAGCAAAAAGTATCATAAAAACAATAGATCCAAGAACGATCGCAAATATTAGCGTAGGAATTACAAAAGAAAAAATTCCTTTGATAAGGAAATAAACTCCAAACAAAGCTAGAGAGAAAGATGATACTATTTTAATCGCAGATCCTGGAATCATAAAAAACGAAGCATAAGAGACTACGATTAAACATATTCCAATAATCAAAGAAAACATTTATTTCTCCTTGTCTGCCATTCCCTCTAGATTTATTCTCATTATATCAATATCTTTTTTCTTCTGTTTTGAAAAATGTGAATAATCTTTTTTGTGAAGATCTTTTTCTTTGCAAGTAAAAACTTCATGTCCTTCTGCTGTCAATATTTTAGCTATTGTCTCTAAAGTATGTATAGCTAATTGAAGTTTTGTATTTTCAATTTCATCAGAAGATATAATTGAAGAGTATTTTGATACTATGCTGTATGGAGTATCAATTATTAGGTGATGTTCTTTCCATTTTTCATCATAGAAAGGGTGAGCGCTTGCTGATATTGATATTGACTTTGTTTCTTCTATTTCTATGATATCTAGAAATATTGATACGCTGTCAAATACATATTCGCTTATTTCCCATTCATTAATTGATGATGCAAGAATGGATGCGAAAAGATTTTGATTATTCATGGAGATTATCAATGAATGATTTTGGATCTCTATTTAGAGCCGTATCTATTTTTCTTTGCCATTCTGCGAAAATTTTCAAAGAATCAATGCTAATTTTTGGCATACCATTATTGGAATCAAGTATTGGCGGAATTCTTGCATCATTTTGAATAAATGACGTAAGCTCTCTTGTCCATGCGTATGCTTCTAATGATCTTATTCTGCAAATATCTCCGCAGTCTTGATTGAAAGGATTTTTTTGTTCAATTCCATTGGGAGTTACTGCTGAAAATAGAACTCCGGCCCAGTGAGACCTTGGATCATCCCATACTGGCAATATTTCTTCTGAATTATTTTCAAAGTATGAAATAGCTTCATCATAGATATCTTTTCGCAAAGAAACATCTGTCATAAGTAAATCCTTATATGTGAAATTCATTTTTTCTGAATTCACATTATATTTCAGAAATGTTAGTCTTGAATTAGGTATTTAGTTAGATGTAGTGTCTGATGTCTTATCAGCAGATGGTTCATTAGATATTTCGCCCAGTTCTTGACCTAGCTGAGATATCAAACTTAAAACTTTATCAAAGCGTTCTTGCGTCATGCCTCCAAAGTTTCCGTTTGGATTTGCTTTGAATTTGCGAGCGAAGGTTTTTTGCTGATTCCACCAACGAATATTCTTCTGCTGCTCTGGATCCTGAGTTGCGTAAGCCCAAAGTTTCCCATCTGCCTTAAACTTATCTAAAACAACTTGATACTTGGTTTGCCAAACACCATCTCTCTCAAAAGATGAATGAGAATCAATAAGAGACTTGAGGAGGGATTCTCTTTCGTCTGAAAGACCTGGAGCGGGCTTATTCTCGGCTTTTTTGTTGCAAAGGTATTTTTGTCTGCTCCACCATTGTCCTATGGCTTTTTCTTGCTCATTTTCGGCGGTTGTGGAAGGCCAACGCTTATTTGCCTCTGCAAACGCCTTGACTTCTTCAAATCTAGTATTCCACTCATTTTGACGATTAGACTCTGCCATAAACAAAACTCCTTGTAGGGGTCGATCAAAAAGATACGCCTACAAAGAGTTTCGGCTTTTAATGCTTTGAAATTTGAGACGTTCACGCAAAAGTTGAAACATTTTTACAAGGCTCTTTTTTGTATTCTGGAACGGTTTTATCTTCCAGCAAAGATGGATCGTATTCAGCGACGACTCTTCTTATTCTTATAGCTGCCATAGCAGGAGTAATATCGTCTGCTGATTTTAAGTTAAACTCCTCAGCATATGAAACAAGAGAGGGATTTGGCATATAAAAATTATGAACGGAATTATCCAAAAACTTTGTTATATATATTGATTCTGTAATTGAAATTCCAAAAAACTCAGAAAAAGCAACTTCTCCATAAAATTTATCAAAATATACACATCGGCCATCAATACTCCATCCTTCCTTATGAAATATAGTAGCAGCCCAGCCAGCAGCGCATCCTGCTGTTCCGCAGCTATTTTCTGTAGCGTCATCACTGGCCCAACAAGGCATATGAAATTTAGAATGAGGAAGATCATCAAGAAAATTTGCTAGTTGGACAAGTTTTTTGAGTTTTTCTGTTTGCATAAATATCCTTAAGCCATTGTTGGAGTGTGGATTATCGGAAGGCCATATCCTGGCGATCTTTTTACAAGATCTGGATTTTGATGCATCCAATCCTGAACGTACCATTTAATTTTTATTTGCATGATCAACAATTTTTCTGCATAAATCAATCAAATCATGAACACTCAAAATGTTTCTCATGATATTGATACGCTTGTGTACCCATTGAACGTTTCCTTCTTCATAACCTTTTGTGTTGTCAATTCTGTCAAGAGAAGCGGTTTGAATTGTGGAATCTCGGCGAAAATATCTAACCAAGCAAATATCAATTCCGCTCAAAGCGCATTTTTTATTCTGTTTGATAAAAAGATTATATGCATACTCTGGCGTTATAGAGATAGGAATCCCTCTTCTTTTGGCGTTGCCTGAAATATGACACCAATAGCTTCCGCTGAGTTCTTTGTATCCTGTTTTATTAACTGGACCACCATTACCAATACATCCACATGATCTAGTATCTCCATTGAGTAAATACTTGCCAAGAATATCTGTCATTATACCGCAATCGCATTTACACTTCCATATTGGCCGTTTGCTTTTTCTTCTTCCTGTATCTTCTATAACTGTTAGTTTGCCGAATTTTCTTCCAGCAAGCTCAATTTTATTGATTCCTCTTCTATTTTTATGTCTATCTTTCATTCCATTCTCCAGTAAAAGTACATATAGGTGTACGATTACTGTTACAATGAAATGAGCGCAACCTCCTCCAACATCAAATAGAAAATGTTACTGGAATAGGCATATGCACTTTTGGCAATCCATATCCAGGCGATTTCTTATACAAATCAGGATGTTCTCGTACCCAATTCTGATAATGGAATAATTGGCCGCAGCCACCGCCTATATCATCTTGACCGGCAGGATCAAACATTCTTGTGTCATATCCTTTTTCTAGGATTTTTGACATAAATTCAGAAGCCAAGGATCTCTGTCTTTCATTTGCTGCCGAAACGTGTTCTTCTCTTTCGCAGATAACGGATATTGTTGCGCACCACACCAGAGGATCAAACAATTTATAAATACGATCAACATCTTCTTGGGAATTATTTTTATCATGTACGCAATAATTGAAAAAAGGTTTTCTTTTGGTATGTTTGTACCAAAGCCTTCCTCTTTCTGCTATTTCTAGAAGAGACATTTTAGCCTTGAAGGGAATAAGATTATTTCTTGATTCTTCGGTTGTTTCGTGAATTGAGAATTGAAGTCCTATAGTTGGAACTTCTTGCGAAAGAGATATGAATTTATCCCATTTCTCTTCGCTCATTTTAGGCCCAATGGTGCTTATAAGAAGTCTTGCATTAGGGTACATCTCGTGTAATTCTTTTATTGCAATTTCAAGATCATCGTAATTAAGCATAGGCTCTCCCATGCTCATAAACATGATTTGAAACTTCTTTATATTTTTGGCATCGATGCCATTTGATTCAATTAGGTATTTGGGTTGGCTAACAATTTCTTCTGCGGATAATTTCTTAACAAATCCGTCTCCAGCGCCGCAAAAACGACAACCAACATTGCATCCGCTCATGGTTGAACAGCATATAACTGTTCTTTCTTCGAATGTTGGATACTTGTAAAGAACGGATTCGGCTACGCATTCGTTGCTTGAAAATACATATTTGAAAACATTTTCGTTAGAGCTTGAAAGTTTTTTTACTTCTGGCCAAATCATGTTTAGTTCCTGTTTATCCAATATCTGGGCAGCCCCGCATGCCTTTGAATGGATCTTCTTTTATTTTGCCATCTTTAATCCAAGCTATTTGATAACCCTGTTTTTGGTGGCTATCTATAAGATTATAGTATCTAAGTCCCTGCTTTATTACTGCTGTTTCGCTCATTTCTTTATTTAATGCCATTTCTCGAAGAGCTTCTGATTCTCTTTCAGAAAGATCTACATTGATTGTTCTTCCTGTCATAAAATTCCTCAAAGAATTCTAGCAGCATATAGTGCCATAATGGTTTTACAGTCTCTGATAAGTCCTTGATCGTTCAGTTTGCGAATTTCTTCAGCGGTCATCCACTTGGCTCGAATAAGCTCGCCTTCATCAACAAGACCAACCTGCTGAATATCATGAGTTTTATCAACAAGAGCCAAGAAGACATGACATACTTCGTTTGTGCAGCCAGGCGTCATGTAGGCTTGATGAACTTTTCTAAGATTGGAAGGATCAATAGTGACGCCTCCCTCTTCTTGCGCTTCTCTAATTACTGTTTGTTCGGGAGTATCTCCGGGTTCTATGACTCCGGCGATTGTCTCGTAAAGCCATCCATCTTCTTCTTTTGAATTTAGGATTGGCTCTATGCCCTTTTCTGCGTTGAAATAAGCAGGAAAACGGAATTGCCGAATCATTAGGTATTTTTGTTCAGCAGAGCATATGGGGAGAATAGTTGCCGCCATTTTTCTTAGGTGCAAAAACTCTCTAAAATGATCTTGACTTTCGTTTGTATCGTATTCTGATGATACGACTCTAAGGTATCTGCATTGAGTGTTTTTTGCTGAGTATGATTTTACTTCAAAATTATCTGGAATCGCAATGCCTGAATTACTTGCGGCAACAATTTGATTGCAGGTGTTTTGAGAATCCATAAGTACCCCTTCTGTGATCTTTATTGTACCTAATTCTTCTTCACAACTACGTCGAATGCGGCTGCTCTTTTGCAGCGTGAGGTCCATCGATATAGTAAAGCGCTATTGTGGAAAAAACAAACATAGCATGAATAGCTAAAAGTATGCCTATTTTATTCCAATCAAGAATTGAGTTTGGTTCTGTTGCTTCGATAAATTTCTTCAAAAGATGTATGCTTGAAACTCCAATAAGAGATGATCCCATTTTGACTTTCAATCCAGAAGCAGTTATTCTATTCATGAACCTAGGACGATTTGATATGGTTTTGGGATCAAGCTCTCTTATGAAGATAGAATATCCTGCGATTGATATCATTATAACCAAATGAGCTACCATTACGATATCAACTAAACCAAGCAAGGAAAGCATAGCAACTTCTGTTGTAAGAGATTTTATTTTGAAAAGCATATGGAATAGCTCTTCAACAAATTTATATGAGTAGAGAAGAAGTCCTATTGAGAGACCAATATACATAACAATAAGAAGCCATCTGCTAGAAAGAAGATAGGATTCTATTGTTTTGATTATTTTATCATTAGGATTTATTTCCATTTTGATTTATCCTTAGATTTAGGATCTGGCTTGAATATGAAACATGAGTCATGAGTTTCGTTGTAAGCTGGTTTTTCGTATTTAACAATCCATCCAGCTTCTCTATAGGGGATTTCTATATCCAACAAATTGTTATCAAATATTTGTTTTCTAGATATTCCTGAATCAACAATAATCTTTATTACTTCTTCTTGCTTAACTATTGATTGATTATTGGCAAAATTTATGTCTATAAGTTTATTAAATGCATCAAAGACAGCTTCTGGTATGTGTTGTTTTTTTATTTTATCTGGAGTTATTGGAGGCATTTTTGTTCCTAATAACTAATGTTACTTTTATTGATTTCTCTAATTCTTTTTTGTTTTTGTTCTGGAGTCATATTATCCCATTCTTTTTGGTCATCATTCGCCATAACACATCCACCAATAAGACAAAAAGTGATAATAAAAATAAAAATTGATATCCAGATCCAAGCTGGAGACAAAGCTAAAATAATCATTTTGGTACTCTTTTCAGCACTATGTCTAGTGCGTTTTCAAGCATTTCAATTGAACAATATCTTTCTCTTTCTAAAGAAAAATTAGTAGCTTCTTTTTCAATATCTCTTTGAGATGTGGGAAGAATAACATCTTTTGGAGCAGACATATTTGCTTCTCCATTTTCGATGTTGTATTCAACTACGGGTTCGCCGCCTTCTTCGCATCCCTCTTTGCTAAATAGTTGAGCTCTTAATGAGAGAAATGGGAACTCTTTAGCAATGATTTTCCACTCTTTAAGAACGCTCTCGGCTGGAGGCCATTTACCTATATTATGACCGCATGTACCGATAGTTCCATCCCAATCAACCCACCCTTTAGACCCTCCGATATAGTGACTTGTTATCCTGCTAGGCCTGATATAATCTATATACTTTATCCACCGAATTGAATCTATGTATTTTTGTAATTTTTCATTATATGAATAATATGTTTCATCATTCGAGTGAATAGGGCAGCCAAGTGTTTTTGCAACTATTTTACACCATTCATCATCATTAGATGACGGATCAATAGAGCTATCATCAGTTCTAATGATAATTTCCATTGCTTGTTCTGGAGTTACGTTTTTGCCTATAACTCTTAGCTCTGGCCACTTTGGTAGTTTGAAATTAGACATCTTGTTTTTCCAGTTCTAAAATTTGCGAATTTATTTTTTCAACATCTTTAATTGCTGACTCTTTTCTTTGAATAAGATTTGCTTTTTTTCTTTCTTTTATCATAGATGCAACATCATCTGGTATTTTTAGTCCTATCTTTTTTGCTGATTCTATTGCCGCGTTCATTGAATTAGTTATATCTTGTGATTTTCTAATATCTTCAAATTCTTTTAAACAAATTTCTTCTACAATTTTGGCTGCTTCTTCGAAAGAGCTACATGGTATACAATCAGACCATGATCCGCTTCCGTCTCTGTATTCGTTTATTTTCCATTGCATATCGCCATTGGAGTCGCCATACAGGCATAAAAGTTTTAGTTTGTTTTTATCATATGGGGTATATTGTGATTTCATAAACTCATCAAATGGTACAATAGCAATTTTGCAATAACTTGTATATACAAAATGAGTTATTTTTTTATCAAGAAAATCAAAAACTTTTTGAAGTGACTTTATCACTTTTGCGCGAGAATATATTTCATTATATTGCTTTTCTAGCTCATCTTTTTTAGATGTAAGAGTAGAAAGTTCTGTTCTTAGTGAATCCAGTTTTTTATTTGCTTCTGATATGCTTTTTTTAATTCTACTTTCGCAAGGAGATTCAGTGTATGCTGTTTTTACAAAACGAATTACCTCGGTTTCTTTTTCTTGAACAAGAAAACCTTCAGGAACAATTCTGGTCAAATAACACTCTATATCATTGTTATCAAAGACTGTTGACCCTAATTCGGTTGAGTTATCAGCAAGCATATGTTATCCTTTAAGGACGGCTATTGGCTTGAGTTCTACCTGAATATCTACTAAGTCTTTTTGATTTTCCATTACAATATCAATAGACTTGTAAGCTGATCCTAGTTCATCGTGAGCTTCACGAACTCCATAAAGTTCTACTTTACCAAGTTGGCTAGCCTGAGAAGGATCAAGACCGCTTGCGATTCTTTTTTTCGCTTCAGTGCGGCTGAAATTTCTTCCCGCTCCATGAGAACAGGAATTGAAGCTAAGAGGATTTTCTAATCCCTTTACAATGTAACTCTTGCTACACATAGAGCCAGGAATGATGCCAGTAGTGATTTTGCGAGCAAGAGTTGCTCCTTTGCGGTGAATCCATACATTTTCGCCAAAATGATTTTCAAGAACTGCGTAGTTGTGATGAATATTGATGTATTCTTTGAGAGGATTTGTTTTATGAATCTGAGATCGAATCATTTCTTGCCCAACAATAAGCATTAGGAATCTATTTGCTAATGCATAATCCTGAGCAGCTAACAAGCTTTCAATATACCATTGACCTTCTTCTGAGTCGGCAGGCAAGAAAGCTAATTCTTCATTTGGAAGTTTAGTATAGTATTTACGACAAGTTTTTACAGCTAAGTGATGGAATTTCTTGGCTAACTGAGCTCCAAGTCCTCTAGATCCGCTATGAAGCATAATCCAAGCATTACCTTCAGAGTCTTCTTGGATTTCATAGAAATGATTACCTGAGCCAAGAGTTCCTAATTGAACTCTCGCTTTTCCCCATTCTGGATAATCAAGAGTTTTGCATCTTTCTTTTGCGGATTCAAATTTTGATTGAACGTCATTTAGGGTTTCTTTAAAACGGCTGCTATCGATCCACAAGTCACTATTTGATCGATCTCCTCCTGATCCTACAGGAATATTATCTTTGATATCAATCATGAGTTTCTTGATATCAAGATCTTTTACTTTTACTCCTGAATTCCATGCGCACATGCCGCAACCAATATCAACGCCTACAGCATTAGGTGATATAGCATTTTTCAACGGAAGTACGCTACCAACTGGAACTCCAAATCCAGTATGAGCATCAGGCATAAGAGCTACATGGTGAAAAACGCAAGGCAATCTTGCTGCTTCGGAAGCTTGGCGAATTGCGCCTTCTTCTAGATTGAGAACTGGCTTACCAGTATCAGGATCAATGGATTTTGTCCATGCCATGATATGAACGCCGCCAGTTTGATCTTGAGGGATTACGACTGGACCCGTTTTTTCATCGATAGTTTTCATTTGATTTTTTCTCTTCCTGATACATCATTCTTAAAACACGCTTTTAATTCAGGAATTTCAGTCAATCGAACATTTATGACAGAGCCATTGTGCTTTATTTTTATAAAGGCTTTTGTTGTTGGACAATTCCAAGTAGAACCCATGTCTTGAGCTTTGGTGGTTGTTTCTAAAACACTAACAGTGAATATTTCTTCTGTTTTATCTGGCCAAAAAATTCTTATTTTGTCTTTGTCTTCAATCTGTATATCACCCAAGCAGTCATAGAAAGCCCAGCTGCCTTTAACGGAAAATTTAGATGGTTCATTTTTTGGGGTTTTTGCCATTTTGAATTCTCCAAGTAAATGATTATAGTGAATTTTTATTCACAAAAAGGAGAAATCCATTTTAAACTGGAAGTTCATCTTGCAAATCATCTAGTCCTTGAGTAAGTATTTCTGGATCGTTATCAGTTATCAAGACATCATGTTCATAATGAACGCTCATTGAATCATCTGATGTGAATAAAGGCCATTTATTATCAGACATCTTCTTAACAAAGCTAGATCCTAAAGATATCATAGGCTCGACAGCAACCATATCTCCTGTTTTTAGATTTGATGAATAAGCAGGATGAGGAAAATTAGGAATAATTGGAGCTCCGTGTAGTATTCTTTTGCCTTTATCTTTTATATTGTATCCATGACCTGTAAGCGATCTAGAAATAAAAAGGCCAGATTCTTTGTCAACAAAATTATACACAGCCTCGGCCCAGGAATTAACATCCTGTCCGTTTCTTAGATGTGTTAGGCCTATTTGTATTGCTTTTTTACCAACATTCATCATATGCCGTATTTCTTTACTTGCTGGTCCAATCGAATATGTCCAAGCGGCATCGCCTAACCATCCTTTGTAATTTACGCCAATATCTACCTTAATCAAATCTCCAATTTGGAGAGGTCTTTGAAGGTAATCATGAGTTCCATGAACGATACATTCATTGACGCTAAGACAAGCGTGAGATGGGAAGGGGGCGTGTCCTTTATATGGAACGTAGTTAAGAAAACAGCTAGAAGAATCTAGTTTTTCAAGTTGCTTTGCTATGTATATATCAATTTCCTCTAGCGTCTTCCCGGGTCTTATAAAGTCTATAAGACTTCTATGAATCTGTACTACTTTTTGCGCAGACTCTCTAGCCAGATTGAATTTTTCTTTTTCAAAAGTCATATTTTTGAAATTTCTTGTTTTTGTCTCTCGCTAGCTAATCCAGCTTCATTCCATTTGTTTAAGAACAATCTTTTATTTTCTTTTATTTTTTCAGGTGTTGGGATCTTTTTATCTAAATCGCTATTTGTAAATTCTGATTGAAGAATGGTTTTTATAATTGATGCGCCTGCACTTATCTTGTCTGAGGATTTTATAATATCTTTGGCATCTCTAAAAAGAGAAATTACATTTGAAGAATCTATTACTATGTTTCTTTTTTGAGCAATATTTTGCATTTCTTCAGATATTAAAATATCTGAAGACGTCAATATTGATCTTTCTTCTAAGGATGGAGCAGAAAAATCTTCTATTTTATTTGGATATATATTCCCAACATTTATCATGAGAGCGCTATCATTTGGTATATCGCCATATTTTTCAAATACAGATTCCCAAGCATTTCTTCTGTTTTCCCATTGTTCTGTTGTTAAGTTTTCTGGTTTATCGGTGTTATTCCAATAACCATACTCTTCTACATATTTATATTTACTAACGATTTCAATTATTTCATTGTAATGAGAATATGGGACTAGAAGAATATGAAATCCGATAGGGAATGCTGCTAAAGAAAATGTAAATTTATTGAGATTATAGTGTTTTTCCTTTTTAGATAGTAGATCAAGCATTATATGGTATGATAAGATTCTGTATGAATCATACGAGGCATATTCTGGAACAATTTCATTTCCAATTGCATATTTATCGTGAATGTTTACAATATCCTCAATAGTATGTTTAATTAGAATATCATTAAGTTTTTTACGAACTAACTCTCTTAGCCCTGAAGCCCATTCAGCGAATTCCTCCAATGCCATCATTGGCATTCTTTTTCCATCAAATATTTTTGTACTCATTTAAAAAATATTCCTTTACTCTCTTTTTAATATCACAAGAACTGTGTTTACATTAGTGCCTGATTCTTTAAATGTTCCTTCAGGAAGTTTTTCGTATTTCCCGTTTCTCTCGACAAATTCTCTAAACTTAGATCTCTTTTTTGTTGTTCCAAAAGTGAATCCTGGTGACATTATCGCAACAAGTATTCCATTTTTACCAAGCCACTCAAAAGCAGATTGAACATGATCAATATCTTGATTCTTAGAAAACGGCGGGTTCATCAAAATAGCATCAAAACCAAAATGGATATCATTTTCAGATAATTCTAAAAAGCTTTTTTCAATTACAAAATGTCCTTTGGCTTTCAAAATGTCAACGTTTGCTGGTTTGATTTCTACGCAGGTAACTTCTCCACCATATTCCCGAGCAACATCCGCAATTGATCCATGTCCAGCTGAAGGTTCGAGAACCTTCATGCCTGGCTTGATACCAGCAATTTCAACCATTCTTTTTGCGAGACCGTTTGGAGTAAAAAATTCCTGGAATAACTGTTTTTCATCAATCACGAATTCTTTTTGCGAAATGTCTTTTATTCCAAGTATCTTTTCTGGATGATCAGGGAAAATATGAGATTTTTCCTTTTTATTCCATTTGCCGCCTGCTGCCTCTAAGACTTTATTCACTTTTAGGTATAGATTTCTGTCTAGCTGCCCGTTTAGAATGACAGAATTACCAGAAATTGTAGCTCTAGAGATTACATCTTTTACTTCTTCGGATAGATGAATTTTTTCTGACATTTTTTCTCCCAAAATAACATGCTTTTGAGGATAATTTTAGTCTTGAAAATTATAGCATTTTCTCGCTTTCACTTTCTCGTCAAGACTAGGATTGCGGATTATGCTGTGCGCTGGCAAGAGTCTTGCCAGATAAAATTGATGAATTACCAGTAAATGAAATTAATTGGAAAGCAAAAAATGACCAAAAGATTCAACATGGATGCGCTTGCTGCTCTTGGGAAGAATTGGTTTGCAAAGCCTCCTGCTGGTTTTTCTTTACCATCAGAAGCTGCCATTTCAGATGTTTCAATTTATGCGAATTTTATTTATGACACAGATATTGGTCGCATGTTAGAAACAGCAATAGCAAACTTATCAAGCGATTCTCAATCTTCAAGAGCTGCATATATACAGAATATTCAAAAATGGTTGCAGGATAACGGTCCAACTATTTTTGTTGATGAAGAAATGTTACAGATGTGTCAGGACACGAACGTGCTTAGTCATGTTAGAGGAACTGACATCAAAACTGTTTATCCTGTAGGGTATATTTGTCTGCCTAAAGGAAAAGGATTCACATCAAGTTTTACAAAAGATTCTCTGCATCATTTATGGTTTCAGATATATGAAGCAGGCTCTCACGATCTTCTCATAAATGGAAAGAAGCATACTTTAGAAATGAAAGGCAGAAGGCTTTTTATTCATGCATATTGGGATAGAATCGGCGACTGCTCTTCTTTCCTGCTTCCTCTTGATAATGAGAACGATATTCTAGAAGAAGTTATAAAAGTAAATAGCACGAAACTTCTTGCTGGACAGGTTAACCGAGGCAAAACTGATACATCTACTGGAATGTCTGTTGAAGAATTAAATAAAGAATCTTCAGAGCTGTCTAATTGGATGGCTCCTCTTGTTTGCAATATTCTTCTCTTAATGCAGTCTTATCCTCAGTATTTCGAAAAAATGCCTAAAGAAAATTCGTATAGACAGTCATTTAAGGGAAAGAAAGATCCTGTATCTTTGCGTCTTCACAGATCTTCAAAAATGGATATTTTTCAGAAAGTATATGAAACTGACAGCAAGAAAGAAAATGCAGAAGCAGAAAATAACAAGATTTGTAGGCATTGGCGCAGAGGTCACTGGAAGAGACAGGTCCACGGAGATAGATGGGAATTAGAGAATCCTGAAGCAAAAATCATTCACATGAAGGATGGTCGCAGAGCGCATATGAGATGGATAATGCGCGTTTTGGTAAATAAAGATCTTGTGCAAGATCATTCTCTTGTAAAGGATATATTAGAGAAAGCTAATTAGACTTCTTCTCTTCAAGAAGTTTGCGATGTTCATAAAGGAGCTGGCAATATTTGCAATCTTTTGAAGGTCCATCGCAAGTCATTTCGCCGCAATAGCTAACCTCTCCAAGACAATCAGGACATCTTTCGACTCCAAAACCAGCCATTTGGCGAAGGATATTTATTTCTCTAATCATCTCTCTCATTCTTTGAGCCGTCTCTGGTAATCCTGCTTCATTATCAGCAAACGGTAAACAAGCTATCATTTTTTTAGTGTCTTCTATATCAACCATTTTATGCTTTTTAACATAATCTTTTTTATATATGTTTAGAAAATACAAACAAAAAACAGGCCAAAAACAAAGCATCAAAAAATATGATAAAAAGTTTTTACCAATTTGATATCTAAAAAACTCAATTCCAAATTTTCTTAGCTGAATTACGCCAAAAGATAGATATGCAGTAAACAGAAAAGGTATCGCAGTAAAATAGTATATGCTGTTCATTTCTTTCCTTCAAAAAGTTCCACCGCTCCATACGCATTGGCCTTTATCATCATAAACATATGATTTTTGCATAGTGCCTGAATGCTCTTTTGCTTCTTTAATAGCATCTTCTTGTTTTCTGAAATCTCCGTGATTACAATCTCCGCCGTCAAAGGTATCAACAGAAATGACTCTGTATTTGCCTTTTGGAGCTTTTAGAGAAAATTCTTCGCCAGCGCCTCTATTGCCGCCTTCTGAAATAGGTCTAGGATCATAAGGCATATAGGAACTCCTTTGTATTCGTTTATTATTCTCAAAATATTCTACAGTTTTGATGATAATCTTACATAGTAAAATTAAAGGCCAAATTGTAATGTATCCAAAAGCCTTTATATCGGCATGGTAGTCACGGTATTTTACTTCAAAAAATCCCCATATACAACCAATACTCATATAGACTAATGCAATTATATCTGGTGTTGTCATATTTTTTCACATGTATTGCCATAATATAGCAAGCTAAAATACAAAAGTCAGAAATTTACTCTCCAAATTGTTGCCATTTATCTTGGAATACAGATTTTAGCTTTTCAAGATAATCATTTGATTTGATTTTTCTCATCCATAGATCATGGCCTGATCCGCCTTTAGCAATAACACCTTCCCAAACAGGAAGCTTTCGAGAGCGAACAGCATCAATCAGCTCTTGATTGAAATTGCCTTCATAAACAACTTGAGCAGATTTGAGATGACCGAAATTCTTAACAAAATCTCTCGGCCCCAATATACCTTTTTTGTGTAAGTTGATATCAAACAAAATTATTTCTTTAGGATCATTGTCAGGTTCAAGATCGTGAATACCGGCAAATGATTTTGGTCCTAAGAATTCACAATAAGCGGTTATTCTCTCATTATTGCGAAATTCTTTCGTGTCTCGAATTACTTTCTCGATGCCTTCGGCTTGCGTATCAAGAAAAAGTTTTATGGCTGGTCCAAAAACAGGATCTGTATGATCGAACAATCGAGTCCTGGTTCCAAACTTGTTCCAGCCTTTTTTAGGAGTCCACTCAAAGCGAAGATTGCTACCATCATGCTTATAGAAAGCAATACAAGGCTTGCCAAAGTCTCCAAGAGGACCATCAATGGATGGGTATTCTTTCATTTTATTTCTTCAATGCAATCTTTCAATATTTTCGAAGAAGCCCTTGCGATTTCTCTGCAAGACACATACATATCGCCTCTAAGCCTCGAATCATTTGGGCCGCCTTTTGTGGACCAATATGCATCTGTTTGATTGCCGCCAACAAGTAATATAGATTCCATGTATCTATCTATGATCTTTAGTTTTTCAGAAATAGTTTCAAATTTTCTTTCTCTTTCGGCAATTGATAAAGCTGCGGCTTTTCTTTGCTCTTCGGATCCATATTTGCAGCATCTAGAACAGCCGCCTGATAAAAGCGGATTAGCGCAAGAGCAATTTTTAGAACATGCATCTGTAAATTCACAAGGACAGGTTTTGTTTCTCATATTTATTCACAATTCAGATTGTCGTAAGCAACAACAAAAAGAGAGAAATCTTTATCATCAACAAAAGAATCAAGATTGATATCTCCATTACAATCAATTGAACATAAAACACTATCATACTGAGATGCAAAAGCGCTAAAATCTATATCATTTACTAATCCATCTTTATTCAAATCAGACGGACAGCTATCGCTAAATACATTAAGTCCAGAAAGAATAAAAGCCTGTTTTATGGTATTAGGGACATTGTTTACTTGAAACGTTCTGGAAGTATATCCAACAATCTTTGTTCCGTCAACTGAAATTCCTGTAGCCATTTCTGCTTTTTGAAACCAATCAGGTAAGTTTGGCAAAGAATATACAATATCGTTAATCTGAACAGATCCTCTTGTCTTTGTCCATATTACGGCGTTTCCTTCTGAATTGCATCCAACGGCTATTTTGCCATCTGGAGTCATTGATGAAATAGTGCCAGAAAAAAGACTTTCATAAGGATATCCCATTCTCTTTCTGAAGGCTTTGCCATTATAAGAACCGGCAAAATAATTTCCATCTGAACTTACAAAATAAGCAACAGATCCTTCTTTTAGATTTGGATCAAGTCTTTTCCATTCATTATTTTGATAGTAACCAGCAATTGTGGATTTTTCTGTTCCGAATGGACCGCTCAAATAACATCCAGCGATAATGGATCCATCAGAAGAAACGGAAAGAGCTTTTGATGCAGGAAAACCGTAGTTGCCAAAAACAACTATGTATTTGCTTATGTTTTTGATACCACCTTGCTCTGTCCACGAGAAACAGCTGCTATTAGGAGGCACTTCAACGCCGTATAAAGAGTCGTTACCATCTGTTCCGACAATAACGCCTGACTCAGAGACAGATGCAGCTCTTGCATCTCTATATAAAACAACTTCTGGCAAAACAAAAACGGATCCAGAAGATTTCCATCTAAAAGCTACTAATTGTCCAGAATTTGCTAAGTTTCCAACGATAACAGATCCATCACTATTGGAAGAATAGGCGGATCCTCCACTATGAGCAGAAGATGGGTCAACAATGTAGTGTAAATCTCCATTTGCATTCCAATAGCAGGGTATCTGAATGTATTGAGATCCATTATTGTAGTTGGAGTAACCTACGATTTTTTCGCCATTTGAGCTTATTCCGTAAGCTCTTGAATCCGTATCTGAATTAGTTAGTATAGAAAAATCAATAGGTCTAGCTATTCCTGAATTGCAGATAAGATTGAGGATTAAAATGGTCTTTTTCATTGGTTACTCCATGTTGAATCAAATTCCTATTCTCCAACAAAATCCCGACAAACTCTAGTCCCAATTCTGTCCATGTCAAGTATTGGCTGATCTATTTTCCATTTACCTTTATCGGAAATGACAATTTGAGAACCTATATGCTTTATGTTATTTATGATTATTGGACTCAATAAGTTTGCTGTTATTATGTTTTCTTTTTTATTAACAACAACAATAATAGATACCTCATCTAGTGATTCAATTTCAATCTTTTTTAAGTGTTTTTCATCTACAAGAGGCAAATAATCCGGGAAAAATACTTCTGGAGTTGTAACTACAAAAGAAAGACAAGGATTTTCTATTGATTGAAGCCATAAAAAACAAGATTCATCAGATTGAGATAATATGCAAAATCTTTTTTCATTTTCAAATCCTATAAGTCCATCATTGAAATTTATAATTTTGTCTTTTTCTATAGAAATTGTTCCAAATCTTGAAGTTATTATTTCTTTATGCAGCAATGATAATGCTCCTGTTTTGTTTAATTGACTTGAATATCTCTGGTAATGCCATTTGTTTTGGTGCTGTTTTTTCTGTTGCTAAATATTTTGTATTTGGCTTGAATATGTTGGCCATATTCTTGAATTTTTCTTCGTTATCCTGAATAAGAAGAAGTCTCATTATAACTTGATCTGTAGGAGGGAAATTGCCTGTCATTATAACACAAAGTTCCTCAACCATTTCTTTATTTAGCCAAACTTTTGTTTTTACATGACCAGGATATATTTGGTATACTTTACCGCTATGCCCTCTAAATACAATAAATCCTTTAGCAAGGTATCTTTGATAAGCGTCTTCCCCAATAATTCTTTTCAGGGTTTGTCTTGCTCTTATTTCTCTTATATCGCTAGTTCTTGCTATGTGTTTATTTTTTACAATAGCTGCTGGAGCCATTCTGTCTCTTATTATAAGCAGCATTCTTTCTTTATCTCTATTTAGAGATTGATCTACACCGCCGCCTCGCCAGTAGTTTAGATGTTGATTTAATATTGATTTGCGTATCTCATTAGACCATCTATAGTATTGGCTTGTTTCATTATATCGATATGGATCAAGAGTAACAGTGCATGAGGAAGCATTAGTTGAATAATCTGCGTATGCATCATACGAAAGATTTAGATTTTGAGAAGATGATAAGCAATAATTTATTACTGATCTTGTTTTTTCTTCATAAGTAGTAATAGAATTATTTTTTAATCTGTAATCAAGATAGCTTTTAGATGCATTCAAAAATTGATTTTGATATAAAGATGAATCGCTAGATAATGGTGTTGCAGAAACAAGAACTCTTTCATTAAGGAAAACCTTTATTTCCATTCTGGCTCTTAAGAAACCATCAGAACCAATATCTGTTGATACTTTATCAACAACACTAATAGACGTGTTTCCTTCTTCATCTATTACTGTGTGAGGAAGATGGTATTCGTCTTGTTTGCAGTAAACATAATCATCAACTGCCATTTCAACAGAAATAGTTGCCTGACCTTGTTGTAGTGCATTTTTTTGCATAATTAGCCTGCAACAACCATTTTCATTGGAAGAAATATAATTTCTTCTGCTAAAGGATCAAAGTTTTCCATCTTAGATCCAGCAGCGCCTGATCTATCAATTCTATGAGGTTGAAGTCCTTCGGCGACAAAAGATTGAAACATATTTTCGGCTTCTCTAATATCTTCCAAATTCATTTTGTTCCAAATGAGTCTTTTATCACCGTCTATTTGGTTGAGTATTCTAAATATGCCAAATTTATTGTTATTCTGTAAATGAAGGATATCTTCATCAGAAACTTCTTTAAGAGATGTTTCTAACTCTATCTTTGCATTACAATCAGAAAACGTACTGAATTCAATTTTTGTCATTTTATTGCCCAAATATGCTGACCCACATTTCTCTCTTGATAAGCTCATCAGGAGAGGTTACAATAACTGATTTTCTTTCTTCCGATGTATTCGCTCTATTTTGCATAGATTTGGTATGAGGAGACATCTGGAAAGATGATTTGGTTGCATATATTTCATCTACTGGTTTAGAATTGAATCTTCCATCATCTGTAATATGTCCTGATTTTATTCTTCTTTGATGAACGTGTTTACAGTTTGGACATATGATATTATGAATACCATCCAAATCTGTATTTACTTTTGCTAAAAAGTAACCTCCGCACCCATCTCCAGAGCGAGCGCAATAAAATTCCTGAACTATTCTTCCCATAGTTTTCTTTCTTTAATCAACCTTGTCAGAAGAAAAAGAATACAAAGCTGTGTTCTTTGCGAAAGTATACCATACGTCTTTATCACTAGACATAGTTTTATGATCATCATGACCTATACGGAAATTTCTCGCAAATACACCTTTATTAGAAAATATCAATTCTCCTGAAGAAAAAACATGCTCATTTGAATCTTTAGAATCTATTTGAAAACATGGACCTCCCATGCAATCTTCTAGATACATAAGAGTATCTGGAGAATATCTGTCAGGAACTTCTTTTTGATTTTTGACGGGAATTGCGAACCATTCTCCCTGGCGGAGAACTCCTTTTACTCCACGAGCAGCAACAGGGATCAATGATTTATAAGCATCAGAAATAGACTTTGGTTCATCTGCAAGAACGCATCCAAAATACGATCCCTCATCTTGACCTAAGATATATCTTTCTTTTCCATTCTTAATAACAACAGTTGAAGATTTGTGCCATTCACAGCTATTTACTAAAGAAAATCCCATAGAGGGAGGGGTTTGCTTCGCCGCCCAAACAGCAAATCTAAAATTAGCTTCGTTTTTTTGGCTTTCAAAATTTCTTCTTAATTTAATAGAAGTAGCAATTCTTTCTTCTGGACAAAAATCAACAACTTCCAATTTTGTTTTTAGTATTTCTTTATACGCTTGATGTAATAGCAATGCTTTTTTCTTAATAAGATTGCCAAGACAATTAAAACTTAGTGTTGGAAAATCTCTAAAGTGTCCTGATTCAATAAAGCCGCTTGGGTCTCCAGAATCAAAATCAAAATCTGCGTTTATAATTATATTGTTAGATACAAATATTGCACTAGGGACGTGCGAAGAAGAAATTCTTGAATCCAAATAAACAACTGTATCTGATACGAAATAATCTTCCGTTGCTCTTTCATTAAAAACTTGCTCAGAATCATTCAGTATACTTGCATTTTCTAGTGAATGAAAAGGCAAAGAATTCTTTTCGCTGTAAAATACTTCTGAATTTTTTCTATCAACACAAACAAATACAAAATCAAAACTAGAAATACCTGAAACACGAGATCTGTCATTATCGCTTTTTTTTGCTTTCGAAATAATGACTAAATCAAAGCCATTACACTGAACAGGAGATTTTCTTGTTTTTGCATAAGTTTTTACATCTGGAAGAGCATTAATTATATCATCTTCAGTAGGTCTTTTTTCTAAAGGTTTATTCTTAACTGAAGATAATTCATATGGACGATTAAGCGTTCCCTTAAAAGGGCAAACGATTTTTTCTTTAAACACTTTTACGTTTTTCATATTTTACCTTTACTTATCTTTTTGAGGCATTACCGACCTGCAAGAAAATCATCAATATCGTTGAGGTTTTTACCGTATTTCATTGGTTCAAAAGACGCAACAACATCAATAGCGTCTCCAGAAATGGCTTTTTCAAACTTTATGTTTATTGGGTTTCCTTTGCCATCATGCCCTTTTATAGTCAAAGCAGGTGAAAAATTTCGATCTTTACCTGCTTTCCATTCTTGTTTAAAATAAGCAATAGCACAGGCGAATTTCCTGTTTGCTTTGTCATCATGAATATGCACTTCTCCTAGATTTTCATGCATACGGAAAGCAGGATATCCCGGCGTTGCTGATGCTATCATTTTTTCTCTTGCGCCGCCCATTTAGTGACTCCTTTTACCAAGAAAGATAATCGAAAGAACCATCACCACGAGGGTCTCCTGGGTCTGTAGCAGGAGAATGACCGTAAGAAAATCCAAGCTTTTTATAGTGATATTCTAGCAATCTAATATTTTCAAAACTAATACCAATACCTTTGAGGTTAGAAAATGGATTGATAATCCTGTTTTTACCTTCTTTTGCAGCATTTTTTATTTTAGTGTCAATTTCTTCAATATAGGGTTTTATTTTATCTATTTTGTCTACATTCTCTTGTGCCTGTTTGGAAATTGTTCTTGCTTCCTCAGCGCTAATCATTTCTAAACTCCCTTGATACATCATCAAAAAACTCGTTGCTAACAATCCAAAAGCAAATCAAGAAATTCAAAATAGCAGTAAAAACGAATGTTAGTATTATTGCCCACCAAGGTGGATTTATGTTGATGTATTTGAAATCTTTCTTGAAACTTTTCCTTACCCATTGTTGAGGTACTTTGTTTTCAACCCAAGACACAATGGAATCTAGATTGACCGTTTTGCCTGTTTGTTCGCTAACAACATCTCTGGCTTCAACTATTAGAGAGCTAGAGTCTGTCCAAGAGAATACCTTACCCCATTTCACTTTATTCTCTCTGTCAACTCCAACGCAAATCACAAATTCGTTCATGTTCCCGTTTTTCCAGTAGTTTTGTTGTAGGCTTGCGGTTTCAAGCGTTTTATCTTTGAAAACAAGAAGCCATACCCTCACTTGGCAAGATGCTCCATATTTAGCATTAAAAATCGAAAGCCTACGATCTGCTTTATCAAATCCAGGAACGGCATTGCCTAAAACAGATGGAGCATCCCAGTAACCAGAAATAGACGGATAATCTAAAAGACCAAACTCTTTTTTCTCTTCTTCTGTTGTTTCTTTGAAGTTAAAAACAGATCTAGAAAGTATAACTTTATTTTGATAAAGATGAGAAGTCGTTGCAACCTCTATATCTTTATCATTGTTATTGAAATAAGAAACGTATCGATCTCCATCTTTGGAGTAATGCTTTCTTTTCATGTCGATAAATTTTTCATTACCCCATCTTCTTGAAAGCTCTTTATAGGTAGAAGAATCAATGTTGTATGATCTCCCATTGCTTTCTTCTGCTGTCCAATATGCAGGATGGGTATCTATCCTTGATTTTTTGACGTATTTGTATTTCTTTCTGGTTCTAGTCTTGCCATCTGAGTCTTTATATTTCTCTGTTCCATCTTCTACTTTTTCTGTGTAATATACTTTTTCATTCCATTCTTCAAAATAGTTTACTTCTTTAATCCATCCAGTCCAGTACTCTTCTTTTTGAGCATAAAGAAAAGACGTAGAAAAATGCATTATCGATGCAAATATAAAAGAAGCGGCAAAGGGGATTAAGAATTCCCACCACTTTGTTTTCAGTCTGTATTTAAACCAAAGAATAGCTGAAACAAAAACTGGTATAAACATTGCCGTAAAAATGACCATCTATATACTCAGTAAGTTTTTATTTTCAAGGGATAGACAAAATACATCAAAAATTACTTCTTTTTGTACATGTCTATATCATCATCTACGCCAGTTTTGAAGTTTGCTTCTGTCTTGCTAGAAGTTACAAGGTTGATGTCGATGGTTTTTGTGTTTCTCAAGAATATAGTGCCAGGAAATGTTTTGATCAGCTTTTCATGCTCTCTGGAAAGATCAATAAGCCTTTTTTGTTCTCTTTCAAAATCCATTCTGTTAGACTCAATAGATGTCATAAGCTTTTTCATTAAAGATGAATCAAATTGGGGGTTTGATTCTTTGATAAATCTAGCAAGAGTAGCGGAGCTATTCTGATTTCTTGAATCCATTATTTCTTTGTATATAGATTGAAATTGAGACGCATATTCAGAGCTAACTTGAGTTTGCTGCTGAATGGTTTTCCATACTCTATCATAGACAACCTTATTAGCATCTTGAGACGCTTTTATGGCTGTTCTGATATCTACTTCTGAATTACTATAGGATATATATCCTATAGTCCATGAAAGCAATAAGACTCCGCAAATAGAACCTGCAATTACATTTATCTTGATTTTATCCATTTTCTTTCCTTTATGACTGCACGGTTTCTAGTTCGCTTTCAATATCAGACTCTTCTGCTACAGGGCATGCAGTGAGAATCTGATCTCCATCCGAAAGCTTGATCAAGCGGACCCCCATAGAGCCTCTATTAAGAGTTCTAATGGATTTAGCCTCAACTCTAACCATTTGGCCTTGCTTAGTGATTACTACAATGTCATTTCCATCTTTCAAAGGGATTGCGCCAACGCTCTTGCCGGTTTTGCCTTCAACATTGATATCTTGACGCCCCTTTCCACCTCTTACTTGCTGACGCAGCTTGCTTCCATCTGAAGGAACAACAAGATATTCATCAACAAGAGTTCTCTTGCCGAATCCATTAGAAGTAATAGTCATCATGGAAAGATCTGGATCAAGAGTTACTGTATCTCCGTCCTTATCAAACTTCATTTGAACAACTATTCCGCCGATTACAAAATCATCTTCATCCAAACGAACGCCAATAACTCCGCTAGCTTGACGACCAGATATTCTAACATCTAGCTCGCTGAATCGAATGGCATTTCCTTGATTAGTGACAAGAATCAAATCGTCGATTCCGCTAGAAACAAGAACAGTCACAATTCTGTCATCTTCTTTGATCTTTGTAGCCTGCAATCCGCCTCTGTTCATGTCAGAGAAACTACGAACAGAAATTCTCTTAACAAGCCCATGAGCGCTTACGAAAGAAAGGAAAGACGTTTGCTTTTCTATCTCCTTAATAGGAAGATAAGTGCAGATCTTTTCATCTTCTCTCAGATTGATAAAATTCACAATTGGACGGCCACGAGACTGTCTTGTTGCTTCCGGCAAATCAAACACCTTAAGCGATATTGCTCTTCCTTTGTTCGTGAAGCAAAGAAGATCATCATGAGTAGAAGCAACAAACATAGACTGAACAAATTGATCGTCTTTCAGGTCTCCTGAGTTTACACCGCTTCCGCCTCTGCGCTGTTTGCGATACTCGCTTAGCGGGACTCTCTTAACATAGCTATCAGTAGAAATGCTAACAACAACATCTTCTACATCAATAAGGTCTGCAATTTTTATATCGCTAGCAGCCTGATCGATCTTTGTTCTTCGATCATTGCCTAACTTGTCAGCCAGTTCTTTCTGTTCTTTAACGATGATATCAAGAACGATTTTTTCATCGCCAAGCGTATTGATTAGCCAATTCTTGCGATCTTCCTTTGCTTTCTTCTCATCTGAAAGACTTGTGCTTTCAAGCTTTGTAAGACGAGCAAGAGTTAGAGCAAGAACCGCTTTCGCTTGATTTTCAGTTGAAACGATCTTTTTGCTAATGAGAGCAAATGATGCTTCTTCTGGATTATCGCTTTTGCGAATTATTTCAATCACTTCATCAATACTAGCAACTGCGCTAAGCAATCCATCTAATATTTCAATTCTAGCATTAGTTTCGTCAAGCTCTGCTTTGAATTTTCTTGTAAGAACATCCTTACGATGATTGATGAATGTTTCAATCAACTTGACAATTGGCGCTTTTTCGTATATTTTTCCCTTGATCAATACAGTGTTATTGACCGAGAAAGAAACTCTCAGGCAAGTATGATGCAAGAGCTGATTGAGAATGACGTTTGCTTTGCCGTTTTTGCCAATAAAAACAGTAACGCATGTTCCTGTTTTATTTGAAGACGTATTCGTGATGTCTGTTATGCCGCCAATTTTCTCTTTTTCAATAAGATCTTTGATCTGAGTTCTGAAGGTCTCTGGCGATCCTCCTTCTGGAAACTCTGTTACAACAATAGTTTCCGATCCATTAGCGGCTTCTTTTATCTCATAAATCCCTTCCATCTTAAGGGAGCCACGACCTGTTTCGTAGTATTCGTAAACGCCTTCTTGTCCCAAAAGTTTTCCGCCAGTCGGGAAATCAGGACCAGGCATTATCTTGATAATGTCTTTTGAAGTGATATTTGGATTGTTTACAAATGCTTCAAATACTTTAGCTAACTCTCTTAGATTATGAGGAGGAAGGTTGGTGGCATATCCTACCGCAATTCCTGATCCTCCATTAAGAAGCAAATTCGGAAGCTTTGCTGGAAGAACGGTGGGCTCTTCTCTCGAATCATCATATGTTTTCTTGTAATCGACAACTTTGGGAGAAACATTATCGATCAATGCTCCTCCTGCTTCAGACAAACGAGCTTCTGTATATCGCATTGCGGCAGCAGGATCGCCGTCAACAGAGCCAAAACACCCTTGAGGATCTATCAGCGGAACTCTCATGCTCCAATCTTGAGCCATACCAACCAATGTTGGATATACTACCGCTTCACCGTGGGGGTGGTAATCGCCTGAAGTATTACCGGCGATCTTGGCGCACTTGATATGTTTCTTGCCAGGAGAAAGGCCAAGCTCGTGCATTGTGAAGATGATTCTTCTTTGAGATGGTTTGAGTCCATCTCTTGCGTCAGGAATTGCTCGATCTTCAATTACTTTACCGGCATATTTAGTAAAAGAAATATCCATGACTCTACTGAGTTCAATATTTTCAATTAAATCAGTAGCAGCAATTTCAGCAGATTGATTTGATTTTTTCTTTGCCATAATTAGCCTTCAATCTCCACAAGCTCTTGATTGATGTTTTTGTTTATGTGTGCTTTTCTGGCCTGAACATTTTTGCCCATAAGAATAGACAAAATTCTCTCAGCCTCAGCAGCGTCATCCATTGTGACTTTCAAGAGTCTTCGTTTTCCAGGTCTCATTGTAGTGTCTGCCAATTGCTCGGCATCCATTTCGCCTAGACCCTTGAATCGTTTAATATCTTTTTTAGTGCCAAAAGACTTCAAATTTGCTTGAAGTTCATCATCATTCCAGCAATATGTTGGATTAGCCTTATCTTCAATAAGGTACAAAGGAGCTTGAGCGATATATACATTTCCAGATTCAATTAGGGGACGCATAAAACGGTAGAAGAATGTAAGAAGCAACGTTCTGATATGGAATCCGTCATCATCAGCGTCTGTCATGATAATGATCTTTCCATATCGCAGTTTCGACATATCAAATTGATCTTTTATGCCAGTTCCAATGCATATGATCAGATTCAATACTTCTTCGTTTTTCAGAAGATCGCTAAGATCGCTTTTCTCAGCGTTAATGATTTTGCCCTTTGCGGCAAGAATAGCTTGATTTTCGCTATTTCTTCCGCCTGTTGCGGAGCCAGCTGCTGAATCGCCTTCGACTATAAACAATTCAGTGATATCATTATCAGCGCTAATGCAATCTCTAAGTTTTCCGGGAATTCTTCCAGAATTAGACAAGAAGCTTTTCTTCTTGATTGCTGCGCTTGCGTCTTTGGCTGCTTTACGGGCCTTCTGAGCCATTACAGCTCTATCAACAACTTTTGACAATACTTTTGGATTGTGATCAAAGTATTCAGTCAAAATTTCGGTTACAATATTCGAAACAGCAGTCTCTGCTTCGACTGTACCTAATTTTGCCTTTGTTTGACCAACGAATTCTGGCTGAGGCAAACGAACGCTAACAATGGCGGTTAATCCTTCAGCAATATCTTTGCCTTCAAGATTGTCATCTTTTTCTTTTAGTAGCTCTGCTGTTCTTGCGAGCTTATTGATATTTCTTGTAAGCGAGGATCTAAATCCTGCAACGTGAGAACCACCATCTATTGTATTTATGTTGTTTGCATATGAATAAATGTGATCATCATCGTCATCCGTCCAAGATAGAGCTATTTCTACTTGAATATTATCTAGTTTCCCAATTCCATAAATAGGAGAATCAGGATAGATGCCGTTTTTGCTAGTAATCAAGTAAAGGACGAAATCGCTTATACCGCCATCAAATTTGAATTCTTCAGAAGTATTTGTTACTTCGCTCTTAAAAACAATCCGCAATCCTTTATTGAGGAAAGCGGTTTCTCTCAACCTTCGCAAAACCTCTTGTTCATCAATTTTGATTGTTCTTTTGAATATTTCTTTATCAGGATGCCAGGTAGATTTTGTGCCAGTTTGTTTTTCAGACTTTTCTAATTTTCGTATCTTGCGAACCTTGTCAGTTGGCTCGCCTTTTTCGTATTCTTGAGACCAGAGATATCCTTCTCTGTGTACTTCTACCTTCATCTTGTCAGACAGAGCATTTACGCAAGATGCTCCAACGCCATGCAAGCCGCCAGAAGCGACATAGCCTGATGCGTCAGATGTCATTTTTCCGCCAGCATGCAAAACAGTCATAACCACTTCAAGGGATGATTTATTTTCCCCTGAGTGGATATCTACAGGTATTCCTCTTCCATCATCTTCGATTGAGAGAGTTTCGCCATCGGAATGCACTGTGACTGTGATATTTTTGCAATGCCCAGCCATTGCCTCATCAACAGAGTTATCTAGGATTTCCCAAACAAGATGGTGAAGACCTTTTCGATCGGTATCGCCTATGTACATTGCAGGTCTATGTCGAACAGCCTGCAAACCTTTTAGTACCTGAATGGTATTTGAACCATATCCTTGCGATGGGTTATCCATGAAAATTCCTTTTCGTGACAAACAGAATCAAGAGAAAACCTAGTCTCGATCGCTACTATTATAGCAGCTCGGTTTTCCACTCCGAAGTCATTCTGGATTGCCTAATTTTCACTCTTCGAGTTCAAGTGAATCTTTTGTTTTTCTTTTTGGCGGCAAAGCCCAAAAAGGTGGAAGATCCTGTATTCCTTCTCCTCCATGAGGCAAAGAATACATGAACAAGAAAGACTGCTGTTCATCAGGATTGTCATTGTATTCGCATCCTGTTATTTCTTTAATCCATTTCTTTTTGCTTTTTATGCTAGCTATCGATCCCTTGTAAATCGAACCTGATTTTGAAAACGAAGATATAATGCCAACCAAGCATATCCCTTTTTTGGTTACAATAAAAATGCCTCCACCAGAGTCTCCAAAACAATGAATACCTTCTCCTGTTACTGGCTGGAAATTCTTTTCAAATTTATTTGAATAGTAATCAAAAAAACCAAAACGATGAAAAACAAAAGATAATGTATCTTGATTGTTTGCTGCGTATCGCATTGTATCTAAATCATTGTAAAAAACAAATCTGTTTTTGTATATTCTTTTTGTTCCATATGGGATATCCCATGTTATGTTTTTAGAATACGGATCCGTTGTGCTTCTCCCGAAACCAACTCCGTAAAAAACTTCACCCATTTCAATACCGTTAAAAAACTTATCAACAAAATATGGACAAGTTTTTTTTAGTTTCAGTATGGCTAAATCAGCATCTTCATCCGCATAGATTTTTTCTATATCATAGGTAACATTTTCTAAAATAAAAATAAAGTTATTTGATTCCAAAACTTTGCCATCAACCGAGCAATCTTCTGTAACTAAATGCCTAGACGTAAGCAAAAAATTTCCTGCTCCTATTACAGTAGCAGAACCAGCGCCATTTGCTTTAGTATTTATTATTTTCCCAACAAAAGGGAAATCTTGCACTTTTTTGTCTTTTTCTGAAAAAGGTATAACTATTACGCTAGCTATAGATGAAGACATTATCTGAATAAGAATTATAAATAAAAACGTTCTCATAAACGCCTTTATTGTTTTCTTATAGAGGATTTTATTTCCTTCTAAAAAATGAAACTTTTAGTAAATATAAGTATCCATTTCTTCATCTGAACAACACTGAAACCACCAATTAGAGAAAAATCCACGACCTATTTTGAAGTATTCTTGCTCTATTGCTCCATACCAATTTTCATAAGATATAACGCAGCATATTATTGATTTTTTATCATGCTTTTTCTTCTCTAAATTCAAAAGCAAACATACATAAAATTTTGCTGTCAAGAAAAATCTTTCCATAAAAAATAAAGAAGGATTCTTGTCATTTATGCATCTTACTTTTATAGCGTTTATCATTGCTGATTTTTTCATTTCTTCTATGTGAAAATGCTCGCCTTCATAAAAACTACGCATGGCTTGCTCTTCTTCACTTATGCTGATTGATTTTTCTTGAAATATTTTCATGTATATTCTTTGAAATATATAGTTTCTAGTATTTTTCTTCCTTTCATTCATATCCAACAATTACTTTGATTTTTTCTTCATCGCTTGCTTTGAATCTGTGATAACCATCAACTAACTCATATTTCGAATTTTTATAAACATAAATACCTCTTGGGTGTGTATAAGAGGATTTTTCGTAAAATTTAATTTTATCTCTATCTATTTTCTGCATGTGAGATGAAGAAGGTATAAATACATCATTTTTATTTATTGATTCAACTTTCCATTTTTTGTTCTTGTATTTTGGAAATACTTCTCCATACTCAAGTTTTAGGATAAATTCAATTCTTTCTGAATTGTTTTTTATATTAATGAATTCATTAATATCGTTTTCTAAATTTACATTTTCTATGTAAACATCATCAATTTCTTCTCCATAGTATCCTGGGCCGATATCTATAAAAAAACAATCAGGATTGGAATAAATTTTGTTGATTGAAACTATCCTTTCTATGCAATAATTTATTATTTCTTTATCGTTTTTGTTGAATTCAAAATACTTTTTAGCAGATTTATAAATCTGATTCGCTATTTCGGTAGCATTTATATCTTGTTCTTCAACTCTTGCGTTTTCAATTTTACCGCAACGACAGCAAAAGTCGTCATCGCATCCATATTCTTCACAATTATAATATGTTTCGTATTCAATATTAACAATATGATGAAACGAAACGTCTTTTAGATTAAATCTTTTTTCAGTTTTCATATTTTCAGCAACTCAATGTTTTTTTTGATATTTTTGAAAATATCTAAATTTTCAAAGTATTTTACACAAACTTTGCGAGCATAATCAATAATTTTACTTTCTTTTGTAAAAGAAAGATTTCTTTTTATGGTTATTGTTTTGTCAGATCCTGTTTCTGTGTCTGTAAAATATACTTCAATGTTGTATTTATTGTTTTTTGTTTTACTGAAAAAACAACTAATGTATCCCCATTTTAGCTTCTGCCTAAATGTTTTTGCGTAAAGTTCATTTTCTTCAAAATACTCTTTAGGTAAATTTTTTATTTTCATTTTATATTCAAAGCCTTTTTCTGTTCTTCGGTTAGTTGATTTATGATTTCTTGTTTTTTCTTGCGTTTTTCTTCTTTTTCAATTTTTCTTTTTTCTACATCTTTACGATAATTTTCTATTTCTTTTTGTTGTTTTATGGTTTCTTCTTCTATCTCTTTTTCAGTTTTAGGTTTCTTATAAACAAGACCAAGATAAGCGTCTACACCATAATCATAATAAGCCACTGATATGCTTATATTTTTATACTCGCTTTCAGGTATATTCGCATTTTTTATTACATTCAACAAATCGTGTATATTTATTGAGTCTTTTTTGTAGTAAAGTTTTTCCCCATCGTCCATTTCATCATGTTCTTCGCTAAGACGAATATCTATAAAATGCATTGGATTTACATTTACTTTTTTTCTATGATAATCAGTCATTTTTATTCTCCAATGGAGGAATTATTGTTTCTCCATTTCCATTTGTTAATTCAGAAGATGGAAAGTATTTTTGAAGTTCTTTTATCTCTGATTGCAAAGTCAATGCTCCGCCTCCATTAGGCCTGTGTTTATTTATTTTGTTTAGAAGTTTTTGCAGAAAAACTCTGCTTTCATCGTCAAAACCATGAGCTGTATCGGCCCACCTAGAAGCCCAAATTGTTAAACACCGCAATTCGTGCCAGTTTATTGGTAATAGGATATCATGAGCAATATCCATTGGCAATCTAGTAGAAGAGCAAGATGGGCATTGAGTTTTGCCTTTTATTTCTTCGTTTGTGAATTCAGATTCGCAAGCAGTGCATCTTACAGTTTTCATATTTTATCCTTCATCCCAAGATATATCGCTGCTTTCTCCGACTTTTATTATAACAAGCGGACAATTTCTTCTATCTTTATGAAAGAGATAGCCTTCGGCATTTTTACATGTTTCTTCCGAAAGATCTCTCCATTCTTTATCTGACATTGAACCCTTCATATATACATTATTAAAACCAGCAACAAGAAAAGAATTATTTATACCAATTACTCTTACCACACCTTTTGCCTTAGCTGATAGTTTTGCTATCCCTTTTTCAGAATCAACCCACCAGCCAGTTACATTCCCGCACTCACAAGTAACAGGAGATTTAGGTGAAAGAGCTTTTATATCGTTACAATATCCGCAAAGTATTGCTTTCATTATAAATCTTTTCTAATCAAATATTGATTTAGTTTCTGATAATCTTTTAATTATTATCTCATGATATTCTTTTTCTTTTTCGATACCAATAAATTGTCGTTTTAGATTTTTAGCAGCAACGAGTGTAGAACCAGAACCAGCGCAATTATCTAGAACAAGATCGCCTTCATTAGTATATGTTTTGATAAGATATTCCATTAAGGTTACAGGTTTTTGAGTAGGATGCAATCCGACTTCGCAATTAAATTTTTGCCAAGAAGAGGGGACTCTTAGTTCGCCTTGAAATGTATTTTCTCGTCCCTCAAAATCTCTATAATTAGAGCTTTTGCTTCTTTGATTCAGAGCGTATTTTACTCGATCAGATCCTGCGCCTGTTCGTTCTTGCATTTGTTTGTTATAAGTCCATCCTCCGTTGCTAAAAACTTGTATAGTTTCATGCTCTTTAAATGGCTCTCGAACTGTGTTCGCAAAATTTGATCCTCTGTTTTTTATCCAAACCCATTCATGCTTCCACATTTTTATATTAGAAGCAACTAATGTTGTAGTAAATGGCTGGCAACTCGTAAAAACATAAGATGCATTCTTTTTGCCAATTCTAAGGTACTGTTCCCATAGTTTTTCTAAAGGTAAAACAGAATCCCATTTATTACTTGTGGTTCCGTATGGCAAATCAACAATAACTGAATCAACAATCCCGTCTGGAATTGTTTTCATAATCTCAAGGCAATCTCCAAGAAAAACATCTTGTTTCATATTTTGAATTTAATTGCCTTTAGTTCTTCTTTTGATAATTTTGAAGTAATAGATTCTTTTAGAGAAATCAATTTTTGTTTTCTATCTAACCTTTTTTGTTTTTGTCTATTTTTTATTTCTTCTTTTTTACCAGCAGCTCTTGACATTTTATCTTCTATTTCTTTTTCAAAATCTTCCCACAACCATCTAGTAGGAAATTCTGGACAATTATTAGTAGGAAATTCTTCGCAATATTCAAATAAAGATGGAACAGATAGTTCGCCAGAATATCCAATATATTCTTTGTAAGATTCAGGATTAAAATATCCTGCTTTTTCGGATTCATATCCTAAATTATCAAAATCCCACCATTCGCATTTGGTAGAAAATTTTCTAACTATGTAATTAGTTCTATTTTCTATTTTGCTAATTATTTCGTCATATTTTTTCTTTGATATTTCATCGCTAAATAAAAAATCAAATTCTTTTTTGTCTATTTTCGGCACTAATGGTGTTTTCATACTTTTCTTTCTTTCTTTTTGATATTTTGCAAATCAAAATCAAGAATTTTCTCTAAAGTATTCAGATTTTTCTGATAGCAATATCTTTGTTGGCTCTATGTTTTTGAGATCAAAACAAGCGACATCATATTTTGATAAAAGATTTGATTCTGAAAGCTCTCGAAAAACATCACCAGGATCGGTTTGAACAGAATGTTGACTGCTAATCTTGCCGTGCTTGCCGTTTTTCTTTTTTTCAATAGCTATGTATATTTTCATTTGTTTCTCGGATAAGAGTTTTTAAGAAAGTATTTCTTCTGTTTTGGAGTCAAAAACTGTTTTCTTTATTTTAACTGGATTTTGCATGTTAAATTTGATCCAATATATCGCTTCTTTATATGAATTAAAAAGCTTCGGAACATCATTTGGAACATTAGTGAAATACATTCTTTGTGTAAGATAGTATATTACTTCGTTTAGAACAAGATCAATTTCGTATACTGGTTGGTAAGATGGAGTGTCTAAATAACAATGATCAAATCTAGGAATTATGTAGTAACCAAGAGAAGCAATATCATCAAGGGATGTATTTTCATTTATTTCTATCATTAGATTACCTTTCTTTTCCACATCAAATTTTCACAAAATGTAGATAATTTTATCTATTCTATTCTATTTTCGGCTTAAATGAAAAGCCCCGGCGACTATTGCACCGGGGCTGAAAGAACTTATTTTTCAGCGTTTAGCTGCCGAAAGGCGGAGTAAAAATTGGCGTGAGAATTTCAGCTTTATTTTCTTTACATTCCTGAACGGCATATGCAATGCTTTTAACAAAAGATGGACCTATATTTATACCATCATTTGGATCGTTTTGGTTGTGAAGCCCATAAAAAAGATCAAGACCATTTGCGTCTTCTGGAAAAACAACATAAATGTAGTTCTTGCCAGTTGCGTGTACATTTTGGCATCTTTCATCATATAGCCATTTTTGTAATGGTTTCCCATGAAAAATAAGATCACCTGTAAGTTGGATTTTGAAGGGTCCGTTTTTTAGTATTACATTTAATTCGTCTTTAATGAATTGTTCGGATTGTTTTCTATCTAATTGTCTATTGGGCTTATTTTTAACAGGCTCGTAAAAACCGGCAACGTCTTTATATCTTTTCAAAGCGGTTGCAGCTACTGCTAGTAAACATTGTTCTAAAGCATCGTCTCCTCGCTTTTTAAGGAGTAATTCTTTGACGTCTTCGAGTCTAGTTCTTATGTTCATTTTTTCCTATCTAGGCCTTCACTTGTTAAGCCATTTTCTTTATTTTTCTTCCTACGAAGAATCATGTACAAAGTTGACGGTTTGATATTATTTTCTATAGCTATTGCCATAATTGATTTTTCGGCTTTTTCAACTTCCTGTAAGATAGAGCCATAGTCAATCTTCTTGAGGGTGTCTGAATAACAGACATGGGAACAAAATTTCCTGTTGTCTTTTTCGGGTGAAATGAACATTTTGCCGCAAGTTCCACATGTTTTTTGTTCACCTTTATCGTGCCATTTTTTCATGTAACAATTGCGACAGACGTTTTTTACCATATCAAGCGTTTTTGTTCCGCAATCTAAGCATATCCTCTCTCTAAACTTCAGCTTTGTTTTCAAACAACATCGGAAGAGACGGTCAATGTCTTTGGGAAAAATCCAAAGAATCTGCAAATTCAGCTTTTTGTACATCTCTTTCTTTTCTTCATGCCTCTCGGCGTATTTCTTGTAAGGCATCATTCCAACAATTTCATGGAAGGCCTCTCCAACCTTGAAATCAGCAACCATGCCCGGAAGCCTAACTTCATGTTCGTGATCTATACCTTTGTCATGAAGATAAGCATCATACTTCGCTTCATAAATGGAACGGCAAGGATCGCCCTCTTGCGTTAAATACAGACCTTCGAAAGTAGGAATACCACGTTTATGACGCTCTAAACAAACAAGTCTTGGAGGAACGTTGAGTTTTTCTGCTATCGCTTGATCTGATTCTTTACCAAGATTGGCGTTATCCCATGTTTGTTTGTCTATATTGTATTTTTTACTTCTGATTTTCTCGATTTTGACTCCATGCTCGCCCATGAACAGGGCAAACCTTCGGGCGCTTATTTTGAACGCCTTGGCGATTTTCGCCATACTATCTTTTGAAGATAAATATTGCTTCATAGCCTTTTGATACTTGATTTCAGTTTCTGGTTCGCGCATAAAAACCCCCTTCCTCATAGTAAATACAAGGAAGGGGAAAGTTTACCTTTACAGACTCTGAAACTTTTTCGGCTTACTTCTGCCGCATGAAGTCAGAGATCACAGCCGGAGCCGCCGTGTCGAACCCAACAACGTTCATGCAGTAACGATCCTTATCGTCAACGATTGAATATTGAGTTGCAGTCATTCCAACGGCGATAAGTTTTGCGGTTGGCTTATTCATTTCCTTTCGGTAACGCTTAAGAGCCTCGTCTACCTTGATAGACCCAGCATACGTCTCATTGTCAGTATAGACAACAAAACCATCAACGTCAAGCTTATTCTTTAGAGCATGCATAACAGCTAATGCACAATCAGTACCGCCCATTGGCATTTTCTGCATTTTCTGAACAACTACATCTAAACGATCACGAGGACTGATATCTAACGCAGTAACTCCATAATCACCTCTGCTGTAGTATCCGCCGCTTGAAGTGAAACCGATTGCGTAATGATTCTTTTCTGCGCGAGCAGTTACCATGCCCATAACTGCTGCGGCCTCTCGCGCCGAAATACCAAGATTAGAAATAAATGAAGAGTCCATAGATCCTGAGATGTCAAAACCAAGCAGCAAATTCTTGCCAGTTGGCTCAACTTGATCAAATGCAAGATACAACATCTCATTGAGAGCATCGTTGATTCTTGCAACTGGAGTCCAACTCAAGCTACCCTTCGTTCCGTGACCCTGCGCATAGGTTTTTAGCGCAGAGAGAACGGAAATTGGGTGAACTCGACCCTTTTTGATTTGCTCTACATTTAGCAATCTGTCAACAACGGTCTTCAAGTTGCTCGAAAGAGGCTTGAGAACGCCATAAGAAGTCAAACGGTTCAGCGTTCGCAGAGTTGCAGTGATCGGCATGTGAGGAAGCAATGCCTCCCAAACGATAGCCTCGTTTGCAAATTCCTTTGGAACCAGTTCGTGAGGAAGCTCGTACTTCTCAATAAGCGCAGCAGCTTCTTTTTCGCTTGTTGCGGCCTTAAGCTTATTTGCGCCTTCAAGAATTTTCAATGAATCAGGAACTCTATCTGGCAACTTTCCTTCCTTCGTAACATAATCATAAATCATGTTATGAAGTTCATCGCCCTTGGCGTGACACTTACGAAGAATATCATCATGAGACCATGAGGATTTAGAATTACCCTCCTCAGCAGTTCTCTTAGGATACTTAACAACTTGAAGTGCAAGCTTTTCTGGAGACATGTCGTTGTACCAGTGAGCAAACGACATTCTTAGGCCATAGCCCCATCCTCTTAGGCCGTCTACATAATGAGCAAACTCAAACAAGTGAGTGCCAATACGGGCAATTTTGGAAAGGCTTCTAAGAGCGAGTCTCTTTGTTGCAACATCTCCATTTGAAGCAGCAATAGCCAAAGCAAACAGTGCAGGACTGTTTTTTGGAGCTCTTCCGCTTTCGGAAACTTGTACAATCGTGTTAACAGCTCGAATTCCGTCTTCCTGAATGCAGGATAGAACATTCTTGGCGTTTTCGAGGGTTAGATTGTGTTCGTTTACATAATAAGTTCCACCCTCGCTGCCGAGAATGAGGAAGCGATCAAATTGCTCCCACTTATCAATTTGATAGACAAATCCGCCAGCGTTATTCTGAACAGTTCCAGGAACTGGGGTCATCTGGTGCGTAGCAGCAGGAACCTTCGAACTTATTGAGTTGATTGCAGAACGATACTTTGCCATAAAACTAACTCCTTTCGACTAAAGCCGTTTTTAAGCGGCTAAAGTGTGGTTTTTCAATCATCTCTGCTATTGATCTAGCAGAACGAGTTTCGACATACAATCGAGACTCATAACAATTGAAAATAAAACTCTTAATCTGATCAAAATCTGGTTTTGGCGACTTTTTGAGAAAATCGTCAACCATTTTTTTGTATTTTGAAATATCCGCTATTCTAACTTCTTTTCTAGGATCAAAAACGGTATACCATTTTTGTTCCAAATTTATACTCATGTAGTCTGCATAAAACCAATCTTCAACAAAGAATTCATCTTTTTCTAGAAAATCTCTATTTCCAAGAAGAATCGAACAAACTCTATGATGACCGTCATGCAGAAAAAGTTTTCCATCTTCAAATCTTGCTATCTTTATGATAGGGGCAGTTCGAATATGATTTTCTTCAGCAAATTTTTGTAGATTCTTAGCATCAAAAAAGCCTCCTTCTCTCACAAAGAAAACCATTTTAGATATCTGGTCTATATTCCTTAGATCGTTCTGAGTTGGAATTATTGAAGATATTAGCATAGAAACAGGACTGGTATGTTGCTAACGAAAGTTTTTTGTTTAACCGTTAAACTTCCGTTTTCGACCATATCCCATTTTTGTTGGGTTCTGACTTTTTAAGACTCGTTGGTAGGCGACTCTCTACAAGAGTATCGGCGCTTTTCAAAAATCTCTTGAACTTTCACGGAATTTTTCTTTTTTCCCTCAAGAGTGTTGATGATATTTCTATAGGTTCTTTGACGAGTTGATTCCAAATAAAATTCGTGGGTATTTTATCCCAATCTTTGATCGATAGCAGTTTCCCGCTCAAAAGCCTATCGTATACGAAAAAATTAGCACAAATACCCTGAGTCCCTAAGATTCCGTGCGCTTTTATGATTCTTTCGGCTGTATCAAATCCTATATGAAATACTGGTTTTTGAGGATGATTGCAAAATAACCCGCTTTTCTCAAAGAAATACATGGCATTTGTTACAACAACTTTCGAATGATCTGAAAACTGCTTGATTCTTTCGCAAAGATCTTCAAATCCAAGATTCTCTTTATCAATCCTTCGAATAGATATTTCATAAGCAGTGATTAGATTATTGCCTCTTCCTAAAATAGCAGTATCATAAATATTTCTATGACCCTCATGTAGAGGATTGAAGCTGCCAGGAACCAAATTGACAGAAGAAGAGCCCCGGTTATTGAGTATCTGTGATACGCTGAAGTCTATGTTTTCTCCATTTTTTATTGGAGAGACCAAAAAGGCACTGAAAGGATCTTTTACAATCCTCTCATATGCCTCTTTGATCGAAACGGGGGTATTCATGTATTCTTGCTTATGGAACCGTGCTTACTCTTACTAAAGACTCTCCAGGATAATTAGGAGTCATTGAGGGATTGTCGCACAAAATACTCAGAACCGCCTGTCCAATACGCAAATCTTCATTTCTTCTAATTTCATCAATGAACTCAGAATTGTATAACTGAAGAGAATTGTATGTTACTTCGTCAATTTTGGAAAGATTGTATTCAAATTCTTCGTTATCGCTTGTGACAATAAACGATCTATTTGAGCCTCTTCTCCATCTATCAGTTGTGATTGCAGAATTAACAACTACACACTTCACTGAAGGATCATCGCAATACGCAACTAGAGCCTTCAGTAAATCTCTAGTCACTTCCATATTAACAGCTCTAAAAGACTGAGCCTCATCTGATCCAATATGAGGACCACTTCCATATCTATTTAAGAAGTTGATAAGATCATCCTGATAAGGCTCAACAGCTGTGTGATAGTATCTGGAAGATCCAGGAAACTTTCTGAAATCAAGAGCAGAATAGCCTCCGCCCATAATAACAAAAGCAAGTTTCGGTCCATTATATGAAGACCTAAATTCTTTTAGTGCTGCATTGAAATCCATTTTTTCTCCTTGTTTTTAATATGATTTACGACAACTCTGGAAGTTCTGCTCTGGCTTTGATATCTTTGAAGTTTTGATCAACAAGCAGCTCGCCATTGCGGAATACTTCGACTAACAAGTTACCGCTTTCGTACTTATCAGCCTCGGACTCTGGAACTGTCTTGTATCCAGAAGATTTATCCTTCACCAAAGCAAGTCTGCCTCTCTTGCTAGCTTTTACTGCATTAGCCTTTGGCTTCTTGTACACCGAAAACTCTTTGTTATCAATTTTTACATACGAAGCTTTCATTGCAAAAGCAAAAGTATCTCTATTGACTTTCTGCAACAAAGCGCCGCCTGAGCCAAACGCAAGATTTTCAGCAGACCATCCAGCTGCCACAACAGTTTCAAGAATCTTTCGGTGAGAAACGACGTTAACGCCGTCGCCCTGAATGACTCTCACCTTATTATTGAGAACTTTATAGTTCTTTCTGTTTCTCTCAAATCCAAACTTCTTACCCATTGCTTCAAGAACACTAACGACCATTGCGGCGGTATCACCATCATCGGAGTCTGGACGATGAACAAGAACGCCATTTCTGCCAAGAACCAAAGCCTTTAGATTTCCTCCGCTAATGTTATTGATGAAGTTGAATGTGTCAAAAGAATCAATAACGCAAGCGATAAAACCAGAAGGGAACTTTTTCAGGTAATTTTCAAGAATCGCTTCTTCGCCATTTGGACCGCCAAGAGTCATTTGTGAATGTTCTGTGGCAGCAATGCTAAAACCAAACATGTTTTTGCTGTAGAAATCATTCCATCTGCGATACGACTCCTCTGCGTTCCATTCAGAAGAATTGTCGTATTTCATATTATCATTGAAATCGTTTCCGCAATAAAACTGGTTGATCAATTCAATTCCAACGATCGTATCAGTACCGGAGAAGTTCACTAAGTGAGCTGCACCAGAAAGCGCAGCTGTTTCGCGAGAGCTAACTCCTCGGAAACCAAAATCGTGAACTCTGGAAGGCATGAGGATCTTGATAAGATCGTCTTCCGTTGTCATCTTCATGAATTCATATTGAGTCTTTTTCATTGCGCGAGACAATGAAGCAACTGTAATCGTGTTCCAAACTTGTACAAGAACTGTTTCAAGGAAGTTTGTCAGCCAAGCGCATTTTTCATCAGTGACTTCAATCGTCATTAATACATGACCAACAGGAACTACGGTTCCTTCCAAAACAGCTCTGATAGAAACTGGCAGTTTTCCGCCATGATTATTGATAATGTGTTTCCAGCCATCCTCGTTAAACATTCCTTTTTCGCCATAGAAATGATTATCGCAGAATGCCTTAATTCTTGCAAGATCTCTTATATGGATTACGCCGTCAGAGCCTGCTCCCAAGAATGATTTTAGCAGGTACTGCAATCCAAAGAAAACAACTTCATCAGAAAATGAAGAAGCTGCTCTAGCCTCTAAATAAGAGGACATATTTTGCATTTTTGGGTCATATATAAGCCAATGAGTTATTTTGTAAGAATCGGCTGCAAGGCCAACTGTGGTGATTAGAGTTTGAATTTTGTTCATGAAATTTCTCTCTTGTTTTGCAGTTGTTAGGCTGATTTGCGAGACATATTGTAGCAGAATCCTAGTCTTGAGGCTGAATCGAAGTGGAAATGGGCCGCATGAACGGGAAAGCCAATACATCTCGAATGGATGAGTTATTTGTCAACAGCATAACTAACCTGTCAATGCCTAATCCAAATCCTCCTGTTGACGGCATTCCGACCTTTAGTGCTTCAATAAAATCCAAATCCATTGTTCTGTGAGTTGCATCTTCTTCTGAGCTTTGAATTTGCTTTGCGAAGCAATTATATTGCTCTAGAGGATCATTTTGCTCTGTATAGAAAGTTCCCATCTCCATACCGGCAATAAACAAATCAGATCTTTGAGCAATATCAGGATTTCCAGGTCTTGTTTTTGTAAGAGGAGAAAGACAGGCAGGATATCCAGACACAATAGAAGGAATGCATGGGTCTAACATCTTTTCACATTCTTTTTCGAATATTTTATTTGCTATAACTGGATCGGGTTCATCAAAGAAATTTCTACCCGTCGTATCTTTGTACAAAGTCATATAATCATATTCATCAAATCTATCGTAAAATGTTATTTTTTTTCCATCAAATTCTATCTCATTATCCATTCCCAAGTCTTTTACTACATTTTTCAAGCAATCAGCAACGATACCTGATAGAGATAAATCTGTTTCATTTATTGAATATGCTTCAATAACTGTAAATTCTGGATTATGAGTTGAATCTATTCCCTCGTTTCGAAAGTTTCTATTTATTTCAAATATTTTTGGCAGGCCTCCAACTATTAGTTTTTTCAAATATATTTCTGGAGCTATTCTTAGATATAATGGAATATCTAAAGAATTGAGATGCGTCTTAAATGGTTTTGCAGCTGCTCCGCCAGCAATGGAGTGGAGCATTGGAGTTTCGACTTCAATAAAATCAATGCTATTAAAATAATCTCTTATTGAATGAATTATTTTTGATCTAGTTTGAATAATTTTCAATAAAGAATTGTCAAAGGCCATTTTCAAATATGGCTTTCGATACGCAATTTCAACGTCCTTTATTCCCTCTTGTTTATCAGGAGGATGAGACAAACTTTTGCAACAAAGATATATATCTTTTACCCAAATAGTAATTTCTTGAGTTTGCGTTCTTCTTATTTTCCCAGAAACGTTTACAACATCTCCTATTTCAAGGAGTTTCGCAAGCTTGAAATGGTTTTCTGGAACATTTTTCTTACTAATAGCAATCTGAATAGTTGCGGTATGATCTCTTATTTGAGCAAATATCAATCCGCCTGAATCTCTGAACAAGAATATACGTCCTTGAATCGTTTCTTCAGGCTCTAACGATTCTTGTTCTAAGAATTTTTTAACTGATTGTTTTATTGTATTAGATACATATTTTCTTGGATTGTCATAAGGATCAAAACCTAAAGATCGTATCTTTTCAAGACGATCAAATCTATCTTTTTCTAGATTACTAAGATGCATTTTGATCTTTCTTTGCAAATTTATGATCAGACCATCTTTGAGACCATTCTTTGTAACTAAGGGATGTGTCCATCCACTCAATGCCTATCATTTTTCTCAAGTTTTTTAGTGTCAAATTTTCATAATCTTCAAATTGAAAATTATTCAAATTGAACATTCCTGATTTTTGTCCTCTTTTGAATCCATCCCAAAAGTGTTCTAATTGATTTTTATTCCATTTATATTCACCAGGATAAAACCATGTAGTTAGCCATGCAAATAATTTAATAAGCCAGCCAAATTTCCACTCAGCTGTCCCCATTGTAAAGCCAACAGTAAATGCTTCGTCTTCTCCATAAAAAGAAGTACAGAGCAAAGCATGTATACAGTCATGCCTATAAAGGCTTATAGAGCCAGGAAAGGAAATAGGACTTTCTGGATTTTCTAAAAGCCAAACTTGCCAAGGAATCTTATTAGGAGGATCTCTCGGCATTTCAGAAAGAACGGTTCCTAATTTTTTGTTTTCATCAAATTCTGGTTTCCATTCCTGCCAGTGAATTTTATTCATTTTCCTGATCTTCATCTTCTTGCTCTTCATACCAAGAACTATTTGATATAAGAGATATTATTACAATTCCAGATATTACAATTCCGGCACCAAAAGCAACAGGATTGAAATTGGCTGGACCATCTGGTATAGTACCGCATTTATATACAAAAAAAGATAACAAAACACAAGAACAAAGAAACATAAACATTTTTGCTATTTGCTTCACTGTATGATCCTTGAATTTTCTGAAGTTCTCTCGACAGGCAAAGCGTCATTATATCATCACGATTTTCACACCTTTTGATTCACAATTTTTGCAAATTTGGCAGCAATACTCATTACCTGTAATAACAGTTAATTGGCATTTATGAATTTTACATATACCGGCAAATCGATCTCGCCTATCTAGAAATGCATAAAAAATAAAAGCAAACAAGAAATAATATATCAAAATAACACCTCTTTTCTGGTAAGAGTGTTATCGATTATTAGTCAGTTTTGCTTTATACTTTCTATCAAAAGACTTTAGTTTTTCAATATCTAAATTAGCATGGCTGTTTTTCATCTTTCCTCCAGAAAGAAAAATCTCAAGCATTCTTTTTCTGGGAAGCAAAGATGTTGTCTTGTCATCTATATAAATGAGGTAGATGGGACTTGAACCCATTAGGACATGTTTGAAAAACATGTTGCTCGATCCGCTTTGCATTCTACCCCGAAATCAATCTAACCATTTTTCATTTACAAAGCCGCCGTATTCTTGTAAGGCTCCATAAATATGCTGAACTAACTCTGTTTTATGAATTGCCAGTCTTGCAACTCCTAGAGGCAGTTTATTCTTCTTTTTTCCGCTACTCATTCTCGGCAGTTTTGAAACTGTTGATTTTCTCAAACACTCTGTTGGAAGGCCCAACATCCCCAACCATTTATTTTCAATTTCAGCAAGAGAAAGATTATTGCCAAGATGGACGTTTATAGAGAATGCAATATCATTTTTAGGAACTTTTATTTCTTCTATCAAAAATCTCAAAAACAACTTCATCATATCAGGATCTGAATTTGAAAATATTAAACAGTTTCTAGTTTTTGAACCTTCAGCCCAATACAACATACATCCAACTGTGTGTAGCCAAGATTTTTCTTTTGCCTTTTGTTTACCAGATTCTTGGAACTTTTCTCTTTCAATTTTAGCTGCTTCTTTTCGTTTTTTAGCTCCTGCGCATTGTCTATTAAGAAAAGGATTTTGAGATAAAAGTTTGTTTTTTTGCTCTTCTGTAAGTTTAATATCTCTAACCCATTTACTAACAGAACTCTGAGAAACGCCAACAGTTTTGGTTATTTGTTTAATCGAGAGTCCTTGTTCTTTTCTTAGTTTTCTACATTCTTGCATTTCTTCATATTTCATTTTCGATCCCTTTCAATAATGAACCCTTGCTATAAGGTTCAAATATTAGGGATCGAAATCCTTTATTTAATTGTCAAAATGACCCTGGGGAGACTTGAACTCACCATTATTCGCTTGAAAGGCGAACTTCCTAACCTTTAGAAGACAGGGCCAAAATGTACCTGAAAGCAAATGAGCCTATGGAGATTCGAACTCCAGTCCTCTCGCTGAGAACGAGAAATCCTAGCCGCTAGAAGATAGGCCCAATTCTGGTATTTAGTTTTTGGTCTTTAGGCTCTACCTTTTATTAGGGAGCCTGCATCATCGCCCGATCACCTTTTTTGGTGTTAGCGAGCGTTCCTCTGTTCGTTTTCTCGGAAAAAGATGCTCATGGTATTATCCTTGTACAGTACGATATCGGACAAATCCTTTGGAGTCAAGACAAAAATCTAGAAAAAAGCAAAATTTTTATCATCTGGTATTTACAATATTTGATTTTTTCCCAATATAGAATCTTGGGTTTCAACTGGTTTTATTTCTCTATTAGACTCAATATCTAATTGATCTCCAGCTTGTATCTCCAGAAAAACAGGTTTTGGAACGGAATAAATACTTCTTTCTTTTATAACTCCTGTTTTAGAATTTTGTTTATTTTCCAAGAGAATCAAATACATTTCTTTTGTTTGTGATATAACAAAAGTGTTTTTACCAGTTTCTTGAATCTTTTCGACTCCAAAAGATTTTGGAGATACATAAATTTTTTCAATAACAATACCACTTTTTACGGATTGCTCTCCGCTTCTTATTGTTATTACTTCATCACAGCCATAAAGAAAGAAAATCAAAAGGACAAAAATGTATTTTTTCATAAATACTCTTTCTTTTGTTCTTTGAAGTCTATATCAGACTTCTTATCTGAAATATGTTTTTTGTCGAATATTTTTTCATAACTACAAAGAACACAATTAGATTTTCCGCAATCATATGGATGCATATTTCGGCATCTTCCCAAAAGACGGCTTTTTATGTTTTCTGGTATTTTATTTGAATAGATAGCACAAAGATATGGTTTTCTTCTAGAAACTACTTTTTCTGTTTCCCATAAACGATTCGATCTTTTTGACATAGAAATTCTCCATGAACCCACCCGCATAATTGCTGGTGGGCGTTGTCATGGATTTTCTACGTTTTGAATAATAATTCAATTTAATCTCCTAAACTTTGTGGAAGCATTCTTTTTTTGTCCATATCAACTCAATCAAATCGAATAGTTGAGCCTTTCCACAAACCGGCAGTAACCGCTCCGCTCACTCTTTCCCCTGTTGGTCCTGAAGCTTCAAATCCTGTAGAGTAAAAATCGCCTTTACCTCTCATAAAAGGACGATTTCCTGTTATCTTGATATCAGTAAAACCAGCACCCTTAAGGGTCGCAATAGCCCCATTCGTGTCAGTCATTCCTACAAAACCCAAAAAAAGAATGGCTACAAGAATAACCACAATAACAATCGAAATAATTATGTCGCCAAAAGAAGTATTGTTATATCTTCTCATTCTATAATCTCCTTTCCAAAGACAATCTATCAAGATCTTCTGCAACAGAAGACGGAACATTGTGTTTCCAACTATTATCGCCTTTAAGCATCATGTTTCTTATTTCCGTAGCCGAAATTCCTGCAATATTATCAGGAACTACATATTCGTTTACTGCGTACCCAACGCCTCTGCCAATATTAACGCTTTCAATATCAGGTAAACCAATTACTCGAACATCCTCTTTGGTGTAAACTCTGCGAATCATGTCAATTCGCTCTTGCAATGTGAGAGGATTTTTTTCATCTATTGGGGTATCACGAACAGCAATAAGTACAGGAATATTTTCGTCAAGCTTTTTGCGAATTATGTAATCATGTCCTTTATGAAAAGGTTGCCATCTCCCAATAAATAAAGCTCTTGGTTTTTCATTAATATGCAAAAGACCTAAACGAGAAAGTTCTAATTTTATTGTATCTAAACAATCTTCTACCGATTGTATTTCTGTTTTGAGATGTATTTCAGGATTTATAGGTTCTTCATATGGATCACTTATGCCTGTGAAATTTTCTATTTCTTTATTGATTGCTTTTTTATACAATCCTTTTACATCTCTTTTTATGCAAAGTTCTAATGGAGCATCCACAAACACTTCTATGAAAGTACCGCCTTCTTTTTCAACTAAAGATCTTGCAGTATCTCGCATTTCTCTGTATGGAGAAACAAGGCTGACGATAGCCGCTCCATTATGCTTGACTATTTTCGACGCTAGCAATGAAACTCTTTTGCAGTTTTCTATTCTATCTTCTTTCGTGAATCCTAATCCACGAGAAAAGTATTTTCTCAACTCATCTCCATCTAAATGATCGTGTTTAGTGCCAATATCATTTAGATAATTGCATAATCTTTCGGCAAGAGTCGATTTGCCAGAAGAAGGAAGCCCGGTAAAGAAAACACAAAATCCTGTCATGAAATGTGACCCTTTATCTTGCTCGCTATTCCCCATATTGCGGCAGTCGCAATATCATGAAGTTCAGACAAGCATTCTTGATCGTTATTTTTCTGAATAGCCATCAGATACTCAAGAACTTCTTCTGACACATCTCCATAATTTTCGTGCCAAGAGAGTTGAGCATTATTTTGATTTTCTTTTCTAGAGAATACTTTATCGATATGGAGATGTAGCGAGTTTAAAGCGTTATGAAAATCTTCTCGTGTCAGTTTCGGTCTTTGAAAGTCAGCCATTAGAGTAATCCTTATAGTAAGAATTAGAAAAAGGATATTTTATGTATCCTTCTTTTTTTAGTTTTTGTTCTACAATATCGTTAAGAACAGATTCTACATACAGCAGCAATTTTAGTTCTTTGGCTACTTTTTCAAATACTTTGCATATATCAGAATAATAGCCTTTGCCTGTAAACTTTTCGTCTATAGATGTATTGGCTCTATCTATGCAATTTATTCTTCTTTCATCAATAATTCTAGTACAAAATCGAACATAAATATTTGCAGAAATTTCATCTATGCATATCCATTCGTTAATGCAAAAATCATTTTTCTTCTTTTTGTGAAGAGAATATAGTTTTTCTTCAAGTTTAGATTTTAGAAGTTCTCTGTCCATTTTTATGCGCGACTAATTCGTTTATTTTTTCTGGATTCCAGAAAGATTCTTCTCCGTATCCTGAAATACTCCATTTTGAATATTTAACATCATTTTCAATGAAAGAATCCCGGTAAACGTAAAAACCCTCTTTCTCTCGCCAAGACATTTTATCCCAATTAAATCCACTGTCAAGCATTTTTTTCAGCATTTCGCTGGTATTTAGCCCGTTTCGCTGGTATTTAGCCCGTGAAGCTGTTTACTTGAGAATTTTGATTGAGCAAAAGATGCTATGCTATTCCTGATGCAATCTTTTCTTCTCCATAAGAAATAATTAGATACATCATTTTCAGGTATAGAAAATACCCGAGCATCAAAACAGGCTTTATGCATTTTTTCATAATATAGATTTTCTCTATCAAAATCTTTATTACTTTCTGCTTCTTTTTCGTTCAAAAAACCTTTTGCTGCTTCTTCTCTCCAGAATTCATAAAGTTTTTGATTAAATGCATTTGTTGCTAATGAAGAAGCAATAGAACATATTTTAGATATGTTGCCATCAAACCACTGCATGGTTTCTAAGTTATTATAGTCAATAAGCAGAATGCTTATTTCATCAGATTGTCCATAAGCTATTTTTGCTGTTGATATTTCAGAAACAAGAGAAAGTGCTGTATCTTCCATGATCTTCATAAGAACAGAATCAAAAGGCTTTTTGAAACCTTTTGTAAATGTATGGAAAGCCCTGCCATCTATGCGAATAATTGCTGGCATTCTATGCACAAGAAAGCCATTGCCAGTTCTTTCATATTTTTTCATTCTTTCAGATAATAACATTTACGCTTATCCCTATATTTTGAAAAAATCTACATTTTTTTCTAATGCCGTAGCTAAGCAAAGTATAGATTTATTTGTTGGCATTTTAAAGCCATTTTCTATATCTGATAAATATTCTTCATCCAATCCAGATAACAAAGAAAGCATTGATAGAGACATTTCGCCTCTTGCTTCTTTCATCTTAGTAGAAAACCAAATCTTTTTATCTACATCTTTGCTTGATTGATCTTCTTGCATATATTATCCTTCATAAGTCTAAGTCTTTTATTGCATCTTTGAACATAAAATTCGTAATAGCTTGATACAATGCTCTGATGGATGAATAAATCATATTCCAGAATTTATTCAAGAAATCACTAAAAATGCTTATGGTTATTGACCAAGGCCAAAATGACATCCAAAAAATGATAAGTTCTTTATTCTGACTTACTTGAGGTATAATAGTTGCAAAATCAAGCTTGCTGCCCCTAAAATTCATGTTATCTTTCAAATATAATTTGAAATCTGATCTGTTTTCTTCTGAAATAGATTTGAGATTATTTCTTGTCAAATAATTCATCTTTATTTTTTCGTATTCTTTTTTTGCTTCTCTTGAGTAAATGAGCCATTTAACGATTGAGAATAATATTCCCACAATAACATAAAAACCCAAAATTTGCAAAATAAAAATAGGATTTTCTTTTATCCATACAAAAGAGAATGGACCAAAAACAAAAAGACCTGCAACATATAAAGCAATCGTAGCAACAGCCCATCCCGTAGATTCGCTAAGAACCTGTAGGAGTATTAGAAGAAAGAAAAACGCGAACACAGCCCAAAAAGTCAAAGTACCAAAACTCAGAAGTTCTATTAGCATATTTCACCTTTTTACGCCAGCATTGTTCTTAAACATTTCGCTCAATGAGAGGTTATTATGAACTCTGTAAATAGCCTCGCTTAACAATCTACCTACGCAAAGCTCCACAAATTTCTCGCAATATGCGGTTGGACTAGTGATGTGATTCACTGAATTTGTAGTTACTATTTTTTCTATTGGGCTATCAATGAGTTTGTTAATTGCCGGTCCCGGGAATAAACCATGAGTTGCGGCAGCAATAACTCTTGTTGCTCCCTCGCTTAATGCGTGTTCTGCTGCTTGGCATATCGTGCCTCCTGTTGAAATCATGTCATCAAAAAGAAGGACGGTCTTCCCTTTTACATCGCCAATAATTTTTGATCCGCTAATTGTTTTGGAACCATTTATTCTCTTTTTGTTTATAATGGCAAGATCTCCGCCTAAGAGATTAGCCATAGATTCTGCTACTTTTACATTTCCAACGTCTGGAGATAAAAGGCATAAATCACCAAGATTGTCTCTTGTATCTTCAAAATATTTCAAAAACACAGGAGTTGCGCTTAGGTGGTCAACAGGGATGTCAAAAAATCCTTGTATTTGAGCTGAATGCAGGTCTAATGCTATGATTCTATTAGCACCAGCCTGAGTGAGTAAATTTGCAACTAATTTTGCCGTAATCGGAACTCTGCCATTATCTTTTCTGTCTTGTCTTGCATATCCAAAATAAGGGATAACTGGTATTATTTGTTTAGCAGAAGCTCTTCTTAGGCAGTCTATAAATATCATCAATTCCATCAAATTATCATTTGTTGGAAAACAAGTAGAGATTACAACAAAGCAATCTCTACCTCTCACATCTTCATTTATTTTTACAATTATTTCACCATCAGGAAAAATCTCTGTTTTTGAGTTAGATAATTTAGTAGAAAATTCATTGCATATTTTATATGTAAGATCTTTTGATCTCATTCCTGAGAATATTTTTACTTTATTTGGATTAATTGAAAGACTTTCCACGTGTATGTCTCCTAAAATTTTGTCTAAGACTTTTTATTGCATAATGAAGTTTAGAGCTTGCAGTCCCTTCGCAGACTCCGAGATAATCTGCTACTTTGCTTTTTGTAAGACCTCTTCCATAAAACAAATATACAAAATTCTTTTGATCATCAGATCTTGGATGTATTCTTCTTACATCTTCTATTTCGTCTATTTCAAAAGAGCTGCTTTTTCTTCTGCATTCTATTGTATCAGAAAGAGAGACAATATTATTGTCGTTGTCTGTAAATTGCTGATCTAAGGATATTGCGTTTCTTATTTTTATTGCTTTATTAGGATCTTTAGTTCTGCCTGATTTTTTGCGCCAATGATCAATCATTCTGCGAAAAGATATGTTCGCTAACCAGGTATAAAAACTGCTATTTTTACCATCAAAATCTTTTACTGTTTTTAGAGCAGAGACGTAAGTATCCTGCATGATATCATCAATATCTTGCTGATTACAGCCTCGGCTTAGTAAAAGACATTTTATTTTTGGTTCTAGTATTTTTACTAGATCTCCAAAATTAGAAAATACATCTTTTTCAAGATCTTCAATTTTTGATTGATTTATATCCATTATGGCAATAAGCAAGCAATAAAACGCCTTGCTTCTCGTTCGAAATCCAAGACATCTGCTGGAAGCGGCTGCATTGCCTCTAAAAGAAGCAATCCCGCATGAGCGTATTTACGAACACGCTTAGGCTCCCAATCAAAAACAGCGTCCACTAGATTATCGTAACGATCAGCTAGTTTTACTCTCTTTGCCACATCATTATATTTCAAGGCGTGAGCAATTAGTGCCTCATTTTTCTTTGCACCAGTTTCTTTATTAGTGAGATGCTTTACTGCCTCCAAAACTTCAGGTCCAGCAAGATCAAGAATATCTTTTTCGGTCTTATTAGTGTCTTCTAGAACATCATGCAGGTAAGCTGTTGCTAAAACAACCTTATCAGAAATGCCGCAGCTCCTTAAGCGATTTGCCACAGAGATAACATGCTCATGATAATTTCTACCGTTTGAGCGAAACTGGCCTTTATGCGCCAAAATTGCAAATTCTTCTACCTTAGAAAGATCAATTTCTTTATGCATATCAAGCATAATATCTCCTATGCTTCAGTGTAGTCGCTGACTTTTCCAGACTCTTTTACTTTCATATAATCATCACCAATAAGTTTCATTATAACTCTTCCAATCTTAGGATGAGTTTTTTCTTTAGAGGGACGTATTACCAATCCCTCTTTTATTTGTTTTTGATCAGTAACTGTCGTTTGTCCATTAGCTAATTTCTTAAGAACTTCGAAATCATATGGACCTCTATAAATAATAGGTACTGTTGGAACTTTGAATAGATCGCAAAATTCTTGAAACTCATCAATTTGCATATATTGCGAATCTAAAGAAATGTCAAAAGCTCTAAAACTTATTTTCCCATTATTGCCATAAGCAAAACCTTTTTGAACACTACTTCCAAAAACCTCTCCGAACAAAACAACATTCTTTGCTTTACGTCTAAGATGTCTCAATAAATCTCTAACATTTTCTAGAGCAAGTGGATTCCAATATCTGTTCATTGCAAGAAGAGATTCATCGGTATAATAGCCCTCTGAATCTCCGTAGTCAAAGTGCATTGACTGAGAAAATTCAATCAAAGGGAAACTTTGACCCGGCTTTAGGACAACTCTGGGTATTTTTCTTCTATACTGCATAGATCCAGCCATGAATATATCTGCTGGTAAATCATTTATGTATTGTTCGCAATATCCAACACGGCAATTTGTCCCGTGAATTTTTTCGGTAGCTATTATCTCTTCGCCTTTTTCGAATATTTCTGGAAAATGTCTCAGGTTTTCAATTTCCGAGTATGGATGGAAACCAAAAACTTCTGTTGCGGCATCAGCAGCAACATCTCTGAAAGGAGGAGTATATTTCTTTATGCCGTAATATTCGGCGACATCCTTACCAATCTCCCATGAATTATCTGGACATGGAATAAGAATGCCAAAAGAAGGTTCGCCCCTCAATTCAGCAACTCTTGTCCTCCCTCCAAGATCATAGCATGTGACTTTGTTTTTATTTTCATCTTCTTTGGTTTGCCAGCTAAGATAGTTTGTAACCCCCATCTTATCAGACAATTCTTTTGTCAATAATGAATAAGGTGGGATGTATACAACCTTATCTCCGACTTTAAATTGTCCTTTTTTAGTAACGCATTGAAAACCCTTGACAACAACTAATTCAAGAGAGTCAGCATTGTTATGCTGTTTTATTTCTTTTATTTCACAAACTTCGACTATTAGCTTACTCATATCAGAACCTCTTCTTTGAACAATATTCCTTCAATATCGTTGTAATATGTTTTTGCTCTGTCTAAGGCAATAGATATATCTTCTGCAATTACGGTTTTCTCTTTTCCAGATGAAAGCCGTATTGTCCAAATTTTTGACTTTTTGATCTGAGAATTAGCAATTTCTATACCTAGTATTTTTTTTATTTCATTCTCAACATTAACAAGATCTATTTTCATCTCACTCAATACTTGACACGCAATGCTATTTTTCTCTAAAATAATACCCATGAGCAAGTGTTCTGTCCCAATGTAATTATGATTCATTTCTCTAGAGAATTTCATAGCTTCTTCCATCGCTATTTTTGAACGAGGAGTCAAAGTTAATTTAATCTCATTAAATTGATTAACTCCTAGGGGTATTTTTTCTAATATTCGTTTTTTAACTTCAAAAAAATCTACATTTAGGTTTTTAAGAGCGGTAGACGCAACCCCTCCGCCTTCTTTAAGTATCCCAAGAAGTATATGCTCGCATGCAACATACTCATGCTTCATCAAATTTGCTTCTTGATTAGCAAAAGCCATAACCTTTCTAGCTCTGTCTGTGAATCTTTCAAACACTTTTATTTCCTTATGCTTTCTTTTATTTGATCAACTAATTCTTCCAGACTCTCGACTACTTCAATGTTAGGATTTCTTAGTTTTGTTTGAATTTTTATATCTCGTATTCTCTTATATTCTGGATGACAACCAATTAAAATTTTTGCTTTCCCTAAAGCCATTCTATCTCCGAGCTCAAAAAGGCTAATAGGACACAAAGTTTCGCAAGGAAACCAAAAAGAAATAATATCAGAAAGATTGAGATGGTTGTACTCCCACTCAATTTGCTCTTTTTCCATTAAGGGATTATTAGCATCAAAATTTTTTCTTCTTGGATTTAGTATTACTAACGGTTCTTTTTCTAGATGAATAATGATTTTGTCTTGCCAAAGAGGACATCCTGTTATTCCTCCTGCAAGGAATAAAACAGGATGTGATTCTTTACTCTTATTTAGAGTATCAGGACATTCTATATATTTCATGGTTTATTTGCTTTTTAGAAATTCATCTAACTTCAATAGCAAAGAGTCTTTTATTCTTGTGATTTCTGGAGTTATTGATTCTAAAATATTTTTGGTTTGTCTTTTATTGTGCAGACTTTTATTGCTAATATAGACTTGAGAAAAAGACGCTACAACTGAAAGACCAGAAATCTGAGAAAGCTTGATTGATACATCGAGCATATCGTGCCATTCTTTATCAGATACAAAATCTTGATTATTAGTATCAGTTGTATTCGTTTTGTTGTCTTTGCAGCAAGTATTTGATTTATTATGATCAGAGGCATTGCCTTTACAGCAAGCACCGTTATCGCCTACATCATCTCTTTTCATTGCATTCATAACTTTTTGAGCATTATCCAATATTTCTTGATATATTTTCTTTGCATTTTCTAAAGTCATTCCATAGAAAGAAAGAATAACCTTAGCGGGACTATCAACAGATAAAAGCCCAAATATCAAATGATAAGGCTCAACATTAGATCCTTCTGCATTTGCAAAAGATTCTGCTGAGTTAAGAATACTTGCTAAAGAAGCAATTATGGGAAGCTGATGAGTGGTGACGGGATCATTGCTTTTAGCGGCATTATTAAGATTTGTTTCGCATTTACTTATAATTGCGTTGGCATTTATTTTCTTAGAAAGAATCTGCTTTGCGGTAGAATCAGAAGACGCCAGAGCTATAAGAAGATTTTCTGGATAAATAACGCTAAGTCTACGACTTTTTGCATCGTTATTAGCTAACGCCATAACGGACGTTGCAGATGCAGAAAAAGAGCTAGTTGAGATACGTTTCGCTGTTGTTGTCATATTTGTTCCTTTACATTTCGCAGCAATCACCAAAATCTAAATACACTAGTTTGTTTCGTAAAATACCGCAATTTGCGGTATGAAAATCACCAGAAAATTTTATTTTGACGAGCTTTTGAAGCAGCTTATCTGATTCTTTTTTCCACAATACACTTGTTTCTTTGACTGGAATAGCTTTTTCTGTTTCATATCCAAATCTCCAGCTTTCAGATTTGGATTTCTTTATGACGACTATTTTACCTGTTTTGGGAGCTACTTTTGCTTTGTGGGCAATTTTTTGACGATTCCACCCTCTATATGCTTCTTCAAATGTTTGGTAAGTCTTTATGCCAAATTTTCTTTCAGGTATATCGAAATACTCGGCTTCGCATCCTCTTTTACTCTTGACTCTCTTGGTTAATTCCAATATCTCAAGATTGAGAAAACCGACTGATTTTGATTTACGCATTGACTGCAAATCCCTTATGCAGATTTTCGAGTTTTAGTGCCAAAATCTATCAAGATTCGCTTTTCCCCATAATCTCTTCTCTCACCTGCATCCATGCTTTTCCTAGAAGGTTTTTACCGCTTCCGTCTTTCCCCAATCCCCAAACGTAATCGTAAGGGCTATCTTCGCCAATTTCTTCATTAGCCGTGCTGAGCAATTTTTCTTTCACATCTTCATGTTGATTGACTTTAAATCTCAATGCATCGAGCATAATGGAAAATTTTACACTTTCCCAGTCTTTTCTCATTTCAATTATTTGAGCAAGATTTTTACACTCTTTAGGAGTTTTTGATTTTCGAATTTTTTCGTGGTCTTCTTCGGATATCGCTTTTTGGGCCTGATAATAATGCTCTGTTGTTTTGTATATCTTGTCATCAACTAAAATAGAGTGAGGCGAAAAGTTACTAAAACACCCAAATTCGTCAGTGGTTCTCCAAAACTTTATCACAGGTTTACCTCTCTGTTTGGTTGTTGGATTTTATCAAATACAACTCTCCACTTTCATCTTCTACAATTGCATTGCAGTTATGTATATCATTCCATAATCTTTAATTCAGGTAATTACCAATAGATATCCAATGATTGATCATCTTCTTTGTCATTAGTCAAATTATTTGCCAATTCAGCCAATACATCTCCGTGGCAACTTTTTGGCTTACAAGTGCATCCCAATCTTTTGCCTTTTAACTCATGTAAATCATAAAGAAGATCAGGCTGACCAAGTATCCATGTTTTGTATTTCGATATTGCTTCTTCACGAGAAGAAACGGTATATTTAGCTTTTGTATTTTGTTGATGACTAAAAATATTACCCCACTTAGTTGCCCTACTTATATCAACATCATAAGAGCTTTTATATTTGTTTACAACAGTAGTTTTCATATATGGAACCAAAAACAAATAGTTTTTCTGTCTCTATTATTTAGTTGCAAAGAACGATGCCAGGAGTTTTCGCTGATTTCAAATAACAAAATAGAATTGCCTTTTGGCTTTATCAAAGATACTGGATCTTTATTGGGGTCTTCATATAAAGCGGTTTCCCCTCCATCCCCTTCTTTCCAATAATCATTTAGGTATAATATGGCAACAATCGATCTTTTTCTTAATATTGTTTTCTCAGAGCAGATTCCTCTGTAATTTACAGAGTTATCAAACGATCTCATATTAGAATCAAATAGATTTATAAATTCTTTTGATTTTTCGCAGATAATGGGAAAATTTACTGTTTCATTATCAGAATGTATTTCTCCGGCATTGCCAAATGGTTTATGATAATGGTATTCTAATAATACGTCATTAGATAAATCATTTCTAGAAAAAATGTTAGAAACAAATTCCTTCCATTTTGCAGAATAAAAAAATGATCTAACACCAAATGGATCTTGAGGGGATTGTTGATGAGGGATATAGCAATAAGCATCGTAATGGCTAAAACGATAGAATTTATCTGAAGAGTAATTCTCAGAAAGTCCTTTTTTCAAAACTCTATTAAATTCTTCTTTTAGAGAATCGTAAATCTCTGGAGCAAAAAAATTATCAGCAACAGCATGAAGAAATGGATATGTTTTTATTTTTACATCTTTATTAATGAAGCGATGAATATCATTCAATTGTTCTGAGAACGCCATTTTCTGTTCCTTGTATCAAGCTATTCATATTTTCGCAAACTTTTTCTGTTGTAATTATCGAAGGAAAGGAATTTGGGCAAATAGCATTCACTCTTACTCCTTGAAAAGATTTAGATAAATCTTGCGTTATTCTATTAAGAGCTGTCTTTGTTGCTGCGTAACAAAACTGGCTGCAATCAAAATATCTTTCTCCAGCTATGCTGCTAATATTTAGTATGCTTCTGTCTTTACCGTCTGATATCATTTTTGACCAATAATTTTGCCAAAGAAAACAGCTAATCTCTAATGGAATGACCGTATTTATTCTCATTTCTTCCAAAAATCCGCCTTGATAATCAGAAGGATTTCTCCAGTTACAAATAGCTGCATTGTTTATAAAGCAATCAATATCTTGGTACATTGAAAAAATATGATGAATGAAAGAATAAAAAGATGGACTTCCTAAGTCTGCTTGAATATGAAGATAATTAGATGTTTCTTTTTCAGATCTCGAAAAACCTATTATATAGTAATGATCATGATATAAATCAATGAAACGAGAAGCCAAAACACCTGTGCATCCTGTTATGACTAATGTTTTCATCGTTTATCTCTTTTGTTGCAAAATTTTATACTAACTATGTTCCGGTTCTAGTATGCATATTTTATTAAAATAATAGAATTCATTTCCTAAATACAGGAAAATGGTCTATTGAAATAATTTATGATATTTTCGTGACCGAAATGAGGATCAGCAGAAAAGGCAATCATGCCTTTTGATCGACTTTATCTGAAACTTATTGCAGAAGATCACTCAACAAAAGAAGTGTCAACATGCTTGCCTCGATGATGATCAATAGGCTTCCATTGCTTAAGTTTCATATAGTTATGAAATTCAAGTAATGATATCGGTCTATAATCTTCTGGACGAAGCGTTACACCATCGGGAGATAATTTTTGAGCAATAGAATCAACTCCAACATCCATGCTTCTCGCATTTGGATCTTCTGGCAAACTTCCATGTGAATGACCATATGCATGATATGCGCCATAATGAGATTTGTTCCAAACTCTCATTGCGTAATGACATAATACTATGTCTGTAGGTATACCATCAAACTCAGTCTTGATTGTATACATAGCATATATGCCAGAAAACAATCTTCTTTGATTTGATCTTATTCTGTCGTGATTTCCTTCAATTAATACAATTTTTTTGCAATTTATTCTTTCTAAGAATCCCTCAAGATCGTGACTTGCAACGTCTCCAACATGATACAAAGTATCATGTTCGCCAACTGTTGAATTGATATTCAGGACTAATTGATCGTCCATTTCCTGGACAGATCTAAATGGTCTTTTAGAATATTTTATGATGTTTGCGTGTCTGGCGTGCGTGTCGCCTGTGATAAAATCTGCCATTATTTTCCTTTTCTGACTGGCTTCCTCTTTTTACCAGTCTGTTTTATTTTTTCTCTAGAGAGTATATCGGCATTTTAGGGAGAAAACAAGCAAAATTGTGCCGATACTGTGAAATATGTTCGAAAAAGTTCCTAAAATATTCCATCAAGTCTGGTTAGAAGGTCCAGTTCCTGAACCATTTCAATATTTTACAGAACATCTTTTAGAATTACATCCGGGTTGGGAATATAAACTATGGACTTTAAAAAATATACCTGAATTGGTGAACAAAAATTTGTTTAAACATTTTTCTTTAGATGTATTCAAAGCTGATTTAATAAGATATGAAGTGTTATTAAGATACGGTGGGGTATATCTAGATACCGATTTCCTTATTTACAAAAATCTAGAATCATGCTTTGAAAAAGCAAACTATCTTTTTATTGAAGAATGGCCAAAAAAAATAACAAATTCTCTTATAGGTATTCCTGAAAATCATTTTCTCATGGAATATGTAGTAAGAAAAATACCAGAAAATATGAGAATATTCGAAGCAAATAGAAAGAAAATCGGAGAACATAATGCGGGATTACACACAATCGGTCCTATTCATTTGCATAATTGTATAAAAGAACTTATGCCTGAAGCAAAAAGCTGGGCTCCAAAGTTTTTTTGCCCTTTTTCTTATTCAGATACAAAGTTAAATGAAGCAGAATTAAAAAGTTATCCTGAAGCTTATGGAATTCATTTATGGAACTATTGCAGAGGGCATAAAAGTATACAAGTTCACAAAACACTCCCTTGCTACAAAAGAAAATTCAGTTTATCCTAAGACCAAAAAGCATAAAAAAAAGCTGATTTTAATTCAGGACACATATATCAGAAACTATAGGAATGAGATGATTAGGCATATCTTGATGCTTAATAATTTTTGCATTAAGCATAGAAAATGCATGTCGAACAAGTTTTATTTTCATTGCTAATCAATCCTCAAAGACCAAACACCTTTAGGATTTGCTTCCCAAGAACGACATTGGCGAATTGTATAAGTTCCTGGTTCCATAGGAATATGTTCGTGTTCGTGATGTTCCAAAACAGTTGGTTCAGTTATGCGAGCATATCCTAAAATGTTTGATTTTTCTTTTTTAGTGTATTGAGCAAATTCAACCGGCTTAGAGAACCCGTGATTGTCGTATCTTTCAACCTTTTCCGCGAAAACAAGATCTTTTGCTTCTTCTTCTGTCATCGCCGTAAACACTAAGTCGCCTTGCTGATAACGAATTAGATCTTTATTGACATTTCCAACCATCCAATTATAGCAAACTCTTATCCAATTATGGACAGGATTATAGTCGCCATCCTTCGACCTAGAAGGGTGAGTTCTGTGGAAATGAACATGTGTGCCTGATTTTCTTCTTTCAAAGATAATCAAGAATGATGGATAGCCTCGGCCTTGAGCGCTTCCTGTCAATGTATAGAACATAAGACCGTAATCATCTCGCCCATTCAGCTTTTCTTCTACATCAACATGGCAGGTATTTCCAACCCATGAAAATCCTTTAGACAAAATACTGTAATTAAGGCTATAGCAGTAAGTTGTTTGCTGTCCCGGAATTCGAAGAGAAGCATAAGGGACTGTTACTGTATTCGCTTCGTTATCTACAATTGGAGTTAGAGCAGAACGACTACGGCGAATTCCAGAGCCATCTTCTGCCGGAGGTTCTAATTCAGTTGCAGAATCTACAAGCTTAGGAATGCAAGTCCATTTTTTGCCTGTATGCTTTTTCAAATACTCAGGAAGGCCATATAGAACAAAGTAGAAATAGGACATGATATCCTTTTCATATGTTGTTCTTCTACAAACTTCAGAAGCAAGCTCTACAACTATTTCTTCATGCCCTCTCTTGAGCATTTCTTCCCAAAGCGCCCAATTGTCATTCAATAAGAAATATTGTTCGGATTTTCTAAAGAAAGTTGTAAGATGTATCTTGCCGCTCTGAATAAGTTTTGTAGTTTTTGGAAATTGCTTTTCATCAATTTTCAGAGAATCAAATTCTTGCATGAGCTTACTGAATGCTCGATTCCCGTTTGATTTTAGAACTTTCTTTCTTTGCTCTTTATAGATTGGAAGAACAGAAACCATACCAAATGGATCTCGTGAATATTTTAGATAATTTGAATTTTCATTTGTAGAAGAAAGATCAAACAATTTTGAAACGCCGAGAAAATCTTCTTTATTTTTTACTTTCCCGTATATACCATTAAAAATGGTTGACATCTTCACGCCGTCTTGAGTTTTGTGAGCAACTTCTGAAATTGTAAAAAATGCAAGAGCCGCATGAGGGTTGCTCTGGACGCAATCTTTAGCAAATGGCAAAACTTGATTATATACTTTTGAAATCCCATCTTTGATCTTAGGGAAACTTGTATTCCAAACCGGATTGCTAAAAACATGTTTAGCAATAGACTCTCTAGAGCGATCGTCATGCGGATGAATGTGTGACAGAATAGTAGAAACGCATGTATAATTAAAAACAAACTGGGTGACCTGCCAATGACTATCTCTAAATTCCAAGCCTTTAATTGCATCGTTAAAATTGAATTTTCCTACAATATTTTCGCCTTGGACAATATCAAAGTTTTCATTGATATGCAATCCGAAAGCCGCTTCAGCAACATATAAAATAGATATCAAGAAGACAGTCTGCCCATTTACTTCAAGCGTGACAGCAATGTTGTTTTTATAGTAATTATATGAAGAAGAAAAATAATGATAATTGTTTCTATTTTCTTGTACAGTAAATTGTTCGGCGCTTAATACCCGAACATTGCTTGCTTTTGGAGTTTTTTTAGCTGCACTTTCGTAGTTATGTTTCCATTCGATAAAATATATTACAGGACCGTTATTCGTTTTTGATCGATTGTCATAATACGGGTAAAAATCAGACTCAGCAGTACAGCAATTTATAGAAAAATAATCTTCGTCTATACACAATTTTTCTGCAATTATTTTGCAATCTTCTTTTGCGTCTAGATGCCGAAGATACTTACTCTTATTAAACTCAGCAATATTGGAAATAACACTTTTAACGCCTTGCGGTGAACTAGTCATATCAGCCCTTTACGCTAAACTTCTTCATTTAGGTTGAAAATTCAACTAAATATCTCAATTTATGCTGACTAGTGCTAAAGGTAATAAATTCGTTATTCATTACTCCGCTTTTATCAGCTTTCCCGAATACGCAATGATGTCCCTTGGGAGGCTCAGTATATCCCCGAGGACCAGGTGCTACATGAGGATTTCCAAGAGCAGTATCAGCAACGAACATGAATGAATGTCTGCCTCTGACGGAACCATCGCCGCCGCCCCAGCGAGAATTACCGGAAGTGTAACCTGCGCTCTTCTTCCAATCATCGGCCCAATAAATACCACCACCAAACATTGCACCAGTAATTACAACACCGACTAATTGCTTTGGAAGTCTGAGATTTTCTCGCAAAATACCAGGTACATTCACAGATCTTGTTCCGTGAAAAAGCATGCTAACATTTGCTTCTTCGTAATGAGAAACAAGTTCAGATTCTACATCATTACGAGATTTTGGTTGATGTAAAGCTCTTTCAGAAATTCTTGGTTTTTCATCAGCAATTTTTTTAACTGCTTTTCTAAAAGAATCTACAGCATTGAGTTGACAAACAGACCACACATTGTGAATCTTCATGCCGTTTCTAAGATCTGAATGTCTATTGCGCGATGCTTTTGGCATCCAATTCAAAATAAACTTACCCTTTTCAGAGTTTGGATCTAGCCATTCCATTTCGATATTGAAGCCAGCCAAAGGGTCTTCGTTTTTATCAGAGTCCGTATCAATAGCATACAAAGCTGATTCAAAAGCATCAATTTCAAGTCGCCAATTTGAAATGTTTTTTCCGCTCAAAATCCATTCTTCATCATCCGCTCCAACTTTCTTTACTTTAGGAACTCTAGAATAGAGAGTGTAAGTGAGCTGCTTAAGATCATTGTCTCTGATTTGATCTTTTAGGTCATCTCCAATTTTGACAATACGTTTTTCAGCCTCAATCAAGATTTCTCTTGCTTCATCTAAAGCAGATTGCGTCGGGATGCTGCCTCCAACAATAGATGTTCTTGCGTAAGAGATAGTAGCAACATTCATATCTTTCATAAGCTTCAGAGTATGAGGATCCCACTTAGGCTTTGAATGAGATGAAGCAGCTACATTTTTTGCTGGAAGGTTAACTTTCTTTGACGAATCGTTAAATGCAATCTTTTTTGCATCTGGCAATCCTGTCGATCTTGTTGCTAAAGGACGAACAAGGTAGCAATCTTTACCTGCTTTTGCTTGCAGTATTTGCTTGCCACCAATGTTTTTCCATTCGCCTCTTTTGTCATTCTTAGAATGAAGCTGGCTTTCGTATTCAGATTGAGCCTCGGTTTCGGAAGAGCATTCAATAAAGTTGAAGTCTGCCTTCGAAGATCCAGTTCTTCCCCATTCAAAATACGCAAACCACTGGTTGTTCTTTTTGGATCTTACAACCGCTGCGTGGTAAAACTTGTTTGAGTCTTTACCATCTTGGGTAAAACATCCAAGATCAGCTAATTTCGTGCTAGAAAAAGACCCATCAACTGTAGCAGGAGGGCCAAAACACTCAAAATCTTCAACTGAATGACCTTTAGGAAGGATACCTCGACCTAGTTTATTTGCCATTATTTTTCTCCTTAACCTTTCAAGGAAAGGGATTATAGCAAAATCCTAGTCTTGTTTCTGATCTAAAAGTGAACGCAAAAAATTATCCGTTACTACCTGGAGAAGTAGTACGACCAATCGAGATATTGAGTCTATCACAAAAAGTATTTAGTTCTTCATTTGAAAATGGAGGAAATCCATTTATTTCGCTTTTTTCACTTAGATCTCCTGATTGTTTCAGGAAAGACATCGCATATGCAATGTGCGCAATTTCTTTTTTAGAAAAAAGCCAAGTTGTTCTAGTCTGACGTTCCATCGCTCATTTCCTCTGGATTTGATCCAAAATAGCCAAATTGAAAGCCCAAATTCAAAAACTCAGATAGATTTTTTTTCGCATCTATCAAAGTTTTTCCTGAAAAAATAATCTTATTTACATACAGTCCAGTTGGAAACTGTTGCTGACATGTAAAGAAAATCTCAGCAATACTATTGCCATATATCGTTATTTCATCATGCGGCAATATAATCTTGCACGAATACAGAGGCGGGCCTAGAATCGTTATTACCTCAAAGTCAAATGATTTCATTCTTTTCATGTTTTAAGAAAGTTCCGTTATTCTTTTTTCGCCAGCATTAAATATTGCAGTAAAAAGAGTTTTATCAACTTCTACGAGAAACACATTTTCATTTTTCATTGACACTACTACGGTTTTGTCTTTATAGCAAACATCTATAACTTTTTCAACATCATTCCACTGTACATCGGTAAAACGTATAGCAAAAGGACAAGTTAAACTATATTCATTATTCATTATAATACCTTCTCATTCTTTTAGTTTTGAACCAAAACTTCTACTTTGTCATATTCTAAATGACACAATTTTTCTGAATTGTACTTCACCTCTACTTTTTGCAAGTTTATCTGGTTGCTTCCGTAAATCTTAACATAGCTTTCTAATTGTTCTTTAGAGAGCGAGTGAACAAAATCTAGTATCTTTTTGTTTCTAGAGTGTATAACTGGACTATAAAAAGAATGTTTACTTATTGGTTTTAGAGGGAATGGAATGTATGTAGGACCATCAACGCCAAAATATTCTTTAGATTTTCGAATAGATTCTTCTGTGTTTCTTATATTCATGTCTAGATTTATCATTTTTGCTTTTTTGCATTCTTCTGTATTAATCCACGTTACAGTATTTTTGTGAAGTTTACAAACTCTATACCAAAAATCAATTTCTTCACAACCCCATCCGTTATACGCTATATTGTATCCATATACTTTATTGTAGGTTTCAACCGGAACCTTGCATCCTCCGCCATTCATTAACCAAACAATACATTCCTCAGAATAAGAAAGATCAACTCCTGAAACAGGGACTATATCAACATCATTGAATAAAAAATAATCATACTTATCCTGGGACTGAGCAAGCATAGCCGCCACATTCCTGCTTATACCAATATTGAACATATATTTATCAGATTGTTCAGAGACAAATATTTTGTAATCTTTGATATTATTTTTTTCTAAATATTCTGGAAATAATTGTAAAAGTACATTTAGATACCTAGACCTATCTCTATATGGAACTATTATCGCTAGTTTCATTTATTCAGCCTGTAATCAACTGGGAATTCTGTAATTCTAGTTTTCAATACTTCAACTATGTAAGGAAAACACATTCCGCAAGCCGATCCGCATCCAACTTCATTTTTGGCTTCTTCTGCTGTCCATTTATTTTGGATAGATTTTTTTAGTATTTCTGCAAAAGAGATGTCATAACATATACACCTGTTAATCATAAAAATACTCCCTATAATAGGGTTTCGGAAATTTCTTCCCGAAACCCTCATGCTCACACACGGCTATTTGCTTCAAAATCTTTCAACACGGCGATTCTTCTTTCAATCTCTTCATTAGAGATATTAAGAAAAGTGACTTCTTTTTCTGAAGATGAAGGCATGCGAGAGATTTGATAATTATATTGAATACCGTCAAAAATATTTGGATACAAAACAGGTTCAGGACGAGGGATAGGTTTTTCGTATCCAATTACAAACCCATTTTCATTACGAATTTTCTTTCTAAAAACTCTGTTTTGCGGCTGCTTGCGGTTCCATCTTTCATGTTCCGCCAATCTTCTTTCTGCTTTATATGATGCAGAACTAAGAATTTTGAGATTTTTGTAAACAGAATATTCACAAGGATAAAAACCCCAACGACCTTTATGGACTAACTGCTGAATCATTACGCATTCTCCTTATTGCCAAAAATCTTCGAGCAAATCGCATTTCCGCGCTTATTGATTTGCTTCCACTTGATCTTAAAACTAACAGAATCTTTCCCGCCAAACATAGCCGCGTTACTATGAATTTCAGCGAGGCCAACCAGCAACAAGCTGATAGCATTTTTGTTTTTACAGAAATCCGAAACTTCTTCAGATTTCAATAAATGAATATCCATATCATGAGCAATTAGATCAGCAATTTCATACTTTTCAGGATAAATACTAAGCCATGTATTGCGTGAAACAATTGCATGGTTTGGGAAATGCCTCTTTCCTTCTGCATCTATTTCTAAACAATATGGCTTACCGCAATCATGATAAACCGCATAGCACATCAATGAGTCATTGTCAACTAATGAAGAAAGTATTTCTGAACGATATTTTAGAAACCATTCAGGAAGAACAAAGTCTTTATTTTCAACGCTGCTATTTGTAAGTAATTCAATTAGTTTTTCAACATGATCATGAACTGAAACTCCATGATCCCAAACAGATTGATGATGATTTTGCATGCATTTCTTCATATCTTTGATTAGAGATTCTAAACAGAAATTTTTGACAATTGGCGCGGCCATTTTTATCCTTTCAATTGTATTAAGATTCAAATTTTGCCTTGAGACGAGCATATTCATTTCTATCATGCTCTTCTTCTAGTAATCTATTTTGCTCGAATTCTTCTATTTCTTTTTTCTTCTTTTCTTGTTTTGTTTTTTGCTCATTTGCGATTCTATTTGCTGTTGAAGTTTTCTTTTTCTGAATTATTAGATTCAGAAGTTCATCTCTGTATTCCCAGTCTGTTGGAGTGTTAATAGTTCCGTTTTCTCCGCTTATGCCAAAGTTGTTATCATAAAAACTGTTCTTAGAAATAATCAAATGAGAATATTCAAATATTGGGTCATGCTCTTTGGTAATTTTTCTGGCAATATTTTCTTCAAACTCGCTATAGAAATTAGATCTTTGAATCTCATCAAAAAATTCTCTATCAAGTTTAACAATGTGATTGGCAATATCTTCAACTGAATAGAAGATTCCGGCTTCAATATTGGCTCTTTTGCAATGTTTCCAATCGCATTCTCCTCGGAAATAGCTGCCAAGTTCGCAATCTTTAATATGACTGATAACAATAACGGGAAAACTACTCATTATTTATTCTCCATATTTTACAACTTCAAAAGTTGATATTTACGAAAAAGATTTCTCTTTTTCGAATCAGCAGGAATGGGTTCTGTGGCAATAGCGGTAGTTTCGTAATTCTCGCAATTATTTTCTATTGAAAAAGCAGTCGATACTGTTTCATTGGAGGGATTATGAAAATTGAAATTCCTATTGGTACTGTTTTTGGTAGATGGAAAGTTATTTCTGGAGGGGAAAAGCCTAAAGGGGTTGTTTCTACCGCTAAATTTTTCTTCTGCGAATGTCAATGTTCTGGTAAAACACAACGCATGGTAATGGGCAAGAGTCTTCGCAATGGAAAAAGTAAAAGCTGTGGATGTCTTGGTCCAACTCAAAACTCTGGAAAAGATGAAACAGGTAAAATTTATGGGAAATGGAAGGTTATTTCTGTAGTTCCACGCCCTTCTCATATATCTGGAAGAGGCAAGTATTTTCTTTGCGAGTGTTCCTGCGGAACTAAAAGAATTATTGCTGGACATAACCTCAGAAGCGGGGTCTCTGATAATTGCGGATGTAGTTGGAAGACTTCCATCAGAAATCCAGATGGACCTTTCAATCTTTTGTTTGGGAATTATAGCAAAAGCGCAAAAGAACGAAAAAAATCTTTTGATTTGTCGCTTGAAGATATTAAGAGGCTTACGCAAAGCGATTGCTTTTATTGTGGTCAAAAACCAATCGCAATGCTTAAGCCATTTAATAAAAGAGGATTTGTTTATAATGGTATTGACAGAACAGACAATTCTTTGGGGTATACCAAAGAAAATTGTGTTCCATGTTGCAAAATCTGCAACACCGCTAAACTCTCGATGACCGTTGACCAGTTCAGAAACTGGATTACTTTGGTCTACAAGAAGTTCTGCACCAATTTTGCGAATTAAATCGGGTTCTTTAAATTTGGCGACCTGAATGCCATTACGCTGAAGACTATCATATGCCTTCAGTAAATCTTCTTCATTTTTAATTGCCAGAACGATTACGCTTGGATGCCCTCGATTCTACGTCGGGGCAAAAGCTCTTATCGCTTCTATGGCTGCGTGAATTGACTGAACAGTTACCTGAGATGCAGGAGTCAGATCCTGCCTGACAAGAACGTATAAGTAATCGTGAATTTCTTCAATCTAGGACATAGAGCCTCCCGCTTGGATAGTATCGGCTTTTTTCGCCTTGTCAAGCATCAAGGCTTGATTTTTTGAATTTTAGACCAATACCAGAATCAAATAGACAAAAGTTCTTTTCTTCTCATCATCTTTTCTGTTTTCTTATCAATATTAGGCAGCTTTTCACAAAAAACTGACCAAAAATCAACAAACTCTGCGGATTCAGAAGTATTAGTTATCCATTCATGTGCAGAATCTTTTAATCTTTTTTCTCTTTCTTCTTTAGACTTTTTCTTTATCTCAGAAATATCAACGCAATTATTTCTCTTTGCAGCATTGCAAAAAATACACATAGTGCATGTTTCGTAATTTCGATCAATATCGCATTCTTTGTTTATTTCAAAGAATTTTTCCAAAAACTCAGATTTTTTAGATTTTTCAAGAGATTGAGGAGCGACATGATCCTCAGTCATTAATACAAGTCTTCCATCAACAATAGCATAAAAATTGAAAGCGCATGCACCGTAAAAGATAGATGAATTTTCTTTATTTGCAGAATGATTTGTTTCTAGAAAAAGATGTGTTCCTTGAAGTCCGCATGCATAACAATTCTGTCGTCTAGAAAGAGTTTTGAATCTAGAGCTATCTAGATACACTCCAAGTTTGTTTCCAAAAAGATTGAGTAAAAACTTATTTTTTCTTATGGCATTTCCTGGCGATACATTTTTAGAAATAGAAAAAATCTGATTATGATCAAATCTTGCCCATCTCGTCCAAACTGGCTTATCTTTCTCTGAGACAACAAGTAATGGTTTCATGTAAATGTCCTTCAAAGATCCATTCTACGAGTATTTGATTGAGGAACGCCATGACATTTTGGACATCTAGGAACAATATATCCAGCCCATTCCACCATATTCATTTGAAAAGAAAGCAAATAAACAAAAGTTCTTCCACAAGTACATTCAACACAACCTGAAGAACCATCTTCTGCAAGGCTTTTAGTGCCTTCTACAACCGTTGCTGAATCAATTTTTGGAAGATGACTAGACTTGGTATATCCAGCATCGCATGCAGGACAGATATGATCTCCGCTCATGCTCAAAGCTGTCACAGGTTGGCCGCATTGAACGCATGCGGCACTTGGATCAAAACCGCAATCTTCTTCCGGTGAAATAAACTTAAGCGGAGAAATTCCATGAAAAGTTTTGCATTTTTGACATATTTTCATTTTACAATCCCATCAATCCAAGAATAAAGTTCTTCTTTTGAATAGAAGATAGGCTTTCCAAGAGATTTTGCAATTTCTACTTCTCGATCTTTACCTGAACTTTCTCCAGGAAGAACAAGCATTGCATCGCAAATTGGGATAAAAGACATGCAGTAAAAAAGCCAGCTTTCGTAACTTCTCGGATGAATTGAATGAAAAAAGTGCGTCCACAGCATTGTCACAGGTATGCATTTACCATCATCTAAAAGATCAGATAAAACCTTGGATGAAATATTGACATTTATGCATGGATCTGGTTTTGTGTAAGGAGAAGCAATGAAAACTCTTTTTTTGGATGAAATTGAAAGAAATTCATTTTCTGCATTCATTCTTGGCTCCATTAAAACAAAACGACCTTGGCGGGATTCGAACCCGCAACCGCGAAGTTTAGAACATTAAAGCCCGCAAGGGGATTCGAACCCCTATCGCCCGTTTTAGAGACAGTCGCATTCCCGGTTATGCGGATGCGGGCAAAGGATTTATTTCTAGGATTTAGAACACTCTTCTATAGCAACTAAGCTACAGGAGATTAACCGTGAAAATTTGCAAAAAGTGTAAAGTTGAATTTCCCTGCCGAAAAATAATTGATGGCAAAACCAGGAATTTGTCACATCGTAGATTTTGCCTTGATTGTTCTCCATTTGGAAAGCATAACACTAAGAATCTAAACAAGAATGATGCGCAACGACCTGTGATCAACGGGAAACGCCCTTATTCTTCTTGGTCCGAAGAGGCAAAGAATGACATGAGAGCAAGACTTTATTGGAAAGGTCAAAACCGGAAAAAAATACTTATAGAAAAGAAAGGAGGCAAGTGTAAAAAATGCGGGTACTGTTTATATATTGGTTCTTTGAGCTTTCATCACCGAGATCCCAACTTAAAACTTTTCTCCCTAGACTCTTCTTCCCTCCAAACTAGAAAATGGTCTGACATTATTCAAGAACTTTCTAAATGTGACTTGCTTTGCATGAATTGTCACATGGAAATAGAAAATTTCGCCAGGAACAAAGCCTATGAATCTTTTCGGTCAAAATACGGCACTCTACCATTTGAGCTACAAGGTCATGAATCCCAAGACCGATTTTAGCAGAAAATCCTAGTCCTTGCCTAGAAAATAGTGCTAAAAAAAATCTCAGGTAAACCATGAAAAAGAGGCCTGGTCGCCGGTAAGAGCAACCAGACCTCGGAGGAGAGAGTGATTATCATCGTAACGACGATTTTATTCACTTTTGTGCGATCTTGAAATTTCGTAATACATGTCGGCAATATCTTTTCGAATTTCATCTATCGGAAGTCCAAAAAGATCAGCTAATTGCTTAGTCATCAAATTACCTGTATCATTCATTGCGGCGATCACTGTTATAACTGTCGTATATAGCTCTTCTTTATCTTCTCCAAGAAAACTATTAGAGAAAAAACTATCAACAATTATTGATTTATCATCTTTTTTGCTCGCAACAAAACCACCTAATATTTTGCTATTCTTAAAAATATCTATCACATTGTCTACATCATCATTTTTATTTGTTTCCATCAAAAATTTCCCGATGTAAAATTACTGAAAACATTTTACGGTACTTAGACATCAATACCGCAGCTTCCGTAATTCTTTCATCGGATTTTTTTTGATCTTCTTCTGATTCTTTTTCGTATCCAAAAGAAATATCATCAATATCTTCTACAAGTTTTGAAGAAGTGCTATAAATTTTTAGCATTTCTTCTCTTTCTTCTTTTGAAGCTTTATTTAGAACAAATGAGTCAAATATACTTCTGTTTATAGCTTTTTCTGATAATCTGTAGTTTTTCATTTCTTTCACTCAATAAAACAATAAATTTAGTAAGCAGCATTCTGTTCTATCCTATGATTTCTCTAATGGCTCTCAACCCGGCTTCTTCGAGTCACCGACGCTCTCTGCCTGTTTGAGATTAGTGCTTGCGTAGTATAACGACTTTTACATCTTCTACGGTAGGTGATGCACTGCTGACTTTCCTCACATCCTTTTCAGGGTAGTGCCATAGGTCAAACTTATTGTTTCACATTAACAGCTTAGATCGTTATTATCTGATGGCTTAGGCTCAGATGGTATATCTTCTTCTTTCACTAAAGGACAAATTCTTGAAAATTCCACGAGAAATTGGTAATATCTATATTTGCTATTAAAATTAGACCAACAACCATTATCGTTTAGCTTTAAAGTTAACATTTTTGATAAATCATAATTTCTTGTCATACTTTTATTTCATTAAAATAAAATGAATTCTTGCAAAATATATTATTTATTTCTACAATTATCCCATTCATAAAATATATTCGGATGTTTCTTGTAGAATTCAGGAATTGGTCTTATTTTTAAGACCTCATATTCAAACTTTAGTTTTTCATGGCTAAAAAGCCTCAATGAGTAGTTTTCTTCTAATTCCCACCAAGGCTTGAGATGTCCAAATTCCTTTATTGATCTAAGGATATTTTGAGCATGCTCGCTTCTAAGCTCTTTTTTTATTCTTTCTTTTACATCAAAAGGAAGGGAATTATAGAAGTATCCTGGTTTGTATTTTTCGCTATTTCTAGGATGACGTAAAGAAGAACAAAGACCAAAATTCCTCATTCCATCTTCAAAAGCAGATATGCAAACTTCCTGAAATATTTGATCTATTGTTTTTTCAAATTTGTTCATGTGGTTTTATGAAATAATAACTATGAAAATCTTTTGTTTCAAACTTTTTTACTATGTTAGAGTTTTTTAATTTTTGATATCCGCAATCCCATCCGCTTTCTTCGTAATAGCAATTCAAGCATTTTCTTTTGGGACCAGTTGCTTTAAATAAAATACTACCAGGACTATAATCTAATTCTATTGCATTGTCATGTGCGCATTTAGACTGTAATTCTTCTATTTTCCTTTTTAGTTTTTGATTAACAGAAATTATCTCGCTTTCAATTGAGAGTATATCTTGATTCATAAATGATGAAATAGTTTTCATTTTATTGATATTTTTGGATTGTATTTTTCGACACCATTTGGCTGTTCTACACAAAAATGAGCTTTCATGATATGTAAATCAAATCTTTTTTCTAACAAATCTTTCCAATAAGGTATTGGTTTATTTGCAATTTCTGCGTCAAAATCAGGATTAATTATCATTCTACCTGATTCTTGATCATAAATATACTGTTCTGATTTAATAAAATAATCTTTTATCTCTGAATTTATTTCAATCAATCCTAATTCAACTTCTTTAGAATCTATCTTAGTTGTTGTCCAAAAATAAGATAAATCATCATAATCATAAAAACAGTAAATATAAATAGGTTTGTCTTCGTATCTAAAAACAACATTATCCATTAGATTTTCCCTTTTCTCTAAAAAATTTAGATCCTGATTTTAGATTATTTATTTCTCCGCAGTTCCCATGAAACCAATGCTCATTAGATGTTACATGATCTTTTCTAACATATTTAGCAACACTTTGTGCAAAGTCTTTGTAATGAAATGAATCTTCTAATCTAACAACATATCCTTCATGCATATCAAATGGCTTAAAACATTCTTTTATTTTGTTTTCATCAAAAACGCCATGATATAGAACCTTTGGTGTTGGAATGTTCAATAATGTAAACATTTCTTGAGTATCACTCCAGGACCAGCATCTTAGTCCGGTCCAGATAGATAATCCATAACAATAACTTTCAAGATCAATATACTTTATTGAGTGTTTAGCGTATAGATTTTCGACAACTAATCGATCGTTCTCTCCTATGTCACAGCATATTTGAGAGTGAAAATTCTTTATCCATGATTTAGACCAATGCTTTTTATCCGCTCTCGATCTAGCATGAATATAGTCATTGTACATAGTGCAATTATGCACTAAAATGCCATTAGCAAAGAAATTCTCGTTGCCTTCAACAGATAGATCGTATCTGTAAGAATCATTTTCGATTTTCCGTATACTTTTGATTCTCATTAATCTGCCCAATCCGATCTACTATTAATTTCTGGAGAGATTCTTCACCTAGTCCTTGTATTTCTGATTCCCATAAATACATCAAAGTGTATCCGTGTTTTTCTGCAAGCTTTTTCTTTACTTCATCTTTTTTCCAAATATCATTAGCAGTGATTTTACCATTAGGATGATTTAGCAAATCACCTGGTTTGTAGATTTTTGGATTTGCATGCCAGAAATCACCATTGTACTCAACGAGAAGGTTACTGTCAAGGCCATAAATTCTAAAATCATAGCTACGTCTTGCAATCCAAAATTGGCGCTTGTAACCAAAACCAAGAGAAGTGAGACAGGAAGCAACTCTTTCTTCTTGCTTACTACAAAAATTTGGACCCAATCTGGTACTACATCGAGACTGAATAACTGCATCTTTTTCTTCTTCGCTTAGATTTTTCATGTACCTAGAACCAAGTAAATATATAGCCAGAACAACGAAATACAATATGCATATTGCTATTTTCATGATCAAAAAGCAGTATTTTGCTTGTTTTCTCTAATAACTATAGATCCATCGCATCGAATAAGGAGGCTTTCGCCTTTTCTGTTTTTGTGCCAAGGAAATGCGTCTAAAAACAAAGGTTCTAATGGAGTATTCATTAGGACTTTTGATACTGCGTATTGAGGATCTACAGAAGGCCAATTCCTCATTAGCTCATACGGGGCATAGATGTAACTAAAACCAGATTTAGTATCGTCTTTAGGACAATGATAAGGCGACATCATCACCGCTTCGCCGTTTGCGATAAAAGGAACATTTTCGCTGATATATCCTTTTAGAGCCTGATAAGGCTCTAAATATCCCGTATTCAAAGAAGCAATAGAATCGGCATACGGATACAGTTCTTTGTTAGAAGTTACATAAAGATATGTGCCGTTATATATTTGCTTTAGATTTATTCCGCATTTACGAATGATAGCCTGTTCTCTTGCGGATTTTAAGCTTTTAGCAGAAAGACCGATCAATATAGCTATTATGGCTATGCAAACCAAAAGTTCAATAAGGGTAAATCCTTTTTTCATTATTTCCCCTTTACTTTTTGATTCAATTCTTTCATAAGATCAGAAGAACAATTTTCTGTTTTTTGCTTTATCCAATATTTTATATCATATGCATACATATGATTGTTCTTTTCTGAAAGATCAATCATTGAATCAATAACAAAAAAATCTTCATCAGAAATTTGACAATCTAGTAAATCTATGAATGTTTTTATTGCAACAATATCTCTTGGATAAATATCATTGTCAAGAGAAAGCGGAATAATTCTTCCGCAATGTTTGCAGTCTTTTTCTTCTAAAGAAAATTCTTTTGAATGAGATAAATAAAGTCCTGCAATGCTGAGCAATGAAGACAAAACAGCTAAAAAAGCAAAGGAAATGAAAAAGTATTTCTTTTCAATATCCTCTGATTTTGGATTTTTCTCGCCAGAAATCAATGTATTCCTTTTGTTCGCTAAGACTTATATTTCTAGACGCCAATCTAGCAACAACAGGATCTTCATCTTTCTTGAGAGGTTCAACAGCCTTCCGGACTTCTGCTCGGAACATCAAACCTGATTCTAAAAGACTCGCCATTGACATTTTTTTGTCAAGAGAGCTCCAACTATTTAATTTCTTAACTAGTTCATTCTTTAGTTTTTCAGCTACTTCTTTATTGATTGGTCCGCAGTGAGTCATTCTCAAAGAAATAGTAGCCATCATTTGTTGCGAAACCGCCATATTGCCAACATCAGCCCAAGTTGCTTTTGATTCATCAAAAACATCTTTTGTGTATGGTATATTTAGAAGATCAATTATTTCTGCACACTCTTTTTCATTCCATTCTTTTAAGACTGGAAGATCATTCATAATGCGCGACATCTTGATTTTTGCTTCAGATGTATATGGATGTTCTTGAGGAAAAACCCCGGTTGGCTGAGAGTGTCTTATATCTCTAAGCCATTTCTCATCTCTGTGAGAGAAAAAGTAATAAAAAGAAGATACTGACACTCCTGCTAAGAGAGTCAGTACGACGATAGATGTTTTTTTGTTTTTCATTTAGATAAACCAATCCCACCAACCACTAGTGTTGGGTCTAGGATAGACGGATGCGCAATAAGCCAAACATTGAGTTACCTGTCCCGGAGTAAGAGGGCCAGTAGGAATTACCGCTCCATTGCAACAGGCGTTGCAATTAGCCAAAGAAGTGCCAGGTGGGCTTGCAACAGGCCCGCAATTCGCTCTGCCGAATTTCCATCCTACAGAATGAATAATTGACGGAGTAACAACTTGCATAGGGGCGGGCTTAAAAGGATCAAGATAAACGGGAGCCGCAACAACAACAAACCCAACCAATGCGCTTAGACCAAAACCAATCAACCTCTTCATAAAACCTCCTTTTTAACCAATCATACCGAGAAAAGCATTCTCAGTTATCATTGGTATATTCAACTTTCTTGCTTTTTGTGCCTTTGATGAACTGCTGTTTAAATCATTCATCACTAAATACGTCAATCCAGAACTTACAGAGTCCCAAGCTTCTCCGCCTTCGCTTTCAACAATCTTATGAAGATCATCTCTTTTTCTCTCCATTGCGCCAGTAAAACAAAACTTCATTCCAGAAAGCTTGCCGGATGGTTTTGTTTTTGGCTTAATTGTACCTTGATCAACTTCTAGGATTTTGGAAAGCTCTTCGATCAAAGGCCAACTCGATCTAATTCCGGCGCATATTCTTCCTGCCGAAACAGACTGATAGCCTCCGATTTTGATCAGTTGCTGTTCAGAAAGATTCTTCCACATATCAAAATTAACAATTCCAGCATCAACAATATTAGCAGCTTCAGATCTTCCTAACAAATCAATTGACAAAGAACCAATAAGATCGCCTATTGAGACCTTCATTGATTTTTTGATTTCATCTAATATCTTAGATGCCATTCCCTCTCCAATGCCAGCGTTAACCATAACGGGCACTGTTAGGAAATATAGATCAGGAATTGATTTTACTGCTTTGCTCTGAATGAGCTTTTCAAGAGCGGAATCGCCAAGAAACATGATTTCACGTTTCTTGATATATTTCATTATTCTTTTTGAGGCAACGCCATTGCAATTATCGATATCATTGCAAATCATGAATGGACCGTTCTTTTTAACAGAACCGCCGCATCCAGGGCACTCAATAACTGATATTTTCTTTCTTGAACTTCCTGCTTTTGTTACTCTTACGATCTTTGGGATTACATCTCCAGCTCTAACAACCTCAATTTCATCGCCAACATGGATGCCAAGACGATCAATTTCATCCATATTGTGCAAAGTAACATTTGTTATAACAACTCCGCCAACTGTTACTGGTTCAATAATAGCGACTGGATTTACAGTTCCTCTAGTTCCAACATCCCAAGACACATCAAGAAGGCGACTAAATCCGCCCATGCTAGGAAACTTCCAGGCTCTTGCCCAATATGGAAGTCCATCTTTTTCACCAAGCTTTTCTTGATATTCGCAATCATCAAGTGAAACAACAAGACCATCAATTTCGTAAATAAGATCATTTCTTTGAGAAAGCGTTGATTCAAGATGATGCTTAACTTGATCTGCATTTACAAATTTAGAATGAACTGTTTCGAAACCGTTACTTTTTAGCCAATCAATCTTTTCTGAAATAGATTTCCACTTTTTAATTCCAACAATATCAAATGCAACGCAATGCAGGTATTCCGCATTTCTTCCGTCTGTTCGACGGCAAGTACCTGTAGCGGCATTTCTTGGATTTGCGCCTTCATCTTTAAGATCTTTTTTCCAATCAGAAAGATGAAAAATTGCTTCGCAACGAATTGATATATCAACACTATCTTTGAGTTTCTTTGGAAACCCCTGAGCCTTCTTTATGGAATGCGTTACATCATCACCTGTAATTCCGTCACCTCTGGTGATAGCCTGAGAAAATACACCTTTTCTATAAATGATTTCAATACTTGATCCATCAAGTTTCCAACTGACAGCGATTTTTGGATTATCACCGGCGACATTTTTGACAGAATTTAGCCAAGTCTTATACTCAGAATCACCATCTTGATAAGTAATTTTACGCAACGAACCCATTGGCATTTCGTGCTTGACTTTAGCAAGCTTACTATCATCGCTTGGCGCAGAGCCAATAGTTGAAAGAAATGGGTGATTCGGTGCTTCTAATTCAAGTTCATCTTTTAGACTATCAAATTCCGCATCAGACAAAATTGGAGAATCAGAATTGTAGTAAGCATCCGATGCTTCGGATAGCTTTTTTGCAATTCTTTCTGCTTTGTCGGTAAAGATATTTTGCACAGATTCAAACTCCAAGAGACTTGGCAGACATTTTTCTTGGCTACCGTAGTCTCAGAAGTTATCGACGCTTTTTCTGAGCCAATTCTGCTCTCCAAGCACGCAATTTCTGCTGACGCTTGCGGTGCTTTCTCGCTGTATTTTTCTGCTTAGATGTCATTGATTTTTCCTTTCGCAAATCTTTCTGCTGAAACAGAAATAGCTTCAGCAATCTTTTTTACATCACATTCGTAAAGACCGGCGCAACAAAAACAACCGATCTCCATTATGCTCATTGTATCAGATTTCGTAGCGATGTCAACCACAAAAAACGGAGGTTTATTGGGCAAAAACCCTATAACCATCTCAGCAAAACTTGCGCATTTCTCCCATTCATCGCCAGTGACTTCTTCTCTGTGAATATGTTTAGCTACTCGATAATAAGAGCCAGTCACTGCTTTTCCTTCAACAATGACAATTCTTGCTTCTTTATCAATATCAACAGGTTCTGAAACAATGCACAAAATGTCATCGCTTAAGGATAGACTTTCTTTGACCATTTCTTTCCAATTAGAAAACATGTTTTTATGAACAAGTTCTCCATTGAACTCTTTTTCTCCAGAGTTTGGTCTAATAAAAACTAAATCGTTTTTCCCAAATTTTTCGTATATCTTGTCTTTACTGTCAAGTAATTCTCCAAGAAGAATCATGCAATAATTCTTCTGAGTAATCCATTTTTTTAGATACTGATAATAATTTGAGCATGAGAAATAATCATTATTATGAAAATTTCCCATCCAATTAGGTTTTGATTTTTTGAGGTTTTTATTTGTCCAAATTGATCCTCTAATAACAACGCAATCAAACTCATTTGATGGATTATCGCATAATTCAGAAATTTGACCTAAAGAAAGAATATCGCATTTTCTTCCAGTTTCTTGAACAGCATAACTCAAGTTCTGTATATCAGAATCATTTCCTAAATTACTAATTAGCCATTTTGTTTTCATTATACTTGTCTATTGTAAGCTGGAGGAGAATAAATATTTAAAGTTATAGAATCTTCTAGAGAAGTTATTTCATGTTCTTCATCTTCAAGTATTGTTATGAGGTCTTTTTCTTTCGCAATAGATAAATAAATTTCTTTAGAATTAGCTTTGCGAATACTTTGAAGAATCTTGCCATTTATTACATAAACGCAAGAAATTGATATATTATCTACAGTTTTTGACTGGTGAACATGCATTGGAGATCTAGAAATGCCATGCCATTTTACCAAAACAATTTCGTATTCAGCGCATTCCATAACAGATATACGAATGTTTTGACCAGGATTTGTTTTGGTGTTTTCGGCTATGTTTAAAAGATCATCGAAGAATTTTAGTCTATACTCTTCCAAAGTTTTTTGTAATAAATGAATATCCATAAATTAAGTTGCTATGCCAACTTTTATTTTCAAAAAGTCAACTATTTTTGCCTTTTCTCCCAAAACTTGCTCAACAGTTTTGGTGGGATCAAGAATAAATTGCTGCTTTGTAAGAGCAAGACTCGCTTTATATTTATTCAAAGCACCTTCAACCATTTTCTTTTGGATATCAGCAGGTTTCCCGCTTTCAGCAGCAGCTTTTTCTCTAAACTCTCTTTCTTTAGAGATTTGAGAATCTAACAAATTTTCAGGACTCACAACCAAAGGTTCAGGCTGAGCGCCAGCAACATGCATCGCAATCTGTTTCATAACTTCTTCTTTTAAAGATTCGGCATGACTAAAAACAACAACGCTTGCTGTTTTTCTATCATGATGAACATAAGAAGAAATACGAACACTTGGGTCATCAAATATTTTTGATAAAACAAATGTTCTTAGATGAACGCTCTCTCCAGTTTTGGCTCGAAGATCAGCCAAAAGCAAATCATTTCTAGAACCATCTATGTCTAGTAAAAGATTAGCGGCTAAAGTGCCAGCTACCGCACGGACTTCTTCTGAATTTGCGGCAAAGTCTGTTTGAGTGGAAATCTCCACAACAGAATAAGCTCTATCTCCTTCTTTATTCCGAACTCCAACTGCGATGCAGCCCTCAATATTGCTTTGAGGAGTAATGGATGAAACGCCAAGCCTTTCTCGTAGAAGGTCTTTAGCTTTCTCGAAATCTCCGCCAGCATCAGCAAGAGCTTTCTTACAATCCATCATAGGAAATCCGGTTTTTTGACGTAGGCTACTAACATCTGAAGCTGTTGCGACTGTCATAAGACGCTCCTTAATTCCAAAACTTTTGACCAGCCATTCTTCCAGATTTTTTGGGAAGGGCTTTTAAACTCCACGGCCAATGATAGCCACCATCACATATAGCCCTTATGTCGGCATGAGTTGCTTTTGTCTTTTCTATTCTATTAGACATCAAAAATCTAAAATTTTTCTTATCTCTAATTGCATCATTGAGGCTTTCATTGAAGTTTATATTAGATATTTCTTCTAGTTTAACAACGGATCCTAAACACCACTCGCACTTACATCGCCAAATAGTTATGCGATTTCTGCATTTGCCTATGCATTTTTCTTGCTCTTTTTTCGAATAACGAAGAAACCATTTAGTAGGTTTCCCATTATAACCGCAATAAACTTCTTGAAAACGTTTTTTGCTATTTTCTGAGTACGATATCTGCGTTCACATCTATTCATTTTATCTCCCTTGTAATGTTGGTACATTACAAGAGAGCGAAACTTATTATAATCATTATTTATCCTTTCATCATTTTCTATATATCTGATTCATGCCAGCGGCGTTTACTCTCACCATAATAGGAGAAAAACTTTTAGGCGGAACTGGAACTCTTACGATATAATTATTTGTATATACTCTGCATTGTGTTGGTCCGCAATTAGGAACTGAATAAACAACAGGAGTTAAAGTTTGATATTTATTGTAATAAGGACTTCCCCATACTTTGTTCGGGAAAACAGGAATTACTCTATTCCTGATATTCGACTGATAATAAACTTTTTGAACAGGAATTTGATTTTTTAGAGATAGCAATTCTTTGAGATCATTTGGTTTATTTTTCTTTAGCCAATCTCTATATTTGGGATTACAAGCAAGCAATGTAATCATCTTGTCCGCAAAGCCTCTAGCAGCGTAGTAATTGCGCTGCAAAATAGCTTGTTCAAAATTAGAATTTGTTTCGGAAATTATAGAAGGCATTTCGACTTCTATATCCGTTCGTTCTTCCTTAAAAGAAGAATGAATTTCTATTTTTTGAGGAATACGCTTTACTGCATCTTGATCAATCTTGATTGATTGGAGCTGCGCATAAAGAAGAATAAAGCTAATCATGGTTTCCCTTTCAAATGGAGCTGCGGGGAATCGAACCCCGGTTTCTAGATAATAATTTAGGCGTTTCTACAAGTTTATTTGATGGTTTGTCTTAGTCTTGCATCTAACATCAACATTATATGCAAAAAGCATCTTACTCTTATTTTCGACCAATACTTAACGTAAGAATATAAGCTTGATCTATCAGATTCTTTACAATAACCTTTTATCTGAATCCAAGATTATCGTGACTGCGATTAAGCAGCCAAAGCGAACGCGCTGTTACCAGCTATTTTTTGCATACTTTTTACGAGTCCAGCATGCTCCTCGACTTGCAACGTTCCTATTTTACTCCTAGATCGAAACCTTTCAGCCCCTTTCAAAATACTGCGAAGTCTTTCAACCTCGCAGCGTTATTTTATACTAAAGCAGTTGTGCATTCAGAGCAATATCTGGCACCTGAATGACTTTTTGTTCCGCATGTAGGACATTCAACCTTCTGGCGAGTAAGTATCGGCTTTATAACTTCTTCGCCATCGCTCTTCTTGCCTCTCAGCTCAAAAACAATAACGTGTTTCTGTTCTTCTAAATCTCTTGTATATCCTTGCGAAAATTGCTGATTTACATGAGATCCGGCAACCGTAATTCCTCTGTCATTCTCAACAATATTTTGGCAAGAACGCAAAACTTGATTTGGGTCACTAGTTGCAGAGTCAGTAGAAAAACAAGCAGCAGGATGAATATTTTTAGATTCTCCGCCACCCTTCATTGGAGATCTTTTCGCTCTCTGGCGAGAAGAATTACTAGAAAATATCTCTTCAGTAGAATACCAGAAAGGATAACGAGGCGGATGATATTCTTCTATCACTCTTTTGATTGTTCTTTCAATTTTTGGTAATTCTTTTTCAAATTGAAATTCAATTCTAATTATTCCGTCATCAATTGATTCGCCTCTATGGTTTTTGATTTTTTCAGTTTGTTCAATAAAACGGAAACTGTTTTTTGCTAAAGAACCTTCCAGGAAACCTTTTATTTCTGATCTTTGATTAGCATCAACAATCAATTGTTTGCCATCCATAACATCTTTTCCATCGATGCTTACGGAAACAACTGCTTTGCGATTTTCGTTATTTTTGAATTCTAGGCTATATTCCGAACCAAAAGGAAGATAAATTACACTACTTCCATTTTCATTAATTTCTCGGAATATTTTGCCATTTGACTTAACGACAGCCACTAAACCATGCTTAAACATCATAACATTCTCCCATCATTGAGCGTACCGGCTATCCGCTCAGGTATTTAAAGCCGGTTTGGGTTCTCTGAGAAACGCTTCCCAGAGGTTCATAGATTGTATCGGCTTTTTCCTAAAAAATCCACCAAAAAGTGATTATGCTAGCCTATCAAAACGTCTAGTTCTCTTCTCTTTTCTGCTGTCTAATTCAATTTTGCACTTATCATAAAATTCTTGTCTTTTTTTGAGATTATTCTTTTGAAATATTGTGGCATCTAATAAAGCTATCATAGCCGTTTGTGTTAAGGATGGAATATCAAAACGAGAAAACATCTGATCAACCAAAGAATGATGACCATTTTTGAACAATTGTTCAAAAGCTAAATATATGGAATTGAAATCGTTATCATTTTGCAAAAAGACGATAGAAGAATCGAACTTCTGACCCTTTTTGTTACGAAATAGCAGGTTTTGGACTTTCGCCCAAATGCGAAGTTGCTTATATCGTGCCAAGAAGTATCTACCACTGATATAATCGTCTAACCAATAGTTGCTTCATCATTTTCGTCTACAAGTCCTCTGAGACATGCTCGATCATTAGCCAATAATTCTTCCATTGATGGTATTTCTTCTTCTCCGCTTTGATGTCTTTTTAGCATTCTATCCCAAATAATAGTAGAAACAGCTGTTGCTAAATTAAGACAAAAACGGGTGGGGATAACCACTCTATAATGACAATGTATTAGATCTGATCTTTCTAGACTTCCATCTTCTGGACCAAAAACATACAAGGCATTTGCAGGGTGAACAAAAGTTTGTAATTGCTCAGACCCAGGCTTTAACTCGACAGCAACAGGAACTGCATTTTCAAATTGTTCAAATATTTGATCGCATTGATATAGTTCAACGCCAGCATATCCCTTCATTCTTTCTTCACGAGGAAGTCTGTCTTTTCCTGTTGGGTCTATTTGCAGCCTATCTCCAGAAAACCAAACCTGCTTTATATCATAACATGATGCAATCCTTACTACAGCGCCAACATTTCTAGCAAATTTGGGATTTATTAATGCTATAGAAGGAGTAACTCCAGTCTTAGGAGCATTTTTCCCAAGCATTATCTTGCGGATATTCATAAAATTACCTATTTAGGACACTTCGTGAATTACGCCGAAACAAATTTCTACGTTTTTGGGACCATAAGCCTTTTCTAACTTCTTTATTTCTTTAGAAAATGTTTTCTTAAACCAATTAATCTGCTCTGGTATCTTTTTATAGTCGATTTCGCAAGCAAATGGATTTGAATATTTAGCATCAACTACTATTTCATCAAGCGGGCAATTTTTCTCACTATCAGAAATAAAATAGTCAAATTCTTTATCATCTATACAATAGATATTAATCATATCCGTATCATCAGTAACCGTGCAAGTATCAACTGTCGATGTTTCTATATATTTATTAACAGTACCTAATTTATTACCGCAAAATGCACAGTATTTATTGTTAGATGAAATTTCTACTTTTTTTTGTTTGCATTTATCATTATTGCAACATATAACTTTAATCTTCTCTTTCTTCTTTGAAGATTTACATTTTACATATACTTTTATGTGAGTGACAACATCAACGCCCATAAATTATCCTCCAACTCTTGATTCTTCATTTTGAATTTTCTGAATATACCCGCCCTTAAGCAAAAATTTCTCTCCGCTCGGAGGATAAACTAAAATGCCTTCTTCTTTTGAATGCCACTTGAAAGGACCGCCGCCAGCGACAGAAACCTCTCCATCATCTTTTTCTACAACTTTTTCAAAAGATGAATTTATTTTTATTTTCTCGCCATCAGCCAATTCGTACCAAGGGTATGAAAATTTCTTAGGAGGAGCATGTTCTAAAGGCTTTTTGCCGCTCAGCATTCTTTCAAGCAAAGCAGAATGATCGATGTCCGCAGAGGATGGTGAACCTTGATTATTGAGTAATCTAAAATCAATCCATCTTGCAAAAACGCCTATAGCATATCTAATTTGAGAAATTGAAAGTTTTACATTTTCATTTGAATATCTATTTTTTGAAATAACACCCAAAAATTGAGTAATATTCTCTATTTCGTTGCATTTTTGAGCAAGTTTTTCTTTTATTACTTGCTCCTTAACTAAGGAACACATGTCTAAACTGCAAGATTTTTGCGTTCCTTTTACGGGCGGCGAAGAAAAATCTTCTTTAAACAAAAGTTTCAAGTTTGCTTTGGAGCTTATTTCTTCTCCAGCTTTTGCATATGTACAATGACTATCTGCAAAGCATCTCTCAAATGATACAATCTGCCAATATCCGGGATATAAACAAAGAACAATATCTCCGATATTGAAGCCTTTTTGAAACTTAGATGAATCGTTCATAATTCCCTTTCAAGGAGTTTTATTGAGAATATACTCAAAAAACATGATTCTTGCTAAGAAGAAAAGAGCGATGATTGCCCAAACACCTTCAACAAAAGCGGCTTGCCAAACCTGGCTAAGAGCGCAGACAAGACAAACAAAACAGGCTCCAGAAAAATTGAAAAAATGATACATTTTGCTATTGGAATTAGTATAGTTATTAGATATCATTATATACATTGCAATAATTTGCAATGAACCAATCCATCCAATTACGTTTATAAATGTATTCAAGATTCAATCTCCATTATTCTTACTTCGATGTCATCAGGACTTATCTTAAATCCGTTTTTGTTCAACTTATTTGCCAAGACACAACGGGCTTCTGATTCTATAATATTTCTTCTCTTTTCTGAAAGAGTATCATATCCAAATGTAAATAGATCAAATATTAAAGGTGTGTTTATTTTATCAAATTCCTTATTTTCTATCAAATTTGAAAACATCATACTAAAAAGTTCTCTTATAGATGGCCTGAAGTCTTCTTCTGATATTTCTGAAAAGTTGTACATTTTCACTCCTAATTATAAGGTTTCAAAATTCACATTTTGACTTTTAAAGCAGTTTTTCTTTACAGCAATACTATCAATTTTATCGTCATACAAGGATGCAGAACGAATTACCTGAAAACCTTCTTTTATCAAAAACGAACCAATCCACTTTTCTGTTTCTCGAAAATCAGCCATCAATAAACTGTAATTGCTCGACTCAAACCACTCAGCTTGTTTCAAAAGAAATGAACCGAATTTCCGAAAACGCAAATCAATAGAAACTCTGAGATTTTTTATTTCTCGAATTTCAGGTATTTCTTTGTGCTTTTGGAAGATGACATTACCAACTATCCTTGATTCATCAAAAGCAATAATGCATTTTTTATAACCTAAATCTATCTCGTTTCGTGCCCGTAAAACCCAATCAGAGTAGTTTGGATAACCTAAGTCCTGCTTCCATAAAAAATCAGCCAATAATTTGACTTCGGAAAAAGAATCTGGTTCTCGAAAAGAAATATGCATTTCTAAATAACCATATTTTTTACGCTATCTGGATTTTCTACCCAAGAAGCATAAATAGATTCATCTATTCCCAAATAGCTACAAATAGGTTCATTGCTATCTGATTCGTGCCACTGAGATATAAAATCATCAATATCGTTCCATGAAACTTTCTTTTTTCTCAATAATTCAGAAAACTTATGATTCTGCATCATTGTCTTCTTATCCCAATATATTTGCAAGCATTCTTTTTTGCAAACATCAGAAAACTGAGCGGCGGTCATGCCATCACCTTTGGAAACTATATTATCAATATAATCTCTGCTAACATCAACATCTGCAAATATCCTTTTTGCTAATTCAAGTCTGCATTCTTTTTCCATTTTCCCTACATATATAACTCTATCAATTCTTCCTGGTCTAGAAGAAATTGTTTCATTATCTATTGTGTTTGGAATACCTATTGCATGATCAATATGCTTTATATTATTTGTCGTAATAACTACAAATATACCTGTATTTTCCTCAAATCCAGAAATACAATTTAGAACGCAATCAAATGTCAAGCCTCCGCCCATCTCTCCTAATATGTTTTTTCTATCTCTAAAAACACTATCAATATCTTCAATGATAATAACGCAAGGCGCTATCAGTGTTTTACAATTATTCCAAGCATTTATAAAATCATTATTTGACATAGAAGCTATATCAAATATAACAACTGGAAAGTCTATTAGTTTAGCAACTTTCTTAACTAATGATGTTTTCCCAGTTCCTGGCTCTCCATGCAAAAGCCACCCAAAAGTCCAAGACAATCCTTTTTGTAAATACCAATCTTTTGATTTTTTCCAAGTTTTTATTTCTTCTACATATTTTTCAATTTCTTTCGGAAAGAACAATAGGTCTTTTTGTTCTTCCTTTTTTTCTGTTTCTTGAATTATTGATTTTACATAATTAACATCATGAGAAATGAGTCTTTTATCTTTTTCATAAAAGAAAGATTTTTCATTTGAATTAACAAGTGCTTGATTGGAATTGATGTTAATGTTTCTAGAATCGTTTTCTTGATTTTGGTTTCTATACCCGCTAACTTTTTTTACATAATATCTTTTGATATTATTTTTTCGCTCTTTTTCATTGTTGCTTTCTATAACAGCTTCTTTTATAATATTTTCTATATTACCAAAAATTCTTAAATATGATATAGTCGTATCTTTTTCATTAGAATTAATTCCGACTCTAGACTGTGTAGTTTCAGGATTGTTGTTTCCATTTTTTTCTTTCTTTGATATGCATAAAAACTTCCAACCATCTCTAAAATAGAGATTTCCTTTCTGAGAATCTTCAAATACAAATTGTTCATAAAAACCGTTTTTTAGAGGAATAAAATATGAGAAAAAGTTCATTTCTCTCATTGGAAATGGTTTCATCTTTTTGCCAAGATATTTATAAACGCAATCAGCAGTTGCTACATCTAAGTTGACTCTCGCAACAATATATGCGGTTGTTGAAAACCATATACTCTTTGCCTGTCTCCAAAAACCTCCAACAAGACCGGCAGCGGCAACTAATCCGGCAATGCCCCAATTTATATCCATTATTACTCCTCAGACCTAATAATGCATCCATTCAAAATCATATCCAGATTTTGTTTCTTTTTCATTTTTAACTATTTCTTCTGCTTCTTGAAATAGCATATCATGTAAAACTTTACTTGGAACATTTTTAGCAAATTTTATTATTGCGATAACTTGTTTATGCCATTTTTCTTCAATATCAGGACATGTAAAACTATCATAAACAGATAATGTAGATTTCTGATCTCCAGTAAAATATGCTTTTTTAGCATCAGTTATTGTTCTGTAACCAAGAACATCGATTTTCTTTAGCATTTCTTTTCCGCAAATATCGCATTTAACGGAAGACCTGATATTTTCTTTTAATCTAATATGTCCAGTATTGAAAGATTTTCCATCATAAATTTTTTTGCTTATTCTTTTCATATATTTCTTTTTTTATTTGTTCTGATTTATTTGTCAGACTTAGAAGTTCCTGTCCTTCTGGACAAGCGGCCCAAGATTTTTTGCTAAAATCAAGTGAAATAGGATTGTTTTTTATCAGTGAATCAATTTTTTTTTGAACCAAATTGAGTTCGCTTTTTAAGTAAATTATTTCACAATCTTCTTCCATACATTTATGTTTAATGTATAGAATTGCATTTCCTTCTAATTTTTATTATCCATAAAGATGCATAGATAAATTACCTAATGTTTCAAATGATTTTATCTCAAATCTTTCTCTAAGTAATTTATGATAATCTGGCATATTTTCATAAATTTTAGTTCTTTCTGCTTCATTTTCTTCAATTTCTTGATTTGTTTTCAAATTAACTCTCTTAAGAGCAACAGCATCTCTATCTACATACCACTGAGCAAGAAGATCCTTGTAATCTTTTACAACTTTTTGTAGGTCTTCTTTAGAAATATTTTTGTAAGTATAAACTAATGTCTCACATCCATATTCGTTGCAATCATAAAGAACGTATACAAATATTTCTTGATTGTTTTCATTAAATAATCTCACAATATTTTACCTCTCTATACAATTACATTTACACTTACAATTGCCATTTTTATACCTATTTTTTAGCTTTATTAGTGTATCTTTTTCATCTACTAATTCATAGATATCAACATCTATAGGGTCTCCCCAACCATTATAGAATTTGCAAACAACCGACCATTCGTGTCTAGCTCTTTCTTCTGAACGAAAAGGGCCAATATCTATAACATCATCTTGAATTTGTATTTTTGCAAAATATTCTTCACCTTTTTTAATTATAGCATTCATTGTTATTCCCTAATAAAAGTTTATAAAAATATTTCTGTATAAGTCTTCTTTTTACTAAACCTTTTATATATTTATTAGGAATAGAAGAAAAACCATAATAAGCGCCAGCTATTTGACCAGCAACGGCACCAACAGTATCAGCATCGCCGCCAAGATTAACTGCCTTCAAAACTGTTTCTTCAAAAGATTTACTTGACCAAAAAGCCCATAAAGCAGCTTCGAGCGTACCAGCCGCTAAAAATGAACCATGCACAATGTCTGTCTTAAAACTGCCATTAATTATAAGGGAAATTTCCGGAGAAATTCCATCATAAGAAGAACGAGAAAGAGATTGCTTGCCCGGAAAAGATCTAGAAAGAATTTCTTCTTTACTAAACCTCCCAATAATGCAATTACTTATAATCAATGATAAATAAGCGCAAGCGTCCATACAAACTTTGCTATTATGAGTCGTCATGCTAGACATTCTAGCTAAAATAGCTATACTTTTTGGATTATGATTATAAAATTTTATTGGTATTGGAGCTAATCTCATTATTGAGCCGTTTGTTACTATTTCTTTATTAGTAGCAAATACATTTCCATTACTCTCAAATTCCTCTAATGCTCTTCTAGTATTTCCTCCCATTCCGCAACATTTATTCCATATTGTATATTTGCCTTTTCTGTACCATTTAAGATAATTTTCTAAAGAAACTCTTGGGAAATCAGATGGATTCGAAGACAAAGCATCAGCAAGAGCTAAAGCCATGCTGGTATCATCAGTCCATTCACCCGCTTTTAATCTTCTTGTATCAGTTACTAAGTGTCCTGAATTTCTATAAAAAGTAACTGGCTCAAAAAATCCAGGCTTCTTGGCTTCTATAGGCATGCCCAAAGCATCGCCAATAGCCAAGCCAAAGAAACAGCCTTTTTGTCTATCTATAACTGACATTAATTGTCTCCGGCTAAAGACATTGAATCTTCAATGCTTTGAAATATTTTTTCTTTTTCATCGGCTTTTGCTAATAATTCATCTATTTTTTTTTGATAAGCCTTTATAATTTTATTATCGCTTATTGTTTCCATATATTCAGAAAGCTGAATTGCAACATTGATAAAATTTAAGGCTTCTTCCAGATAATCCGCCTGAAGTTTCATTTTTTTGATTTTACACATATGGCACAAAATGACGAAGAAATCAAAGCGTCACAACGCTTTTAGGAGTAAACACTATGACCTTTATAAACAGATTTCCGTTGATTTCTCTTTCTTTTTTGGGTATTGATTGTCAGATAACAGCATGGAAAGCCATTATTCTTGATTTCGAACAAAACGAAGCCATATTCAGAGCTAATTGCACCCTTACTGCAAATGGAAATCCAGTATCAATTGAAAATGCCCAAATAGGAGAATCACTCAATTGGTACATAACTGAACAAAACTTTATAGTCCTAAGAAATATTTCATTGTCAAAAGATAATCAACAAATGCTTATTAGTTTTGTCGCCAATCTTCCAGATGTTGAACCTCTTCTAGCTTAAATCTGTTTTTCATACAAAATCTAACAACATCATATTTAATATCTCCAACAATGTATTTTTTAATGATAGGAAAAATATTCATAAGAGAATAAAAATCAAACAAAGATGCTTTATTTTCTTCGCAAATATCAAATCTACATCCATCAGCAGATAATGAATTCTCAGAAAAACAAATATATCTTTTTTCGTTATCTTTATCTAAAAATAAACGAAACACATCAATCGGATATGAAACTGAAGCGTTTTCTTTGACAAAGATTTTTTGCATACAATTATTGAGCTTTGACGGAGCTATTAAGAGAATTTATTACGCTCTGAATCGCAAGATGTTTTGTTTCTTCTATAGAATTAGCTAATTCTCTTAGAGATTTAGGATTCAATTCGCCATTATTTAAAGAAAAAGAAGCAGAATTGCCATATGAGTTCAAAGTTAAAACTTGATTCAAAAATATACCAGAACCATTTTCTTCTGATATATCATCACCATTATGTATAAACTCTGTTTTTAGTGAAAGCTGCTCGCCGCCATTATTATGTTTATCAAAAACATAATATAATGTTTTTATTACTTTTGCCATAAACTATTCTCCTTAAAGGACATCACATTATACGGCAAAATCATTCACATTATTTGAAAAAACGATTTTCACTCTTTTGAATTAGTGATTTTCTTTGTTTTAGAGTTACAGTTTTTACACTCAAATGTCCAAGATGCGATTTCTTCCCATTCGTCTTTTACCTGAATAAGCCTATTGCTTTCTTTGCACAAAAGAGTCATTGTTTGATGGCAGGTTTCGCATTTTTCAGATTTATTCATCTTTGACTCCTTTTATCTTGTGTTCAAATCAATCCAATTTTCAATGTTTTTGTTTATGTGAATACCATTACCAAATAAATAAAAATTACCATCAGAATCAGAATTTGTTGTCACGGAAACAAGTATTCCTACTAAGTTTAATTTACCTTCTCTCTTAACAAACATTCCTCCGCCTGAATCGCCTATACCTATCATTCCTTCTCCAGGTATTGCGCCTCCATCAAGACCAAGCGTTTCTTTTTTACTCAAATCAAACTCTAAAAATCCGTCTTCTTTCTCAATTAATCTATTCTTGAAAAACCTTTTCTTACCATCGTACTTATCGAAAATTACAGGATTAGAAAATGGATTACTCGATGTCTTTCCATATCCTACTCCATAGAAAATTTCGTTTTTATCCACATTAGAAATAATCGTTGCACTAAAATTCTGCTTTTTTTCTAGTTTAAGTATAGCAATATCCAAATTTTTGTGAACAATAATATCAACAACTCCAACAAGAGAACTTTCATCATTCTCTCTAATAACGAAAAATATATCTGAAAAATCAGAAATTTTTCCATCGACACAGCCATCAATAGTTACTGCATGCTTCGCTGTAATGGCAAATTTTCCGTCTTTTATTAGAACAGACGATGATGTAAATCCATTCCGATTGAGGATTCCGCCAACATATCTGAAATCTTCTATTTTTGTTTTTTCGCTATTATCGAGATAGATACTCATAACAGAGCTGTCAGCATAAAGACAGAATAATAAAAATAAAGATGAAACTAATATGAGTAACTTTTTCAAGATACTTATATTAGTTATTTTTGTTTATTATTTTACCTTCATTAAAAGTGAGGTTTGTTTCGCCAATCTTCTCACGTCCTATTACTCTCGAAGATTTCCCGTAATTAGCGGGACGGGCTTCCCTAATTTCTGCTTGGGATGATTCTTCTATTCTAGAGAACCCTATGGCCGAGGTCTAGGTCCGGTATCCTTAGCCACTTTCGCTCCAAGCGAAACAAACCTCATTTTTGACTAAAATCTAAAAAACTATCTATATCTATATCAGTAACTTTATCTATTTTATTTTTGTAATCCCAAAAATAATCTACATTTATCATTTCTAATAATTTTTGATATAAGTCTTCTTGTTGTTTTCTAGTTCGAATTCGCTTAATTTCTCTTTTTTTATCTTTATCAGACAAAATATGGCTATTGGCTGGGACATAGCCTCCATCTATAAAACTATTTTTTGATAAAGAAGAAAAATCCATTATGTTTTCACTTTAGGAAAATTGAGAATGGCCAAATAAAACTACTATTGTTTTCGTCATGGGAGTTCAAAGAATGTCGCCTAACACTACGCTTTCCTGTATGATTTTGGCTTGAGAATTGAGCTGCTTTCCTTTTTGATCCAAAGATATATCCCCACTTCCCATTTGACTTCATAATACTCGAATAACCACTCTTAAGCATTTTGAATGGACGATCAACTAATCCAAGATAATCAAATTTTGCGCTTCCGGGTTTTCGAAATGACTCAAACCATGAAGGATAAACAAAATTAGAAACTGGAATTCCATCAATATTGAAATCGGTTTCATCTACTGGATCAACAATTTCTAATGCATAAATTGTTTTATTAGAATTTTTTAATGCGCAAAGATTAGAACCTGGATCAACTAACAGTTCAGCCAGTTCATGAGAAACAGCAACGCTTACTTTTTCTTTTTGATCTAAAACGTTTTTTACAAATATCTTACCAAGAGGCAAACCATCTAGTGTTAAATCATGATACTCAAGAGATTCCGGGGCATTGGCCTCGTCTAAAAAGACCAACCCCCAGAATCCTTTTGGAATCTCTTTGAGTTCAATGATTTCCGCAGAAGTCCCCCAAACCGGAGACAAATATAGATCATTGTATTTCTTTAAAACAGAAACGATTTCGGAACAATCGCCAAAAGAAATCTTTGATTTATTGACAACGGCAATCCGTATTTTCCCGCCTTTATCAAAATGCAACATAGATTTCTCTCCTTTTAGGAAAAGATATTATCTATGTTCATTTATTGTCAAAATCATACCTTTGCAACTATCAGAATAAAATATCTAAATTACCTTTCATGATCTCTTTTATGTTTGTAGTTTTCTTTGAAGTCCTGTGATCATGAACAATGTTTTTGAAAAAGTTGTAAGTTCTTATTTTGCCAGTTCTTCCTGCATCTCCGATTTGATCTTTTCGGGCTGCCGCATGAGCGCAATGAGCCTGTTCATACAAAAGATCATTCACTCTAGATGTTAGAATTTCTCTAGCCTTACTCTTATTCTGCCCTTGATCTCGACCTGTAATAAAAACAGACAAGCCAGTTGGTATATGCTTCATACGAACAGCAGAATGAACATTGTTCTGATTCTGACCACCAGGACCAGAACCTGTTTGACACTTAATCTCAAGATCTTGATCTCTCAGAGGTTTACCCTGAAAGTTGAATATTCTCATCACGCCAACAGCAACAATAGAAGTTTGTCGCCGATCATGTTTTTCATTTGGCGGTATTCTTTGAACCTGATGTTTGCCTATTTCGTTTTTGAATGCTTCCCATACGCCGATTCCGCTAACCTGAAGACAAACATGACCGTATTCAGAAGCTATTTCTTCAAATCTTAGACCTTTTTTGGCCGCATAATATTTGTATATCGTGGCCAATTCTTCTACAAAGTTTTTACTATCGTCGCCGCCCTCGCCAGCTCTAATTTCAACAATTAGAGATTTTGGTGCCTGATCAAAGCAACTCCTGTCCTTTTACGTTTGCGCCGTTATTCCAGTATTTATTTTGAGTACCCATCTGCATTCTCCTTTCAAATAAAGAATGAAACCAACAAACAGACCCGTTAGGAATCGAACCTAATCGCAGAGATTCAAAGTCTCTTGTGCGGCCTTTACACCACGGGTCTAAAAGAGACTATCAGCGATAAGCACCTTCGTCTTCATCGTCATAAGTCCATCCATCATCTCCGCTAGAATCATCTTCGTCAAAATCGCCAGGATCAGCTTCTGAATCTTGTTTAGTTGGCGGAGGAATTATCATTTTTATCACCTACAAAAATACACAAACCATTTGTAGTTAGCTTATCGGAATATGATTTCTTTATAAAATTGCTTACATCTAAGCAAGATGGTAAAGTAAAAGATTTATCTTCACTTATGCCAAAACCACAATTATTCTTTGCTAAAGAAATAATTTCTACAACGCTTAGCAGAGTATTTTGTTTTAACAAGATCTCTGCATTAACTAAATTGGCTAGAATTTTTTCTTGTTCTTCTGTCATCATGTTTTTTCTTTTTAGCTTTTCTTATTCTCTTTTCAATTTCAGCTTTTTGCCTGTCTAAATCTTCTATCAAAAGATTATTTTTATGATTTTCTACTATTTCTTGAAACTTTTTATATTCCTCTTTTTCAAAAGGAATGAGAACCCATCCACCATATTCATAATAACAGCCATTATTAATTATAGCCTCTGCTTTTCCAACATAAAGTCTTTTTACTAATTCTTTAATAGAAGAAATAGTAGATATATGGAAACCCCATCCATTATCCAATTGGAATTCTCCATTTCCTAGGTTTTTGAATCCCATTTTAAACAGAGTTTCAATATTATCTTTTGTTGGCTTCACTATTATCTCCAATCCCAGTTTTTTGCCATTTCAATGAATTTTGATCTTGTTTCTCTGCTTACTTTTAGGCCTTTTTCAAGGTTTTTCTCAAAGTTATTCGTGCCAGGCCCAACAAGACCAACCCACCAACCATCAGCCCAAATACAAGCATTTTCTATATCTAACTTGCCTTCTTTTATGTTTTTGATCATTCTATAGCAAGCCCATGCCGCATCTCCAGAGCCAGGAACTTTTTGGCTGCAAACGAGAGCAGGACAGTTTTGAACAACAAGACCGTTATTGATAGGAACATTTAATAATGCCTCTGAAGCGTTTTTGAAATTTTCAAAAACGTGCAAAGCAACAATAATGCAATGCCCAGGATAAACGTTTTCTGGAAAGTTTTTCATATTTTTGTTGATAGTAAATCAAAAAAATCTTTTTCGCTTAACCATCCAAGATTTTTTGCAGTTCTTGCCAATAATACTGCAAATTTATGATCATAAGAAAAACGTTTTGCATTATGCAGAATTGATCTTGAAAGATTACCATCATTATGTCTTTCAGAAGCAGCTTTCCAATCCGAAAGAAGTTCTATTAGATTCATTAAATCCATTTCATGAATGCCTAATGCATAATGTTCTGGATGATGATCATTCATAACGTAGTGATTCTTGAGAGCTGGCCCTAATCGAGCAAGCGCTTCTTTATATTCTTGCGAACCATAAGTAAGAGATTTAAGGTTTGGAGTTTCTTGCGCGAATAAATCAAATTCCTCAACAGAAAACTTGCTTTGATCGTGATTTATAGCTTTTTTCTGTAGATTTGATATTGCTTCTAACATCAAATTACCAACTCTGCGGACATGACTAACCGTATCTCTCATTATATCATCGCGGCTATTATTATCCATTGAAAGCTCCCTGTTGGATTCGAACCAACGTGTCGGTTTCCCGATTCAGTTTTGCAGACTGACCCATTCGACCTCTCTGGCAAAGGAGCTTGGTGCGGCGGGGAGAATAAGAATTGCTATTCGAATTAGCAACTCAACTCCACCAGTGTCCGTAATACCGGCTGCTCAAGGCCGCCAGACACCGCTCTACGCATAGAGCATCTTGCGCATTAAGCTACCGCCGCAAAGATTCACAAAAAACTAATTCTTGATGAACCTATTTCTTTTCTGATTTTGTTCTAGGATAATATTCCTTGCCTAGCATAGACAAGATTTTGCGCCATTCAATTTCTTCAAAGCATTCTTTGTCGCAAACTTGCCCTTTCCATAACGTGAAATCAGTTCTCATTTCTTTTCCGCAGGCCATACAATATGTAATTTGTTTGGAATATATTGTCATAAAATATTTATTCACATAACTTCAATATCAAACGTTTTATCTGAAAGACATTTTCTGGCTATAGTTAGCCCTCTAGAAATTGAATAATCTCCAACAAAAACGGATGAACCATATTGTTCTTTAGATACTATAGATTCGTAGCAATACGGAGCCGTTCTTTTAAGAAGAACATATCCTATTTTTTCACTGTCATCATAAACAGCAATTCTCATTTTTAGTTTCATAAAGACCGCCACAGGACTCGAACCTGCACACATCTAATTTGCAATCAGAGCTATTACCAATTCTAGCAGACGGCCAAAAATACAGTCAATATGTTTATTGGAATAGGAATGCCTCCATCAGGCTATCCCCCATAAATATTGTAAATGGGAGATATAAGAGTTGAACTTATTGATAACCTACGCCTTTCGACTGACCATATTCTTTTTCCACTTTTTGTAATCTCTTTCCACCGGATTAACATATGTTCCAGGGAAAAACTTACAGTAACCATTATTGATATTTCGTTTCAAATTCTTGAATGCTTCTGAAATAGAATGACCATCGCCATCTGCATATTCATAACCAATTACTTCTTTTGTAATTGGAGAAATCATTGTTGGTTTGTTTGAATCCCACATTGTGATTCGAATATGCTTCTCAGGCCACGATCCACAACTTATTCTTTCAATTCTTGTATTGAACCAGCCATTTCCATTAAGCTCTTTTTCTATTTTGTTCATTTTCAAACCTTACAATAACCTTCTATTACTATGTTATTTTTCTTTATTTCTTTTTGTATAATACTTTTTATTTCATTTTTTTCTTGTATTTGAAGAAAAAGTTGCTTTTCATCGCCTCTCGTAGAACTTGGGAATCTTTCAGCAATATCGGCTTTTATCTTTCCTACTCGGATAAACTTAGACGATCTTAGAAGCCATTTTTCTTTCGTAACAGAAGAATCAAAAACATTGTAAGGCTTATAAGCAAGAACTTTATTCTTTGTTCTATATATATTGTATTCTGCTTCGTCATTATGAATCGCTGCAAAACATCCAGATATTGTTGGAGCAACACATATTCTTTTTATATCTGGTTCTCTTTCATCGGCTCCTGTTATATGCTTGGGATAAAGAACGATAGAGTCTCCAAAGTTTTTTCTTGTTACATGATAATAAAAACTAGCCTTTTTTAGCCTAATAATTTTTCTCATGCCTAATTTTCGGCATAAAAATAGGTTTTCTGAAGATTTTCACTAATCTCGAAAGCGGGCGAAGGGATTTGAACCCTCGACATTCAGCTTGGAAGGCTGACACTCTACCGCTGAGCTACACCCGCATACTAAAATCTATTTAACAGTAAACCAAAGCTTGTTTTTATTTTCAGGATTTCCATTATAGTTTATTGTGATTTCTTCATCTCTTTTTATATTTCTTCTTGCAACAAATTTCATCTTTCTATCTTTTGAACAAGACTCTTTGCAATATGCATTTGGATCATAAGAGTGATTCAAAAAAGAAGTATCATCCATAGCAAGAGCAACCGTTTTGCCGCAAGCAAAACAATAAGCACTAATAGACATCTTATTGAATATCTTCAATTCTTTATATGGAATAACAAGATAAGGAGAAACAGAAATTATCTCTCCCTTTTTTATGTCTTTTGTTGCAACAACCCCAAATCCTTTTCCCTTTATCTTTTTTACTTCTGTTTTTTTCATATTATGAACTTTACTCTTTTATTACAAATTTAGGTTCTTTTACTTCGCCATCAACCCACACTATATCAATTGGACTGTTTAGTTTTTCTGGGAAAAGACCTAATAGTTCAACGCCATTATCAATTATGTGAGAAACAATTGTAGATTTAGACTTTAACTCTTCCTGAAAGTCATTCATGCTGATTGCAATTATATCAAGACCCCCAATGATATTCCTGTGAACCTCTAGCGGACCATAATCATATCCAATAATTTCTTTGTAACTCAAATCTATTTTTTTGCGACAAGATAAGTTTCCCTTCATCAAAACCAAAACATCTATATCATTTGGTTTCTCTTTTATTTGTTTTATATTTTTACAAACTGTTTTAAAGAAACCAAAAAAAGAATCTTCTTTCTCTTCAATTTCAACTGAAACAAAAGATCCAAATAAAACAATAGCCTGAATGTCTTTAATTGGGCAAATAAAGTTTCTTATTTTAGACATAAGGTTGTTGATGTCTAAAAAAATAGAGCTCTTGCCATTTGGCATATTTAGATTTTTTATCGGGATATTCAATCCTAATGAAAAAGAAAAAAGAATAGACTCTTTCACTGTAACATGAATTGGGCTTATATTTTCAATCAATGATTTTGACACCATTTTTATCCTTTAGGATTTGAGACCTAAACCAGAAAAAAGTCCTTGCATAAATGTTGATCTTGGTTTAAGTTTAGGGGCGGTATAAACATTTGACTCTTTTTCTATTCTTATCAAATGAATAGTGCCATCTTTATGCATTGCAAAATGTCTTAAAACGCAAGCCAAATTGTTTTTAATTGAATAATTAGAAACAGTATAAAAATCTCTATCAATTTTTCCAAATGTTCTTACTGTAAATCCTGCATAAAAGTTATCAACTGATATACCATTAGAAGATAAATCATTTTTTGCATGATTAAAAGCAACTTCTATAACACCAGCAGGTAAATATTTAAGAGGTATTTCTATCGAATCACCAGGCTGCATATTGGCAAACCAAGTCCAAATTGAATGAACACGAATGCCATGTCCGCAACATGGACATTTTCCTTCTGATCCTCTTTCAATTTCACCCTTGAAAGATTGAAGTCTTTTTATTTCTTCTTCAATAGATTCTGGAGTAAAAAAGCTTATTTGTAATTTATCCATTGTGGGAATCTTTCTAAGTAGCGATATCAGGACTCGAACCTGATACTCTCCCTTATGAGGGGAGTGCGTTAGCCAGTTACACTATATCGCCATATTTTTTCACTTTACGCCCAATGCAATCCCTATTTCTTCATATATCGACTTTATTTCTTTTTCATATTTTTGAATTTCTTCTTTGTCGCAATCACCTTGTTGCATGCCTCCTAGCAAAGAGATACAATAATTCATCTTTGCATATAGAATAGAAATATCTTGACCAGAAAAATCTTCTCTTGGATTTTTTGAACCAGCACCTAAAAATATTTGTTTTTCAAAATATCTTTTTTCTATAATTTCGTCTTTTAATTTATCAAGACGCAAACACGCTATATCAAGCATATTTTCATATTCTTTTAATGTATTCATCTCTTTGACTCTTCTTCTATTTCAACAGACCCGTCTCTATCTGTTTTTACTAAGAGATATTCTATATACTTCCAAGGATACTCTGTTTTTGCATGCTTTTCTATGCTTTTTGAAATTTCAAGATGGAAAGATTCTTTCCATTCACTGGAAGCCAAAAGTAAAGGTTCTGAAGTTCTATAATCCTTTATAGCAGCTTTAATCATTTCATCAAAACGAGTTTCATAGAAATTGAAGTTTTTTATATTTTTCATTTTAGAAAATCTATCTTTACACTCTCTTAATTCAATACATAATTTCCATACATCTAAATTACCAATCTCGTCCCATCTAAAATCATTCAAAAATATATCTTCTTCATTTACGCATATTTTATCTTCGCTAGATCTATAAACTAAGAAACTAAAAGATTTTAGTGTTTTATGTTTTTCATAAAACGGTTTCATTTTTTTAGAGATTGTTTTTTGCGTTTTATTCATAACGATGCATGCGAGAATCGAACTCGCGATTGAAGCGTGACAAGCTCCGGGTATACCACTTACCTAATGCACCAAATCATACAAAATCAATCATTGTCTTTACTGTCAAAATATACAAATATTATAGCAATACAAAGATATAAATATATAAATATCGGAAGTATAAGCAAAATAGCGCAAATAAATAAAGTCAATATTGGCAAGAAATGCATTTTTTCCGTCTTCTTATCTCTTTAATAGTAACAGGCCAAATATAAGGTAAATCTTCGCTGATATCTGGCCATAGACTCTTATATTTAAGATAATCGTCTGCTATGCCTTTTTTTAGTAGCTTTGCACGACCTTTTCTTATGAGATTTGATCTATGAGCAATACAAAAACTATTATTAATCCAGTCAGGCCTTCCATTATCTTCAAAGTATTTATCTCTCAAAGAGATAAACCTTTCTTTCATGATGTCAACATTGCCCCTTCTCTTCCATTCATCGCAAATAATAATAGAATACTCACAAAGAGTATAAAGATGATTTTGCCACATCAATCTAGCTGGATGATTTTCCCACCAAATTCTAGGACCATCTAGTATTACATCTTTATACTTTTCGTCTTCTGGATTATCTCTTTTTAGAACTTTCAAAGAGATATCAATTATTTGGAATGCTTCAGATCTTTGCTTTCCAAGTCGCCTCCAATCTAAACATCTTGCCGTCTTGACAAAACTAGAATAAGGAAGAAATGTTTGCATATGAGCATGATTATATCTTATTTGCTTTCACATTTCTGTTCTTTTTTGTGAGGAGGAACATAAACGTGCCAACAACCAGGATCTTCGCATTCTCTAACTCTCGGAGTAAATCTTTTCTTGCATAAAGGGCATTTTACTCTTGCTGGTAATCTTTTCCTACGCTCCCTATCGTTATCTTTAAACCAACCAAGATCAGGTATTTGTATGCCTTCAGTAGAACACCAAACTCTTTTTTTGCGTTTTTTAGGAATCATTCTAAACACCCGCAAGAATAGCTTTGCTAAATCCTAACAATTCATCCATTCTAGCAAATACAAACAATCCTTTTTCTGCTTGAAAATTTATGTCTCCGCTAAGAATCTTTTTTCTCTCTTCGCTATTAACATCATCAAGAATTGATAGAGATTTTGAATTTGTTTTCAAATGAGCGTAGTATACTGGATATTTGTAAACAATAGAAAGAGGATGAACACCAATGTCCCAACCTCTCTTTTCCATTTGATTTTTATAATCAAGAAAAGTAAGAATTGCATATTTTTCTATTTCTTCAATTTCTTTGTTGTTCATCTTTGTTTTCTCCTTAAAACTCCAGAAGCAAGACTCGAACTTGCAAACAACACGTTAACAGCGTGCCCGCGAACCAATTTGCGTTTTCTGGAATACGCCCTTCTCAATTCTTTGCTATCACCCCGTCGTCCCGGTCCTGCAAAGAGTTTATGCGAAAAGGATTTGAGACGATATTATTTTCTTGTAAATTGAATTATATTTATAATTCTCTCTAACTCTTCTTCAGTCGAGAAAGCTCTATAATATAATGAAACCTCGATATCATCTAAATAGTTGCCTTTATCTTCATCTCCATCAATAAAAACCTTATCTTTATTTTTATCGCTTACAATAATAAACTTGCTAGAATTCATTCTCGTATCTTCTGAAAAGAAGTAAGAGGTGCGGCTAATGTAGTAATTTAGAGCTTTTGCTGTTTCTCGTAAAGATTGAAAAAGCGAAACAGCATTTTGAGCTTCAACTAGGTTCATTTTCTGTCCTTATTCTGAAGTTTATTTTTAGAGACATTTTGCTTTCTCCAAAACTCCATCATGACGTAATCGACATTAGCAAGACCAGTCAAATGAAATTCACTCAAATTTTTCATCTTCAAAGGCTTGCCATTTTTGTAAAACTGAATATCCTCAATAGGATTCTTGTTAATACAGGAAATCGCTTCTTTCAAGGCTAGAACTAGTTCAATGTCAACTCTCATTTTCTGAGCCATCTAAAATTCCCCAAAGCTGCCTAAGAGAGTTGAACTCTTAACCTGCGCTTTACAAAAGCGCTGCTCTGCCAGTTGAGCTAAGGCAGCAATAAAAACTATTTTTCATCTAATGTCTTCTTGACCAAAAATGCTACTTCTTTTCTTCCTGCTTTTAGACCATCAAGATAAAACCATCTGCAAGATATAACATATATAAAAAACAAAATTAGTGCAGAAACAAAATCAAACATTTTTTCTCCTAAACTTTTCGGCATTTTCTTCTGAAGAAAAACAAAAGCTAGCAGGGAAATAAGGATTCCAACAAATATCAAATATTCTTGACTGGTCCCGATCTTGAGGAAACTTCCAAATCTTAAGACTTCCTCCCTTATTTACAAATCGAATCAAACCAGTTTTTAGTTTGGCATTCTTATCATATTTACCATGCACATCTTCATAAGGATGACAAATCCAAACCTGCATTCCAATTCTGGCATCAACACTATCTCCAAGCTTATATGGATTTTTTCTTATGCATTTTATGCGATGAATACCTAATTTTCTGCTATGATATGAAGAAGGTAGGCCGCATCTCATGCATGTACCTTCTTCAAGTATCAATTTTTCATCTAGATCATGAAACATTTTCAAAGTTCTCTCGGAGAATCGAACTCCGCCTATTCCGGGGTACAAATCCGGCGCTGCGCCATCTCAGCATAGAGAACAAAACGATACTACTAAACCTCCCGGTTTTTCATATCGGGTATTTCGTAATACTTGACTTACTCCCGGCTCCGGCTGGATCGGCCATCATTGCTTACCTTTCAGTGCTGAAAACTAATACCTAAAGTTCCCTCCCGGAATCGAACCGAGTTATCTAATGTACGAAATTAGCGCATCGCCAGCAATGCTTAGGGAACAATTTTCTTATTATTCAAAAACTCTTTTGCCGCTTTATAATTTGAATACAAATCGCCATTCCACAAGTCCATCTCCGCTCCATCTGAATCAGTAGCAATAATTTCCCATCTTTTCCCATCTTCATAATCATCTTTATGATTTGAATTTGGATCCTTTATTTGAACAACTTGGCATTCAACTATGTCCATATCATATATTGCATATAATTTTGCATTCATGCAAAAATGAAAACCATCAGCAGTTTTAGGACGAATACCAGAACTTATTTTCTTCCCAAACTTTCCTTTGGTAATATCAACACCAGCATCTTTTAATTCTTGAGAAAACAGATCATATGTATATTCAGAAAATCTACCTTTATCGTGAGTTTTTTGCCAAGAAAATTCAGTATCGCCTTCTAATAAGGCATCAAACATCAAACTGAGCAAACAAGTTATTTTTTCAGATTTTCTATATTGTTCATCAGATAAATCTATTTCTCTAAGAAATTCAGAGAGGCAAATCATTGCTTCATGTATTCCTGCGTGTAATTTTGTGGAAATCATAAGAAGGATTGTCCTTGAAATCAGTAAAGATAAATTGTAATCGGTATACTTTTCACAAAATCAAGAAAAGCACAGGAATTCCTTTTATGCCTTGGTACAAGATGCTCAAAAAAGCTGAAGAAAAGATGTATGGATATTGGGTCTTACCTTCAGGTAAGGCCATAAACTGCGAAAATGAATTTTCTCATTTTGAGACATTAAAAAATACCGAAGTAGGCAAAGCTTATTATGAAGAATCAAATTTCTCAAAAGAAATATATCCAGGCGCAGCTTATAAAATGGCTTGGGATAGAGGTTATGCTAAAATAACCATGCCTTATTACGGACTCCCAAGAATGCAAATAGAATTCAGAAATAAACTAACAATGAGTCAAATTGCTTTTATTTCAAAGCTCATAAATGAACTAGCAGTAAAATATAATGGAGAATGTTATTTCTCCATATACATAAATACAAATTTTGTCACAACAACAACAAATCCAAAAGAAGCAATAATCAAACTTCACTAAGTTATTGTGCTATATTTTTAGCAGAATCATGCCTCGATTTTATTACGTTTATTCTGTTTATTGATTCTTGAACTTTAATAAGCAATTGAGCAAGGTTGCTTTCAATGCTTATCATTTTTTCTTTATCATAATTTATTTCTAAATCATTTACTTCTTTACTAAGATTCATAAAATCAGATTCAAGATTATTTTCTTCTAAAGACATATATAGCCTCCTATTTGGTAGACTATATTACTTTATCTTGGATAATAACCATTTGAAAATATTTTAGTTTTCTTTTCTTATTGTTTCTGCGATTTGTTCTAAAAGCTCGCATACTCTATTAGTTAGTTTCTTTACTTTGGCATTTCCGCCAAAATCTCTGCATTCAGATAAGTATTTCTTCCCATTAACTAAAATATCCATTTGATACCCAATAGGTGTCAAATGAAAATTAGCCTGAACATCTGGAGCAGAATTACAGTAAAACTCCGCTTCTGATCCAGTAAGTATATCAGAATGAGTTTCAACCCAACAAACAGCCCCGCAAGACAAAGGCTTATCAGGCCTGTACACAACTTTTGATGGTCCAAGAATAGCAACCTCTTTGGCCTTCTCGTTGCCAATTCTATTTTTGCAAGTTAGAGGCGGCGAAAATTCTTCGCTCTTTTTGTTTTTGCTAATTATATGCTTATTAACATGTATGACTGTTTTCATAAAACCTCAGCTTGCAGCTTCGCATTCGGCTTGAATGGCCTCTCTTGGAGAAAGATCATTATCATAGTAGCAATCTTTCCAGGCACTCCAATCTACGCTTGAAATCCAAGCTTCCGTCCAATGAAGCTCTTTCATGATATTTATGACTTCATCTTTCCAGTCTTCAAATTTGAGATTCATATTTTATCCTATTTGTTATTACACATTTGGTGTATTGAATTATTGTAACGTTATTGACGAATATGATAATATGAAACAACGAAAATATAAAAATTCAAAAGAAAGAATAAAAAATCGAGTATGTAAATGGTGTGAAAATCCTTTACTAAATAAGAAATCGACAGGCTGCAATGAATGCAATAGCAAATACTATCATAGATACAAAAATAAACCCTATATGTCTAATGAAAAACAAAAAAACTATAGAAAAATGGTAAGAACAGAAGTTCTAATAAAATACGGGAATAAATGTAATTGCTGCGGAGAGTCTAGATGGGAATTTCTTGCAATTGATCATATCAATGGGGATGGGAATAAAGAAAGAATAAAAAGATTGGGAACAAATAATGCAGGATGTAGTTCTCATATGTTTTATCTTAAACTTCGAAAAGAACCTAAAAGGGACGATTTACAAGTTCTTTGTCATAACTGCAATCAATCTTTTGGACACTATGGATATAGCCCTGGCTGCCCATCATGTAAAAGAAAAATCAATTCTCATTTTTAATTTTCCAAGTTCCCAGCGTCATATGATACAAAAATTTAGGCTGTAATCCTATCTCAACTCTTATCTGATCAAGATCAGGAGATAAAACAGGAAGCCAAAATGCTCTACTATTTGTCCATACTTGATTTGTGTAAAAAAAGACAATATCTTGACCAATAAAACTTTTCATTTCTTCCGCAGACACCACTCTATCGTCTTTTTCGCCCGCCAAAAACGTAACATGACACCCGTTCATGGGCGAATTCCAAGATTTCAATCCTTTGGAATAAAACCACTTGTAATAACTAGAAATTTCATCATCCGCCCGAAGAAAAAACCATCCAGGCTTTTGTCCATCTACAAAAGAAATTTTCCCATAAGAATGAAACAACTAATCCTCCAAGTCTAATTCAACAATCTTAATTATAAGATCATCTCCTGATGATAAATAGTGTATATCTTTATCGTTGATAGGAGTTGTTACTTTTTGTAAAAAAGTAGGTTTATATTCTTCAGCTTTTTCCATAGTTCTAAAAACTTTTTTTGATGGGATTATGCTAAAATCATCAAGAAAACCAGATCTTCCTTTAGCGATAGGCTGATATACTTTCATTTCATTCTCCATTTCATGAACGCCACCAGGGGGAGTTGAACCCCTCGCTAACTGCTTGACAAGCAGCCGTGCTACCGTAACACTTTGGCGGCATTGACTTGTATTGCTAGGTGTGTTGTTACACCAAAAGATGATAGGCAGAATGACCGACGCTGCCCGAATTGCATTTACAATCTGTCACCAGACTGCATTTTTGACGAACCTCTCAGGAGCCATAAGTCCCTGATTTATACGCCGAACGCCTGAATCTTATTCAGACACGCCGCCGAATGATTACGGCTAATGATATTCGTCCATCTACTCATTATAAGATGGCTACTTCTAAGCCAACTTCCCTAGCAAACATGTCAATTTACTCTGCAAATTCCTTGTCAATAGCAAGGATTTTATCTTTTAAAGTAAGAACATCGTTCTGATTAGCTAGATTCACAATAGGAATATTATTTTGCATAGCTATTTTCATAGCCGTAGCAGTTCCTCCAGATACTCCGCCGCTCAATGTCCAACATATAACCAAACTAACAGGATCATCCAAATCCTGTCCGAGAATCTGTTGACAATTACGAGCATGAAGTCTTTTCGCTCCGTCGCTACAGTTATCCCAAGCAGGATGAATCTTTGCAGCTAATTCAAAACACTCTTTTGTTGGATTGAATAACGGAGAATTGTTGCTATTGAATTTTTTCCAAGGCAAGAAAATCTCTTTCGTGCCTTGTTTTTGATCGCAACCTTTTTCAAATGCAGAATCAGCTCCATCTGCGCCGCCAGAACGTAAAACCCAACCTTTTTCGGCCAAACGAGCAGCAATAGACTCTATCAGAGATAGAGTCTCGGGAGGGGTGCTTCTCGATCCGATCCCTGCATATTTAGGATTCATCTTCATCATCTTCTTCTAAATGTAGTTTCTTGCTGCAAAAACCATATGCTTCGGATTCAATCTTTTGTAATTTCTTATAAAGAAATTCGCTTTCTTTTATGAATTTACGAATCTCTGGATTTTTCCATTTTTTTGCCGGTAACAAATAATCGGTATCTTCCCAGAAATTTCCTCTTTTCACTGAATCAAAAAATGATTCTGTTTCTTCTAAAAAGATGCGATCTTTTTTACGTCTTTTCTTTTCTGCTTCTGCTAATTTCTTAGACATCTTATTTCCTTTTCTGCTTAGCTCAATAATAGAAATGACGGGAATCGAACCCGTATCCACCCCTTGAGGGGGTATTCGGAACCCTAGATCATTTTATCGCGAGGAATATTACTCTCACGCCTTTTGCAGGTGACTTTCAAATTCTTACTAGCTCTACCAATGAGCTTCATTCCTAAAAAATGGTAGTCAAATACACGGTATCTCTTCAAAGCTGACGGTGAGGATTGAACTCACGAACCTCCATCGTACCAAGATGGCGCTCTCCCAACTGAGCTACGTCAGCGTATATTACTCTGCTTCTATTTTATCAGTAACAGAAACAACTACCTCAAATCCCTCAAATTCTTTAGGAACTTCATGATTAAAACTTTTATTTACAATAAGAAGTAAAGCGTTTTTGTTTTTTATCTGCGTTATTCCGGCACCTAAAAAACCCGAAACTTTATCAAATGATTTTGCTAAATTCTCTAATGATTTATGTATATTTTTCATCTACAAACCCACCTGTTACCATTTCTGCGTATAGATGTTGATTTATTATTTACATAAGAACGAGCTTTTGTTATTGCTACATCAAGCGGCAATGCTTTTAGCTTTTCTAATTCTTGTAGGCTCGCAGCAACTTTTTTTTCATTATTTGGAATGCTCTTTATGAAATTTTCAACGTATTCAATAGGCTTATGAGGGGTACTGGTATAAGGGCTTGACCATTCGCTTATCCTAAAGTATATTCTTTGCTGAAAAGCAATTATATTCCATCTTATTTTTTCTGTGCTATTTAGTTCACGCATCTCTTTGCGTAATCTTTTTATTTCAGCCTCAATCTTTTTGCCTTCAGACTGAAGCTCTTTTATTCTTTTTTCAAATTGTTCATTCGTCATGGCTCACCACTCAATATCAACTCTTTTTAGGTCTCTCGTGTAAACCTTTTTCTCTCAACATTTCCATTATATCATCAGCATGAAGACAATCGCACATACATGCACCAGTAATAGTATTTTGCACCGGGGCTATAGACCCATTACAAAAATCATTTCCAGGAACTGCTGAATGCAAGACCCCAAATGCTACAACTCTACCATTTTCAATTTGAATTACTTTGTCCCCATTCTTTGCCTCTCTGCCGTTTCTATAATGCATTTTTATTCTCCAATTTTAGAATGTTTTCAATATTTTTGATGAGATCTTTTGCAGATTCTTTTGAAAGAATCAGAGTTTCAACGCTAACAGGACAATCCTCTGATTTGTTTTTTATTTGTTCTTCAGAAAGGCCTGCGCCCCAACCCCAAGATAACTCAATGAATGGATCTTTTTCGCCTTTTATCCAAACTTCTTTTGTAAAAACACGCCAAAATATACCCTCATACTCTATGCGTTTTCTATCTGGCGGATCATTCTTTTCTCTTTCTTCTTGAGCAGAAGATTCAGCTTTATTTTGTTTGATGATTTTTTCAAGAGCGTCAAGCATATCTTTACTTATCATTTCTTCACCATTTAGTCTTTCTGCAAATTTATACGCCAATTTTACTTTCAAACCATCACCTATTGGAGTATAACGACCAATAATTTTTGTAAATTTATCTATCATAGATATCCTAAAGGAGTATTATTATAACAGTCGAAAATAAAGTATGGGATGGTACAAAAGAGCACAATCTTTATCGAATGATAACTACGGCTATTGGATTGGTCCAGATGGCAAATCCCATGATGTTTATGAAGAAGCGGCACATTTCAATGTACTATTAGATCTCGGAATTGATAAAATGATGGATAATTATGATCAATGGGCTAACAATCCAAGAGAGACAGAGGTATATGATCAGGCCTTCAAAAACGGTTATGTTAAGGTAACTATGCCATTAGGAAATACTCAAAATAATGTTTTATTTATTGATTTCCAAACAAAGCTAAACAGCGCTCAAATTGAAGTTCTTTCAAATATTATCAATTATTGCTATGCCAAAGAAAAAGGTAATTGCAATTTTCAAATCTGCAAATACAGAGGCATGAAAAGAACTAATGATCCAAAAGAAGCAATTCTTGCTCTTTACTAAGAATTAGAATCTTTCTGAATCTTTTCTTAGTTTTGATGTTACTGGATATATAATATCAATATTCCCTAGAAATTGTCCATTAATACAAGTAGAAAAATATTCAATTATTTCTTTTTTAGACATATCTTTTGATGGAAGATCATCTTTTTCAACTTCTATTTCTACAAGACATTTTACTAATACTTTAGCCAAGGACTAATCTCCTAGAATTACTAACAAAAGACTGGTACAGGAGTCGAACCTGTCTGACCCTTACGGGTACTAATCGGTTAACAGCCGATCGCTTATTTCCGCTCAGCCAACCAGTCATTATGACAAAATTTCTAATTTACACTTCTTACATTCTCTGCAAAGACCATATCCATAGACGCTTTGTGGTTCAGAAAAATCGTGAACGCATATTTTCTGCCACTCTTTTATATGAATATCTCTTTCTTGTTCTTTTCGTGCTGCCTGCAAATGAAGAGATTCTACTTCTTTAGTAAGCAAGTTATACTTTTCTTTTGCTTCATTTTCTGTCATAAATGCGCCTGTAGGGTAACGATCCCTCTTCCACGGATTAAAAGTTAAATATTATGTCTGTAGCAATTTGGATCGGATAGGGATATTTTTTCTTCAATTTCTGCATGACAGTTAAGGCAGTAAAGTTCACATTTTTTAGATTCTTCCAATACTTTAGACCAAGAGTTTGAAGAAAGGTTAGGTATCGTCAAGCCAAATTTCTTATTTTTTGGATCTCTATGATGAAAAGACAAAGCTCTTTCGCATTTTGAATAATTACATATTTTGCATTTACCGCCAAACATATCTATTAGTTTTGTTTTTCGTTTAGCTCCCAATCGTTTGACTGCCATTCGTACCTGATTTTTTCTTTTTTCAGGAAGTTTCGCATATGGGATAGAATTTCTAGCAGTCCCTTTAACTCCTGGATTGATACTACGTCTATTATTTAGACCAAATGGAGAGCATTCGATGCAGAATTTCCGGTTTCCTAAAAATCTTTTCTTACCATTAATGATGGTGTTTTTGGAAAATTCTTTTTTACATTGTCTACAAATTATTTTTGTCATAATATAATTTTAATGACTCCGAAGGGATTCGAACCCTTATAAGTCGGCTTAAAAGGCCGGTGCATTGCCAAGTCTGCCACAGAGTCTATATTTTGCCATCTTTTTCATTACGTTTCTTTTGTTTCTTACGTTTCATTGAATATCTCCTTTCTTGCTTGTTTGAGGTTCTTACAATTCATGATTATGTCCATGAATTCTTCTTTTTCTATTCCTATTGTTTCTGATATCTCTTCAATTTTTGCAAAAAGATCATCTCTTTCTATTTCAAATTTGTCCATTGCTTTCTTCGAAGGATCAACAATAGGATATGAAAAGAAATCGTCATTTTGTAAAGCATCGACAATAAAATCTGAAACATTTTTGTTATTTGTTTTCAAAACAATAACACTATTATCAACTTTGGCTTCATCTCTCATTGTATCAATATCAATTTTGCAACTTACTTCTACTTCAAATTCAAAAGTAAGTTTAATCTTCTCTGTAATGCCGTTTTCTATCAAATTAGTATATTTTGATTTTAGATCATTAAACTTCTCAGCACTAAGATTTTTGAATAAATCTTCTTTTCTTTCTTTTTCGGCTTTTTCTATTTCCTTGCAAATAGCTTCTTTTTTAGATTTCAAGTCTTTTATGGTGTTTTTCATAATGGGACGGAAGGGATTCGAACCCTCATAGAGCGAAGCTCACAGATTAAGAGTCTGCTGCATTCCAAGTCTGCCACCGTCCCGATTGAACCTAGCTTCTTTTTGGTTTTTGAAGCAAAATATAAGGCTCGCCTTGATTGTCTGATTCTATCGAACAATTCTTCAAATTGTAAGTAACCATATGATCATCTTCTTGATTATTGATGCATTTTACATTAACATCAGAATCTAGGTTTTTAGTCTTTAACAGAAGGTTTACGAGTTCTCTTACTTTCATTTAATCTTCCCCAAGGGCTTTGTTTCTTTTCGCTTTGAGCCAAGCCCCAACTGGAACATCTATTTTATATTTATCAACATACTGCATAACATCGTCAGCCTTCCAATCAGGCCGCAAACGATCACATGCGTATGAATATTCTTTTTCTAACTCTGCATATTCTTTTAGAAGTCTCATCTGCTCAATCAAGACTGAAAAACAATTTCTTGTTTTATGGATAAATAATCCATCTTCTTTCTTTATATATCCAGTAACAGGATCATCCGTATATCTTTCCCCATTCCAAGAACTCATATTCGACCATAATTGGCAAAACTTATCATTAAGATTATCTATTTGATAATGCCAAGGGCCAGGCATTGTATGTTGATAGACAGAAATAAGCTCTTCTATTTCTTGATTAGAAAGAAAATTACATTTGATATCTTTAGCAAAATCGAATTCTTGCATTTTTATTCCTATACTATTCTAAAAAACAGGTTTTCTTCTGGAACAAAGTTCCAGATCTGTTTTCCATTCATACCCTTAACCAAGAAAACTTGAAGGTGATGTTTTTTCAAGGCTTTATATATTTTTTCAATACCAACAAGTTTACTTACTATTTTCATATTTCCAGCATGCTTATAGCATTTGTATATTTGCGATAAATTCATTATTTGATCCAATAGGCAGGGCTGGATTTGAACCAGCAACAGATATCTTGTTTTCATCGTCTGAATGAACGACTACTATCCGACTTTCACGGATGAAAGAGTTCCCTCTAGCGTCTACCGTTTCGCCACCTGCCTAGTAGCATTGTTTCAAACAAGCACCCGTAGTAGGGGTCGAACCTACAAACCTTCTCGTTAGGACCGAGTTGCGCTTCCAATTGCGCCATACGGGCGTTAATATCCGCAACAATGTATTGCGGATATTTTGTATCTTATTTTACAGGCTTAGCAAAACGAACAACATTTTTCATGCTGCCTGAGCTAAATTCTCTCAAATACGCATCAATCGAAACTTCATTTTCAACATCCCAGGTTCCAATAACGAATTTCTTATCAAGAACGGACATGATTAATGCGGGATCATATTTTTCTGGAACAATACCCGCATGAACTGTCATTGATTTAGTTGATGGAATCCAAATCATTTCAAAAGTTGGATCTTTTATTGATTCCTTAGCAATTGCTACCATTGCTGGATTTTTTACAATCTTTGATACTGTAGAGTAAAATACAGACAAAGCTTTTGCTTTCATTGCAAGAACTGCTGCTTCTGGCTTCGATGGAATTTCTACATCAATCGAAACATCTAATTCATAATTATAATCATGCGTTCTTGGAACTCTGAATCTACCAATATTTACAAAGCCTTTAGCATCTATATCAACTTTTACAAGCATTTGAACATTAAAAGCTCTATAAAATTCAGAAGTTTTCTGAAAATCAACAGCTTGACTTTCAACTAAGAAATCACCAACAACCTCAGCAAACGCTCCTGAACTAGTTCTCTTTTGAGAAAGAACCAAGAATCTTCTCTTTCGGAATAAATCATCTGAAATAGCCGGGAAATTTTCTTCAAGAATAGAAATGAAGAGTTTTGATACTAAATCTTTCTGAATACTCAGTCTTTTCTTGATTGCTTCCTGGAATACTTCTCCAGCAAGATTTGGCAAAGGAGTCTTTTGCATCAAATTAAGAGATTTCACTATTTCATTAGCTTTATGATTTGACTTGGGTAAAACGTGGCTGCTAATAAAAGCATCAAAATCTCCAACATCATCAAACAAGGCAAGTTTCGGATCTCTTTCTAAAACCGTTGTCATGCGATGCTCCTTAATAAGGGGACGAAAGCATGATAACATTTCTTTTTTCACATTATTAGTAAGTAAAAAGTGCGGCAACTTTGGTGCGCTGCTTTACCCAAAATAGTATTACCTCAGCAATCTCAGTCTTTGACAGACAAATACAAGAACGTTTTTTGGGGAAACGGGTAATTTCTTGTACTCTTTACCGCGTGAACTGCCCCACCAAGATTTGAACTTGGATTTCCTGAGTCAGAGTCAGGTATCATAGCCAATTAGATCATAGGGCAAACAAAAACTCCCGACAGGATTCGAACCTGCTTTGAACTGCTTCGAAGGCAGCCGCCTATCCATTCGCGCCACGGGAGCAATACTGATTATTGGATGGAATAGTTCTAACTTAAACCAGCTTTCCCGCTAAGAAAAACGAGGTATAGTAACGCACCAACAAAGCGCATCTTCGGAATGAGTCAAAGGAGGTAGCTAATCTCCAAAGTTAACCAGCAGAAATTCTAAGTAAACTTAGACTCTTGCTTCACCGCCATAAACGGCCACCCGGTACGGTAGGTATCCGTACTTCAATAATCAGAAGCATCCCCGGCAGGAATCGAACCCGCTTACTTTCGCTTAGAAGGCGAAGGCGCATCCGGTATACCACGAGGACATAAAAACGCTCTTGGCAGGAGTCGAACCTGCGGTAATTATTCTGAAATTGGATATTCTTCAAGAAATTGTTTCCAAATTTTTTCTTTCTTTTCATTGAGAGAAAGAATATCTTGTAACCATTTTTTGAACTCTAAATGACTAGATAATTGCAGTAAATTAGGTGAATCGACTTCATTTGCATGCAATTTATTGAGATGTTCTTTCACTCCAGATTGCTTATCAAGGCAATGTGTAATTTTAATATGTATGATATCTCTCATAAATTTTCTTGACATTGTTACCAACTCTTGTTTTTCTTTGCTAATTTCGTCATTAATCATGCAAAATCAATCGACCAAACCTCGATAGTATCCTAACTGTTTCACGGTTTTTCTTTGATGACAATTAGCACAACGAACTTCGCATTTGGCTATTTCTTGTTCAACAGTATTCCACGAATAACCGCAATTATACAAAATACTTACTTCCGTTCGTTTTATCCCTCTTACATGGTCAAACTGAAGAACCAAAATATCTTTTTCTCCACAATCTACACAGGGATGTAGTTTTAGATATTCTATTATTTTTATATGGTTTTCTCTTACTACTTCTTTACCTCTTTTTCTGGCTTTCTTTTTGTAATATATTTTATTATTTTTGTAATGAGTTCGACGGTAAAATCTTCCGCATTCAGTACAAACTGAATGTCTTTGTCCTTTTTTCTTATTTCGAAATTGAAAGCAAGTTTCAGGTTTTTCTGTTTTACATTTAGTGCATATTTTAACGTTCATATGTATCTCCTAAAGATACATACAATAATGCACTACAATATTCCTTCTAATTCGTAGTCAAAACAGTGCTATCAGGATTTGAACCTGGAACTAAACATCCGTATTGTCCGATGATATCCGTTTCAACATATCCCCATACCAAATTACTAATTCAAAACAAACAAAAAGAAAGATTGATCTTATACAATCAGAACGTTTATATCGCACCTTCTTTTCTCAGTTTTGAAAAGCTCCCACCCAGAGTCGAACTGGGAACCTCGATCTTCGCAGGATCGAAATGCAAATCCATTACACCTTGGGAGCGAATTATCAAAACTTCCCTATTTGTGATCGAACCAAATCCAAGATCTTCGGAGGATCTTATGCAATACTGTACACTTTAGGGACAGCCTACTTATTCTCTTTTCTTCAAGAAATTATAAACACAGCGATCAGTTCCTATTGCAATTTCAATGTTCTTAATGTTTGGATCAAAATCTTTTCTTCTAGAAATTGAACAAATCTCCATTGCATTAAACTGACTCTCTCCAAACATGATATCTGTAGTTTCATCAGAATAGGAAGGAAGCCTATCGCTAGCAACTTGAAAACATGCGAAAGTTTTTGAAGAAGAAAAATAATCTAATAATTCACTAAAACATTTTCTAACATTATCAACAATCTCAGGATAATAATCTTTCAAAGTTGATTTAGAAAACAAGATTTGAAACTCAAGTTGATAAAATTCTTTGAGTCTCATGAATTTGGATGGCTGATCTTGTTCTTTTCTAAAACTTTTTCCGTGCTGCCAAACACATATAGGTAGTTTGTAGTTAGGAGAATTATATCCGCTCAATATATGCCTTGCATAAGCATATGATCCCATCGTTGTTTCAGGGCGAAGAGCGATTCTTTCATCAACTGGCGTATATTCATGATCTGAGTTGCTATAGTTAAGTGCGTAAATATCGTCATGTGTATTGTAGTTCGAGTTAATTAGAGAGGCTGGAGTGAAGATTGGGGCTTCGCATTGAATCATTTTGAAAGAATTATTCATTGAAAGAAGGCAATTTTTGACCGCCGAAACCATATGGTTTACAAACATGTTTCGTATTCTAATTTCCTCTTCGGACCAAAACAAAACACCATTTTTATTATACAAATTTAGATATGACATAAAATCCTTTCTTAGCAAACATTCTACTTGGTATTTTAGACTTTGCCATTTAATTGATTAGATACACTCTAATCGTTTCCTTGAGTCATGATGAATCTTCCGTTGGAAAGTTGCACCAGTCCTTGACCAATTACTTTTTCGCAACGAATACAATCGCAACCATACATTTCATGAAGAACCTTATTTACGTTTTCTTCTTCAGGAAACATATCTCTCATAACATCATCAAATTTCTTTCCATAGTAATTTGAAATTTTTTCAATACGACCACGAAAATTTGCGTGATAACAAGCAACATCGCCAAATTGGTGAAAAATCTCAGTCTTTGATTCTTGATCAGGAATGATGAGATAAGCATAAGCCCAATCTTTATCATTAGCGTCTTCTTCGCTTACAGGATGAAAATCTTCACCCCAAGGAAAGAAATTAGTACAATCTGTATTCATGTTGTTTTCCTATAAGCGGATGGTACTGGAATTGAACCAGTAGAAGCTTTTATACTTCTCTTGTTTTCGAAACAAGTGCGTCTAACCAATATACGCCTACCATCCCAAAAGAGTTAGAATAGGATTTGAACCTTATACCTCCCAGCTACTCGCCAGGTGTGCAGCCTAATTACACCATACAACTCTATTAGTCTTTCCTAATTGTCCACCCTCTTTCTAATACATAGGCTTATTCATGATTGTGTACATCAATCATAAGGCTTTATGCATTAAGGCGTGTTGGCAATACCTTTCTTCATTATAGTAACTTTTCCATCAAATGCATCGCATCTTGCTCGCATAAATTCTTTTGTTTCTTGATTAAGAAATCTTCTATCAAGACCATGACTTTTTATTTCTTCAAATCCTTCTTGTTGCTTTTGTTTTATAAAGTCATGATATTCTTTTGGGCTTTCAAAAGAGTCATATATTGTGCATGAATTTAATTTTCTTGTATTCATAAAGATTAGTTACAGGAGTTGAACCTGCATCTCCGAATTTTCCAAGTCTGATCAGACGTTTTCGGCGCATTACCGTTATGCTAAACCATCTAAAGTCTTTCCTATTGTCAATCTAGTTTTTAGACTTCGATAGGTCTACCCTCTTTCTGCCTCTCTCCGCCGAAGTAGCCTTACTAGGGTTCTCTTCAGACATTGTGGAGGGAGGATTCATGGAGTTTGGGCGATTCCAAGTATATTTACTATTTCAGTTACCAACCAAAATCGGCTTCCAGCCGATATCTATTGCCTTTGATCTAAAGAGATAAACTTCTAAGTTATCAACTTTCTCTTTTTTTAGCAAGTCAATTCCTTCTAATATAAAGTCTTTTGATTTTTCATCAAAATTTTTGATTTGATAAAGATAACTGTTCATAATTGATAGAATAGAAGAACAATTTATACTTAAGTTTTTATGATTTTCCCAAAGACATACTATCAAATTTCTGATAGATAACAAATCTGAGTTTGAATCTGTAATCAGTTTTGTGATTGAATCTAATGTTTTATTCATGACTCAAGATCACCCATCCATTTATAATGCCTTCCAATCAATCTTCTCATTTTTGTTCTCGTTTTTTTACTCCGAGATTTTTAATCATATCTTTGATAAGATTTTTTGTTTGCTTTTCATATGCAACATGAATCCATTCTTTATGAGAAATTTCTTTATCGCAAAATTCTAAAGTGCTTTCTCTTATAGATGTTGCATAATTGAAATATTTATCAAATGATTTAGATGTAAAGGTATATTTTTTCATAAGCGGATGGTGTCAGAGTTGAAAAGGTTTTATATCAAGATATTCGAATATAGTGTTATGGCAATAACACTAATTCACCATAAATGTAGCTTTTGTTCAAAGAATTTTTCAATACCTCTAAAAGAGGAAACTTCTCGGAAATTAAAAGGATCTTCTTTAAGATTTTGTTGTAAAATGTGTGCAAGTCAATTTCAAAAGAAAACAATTATAGAAAAATGCGCTTATTGCAATATAACTTTTGATACGCTTCCTTGTTTTCGCAAAAAATCCAAGAATGCATTTTGTTCATGTTCTTGTGCGGCAAAATATAATAATGCTCATAAAACACATGGCACTCGTAGAAGTAAACTTGAAGTGTATTTAGAAGAAAAACTAAAAGAAAAGTACCCAAATATTGAAATACATTTCAACAGAAAAGATACAATCAATTCAGAATTAGATATTTATTTTCCGAGCCTAAAACTAGCTTTTGAGCTAAACGGCATTTATCATTACGAACCAATTCACGGAACAGAAAAATTAGCATCTGTTCAGAACAATGATAATCGAAAGTTTCAAGCATGCTTAGAAAAAGGGATTGATCTCTGTGTTATTGATGTGTCTATAGTCAGACATTTTGCATCTAATAAGGGAGAAAAATACCTTATTGTTATGGATAATATCATAAAACAAAAGTTAACTATTAGCCAGTCATAGGACTGTTTCCAGACGAAGCCACGTGGAGGCTGTTAACATTTCATCCCGGATGGTGTCAGAGTTGAACTGACGGTCGCTTTTTAAGACGACGACGGTTTAGCAAACCGCTGGGAAAAACCGACATTCCCGTACCATCCAAATTTCATTCAAAAATATTGCTTTTCAATTCGTTCTTTATTCGCAAATCGGCAATATCTTTATACTCTTTTGATATTTCCACACCAATATATTGCCTCTGATTTTTTGCTGCCATAATGCAAGTTGTTCCAGAACCGCACATAGGGTCAAGGACAACATCATTCTTATCAGAAAAACAAAGAATCAAATCTTCTGCAAGTTTATCTGGATAAGTTGCAGGATGCTCCATCTTTGTATGATTTCTTTCAGTATTGCTTGTGGCGTATTTCCAAATTGTACCCCTGCATTTTGTAGGTTTAACTTCTGTTGGTTCTATTTTCTGAGTTGAGCCGTCAGTCAATCGATTCGTGCCATGAAAGATTTTTCCTGCATGCTTCGAGGCAATCTTTAGAGGTTCTTTATTAAAGAACTTCGGTCTATCGCCTTTGAAGAAAAGAAGTATATATTCATGATCAACTCTAAATCTTTGATTCCACCAAGCCCCAGGACGGCCATCTCTCGCATAAATACAAGTTTCAAACATCTTCCATTTTGCTTCGTCTACCCATTCAACAGCCCATCTAAAGCTTGTTAGTGACTTCGCAAAGTCTTTAGTTCCATCGCCTATAACAACAGCACAAACTGCTCCATCTTTGCAAATGCGATACAATTCTTGTCCTAGCTTTACTCTATTTTCTTTATTGAGCAATGGGAATCCAGAGTAATCTCTAATAGCATCATATGGCGGCGAAAATACTACTAAATCAACAGAATTATCTGTAAGAGTTGGTAGCATTTCGAAGGTATCGCCAAGCATAATCTGATTCATTATGCAATGATCGATAGATTACGCAAAATATATGAATAATACACAAAAGTAGGCAAGGCCGGAGTTGAACCGACGACGCTCGTTAGAGTTCAGTTTTACAGACTGATGGGGCCAACCGACATCCCAAACCTCTTGCCCAAAAAATGCAGACACCGAGAATTGAACTCGGTCACTTTCCTTGGCAAGGAAAAATGCTACCGTAACATCTTGTCTGCTTACATTACTTGCGGTAAATAAACTGTCTCTATAAACTCAACGCTAGCCTCTGGATACAGCTTGTCTCTTATTTTTTCGCAAATCATTTTATTATGATTGCATTGAGGGCTTCTTCCTTTGTATAACAAAATAGAATTGTCTAAAACGATCCAATATCTATTTTGATGTACAACATATCTGTCTTTAGGTTGTTTTGCAACTTGAATGGGAATTTTTGTTATTTGTTCCATAAGCATATTTGGCCTTTTGGAGAATTGCGAATGTAGGAATCGAACCTACTTCCTTCCACCATACAGGTGGTAATGCTTTCGATTATATCGAATTTACCTTTTACACCATATTCGCAGAAGTGGAGAGTGCGAGAATCGAACTCGCTACGATTTCCTTGCAAAGGAACTCAGCTGCCTTAGCGTTACTCCCCAAAAACTAGCATGTTTGTGAACAAAGATAGTTTACAAGATAATCTTTATTCTTCGGCTAGTTAATGCGGCCTGGAGGAATTGAACCCCTTCGAGCATCCTCTCATCTTATTTTTAATGCTCAACGCGTTTACAGCGCGCCGATGAGATCAGTCCGCAAATTGTAGTTTATGTAAAAACTATACCACTTCAAAAGACGCAAAGCGGATAGCAGAGGGTTCGAACCTCAACACTTATTAAGCGTCCATTCGCTTTCCAAGCGAAGCTCATTCCGCAACGAGTTTACTATCCATTACTTTAAACCCCATTCAGCATTCCTGAATCCTGAAAGAGACTCCAACATTCCAAGCATGTTTTGAATTTTATCTGTCTTGTTCACTTTTAAGTAACATGTGCCGTATTTGCTTTTACCTTTTCTTTTTTGTTTAGATGAAATTGGTTTATTATTGACTAATATATATTTTAGATTTTTATCATTAAGGCCAGTTTTTTCTAACCAAAATTTTATTATGTTTTCTTTAGTTTCAAGGTCTGTATAACATTGAATTTCAAGTCTTATGTCTTGTTCTGAAATATTGAGTATTCTTTTTAAGAAAAGAATATATACTTGAATCATCGAAAAATCACTATTACAGAAACTTAGTTCGTTTTTAGAAGTTTTTGTTCCTTCTCCCCAGTAAAGAGAAATTCCAACTAATGTTAGTTCTTTATCAGAAAGATTTTTGAAATTATCAACTCTTTTCCTACCTTCTTCTCTAAAAGATTCTCTATTTTCAGCATGTGTTTTTGAATAAAACTTAGCCGCAACACTACTTTTTAGATAGTGTGGAGATCTTTTTGCAAGAGCAAGTTCTTGCAAATCAGTTAGCTTAATATTTTTAACCCACCTTGTTACAGTTGTATATGGTTTCGATATAATTTCGCATATTTCTTTTATGGAAAGTCCATCTTGTCTAAATTTTATAGCAGTTTCTTTTGAATTCATTTGATTAAATGCGATATATAAACTCTTTGGATATACTAAGTGCGGATGCGGAGAATTGAACTCCGTCGATCTGCTTGGAAGGCAGTCATGCTACCGTAACATCTCACCCGCAAAACTCATTCTTATGTATGCAAAACAATTCTTGTTTGCAAATCATATATATCTTCTATCGGTCTTTCTTCGTCTCCTCCCATATCAGTTCCTGAATCTGTCATACAAGATACATAATAAGATACTTTTACGGGAGTGTTTTTATCAAATTCTGATAACTTTTTTATCAAATCTCCAACATTCATTTCTTTTTGATCTTTGCTTCTAGCAAAACATATGTTTTGTATTTTTTTAATTACTTTGTTTGTTTTTATTATGCTTGCGAATTTTGTATTATCATAGGTTTTGCTTTTGCAATCAGAACAATAATCTCTTACAACATTACATGCTTCTTGATATACTTCTTCTATTTCTCTTAGAAATGCTTTTTTCTTATAAAGAGTTTCTGCTTTATTTAGAAGCTTTAATAGTTTTTCTTCAAAAGAGTTTTCCATACATAATCCTTATTAACTGAGCAGGCAGGACTCGAACCTGCACCAGCCAGAACCAAAATCTGGCGCACTGCCAATTATGCTACTGCTCAAAAATTGATTTTCACCCATATTGTGTTTGGAACAAAACCAACAAAATCCTGGTAGGCTTTTAGCTTACGCAAAGGGAGCATCTACAACCTTACTATACTCTAAGTGGACGAAACGGGATTCGAACCCGTAATACGATCGTTTAAACCATGAACAGTAGCGACCTGTTCTTAATTCGCCCAAAATTATAAAAGCTCCGTGCTGGATTCGAACCAGCGTCTCATTTTATTCTCAACCAATGCAAGGAGGATTCGAACCTCAAGAATTCCCATTTCAGGGAGCGATAGAACCACTCTATCCAACGGAGCATAAAAAGCGGCGGTCGGGATTCGAACCCGATCTACCCCTATAATAGAGGATAATCTTTTCCATTCGGCTAATGCGAGTTAGCATGTGTTGGTCAAGAGTTTTTTGGCGTGCTACCATTACACTACCACCGCGATACAATACAGCGAGAGGGATTCGAACCCCCGTCCTCCCCTTCCAAAAAGGATAATCGTCAACTATCGACCAGTGCGAGCTGGTATAAGGTGCCAACGAGTTTTTAGGCGCTCTACCGCTGAGCTACCGCTGTAACAATGGGATCGGATGGATTCGAACCATCAAGGTGAATAAATCACAACAGATGTACGGTCTATTTGTCCCGCCAACTCCTCAGAGTTACGCAAGCTTTTGAATGATTAGTTCATCGCTTGGCGAATGACCGCGATCCCGAAAACAAAAATCTAATTCCGCAATAAATGCAGAATATATAGGAAAGTCAGAGTGGCGGGATTTGAACCCACAATTTCCTCTACCCGAAAGAGGCGGAATACCAAGTTATCCTACACTCTGAGTTAGAACTGATATGTTAGAACGTCTAACGGGGGTAACTTAACAGGTTAACCGTAAGACAAATCGACCAGTTCTAAAAGTCTCAGGTGGGATTCGAACCCACAACCGCCCCTATCGGGGCTGCTCTGCCAATTGAGCTACCGAGCCATGTTTTATAGTCTTCATGTGACTACCCTCATTTTGCCATTCATTACTTCCTTGCCAGAAAGTAAGTTTAGGACTTATAAGCGTTTGGGCTATGCTTGGCAATATTTAGAAACTGATATGTTATAGAGCAAGGGATTCTTAGAACCAAAAGGTTTGGTTTGATAACCTTACTCATTCGACCAGTTTAAGCGGATGGAGGGGGAGTCGAACCCACAACGCCCCGTGAAGGGCGTAACGCTTTTCAAGAGCGCCGAACCTGCCAATGTACCAATCCATCCATATGACTGATATGATGTTTTCGCAAGGGGTTATTATTGAGATAACCTTGCAAATTCGACCAGTCAAAGTGGAGCTTACGGGGATCGAACCCTCGGCTGTATGAAGTCAATCTGATTACCAGATAAAATCGGAAGCTAATCTACATCCTTTTTTCTGATTGTTTTTAGGAGGTTCATATCTAATCTGAAGTTTCTTTTTGCCTTTCCAAATATCTTTTTCGAACCAACATATTTTATCAATTTTAGGAAGATATACTACAATAATATCAATTTCATCTTCTAAATAAGGAACATGATGACCTTTTTCTTTTGCAGCTTTACCAACCACAGCCTGGACGGCTCCTTCAGCAGCAGAGGATGCAGAATTTGCATATTTTACTTGCACCTTATACATCTTGCCATTATAATCAATTATTCTATCGTAAGAACATTCACAAATTGGCTTACTAACAATAGCCCCTTTTTCATAAGCTCTAAGCTCAAACTTTGTACAAGCATATTCACCTTTTGCTGTCGTATTAGATAACATTTTCAATACCTCATACAAGGGTATACGAAGATATCGAAAATAATCCTTTACGGGAACAATAAAACACAAAGCCATGCAAACGCTTTTCCAACCTAAGCTTAGACCCCAATAACTAACAAAGTCAGAGTGACAGGATTTGAACCTGCGTGATCTTGCCCCCAAAGCAAGTGGACGACCAAGCTGTCCCACACTCTGAAAACTAATAAGCGACCAAATGAGCAGAACCGTTTTGATAAGTCGCCTCTACATCAAACCCCAACCCTTCAAGGACTGGAACAAGTATCGGATTTATGACCCAAATCCTCATCATTGTTTTCTCGCCCATTTCTTGATAGTCATTCTTTTCTGAATTGTATTTAGCAATCGCGTTTTGAATAAGCTTCAAGCCTACTCCTTGGCGACGAAACTCAGGCTTTACTACAAGATCAAAAGCAAAGACGGCGACTGTTTCTTCTCCGTATTCTTGACTCTTAGACCAACCGCTTGCGAGAGCGCCAATGACGACTCCGTTTTCGACAGCAACTTGACTTATGTTTTTCGTACTATCAAAGCGAATATCATTTTGCTTGAAAACTTGTTCAGCTTCGTCAGCCTCTTCCCAATTTTCCTCATGATCTATATGACGGAAGTCTGGATTTGCAAGTTTGTACCACATACTTCTAAATTCGTCATAAACCAATCTAATCCTTCAATGCGGCAAGTAGGACTCGAACCTACGACCTGGGGATTGGAGTTAACCTTTTCCATTCGACCAAACGAACCGTACAGGGTTGCTTGTTATGTAACTGGGAAGGCTTTTTGAGTCGCCTGCTCTACCAACTGAGCTATTGCCGCTTCATAAAAACAAGTGGAGCAGAACGGAATCGAACCGTTAGCTCCAACAAAAATTCTAACTCGATATAATTTCTTTTACCCGTTTTGTGTAATTTTCCGGTACAACCTTTAGATCAATTACTTCATCACCATTCATGGTTAAACTGACTATTGAAGGAATTACACTTCCGTCTTTAGTCGTCCAATTGTTATTGAGTTTTTCTTGAAAAACTTTTCTAAGAATTTCATCCGGTTCATCCATATACCAAGTAGCATTCATCATCTTTATCTCCTTTTATAGTACCTGCGTATTTTGCAGGGCTTGTACTTCTCTATTCGTTTGTCGAATAAAGAGGGGGTAGACTCTGTAGAAATTTTCTTGGTGTAAGAGCTTTCGTGCTATAAACCCATTCACCATTCAGAAAAGTCAAATGCCGCTTTATGTGGCAATTGGCACAAACAATCTCTAGATTATCCAATCTGTTGTTATTCCTATTACCGTCCATATGATGGACTTGCATCAGATATTTGGTCTTTTCACCGCATTTACAACCATTTTGAACGTTATTTTTGTAAAAATCATTCAGGATAAAAGAGTCATTTCCGCTTCCATAATGGGGAGGACGAATTCCTAATCCATCGCCATGCATACTTTGCGTGAACTCTTTACACTTGCGAGAACAGAAATAAACTCCATGCTTACTCGACGAAAGTTTACTTGTCGCCTTTCTGAATTTAGTTTTGCATCTACTGCATTGAATTTCAACTTGACAATTATGTTCTCGATGTTGTTTGAAACACTTTGAAGAACAAAACCGTCTCGTTTCTCCTCTTTTGCCCTTTCGGGTCAGGAAAGTAGACTTACAAAACTCGCATGTTTTTTCGATTCCTTTACGATTTTCGCCATATAATTTGTCAGATAAGTTGTTCATACAACTCTCTTCGACTAAATCATGGATCAATCCTTCTTTGCATTGCAAAGAATATTCAATAAAGTGGAGCGGAGGAGATTTGAACTCCCAAAAATCCTCGGTGCAAGCGAGATGCTTTACCTGATAAGCTTCCGCCCCATAAAAATTACATATTTAAAGTTTTTGTTATTTTACCATTATTTTTAAACCATTCATCATAACTAGTTGGATTACCTTTTTCATCGTAAGGAGTAAATATTCTAGTTCCTTCTCTCAAACTTTTCATAAATTCAGCATAAAGAATCTGAGCAGCAGTATTTCCTTTTATTTTTTCATATGCTGTTCCATATCCCAAAAGATATCCACCCATAAAACCCCATGCTTCATTAACAAAATTATTTGGTATTTCTACTTTTCTGTAGGCATCTCTCCGACCGAATTCATAACCCTGATTCCATCCTTTGAAATACTTATCAATATAATCGGGCATTTCAAATGTTGATTTTGTTTCATCTTTTTTAGAATCATTATAATTAACTGTATTTGTTACGTTAAGATTATTTTTCATACTCTTCGGCCCTTTTATTTTCCCATCTTATATTCGTCTTAAAAAGGGGAGATGTTCCTTCTTGATTGTTGTTTTTTTTAGCACAAAAATCAGGGTGACAGGATTTGAACCTGCGGCCTTCTGGACCCAAACCAGACGCTCCACCAAGCTGAGCTACACCCTGAATAGTTCTTATGAACACTAGTTTAGTCGGCTAACTACTATTGAGTCTAACAAAGCCTCACGCTTTATTATCCTTGTTCCCACAGATCCAGCCGTCTTACGGGCCTTCGACAAGTGTTTTACACTCTCCTAAACTAGCATTTATAAGAACATAAGTGGGGGCGGTCGGGACGAACCGACAACCTCTTGTTCTTCAGACAAGCGCTCTACGTTTTGAGCTACACCCCCAATAGCATACCTGGGTTTCTAGCCTTGCAGGTATGATTTTGACATATTTACAGATCATAATGCAACCTTATTTTCGATCCCAATTAAGGGAAAGATAAGTAATGCAGTTGATCTTTCGCGTACTTCCCACCGTGAACCTGGATCGCAGGATTTGTGGGACCGCTTATTAACTTTTCAAAGAAACTCTAACAATGGGTCAGATCGGAATCGAACCGATGTTTCCTGTTCTTCAGACAGGCACACTACCAATTGTGTTACCGACCCTCGAATCAATGATCATTTCTTTCTCTTACGTCAAACCAATCATCATACTTATTCTTTTTTTCACTTTTTTTGTTTTTTAGTTTATTTCTAACTTTTTCTTTTAGTGAATTAAGCCGTTTTCTTTCTTTTATTAAATCTCGTAACAACTTCATTATTCATTTCCAAAGTTTCATTCATCAAGAATATCTTTACCGTCTTATCTTTTGAGTCTTGTCTTTCCAAACACACCATTTTCTTACCAATTTGGAGATACTGCTGAACAACCGAATCCTTTAGCATTTTACCAGCAGTTTCTGTTATCAGAGATCTTTCATCTACGCTGAAAATATCTTTGCATTCATTTGTGAAATTTGATACCATTTGAAAATCCTGTCTTTTAGATTAGTAAAACAAAAAAGCCAGACTTTTTGTGTCTGGCTTCGCTTCATGGAGTTAAGATCATTTTTACTGTGATCGTCTCCAATGGCTAAAGCCAGAGCTTTTTGCGGAAGGGCTATTAAACCCCATACCTCTACGGGTATCCGCTGTCGGCTGGCAATAGGATTGGAATGACGAGAACAACATTTTCAGGTTTCCTTCTGTCGGCAAACGATGCCGTCCCTTACTCTACCCTCTATATCGCCCAAAGTCCTTCCCAAAGTACAAAAAATCTCCAATTTTGTCAAAAAAAGTTTTGTTTAGGATTTTTTAGGCATAAAAATCTGTTTTCAGGTAACAACTGAAAAATCATCGTTAACATTTGCTTCTTTGACTTTACCTCTCCAGCTTTCCTTAACTTTCTCTTTACCAAAAACCTTTTCCAGAATATCTGCTTTTTGATCTACGAAGGTTGAATAATCAGCTGTTTCATACGGATTAAAAACAGGAGCTTTTTCATTATAAACAACTGTTGCGCCTGGGAATGATTGGTATCCCTGTTCTTTCCAATTCCAATTTTGAGAGAATCCGATTACCCGATCTCCAACATAGATAGCTTCATTGATTTCGTGAGTAACAATAAGCATTGTAAATGGCGCATTTTTCTTATTCTCTTCTTTTTCATTTTCCGCTCTAAGCGTAAGCAGCATTCTTTGGAATTTTTCTCTATTTTGTTCATCAAGAGCGCTAAAAGGCTCATCCATCAAAAGTATTCTTGGCTTATTGATCATTGCTTGCGCAATAGCAACTCTTTGCTTTTGTCCTCCTGACAGTTGCGCTGGCAATTTATTCTCATGTCCTTTTAGACCTACTTTTTCAAGCCAAAAAGCAGCCTCTTCGAGATGGTTTTTGCGAATTTCCCGCCATTTGTGGTAGAGAAACAATCGAAATGGAATGCTAGTCTTGTCTAGCATCAAGCCAGCCGCAACGTTCTCTAATGCCGTCCAAAAAGGGAACAAGTGGTGCGCCTGATCGACAACCCCCACATACCTGCATGGATTTCTGATATCAATAAAGCTATGAGCATCATTTTCATCTTTGCCAATATGGATAAGTATTTTCCCTGTTTTAGGAGGGATCATGCCAGCAATAGCTTTTAGAAATATAGATTTCCCGCAACCCGATGGGCCAACAATTGAAGTTATCGTGCCTGGCGATATTTCAACATTGACATTATGCAAAACCTTATTACTTCCAAACCACTGATTTACCATCTTGGAATCAACAACTGGAGGATTATTTTGCATTATTTTCATCCTTGACATACCAAGGGCAGAAGAACTTTTGAGCATACTTCAAACAAAGATCAATAACGAATCCAAGAGCAGCTAAAACTCCTAAGTACACAAAAACAATATCCATATTTGTCAGACGAGATTGTTGACGAATGGTTGAGCCAAATCCAGTATCTGCACACAGTGTTTCAGCCGCGATCAAAAATATCATTGCTGGACCTATACACGCCTTAATCGATTCTATGATATTTGGCAGAACATATCTTCCAATAATACTGAAAATAATCTCAAGAGTTGATGATCCTAAAGTAAGCGCTTTATTTATAAGCTCTTCTGGAACTTGTTTTACCGCAACGCAAATACTTTGAATCATTCCTGGCAATATTCCAAACACAATCATCGCAACAAACATCTTAGTATCAGTTCCGAATAAAACGAAGAAAACGGACAAAGCGCCTGTTGGTGTTATTTTAGACAAGAAAGCCAAAGGCCAATCAAATACAGCCTCAACAACAGGGTAACATCCGATTGCCATTCCTAAAACAAAAGCAGTAATTACCGCAATTGACAAAGAAATGGTCAACCTATAAATAGTTGCTTTCAAATCCCTCAGAAGCCATCTATCGCCTGATCTGTGGTTCGGTGTTAAGACCTGATAAAAAGCTCTTACTAATTGCGAACCAATTCTTGTATGACTTACTCCATTTTCGTCAGAATATTTTTCAATACCAACAACCGTTGGTATGATTCGACTTCCTGGATTTTTATTATATTGATTATATGATATAACAGAATAACTAATAATAAGAACAAAAACAGAGATAATGCTAAGAAACATCTTCTTTCTTTTTGATATTTGTTTTCGCATGTTATTCCTTATGGAAGGCCAGTAAAAATCTTTCGATCTTTACTGACTTTGAGTTTTGTATTTACTTATTTACAACTGGCTCAGAAACAGTATTTTGGTGATACTTGTAAACAGAAGCCATGTATTGAGGGTCAAAGCGAAGATTTGCATTTTGAGCGCCATAAGAAATGGTCACTTTTTCATCAACAATACCAAGAGCAACAGATCTCGGAATGACTCTATCAGACATAATTTGCTTAAGAGTCGTAATGGGAGACCCGCCTATTGACACAGGCTTGTTGCTAAAAAGATCAACGCCAATCGCCGGAGTTCCAAAGAATCTTGTCTGATCGACGACTTTTCTCATATCAGAAAGACCAAGATTCGAAAATTTCTCTCCGATTGCGATAAGCGTATCATCTCTTGTCGAAGGATCGTTTAGGCGTTCATTTATAGCGTAATAAACGTCAGCTAGAGCTCTTGCGAAGTTCTCTCCGCCAGGACGGCGCAAAACGTCTTCGCCAACGACAACCATATCAATGATTTCGAGAGGAATAGATCTCGAATCAGCAAGAACTCTGGTTTTGCCATTTGTCTTGCGAATAGTATCTAAAACATAAGGATTCCAAACCATAATTGAGCGAACATTTTTATCTCCAGTTTGGATCGCAGTAGCGGCAGCGCCAGGATCCATATTAACAAAAGAGATATTGAAATTTTCCGCTCCTTGATTCTGCAAGATGCTAGCGAAAGCATATTCGCTTACGCTTTTTGAGAGTCCATAAACCTTGGTGTTCTTCAAATCATCAATCACAACAACTTCAGAGGGAACGATTAGGGCATCGCCGCCATAGCTAGTTGATGTGGGGATAATAGCAACTGATTTGCGCCCCAAAGATGGAGAAAGAACATCAATATTGGTAATGCAAACAGCATCAGTATCATTCGTGCTGTAAGATTGAATACATGGATCATAATCCATGAATTTCAAAACAATCTTAACGCCCCATCTCTTCTCAATTAGCGATTGCTCTCCGTCATTTTTGCCAATGATGCCAACAGTTTGAGCAACATCAAAAGCTGACCAAGAGGGATATTCGCTCCATGCAAGAGTAAACTTCGGGACTTCTGCCGCAAAAGCCGAAATTCCCAAAAATGCTGAAGCAAAACCAGTAATCAAATTCTTCATAAAAATTTTCCTTTCTAGATTCTGAAAACAAAAACCAATCAGTTCTGATACGAGCTTGTAACAGAAACACTCGCTACGCTGTTCGCATCCCCCATAGGAAGAGATTTCACATCGGTCACAACGTGAGTATTCTGGATTGGCTTTACGCCTACGAGAGATGCGAATTCGTCATTTGCAATAGCCTGAGCAGCAGCAGCCTCAAATTGAGCAACAGATCGAGCAACATCGGTGCCTGCAATTTGACCGCTAACCTTGGCTCCAGCTTCAGCCTCAGCGACCAAATCTCTCATTTGGCTAAGATCGTGATCGCTGGTTCCTCTGCGAGAAAGATCGTTGAGAGTATCGTTGAGTTTTCTTTCTTGAGTAGCGGAAATGATTCGAGCAACAGAATCCGCCTGCTCAGTTTTCAGCTTATCAAAATCTCTCTTAAGAGAAGTAAGGCTTGTCATGTGACCAGCGAGTTTTTCGTCAAGTTCTGCAACTCTAGAAGTGAGATCTGCGACTCTCTTTTTCTTTTCTTCAACAGTTGTAGAATAATCTCTATGAAAATTCTTACACTTGTTGTATTCAATCCAATCCTTGCTGTTTTGCTTAATTTCTTCTTCGCTTCTTCCTTTGGCGATATTCTTAGCCATCTGAATTGCGCCAAATTTCTGATTTTCAAGAACGATTATTTCTTGAGATTCCTTTTTGAGTTTATTGATAGCGGTTTCTTTCTGCATGGTCATTTGACCAACAGCATCAATATACCTAGTAATATCTTCGCCTTTTTGACGAATAACTTCATCGTATTTAGCTCTAATAACATTAGGATCAGAAGAAATCTGTTTGTTTACTTCATCCGTAATGCCAATCAATCGATAAGTAAGAGAACGGAAAAGACGGCCAATTGCTCTAAGCATTCCAAACATTCGAATCTCCTTTACGATGCAACATGAGAATTACCAACCGACAAGGTTTGAAGTAATTGAGAAACCTGAAGATCAACCAATTTTGCTGTTTCTATTCTGTTCATAATATCTAGTCTAGCATTATCTTTGCTTGTTTGAGAATGAGATTTGTTTTGCATATCCATTAGGGTGCTTGATACGCACTCGATATTTTCTTTTACCTCAAGAGAAAGACTTTTGATTTTTGAGCTAAGTATTTTCTTTGTATTTTCGCCGCTTACTTTGCCATTCTTCTGAATAGCTGCTATTGTTTTAAGGTTATCAAAACTTCTTTCTAATAGATCGTAGCAAGAACCAAGAAGATCGGAAGATGAAGAAGAATCCTTGCTTTCTTGCATGAATGTTTTAATTGTTATTCGCAATCCAATAATGTCATCCAAAAGTCCCAAACAGTCTTTAGATAAAATATTCCGAAGATTTTCTATCTCTTCTTGTTTCCTTAAGATATTTTCATCTTCTAAAGCCTTTGAAACTTTTTGCTTGATTTCATCGCTGTAAAAAAACCTTCCATAACCAACAGAAACCCCCAAAAATATCAACATCAAAGAAACTAAAGACAAAATAATTCCAAATGAGTTAAAAGCCAACATACCAAAAATGATTGTTGTTCCAATCATAACTGGAATGAGAGTTATGGGGGATGTAACCACTTCAAGCATAACTCTGTTTTTAATTTCGTTTACGGTTGACATATGTTTATTTAGTATGGAAGTTGACCAACAACAAAGGTTACAGTTTGCGCTTCACTAGAATTACCAGACGGCTGCGAGGCGATGAATTTCATTCTAGCAGATTCTACGCCCAACGTCTCAAGGCATTTAGTGACAGCCTCAGAACGATCTTGGGCAAGTTTTAGTGCCAAACCTGAATCCCCATCGCTTCTTGCGTTACCAACAACCACCAGATAGTAATGGGGGAAAGCGGCAAGTCGATTGGCTAGGTTTGAGAGATCTCTCTTCGCTTGTTCATTTACGGCTGATTTCCCTCTGCCAAAAGTAATTGGCTCTACTTGAAATTCTCCGACAACAACAAGCTTAGACCATTCCTCTTCGGTAAGAGGCTTAAGAGTTTTATATCCTCTCACCGCATCTAGATCTGTATTACCTGTTGCGGATGCAAGAACATTATTCGAAGAAATATCAGGCCTAAATCGAGATGCCTGCATACTTCTAAAAATTCCATCATAATAGAAAAACTTCTCTTTTCCAACAAGATAATTTTCTTCCTGCATGAATCCTGTTTGCACAAGGACTCCAATAACGTTACTGATTATTCTGTCCATATTTGGCAAGCCTCCGCTTTCTTCAGCAGAAACAATGCCAAAATGAGCATAATTCTCAAGCGTGTTCTTAAACAACAATCCTTTTGTTAGATTTTGAGTTTGATGCTTAGATAGAGGCGAGCCTTGCTTTTTTGAATCTTCTAAAATAACGCCAGAAAAACCATCTTGCTGTTTTGATATAGAATGGGAAACTCTAAGATAGGATTCGACAAAAGATCGAACAACATCTGGTTGTTCTTTTAGAAAATTTCTTTCTACAGCAACAACATCCAAAATATACCCATTGAGTTTGCTACTATCAAAAACAACATGAACATTGTCATCATTTAGCGCTTGGGATATATAAGGTTCCCAAAGCGTATAACCTACTTTTTGTGTTTTATCAGCTTTTCTTAATACTCTAAGAACTTCTTCTGCGCTTTCTTTCTCTACGAAATTTTTATTCATATTCGAAAGATTGAAAGAAGCCTTTGCCGTTCTGGCTAAAAACTCGCTAGGAGAATTCGGCGTCAAAACAAAGAAAGAACCAGAGTCATTAAGATCCTGAAGATTTTTTACCGCTTGCTTGTATGCAACAATTGCATCTGCGCCTTTTGTTTCATCAATAACAAGGACTATTGAAGCAGGCATGTCTTTGAATTCAGCGCTCAGTTTTACAAGCGAATCAATCGTAAATACGGCCATCTGCAAAGACTTATTTTGCATCGCCTTGAAACGAGTCTCATAATCAGCTTTATCATCAAGCAAGTTGACTTTTATATCATGAGCGGCAAGTTCTGATTCAAATTGAGAAGATCTCAATATGGCATAACCAGAAAAACTATCAATTCCAAAATTGATTTGTTTCTTGGCCACAACACTTGAAGATCCCGTCTCCGCTATCAATCTTAGTCGCAAGATTGGGCCAAAAACCAATCTATAAGATAGCGCAAGCACGAAAAGTAAAAACATAAAACCACAAGCCGCATAAAGTGTTTTCTTCTTCTCTCTCATGGTATTCATTACAAAACCTCAATAATCAGGTATTAAAAATCTTGAAAAGCAAGAACATAAAAAAACAGAATAAGATAAATCCTCCCAATGCAGGATTTAATCCGTTACTTGTTTGATTGTTTTTGGAATTATTAGATTGAGCAATAGAATTCTGTGAACTTTGTTCAATTTTAGCAAAAAGCTCTTTATTGTTTGTAGTGTTCAGATTAGAAAGCAATTCTTTTGCTTGTTCTTCTGTGAGAGGATTAATTAGATTGAAATCTTTACTATCAATATTGGCATTCCCGGTTTCAGCAAGAACAATTTTATTCAAAGCCTTGAGAAGCGAAGCCGTATCATTTGCCGCTGTATATGAAGAAGACATTTTAGCAAGTTCGTGTTCCTGATTCATCCCGACGCCAATAACATCAATTGATATTCCTCTGCGGATAGTTTCTGGAGCGACTCTCCGCATCAACCCTGAATCAGAGGCTTCTCCATCTGTTACAACAAGAACCTTATACGATCCATATCCAAACTGCTTGTCTCTTTGAGCAAGAAGGATATTTGCTGCCTTCTCCATATATTTGCCCAAAGGAGTTCCGCCGCCTGCGCCAATTTCCCCAATAACCTTAGAAATCTTTTTTTTGTCAACAGGACCAAGTTCATAAATATAATCGGTATATACGGAGCCAAAAACCAGTATCCCAACATTCGTATTACCGTCTACATTTTCAAGAACTTTAGCTAAAGATTCCTTCGCAGTATCTATTTTTATGACTCTTTCGTTTTTAGACAAATATTCGCCCATCGAACCAGATGCATCAAAAACAATCAGTATATTATTTCTAAGATATTCTTCCTGAGCAAAAGCAAGCGAAGAAATCAAGAAAGACAAGAATATAAATGCTAGTTTTTTCATTGTTGTTTTCCTTGTAAATCATAAATTCAAATTAGAAGTCAAAATCGCCAGACTTTGTGGGTTCGGCATCAACTCTAACCAATCTGAATTCAACTCTCATGTTTTGCGCAGCCTCGCCAGCATTCTTCGGCTTAGCAATAAAAGGTTCTCTAATGCCAACGCCGACTGGCTGAATTTGCGATGCATCTAATTGCAAAGTTTTTTCCTTTGCAAAAGAAATGATGGATTTCTTAACTGCTTCTGCTCTTTGGCGAGAAAGGTTTAGTGCCTGCTGTGCAGTTTCACGAGGATTGATGCCATTCGGAGCGCCGTCAAAGCCTCCTTTTTCGATATACTCCAAAACCGACTTAGTATTAGAAAGATCGAATGAGCTTCCTTCAAAAGAATACGAATAGCGACCCGAAGACCCTGACTGTTTCAAAGTCCCCTTTGAAAGGCCTGCCTTTACAACATCAGCAAGAGTCTTTGTTGGATCAGAATGGCCTCGAACGATAATAACAGCATTTCCTGCCTTGCTCAAGATCTCAACAACTCTCTTGAATTCAGGACCATAAACGTCCGTATTGAAAGTATTTTGATTAGGCTCAAACTGAATAGTAAAGCTAACTAGAGTACGATCATCTAAATTGGATCCAGAAGAAAGGTCTTCGATTTCTTTCTGAATTGCTTCTCCTCGGAATCTCTCGCCATGAGAAACGCTAGTATCCTTCAGATATCCAACAAAGTGTTTTGAGTTGTAATCAAAACTAGCCGCAAAGAAACCAGAACGGATGGTTGCGGATCCGCTCGCCAAAGCCAAATCAATGACTTCCTTAGACTTTGCTTCGAATCCAATCGGATTGTTCTCTTCAGTGAAGAAAACGACATTTCCTGGATATCCAACAAAAACAGCATCGGCAAGCAAACCCGCAGCGTCTTCGTCAAGCGTCGGGAGGTTCTGCTTCCCGTAAATATTCTGTGCCATTTGAAGAACGCTGGTATATTCTTTAGAACCCTTCGTGCTATAAGCCTTCTGCATTTCAACAATGTCTTCGCAAGCCTTCATGTAGCCAGCAGCGAATTTGGTAACTAAATCTCTATTTGCATCAAAGAAATCTTTTCTGCAAACATAAACATCGGCAATAGCTCTTGAAAACTCGCTTGTAGAAGCAACAACACGAGCGCCCTTTACGGTTCCCTCAACACCAGAACCAGTATTTTGCAATCCGCCAGTAATTCCCAACATATCAGGGGTTATCACGAATGCCGCATCAACTTTGCTTTGCGACTTGAAAGCACTAACAGGAGAATCGCCAGATCCAGAAATGTCTTTGCACCAAAGGATGTTTACATCGCTGATTGACAGATTAGCAGACTTCAAAACAATATCAAGGAAATCGACATGTGGACCGCGAGATTGAATCGCAATCGTTTTCCCGCGCAAATCAGACAGCGTTTTGATTCCGCTCTTAACTACAAGGTGATCACCCTTGCTCCAAGTAAGCTGAAGAAAAACAACTGGCTTAGTTCTCGGGTCATTGCCAATAACAGAGGAAGCTTGCGCTAGCATACCCATCGTGCATCGCAGAAACGGCGACTTGCCGCTAATGTAATCCTTCACTTGCTGAACGAAATCATCGCCAGCAACAAGATTCATCTGAATACCTTGTTTTGCAAAAATCGAGTTTGGCTGCGTAGACAAGCCGCCATTAGCATAAAACGTAGCTACATCTCCTCCCCAAAAAATATAAGGAACCTGAATAGTTCCAGATCCGACATTTCCTACCTTTACTGATCCAGTAGAAGTAGAAAATGGAGTATCTTGGGCGAATGAACTGAAAGAAAAAAGCAACAGGGAAAAAGCAAAAACGATCAACCTCAAGCTATTCATGTTAATCTCCAATGGTTTTTTCTTGAAAAAACAAGAATCGTCCTACTATTCTAGGCGATCAAGTTTCCACAAAATGGAGCAATAACACGCTATCTAGCTTAAGCGATCAGCCGCTGCTTCCGCCTGTTCAGGTAAAACTTTTTGCATATTTTTTTGAATTAGAACATCTGGAGATTCTGGAGAATAATCTACAAATAGGTTTATTTCGCATTCTTTTGCTTCAGAAACTATTTGTATATCTTCAGGTAAAACTTCATCATAAAGAGGATTGTTGCATTTTTTTTGCTCTTCTATTATTGTTTTATATATTTCGAAAGTGTTCTGATTTCTACCATAACCAAATTGCCTTCTTCTCTGAATTAGATCTCCAGCAAGTCCTTTGTTTTGGCTAGAGTATTTACCAGTTGAAACGTTTAGAGATTTATAGCTAAATATTTTTAGAATATCTCCATAATCTTCTTTATCACCAAATTCCCATAATACAACGTATATTTCTTTTATTGGGAAAAGAACATCATCATTGTTATTTAGTAACTTTGCTCTAATTGCTTTCTTTAATCTATTTATCAATAGATGATCTGAATTTATTTTCTTCATAACATCGGATATGAATTTGGAAACTAGATCAAAATCTTCTTTTGACATATTATCCATAACCCTACATATCGAGTCCTTAACAAAACCAAGCATCGAATTTAATTTTGAATCAAAAGAACACCAAGTATTAGCTGCCCAAACTTCTTTGCCATGCAGTTCGTTGAGAGCTTTTGCAACTTCTGCATTAACAACTCTGGACTTATCCATAACTCCGTTATTTAGTTTGAAATCGCATTCTAACTCTCTCTTTGATGCTTCTTCTATTGCAACAACCAAATCCTCTGCAACTCTATTTACGCATGTTTCATCTAATAGCTTAGCAATATCATGAGTAATGTTATTCATTTTTCTCCCTTTTACTTGATGCATCGCCACGAAAAGCCGCTTTAATAAGATTGGCTTTTCGAACGAATTCTATATCGTTTGCATATCTAGCCAAATAAGCCGCTGCTTGAGTTGAGTCAAATCCCTCTTCTGACAAAAAGGCGGTATAAGTTTCTATCGATGGATAATCTTTGTGGCCAGTTTTATATATCATCAAAATCTCCTTCAAATAAATTTCCTTCAAGATTTGATAACAAGGCTACCATCCTTAATTGCGTTTCCAATAGTTTCTGTAATTCTTCTCCAATATGACTTTCTTATTGATTCATCTTCGACTAAAAAACTCATAGAAAACACTTTATAATCTCCATCTGAATCAACCAAAGTTATATTGAATTTTGGCAAATTAAAAGATGATTCATTAAAGAGTAAGGAAATCAAATTATTATATTTTTTGTGCACTTTTATTACCAACCAAGAAGCGTTTGACTCTTCTGAATATTCTTTACAGAAAGATTCAAAAGAAGGCCATCTAATTCTATAGTTTTCATCTTTATAAAGAAAAGATGATCCATCTTGACAAAGGAGATTTATACCTTCATTCTTAATGGATTTTTCTTCTCTTTTTATGTTATTCCATGTCTTTTTGAGATGATCTTGAGAATACGAATTTCCTGCAAAAAAAGAACAAACTGAACACTCTGTTTTGGAGAGTATATGGGCAATCAATCTTATGTCAACATCTAAAGAATTTATTAGATTATAGTCAAGCAATGCTGAATTCTCTTGAAAATAAATAACATCATTATCTGAAATAAGACGACACGCTTTATCGTAGTCTCTTTTGGGAATTTGAAGGCTAATTGTTTTTTTCATTTTATCTCCTACACACCCTTATCGGAAAAGGATTGATTAGCGATAAATTGAAAAGAATGTAGAATAAAGGAAAAACAATGTATAATTACTTTGATTTACTAAAAATCGCTGAAGACGAATCTTCTCTCGGTATGAAAAGAATATTTGCAGACGAGATACTTGTCAACATTGAAAACCCAGCAGGAACCGAACGCATAGGAATGGATAAAGGTAAGAAAGAATGGCGAATAAAAATGAAATATGATTACGGATTTATCCATTGCGTCAAAGGCGCTGACGGAGAGGGTTTGGATGTATATCTTGGCCCCAACCAAGAAGCAAAAAAAGTATTTGTTATACACCAAAACGATCCATCAACAAAAGAATACGACGAAGATAAGGTTATGCTTGGCTTTGAAAACGGTAAAGAAGCAAAGAAAGCATACTTAGATCATTATAATTCTCTTGATTTTTTTGGATCAATGACAGTTATGGATTTTGATGAATTTTTAAACATTGTAAAAAACGGCAAAAAAGAAAGAGTTAGTTGGAATATAAAAGATAAAAGAAAGAAAAATAAATGAGTTGGTATAAAAAAGCAACATTTAATTTGCCTTATGGAGAATACTGGATTGATGATTCAGGAAGCATTCATTTCGCAGATGGTGATATAGGAGAAAAAGGCCACGCCATACATGTTGTTGAACAAATGCTTAATAACATCAATATTGACTACAATCATTTTTTTCAATTATTAGAATCTGATTATCCTCTAAAAGATGGATCAAAAGATATATATGAATTTTGCAAAAAAAGAGGCCTCAATACTCAAGAAACAACAATGTTAATAAACGGAATAAACGGTAACGATGCAAACGACCTTATTCAATATGCTATGAAAAAATGGAAATGGAAGAGAGTTGTTGGCAATAGAGTCGAAACATGGCAACTAACAAACTATGACTTCGAAATCATACTAAACGGCATAAATAATATTGCAGAAGAAGATGAACACGGAGAAAGCGTTTGGACTATAGAGGTTGCATCTAATAGGAATATATACACAAATGTTCCTCTCAAAGAATTAGAGAACGGAATAAGTTCGCTCGCTAGACATAACAACACAAAAACTGTTTTCCCAATGAATCTCCCAAATTCTTTGGCAAATAGAAAAATAGCAAAACCAATAATGGATTTGCCTGAAGGTTTACATTACTATCAAATAGCACATCAAGGAATTGATGGAATATACTTGTTTGTTGTAAACAATAATAAATTTGAATATGTAAAAATAAAAGAACCAAGAGATACTCACAATAAAAATTGGGCACTAAAAAACATAATGACTTTAGGAAGAATAGATGCGATCAAGAAAATTGCATCTCTTGGAATTAGATCAGCAAAAAATCTCATTCAAGATAATAAAAGAATAGACTTAGAAAGAAAAATTGCTGTAGATGGTATTCATAAAAACTTTGGCAATGATATTAGGATATATGAAACATAAATGAGCTGGTATAAAATAGCAAAACCAATAGAAATGAAACCAAACGGAATGGATTACAATCAAGTAGGACATAACGAAGAGAGCTATCTCTATGTAATAGATAGAGGAAAATTTGTTTTCATAAAAACCGATAAACAAAATAATCAATATCATGAAAATATTCCAGATTGGAAATATATACAATTCAACACGCAAGGAAGAATTGATCTTAAAAACAAAAGCGCTAGCATTTTTCAGCATTCTTTTGAAGAAAATCAAGAATTACTAAGAAAACAAGAAAGAAAGATAGCTATAGATGGTATTCATAAAAATTTTGGTAATGATATAAAGATTTACGAGTTCTAATATGTGGTACAAAGTAGCAAATATAGAAGATAAGATAAAGAAGATTATTAAGAAATATCCTGGCAATGGTATTCGTGCCTGGATACTTAGCAATCCAAAAATTATATTTATTAGTTTTGGAGATTGGGCAGATGATGTTGGGAGAATATTAAAAGAAATAAAGCTAATATCTGGCGGATCTTATAAAATAGAACATGATTTTGAAGTACCAAAACCAGATTCTCGTAAATGGAAAAAAGTATCTCAAACCAATAAAATATATGGAGGATGGATATCTCCAAATGGAGATTTTTTGCCTCTTACAGGAATCTTGGGTCACATAGATATTCTACATCAGCTAAAAATAAAAAACTATAGAGAAGCATTTGATAAAGGATATGTAAGAATTACTATCCAAAACAACGAGCTATTCGTAAATAGCGATAATGTAAAAATGAATGCATCGCAAATAAAAACAATAAACAAAATATCAAGAGAAATAGGGTTGACCTCTTTTGTTTCTGATTATGGAGATGGATACACAACGTTCAATGATCCGAAAAAGTTTCAATCATATTTAAGATCTATCAAGGCTTCATTAAATAATAAAATAGATATATCTTTATTTCAAAAATCTCTAAAAGACAGATTATTATCTATTGTTAGTTTTAGCGAACAATCAAAAGAAGAAAACGCAAAGTTTACATTTGATTGGCATAAAGTTGAATCCATTCTTAGGAAATATAATTTCCCTTGGCAGTATCTAAATCAACTAGAAAAAGATGTAAAAACAAAAAATGAAAATAATCTAATTGAAGCGCAAAGAATAATAAGCAGATGGGTATATAAAGAAAAGTTCAAAACTCCCAATATGGATAACAATTCTATCATGAATGCAAGATTTGAATTGCAGACAGTAATTTCTGATATAAGAAATTTTTGCAATCAGATATATGATACATCAGTTCAGTATAGACCGTACACAAAAAATGATGCGGACAAGGATTTTGAATCTTTGTCTCAGCAAACCATGACAAACATGCAAAAAATATCAGATCATATAAATCAAACAATTTCAAAAATTGAAAATTGGAACGGAAGCAGCATATCTATTATTGCTGATGAAATATACAAAGAAAATGATATAGAAGCGTCTGATAGCGCCATGATTGCTGTTGGAGATAATGGGGAAATGACGCCTTATTTTACCTTATTTGAGATAAAGAACGGGTCTGCCGTAATAGATGATGTATTAGAAGCTGGTGATGAAGATTTCTTCCCGAACAACATGATACAAAGCGACTATTTTAGTCTCATTCAGGAACTAAGAAATCCAGGATCAAACAGCAAAGGCGGGAAATTGCTTACTCTTTATACGGCGAGGCCCGTAAAAGACAGAAGTATATACATGAATGCAACCGAAATACCATCAAATATATTTCTAACCAATAGCTATTCTTCTGCTGTTGGTATAGCTTCTGATTTAGGAGGAAGCAAAGAAGTAAGAGATGTATGGAAGGTTGTAATTGATTCTAAATATCTATTACAAACTCTTGATGGTCCCGAAAAACAATATCAAGCTATCGGTAGTAGCGGCAAAGTTCCAATAAAACGAATAATTTTAGAAAATGCTGGAGAATCCGCTAAAGCCTGATATTGCAATTTCTTCTTTCAGATACTTCATTAAACTTTTTTCGAGTTATTTCACTCAAATTTATATTCATTCTTGCACAAAGAAGATCTAAATAGCAGAGAATATCTGCTGCTTCTTTAGCCATTTCATTTACGTCAATGGAGTCGCCTCTTTTTTGTTTCTTTATAAGATTGCAAAGTTCTCCAACTTCGCCCGCCAATGCGCAGGCCCAGTCAGAAGGACTCCAAGAATTGATATCATGAAAATAAGAATTACAACGAGAAACATTGGCAGTTCTTAGCTCTTGCAAGGATAGATCATTCATTTCCGTCTCGCTTTCTTATTTTTAGCGCTCTTTCAGATCTCATTTCTTCAGCTTTTTGCTGAATGAGAGGCCAATATTCTTCCGCGATTTTACCATCCTTTCGGAAGAAGGCGCAAGCCTTGAAATAGAATTTGTCATGAAATTCATTTTGATTTGATTGATTGTTCATAGTATCAGTTTATCGTATTGATGAAATAAAAAAGGCAGGCTTTCACACCTACCTTTCTCTTACAAAGAGAAACACCATCAAGTAAGACGGGCTTAATTTTTCATCTTTTCAACAAAAGACTTTAGCGACGATTCACCGCCACTCTCATATGCTTGCAAAATTTCACTTCTTAGTTTATTTATTGAGTTCTGATTATTTTTTGCGAAAACGACGAAACAAACACCCGTTACGACAGCGCCCAAAACAAGTCCTAATATAAAAGTTACCATTCTACTATTTCCTCCTTTTGAATTAGGGAAACCAACGCATGCATGCACTATATATTACACAGAAACAGATCCAGATTCCTTCTTAATTTTATTTACAGGTTTATTTGTATTTGTTCTAAGAACATAGCCGCCTTTACCATTGAAATGCTCGGATTCCCATCTCAAAATATGCCCTCTTTCTATTAATCTTTTCCCGTATGGATTAGAACCGCTATGCCTTGTCATTGTTTTAATATTTGTTTCTATTCTAAATCTCCAGTCATTTGCATCTTTCTCAACAACTAGAGATTTTTTTACGGTCTTTATTTTTGTTTTATTCTTGAATCTTTCCCACTTATCAGGATCTCGTTCCTTCATAACATCGGCAACTTTATCGATAAAATCAGATACCAACAATGGAGTATCGTGACTCTCATAAGCAACTCTAAGTATTGCCCAATAACATGATCCAGGTTGAGCCGGAACAATAAAAGATTCATTATCAACCTCAACAAGATCAAGAGAATCTTGATTCTTATTCAAAAAAGAAAAGTTACGATTGCTATTTTTTTCTTCGGACATCACGATCTCCTTTGAGCGCAAGTGAATTCCTTCAATCACAAAGTTTTATAAGATTGCGAAATAAAAAGAAAATCATCATCAAACTGCTTAGGAACCTGTGTATTTTTCATTCTTTCACAACGAATTACATAAGAAGGATGAAAAGTAGCTATAACCCCCTTGACCCCCATCAAGGATAATTGGCTGGCAACTGGAAGCCATTTCCCTCTATTCGTTGTTATACCAAAACTTTTTCCCACAAACTCCAAAGGTGTATTCCCAAGCAATATCAATATTTTTGGCCTAACAATAGATATTTCTTTCATTAACCATAAATCGCAACAGTTAGAAATTATATTTTTATCTTTAGGAAGTTTATTTTGTAACGGACGGCAAGACATCGTATTTGATATCAAAGTTGTGGAGACATTAAAAGTATCCACAACTTGTTTTAGAGATTGTCTCAGTCTTTGCCCTGCTTGTCCAACAAAAGGCCTGTTTTGTTCAATCTCATCGGCTCCAGGTGCTTCGCCGATAATCATGAATGTCGGGCTATTTACGCAGCCTTCGCTTTGAATTACCTGCTGATAATGATTATACTCTCCACATTTTCTGCAAGAATCTTTATCTTGTGCAAAGTCTTTGTATTCTTGGCTAACCTGACGAAAATTCCGTTGTACGGCGTCTATGATTGGAAGCCTCATGTAGCGTGATATCGGCTTGCTCGCCTACTTTTTGGTCGAAAATGCACGTGATTGGGAATAAAATTCATGGAAGAAATCACTTCAGATTCCGGCCAAATCGAAAAATGCAAAATTGAATGCCTTTATTTTGCCCATAAAGGATGGTCTATCGTGCCGTCGAGTTCCAGACGATCATGGATGGAACCAACAAACGGCCATGCATATAAGTGCCTACCGCTAGCGATAGCAAATCAAATGGGCTGGGTTATTCTTTCTCCCACAGATTTTACAGTTGAATGGGATGGGGGAGAAGGATTGGCAGCAACCAAAGTAACAGCAGAAGACGAAAATTTTGCCAAAAATTGTTCATCTCATTTTGGTCATGGTATTGTTACTTTTATATTACCTTATCTTTTCAAAACAAATAACAATATAGCGCTCATGATTAGAGGGGCAACAAACTTCTGGATTGATGGAGCGCAAGCCCTTGATGGACTTGTGGAAACATATTGGTCAAATTATAGTTTTACTATGAATTGGAAAATTCTGCAAAAGAATAAGCCTGTTCTCTTCAAGAAAGGCGATCCTATTTGCATGATTATACCATATCCAATAAGATTGCTTGAAAACATGGATGTTGTGTATAAATCCATAACAACCGAACCAGAAATAAATGAGGCGCATTCCAAGTGGGGAGCATATCGCAGAGCATTCAATGCAGACCCCAACAGAGGAGACAAGTGGCAGAAAGATTACTTTATTGGCAAGAAATGCCCCTTCTCTCCTAAAACAGAAGAAAACACTGCTAACCCTCATATAACAAAGCTAAATCTAAAAAGATTCGATGAATTTAGGCAATGAAAAAGGGCTACGCTTATAACCCGCTAAACCCCACTCACCCATGTCTTGATTTTGTTGGGAAAATATCTCCTTCCTGCGAAAATGAAACATGCTGTTCATGTGTCCTTATAAACAAATCAACAATACTAACAGCATGGCATTGCTTGTCTTCTCCTTGCGGAAATTTTTGCGTTCAATTTCCCAAAAGCAAACCTAACTATCTTGTAAATTTTAGAAGAATAGAAGAAACAGATATAGCAATAGCATTCTTGGCGGAAGATATTAAAATTCATCCAATAAGCATTTCAAAAAATGACATCAAAATAGATGAATTTACAATTTTAGCTGGCTACGGAATAAACGAAGATAAATTTGATTTGAGATTTGGTTTTGCTAAGGTTACAAAAATATTCGATGACAAAATGCTTTGCGATGATCAACACGGTCTATCGCCTATTGCGACACTAGGAGATAGCGGTGGGCCGGTTCTGGTAAAAAATAATAATTCTCTTTCGGTTGTTGGGATAATATCAAAATCGTATAACGATAGCCATAGATTGCCTTTGTTTTATTCGCATATACAAGATTATTGCAATCAACAGTCAGAGCAAGAAAACAAATGCGATTTCTTTGATATAGAAAACAAAAGAAGATTGTTGTTTGATACAGGATTTTTGAATCCTCAAAACGAAGATTGGATTGATATAGATAATTGGATATTATCTAGAAAGAACATGGAGAAATAAACTAATGTCTTCTAAAAAAACAACCTGGCACTCAGAAGAGCCAACCATCCCTATGTTAGATACATGGATAAAAAACGAATACAATGTTCTGCTAAAAGGAAGGCATGGTGTAGGTAAAACATCGCTTGTCTTGGCGGCATTCAAAAATCAAGGTTGGGAGATAAATAAAGATTTTGTTTACTTTAATGCTCCAACTATGGACCCCTACACTGATATATGCGGTGTTCCATATGTAGTAACTGACGAAAAAGGTAATAAATCATTAGAAATCATAAAGCCATCTAATATAAAAAACCTTAGCTTGCAAGCCATATTTATTGATGAAATAAATAGATCTCACAAGAAGATCAGAAATGCTTTGATGGAGCTTATTCAGTTTAGATCTATAAATGGAATATCTTTTCCTAATCTAAAAATTGTTTGGGCAGCAATAAATCCAGAAGAAGATGATGATTTATCATTTGATGTTGAGAAGCTTGATCCGGCGCAAGAAGATAAGTTTCATATTCATTTAGAAGTACCATATAAACCAAACTTATCTTATTTCGCAAAAAAATATAACGATCCAGATTTAGCAAAATCAGTTTGCGATTGGTGGCATAATCAGCCAGAATTAGTAAAACTTAGCGTTTCTCCAAGAAGGCTGGAATACGCAATTGATATATACAAGAAAACAGGAAATCTAAAATATGCTCTTCCTGTCGAAGCATCATTATCCTCTCTAAAAGAATCAATAGATTCATATAATCCTGTAAAAACTTTACTTTCAATGTTGGATAAAAATGATAAAGAGTCTCAAAAGAATCTTCGCAAATGGCTTGCTATAGATAATAATCTACATGGAATTGAAAAATTTATATGCGAAAATAAAGAAATAATGCAAAAAGTTTTACATTTCATTTCTGATGAAAGACTGATATCATTTATATCAAAACACAAAGAGGTTCAAGAAGAAATAAAAACAAATCCTGAAAAGTATTACAAAGTAATAAACGATCTAGCAGAAAATTCTACAAACAAATATCTAAAGAAAACATGCAGCATTCTTGTAAAAAGAATGAATCCAAATTATAGTCCAATAGAAGAAATAAAAACAAATACTCCTTCAAAAAAGAATCTAAATATCTCTACAAGAAAAGTAAAACAAATAAAATCAAATTATCAAATTGTTAAAGAATACTCGAATTGTCCATTTGAAAAACAAAAACCCAACGAAGAAATAAAAGAAAATATTTATCACTACATAAAAGCATCAAGCAATGAACAAATTGATTCATCAATTTGTAAAATAAAAGAAATACTAAATTCAGATCTCAATCAAAAAGAGATCAATATACTTATAAAGGTGTTAAATGAATATGCTTATACAATGAGCATTCAAAATGAAATTGCAAATGAATTTAATACAGACCCATTTATTAAAAACAAAGAAGCAATAAATTTTTTGGTATATAATTGGGGAAGATTCAATGATTTCAATTTTGAAAAATTCTTCAATACAGCTCCTTTCCTTGTAACGAAAGTTCTTTGTCATTATGCAGATCAAAATATCTCATATTTGGGCGTACAAAAAGTAAAAAATGATATTTTCCATAACGAACCAGACACGTTGGCTTTTCAGAAAGAAAGCAATGACATTGAGGATATATTGAGTGAATAATTTTGAAAAAGATTTCAAATCTATTGCCAAGGGGCTAGAAAAATTTCATTCCATATTTAAACAAATATGGGAAATCGGAGTTCCAGAATTCTCTGAATCCATAGAAAGAGCCGCAATAGCTTTTAATAAAAAAGGTAAAGAAATAAAATTCCTTTTTAATCCAAAATTCTGGAATGAAATAGATGACTATACAAAAGAGTTTGTAATATGCCATGAGTGCTTGCATGTTATTCTAAATCATGGAGTAAGAGCAAAAAACATTATAGGAAATAAAATTCAAGAACAGATAACAAATATAGCGCAAGACATAGTTATAAATCACATGTTAATAGATAATTTCAACTTTGATAGACATTCAATATGTCTTTCAAAAGATCTCTGTTGGATTGATACGATTTTTAAAGAAAATCACACAAACATAGAAAGAGATAGATCTTTTGAATATTATTATGGTTTACTAAAAAAAGATGAAAATCTTTACTCTAGGAATACTTTATATATCATACTTGATGATCACTCTTTATTAGGTGATTTTTCTGAAGATTCTATTTCTTTTGAAGAGTTCCTAAATGAAACTGATAAAAACGATTTTGTAGAAAAAGTAAAAAAATTTGAAGAATCAAAAATATCAAAAAAAACAAATAGAGAAGGCTATATTCATAATGTAACAAACATAAAAACAAATAGAAAAAGAAAATGGGAATCAGTTATAAAAAATTGGGCTTTAAAACAATCTAAAGATTTTGAAGAAAATGAGAAATGGGGATTTACCAACAGAAGATACATGAGTATCAAAACAAACGCTGTTATTCCTGGAGAATTTGAAGAACAAAAGAAACAAAAATCTAAAATAGATGTATTTTTCTTTATTGATACATCGGGTTCTTGTATTGATCTAAAAGATAGATTTTTCTCTGTAGCAAAAAGCCTGCCAAAAGATCTTTTTGTTACAAAATTTTACTCTTTTGATGATAAAGTCTATAAAGTAGATATAAATAGCAATGAACTTAGAGGAGGATTTGGAACCAGTTTTCGTATTATTGAAGAAGAAATTCAAAAATACTTAACTAATAATCCAGATAAAAAATATCCTAATGCAGTTTTTATAATAACAGACGGATATGGCGATGCTGTTTATCCGCAAAAACCAAAAAACTGGCATTGGTTTCTTACTGAGTTTGGTTCAAAAAACCTTTTACCAAAAGAAAGTAAGATTTTTCAACTAAAAGACTTTGAATAAAATGCAAGGATTTTTTACTCGTTAAATGAATATATTGTATTGTTTCACTTAGCGAGGTTTCAATAATGGCAGCAAACGAAAAATTTATACAAAGTATAATAGAACTCCTTGACAATATGGTTGAGAATCAAACAAGAGGATCTTCTTTATTAACTGAAATAAAAAACGCCAACTCAGACATAAAATCTGAAATTTCAGAAATTCTAAGGCAAATTAGAGAAAGATTGCCGGAAGAAATAGAAAATCATTTTGAAGATTATAACAAAAAGACAGAAAATGTATTCTCTCATGTAGAATCTGCTCAAAGTAGGCTTGAAGAGCAAGTTTATCAATTTGAAAAATCAAGATCAGAAATAGAAGTTTTAATAAAAAATACAATAGCTCAAAGTCTTATTCATAAAGCTAGCATAGAAAAAATAGAAGCAGCCATAAAACTCCAAGAAGAAGAAAGACAAGAAAATCTCAAAGTTGTTAAAGAAGTTTATTCTTTTATGCTTAGCTTAAAAAGCAAAAAAGCTTGGTTTGGATTCATTACTGCCGCGATAATCGGTTTAGCCGGAATTGCATCTTCAGTAGGTACTGCTGCTGAAGCAATAATTAAACATCTTTATCCTCCAAAAACAGTTAATAGCCAGATTACTAATCCGGTTAAACCATAAATAATTTAAGGAGATAAAAATGACTTCAATAGAAAAAGACATTTGCAAAGACCTTCTCGAAATGCAAACCACACTTCTACTTATTGACAATCCAGAAAAACCAATAAGCAAAAAGTTAGAAAAATCTCTTTCAAAAAATAACATCAATAACATAAAATATCATGATATAAAAGAAGAAGATATAGAATTTGGTGATATCTATATTCTCAATTTGAAAGATATTAAAAAAATAAACGAAATCATAAATAAGATATTTATAAAAAACTCTAAAGCTGCATTATTTATAATAAATAAAAACAAGATATCATTAAATAACGAAGAAGCAAAAAGTTTTATAAATTATGACAATAATAAGTTTTCAAAAATAATGAAATATATCAAAAATATTGAAAAAACAAAAAATAAACTAGCAAGCATGTTAATAAAAATAGAAGAAGCTAATAAAAGTCTTGTATAAAAATCGGATTATGTATGACTATAGATCCTGACCTATATTTGAATCTATCTAACAGCTATGGAGCGGCATTTAGAGCGATAAAAAATGCCGCTTTATACATTGATGAAATAAATCTAATCATAATACAAATGTCAAATGTAGAAGCTAAACTTGATCTTATGAGAAATATAAAAAATAACAATTTGAATATAAAGCAATCAAATCAATCGGAAAATTTGCTTCCTGCTGTTCGTAATCTTAATGAAAGAGCGATAATGCTATCTGGATATGATAATATAAATGATTATCTTCTCTACAACAATATTCTTGTTTCTCAAGAATGGGCAGACCTTTGTTCTCAAACTGGTGTAGAAATAAATTCATCAAACATAGTAACTGAATGAAAAAATCTATTTGCACAATAGTAAGCATTGAGTATTCTAAGTATTTGTATTGGCAATCAGAGGTTTTATGGAATTCATTTAAAGAATCAAAACAAGATGGTGATTTTATTTGTCTAATAGCGACAAATAATAAAGAAAGAATTCACAAAATAACTTCTCCATATTATCTTACAAAAAACTACAAAAATATAAATAATGATAAGTATTGTGCTTACAATAAACCAGCATCAATAATCGAGTTTATAGAATCAAGAAAAATCACAAGCGAAAATGTGCTTATAATAGATCCTGATTGTTTTTTTGTTTCTCCTGTTCAAGATCGTGTTGAAAAAGGAGAGATAATAAGCAACTACTACAACTATTTAGATATTGATGTAAAAACAGGATGGAATAAAACAGAAGAGCTTATAAAAAGACATTTACCAATAAATTGTCAAAACAAATACAAGCCATGCGGCATACCAAATATTGTTCATACTTCTAATTTAGAAGAACTTTGCAAATTATGGCTAAAATATACAATAGATATAAGATCGGATGAAAATAGCAAAATAATGGCTGATTGGATAGCAGAAATGTATGGATATAATTTTGCTGTTGCTCATTTGGGTTTTTCTCACAAAATAAAAAACACAAGCAATCGATCTTTTGAATCAAATATTGACAAACCAATAGTTCATTACACAGATATAATAACAAATTTTGAGATGAATTTTTCATGGAGCAAAAGGAATTATATTCCTTGGTCTTTTCCTGGAAAAGCTCCGCCAAGATCAAATAAAATGCTAATAGAAATGCTAAAACAAATAGAAAATGTTGCTAAAAAGTATAGTTTTGAAATTATTGGAGACGATTTTGATCAATCTGATAACAGCAATTTCTTGAATGTAAATGCTATACAAAACGCTCGCCCTGCTCATCCTTAATAAGGAGTGATTTTCCTCCATAAGAATTACTGAAATAACGTATTATTTCGATCTTACCGTCATGAACTTTTCTATGACAATTAGAGCATATGCAAGTGCTATTTAATTTCGTGTATTTGCCGCCCTCTGATCCTGGCAATATCCGATGTACATCTAAGACGGATTTATCTTCTAATCCACAGATTCTGCATTTGCCTACAGAGGCTTTATAAGCCTTCTTATTTATAATCGGATCATTTTTGATTCTTTTAGGCATTCCAAATACTATCGTCAAAAAGAAAGGAAAAAATGAAAACAGAATTTAGAATTTTTCTTGATATGGATGGTGTTATTTATAACTGGATGGAAAGCGGCTGCAAACTATTCAATGTAAATACAGATGATCAAGATACTAGAAAAATATTCAAAAAGTATCATGATGGTCTTGAAGTTATAATAGATAAACAAAAAGTTTTTCAAACTGTCGAAGAAGCAGGAAGCTCGTTTTGGGAAAATCTCAATCTTTATCCTTGGTCAAAAAAACTTTATAGTTCTTTATGCGATATAGCTCCAGTGACTATACTTACATCTCCAGGAATGTGGAGTCACGCTTATGCAGGTAAAATAGCCGCGCTAAAAAGAGATTTTAATATAAATCACCTTATTCTGGCAAAAAATAAATATCTAGTAGCATCTCCAAACACATTACTCATTGATGACAAAAAGAAAAATATAAAAGAGTTTAGAGATGCATCTGGCTGGGGGTGGGTTTGGCCAAATTCTTTTTGTATTGAAGATAAAGAAATTGATATAGATTCATGTATTAGTGAATGTCTTGTTTATGCAGAAAAAGTTAAATACAAAGTAAATAACAGAGACATAAACAGTCTTATGGATATTTGTTCTCACGATAATGACAGACATATTGATCTAAGCGAGTAATAAAACATGAGCGGAAAATTAGCAAAATCTATTGTTTATTTATCAGGCCCAATCGATAATGCCAAAGACTTTGGAAAGGGCTGGAGAGAAAATTTCATCGATAACACAAAACATCTAAATATGTCTATTATAAACCCTTGCAATAAGCCAGCTTCATGCGTGCATGAAGTTACAGGCGATGTAAGAACTGTTTCCAAAATAAGAGAATCAGAAAATTGGAAAGAAATGCAGGATTTTGTAAAACAATTCAGAAGAGAAGATTTGCGATTTACTGATGTGTCTGATTTTCTTGTAGCGTATATAGACGCAGATATACCATCTTGGGGGACTCCAGACGAAATATACACAGCAGAGAGACAAAAAAAACCTATACTTGCAATAGTTAATGGAGGAATCAAAAGATTACCAACATGGCTTTTTGGTGTTTTTAGAATAGATGAAATATTTTCTACTGTAGAAGAATGCATTAATCACCTAAACAAAATAGATTCTGGAGAAATAAAAATGGATAGAAGATGGGTTTTGTTTAGACAACAAATGAAAGACCAAATATGATTAAAAAAATCAAAGAGTTAATAAAATATATAATCAATATTTTTAGTTTCAATAAAAAACAACCAATGATAAAAAGATTTAATTCAATAGAAATAAAAGTCATAAATAATGACAAAAATATAGATACTTAACAAAGGTTTTGTTGTTACTTTTATTAAAACAATGGATAACATCCATGTCTTAATAAGGGGAACAAAATGCCAAAGAAAATATTTAACGCTCTTGGATATAGAGCAGGATCTGGAATGCCAGAAGACGCAGGTTTGGGATGCGAACTTATGCAAACCTGCAACAGAGGTTTCTATGCTACTGACAGTACAGGAAAATTTCTCTGGAACAAGCAGCCAGATTGGGATACCTATGTTGAAGATACTCTTAGCAAAATAGATCCAAATAAATCTGTATATTTCGACCTTGAACAATGGCTCTGTAATGCAACTGATCCTGCTGAAATATTACAACAAAAATTGTACTCAGCAATACTTCTTAATAGATTCAAAAGAAAATATCCAACTTTTTCAAAAACAGTTGGATGCTATGGATATCCTTCTGAAGATATGAATCCAATGAATCCGGCTTCAGCAACTGAAGCATGGAAAGCTAAAGTAGCAACCATCATGAATGGCGGCGAAATTAGCAATTATCTCAACAGCGGTATAAACGCTATATTCCCTTCATTTTATCCAGGCGAGTTCACTGGAACAGACAAAATCACAGATAGCTTAAGCTGGCAGTTCAAATTTAATCAAATCGTACTAGATACAGTTAAGGCAAATAATAAAAATAACTATCCTATATATGGATTTTTTAGCCCAAGAATAAGACTAAGAAAAGACGGTCTATATTATCTTATTGATTACAAAATGACATACGCTCATGTTAACTGGATTCTAACAAATTGTGATGGTATTGTATTGTGGGATTGGGATGGATATGGAGACCCAGCAAAATCAGTAAAAGTATTAACATGGGACGTTGCAATAACAATGCCTTGGTATCAAGCAATCAAGGATTGCATATCTGTTTTTAATGGATCACCAAACGTAAATGGTATGATTAATAATTTGGCTACAAAATTTCCTGATACATATTCGGCAATATAAGAGTTAATTTATGGCTAAACGCTTTTTTGATGCAATGGGTTACAGACCTCCTACAGATCCTACATTTAAGGATTATGATCCATTTTTAGACAGGACTAGCCCTATTGACACTAGCAATAGTCGCTATGTTGGATCTCATTCAGGATATAAGGGGAAACCCTCTCCTGAATCTTTGGGATTAGAAGAATTACAAACCTGCAATAACGGGTTTTACGCAAAAGACGAAAACAATGCTAATCTATATAATAGACAACCAGATTGGAATGAAGTAAAAAGAATTCTTGTTCAAAACCTAAATCTTAGAAAATCACTTTATTTTGATTTAGAATATTGGATGATTGTTGATTACCATCCCAAATACTACGAATATCTAAACGACAAAGCATTTGCTGCCACTTTGGTTACTATTTATTCTGAAATACTTAGAGAAAATTCAATTACAAGCGGCAATATGGTTAGAGGAATATATGGAATCCCTCATGGAAATATTAATCCACTAAATCCTCAAACAGCTCTTAATGCATGGGCAAATATTGTTTTTAATCAAATGAACGGTGGAGAAATAAGTGATTTATTAATGCAAAATATAAATTGCATTTTCCCATCATTTTATCCATATGATTATGGAAATGGTGACATAAACAAAACCATACAAATTCAAAAACAATATAATCAACTAATTATTGATGTGACAAGATCTAATAACATCTACAACTACCCTATTTATGGTTTTTTTACTCCAAGACTTATAAAACCAAACGGCACAAGACCATTTCTTGATTACAATACAGCATACAGTCTTGCCGATTGGATTCTAACAAATTGCGACGGCATTGTGTTGTGGGATTGGGATGGATACGGATATGGAGAGAAAGCATACGGAACGGAAATTGCTTTATGGGATAATAATGCTCCTTGGTTTCTAGCAATAAAAAGCCTTCAGGGTAAATACAATATCACTCCAACCTATCAAACAATAAATGCGCAGCATCCTAATTCGGGAATACGTTTTAGATGATTGCGTGTTTTGTTTGAAAATTATAGAATTTATTTCGATATTTTTACTTATAGTTACGGGAGTAAAAATGTCAAAAATCAGAAGAATAAATCTTTATGGCGGTCCTGGAAGCGGCAAAAGCACCACGGCTGCAAAAATTTTTGCGGTTCTAAAAGAACTTTCTGTAATAAATAACTTTGATGTCGAACTATGCACGGAATATGTCAAATCTTGGGCTTGGGAAAAAAGAATGCCTCAGGGATTTGATCAGTTTTTGATATGCGCTCAACAGGTAAGAAAAGAAGAAATACCGCTTCGAAATAACGTAGAATTTGTAGTTACTGATTCGCCAATACTTCTTTCCTGTTGTTATGCAAAACAGCAGGGTCACGCATATGCCGAACACTTATTTGAAATAACAAAAAGATTTGAAGAAAAATACGCTGGGCTTCATATTTTTCTTGTCCGAGGAAATAAACCGTATGTTCAAAAAGGCCGCTATCAAAATGAGCAATCCGCTATAGAAATGGACGAATTTATTCTAAAACAGATCTCTCCTCATATCCCCCATCTTCACATGATACCATACAATGATTTCCCATCTATCATGACAACAATATACAAAGAAGCTGGAATAAAAATTGCATAATCTTTATCAAAAAGACTGCCTCTCTACTCTTAGAGATATAGAAACCAATAGCGTTGGTTTGGTTTTAACATCTCCTCCATATAATATTGGAAAACAATACGAAAAAGACAAACTGCTTTCTTTTGAAGATTATATAGATTGGCAATCATTAGTGATAAAAGAATGTGCAAGAATATGTTCAGATAATGGAAGCATTTGCTGGCAAGTTGGTAACTATATAAATAAAGAAGGGGATATTTATCCTCTTGATTGCGCTTTATTTCCATGCTTCATAAAACATGGTTTAAAACCAAGAAATAGAATTGTATGGACTTTCGATCATGGATTACATTGCAAAAACAGATTTTCAGGAAGACATGAAACCATATTGTGGTTTTCTAAAACTTCTTCTTACATTTTTAATCTAGATCCAGTACGAATTCCACAAAAATACAAATCTAAAAAACACTATAAAGGACCAAAAAAGGGGCAACTCAGCTGCAACCCTCTAGGCAAGAATCCATCTGATGTTTGGCCTATTCCTAACGTAAAAAATAATCATCCAGAAAAAACAAAACATGAATGTCAATACCCTTACGAATTAGCTGCTCGTTTGGTGTTATCTTTGACAAATGAAGATGAAATGGTCGTTGATCCTTTTATGGGTAGCGGAACAACCGGGGTTGCGGCCATCATGCATAACAGAAAATTTATAGGCTGCGATTTAGATAGTTTGGCTATCGAAATAGCCAAAGAACGATTAGAAAAAGCAGAAAATGGCGAAATCTTACTAAGAACAGGATTTTATTCAGACGAGGACGTGCAAAATGCAAACAACACAAAACATTCTTGAAATAAGAAAAATAAATGAACAAGAAATCAGAAACAACCCAAGTCTAAATAAAACAAAAAGATACAAAAAAATTGCAAATATTTTTGGTATTTGCGAGTGGTCTGCTAGATGGATATGTCAGGGGAAATCATATCCTAAAATTGGAGGCTTTATTGAAAAAGCCGAAAAGTTTCAAAATAATAGAAGAATAGCTCCTTCAGTAGAAAGTATAAAACAGAAGTTTTCTTCTGGTTATTCTGCTCACTATATAGCAAATCTATATGGAGTTAGTACAAATACAATAAAAAGAATAATAAATGGACAAACATTCTCAACAAATGCAGAATCTACCGAAATTACAAATATTATCAATAACTGCACTCCAATACAATATCTACTTGTAAGAGCAACTCATCAGTCTGGAAAAAACCTAAAAGAAATATCATCGATGTATAATTTAGAAGTAAGTCAGATAGAAAATATTCTAAACTTCCAAAACACATGAAAAATAAAACTGATAAAATTCTAAACAAATCTGTCCAAATACATAAAATGTTTTCTCATTCTTCTCTTTCTAACAAGAGCGTAAAAGAAAAAATAAAAGAAGCATCTGGTTTTGATACCGAAAGCCATATTGATAAAAATCAATCAAGGATAAGTTGGGACTCATATTTTATGAGTCTTGCGTTTCTTGTGGCGATGAGATCTCCTGACGCTCAAACAAAACATGGATGCGTTATTGTTGACGAAACCAACAGAATAATTTCTACTGGTTATAATGGATTTCTGCCGTCTTCTATAGACGATAGAATGCCAAACATTAGACCTAAAAAATATAATCATATTGTTCATTCGGAAATTAATGCAATTATTTCAGCAAAGCAAGATATCAGTAAATGCAAAATGTATGTTACTGGATTACCATGCAATGAATGCATGAAAGCAATAAGCTCATCAGGTATTAAAAAGATAATTATCGGAGATAGACCTCACGTTTTTGCTGAAGATCATCTTGAAATAATGTCTTTTACATGCGCTTCTCAGAATATTGAAATAGTGAAATTTTCTGGTACAATTGCTCACCTTGAAGGCAGAAAAATCTAAACAACAATTCATTACCTGAAGGGTTGCGAGTGAATTCGGATGATGCTAAAATAGCCACATCTTCGTTCTCTCGTTGATTTATTCTTTTCGTTATGAGCAATCCTTCAAAACCAATCAATACAGTTATTAATTCGCTTAGAGAATTGGTCAAGCCAAGCGAGCATCTGATTATAGCCTGCTCTGGCGGATCAGACTCTATGGCTTTACTCTTTTGCGCAAAGCGATCAGGCATCAACTTCTCTGTATGTCATGTTATTCATGATATGCGTCCAAAATCCGAAACAGAAAAAGATACGCTTTGCGTAAAAGAGTTTTGCGATATCAATCAAATTCATCTTGAAATTAGAGAAGCAAACGCAAAAAACGAATCAGGTAATAAAGAAGAAATTTATCGCAAAATCCGAGAAGATCATTTCTTGAGCTTATCAACGCATTTACTAAAAACTTTTACTGGAGTATGTATCGCAACAGGTCATCATGCAGATGACCAACTCGAAACTATTTTAATGAAGATTTTTAGAGGATCAGGAGTAAAAGGACTTTCTGGGATTGCAAGAACAAAAAATATTCTTTCAAACAAAATTAGATATGTAAGGCCAATGCTGGAAATTTCTAAAAATGATATTATTGAAATTTGCGATAAGAATGGTATTCAATACGCAATAGATTCAACAAATCTAGATAATTATAATAGCAGAAATTTTCTGCGTAACAAAATTATTCCAGAAATTAAGATTCGCTTTCCTCATTGCGCTATTCATTCAAATAGTGTTGCAAAATCAGCAGAAAGCGCTAATTTTTTAGTTGAAAAAGAAACAAATACTCTTTTAGAAGAAAGATTTACAACTTTTTCTTCAGAAGAAAACTTTAGCGTAAAAACAAAAATTGAAGCTCTCGTTTTGAGCGAAGACGTTGTTATTCATTCATGGCTTATGAAAATTATTTGCAAGTCTCCGTTTAATGTCTCAAGAGACAAAGTAAATAGAAAAATGATTGAAGATTTCATTTCAGGTGTAAAAAACAAGAAACATAAAACTTATAGATTTGGATCAAACGTTGCTGTATCTCTTAGTAGAGATTACGCAAAAGTTTTTATTCAAAATTAGTTTCTTGCTGATCTAAATCAGTAATTTCATTCTGATTGTTCATATTATTTTTACTATTCATTTCTTGAAAAGAGTCTGATGCTCTTGATTGCAAATCTCTAACAAGATTTTGTTGAGTTGGGGTTAGATTCCCTCCCTGCTCAAGAGCCACATTATTAGCAGCTCGCTGAATAGCTTCATTAAGACCTGAATTCAGAGTGTCAAAGCCAACATATTGATTTGATATTTCTTCATTTATTTTTACAATATCATAGCTATTGCGAGAATTACGCAACCATGCAGTAATAATATAAGTCAAATTATTCATATTTGCTTTTTTATACCACATCATCTTTTTTCTTTCTATATCCCATTTTAAGTAATATTTTGCATATATCCCTAGAAACCTGATCAACCCATTCTTCGTCTTTGGACCAATCTGAGGCGTGCAGGCACTCATGAATTATAGTGCCAAGCTCATCTTCTTCATTAAGACCTTTTTGTATTTTTATGGTTTTATTTTTTTCTTCTGGATGATCACAAATGCCATAATTATTCGCTAAATTGTTAACGAACTTTAGATTCCATTTTTTACCAAGAATGCTAATCTTCATAACACACATATTCAATGTATACTATTTATCGCCCTCTTGATTTTAATCATCTTTAACTCTCTTTAACCAATTAGCAAAGTTTGGATTAGTAATTATATCTTTTTCTGTGGAATTTTTTGAAACAGCATTTTTGTGTATCCCACATATAAGATTTTTTGCAGATTCTTCATCAAATCTTAAATCAAGAATATATTGCAACATTGATGGATTTCTATCACATTCCAAAGTCGCTCCTGTTCCGCTATGGAAACCGCTCATGCAAGTAGCACATGGGATTCCCATTGCCATTGCTTTATATATTACTGAACTAAAATTTGTGATAACTGCTCTAGACATTTTTAATGAAGAAAATAAATTATTGTTTGAATCTATTTCCCAGTTATTTCTTTGACAAAAAACTTTATAACTATTCATTTTTTCTTCTGTTAGATAGTTTGGATGCGGTCTTATGAAGACTTTTATATTTTTAGGCAAAAAACGTTCACATTTCATCAATAAATTGATGTCATCTTCAGTTCTGGACTGAAGAGCAATCAAAAAATACCCATTCTTCTCATAACCGCTTCCAATAGGCCATCCAATACTTCGCAAATAATCAAAAACATTTTTTTTATAATCTTCATCATATCTTTTTTTGTTATCTCCATAAATCACTATATTTGATAATGCACCATATCCATTACAATCTAAATAAAAATAATCAGAAGTATTAAGGATGCCGTTCTCCAAATACAAAAAATTCTTGCTTTTTAGTTGGTATTCGCTAAAATGATAGCAAACCCAAGATATAATGTTAGAAGATTCATTAATTCTATCTATATGAAATTTTGATACAGTATTATCTCTGGGGAAAAAATGAGTTTTTAAAGATATATCAAATTCTGCGCATAATTTGTGCATGTTTAAAAACAATGGACAATTAAATATATGCTTCCAAACTATGAGTGATGCTTTTTTAGTCATTGTACGGTAATTTTATTACTATGAGAAACAAGCAGGTTTTTCATACATCTTATTGAATAGTTATTATTTTTTAATGCAGTAGAAATGTCTTCGATTGATTGAATTGAATTTTCTGATTTCAAATCAAAAATATCATGCAAAGATTCTTTTGATAATACATACAAACCTCCTGTAAGACTAGATACATGAGGAAAATCTATAGTGTCTTTTTCTTCTATAAGAATAGATTTTTTTCCACACATAACTGATGCATTATCTTTGTATTCATTTCCAAGAGAACAAAAAACAGAATCTGGATACTCAAGATAAGAAGCTATTGATTTTTCTATATATAGTTTAGGAGTTTTAATATGACCGTCTAAAACTATAATTAGGTCTCCTCTTGATCTTTTGAAAGCAATTTTTAATGATTCTGCATAAGAATTTCCGCCAGGACATATTGATACATTTTCAAGCCTTGATATAAGACCTTTATCTAAAGGAGACAAATTATATTCTGATACAATAACTTCATCAGGAACTAACTTCCTTGGAATAATTGATCTTAGAACAGTATCATATGAATTCTGATCTTTAGTCGGTATTACAAGAACAGTTATTTTGGGTATTTTTACATCTTTTTTTATTCCTGCTTTTTCTGCATCTGAATAATAATTATTTAATATTCTTCTTGTTATTCTGCCATGAAGATCTCCTATTTTGCCCTTTTCATAACCAACATGAGAGTGTCTTGAAACAGATATGTTATATCCATTTACTAATAATCTTGGTGTTATTTTCATCTTTTTAGACAAAACATAAGGAATATATTCATCCAAAGTATATCTAGGAGTAAAAAATCTTCCTGAAAACATCGGACCTTCTTTTTCAGATATAGACTGTATTATATCCCAAACACTCGTATCATTTGATTTAATAATAGAAATAATTAATCTTGAATATTCTTTAAAGAAATCGATATTTGATCCGCCAAGAATTCCTGATTGATATATTTTAAACTTATTACTTATAATGCCTTCTTTCCAATATTCAGGAACGTTTTTGCAATCTAAAAACAATTCGGGTCTATGGCAAGGAGACATCCCTTTTGGATCATCAAGATTTATAAAAGATTCCTTCAAAAACATAACTCCATTATAAAATGTTTCTGAAGGAATAGATTCATACAAATAAGCATCATAATCTAAATGAATAAAAGGCTTATCTTGTTTTCCTATGGCATAATTTTTGCCAAGAGTTGTAAATCTAGCATCCATGTCTTTTAATTCATTCAAACTAAGATCGATTTCTGAAAAAGATAATCCGTAATCTTTGACAAGAAGATCATAACCTGCATCGTCTGTATATAGCTTTGGCTTGCTATAAGTTTTTGTAGCAGCAGCTACAGATAAAGCCCAAGACATTCTCCATGTCTTTTCGTTTATCCATTTATTATGCAAGTTTTGCAAATAAGGATCAGACCAAAATGACATAATAATATTCACGTTTATCCTTTATATTTCATCAGTTCCAGTGCCGGTTTGATTCAAACCAAATCCTCCTATTATATCGCCTAAAAACGCATAAGAAAGCTCTACTTGAGGAGGTAGTTGAGTACGAACAGGTGGGTCAGGTGGGCCTAAGCGAGATCCCGGCCCCGGTCCTGGTCCTGTTGGCGACGGAGGTGGCGGTGGTGGCGGAGGCGATGGAGGAATGGATGGATCTGGGGGAGATACTGGCGGCAAAAAAGGAATAGAAATTGGAATAGAAGGTGGTGGTGGCGGCGGCGAGTTATAAGATATAAGCGGCAAAACAAATCTTACATTTACTATAAATGGGCTGTTTACTGCATCGTTATTTTCCAATGTCATAGTCAAAGTTACTGGTCCAATATAGAAAAAATCAGCATGTAACCCGAACTTTAGAACAACAGAAGAATTTGGATTTATAGTAACAGATGCATTTTCAGCAGGATTATTATAATAAACTATCCAATAGTTAAACGTGTTATTTAGCACATTCACTTGTAATATATTAGTCTTTATTCCGCCTTGAGGTATAATTAAAGCAGAATCACCGATATTCTTAATAACAAGAAAAGAAAGCGGAATATCTGAAGACAATGGATATTTGAATGTTTCTAGATTTCCATTTTGTACATCAAATTTCGTATCTGGAGGAAGGTGATCAATCCATCCTCCACCCAAATATGAAACATAAGTGCCAGGTATTGATTCAAATTGAACAGCTATCTCAGGCTCAAGAGGAATCGGCGGTGGCGGCGGAGGAGAAACTGGACTTGGTGGTGGCGGCGGAGGAGAGATAACCGGAACCGATGGAACAACGGAAGGTGGTGGAGGCGGCGGTGGAAGTGCCGGTGGCGGCGGGGACGGAAGCAATGGCGGTAACGGTGGCGGTAATGGCGGCGGCGGGGGAGGCGAAGGAACGGATGGAGGATCGCTTGGAGGTTGAGGAGAGCAAGTCGTATCAAGAGGATACGGCATTGTCATTTTGCCATGCAAATAAACAAGAGAATTTAGTGCATATATAATTTCGTTTGATAAAACTCCTATTTGCTCAGCAAACTCAATTATATTTGAGTAATCAGAAACATCAGGAATTTGTGTAAAGTCTAAACCATTTGGAACGATACTGCTTATACCAACAATAGGAAGTCCGCTAGGGTAGTGAAAAAAACCTAAATATTCTTCGCAATTAGTTATTTTTCCATACTGATCTATAAGATCGCCTTCAACCATTTCTCTAACAGCTGATTGAAATCTTTCAATTGAATCAGACAAAGAAGATGGCGTTGCTGTTTCGTATGACTCTATATTGATAAACGCATTTTCTGGAATGGCAAAACCAACAGAAACACCGGCCTGCCTCATCCTAATAGCCTCTGCTATGCTGGCAAATATCGCATCAAAATCAGCAAATTCAAAGGATTTCGGAGTATATTCAGAAATCTTAGAAAATGTTGCTTTATATTGTGTTAGATCAAAAGGGTCTGCCATATTTCACCATTATTCGACTTATTCGTTCCATTTTGTATATATTCCACCAGAAAAATCAGCAATATATTGAAGTTTGGAATTATCTGTTGGAGATACCCCCACAACCCTAAAAACCGCATTAGGATTTTGACTCTGTAATCTCGATATTCCTGCTGACAATGAATTTTTCCAATCTTCTTCAGCAAATCCGCAATCCGTAAACATGCCGTCAGACAAGATAACTATATTTCTCAAGTCGCTTAGATTTATATTTGATAAAGCATTGCAAAAATTTGATGAATTTGATGTTGCGACAAAATAAGTGTTCATGTAGTTTGTTATTTCATTTACATCAGAATATGTCTTAAGTTCTTTTGTAATAGAACCAAATGTATTTCTAAACCAAAGAACGGTTATTTTATCTCCAAATCTGACATATGTTTTTACAAAATTACTAATTGCCGATACTATCCTATTTATCTTAGAACCGCCCATTGACGCGCTTATATCAACCATAAATAACCAAGGAGAAACCCCAACAAAGAATGGGAAAGGAAGAATTCTGGTTTCTTCTCCAATCAAAGATGCTGTGCATCCCATAACGGAACCTGGTGTAATTTGAGATCCCGACAAGATAGAAGGAACACCAGTATCGCTTTCTGTTTGAAAAATTTGTCCTATTATATTTGTAGCATACAATACTTTCGTATTTATTTCTGGATCAGAATTGGCGACAAAATTTATAACCTGCATTCCCGCCAAAGGCTGACCCGTACTAACAGCCGAAGATTGTCCAAAAGTTGATTGAGATAAATGAAGCGCATAAAGATCGCCATTATTGATAAATAAAGATGTATTTTCATCCAAGAAAGCAAAATCTCCAATATTCTTTGGAAGAGAATAAGCAACGCTTGTATTTGTTATCTCAAATGTAGAACCATAATAAGCTAACTTAAAAATTGCTGGCAAAATATTACCATCTCCATCAACTGTTGCGCTAAAAATATAAAGGTTATTTCCAAAATAATTATATTCAATGCACGGCTTTACAGTAAGATTAGTGTTTGAATAATCTTCAATATTGATAATAGGAACTATCTGTCCAAGTTTTGCTTGCTTGGAAGCACTTCCAATAAATAGTTGTCTTATACCGTCGCTTGCTAAAACAATAAGAGTATTATCAGGAAGCCATGTTATATCATACAGAGAGGTATTGGCAGGAGCCGCAGACATATCTATTTTGCCTCTATTTACAAGTTGATTACTTGCTAGGGCAAAATCATATGACAAAATATAGTATGATGAATCCGATTCATTATAAGTAAGATACCATAATCTAGTTTTTTGTTGATTTGCTTCTAACGATGGCAACAAATTAGATAGCTGCGCAATTTCGATGTTGCAGCAACCTATAAAATCATATAATTCCATAACAGGATATTCAAATATATTTGTATTTAGATTATTTACAGTAACTTGATAAGGAGTATTATCTATATATGCTGGTTCAGAAGCAAAACAGTTCTCATCAAGAGGATCATATCCTGCATAAAGAACATACTCGAATGTTCTTCTATTATTTAGATTTATAGCATCTTGATATGTGTTTATTTTTACAATAGCATCTTCTAATGCAGAAGCTGTTGGTCTAAAAACAAAAATACCAGGAGACGCAATGAAATCATAAGCAGGAACAGGAATGGGAATTGGAATATCGCATACAGGAGCTGAAGAAGAATAAGCAAAAATAGTAGGATCATTATTTGCGTTAGCTATAAAGTTATTATTTTCATCTAAACCAATAGTAGAAAAATGAACTAATTCTTCTCCGCTTTCTCTGTTCAATATGCTCAGAGTAGCGTGCCACCATTTTTTTCTAGTTAGAGAAGGGTTTGTTGTCATTATTATGTTTCACTCTGCTTGTAATAATATCTGTAACAAATATCCATATTTGGAGCAGAATATACTCCGCTTGGCAATAACAAATTCAAACCAACGACTATTGAATCTTCTCTTGTTCCAGAAATCCAGTTTTTGAATTGATACCCAATACCTACAATTACTATTTCGTCAGGTCCGCAATCTTTTATATCGTCAGAAGGCGGAAAATAAAATTGTGGCTTTATCCATAAATAAGAATCAGATGTCTGCAAAAGGTTCTTTATTTCAAATATATCATTTACTGGATCTTCCACTCCTGGCAATAACAAAAACTCTCTATTTAGTCTTTGTATAAGAGGCAAATTCAGATTCAAATACGAACAATCAGTCATTTGTATAGCATCTATTTCGTTTCCAGTTGGGAAATAAAAGCTTTGTATTTCAGGAGTATATTTTGATTTCATTAATAAAAGAGCATTTCCATTCTTGAAAGTTGGTATATCTGAAATAGTAACAAGAACTGGCACATTAATAGAAGTATTTCCTTGATCTGTTGTTGTTAGCTTATTACAGGCTATCAGATTAGCGTAATCAAATTTTATTGTATTCTGAATAACCTCTTGCGATGTAGGAGTTGGTGGATTGACAAGATTCCAAAAAAGATCGCACAAACCAATATCATAAACACAAGTATAATCATAGAAAATAGAAACCCTAGCAACTCCAGTAACTCCGGTTGATCTTCCTGTAACATTGAGATCAATATCTATAGAACATCCATCTTGAGAATTAGATTTTCTCAGTTGAGATAAATATCTTTTTACTCCATATTCAATTCTCAAAACCCAAACTTGCGGATTATTTATTAATGGAGATATCGATATTGCTGTTGCTATTTCTTCCGGAATTGTGTTTGCTATAGAAAAATCATAACCCTCGTCATCATTAAGAGTTATTCTTGCGTACTGAATTCCCAAATGAGAAACAGATCCAGAAGCATCCACCGAAAGAATTGCTTCAGGAGAAATAAGAACATCCCAAGAACCCCTGTTGTCCAAAACAAGACCAAATGTTTGAGCAACTTTAGATTTCGTTTGAGATTGGCTGTTATTTGTTCTGTTTATAGCCAAGAAACCAAAATCAGTAAGCGAAGAAGGAGCATTTATAAGCTGCAAGTTAATAGATTGAAGCTCTTTTGAATCTTCAATAGAAACATTCATAACTGCTGCCGAAACAGGAATGGCAACAACAACAGGAATTCCAGTCTCTCCGCCTTGATCCCAGAAATTTGTAAACTTCGTATCAGTAGGAGTAAATGGCTTAAGAGAGAAAGGGGTTGCGCCGTTACTATATGTAACAAGACCAGAATAATTGCTTGGATCAACAGAATAAGAAGTAGAATCTAAATTTTCTCTCGTTCTTATAAGCAAATAAATAATATCTGCCGATGTTGTTGAAAAACTTATCGGAAACGATGTATTATAAACTGGCTCGAAGAAAGTATTTGGAGCGTCATTTGGATAGAAAGTTCCATTGCTTTCATATCCTCCAATAGCAACTTGTATTCCCGTGTTTGTGTTTGGATTTCCGCCTTTAGCAAAAGCAACATTTAGATTTATTTTTACATTTGTAACAGGAGAAATAGGATTTGAAAGTCCAGCAACTGTCCCGTTGAAATATTTAGGCTGAGAACCTTGAGATATATCAAAAGAAGCAGCATTCAAGTTAGAGCTTATTGCATCAGAATGCAAATCAGAAACAGGATCAATAGAAACAACAAATCCAGCAGAAGCCCAGTCATTTGAAATAGCGCCACTCAAAGAAAATAGAGTAGGATACTGATCAAACGAATAACTTCTAGAAAGATGTTTATTTACAGTTCCTGTAAGAGTGACAGGGGAATCAAGAAGAGAAACTATTTCTTTAGGATCAATTGCTATTTGAGGATCTCTTGCAAAAACAGGATCAACTAAATATGCATATATAAATTGACTATAACGATTATCACTATTAATTGTGTTTACTAAATCCCCCAAGGTTCCTGTGCTAGACAAATCAATAACTATTGTGTCAGAAATGATTTCATCTGCAAAAACAAAACTCGGATATGTATTAATGATAGTTGAACCTGTAGATGTCGATAAAGGAACTGCGTTTGGATTTGTGAGTATTATAAAATCTATAGAAAGAGCGGATGTTCCAGCAACGGAAGCGTTTGGTATTGCATTGAAAAATACCAAAGGTATACCATCTATTTTGTTGAGAAAATTTCTCGTAAAAATAGTGCTAGAAATTTTGTAAACATAAAAATAAGGACGAATTGAAGAAACTGCATTTGCTGACTCCGATGGCTTAGATGCAACTATTGTCCCGTTTTCGCTCATAGAAACGGATCTTCCGAATCTAGGAGAGTTAGATCTTACATCTAATGGAGTATTTATTTTCTGATACTGTATCCAAGTATCAGAAAATCGCCCAAACGTAAATACATTACCAACAGAATTATACCCAAAAGGAGAGCCAACAGCCAATATTGTTCCATCCGTATTTACCGATACGCAATGTCCGAACATGCCCAAAAAAGAATCATCAAAACCGCCGGTTATAGTTGGAAGAATAAGCTGAAACTCAGTCCAAGATAAACCTGATCTTGTAAAAACAAAAACCTTTCCAACTTCCAAACTACTTGCAGCGTAACTAGATCCTGGCGAGCTTAGCGGGCTGCCGACAGCAATAGTAAAACCATCATCAGAAAGAGAAACAGAACGACCAAACAAGCCTTTATAAGAAGAAGAGGAAGAAAGTATTTGCTCTAATTCCCAATCGCTTCCTGTGTTAGAATATATATAGACAGATCCTGAAATTCCTATATTAGAATTATCAAGAGGAGATCCTATAGAAACAACAGATCCATCTCCGCTAATAGAAACTGAGTATCCAAAATTACCTGTATTACTTTCTGTTGGAGTTATTTTTTTCTGCAAAACCCAAGATCCTGATTGCTTTGTGTAAATATAGCAAGATCCAGGTGACTGATAATAAAAATTAGAAGGACAACCAACAACGAGAGTCATTCCATCCGAACTAATAGCGACTGAATATCCAAATAAACCAGAAGAAGAACTTGAAACATCAATTATTTGCCTTGTATTCCAATTTCCTAATCCAGAAAAAGTAACAACCTTACCTGATGGGGAAGCAGAAGAATTATTTCTTGGACATCCTATTGCAATTTCAGAACCGCTACCGTTTACGGTAACTGATTTTCCAAAATTACCAAACAAGCCAGAACCCAAAGAAACTCCTAAGTCCTTAACCTGTGTCCAAGAATTACCAGATTGCTGATAAACATATGCCGAGCTATGAGTGCTATCGCTTTCAGAATCAGATGGTTTACCAACAACAATATAATTACCGTTGAGGCTTATCTTGATGTCATATCCAAAATTACCTACATATGAACTTCCAGAAGGGTCTATTGTATTATTAACAATCCATGCAGGATTCATTAATGTAATTCTGTTTATGTATTCTGCAAGGTCTGATATAGTGTCTAATGATGCGTCTGGAATAATAGAAGAAAAAGTGTTTTCTATACTAAACGAAGAAGCAGAGGTTGGGTCTGTTGTGTAAAAATTTTGTCTTGCGGTAAATGTATAAGGAATCGGAAATTCATTATTTCCTAAAGATTGATTAGAAATCTGTTCATAAGGAACGAGAAGAACCGGATAAACAGGCAAATTTCTCCACTCTGGAGTATTCGGAGTATCTAGCCAGTCAGTAAGAATTCCCCAGCTACCAATTGCACCAACTAAAGCATCATGAAATTCTTGCAAAGTCAATCCGCTGCTATTGCCGTTCTCATCTCTAGATGCAATATCTATAGAAGCAACAATACCAAAATCAGGAGAATTAGGATTTATGTAAGGTGGTATACAATGGTAAATCGTTTCACCGCCAGGTCTACCATCATTACTAAGAGCATTTCCTAAATTATCAGTATTAGATAAATATATAACTTTTGCATACTTAAATTTTTCTTCTACATAAAAATCTAAATCAGTCCATTCTGGAATATTGGTAGAAATATCAATCTGTATTTCTTCAACAAGGTCTTTTACAAAAGTTGTTTCATCAAAAGAATATACTTTTTCAACAGAAGCGCCTAAAACATTATATCCAGATAATGTAAAAGTTTTTGCTGATATGTTCAAACTTATCGTAAATACACTAGAAGTATTATTAGTTATAACAAGCGTTTCTCTTACAGGCTTTTGAAAAATATCTTGACCATCGCCAGCAACAACTAGAAATCTCATAGAAAATACAGGATAAGATAGTTCTCTGCTTAGTGTTATTTGAGAATTAGAACCAAAAAAAGTAGTTATTTTCAATATATCTACAGCCTCATATCCACCATTTCCGTCAGGCTTAGATATTCCAACCTGTGACGAAATATACAAATATCTATGATCTGGATTAGTATCTGAATCAAGTTTGTAAAAAGATACATTTGTGCTAACATTATAGTTAGCGCCAGCCGGATGATCGTGCAAAGTGTTATAAGTAGAATCCAATATACCAGTATATTGAAGATCTATGGCGCTTATACCCTGTAGTGTTTCTTCATAATCAATTGTTATTTGATTCGAAAAAGGATCTATTCTTAAGTCCAATTCATTAAATTGTCTAGAAGCTGAAAAATTCTTCTGTATTGTTATGAGATTAGTATTTTCAGGCAACAATCCTGCATCAATAATCATTTTATTATTTGAAGGTTCAACAATGACATTAATAAAACTCGGGAAAGAGTCTTTATCAATATTAGTTCCGTCAAATGATAAAAATGGAATAACAACAGGAATGGCTTGTCCTTGAACATTCCTATCAACATAAGGCAATGTTATAGTGAAATATTGAGATCCTGAGCTTGCTATAGGAACTAAGCTAAGCTGTAATGACAGAGAAGAATTTTCCTCATTTATAGAAATAGAATTCTGAACAGTTCCTATTTGGCTTGAAGTAAGACCTGAGCCTGCAACAGTAATGCTTGGAGAGCCTACTGAATTTCTCTCAATTTGAAATTCGCCGCTATAAATAGAACCAAAAGGGTCGCTTCCAGGAACACCAGTCACGCCAATATTGAAAATGCTTATTTCTGGAGTTGGTATTTGAGCTGGAATAGTAATATCAAATACTAAAGAATCTCCAAAATTCTTAGTAATAACAGGACCAGTATAAGTCTTTGTTTGACCAATATACCGATTCTCTTGCAAATCTATTTTTTGTATATATGAAACTGGCATCTATATTTAGACCTTAATGAATTTGGCTGGAAGCTCCGATCCTATTTCTATTTTATGTTTTTTGCCTTTTTCATCTTGTAAAGTTATGTAGCCATTATCTTTAGAAACAACTTTATATGTGGCGTCTTTCCCCGCTTCAAAGGCAACCCCAACACCCTTACTTCTATATCTATCGCCAACAGAAACCATTGAGGATTCTCCAATATCCCTATAAATCATTCTCTTTAAGGGAAGAGAGTCATTGGATGGACTATCGGAGGCAAGCCTACCGGCTGTTCCAAAAGAAGAACCCGAACTTGCATCAGCCTTCTTTACCTTTCCATACCAAGATTCCGCTTTTTTACCTCCATACATAGACTCTATCTCCTGTCTTAGGGATTCCACATACTGAATTGCTTGATCCTGATCAAGTATGTTGCCAGACAGCTGTTCGTCTAACAATTTATTTTGAATATACTTAATAAAACTTATTCCGCCAGCTGGTGGTTTAATTGGAATATTTGAAAACATTTTCTGAAGAACATTGCCATCAACAAGAGGCTTCATCTGTATAGGTTGAGGTCTATTTAAGTATTCTCTCATTTGTAATGAATGTTTTTCTTTAAGATTAAAATCTTCTTGATCTCCCTCTTCAGATTTAGCCATAGTATCAGCTTGAGCGTGCATCATAACAAACTCCCACAAATCTTTTCTGTCGTTTCCTGGGATTTGTGTGTCTCTCATAAATCTTCCAATTGATTTATTTGTCCAGCTGTCTGTATGAGGCCTCATGTGTTCTCTTACAATAACAGATACAAATTTTCTATCATCCTCTCCAATGCCAATTCTTTTCAAAACTGCATCGCAAATAGAGGCAGACGCCTCTTCATGACCAACATATGAATATTCATTTGGATTTGATTCTTTTGGTTTACCTATTTCTGGATGAGCCTTTCCATAATCATGAAAAACAGCAGCAATAAGCATTAATATTCTGTCTTTTTCAGAAACTTTCTTTTGCTTCATAATTCTATCAAGATGCTCAACAACTCTTAGTGTATGCTCAAGAAGATTAAATTTATGGTGGCTATTTCTTTGATTCATATCAAGAGGCAATAAATTCTTTGTCTCAGGAACATCAAAAACAGCCTTGTCCATGCCTGTTTGAAAAAGCAAGCGAATTGCTTCTGCCGGTCTTTTTGCTCCAAACATTTTCAATATCTCAGGTCCGGCTCTTTCTGGAGAAACTTTCTTTCTGTAAGATTCATGAACTCTTGGATCAGACATAGCAGCAAGAGTATTTTGATCTATCTTAGCATTTGGGTATCTGCTAAAAAATCTAAAAACTCTTAAAACTCTCAATGGATCATCCATAAAAGTCTTTTTTGGATCAAGAGGCGTTCTTATTATCATGTTTTGAAGATCTTTAAGACCTCCAACATAGTCTTCAACTTTTTTATTATTTATGTTGTAAAATAACGAATTTATGGTCAAGTCTCTTCTTTGAGCATCAACTTCTGGATTATCTGAAATCTCCATCGTAGGAATACGACTATCGCCATAACTTTCGTTTCTTAGATTTACAAAATCTATCTTCAAACCAGCAATATCAATAGCCGTTGTCTCAAGATGCTTTGATTTATCTGAATTTTGTTTTACGACATAAGCTGAATCGATATTGATGGGAGATTGAGGGTTTAGATTTTTGTACTCAATCGCTTTATTTACGAATTGCTGTCCTGTCATTTTATCTAGCGCAATATCAATATCATCGCTAGGAGTGCCTAGCAATTTATCTCTAACCCACCCTCCAGCAACCCTAAAAGTAACACCAAGATTCATCTTTTTATTTATATCAAGAAGGGTGGAAAAAATTTGTTCTTCTTGAGTAGTTGTTTGGATTTGAGGATTCATTGTTTGTGCTTCTTTATTGCTTAATTTATTTGCAATAGATTTTTTGCCATTATTTTTCCTATTATTTATTGCGTCTAAATACGGCTCCGAATCACTATCGGATGTCCATCCGCCGTTACTCATTCTTGGATTATATTTACCATCTATAATAAATCCGCCATCAACAATCATTGTAGAATCAAGACCAAGATTATCAACAACATCGCCATGCATGTTGGCTTTTAGATCAAAAAACACATCTCCATTATAATCCATAACAGCAAAAATTGGTTTTTCGCTATGAGGGGGGTTGCTGGGGTCAAACTCGCCAGATGATAAGGAGTTTGCTTTTGTGTTTTTTTTGCCGATTTCTCTAACAATAGAAGCCATGAAACCAGAGTTTTTCCAATAGTTTACAGTATAATTATCTGGTCTTTTATAATATTTCTTTTTATCTGGATGTCTATCCCACTTAATGGCTAAAACCTGCCCTAAAGCAGAAGAAGGATCAGAAGCTCTGCATTTTTCTTTAAAAATTCCTAAACTTGGTAAATTTATTTCAAATAGTCTATAACCAGAAGCAAATCTATATTTATCAATTCCAGCTATAAATGCGTTAGAATACACAGGACATTCTGGCATTATTTCTTTAATTGTCTTTTCAACATTTCTCATTACGCTATTGTCTACATTCTCAACTATAATAGAATGTAAAGAATTTGAAATGTCAATTTTATTTGTATCAAAAACAGCAAATCCGCCAAAAATAGAAACTCCGCACTTATTTTCTTTCGCTATATCTTTTGGTTCTTTGTTTAAAACAATTCTAATTTTTTGATCTTTTATTACTCTTTCTGAAGCGGAGACAGTAAACGCAGATATTTTGATCATTTTTGAAATAATCTTATTAGAAAGGATCTTTCTGAGCTCAATTATATCACAAGGAATAACTGATTTACCATAAAATTTATTATTCTCAAATATCGATTGAAATAAATGCCTAGGTGAATTCTGAATTATAGATTCTGTGTCTCTTAGAGACATAAAACTGCGTATCATATCTTTTGCAATTTCTTCGTTTACGGAAGAATTACAATTATTCTTGTATACACTAATAAGATCGCTTACTAAGCTTTCAAAATTCATTTTTGAGGTTTCCTGCGACAACTTCCGCAACCAGGTTTTGACGGCGGAGGAGACGGTTTAGATGAAGGAGGCTGAGGAGGCTGAGGAGACTGCGGCGGTTGCGGCTTTCCAAGTCCTGACATTTTTTGAAATAAATTACGTTTTTGAGATATTCTATCAATTGACATTTTCAATACTCTCCGTTTCCTTAATAAGTATTTCAACTATTTCTCCAACAATCTTCTTTGCTTCTTGATTAGAAGTTTCATTATATTTTATGGTAAGAACATTATTGACTTTTTGCAAAATAACCTTAATTGGTTCATTATCTTGCTTCGTTTTATTAATTTGATCTTGAACCTTGAGAGACATGTCCATTAATTTAGCTATAGTGTCTAGCGTTTTCCTAGACCCATCTGTATCTTTATGATTTATCGAGCTTCCTAATTCATGAATTTGTTTATCTAAAACAGAAAGATATATTCTTAATCTATCTTCTTCGTTTGCCTTAATCTTGCAATATTCTTCAAGATTTTCTGCATAATTTTTTAGCTGCAATTCTCTAGATGCTTTTTGAAAATGATTTACTAAATGATTATGCACTGCATTGCTAGAAACTGTTTCGCCTTTTGTTTTTAGCCATTTATATACTGAGTGCGGGCTTTTACCTTCTATAAACTGATCTTCTGCTTCCTTCCTAAAAGGAGACTGACAAAGTTTGCAATTGCTTTTGAGTACAGGCTCGCAAGTCAGGTCTTTAGCGAATGTTAACACACTATCATATTCTTTTTTAGGAACAATATTATTTTCTATTGTCACAGCAAATCCCCTAGAATAAGCCCTTTTTTATCTTATCTTTATTGTCGTTTTTATAAGCAAAATCTTCTCTCAACCGAATAAGTTTTTTAGCTCTATTGTCTATCTCAAAAGAAGCCCGTACACATAATTCGGAAAATTTACTTGGAGAATCTAACGCTATTGCATCTGCCTGATCGAGTATAAGCAAAATTGAAGGATAAGAAGACATCTTCTTGCCTTTTCTAATTTCAGAAACAACAGATCTTGCGCCTCTTTGTGTTTGATAAACTAATTCAGAACAATATCTTAGCATATTAGCAATATCTTGTAAAGATCGTATTTTTTCGTTTACTAGATTTCTATCTGCAAAGTTTTTTATTGCAAAAGTTTCATCATAGTCAAAATTTGATTGAGATTCTTTATACCACATTATGAAACCTTTTTTATAGTAATTTTATATTCACTAGTAACATCAATATATTTTCCTTCATCATTTTTTCTGTAAACAATTCCATCAAAACATTTTTCATGCAGCACATCTGCATCAAAATCATGAAGCTGCAAAGACATCGCTTCTTCGCCGGTGAAATTCCCTTCAGCAGACATGGAAAATTTCTTTCCTAAAACATGAAAAACAACTCTCATCGAGGTATCATTAGAAAAGAACTTTTGAGCGTTTTTTGATATCTTTTTAGTATTACTAGCGATACTAGAAGCTCTCATGTCCTTTCCTATTCTTGATATTTCTTTTCTTATTGTTTCTATTTGATCTTTATACTTCTCAGGAGACCAATTAATTTTTTGTAATTCTTCAAAAATTGGAGCAAGAGCTCCCATCTTAATATTTGTTAAATCTTCTCTATTTTTTGCATTAGTCTGATTACTAGGAACGAATTGGTTACAAAAACTGCTGGTGTTTAGATGAAATCCATCTTTATCGCATATATGACCATCTATTTCAATAGCATCTGAAGAATAAATATCCTCTTCTACATTTTCGCCTTGAGCAGCGGCTACCACTTTTTTAGCGACTTTATCAAAATCAAGGTGAACTCCTTTATCGTCAACCTTCATTCCGTTAATAATTTCGCTTTTTCCTCTTGTATCCGACATATCGCTCTCCTGTAAAATTCAGCAATTAATATAGATTCTGCTTTCCCGTCATCTTTTTTTAGTTTAAATTCATCCTTTAGATTAGGATACAATTTTGCAGCTAATTCTCTTGCATGATCTTTAGTAAGTTTTTTGGCTTTATCCATTTCCTGTTTATATTGCTTAGTTTCTTCTTTGTGCTTTTTGCGATCAGTGGGAGAAAGTCTATTAACTTCAATTTTACTTAATTTCAACAGATCGGTCTTTTCTTTTTTCTGTTTAAGTAGTAAATCACCCCACTCCTTCTTCCAAGTCATAGGAGTAACAAGGGTTAGATTAAAACCAAAAGCGCCAACCAGCCCCCTCCAAATTCCGAAACCCTCTCCAAAAGTAAACATCGAACTAACGCCCTGCCCAGGCATTGCTGAAACTTTTTCAAGACAAACAAAAACATTTTTGCCTTCATAGCCTTTTAGTATTTTTGCCAAAGAAGTAACATCATAATCATTTTTGCCTTTAGTTTTTGATGATTTGGGTTTTTCTCTTATAAGTGGAATATCATAAACATATGCTTGTATATCATTTTTTGATTTTTGATGAATAATAGAAAGGCCGCCACCAAGCCCAGGATCAATGCCAACAACAAAGAATTCGTCCATAATAGCTCCTTATTGGAAAGCTATTATTTTATCGACATAATTCTAGTTGCTAATCATCCGCAAAGTATTTCACCACCAAGTATGTTCTTTATTTTATCTGATCCATCAAGAAAAATCTTTACTTCTGACATATCTTCAGAAGATAAAGCCTGCAAAATTTCTAGCATATGCTTATTAGAATCAGCATCATATCTAATAAAACGCAAAGTTCCATTAGGCAATATATCTATTTCTATTTGTTTCATTTTAATTTTTTCTTGGAAGTCTTTTTTGTTACTTTCTTTTTTTCAACAACACTTGAACTTGGAGCTTCGCTACTTGAGCTATTTTGTGGGTGAACAATATTTTGTATTGCCCCAACAGCAGCTTCTTTCTGAAGCGTTGAGTGTTCAATCCATACTTCTCCAGATATTTTGCCTGCTATTCTTACATAAATAGTTCCTGGTTCTTTCTCTATTCCGGTAACGCTAAAATTATCATTATATGATGCATTAGAATAGAAAAAAGATGTTCCGATAGGAAAAGAATATTTCTCTATTTCTGACTCTGATATAGCCTGTCCCTGGAATATAACGGTTTTATTTTTCATTTGAGCTCCTTTTTGATATGTAATCAGAAATTTTCTGTCTTGTTTTATAAACCTTAGACAAAGTGTTTTCATTCTCAATTATTCTAGAGTCATATATATTTTCTGTTAAATCTTTCATTTTAGATATATCTGGTAACTCTATATTAACAACAACAAACATGCTACCTCTTTGTGATCGACCAAAAGGCATGCCCATGCCTTTTAAGTTTATTTGATATTTATCAAAAACTCCCGGCTTTATAGCCAAATCAAGGATCTGTCCATCAACTGTTGGAACTTTTATCGTTGTCCCGAAAACGGCCTCTTTCGGAGAAATATAAACATCAAGAAAAATGTTGTTTTGTAAAATCTTAAACAAACTATGTTCTTTGAAATAAGTAATTAATATGCATCTTCCCTTTTTGCTTTTGCTCGTAGAATACTTGCCCATTCCTTCCAAAACAAAAGACATTCCATCGCTGCAATAAGGAACAGAAACGCTCAAAGATATATTCTCATCAATCAAACCTTTAGATTGACACGCCTGACAAGAATCTTCTTTACTAAAAGTATAACCAAATCCGCTACAATCACTGCAATTATCAAAATATTTCAATGACATATCCACCGACAAATTCATAAACTTTTTTAATCTCTCCACCCTTCCAGTTCCTAAGCATTTATTACATGTTGATTTTTTTGCACCTTTTTTATGTTTTTCTCCATCGCAATGATTGCATATTTTATTTGTTTCTATATTTATATTTATTTTATTTTTAGAAAAAACTTCTTCTATATCTAGATAGTGCTTTACAACAACATCAACCCCTGTGTTATTTACATCTGGATTTGATGATTTCCAAAATCCTTTTAGATATGAATTAAGATCATTGTTTATGGAATAATCATATCTTTTTCTTTTTTGTTCATCAGACAAAACATCATTTGCTTCATTTATTTCTTTAAACTTTTGTTCTGCTTCTTTATCATTTGGATTTTTATCAGGATGATATTTCATAGCAAGGCGTCTATATGACGCCTTTATCTGATCCTGCGTAGAATCTTGCGATACCTCAAGTACCTGATAATAATTTTTCATGTCAAGTTCTATTTTGGTTATTGCAGTCTTTTATAGAATCATTATAAAATTCTTGCTTTTTATCTACATGAACGCTTTTACCAAGAGCTTTTACAAATTTTTCAGCAACAGATGAACATCCGTTGCCATTAAAGTTCATAAGCTCAACCGTTATATTGCCTTTTGAATCAATCTTTATTTCTATCTCTTTTTCCATATTTCACCCTTCTTCGTCGTCTTCGTCATCCCAATCGTTATTTTCTTCATCTTCATCTATTTCCCAATCAGACTGCTTATCACTAAGACCGTTTTCCAACTCTTCTTCCATTATTTCTGAAGTTGTTCTAAGTATTTCTTCTATATCAAGAATACTTTTAGTTATATTCCATATTTTATCAACAGAACAAGACATCATATATATGTCCTTTACTGTTGGTATTTCTTTTTTCTCTAATACATACTTAGTATGTATTTCATTTAACATAAATTCACAAATCTCCAATATCCTATCATGATCAATTCCGTAATCATCCATAGGAGTATCTGGATTGTTATCATTTTTATTTTTATCATTATTTTCCATAGTTTTATAGCTTGTATCCAAAGTCTGTTTCTTCGACTTTGATTTCTTCACTATCCTTTTCATCAGGAGGCGAAATTGCCTCTTCTATTGATTTCATAAGAAAATCAAACATAGAATCCTTCATATGATCTATTTCTTTTATGTTTTCTTCTATTTTTGATATTTTTTCTTGAGATGGTTCTTTCACTAAATCCAAAACTAACAATCTTAGATTACAAATAGAACAAACTAAATCCCAACTTTTGTCATTATATTCATTGTAGTTTTTATACATTATTATTCTCTCGTTGAAAGAAGTGTTAACTGTATTCCGTTTATACTTTTAGTGTCAAGAGCAGAACAGATAGTCATAAATATGGTATCGGCTATCATCAACGCCTCATTATCATTACTGCATGACCTAATTAGCAACAAAGAATCTTCTAAGCACTTAACAATCAGATAAAGCTCTTTTCGAGTATATAAATCTACAGTAGCCTTACGGCCATAAAATCCATCAAAAGATGAATTTATTGAATTGATATTCCACATAGCAGAAAACTTGCCAGCATTCGGACCAGTTGATACTACTTCCACCTTCGTTCTAGATGAAAATCCAACACCTTCATAAGATATTTTTCTCAATGCTTGCGCTTCGTTTATTATTTGCTGTCTTGATATATTATTAGCTAGTTTTTCTTTCAAAAATATCAATAGTCTGTATTTCCAAAGCAAAGTATTAACAATCTGAGTAACAGTATCTATATCATTTTCGTTAAAATTTCTTGCTTTTTCTAACATATTTAGACATTGCTCGTAATTCTTTTCATCGCAAGCGCTAAGCATATCCCATATTATAAAATTCTCATATAATACAGCTGTTGATATTACGTCGTGTATATCAAATTTTTTCTTTGAAGGATTATACAAAGACAATTTCTGAATAGCTACATCTAGCAAATCAACATTTATGTTTCTGTTACTATCTATGCTTGTGTTATCTACTAAATAATTAATCGCATCATCTTCAATTTCTATTGAACACTCTTTGGATCTTTTGCGAACCCAAGATCCTGCATCTTTTTGAGCAACAGTTTCATCAAAATGATGAACTATTCCTATTTTTTCTATAGTATTAAATATTGCTCTTTCGTCAGATGGAGATATCATGTAAAATATTACATATACATTTTCGCTTACATTCTCCATCAAGGCTCTGAATTTTTTCTTTTCAGAGTCGGTCATTTTGGGAATCTCAGAAATTATAACAAGTCTATTGCTACTAAAGCACTGATTGCTGTTTATTATAGAAAATAAGTCAGCAACACTCGTTGTTACATCAAACTTAAAGACTTCTGAATTTACAAATTTCTCTTTGAGTTTTGCAAATAAAGAACAAGCGGGCCAAAAAGCTCCGCTTATCCATGCAACATTATTTTTTTTGTCGCTCATATATTTTTAATTAGTTGTTTACTGTTGCGAAGAAAACAGCATATCTCTCTGATAATCCGTCCTCATTTGGCTTCTTGAAAGTTAATGGATCTCCAACATTCTGACCCGCATAATGTCTTACAATAACCGGAGCAGAAGGAGTATCTACTTCTATTTGAATGTAATCTTCATCTGATGCTTTCGAAACAATTTCGTTGACATAATTTGAGTTACATTTCAAAACAAGTTCATTAGAACTTTCATTTGTCATTATGTCATCAATTGATATTTTTCTACAAGACTTCAATGAAGTATCGCTTTTAGCCAACATAATTCTTTTAGAGAGATCAAAAGATAGAACACAAGTTGGAATAACGCTCTTTTTCTTTGCATCGGAATTGTATGTTGCCATGATTCCTCCGATTGCATTTCTCCAATTAGAAATCTTGGAAGTTATACAAAACTTGCTAGGTCTCTTTAGGAAGAGATTTTCATCTGGCCATTCAATAGAAGGATCGCAATTGCACAATCTCATTTTTAGATTATCGCAAGAAATAACAATGAATCTGTCATGTGACTCTATCTCTATATCCGTTCCTACAAGGTCAGATAAAACTCCAGTTATTGTTTGAGTTTGTTGATTTGGGAAAAGAATACTTGTTTGCGCTTTACCGTCTATAGAGCCAGGAGCCGCCTCAACCTCAACTACGGCAAATCGTTGTCCAGATCCAGCCACAAAGCGGAACGAATTGTTACCGTATGATCTTAAAACCCAATAAAGAAACTTCTTATATCCCTCCTCAAATCCATGCGCAAACATTATTTTTCCCGCATACTCGTTGAATAGGTCTCTTCGAATAGAGAGCTTACTAGGCTTTTTCATCGAAGGATTTTCATAAACGCATTGCGTTTCCAAAACTGGTAGTGTCTGAAACTGGTCTGAATCGGAATCCATAGCAATTAAGAGCTCTTTACCAGACGAGTTACCATCCGAACCCTTAACCTCTCTCAAAGAAATTGTTACTATTTCATTAGGAGCAAATGTTAAAAGAACCTGTCGGAGATCGTTTGCAACAACAGTTACAGACCCTTCTCTCTGTACAGAGTAATCTAGCTTATAAAACAAATCGTTTATCTGATTTACAGAAGACACATAGCCGCCATCAGCAATGGCCTCTAATGCGTCCTTTTTTGCATCAAGAGTAACCAACCCAACTGAAGGGTAGTTTTCTTGAACGCCTTTTGTTGCGACAGTAAAAACAGGCTTCAGTCCAGATAGGAGACCAGTAATTTTTGCTTTGAATTCCATTTCTTCTTCCTTTTATTGTTTTGGCTTTATCAGCAATTATTGCTTCGACACAAAAATCAAAAAAACGGCTATCATTCACAATCATTTTCGCTTTCATAGCCATCCAGAATTTCTTTTGCCTTATATTTTATTCTAGACAAGGCGTTATCAACCCCCTTAATGTTTATCTTCACCTTCATTCTGCCTTCGTTTATTTTTTCTGAAATTTCTTCGTATGAATATTTTTGTATGTATAAAGTATATACTTCTTTTTCAAAGGATGACAAAGATTCTAAAAGTCTCTTTTGTAAGTTTCTATAATATTCTTTATCTCCTATTTCCGTTAAAACATCATCTTTATCAGGATCTCCCAATATACTAGAAAGAGATATATCTTCATCACCTGATGACGAAGAAGACTCTCTATCTATAGACATGCTTTGATTCAGAACTCTCTTCTTATTTTGATAAGAAGATTTGAATTCTGTAGCAAGATGTCTTCTTATACACAGAAGAGCAAACTTGTCAAAGGCGGCAGGACCAGTGCCTGTTCCTCTTTCTTTATCATAATCTTTTATAGCTTTATATCTTAGAGCATATAGAGCCTCCTGCAAAACATCTGAATGATCAGAACCAGGTATGTTGAATTTTGAAATCAACTTTTGTATCTTCGGCATCAGAGTTTTTAATAAAGAATCAAAAGCATTATTTACACTTTCGTTATTTTTATTTTTTCTAATAATCTCAATAAACTTTATGTTTTTGATATTTATCAGATATTCTTCTGTTTTTGTTACGTCATTATCTGGATTTGTTTTGCTATTTTTTGAGGCTCCGTCCCTTTTAGAAGGTTCGGGCATCTAATTTAATCTCCAATATTAAGATACAGTCTTGTTTTCGGTTCTAGAAAATATTATAGAACCTATAACAAATTGCTCTAACATTGTCTGGACATTGATATTCAAAGCAACACCCTTGAAACACTTAGCAACTAAATCTATCATCTGCATGAGTAAAGGAATAGTCATGTTCTGGCATTGATGCGAATATCTTTTCTTTTCTTCTTCTGTCAAGAACAAAAGTTTAGAGGTATCTTTGCATGTCTTTATAACTAACATTGTTCTAATATGACCAACAAGGGCATCAAGAACCTCTCCGACATCGCGACCATCTCCAAGAATATTGTCAATGATTCGCATAGCTTCTCCAGCGTCGGGCTTTAATATTGCATCGACTAAATCGAAAAATTTATTTTCATCAACAGTAGAAAGCGATTGCTGAGCAATTTCCGGCGTTATCTTTTGACCGCTTGCAAAAGTAATCATCATTTGAAGATTCTGAAGAGAATTTCTAACAGAACCCTTAGATAATCTGGCGGCGATCTTTAATGCATTTTCATCGCATTCAATATTCTCTGCTGTGGCTACCTTTTTTAGATTTAGAAAAATCTGGTCCCATGATACCTTATTAAACCTCAAAGGCATGCATCTGCTATGTATAGTGTCTTTTAGTTTTTCTGCATCAGTAGTGCATAAAATAAATATAACATTCTCTGGTGGCTCTTCTATCATCTTGAGAGCGGCTTCAGCAGCAGCGCCAGTTAGTCTATGTGCTTCATCGATAATAACAAATCTATATTTTAGCCTTAGCGGAGCATATCTAATTATATCTTGTAATTCTCTTATATCATCAATTGATCTTTGGGAAGCAGCATCTATCTCTTTGATATCAATAGATTTTCCCTCAAATATTGCCAAAATATCAGGATCGCTTAAATCAGGCTCCAAGGTGGGTCCATTTTTCCCATTTATAGATGCAGCAAGAATTCTGGCTGCGCTTGTTTTGCCGCAACCAAATTTTCCAGAAAATATATAAGCATGATGGATTTTTCCAGTCTTTATAGAATTAGTAAGAATTCTTACCGGAGCATCCTGTCCTATAAGATCAGCAATTTTCTTAGGACGATACTTGTTTGCTAAAGCAGTCATTTTTACCTCTTTGCTTCCAAAATCTTAGAAATCCAATTAACAACACTAATATTCTTTTTGTTTATATCAACTTCGCTATTTATAACAAGGCAATTTTCATTTTGACTCCAATCATAGTTATCTAGCGATGTTTCGCTTGGATGCTGATCATAAAATAAATCTCTAGACAACCTAATTATATATCCATTACTTTCTAATACGGTATCCAATTCAGAAGGAAATCTAAGATCAGAAATTATTGCAATTGGAGGATTTTCTCTTTTTATTTTACGCAAACAGGCCTTGACCCATATGCTATTATTAAACATGTTCCTCATTATATCAGTGCCAAATATTTGCATCACATCTCTTGCTGACATATTTCCAGTTTTTTGCGATATATTGAATGAAGGGGGGAATTTCTCCCATAAATAGTCTGTGGGAGAGTTTTTCTGCTCATCGGTTCCGTATACTTGCTCATGAGCTATACCAAGAACATGAACACAAAACTCTTTTATTGGATCAGCAAAAGAGTATATTTTTACGTTCTCTTTAGATTCTGGCAGTGCTTCTGATAAATAGTCAAAACAATCGGCCATCGCCCCATTCGGTAATAAAATACTAACAGAAGAACCATCTGCTGATTGAACAAAAGATTCTTTTGGTATATTTATTTGATTAAATTTCAATTCAAAATAAGCCTTCAAAAACAAGGCAAGGCTGCTTTTGCCGCTTTGCTTTTTACCGGACAAGCCTATAATTATGGACATAAAACCCCTTTTATGCTGGACGAATAAAATATATTGTCTTATCTTTCAGCAATTCGTGATCTAAAGTATTCACTTCTTTTTTCTTATGATCAACAAGGTATATTTTGCTTTCTTTCTTTTCGGTAGAATTGGCTATTTTTTCAAATTTTGAACCAACATAGATTTTTAATGATGAATTACCAATAAGAGATGATTCTCCAGTATCATTTATAAATCTGTGTTTGCCATCAGGCCTGTTGCCGGAGTAATATGATGATTTATCCATCTCGACAAAATAAGCCTCAATATTTCTCATTTGCTCAGAACTGCTTAGAGCATTCGAAAAATTCGCCTGAGTAACAAGATCCATCGCTTGCTTAGCTGCTCGATCTGGATTCGGAAAAGTCCCAACAATAGAAGTTGTTCCGTGTTCATCTCTTGACCATAATTGAAATTTCATCATATTCTCCTTTTATTTTTTCCATTCAAGATTTCCATCAAGTATATTAGGGATATCGTCAGAATCGGAATAATCAACTCCTAAAGTTCTAAGCATAACTCCGTGATCTTTTTTATCAAATGGAACAACCTTGGCCTCTTCTTTGGGATCAATTGAGAATAAAACATCAGAAACGATTGCGGCTTTGGAGTTCTCTGAACGACCATCCCAATCATCTGAATACAAAGTTACAATAAATTGCTTTGGACAAAACAAAGTTATAGGAGGCTGAATTGGTTTCATATCCCAAAGCTGCTGTCTTTTTGGAGGTCTTGATTTGTTGGTTATCTGTATAGCCGCTATTTTGTTTGGATCTATAGATGGGAAAACAGACGGATACAAATCTATTAATCTATTAGCAATTTGTATAAATTCATCTAGCTCTTCGTAATGCGGTTTTGATTGCGACATTTATTGTCTCCTGGGGTGTGCGTATCCGCACGAAAAATCAGCCTTTGATTTGTCTACCTTGACTGTATATGAAACATCGGCATCAAAATCAAAAAGCTCAACAACAACACAATCATCAGTTTTAGAAACACAAAGAGCGAGAGATTTATCTTTTGAGAAATACTGCCCCGCCTCTAAACCTCTAATTTCTCTTTTCATTATTCATCCTTCTTTTTCTTGTTTTTCCAAAATTTCTTCTTGAAAGTTTTTTCAGTGTTTTTAGGCTCGATAACTTTACCTTCTTTATCCCTCATGGATCGACATTCTGGATATTTTGCGCATCCATAGAATTCTCCAAACTTACTTTTTCTAAGAACCATTTTAGATGAACATTTTGGACAATCTTCTGCGCAATAAATTTTCTCAACAACAACCTTCTCTTTGGGAAGTCCATTTTCGTCCATATTTGCAGTATATTTACACTCTTTATTTGAGCAAGCCAAGAACGTTCCAAATTTACCATGTTTTATAAGAAGATTGTTTTGGCATTTTGTGCATTTATGAGCAGTTATTGATTGCTCTTGCTTTATCGCATTAGCTTTATCTATATCCTTCTTGAGCCGTTCCCAAAAATCTGTCAATACAGATAATTTCTTGATAGAATTAGAGCATATTTTATCTAACTTTTCTTCCATTTCAGATGTAAATTTTAGATCAATAAAACAAAAATCAGACTTGATTAAAAAATCAGAAACTTTTATTCCAAGATCAGTTACTTGATAAGAATTTCCCAAAGATTCAATATAACCTCTTGCTTTAAGCGTTTTAGTTATAGAGGCGTAAGTGCTTGGTCTACCTATTCCTGTCTCTTCATACATCTTTGTAATAGATGACTTTGTATACCTAGAAGGAGGTTGAGTAAACTTCTGCTCAGAAAGTATATTTTTTACTTCACACTTATCTCCAACTTTCATAGAAGGAAGTATTTTATCTTCACCGATTGACCATTTCCAAACTTTTTTCCATCCGTCAAAAATACCAATACTTCCGCTAGCAGCAAACTCATACTTATCAACTGCAAATCTGGCAGAAACGGAGAGATTCTTGGATTTCTCCATTTGACTCGAAACCGTTCTTCGCCAAATCATATCATATAGTTTTTTATCATCCATCTCGCCATGAATTTCATCTTCTTTCACTGATACATCAATGGGCCTAATAGCTTCGTGAGCTTCTTGGGCATTTGCGTTTTTATTTGAATAAAGCTGATACGAATTAGGCAAATACTCTTTGTCATAATTATGAGAGATATAATTTCTTACCGAATCAATAAACGAAGGAATAACTGAAACAGAATCAGTTCTCATGTAAGTTATTCTTCCATTTTCATACAACCGCTGAGCAACCTTCATTGTCTTTTCTTGATCCCAACCCAATATAGTTGCAGCAGTCTGCTGCAATGTTGAGGTGGTAAAAGGAGCTCTAGGAGATATGTATACTTCCTTGCTTTCGTATTTTGTTACAGTTGCTGTTTTATCCGTTAGATCTTTTACTATAGCGTTTGCTTGATCTGCGTTTTTTATATCCATCTTGTCTGGAGTAATAAGATGAGTTGATATTGTTTCTTTTTTAGAAGAAATCATATCAGCAGATATATCCCAATACTCAACAGGAATAAAACTTTTTATTTCTTTTTCTCTTTCAGCCAAGACTCGCAAAGCGGCTGACTGAACTCTTCCAGCAGATTTTCCGCCAGTCGCCGTCATAGTCACAAATGAGCATTTGTACCCCACAATTCTATCAAGAATTCTTCTTGTTTCATAGCTATCAACGAGATTATAATCAATATCTCCAGCTTTTTGGATAGCTTCAGTTATTGCTGTTTTTGTAATACTATTTGTTTTTGCTCGTTTAAACTTTTTTCCGCTTGGTAATCTATTTGAGATGTGCCAAGATATAGCCTCGCCTTCTCTATCTGGATCGGACATCAGAAAAACCATATCTGATTTTTTTGACTCTTCAATAATAGATGAAACAACATCTTCTTTACCAGGCATAATTTCATATGTTGGCGAAAAATCTTTTTTTATGTTAACATTCAAACCTTTTGCCGGTAAATCCACCACATGTCCAACCGAAGACATGACTTTGTAATCTTTTCCAAGATAGCCTGCAATTTTTGCAGCTTTAGCGGGAGACTCTACTATTACAAGATATTTTGCCATATCCATGTATCGACAAAAAAAGCGTGAAAGGAAAGCCTCTCACGCTAAAACATAGACTGTTTTATATCTTGTTTTATACCCGAATTTCTGGCAAATCGTAAAGATTTCTATCTGTCGTACTCTGTAGATATCGACCGCTTTGCGATCTCACAACTCGAACTCCAGAAAGCTGATTGGCCATTCTAACAGCCTGCGACCTCGTAACTCGTCTGTTTCCGGTAAGCACGAAACCAACGGTGTGCCGCTTTGAATTTACAAGCCTCTTTGTGATTCTTCTATTCATACTTTATTTCCTTTCGTTTTTGCGAGACATATCGCTTCTCAATGAAGCTTTACCAACAAAACCTGATGCAAGTCCCGCAATGTGGCACCAAGCTTTGTGCGATCTTTCTAATTCTTCATCAGTAACAGCTTTTGTAAAAAGCAATTCCTGATCATCTAAAATAGTACAAGTTTTTGAAAAAATTCCGTTTATCTGTAATCTTTTATAAGCAACCTCAAGAGTTTGAGGAGGAGTTCCAAGATAGTCAGATAATTCAGTAAGTTTAGGAGCTGCGCCATTTAAGTGGGCAAGGCATATAGCAACTCCATAACCTCCATCTCTCTCGTCAGATGATACTTCGTCTGTTTCCCAATTCTCTCCACATATTTGCTTTACAACTTGTTCGTATTTATATTTCATACCAACTCCTTATGGGACGGATCTGATAAAGCATGAGGCTTGCTTTCCAGCCAGCCATGATGACTAATCTCTATAAATTCGGCTTCTTGAGAAAATTGATATAGGTCTTCACATCCAGAATAAGTCAATCCAGAACGAATGCCTCCTACGATTTCTTCAATTACATCTTTTACGGATCCTTTTTCTGGCACCAAGATTGCTTCGCCCTCCGCTGCAACTCCCTTTTTGCTTATATCATTCATAAAATGTCTAGAAGACTGCCCTCTGTAAATATGTTTATTATCTTTCTTGGGAGACTCTTTGCATCCAGCCAACATCCTGCCAAGCATAACCGAATCAGCTCCAGCAGCTATGGCTTTTAGAATATCTCCGCTATTTCTAATTCCTCCATCGGCAATTATAGATACATTTGGATAATTTTTATGCAAGACGCGAGCAACATTCATAATAGCAGATAATTGAGGAACGCCGTGTCCCGTTACTATTCGAGTTGTGCAAACCGAACCTGAACCTATACCCACCTTGATAGAATGAGCGCCCGCCTCGGCAAGGGCTAATGCGCCAGATGGAGTTGCTATGTTACCGGCAATTATAAAAAATGGGTCTAATTCATCATGAAGCATTTTTACCATCTCGACACTTTGCTCCATATGGCCGTGAGCAACATCAAGACACACAGAAACTTGATGGTAAGAATTTGTTTTATTTTCAAGTTCTTTTTTTATTGATTTTGCAAAATCTAGCCAGTCGTTACCAATTCCAACGCTAAAAGAAACCTGCTGGCATTCATCAAATACTTTATAAATTTCTTTTTTGTAGTCATCAAATTTTTTATGAAATCTATGAAGAATGCCCAAACCGCCAAGATTATTCATAGCTATAGCCATTTCGGAACCAGTAACAGTATCCATATTGGCGCTTATTATTGGAATATTTATAGAATCGTAACTAAACAAAGCTGACTTTGTAGAAATTTTAGAATCATTTCTTGATTTCAGAGTAGAATAGCGGGGAACTAATAAAACATCATCAAAAGTCAGCCAAGAAGTGGGAACATACTCTTCATGTAAAGCATTTATGAACTTCATTTTTTCTCCCATTATTCAACAATCTTGAGATTGTTTATGGCTTGAGTTTCTTGAGCATTTGGTATAAATAGCTTGTTTGCTTCAGATTCCATGCGTTTTTCGCTTTCTTTCTGAAGTTTTTCATAAAGATCACGAGCAGAAGATTCGTATTTCTCAAACGCCTCTCTAACAGAGTTTGCTTTTATCTCAAATCTCATTTCCTGCTGCCGAACAACAGGCTTCCCGTTGATAATCATGGGCCTTCCGCTATCATCTACATCAACAACCGGAATAATCATAGTTCCTATATAAAGAATACTAGGCTCTTCTGGCAAGAGTTCTGATCGAAAATCATCTGCATTAACAGGCTGTCCTGTATCAACATCTCGCAATATCATTTCGTCAAGTCGAATACCATTCGGTCCAATATAAGTAGACACAGTTCTCATTAGCATAAATACCCCTTTCATGTATAACATGAAACAATTCGTCTAAATTTGTGAAAAATTATCTATAAAACACACTAAAAACAAAAACCGTCCTCTAATAGTTCATCAGGCATCTCGTCAACAAAAACGTAGTAATCGTCTGATATTACTTTCTTAGGAGGCGGAGAGACAAAAAAACAAACATCTTTTTCATTTGCCTTTTTTGTAAATGACATATTGCAGTCTTTCAGAATATTCTCTAAAACCATAGAGAGATTAGGGTCTACGGTTATTTCGCTATCAATACGCTCAATTTGTATCTTGTTTATACAGGCATAAATTTCTTCCATAGTCATGCCTATAGTTTGAACAATTTTCTTGGCTTTTTTTCTTTTCTTGACTTTGTTTTTAGATGGTGTAGTTTTAGATGCTTTTTGCTTTTTCATAATAGATCTCCTAAAACTTGCGATAATAAATATTCGGAGATTTATTTTGATAAATAGCGCATTTCACAAAATATCATAACAACTTTGGATTGAAGCTCAGTCTTTTTCTTCTTTCAAAGTTTTTACCATCTCTCCCATAAAAAGATTCATTTCTAATATGCAAATTATCTTTTCCTGTATAATCTATCCAATCATGCTTTATAATGCATTTTGGAATATATCTTGCCTTACCCATACCGTAAGTTGAGTCATGAAACTCATTATCGCAATAAAGACTGATATAGCTAGGGTGGTAAATATAACCAAAATAATCATAAATAGGCTTGCCCATAATAACAAGAGTATTAAGTCTATCCCCAACTCTTCCGTCATCATAATGCAAAACACCATTCAAATCCGGGAAATGCTGCATCATATCATTGTATATATGATCATCATACCCATGCTGAATTGGTGTCATGTCATCCGAAGCTAATAGCAGTATTTTCCAGTCATTATGAGCCAACATATCCGCATTTACAGCTTGAACTTTTGTCTTAGAATGTCCATAGTTATAAAAAATATCTTTTCTTCCGCCATTCGAAGGACTAAGCCACCACTTCATATCTTCATTATTCATCGTACTATCATCTGCATCCATAGTCACAACAAACTTGACTCTATGTTTACCTGAAAGCATATTATAATATTTATCAAATTGATTTCTAAACTTATCAGGTCTTGATCTTGTTGGGAATTTAATTAATAAATCAAACATTTATTTTTCCTATAAAATCAGAACATATTCCATAAACTTTTTTAGGCACAAAATCAGTCAAGCTCTGTATAGACAAAAGAGGAATTATTGATTTTTCATCAGCTTCATTAATGTCATGAGACCAAACTACATCGCATTTATTTATTATGGTGTGTTTTTCTTTTTCATGAAAAAACACACGCAAATCACTATCTATCAATCGTCTAAGAGCTGGAAAATTCTTAGTATGAACCCATATTTTTTTTGACCTATCATAAAGCCATTTAGGATTAATTAGATACTCAGGTTTATCGTGGCCAAGATAAAATCCATTATCAAACCAAATATCAATTTCAACATCATATCCAGCTTCAATTGCTTCATCTATGTATTCGACTGTATTTTCTTTTTCAACAATAATTTTATCAATATTGCCTCTATGCGAAATAAGCAACATAAGTTAAATCTCCTCTATTCTTTTTGCTTTATCATCAATAACTAAATCAAATAACGGCTTCTTATCCCCCATTTCTATTCTATGGTATTTTGCATTCCATTTTTCTAACTGATTTTTTGTTAGATCCGTAATGTAATCTAGTCTGTTTTTGTTTTCAGGCTGCGTACTCCCTCTAGCCGTCCAATAAACAATCGTCCATCCGCTATCATATAATTTATTTATCTTAGATATATTCTCATAATTAGGAATAGCATCTTCGTAAACATAATCTTCTTTATAAAAGCATATAGTTTCATCTATATCAACATACGCTATAGGAATTTTATTATTTTTATTGTGTTTTTCTTTCATTATATCTTTTCCAGTATTCAAACGACATTATTAGGTCTTCGTTGTTTTTGATACGCTGTGGAGATTTTAGTATAGTTTGCCATGCTTCAAATGCAGCAACTTCCTCTGGAGTTCCGAACACAGTAACAAATTCTGTTGGATATGCATGAACCAATAAATTATTTTTTATCATAAGATTGTAAACCAAAGTAACATAATATTCGCCTTTATAATTTATATCAAGATCCATCAACATGTTAAAATACTTACGAATATATTCTCCCTTTTTAAAGTAATACGTTCCAGTTGATGCTTGTTCGGTAATAAAATTATCTGAATATGGTTCTTTTTCTTTTATTTCTAAAACCTTCAAATTATCATCCTTGATATGAGCCATAAAAGTAGGGCTTAATCTATGAGGATGAAAACCCGAATGACTCAGTATACATCCATCACTGTTTTTTTCCTTAACCCAATTCTTGAAATCTTCGTAATTCCAAACATAAGGATTATCGCAGTAAGTTACTATGACTTCTTCATCATCATTTATATTTTGCATAACATCAGAATTTAATACAGTAAAAACCGGGCCTTTTTTATGAGGAGGTATGGTCAGTATTTTTGAACTAGGAATTAAACTTTTAAGTAAATTTTGCATATCCGTTTGCTGAAGATGCATTTCGTTGCAAATAAAAACAAAATCATCATTTTTAATATCAAACATTTCACATATATACTCTATTATTCTCTTACCGTTTACTTTTATCAACGGCTTAGGATCTTGATATCCTGCCTTAACAAATCTATCTCCGAACCCAGCCATAGGAACTATTATTTTCATTCTTTACCTCTATTCCCATTACATAGATTGTCTATGTTTTTCAGATTCTAATGATAAAAGATCATTTATATCTTTTTCGCCCAAATACCTAACTTGTCCTATTTTGTTACCAACAATATTGATATAATTATGAGCAGCGATAATTTCTTTTTTCATTGAATTTTTATAAAAAATAACAGAATCAGGAAATGGATATTTTTCGTAAGTATCTCTTTCAGAAAAAGAAATATCGAATTCTTCCATAAAATTTTCATTAACAATATAGTTTTTTGATAAATTATTTATTTTATCAACCATTTCAATTGATTCTTTTAGATCTTCTCCAGAAACAATAATTCCATGATTTTCTAAAAAATATATATTTTTAGAACTTTTTAACGAGCGCATTTTGTTAAACAAATTATATCCAGGCGTGACATAATCTATATATTCATAATCAAAATTATAAAATATATCTTTTATTACTTGTTTTGAATTATTTAAACACAATAATGTGGTCGTGTATATATCATGAGTGTGTATTACATATTTTTTCATCAATAAATGAAAACCAACTTCCATTGATGGAGTTTTATTTCTAGTATGTATTTTTTTTATAATTGAATTTATTTCATGCTCATTATTTGATTGAAGTATTTCATTTTTTTCTAAAGGAAGAACAACCGAATATCCGCTTAAGCAATTTATATCTTTTACATCATATCCAGAAGCTTTTATAATCATAAAATCTCCTGTCTTGACAGATATATTTCCTCCTCCATCTTGACACATCTCTATTTTTGAACCAATTTTTTCTGCAACTTTTGTAAAATCTCTAAAATCTAAAAAGTAGTTTTTTATAAATTCAAGCAAACCAAAATGTATATTTTCTTTTTTATTTAATTCAATATTTATTGTTGTTTCAACATTTTCATGTTTGCTTCCTAGATTTTTTATTTCATCCAAGGAATCAATATGTATAACAACATCAGCTATTGGCATTTGCTTTTCTCTCAAATGCCCATTGTCTATTTTTCTTTTTTTGATTATTTCAAGAACATCGTTATATTTATAGCCTCTCTCTTCCGTGTCTCTCAATAATTTCCAATGAGTAACTATGCTCTCATTTGCATCAACAAATATTTTCAAATCTATTAATGATTGACTTTCATCTGTGTAAAAAGCATGCAAACCCTCAATCAAAATAACTGGTTTTGGTTCTATTTTCTTAGGTGGATCAAACCATCCTGTTTTATGATTATAAATCGATCTATATATGGGTTTCCCCTTAGAAAGAAATGATAAGTGCATGTCTCCTAGTTCTAGATTATTTGCATTTGGATTTAGATGAGTAATAGAATTCCAAGCTTTATTGTGCCTTTCCCATTTATGCAAATCGTCAGTGCTAATAACAACTGTATTGTCATAACCAAAAAATAAAGATATTATTTCAGCGATAGTTGATTTACCAACACCTGACTCTCCAGATATGCCTATTATGTAAGGTTTTTCATGCATCAATCTAGCATTCCAGCCTTTCTTAATAAGTCTTCATTTGCTTTCATTCTTCTTTGACATATTTCTGGAGAAAGAAAATGAGCAAATGGTCTTACAGCATGTAGATTCTTATACTGTCCTTCTTTCATTCTTTCCTCGTCAATATTATAAGATCCGTTATCTTCATTATACATAGAAGAATGAACATGGTTTCCATCGGTCCTTCCTACTCCGCTTTTTAAGAAAAATCCATGAAAATTTACTTTTCCTTCAAATATGCTTTGTCTCAAAAATCTTGTTGATCTTAATTCTTCAGCACACCAAAGATTATGCTGTTCTATTGGATCGCATACTCTATATCCTCTTTCTCCGTTATATCTCTTACTCTCTACTATATGCTTTATACTTTCTTGAAAATTATCTTCAAGACATAAAGCATTTTTCATTACTCTTCCTTTGGCGCAATGATATTGAGCAGGAAGATTAGTATCATGGCCTAAATCTTTTTGATTATCTCTATTTATAATTTTGTTAGACCAAGTGTATTTAGTGCCATTTAGCTGCGTTATCCCGTCAGCATCAAGATGGGCATAATCATTTTCTGGAATATGAGCAATAGCAGAAGTTAGCCAATCAGTTGCAAGCGGAAACATATCCATATCGCCTATCAACCAAGTCGTATCAGGTTCTGTGGATGTCCAAAAAAACTTGCTCCAAGTTATTTGTATAAGCAAAGGCCATTCTTTCATTATTGGAACTTCTATAACTTTTCCAAACTCTTCGCTCATATTTGTTTTTGATCTATCTCCAAAAAGCAGACAAATAGGCTCTATTCCTAATTTAGTTTTGAACACTTTAGAATTCAAGTTCCAAAATACACTAAAAGTTTCAGAACTTGAAAATATAATTTTATCTATCTTCATAGTATCCCTCTTGATCTAACTGAAAAACACTTTTATACCTTTTGTTTCCTATGAGAGATGGGAATCTGCTAAATGCTGAATACCTATTTGATGTTATATTTATAGCACTTTTTGTCATAGTTGCTAAATCAAAATAAGTTTGCTGCCATTTATCCAAATAAGAAGGAACCGTTATTATATTTTTCTTTTTTGATATTATGTAATCAATAAATTCTTTTTTCTTTTCATCTTGATCGCCGCATATAAAAAAATTATCATATCTATCGCAAAAAACGTCAATACACTTATAAGTTAATTGATTTAGCTCTTTTAGCTCATTTGTATGAACATGCATTCCGTCTATTTCGCCAGACCTTATTTTGTCTCCTCTTCTAATGTGAAAAGAAGCAAATCTATCTGGAAGGGATGATAAATATTTATTTATCTCTTCACAAAAACTAAACTCTTTTCCAACAGCATCTAAATGTTGTTGGAATTCTTCATATGTAGAAACTTTATCTTGGCAATAGGCTAGCCAAAACCTTCTCGGATCATTACCTCCGCCTAAAGCGAATTCAAAAGTAGGATAATTGAGTCTTATAATTCTAATCTCATCATCATTTATAATCCAATTTTTAGTTTTATAAGTTTCAACCTGAACAAATGGTTCTACTATGGTGTTGTTTGGAAAATTTATATACTTTTTTACATTTTCTAATCTTGAATCAACATAACGAAAAGCAGGATCCAAAGCTCTTGTTTCTGTTTTTTCATGCCCCCTATATACAGTCCAAGTAAGTAGCAAGTTTGATTGATGCAATCTAGCATATGTTGACATAAATAAAATATCAGAAAGCCTATCTCCAAGACCACTCTCTGTTGGCTTTGTCCAATAAATAGTTCTCATTTCATTTTTTCCTAAAATAAGCCAACGTATCTCTAAAATCTGGAATTAAATCTTGAAAATCAGAAAAACCAGCTTTGGTAATTATTTTTTTACATAAATCCAAATCCATATAGAACCAAGATCCTCCATTAGGAGAAACGTTAGTTTGCTTATATTGACGAATATATTCTTCGTTTTGATTCATATGATCTGGATGCCTATCAAAATTCGCAAACAAAATAAAAGCTTGCGATCCAGGCTTCATTTTATGAAATAGATTCTTTAAGTATTCCTCTTGCGCCTCGCTTGATAAATGGCAAAAAACTCCATAACTAAAAACAAAATCTATACTATTATCTTCAACTCCAGAACAGAAAAAATCTTTATTTGCTAATTGAATATAAGTGCAATCTGCTTTGAATTTTTTAGGAACTACGTCTAAGCATATAACATGCTTAAAATTAGGAACAAGATAGTTCCTAGTCCACATTCCTCCTCCGCAGCCTATTTCAAGACAAACATGCTCTTTATTATAAAAAGGCCTAATAAGCTTTTCAATGTCATTCCTAGAATATTTTGAAACACCATTATTGGTATATCCCTCAAATGATTCTTCATAGCCTCCTGGCCATATTGTATTAAAAACCTCAGCATCTGTATCTCTTTCAAATTTCATATTTTTACCTTATTTAAGTATTCCTGAAAAATCAATAACTCTTTCTAGTGCTTCTGCTTGCAAATCATACGGCCTTACTTGACAGCAATGAATATCAACTATTTTTTTATTCACCAAAAGAGATTTATTATAAATATAGTCTTTTCTATCTTTATCCCATTGCCATATTCTTTCTTGTAAATTATTATAGTTTATTCCATCATAAAAAACTTTATTTGACTTGATTGCATTATACAAACATTCTGAAGTATAATTCTCTTCTGCTAACCAATACCACCAAAACTGCCCACATCCCTGAAAAGGAGGCAGAATTTCCGTTTTCTTCTCAATTGGCCATTTTGAGCCAAATCCCATTCCATATTTATCTGCCTTGAAAACACTCATAACAACATCGTTGAAAGATCGGTTTTGAAAATACAAATTATTGAAATGATATCCTTTTGCAACATGGTAATGAGCTGGCAAGTCGCATCCTATATATTTACCGCCTCGTCCGTGAACTTCAGAACCTAAAGCAACAAATGCATCTGGTCTTCCGCAACGAGGCATTGCAATTCCAGAATTATTTAAACAAAGATAATGGTCATCAGGATATGGAGCAATTTTTTCCACAAAGTGATGTCTCTGCAAAGGCAATAAATCTACATCACCAATCATCCATATAGTTTCTGGCTCTGTTATAGTATGATAAAACTTACTAAATGTTAATTGAATTGCCCAAGGAACATCAGGAATCAAATCCATCTCTATTATTTGTCCATATTTTTCATGCATATCTGTATTTGATTTTTTACCAAATAATAAACAAATTGGCTCAATACCCAACCCCTCTTTACATAGCTTAGATTGAGTATTCCAATATGAGCTGTACATTGGAGGCTCTGATACGGAAAAAATTGCTTTTTTTATTCTCATTATATTCCTTTATTTAATTTGATACCAATGAACATCTTTTATGACCGGATCAACAGGAACGATATCGTACTGAATATTATTTTCTTTCCAAAAATCATATAAAGCCTTTCTAGCTCCTGCTAAAGCGTAATCATCAATAATAACATATCCACCTTTTTGCACTTTATGGTGAAGATGATCTAAACATACTTTAGTGGATTCGTATAGATCTCCGTCTAATCTTAAAACAGATATTTTTTCAACCTTCGCCACAGGAACGGTATCTTGAAACCATCCCTCAACGAATTCATAATTATTCATATTAAGATTCCAGAGAGTGCCTATGTTGTGTTTTACTTTTTGTAAAGAATGAACAGTAATACCGCTGCTAACCAACAAATCTCTTAGATTTTCAGGAACTTTTCTGTTTTTATCAAGAGGTCCAATTCCTGGCTGCTCTAAATCATTAGGACCAGCAAGAGGAATTCCTTGATAGCTATCAAAAGCATATATTTTCTTGTTTGATCCCAAAAGTCTGCAAACATGGCCCATAACAGCAATTTGAGAGCCGTCAGCAACCCCGCACTCAACAAGGTCTCCATCAATATTGTTTTTTATTACATTATATGTTAAGTCATAAGTATTTTGAATTGTATTTTCGTTTGAATAAGCAAGGCTTGCATACGATTTTAGTTCTGGAAGCATTATATCTCCTTTAAAAATTATTACAATAATTGTTTCGACACAATAGAGTTATTTCTCTATCTCCAACCCAATCTTGATTCAATTTCTGTAATTATTTCACACTTCTCTCTATTGCCATGCTCGTTAAAAAAATCCGCTATTTCTCTATCGGAATAAGATCCTCTAGATGTATTGCATCCAACGGCTCCAATATAATTCGTAAAATTATCACCAACATCTCTAACTATTCTTGGAATGTCTTCCATATATGCCTCTGCAACAATCTTATTTGCAGATCTATCATTTGGTCCTTCTAGTTTATGTATTCTAGAAGAGTCAATAGCTCTAGGCCATATAAATCTCATAAGAAAATCTTGATCATATCCATAAATAGTAGGACCGCTTTCTTGATAGCCGTTTAATAACATATCATTTAAAGAATTATAATTGAATATTTCTTTAAACTTTTTTGTTCTAAATCCGCACATTCCTCCCATCAAAGGAATAACATGACTGTTATTATCGTTTATTCCATGAACAGCTTTTCCGGAAGAAATAAATGAACGAACGCACTGTAATTGCCTTGGAGTTAAAATTGAGTCTATGTCTCTACAAAAAACGAATTCTGATTCTTCCCATAGAGGCAATAAACGCCAAAGCATCATAGTGCATTTTAGTCTTCTTTGATAATAAAGCCCTTCATCTTTTACAACGGTAACTCTAATAAGATTTTTTTCTGCTAATTCTCTAAGAACAGGACAATAACCTTCATTGTCTAATTCCCTATCAGTGTGTATCCAAAAAACCCATGAAGGATCACTATAAAAAGTAAAATGCTGTCTTATGTTAGTTGAGAAACCAGAAGACCATTTCTTTCTATCTCCAAACAAAGAAAAACTATTTACCTTCATTTTATTATTTCTCCAACATAAGACCCATATTTAATATCTCTATGATCAGGAAATGGCCTTATATCATGTTCTCCAAACAATATCAATGGATCGTATATATAATCATACAATATTTGACCCATATCATTTTTCTTTATTTCTGGAACAACAGGAATAGGAAAAATTCTATTTAATTCTTCCTCAAAAACTTCTCGCTCCAATAATGCTTGTTCTTCAATATATTTATTCCTTGCTTCAATTGTTATCTTTTTATACTCAATAGAGGCGTTTATTTGATTCATATATTCTTCTACGTTTTTAACAACTTGCTCTATCTTTATACCTTTATTAAACCTGTCGTGAGCAATAATTTTTCCTCTGTTATTATTCCATACAATTTGATGTAAAAAATCCTGATCTGATCCTTTCTTTTCTTTTGATGGCCATGATATAATCATATCTTTCATCATGCTTAGAGCGCCTTTTTTGCCCCCCCACATGCCTCCTAGCATTGGAACATTATGCTCTATATGATCTCTCATACAGTGAATTTCTTTATTAGAAATAATCCATTCGTCAACAGCAGCTTTTTCTCTCCAATTTAATCTCGAATCTATATCTCTTGATATAAAAATATCAACATCATCATCAGAGGCTGGAAGAAACCTCCAAAACAAACCCTCCCAAGAGCTATTTATAGTTATTTTCTCAACAACCTCAGCACCCTTTTCTTTTAATTTATATTGAAAATCTTTTGGAACCAAAGAATCACAATAAAATCTAGTTTTCCATTCAGGATAAATCTCTTTTGCTATTTCTATATTTTCAAGACATCCTTTGAAATAAAAATCTTGATTGCCCCAAACGCTAAAAGAAATTATTCTATTCACCGAATTCCCCTTATGCAATATTTTTAAAGTGCTTTTTTAGATCTATAGATAATTCAGCAACTCGTTCTTCCATGCTTTTAGATATAATTTTTTCATATAAAGAAGAGTTTTGACTATAGTTATGTTTTCTTGCATGATTTAGGTGCAAAATAGGACAATCTCTGCTTTCATACAATTTAGTTAGATTCTGAATTCTTGTCCAAAATTCACAATCTTCGCTTCCGTAACCAATGAATTGTTCATTCATGCCTCCTATTTTTATAAAAGCATCTTTACGAAAAGATATATTACCTCCTGTAAAATAATCCACTCTTTTCCCGCCTCGCCAACAAATTCCTGCGGAAATAAAATCCATCAAGTATATTTCTTTAGCTATAAAACACGATTCATAATCTTGCAAAATATTACTAACTCTATATAAATAATCTTTCGGTAAAATTATATCTGCATCATTCATAGATATAAAATTATAGCTAGCAGAAACAACACCTGCATTTACTGCTTTCGATTTATTAAAATTTAATCCGTCGCTACTTCTTGTAAATATATGACGTATTCTAGAATCTTGTCTAAATGGACCTATATCAATAGTTTGAAATTTATCTTCTTCTGAAACTATAATCTCCAACGGTTCTATATTTTGCTGTAAAAGCTTGTTCAGACAATAATGCAAATTCCTAAGCCTATCTGCTCCTCTAACCGGAATAATAACGCTAACGCCTGCACATGGTTTAGGCTTTGAAGCAGGATAATCAAATCTTTTTTGAATTTCGATAGGAAGATTTGATAAAAGTTTTGGAAAAATACGCCTCATGCTATTCTTCTGCCCTTTCTATATAGCGCAGGTCCGCTTTGAGGATTTGGCTGAGAAGAGCCCGGAGCCGGTCCTTTCTCATATAAATATTTATAAAGAACTCCATTGATAAACTTTTCTGTTTTTAGCAAAGGAAGAAGTCTTTCTGAGTAATTTCTATCTTCTCCAAAATTTTCTTCAGGAAAACCAACCTGTATCGCAATAGATCGTTTTACTGGATTCAGGTGGTTAGGGCATCTGTAATATATCTCGTTTTTTTCAAACCAAGTTTTGTAAGATAAGGAATGAATAAAAGTTCTAGGGCTAGTTCCTTGAAAAGTTATAACTCCTTGTATGCCGCAACAATCTGGATCTGATTTTATAGCCTCAAGTATTTTTGAAACATAATCTTCAGAAACAAGATCATCGTCATCTATAAACGATATATAATCACCTTGAGCCTTTTGAATCAGTTCATTTCTTTTTGATCCTATCTTTTTTTCACCATTATCAATCGAAGTAATAATCTCAACCAAATCATTAACCTGAGGATTTAATACTCTTAATAGTCTACTAAGCTTTTCAGCTCTAGATTCCAAAGAACATATCAATATTGAAAGCTTTTTGCTCATATTATTTTTCCTTTTTTAGATATTCTTATAGCTCTTTTTTTCTCAAAATCCGCTACCCACTTCTTCATGACAGAAGCCCTTCTATCTTTCGGATTTATTGGAGCCATTTCTTTTGATATTTGACTATTCTGATCGGCAAGCCTTTGAACACCTTTTCCAGGCTGTCTTATAGACCATTGAGTAAAATGAGAAGAACCCCTGTCAAATCGAGATCCCATAATCCAAGGTCTGCCTAAGTCTCTCAATATAACTTCCCTTCTATCAAATGGAAAGTACAAGAAGGATTTTGTATCAAATCCATGATTCATATTTCTTATTTGTATTTCAGGATTATCTCCTTCATTTATTTTATTAGCAACAATCCTACAAAAAGAGCCTCTAATAAAAGATGGACTAAGAAAAAAAGACGCTCCAGCAGATTTCCAGGCACGCAAAGCTACTTGCTGAACATGCGGAGAAATAAAGAACTGATTAAAAGAAGAAACCTTTAATGGAGTAAGCAACTCCCAGTCATCTTCTAAATGAAAATTGTAATAAGTTTCTATTTTAGAAAAACACCACTTTACAGCATTAGCAAAATTAGGCTTCTCCGGCATATTCAGAATTACATTTCCGAAGTATTTTCTAGCAATATCGGCAACTCGGTTTCTATTATCTTCTTCTGATATGTCCGGAAAATTATCTATATTCAAATATAATGTAACATCTTTGAAAGATATGCCTTGTAGATTTTTTGTAAAAGATTCGTATGTTTTTTCAACAACATCAGGCCTTGGCATAGCTGTAGAAGTAAATGATAATGTCTTTTCACTTAATGGATACATAATTATATTTCTAGATTTTGATCTCTTATATTTTGATTTATATTTCTTTTATATTCATTTCTTTCTTCATGCCATCTTACAAAACCATCTTCCCCTCTGACGTATTTTGTATTCTTTATCCAACTCCTTCCTGTATCTTGTAGTATAACATCAGAATCATCGTAAGGCCAATAAATAAAAGATTTTTTTACATCATATGGATTTATAGATCTTATTTGCATTTCTGGATTTTTATGAGCAGTTATATGCTTTGCCACCATATTGCAAAATGAACTTCTTATAAAAGAGGGACTTAAAACAAATCTAGGGTCTGATAGTCTCCACGCTCGCAGGCCAACCTGCACAATTAATCTATCTTCAAAAAAATTCTCTATAGTATCTTTAGGTATCTCTTTTAATAGCAACCAATCATCTTCTATATTTAGAACAAATTCTTTGTTTACTTGAGAAAAAAGCCATTTAACTGCTAACGGGAAGCTAGCTGGCTCTCTTATTGGGCTAACAAATACATTGCCAAAATATTTCTTGGCTATACTTATTACTTCTTCTCTTTTATCTATACCATGATTAGATGGGAATAAATCTATATTTAGATAAAGATCTATTTTTTTAAATGAAAGCCAAGGTATATTTTTTGTAAAAGATTCGTAAGTCTTTTCTATCAGCTCCGGCCTTGGCATAGCCGTTGTTGTAACACATATATTTTCATTACTTATAATACTCATACTTTTATTATCGATAAATTACAGCAAGAATCATAATGCAATTCTGTATAAAGTGATTTTCTAGAAGCAACTAGCTTATAACAAACAGGACAGAAGCTGTCTTGCAAGCCTTCTTCAAATATATTTTGAACATAAACGTATCTAGATGAAGAATACACGTTTTTTATATTTTTCACTAAAGCGTCAGAAGTAATGTTTACTAACTGTTTGTAAGCCGGATAAAGTTTAAGTAAATGTATAGGAACATTTATAAACCTTTTCATAAAAGAAGAAAATTCAATGTGATCCTCTATTTTATCGTCATGATAAACAGGAACGCTTATCTCAAGATGAGTATTTTCAACAGCATACTCTATTGATTCAAGAACAGGAACACCAAAAGCCTTTGCAATTTCACGGTATTTGGTTTCATTGCCTTTCCAATCAATATTTACGGCAGAAGATACTCTGCACATATCTTTCCAAATAGATTTTTCAGCAAACCCATTTGTTTTTATAATGAAATCAATATTTTTTGATTTGCATATTTCGGCAACATCCATAACATATTCATAGTAAATTATTGGCTCATTATATGTAAAACATATAGCTCCGCATTTATTACTCAATGCAATATCCACAAGAGATTGTGGGCTAATGCTTTCTGAAGCATCAGAATTATCTACTTGGCTTATTTTCCAATTTTGGCAAAACGAGCAATCCATATTACAAGAATACCCTCCGCAAGAGAGGGTTCTTAGATTTGGCTTATAATGATAAATTGGTTTTTTCTCAATAGGCTCAATAGTTATATTTGAAATTTTCCCATAAGACCTAAGATAAACCCCATCATCGCTAGCACTCCGAACCTTGCATAATCCTTTTTTCCCAACAGGAATGCTACAACGATGCGGACAAACCATACACTCAAATCTAGAATCATTTATTTTTTTGTAAGTTATGGCGTTTTGATATTCTTTAGCAATCATATATTATCCATCTCTAACTACAAGACGTATGGTTGTGACTCCGTTTTCGTCCGTACTCTGAGATACGCATTGATATGGACCGTTATTTACAATTTTATTTACCACGCTAGTAGTATAATTTTTAATCAAATCAGGAAGTTTGCTGTTCCACTTTCTGTTATCAAAAGATGATACATGCATCATGTATGTACCGTCATCTTGCCTTAAAAATCCAATATCATTACTAGCGCTACCAACCTGTTTTCTAGGGATAACAATATGAGCTGTTTGTTCCCTTTCGTCGCCTTGAAATCCAAAAAGCTTTGCTGGTTGATCATAAATCTTTGGATTATAACCTAATGACTTTAGTGCCTGTATAAGAGAATCTTCGTGTTCAACCTTAAATGTACAATTTAGCGTGTGATATTCAGACATGGCATCCCTTATTCTTTGCTTAATTTTTTTCTTTCAATTAATTCTAATTCGTCCATTTCGGAAGGAGAATTCCTCATTGCACGACCAACATTCTTGATATCTCTACAAAGCTTTCTTAAGCCTTCAGGCTCTAGGCTCGCAGCTGCATCTGAGTGCCGTATAGTCCTGTCATCAATAAAATGTCTCTCTATAAAATCCGCTCCAAGAATCATAGAAGCAACATCTAAAGCTATTCCAAATCCATGATTAGAAAAACCCACTCTCAGACCCATTTTTTTCAATTCTGCAAAAGAAGATATATCAGATAAGTATATCTTGTCAAAAGGACATGGATATATGCTTGTACAATGATAAATAACAAATCTTTTTGGATCTTTAGAAAATATCATTTCAACAATTTTATCAATCTCTTGGTGAGAAGACATCCCTGTAGATATATGAATATCTCCACAGTAATTATGGTAAAGATAATCAATTATTTGATTGTTTCTATTACAAGCGCTTGGAATCTTGATATATTCTGGATTTAGTTTTGCTATTTGCTCAGCAGATGTCATGTCCCATACTGAACAAGAATACTTAATTCCAATTTTTTGTGAATAATCAAATAATTCGCAATGTTGATCAATAGATAATTCTAAAGCCTTTCTATGTTCAAGATAAGTTTTTCCATAAGAAAATATTTGGTTTGGATGAGGTTTATGCTTGATATCTTCAGAAACGCTTTCTTCAGGATTTCTTTTTTGAAATTTTACATAATCCGCATTGCATTCTTTTGCCAAAAATATAAGATGCTTTGCTCTTTCAATAGAGCCAAGATGAACAGCACCTATTTCAGCAATAATTTTGGATTCATGCTTCATTACACAAATCTCCCATGATGGTTGTAAAGACTTTCCATCATAACAAAATCTTCTATATTATCTATTTGAAGGCTTTCAGTTTTATCTGTTGGAAAAATCTCTATTTTTCCAGATAGCCTGCATTTAGACTTTAAAAAAGAACTAACTTTTGTTATATAGACATTCCCATTATCATGATAATAAAAATCTTTTTCAGATAGCTCTTGCCTCATCGGTCTATTTATAAGATTGTATGTTGGCTTAAATTTATTATCTTTGTTACAGCAATTATCTATCCAAAAAAAAGGAGTACAAGCAGACACAGTTAACAAACTATCTGCATTAGATTCAATCATTTTATCAAAACATCTATCTATTAGATTATTTCTTCTTGCTGGAGATGTTGCTTGAAGCATAATAAAATAATCAAAATCACTATAATATGGATAGTTACTGAATAAATGTTTTATAGCTTCCTCAGTCTTGCTTGTTGCTGAGCAAAGATCTACTGGCCTTTGAATGTATCGATAATCTTTTGCTGCATTTTTTGAAGCAAAATTATTGAATATTTCAAAAACTTTATCATCAGATGATGAAACAATTATTTCGTCTATATATTTGCTTTTTGCGGCAGCAAGTAAGGTCCACTCAAGTAAAGAATTTTCTCCTATTTTTTTGAACATCTTACCAGGAAGACCAACCGAAGCAGTTTTGCCGGGTATAAAAGCCATAACTCTAGAGCCGCAATCGAGCATAGATCGATTCCTATTTTTTTCTTTCCGAATACTGAGATAAAACTTCATCAATTTTCATTTTCGGAAAGACATCAACAATTCCAGTATCCGAAACATATATTATTCTATTTTTAGAAACTTCTGGATTTATTTCGGCAAAATGCTGCCAATATAGATCAAAACCCACACAGTGTTTATCGACAGGTTTTCCTTTTTTTAGACCTTGATCTGGAGAAGAAAAAAACCTACCAAAATACTCAATTGCTTTAGGTTCTCCAGGGAATTGCCAATAATATCTATTCTTTCCCTCATAACAAGAATCACAACCTAATAAAACAATCGGATCGCACCCCATAATATACGCAAAATGTAAAGCAGTAGCAGTTGAAGTCCTTGCCCCTATTATTGGTATTTCTGGATCTTCAGTGAGCTTTAAGTTTTCTTTATGATACAGTAAACTCCCGTCTTTCTGAGGCGTAGCCCACTGTCGGTGTTCAAATAAAAGATATTCTTGAGGCCTAAGATCAGAAACTTTATTTCTCATTTTATCAGCATACAGAAGTTTTTTGCAACGACTATTTTTCGCAGTAATCCGCCAGTAATTCCAAGAACAAACCCCATCATCATCGGTAACAAAATAATCACATTCTGGAAATTTTAGAATTGCAGAATTTGCAGCAAAAATAACATACTCTTTCAAAATATCTGGATTTATAAATCTAAGCGAAGGACCAGCTCCGCAAACAAAAGCCATCTTATTCAAATGTTTATTTTTAATATCTTTTATATTCATTATATATCCAATAATTCAGATTTTATATCTTTGTTAACAATATTATCTTTTTCAACAACTAAAAAATCTTCTACAACATTTTGAACAATTTCGCAAAAATATCGATGCTTAGAAGGGTGATAAAAACACTTAGTTATGGTAGCATTATGCTTTTTATTATCAATATATATTATGCAAGGCAAATTCATTTGCATTTCTTCATAAACTATAGCGCCCATTATTGGCTTCTCTGGCAGAAAAACGTCTTGATCATTAACGCTAAAATATAATGAATATTTTATATTTTTTGCTTTATAGAGTATTTTTGCATTATCAATTTCTATAATATTTATAGAATCCTTGCCAATTTGAACTCTATCACCAATTTTTGCTAAATTAACATTCATACTAATCCCTAAATAAAACATTAGACGCAATATCTAGATTGTTCTTTGCTATTTTTATATATTCTTCATTTCCATCTATGCCTATAAAAGAACCATTATTTTCTAAAGCTACTACTCCCGTAGTTCCAGAACCGCAAAAAATATCTAATACCTTGCATTTTTCTAAAGAGTTAGAATTGCATTGACATGTCTTTTCCCAGCCTTTTGTTTTTGTTTCTGTAATATGCCTACCATTATCCCTGTTCGCAAAACCTGATCTATCTTTTTTGTTATTTATTCCAGGTCTAGTTGAATATCTATTTTTCTCCAATATTCTTTTATATGGAGCAAAACAATTATCGCAACAACCGTGCGTACTAATAGAAGAAACAACGCATGGATGTATAAGCTTTTTGGGGAAAACAGCAAAATGAGGAATTTTTGAAGAAGCAACCGGAACGCTCCATACATCTCTTTTCATGCGAGTAATTGGCAAGCCTTCCTTGTTTTTCTCTATACTTATTTCTTTTGAAGATTCTGCATCATAAAAATAGTTCTTATTTTTAGAAAACAAAAATATATACTCATGAGAAGAAATAGGCTTATCATTACTGCCACTCGGAAGAGGATTTGGTTTTGCCCAAATAATATCACTTCTAAGATACCAACCGCTATCCCTAAGAGCAAATGCCAACATCCAAGGAATACCAATAATATCTTTTTCTTTTATTTTACCTTGACTCTTTTTCGAATAAGAATCTCCAATATTGATCCATAAAGTTCCATCATCTCTAAGAACCTTTCGAACTCCATTAAAAACATTTACAAGTTTTTCAACATAATGTTCTGGTGTTTTTTCAAGGCCAATCTGAGAGTCAAAACCATAATCCCTCATATTAAAATATGGAGGCGATGTAATGCATGTCTGTACTGATTTATCATCTATTTTTAATAAGCCATTAGAAACATCTTCGCATATAAGCGTATATCCCATAAAATACCCCTCTCAGAGAGGTATCGACATTGCAATAAAAAATGCGAATACTATTTCTTCAGGTTATATTTATCATAGTCTGCAATTCGTATGGCAGAAGTAATTCCAGCCTCTCTTAAGAAGCGACTTGGAATAACTTTATCAAAACGAACAGCACCAGCTGAGTAACGCTGCATTCTCGCCGAAGAATGCGATAAATACAACTCTTTTTGAGCTCTTGTCATACCGACATAAGCCAGTCTTCTTTCTTCTTCTAACCCATCTCTCTCCATGATTGCTCTTTTATGAGGCATTTGCCCTTCTTCTAAACATGGAAGAAAAACAACCGGAAACTCCAAGCCCTTACTAGCATGAAGGCTCATGAGAGTAACCATATCTTCTTTCGTTTCTTTATCAGAAGAAGATTGAAGCGCTATATTGCTAAGATAAGACCCTATATCGTTGCCTCTTTTTTCGCTATATAGAGCGCAAGAGTTTATAAGTTCTTGAACGTTTGATTGTCTATCTTCATATTCTTTAGAATCGTACTTGCTTTCTAAGAATTTTCTGTATTCTATTTTTCTAAGCAAAGTCGCTAGAACTTCGCCAATACTTTTTCCAGAATAATCTTCTTCAAAGATTGAAGCCAATCTTTCGCATGCTTCAATTATTTTGTCTTTATTTGCTCCGCTAGTAATATGCTCTTTTGCTCTTTTCATAGATTCAATAAGAGAAATGTTATTTTCTTCTGCAAAATTTTCTATCTTACCAAGAGTTGCTTCGCCAATATTTCTGCCTGGTTTATTAACAAATCGTGCCAGCGCTGTTCCATCGCTAGGATTTACCAAAAAACGCAAAACAGAGATAGAATCTCTTACCTCGGCTCTATCGAAAAAGCTAAAACCGCCTATAACCTGATATTTCACGCCAGCAGACACAAGACCTTGCTCTATTGCTCTAGACATCGAATTCAGACGATACAATACAGCAAAATCATGCGGCTTATAAACGCCTGAATCAATCATTCTCTTAATTTCACAAGCAATCCAGTTGCCTTCTGATTCAGGAGATCCATGAACATAGCATTGAACGTCTTTGCCGCTTGGGTTGCTAGTTTTGAAATCCAAAGTCTGTTTTCTATTAGGATTGTTTTTTATAAGTTTAGCAGCAGCGCTTACTATCTCTGGTGTTGATCTGTAATTTTGAGGAAGATAAATAACCTTAGCATTATTCAGACTGACAAAATCTTCAATGTTTTTATATCTTGCGCCACGCCAACTGTAAATTCCCTGATCAGCATCTCCAACAATAAGAACATTATTATGAGACCCTATCATTTGAACTATCTTAAACTGAGCGTAATTAGTGTCCTGAACCTCATCTACTTGGATATAATCAAATCTAGATCTGACCGTATTTAGTATTTCAGGATAATTCTCAAACAGTCGAATAGTTTCGCTCAATATGCCGCTAAAATCAACAACTCCAGTTTTTCTCATTTTTTGAATATAGCTTTGTATCAGTCTGAGATCATCTAAGTTTTTTACAAAATCATCAAAATCTTCTTCTGGAATTAAATTTTCTCTCATTTTCCCGCAATCAGCAACAAGGCCTCTTATCTTTACAGAAGAAAATTCAAGCCCCATCTGCCTTGCGCATTGAGCCATCAAACCTTCTTGATCCTCATCATCAAGTATATTTGTTCTGTATCCATAACCAAGAACATCTCCATAACGACGAATTATATTTGCGCACAAAGCATGAAATGTACTAACATATACTTCTTCTCCAATTTTACCTATTCTCTTAACTATTCTTTCTTTCATTTCGTTGGCAGCTTTGTTTGTAAAAGTAATACAAAGAATAGTTTTTGGATTAACACCCTTCTGTATTAACCGCAATGTTCTTTCAACTATTATTCTTGTCTTGCCAGCGCCAGGACATGCGCTAACAAAGCAAGGTCCACTGAAGTGATCTGCCGCATTCTCCTGCTCAGGATTGAGGCTTACGCTTTTTGCTACAACTTCTGCAAGGCTGTTCATTTTTTTTCCATTCATTTATTTGGACTTTTACTTGTTCTTGATTAACATTCTCTTTTGCTTTCTTTGCAAGCATCTCTAACAATGTAGAATGAAATTGTTGGCTTTTTTTGACTTTCTCTAAAAATATCATCGGGCCTATATAACCAACATGAGACAAAAACACGTTATTAGTGTTTTCGTATACAGCTTGCACAACAGGAAGCTGATCTATGTTAAGTTTGTCGCAAAGTTCTTCATTTTTTTTATCATTTGCATCTATAAATTCAAAAGATAACGAATGATGATTAAAAGCATTAACAAGGTTTTTGCAATCTTGGCAATCATTACTACCAAAAATTCTTATTCTTATACCATCCATCATAAACCCCCAATATTCTTTACTATATTATCAGCTATAAAAGAAGCATGCTCTGAAGATATATCTTTTTCTGTAAGAATTTTGCTTTTTTCTAAAAATTCACTAATAAAGTTTATTTCTTTATTATGCATATTTTTACAAAATAAATGTAAATCAGCAGGAGTTACTTTACCTTTAATGCCTAAAGAAGTTATAAGATCAATACTAGGCCAAACATAAATTTGTGTATGACCATTATCTAGGAATTCAAGATTCCATTTAATTAGATCAGACTTTTCTATGTACTCACTCTCTATTATTTTCGCTCGTCTCGGTGGATTCATTTTTCGATGAGAGTTTGTCATTTTTCTGAGACTCCTTAAACTTTTTCAAAGAATTCAAAACTCTCCTTATTGTATGTTCTTTTTCATTATTTGACCCATTTGATCTTAGATTGCCTAAATATTCCATTCCAGAATCGCCAAGCAAGTGAATCAATATATGATCGTGATACGTTCTATAAGATCCTCCAGGAGAGTCATTTATAGTTTCTTTTTTTATTCCAATGCTCATTTCAACAGCATTTATCTCATTCCACCATTTCTCGGTATCATGAGTTGTTACTTTTTTACCATTAACAGTAGAAACCAAATTGCACTGGTTCCTAGCATCTGGATATATTACTTTCAATCTTTCATATCTCGGAGTAAACTCTTCTTCCGGAGTTATTCCATATATCCTACAATTAAAAGGTCTTGTTTCATGTTGAAGACATATATTATTTTGTTTATCAATAAAAACACAACCCTTATCGTTGTTTGGAAACAAATATTTTCTCAAACATCTTTCTACTAAAGAAAGAAAGCTTTCATCACTCCACTCTTTTGAGATATGATGCCAAGAATTCAAAAACTCGCTATACAAAACCTGCGGTGTTTGAGTCTTGCAGCACCAAGCTCCGCATCCGCCTTCAGCCAAGGCGTTATTCTCCATGCAGCCTTTAGTCTCTGGAATTGAAAGATAAATATCAGCAAGACGGTCTCTTGCTGATTTTATTTTTCTTTTGTCGTTTGTTGATCCGTATATACTCATATATTAAATATCAATTATAGATGTTCTTGCAGCAGATGGGGTTGATTGCTGAACTGCATTCTGCTTATCATTATCAGCAATCACAAAAGATGTTTCAGGATAAGATACACTAAGAGATATTCTAGAATCTTCTTGCTTCACTGAAGCTGGAACATTATTATTCTTTCTAAGCTCATCCAAAAGTTTATTAAGATCTTTCTTGTTAAAGTCCCAAGATTCTTCTGATACAGACGCAAATTTATCTATCTTTTCAAGGTCTTTGCGAAGAGCGTCCTTATCCAAGATAGACCAAGTACCTTTCGTCTCTCTTACCTGAACCTTTCCCACTCCAGGAAAATCCAAAGTCTTTTCTTTATTTTTCTGCATGCAACCCTTAACCGCTTCTTTCAACTTATCAAGAGTTTCCGATTGACTTTCTATTTGAACGTCAATAGCAGCAGCTCTTCTCTTTTTAAGCTCTTTGAGAAAAGCTATTTTGTTTTCAATATTCCTCATTGCAGAGAGAACGCCTTCTATTTCAAACTTGTCCTCCAAAAGATACGATCCATTTATTATATCATTTATCTTAACATAAGATATGTCTACTTCTTGATCAAACATCGTTTTCTCCTTATTTCCTAGGAATAACTCTAAGCACGATTGCTGTTTTATCACCAGTATCGAATGATGCGCTATCAAAAGACGGTTCAACCACCAAATCAATACCCTTTTTCAAAGCCTCTCCTCTTGCTATAATAATTGCTTTCCAAGCGTTGTTTCCAGAAGAAGCTCCAACAGTTTTTAGTCTAGCATGCCCATGTTTAGAAACAACTGTCAATATTGCTGATGATAAAGCCTTAACATATTCTTTACGACTTTGATCATCTTGAAAATTGCCCTCGCCTTTTACTTTTAGTATTGATAGATCATTTTGCGGGCTTGTAGACATAAAAACTCCTTATTCTAATAAGCCATAAAACTTCAGTCTTTTGTCCGAAAGAGCAGGATCATCCCATATCTTCGACTTATGACATATCGACTGAAATTCGCAATATTTGCAATCAGATGAATTTTGAGAAGAAGGACGAGGTGGCGGCAAAAGTTTGTCGCTAACCATTTCATTCATATCCGAAGCCTGTCTTTTTATATGATTCCACCAATTTACATCTCTGTCAACTTTGTATATTTTTGTAGAAGCATCGTCTTTGTTTTCATATACTAAAACGCCATAATCAAGATCAAGTATATTACAATATATAACTAATTGAGTTTTATATACAAGAGAAGGCCCATGCTCTAATTTATTCTTGAAACTAAAAGAATTTATACTCTTCATATCAAGAACAATTGGCTTCTTGGGCAAGTCTTCTGCTCTAAAAAGGACATCAACAGGATTTCCTTGCTTAAATCTATTTGGATCAAAATTAGAAAAATCTAATATCTGATCGCAATGCCCGCGGAAATTAAGCTGTTTGTCCTCTACGGTTATTTCGTGATAAGTAAAATTCTTGCTTCCGCACGAGCATTTTTCTGGCTTAAAAACACCTATTTTATTTTCTTTTCCATATACTCTTGGCGAAGGAATCAGCATTTTTCCCACGCCAGGAACATCATTTTGAAGAAATGCGCAAGATTCCTTATTTCCAATATAACGACCATCGTTATCCCATAAACCGCAGCACTCATTGGCGCATTCCCAAACCCCTCTTAAAACTCCTATATGCTCAAAATAAGTTGCCCATCTCTCATGCAAGCTGTGGCCTGTATCAAATATTCTTATAGTCTTTGGGTCTTTTATCTCTTCTTCAACGCTTATAAAACCCATTTCTGCGTATTTTTGATATTGCATCCTTCTTAAACAGCCACCAAAAGCAGAAGGATGAAAAACACTATAACCTCTTGCTGGTCCGTTTATACTCTTCCATTGTAACCACGTGTTTACAACGTTCATTATATTAGAGACTTCTGGTGGCTGAAACTGTGGAGCTGGCATCTACTTTCCTTTCAACATCGGCAAAAGATTTGGGAAATTCTTCTGAAGATAGCGATAGCTATTTACAGTACCTAATTCTTGATTTCTTTCTTTTGATTCCTTAAGAAGATCAAGATATGCTTGTTTGCCATTCTTTTTTAAGAATAAGTCAGGATCGTTCTTTCTGTCTTTCGAATCATTTCCTTCTCGCTCAGGAAGAAGAACAGGTATAAAATTTATGCCCATAGAAGCGAGTCCATAATGGATATACATCTCAATAGATCTGTGTAAAGAATTATATCCCGCTTCATCTGCATCAAAAACAAGAAATATATTATCTGTGTACCTACTAAGCAATCCAACGTGGTGCATAGAAAAAGCACTTCCAAGTATTCCAACAGTGTTATCTAATTCATAAACATGTGAATTAGCGGTATCAAATTGGCCTTCAACAACAATTGCTTTTTGCCATTTAATGATTGATTTTTTTGCAACATCTAGTCCGAAAAGATATCTTTTTTTATCAAACTCTTCGTGCAAATGAGGAAATCCATCTTTTGATGCTCTGAAATTTCTAGATGTTAAAACTACTAATTTTGAATACGAGTCAAATAATGGCATGATGATCCTTCCAGACCAATCATGCCGTAATCTACTTGGGAAGTAGCCAAAACGAAAACTTTTTATAACACTATCAGTAAGACCCCTTCCCTGACGCAGATACTCCAAAGCCTCTAAAACATCTTGTGAATTTTCATTCCACAGTGTTTCTTGTGCAAGTTCTACAATCTTGTTTCTTTCTACTTCTGAGAAATGAACAACGAACTCTTTTTTCATAACTCTGGATTAGCCGCTAATTCAACACTCTCTGACGATTTGTTGCTTTCTTTTTCTATTAGATCATCAATAGCTTCAGCTTTTTGCTGATTCTTCTTGCCCTTTTCGAGCTTTTCCTTATTCTTCTCGCCATAAGCCACGTGCTTTTTGTAGTTTATTATTTCTGGTGGAAGAATGAATTTTTCGGTATTTTGTGCTGCATTCTTAATATCGTTAACGATATCTCCTATCATATTTTTAGAAACCATTTCATTTATAAATTCTTTCCTTCCCTCAACCTTAAGTTTACCCCAAGAATAAACATTATTTCGAACAGATATAACCTTTATCTGCCTTCCAACTTGGAATACAATTTCCTCAATTTGAGGGAAATACTCTTCATAATAAATAGGTATTCTTATTCCACTAAAATGAGGAGTTGCGAATCTATTTTTCTGAATAAACACATTCGCAGAACCTGCAATCATCTTATTATTGCCTTCATCATCTTCGATGTAAGTATAAGAATCTTTGGCTGTAATTTTATTAAGTTTCAGAATAACAGAACAAGCATGCGCAATTGCTTTGCCTCCAGGATAGCTCTCAGGATCCTTGAACATTGCGCCAGGAGTTATTCTCATTTGATTGATATAAACAACCAAAGTATTATTTGCAGCAGCAAAACTTGCAATTTTATTTACGGTTTTGCCCAAAAGTCTAGCCAAAGCAGCCATTGTATCCTTATCCGAAGGATTTTCCATAACATATCTAGGAACAAGGCTTCCTATCGAATCAAGCACAACAACACCAGCGCCCTGCTTGCAGGCTTGCATAACAGCATCAAGCGCATATTCTCCATCAAAAACTTTTTCTGGATTTTCTTTATCGTACATGCTCTTACGACCAAAGCGAGAAAGATCAACTCCATTAATTCTGGCTAAAGTCTCGCTAAAACTGTTCTCTACATCTATCCAAATAGGTATTTTGCCGAGCCTTTGAGCAGAACCGCATATTCTATATGCCAGAGAAGACTTTCCACCGCCTTCCCCGCCATAAATCATAATACACTTTCCTGTTGGCAAGCCGCCAACAAAAGGAGCGCCCTCGTCTTGCTCATCGCTCATCAAACCTCTTGAAACTATATAATCAAGTTCAGTATGTCCAGTTGGTATAAATTCAGTAGGATTGCCTTCGTTTCCAAATTCAAAACCTTCAAAATTTTTAATTGCAACATCTTTTTTCTTTGACATTATAAATCCCCTTTCGCGTATAATAACTCTTAATAAAAAGCCGTGGTGTATTTTCAACCACGGCATTTCAAACTTTCATCTAGTTCTTTATTAGAAGCCTAGATCGTTTGCGCTAGAGGCGGTTTCTTGTGACGCCCTCTGCTGAGTTTTTACTTGCGATGCAGCAGGAGCTGCTGCCGGGAAAAGCTTTGCCTCAATCTCATTCTGAGGAGTTGGCTTAAAGATTTCCTCTAGATTATGCAATCCAACTCTCTTTATCATTTCTTGCTCTTCCACGGTGAATGGAGATTGCATAATAGGAGTTGTTTCATAATTCGTTCGACGACGATCGCCGTCAGGCGGCAAAGTTACTTTGATTGCAAAATCTGCGCCACCAGTCTTGCCTGGATCCTGCTGAGCAACTCGACCCCACTCTTGGATTCTCTCGAAAACACTAGCAGGAGCCTCCATGACCTTGAGCTTCCCGTCTTTTCTGTCAATTACGTTCATAGCATAACGAAGCTTAGGCTCGATGTTGTGCTTACGACGAATAACGCAGTCATCCGGGTTCTCGGTAAAAGCTCTTATAAAACTCTTTGGATTTGTTGGATTCTGAATGTAATAGGCATGAAACTGAACTGGTTTTCCTACTGGTCTGATTCTAAAATCGCCTTGCGATAACTTCAGAAACTTGTCATTCATGCCGCCCCCGCCCTTGGCTCCAGAATTGTTACGACCACCGGACGGAATATTACCCCAATCAACTATACTTCCCATTTGTATTCTCCTTTTTCTCTGGGACTCTTGAAACTTTTGTACATCAAAAAATATTACAGCAAACTCTAGAAACTCTAAAACTTTTTTACTTTATAAACTCTATTCAAATGGTACTAACAATATAGAATTCCATTTTTTATCAAAAAATCCTACATTGTATAAGATATTTTCGACTTTTTTCTGAAAAAACTTTAGCCCCACTCAATAGTTCCTGTTTTATTATTCGGCTGATTATTGCTGCTTGCCCTTACTTTCACTTGCGATAAAGAAGCGTCTAACTGATCATACCCCTGCATTGATAGAGCGCTCTTTGGATTTTGATTTTGCAAAGTCTTTTTTACAGAATCAGGAATGGTGCTGAAGTTTTTATCAAGGCCAGCCGCTCTTGCATCTTCTTTGAACAGCTCTATCGCAATACTTATTTTACGACTTAAAATTTCTTTCGCTTCAAGCAAGTTATTATAAACATCTTTTGCATTTTGCTCTAAAGCTGATAAATCTTGCGCATAAAATTCAATATCGCGCATATGAATAAAGTTGATTCCTTCTTGTTTTACAGAAGCGGGTTTTTCATACACAACACCAGCAAGAACCCCCCTCAAAAGTTCTACGCCTCTATGAGCAACAATGCTCTGACTTGTAACAACTGATTTTATCAAAACAACTCTATCAAGATAGTCTTGAATCTGAGTAAGTTTGAGAGCCATTCCTTCTAAATCATGAAGCTCAACAGACGTACTTATATACGAAATGCGCAATTCTGCATTTAGCTTTGCTATATTAAGCCTGCCATAACATCCAGTTATATGATTTATAACTATGGCTTTTTGTTTATAAAAATTATCAAACATTGCGGATGGAGAAGTAAGAAGCCATTCATTCAGATTTTGACTAACTGAAGAATCAGAAGTACTTAATACATTAGGCTTGCTATCATTGCATATCTCTTGAGTATCCTGTTTCTTTGTTGAATTGACTGCATCTTCAACACCAGCATTTTGTTTGGTTGCCACCTCTGGTATAATCTGTTCGGTAGCTGGCTTATTTGGAATCGACTTCGAGAGTATTTCCTCAAATGACGTGTTTGATGGTTGCTTGAGAATTGGTTCTCTTGATTTTGCATCGCCCCCCACCTCCTCTTTTGAAGTAAATTCTACATCAGATGGTGGAGCGTCTTTTCTTAGAATTAGATCCAAGTCTTTTGCTTTTTGATCAAAAGACTTTGTATCACTATTTTCTAAAACTTCAGCGTAAGAACCTTCTTGGGTTTCTTCTTGTTCCTCTTTTATGTTTGAGCCATTAGCAGGAACGCCAAAAATTTCATCTAATTCTTCAGAAGTTATTGATTTGCTCATATTTACTCTCTATAATTATCCAAGAGAATCAAAATCTTTTTTCTCTTCAGCTGAAAGCCCTCGTCTTGGAGTATCAGCCTGATTTACTGTTGCTGAAATATTATTTAATCTAAACTCTTCAAAAACTCTTTTAGATGTTTGATCATAATCCTGAATGACGAGCGTTGTCAACCCGTCGCTTTTTGTTCTTAGTTGATCTATATTTTCCCACTCAACTTCAACAGAATGGTCTACGGTAATATCCATAGTCTCAAATTTTGCTGTGTTATATTTTCTTGTTACCGACTTTCTAACTAGAGATTTTCGTGTATTTGCCATATTATTTCCTTTCAGTTGTCTTTGTATCGACAGCCATTCCATTGATTATCAAAAAGATCACTCAAATATATTGCCAGACTCAACCCCTCGCTTCTTTGCTTTCTTTATATCTTCTCTTATCATTTCAAACTCTGCTAAAACCTTGCTCTTGCTAACTCCTTTTGCAGATCCTTTAGGACGAAAGAATCCAGCCTCCAGCAGCGCTTCGCATGATTTTATATCAACAATATTTCCTATAGTCTTTTCTGCAAAATCTTTCAAACTTGAATAAGGTTTCTTTTTTACAATTTCCTCAGCAGCTGACTCCGAAAGACCTTTGCATTTTATTGAAGGCATAATGATAGATTTTGGAATACCATTTCTTGGATCCGCTTTTTTAACAATCTTGTAATCTAATTCGCATTCATTTATGTGTCTTTGAGCTATTTCTATATTCATTTCGTCCGCAATATCTTCCAACACCTTGACTTTATCATGATTTGATCTATTTATCTCTACGTTAAGATAAGAAGTCAAAAACTCTTCTGGATAATTCGCTTTCAAATATGCTGTAGCATAAGAATTGTAACCATAGCAACAGGCGTGAGCCTTATTAAAACCATAATCAGCAAAAGGCATTATTATCTTGTCCCAATATTCAGCTGAAACGCTTTCTGGAATAGATTTTTTAGCAGAACCAGAAATGAAACCCTCTCTATATTTTTTTAGAAGATTTTTATCTTTTTTGCTAATTGCTTTTATAACAACATATCCTTCAGGTATAGTAAATCCCGCCATAGAATTGCATATTTGCATTACTTGTTCTTGATAAACAAGCAAGCCATATGTTTTCTTAATATGAGGTTCTATGTATTTCTTAATACTAGGATGAAAATACTCAATCGGCTCAACGCCATGTTTTCTGGCGCAATAAGTTGGAATAGAATCCATAGGGCCAGGACGATACAATGCGATTCCTGCCATTATATCATCAAGAGAATCAACACCCATTGATACCATAGTTTTTTGCATTCCAGGCTCTTCGCACTGAAAAACTCCAGTCAGATTTCCGCTTTTATACAAAGCGTAAGTTTTTTTGTCATCAAGAGGCAAGTTCCATATATTAATTTTGATTCCGTAATTTTTTTCAACGAGATCTATACACCTATTTATAACAGAAAGCGTGCTAAGAGCCAAAATATCAAACTTAATTAATCCCAAAAATTCTAAATCGCTATACTCAAACTGAGTAGCATACGCATACTTAGGAGACCCGTCATCTGATTCATAATCTGTAATTTTGCTTTGACGCAATGGGGCAATACGACTTAGCGGCAAGCTAGAAATAACAATTCCAGCAGCATGCACCGAAAATGTAGAAAGTAATCCTTCTATGTTTTTCGAATGGTTAAGTAGATCTGGATATTTTGTTATGTAGTAAGAAAAATTCTTACACCAATTATTAGCATCTTCAACGGTTTTTATTGGATGCTCATTTCCGTCTTTGTCTTTTACCTTAAGGAATGCCCCATACTGCGGAGGCAGAGCAGAAAGAATTTCCTCTCCAAGATTATTCGTTTCTGTTTTCCATACATCATGACCCTTAAAAAAGGACTTTTCAGGATCTATTGCTTTTATCGCTCTGCGAACAAAAGATTTCATTTTCAAGCCGGAATAAGTTCCTATATTACCGACATGCTCTCTCCCGTGTTTCTCAATTATATACTTATAAATGCTATCTCTATGTTCGTAGTCAAAATCGCTATCAATATCAGGAAAACCTTTACGGGCAAATGCTCTTCTTTTTGGCAAAAATTGCTTATCGCTTTCTGGTTTCTTATCCGTCATTCCGATAGCAAAAGCAGTCCAAGAATTCAGGTCATTTCGATGACCAATCTTACCTTTAGAATCTTTCCAAATAGAATAAAACTTATTCAATATTGGTTTTTCGTCAAGGCCTTCTGTTTTTGACATTAAATCAATTTCTTGCATTACTTTATCAAGTAAATCTTTGTCTTTAACAGCGTCTAATATTTCTTTTTTGATATCAGTCATTGATGGTAATCCCGTATTTTATTCTTGGTAAGGCAACGCCGGTAGCATAAATCCAATTTATATCATTCCTGTCATGCATTTTTCTAATACCATACGATCCCATTTCGACACCAGAAGCGGTCTCAATATCGTAGCTCACAATGGTATCGCAACCAAATCGAGCGTCATCAACGGTATTTACTATAAAAAGTTTTTCTTTTCTTATATCTTCCATAAACTTTTTGCATGTCTCGATAATTGACATTAATAAATAACCTTCTTTATGTAAACATGTATTTGAATAATGCATTAATTCTACTTTTGAAAATACAGGAAAATGCAATCCATCATTTATGTTGTCTTTAGGTCTATGACATGCGCTGAAACTACAATAAAAACCAGGCTTTAAATTATTGTATAGAATTTCACTCAAAAAGGATTGTTCTGCTGAAGCGACAATTGATTTATTAGTTTGTTTTTCGCAAAAACAAGGCATAGTAATATTTAGTATATCTTCTGAAACAACCCAAGGAACTTCTATATATTGAAAATTTGAAATTTTTGAGTAATAGTTTATTGCTTTATTTATTATTTTTTTACTCATTTGCTTCTTGATCCATCCATAAATGCTGATTTTGTTGACATCGCCATTTGCGAAATATCGTTCATTGAAAATCCAGGAAAATTGTTCTCAAGATATCCATCTATGGCCGCAAAAAGGTCAGACAATTCCACCAATATCATTATTTTATTATTTTGAATATGAGCATCTTCAAGCTCTTCTACTTCTTCTTTTATTTTAGAAATTTCGCCATAAACACCCTTTTCAATTTTTCGAGTATGATACCCCATGCTTGCATCTCCTAAAAACACATGCCTTGCTTTTCTCTTTCTTTAGCCCACTCGCTTTTTCTTACTATCAAAATCTCAGTTTCTATATCTTTTTCTTTTTTTGTCTGCATGTTTTTTACAACACTTTTCATATGATACTCAAAACCATCTGATTCAGAATACAAGCCTCTAACAAATTCGCTGTCATAGTAAGAAATAGCAACGCTGCCTTTAAGGTTCTTAACAACTTTAGCCATTCCTGTGTGATCAAATCCATCTTTTTTATTGACATGATAAAAATTCTTTTCTACTCCCTTGTAAGGAGGATCAAGATAAAACAAACATTGTGGACAATCCCACTTCTTAGTACACTCAACATAATCAAGATTTTCAATATAAACTTCTCTAAAAAAATTAGCGCATTGAGAAATAAAAGAAGGAAGGCCTGCCCAAGAAAGACATATATTCTCTCCAGTCCTCGAAACGCACCACGTTCCATCTTCTTTACCAAACATAGACTGTCTGTTATATATGAGATAATTTCTTGCCCACTCAACAGGATCCTCTTTTGCGAAATCTATCTCTGATTCAATATATTCAACAGATTTATTAAATTCTTCTCTAGAATATGGAGTTAGCTCTATTTTTTCAAGAAAAGCATCTTTGTGATTTCTAAGAACTCTAAATAAATTCCAAACATGACTATCTAAATCATTGTAAATTAAGCGATACTCTCCGTCTGGCTTTGGCATAGCAAAACCAACAGCAAAACTACCGCCAAAAGGCTCGCAATAAAGTGTATGTTTTGGAAGCAGACTCTTTATCCACTCTCGTAATTTAACCTTACCACCAACTCTTTTTATGATAGTGTCTGCCATTTTTCATTTCTTTCAATAAGCAGTAAACCCTTATTTACTAAAATATTTCTAAACTTATCATAACCATTTTTTGTATGTTTCTCAACCACAGGAGCATTTTCGAAAACTTCTTTGCTAACAATAAAAGCTCCTTTCTGATCTAAAGAAACTATAACTAGATAATTAGTTCTATTTTGCAATGGATTATGTGTTTTGCTTTTCCTGTTAGGAAATGAAAAGCCTTCCAATTTAATTTTTGAAGGTAAATCTGCGGCATTTTTCCAAAACTCTTTTACTTCAACATCAAAATAAACTGTATCTTTTTTACTATTAACTGCTCTAATATCCCAAAAAGTTTCATCACCATCTTTCATTTCATTTTCTCGAATAAAAATATTTGTATAAGAACCAGAAGATTCTAATATTTTTTTAAGAGTATTTTTGCCAACAACATCATATTTGTCATTGAGTTCTTTAGAAAAAGGTTTTTGATTTTCAAGTAAATTCATATGAATTTTCAATATCTATCAACTCCACCTGGATCATCAGTCACATCTCTATCATCAAACAATTCCTCGCTAACAGGCTTTAACGAAATCAGAAAAAATGAAACAATATACTTAATCAATGCTAAATTATGAAACCAAGAACAAAGTTTATGTAGAATACTCTCTTTTGAAGCTTGTTAATTTTCATTCACGATTAAATTGCCCTCAACTTTTGCGGCTACATTTTTGGCATTAATAGTTCCGTTATTAATGATTGTTCCAGACTGTTGTTGATCTTGCATACATTTCTTTTTCCATATGACCTCATTTTATTGTGTTAATTTTTTTATCTCTCTAATTACTTGCTTGTATCTAGGTAAGTATGTTTCAGTTTTGCAGTTTCCAGGCTTTATAGTTCTTAGTTTTATTCCTAACTGCCTACAAGCTTTACGTTTTCTTTTATCTCTAGCTTTCTGTGAAGCAAGGGCTTCGTCTCCATAAATAGGTTTATAATGAGCATTACCATTAATTTCAACAGCAAACTTCAAATCAGGAAAGTAAAAATCTAGCTCTAGTGGCGATATAATTGTTCTATCATTTCTCAAATAGTGTACACCAATTTTTTGTACCAGTTTTTCAAATTCAGTTTCAACAAAAGAATCTTCAAAAGAATATTTACTTCTACACTCTTGTGAACAAAAACTATATCTCGATCTAGCAATATAACAGGGATGTTTTTCAGTCAGTGTCCCACAAAAATGACATGGCACAAGTTTTTTAGTGATCTGAAATAGATCGTGACACTCTTTTGAGCAGAACTTATTTTTGTTCAGAGCTATTTTACTTGGTGGTAAAAACATTTCTTTACTACATTGTTTACAATTGATTTTTACTCTCTTGTCATTGAGTTTACTTCTACAAAAAGTAGAACAACAATGGCGAGGATATCTCTTGATTTCTGATACGCCTTTCAAGAATTTGTTTTTGCATACTAAACATTCAACACTAATTAGTTTTCCTTTTGACATTTGGAATCTCCTTATAAGCTAAAATATGGGAAGAATTCCAAAAATCCTCCAAAAATATTGAAAAATATCAATATCTATCAATTCCACCTGGATCATCTACAACATCTCTGTCGTCTTCTTTTGCTTCTAAAATAGGCTTTTCATCAGAAATTATGACATCTTCATCAAAGAAGTCTTTCTCTTGAATAAAATGCTTCCAGTCGAAACCAAGGAATCTTTCCCAAATCAAATCATGCTCAATAGGATCAGGCCCGTAAGCAATACCAAGAGCTCTCAAAAGAACGCTTGCATATCCAGACCCTCTTCCGCATCCTGTTAGGATTTTTCTATTATTCGCTTCTTGTATATAATCTCTAACAATAAGAAAATAAGTTGCAAAATCATATTTATTGTTTTCCCAGGCAACCTTTACATCTTCCATTTCAAGATTCAATCTCTTCATATGAGCATCGCTCTTATCCCATCCTAATTTCTTCATTCCTTCCAAAGCAAGATGCTTCATGTATTCATATGGAGATTCAAAATTATCAGGTATGTTATACGCAGGAAGCCTCATTCCAGCTTTCATGTTTTCTAAAATATCCTGAGCATCAACTTTATCAGCAACCATAACTGTATTAGTTATAAATTCTGGATAACTTCCAAATATCTTACCCATCTCTTCTGCCGATTTCATGTAAAATTCATGATGAGGGAAATGTATTCTTTTAGGATCATGCAAGCACCTGCTTGTACTCATGCACATTAGCAATTCTTGAGAAAGACCTTGATCTTTTCTGCAATAATGACAATCGTTTGTTGCGATTACAGGAGCATTTATATCTTTAGATAATTTTATTATATCTGGTATAATCTTTGCTTCTGCATTAATGCCATGATACATAACCTCTAAATGAAAATCATCTCTAAATATATCCTTAAATATTCCGGCAGCCTTCTTTGCCTCTTTATAACGATCATGAAGCAAGTTTGCATTAACAACGCTGCTCAAACATGCTGAATTACAAATGATTCCTTCGCTATATTTAGCGAGAATTTCAAGATCAATGCGAGGGTCAATATAATGCCCCTCAGTCCAAGATAACTGAGAAAGAGTGCAAAGGTTTTGCCATCCTTTCCAGTTTTTTGCAATCAATACAAGATGTCTATTTCCTTTTCTTTTATCTGTCTGCCCTTTAATTATCTTTGATCCTTCTTTTTTTTCGGTAAAGTTTACATGACGATTTTTTGATAAATAAAATTCCGCACCCACAATAGGCTTTATTGGATTAAGAATAACTTCTATTTCTTTGCCGTTTTCGTCTTTGATTTTTGTTTTTTCTTCTTTTCCGCAAGCCTGTATAAACTTTATAGCGCCTCCCATGTTCCCGTGATCAGTAAGCGCCAAAGCTTTAAATCCCATCTTCTTTGCGTGAGAAGTAAAGAAAGACATCTTATTCAAGCCATCAAAAGATGAATATTCAGAATGATTATGCAAATGCACAAAATCTGAATTGCTTATTTTCATACCCATAATATCCTTTTATGCTAAATCAAAAACATCACCCTTGGTGAGATTATTCTTTTTACGAAAGATTTCGGAAGGTGTTGTTGTGGTTGTTATCAACTCAATTAGATTGATTGGTATTTTTTTTACAGACATTGTGTGGGTTGCATTTACAACAACAATATCAATAGAATCATCATTAACTCGATCTATTCTTATTCTATCATAAGTTGTCAGAGGATGATCTGGTTCTCTTCTAAAAGCAATCGATATATCAGACTTAGCGCATTTCAGTGTTTTGAATATTTCTAGTTTAGTAGTCGCATCTTCTATATTTTCTGAAACAATATTTGTTAGGACGTATTGATTTTTTATGTATTTCATAGTTTATCCGTGTTTTTTTGGATCAAATCTCTCTTTGATACCTTTTCTTTCATCTGAAACCCACTTGGGCTTCACGCTTTTTATATAGTCTCGAACATCCTTGCAAGTCTCCCATGCTGGTCGGCTATCTCTTACGCAGGGAGCCGATATAACACGCCTAATAGGTAATTTTGTCTCAGGGTGAAAGTCTAAAGCATTTTCACTTATACTTTGAAAAATCTCAACAAATTTTTCTGTTGGATTTCCTTTTTCATCTAAAATTACATAATCATAAAATGGCATCTTATTCCTTACTATATCCATTGCAATTTATAACAATAGATGGATTAGAATTTGCTTTTCTATAAAGACGCCATTTTTTTGTTTCACCCATAATACTTATTTGCACATACTCAATAGGGTTTGTGCAATCTTTCGTGCCACAAGAATTGCATAAAGGCTCGTATACTCCATTATGAGTTACAATAAGTCTATCAGGCGGAACTGTTTTGCATTTATAAATACTCATTTTCTTTTGATCGACTTGCCGCTTGGCGATTGCTGTCCTGATAATCTAGCGGAAATTATCTCAGACGATTTGTTATTTCTTTCATTTATCATCTGAATCGTTTCTTCATCCATTTCTTCTTGTGATTTTACAGATAAAGAATCAATAGTTGTTGCGCCATCAATAGATTTCTTGATGTATTCTATTCTCTCTTCTTCAGCCTTTATAAGATCAACTTCGTTCGTCGAATCGTCTTCAATCGCATCTCCTAAATCTATTTGTACAGGCTCCGGCTTGGGTTGGGATGAAGCAACTCTTGATTTTGGAACCGCAAGAAAAGGAGGCCTTGGCTTTGGAACAGAAAGAGGCTTACTTTTTGGCTGAGGTACAGAAAGTTTAGAAACTTTTGTCTCAATTATGTCCTGCTCAATAAGAAATTCATAAACTTCAGAAAACATGGTAGCAGGGAATGTAATTGCTATTTCTTTGTTTTCATCCAGAACAGAAAGAGAAGGACCAAAATCTTCTGTGTGATGAAATCTCAGAGGATAAGACAAAGAGGCTCCATTGGGAGTTTCGAAATCAAAGGTAAAATCTATACTTTTGCTATTTGATCTAATTGCCATTATTTTCTCCTAACATTTTTCTTCTCAAGAAATCTCTTATTTTATCTTGACATTTCTTCAATACAGACTCATTGCGTTCAACAAATTCAGGCTTTTTAGGTGGATATATGAAAAAATTGCAGTCTAAGCAAAAAGTCCCATAAATATTATCTCTATTATTCATTAGCTTACCACAATTGGGGCAAAACAAACTCAATCCTCTTCTCCTTCTAACTCTTCATCGTCTTCATCAAGTTCTTTTTCAACATACATTTCCTTTCTTTCTCCAAATTTCTTTGAGAGATATTCTGAATCAATAATGTATGTTTCCCATTCTTTTTTCCAAAAATCAATCCACCCGTCAACAACAACAGGCAAAGGCTCTGGAACCTTCCACCCCTTTTCCGAACACCAATAAGTCAAGCATCGAACATCCGTTGTATGTATATCTTTATTCGAAGTCAAGTATTCTGATATATATACTTTGCCATTACTATAAAAATGACATGTCATTACAGAAATACCAAACATATTTGTTATTTGAGCTCTTGAGCGTATCATCCATTCTGAATTTCTTGATAATACCCCGCTTCTCTCTGATTCCTCTTTCATCAAAGAAACAATCCTAGGATATTCTCCTTCGGTCTCAATAAGAGTTTGATCGTTGAATTGAATTTCAAATTCATCTGACATATCTAAAATACTTTATTTTCTATTACGTTTTCTGTTTTTTCTTGTTTTTCTAATTTCATCCTATCAGATCTACTTATATAGTTATCAAATATATCGCTTCTAGAAGCGATTCTCTGTCTTGCGTAGTTTACATCAGAAATAGAATTATCTATTCCTATATATCGTCTATTTATCATTTTGCAAACAAATCCAGTAGTGCCAGTTCCCATAAAAGGGTCAAGAACTATATTCCCTCTATAACTATAGAGTTTTACTATTCTATTTACCAATTCTTCAGGATATGGAGCAGGATGATTATTGTGATTTCTTGTTTCCGGCTGTATAAACCAGGTACTCATTGTCCATTCCTGAAACTCTTTCGCTGTCATATCTGATAAATCAGCATCACCATCAAGCTTCCATTGATCTTTAGACCATACTAAAATATACTCATGATTACGACGACAAATAGGATTACTGCAAGATTGATAAGAGTTGCCACACCATGTTGTTTTACCATTTCTTTCAACAAATAATGTATGATTGGGAACTTCGACACAATAAACATTACCTTGATATTTAGTTTTACTAATATTGCCGTTTGATTTTCTAAGATGATAATATTTGGATTTTTTGATATTCAAAATATATAAAGGATAGTTAGACTTAAATAATTTACCTTTATAAATTCTTTCCTTCTGAATTTTCTTTTTATGAAAAGAAAACTGAATACCAAGATCTACACATAGTTTTACTGTTTTGCTAAGAAATTCCTCAGAGGCAATAGCTAGATTTTTTGTTTTTCCAAAGTGTCCATCTCCTATAATTAGCCAATCTAGAAATATCTGCTTTTGTCTTTTAGATAGATCCAAAATAAAATCTGGCATTGTTCTTTTATTTTTATTTCCGAAAAATTTCAAATATGATGCCAACTGCTTATCGCAAGTATACCATTCAGACTTAGATTCTTTTCGAGTAAAGTTAAAAGGCAATCTGTTCAAAAGATTATTGATTTTCTCTAAATTTTGCTTTTTGCATTGATAAATAGAAACTTTATATGAACCTCTTTCTTCTGAATAATCAACATTACCGTCTGTGAAAAATATTCCCAAAAAGCTCAACCAATCATCCATATCTATAGTAACATTTGAAGAAATATATTCAGGATTTGTTCTTTTACCATATTTACAATCTGGTAAAACAAAAGTGCTTACATCTTTAGTTTCAGCAATCCCGTTGTGAGCTTGCGGAATAATTATTGAATCAGCACATTCTTCCATTTTTCTAAATTCAATATTTTTATTGTAGCTATTATAAATAAGCATATTATGATTAGGAGTCACCATCAAATCAAAATCCTTAGATTTTAATTTATAAAGATCACCATCATATTTATAATTATATAGATTAGAAGCTCTCTGATATTCAACTAAATTATTTTTTGTATTCAATGTTGCAAAAAAATCAGAATGAATGTCTATATCTTTAAAAAATTTCAAACCATTTTTTGTTAAAACCCTCGTCTGATCATCATAGCAACCCCATGCAGTTTTTCTTCCAACAACATTTTGTTTATACCAGCAATATTCAGCTCTAAAACAAAGATCTATGTCTCTACCTATATTTATTAGGTCTGCATATATTGGACGAATATACTCTTCATCTGAATCTTCCTGCCTGTTAGTCATGGCATCTATATTTATAGCAAGTCTTCCGCCTTTTACAAGAATTCTTTTGCACTCTAAAAATATATCTTTAATCCACTTAAGATATGATTCATATGGCTGATTATCGTCTCTATTACCATATCCTTTTAGGTTAACATTATATGGAGGCGAAGAAACTATAAGATGAACTGAATCATCAGGCACAGAGCGAAGTCCTTCTAGGACATCGCAACACATAATGGTGTCAATTATATCTTCTATTTTATGCATATAACTTCTTATAAGATAGGAATGTTTCTTTCTATTCTTTCTTTAGCAATATTGATTGCTTGAATATTTTTGTCACAACCAATAGCATATCTCTGCATAGAAGCTCCGGCTTCAACAAAAGATCCGCTACCGCAAAATGCGTCTAAAACTCTTTCTCCAGGATTGCTAAAAACTTCAACTATACGATTCATAAGTTTCATAGGTTTCTGCGTTGCATATCCAGTTTTTTCAGGCTCATTACGACATAAAGCAGGAATATCTATCCACCAATCTTCTAGAATCTTGCCTTTTTGTTCATATTGCTCCCAAGGTATCTTGTCTTTCGACCAAGCAGAAGGACCGCCAACATTCATTTTTGTTTTATAAGGTATTCTTGGTTGATTAAAAACATAATCGCCGGTTCCGTACCAAAGTATATTGTTATGTTTTCTAGGCAACCATCTTTTAGCGCTTGCAGGATTGCTAAAACACCAAATAATTTCATTTCTAAAATTCTCTCTTCCAAAAACATCATCCATCATGACTTTTAGATAATGAACTGCTTTGTAATCAACGTGAACAAGTATATTTGCATTATCATGCATAAGTTTTTGTAAATTCTGTAATCTTTCTTTCATATATAAAACAAAATCATGGATATCAGAGCCAACACCATAATAAGCATCTTCATTCTCTGGCCCGTATGGAGGATCAATATAAATAAGAGAAACTTTATTATCTAGTTTCAATTCTTTACAGTCAATATTATGTAACTCATACTTCATCTATAATTCCTCTTTGATTCTTTATTTTCTCAATTTCTTTTTTGCTTTTTTCTTCTATATATTTTTCATATCTATATTTTGTTTTATCTGGAATATATTCTGCTAATTCCTGAAGCCCTTGTAGATTTTTTATTGACACCAAACCATCTAGTATTGAAAAAACCTTTTCGGCTATCTCCATCTCCGCAGAATCGAAATTCACCTTTTTCAAGAAATCATGCATGTGAACGCAAACAAATAGATAAATAGCGAGTATTGAATCTTCTTTGCTTATTTCATCTATTTCGTTTGTTGAATTTATTATATCTCTAATTATAGAATCAATTATCCCATCAACGCTGATATTGAGACCGGAAGATAATTTGTTAATAGAATCTGATAATGATATCTGCTCAAAAGAAGAAACAAGATTAATGATGTTCCCTGAAGCCTTGCAATTATGAACTGCTCCCATTTTTGTTGTAAAAGATTCACTTTTCTCAACAGAAATATCAATAACGGCAGCATCGTTGACATTTCTTTCAATACTAAAAACTTCTGAAAAATAATACAAATTTTCTCCAACATATCCATAAAATCCCCCATCTTCTTTTGTTATTTGAAAAACAGAATTATCTAAAACAACATTCGTCATTCCGCTTTGTATAGCAAGACAATAAACGCCAAAAGATACATTATCTGATGATTTTATATTAGATAACGAGCATTCCGAATAGCATTCAACAATAGATCGCTGTATATTAGAAGGCCAATACAACAAATTTACAGGAACATTTTTTGTATTATGATTTCCAAAATAATACAATAGCTGATAAGCCATGTCAGCAGAAATAAAAGAAACTCTAAAAAAGTTATTTCTTTGCTGTACTTTTACGCTTAAATTAACAAAAGATTTTATGTGCTTTGATATTCTATAAGCGTCTTTCTCGTTTACTAAAACGCTTATTTCCATTGTTTCTAAATCGATGCTTCCAGTAGATAAATAAGCTCCATAAAAACAAGCCATCTGAACGCTGCACGGTAAATCTAGGCCTTTTATAATATTCGAACAAGAAGGCGTGCTAACTATTTTCAGGCTATCTGCGTTTCTGTTTTTAGAATAAATAATAGGAAAAGGAATGTAATCGCCTTTTTCTACTCTAGAAAATTCGCATAACTCGAAATTCAAATTTCGCAAATCTCTTCTATCTACACTAGATTTTTTAAGAACAAAACAAACATGATCTTCTGTTATAAGCAATCCATCCCTAAAAGACTTGATAGAAAGCCTTGATACTTTTTTATTTTTTCTAGAAACAGCAATAACTTTTGAAAATTTTGCATTTATATCAAAAACAACATCACCAACCAATACTTCACCAATAGGCTTAAGACCTGTTGATGTCCATATTTTTTCACTTTCATCTAAACATCCAAAACAAAAGAAATCTTGTTTATCATTTTTTTCATAAACAAAGAAAGAAGGTGTTTTGTCTATTTTGTGATTTGGTAGCGGACATCTATATTTATGTTTGTCTCCTGATGATCCGAGCGATTGAATATTATGGCTTGCAAGATAATCAGTTATCTTGTGAGACTTGATAATCGTTTCTAAAACTTTATTCATTTAGAATCCAAGATCGCTTACTGAATTTTTAACAGGTTTTGTTTTTAACAAAGGGGGAGAATCAGCAACATCAAAAGATAAATCCAAATCTGGATTTGGAGGAGGAACTTCTTCTGCTTTCATAAAGAATTCTTTTGCATCTTTATCATCGTATTTAATACTTATAGAATCAACGGAATCAACTTTTCCTATATTTGGATAAATAAGTAGTTCTGCTTTTTTCTCGCTTTTAAGCGGCCCGAACATTGTAGAACCATTTCTAGACTTCACGCAAAACAAAAGCAATTTCGTGCCAGCAAAATCTGGATGCATAAACTGAACGTATATATTATCAGCATCTGCTGAAAAATCATGCGACCCTCTAAGAGCGTCAGACCCAACTGATTGTTTTCCATCTTTTTGATTTCTTAGAGATTTTATTGCTTCTCTATTTAGCTGTACTGCTGACAAAACGCCAAATCCCATCTTCCTGCCTAGCTGTCTAAGATCTTTGCACATCTGTCCATACCAGCTATGCTCAGCCAGCTTTTGATACCAAGGCTCAGGGCTAAGAATTGATATATAATCAACAACAACAAGTCTTGGTCTAAAGAAATGTTTTCTCTTTTCAAGCTCTGCTCTTATTTTAGAAACAGTCATTCTTTCTTGAGCATCAAGAATTGCAAACTTAGAGTTTATAATTTTGAAATCATCAGCAGCTTTCTTAATCTTTTCCTTATCTTTTTCGCTTAGCATCTTAGGTTTAGTGAATTTTTCAGAATCAACGGAAGACTCTCTTGAGATAATTCTCTGCATTATCCTATGCTTTGGCATTTCTAACGAAACATATAAAACATTTTCTCCAAACATCTTGCAAGCATTAAGAGCTATGTTTATCATTGTAGCAGATTTAAACCCACCAACATCTGCTACAATAAGAGTCAAAGACCCTATATCCATTCCAGCTGGCATAGTTTCATCAAATGGCCTAATTCCAGTTGGCAATATTTTTTTAGGGTTATTTAGTTCTTCTTCAAATTCTTTATACCAATCATCAGCATATTCATCAACTATGATCCAGCTAGAAGCAGATTCTCCAGAATCTGAAACTAAATTATTTAAACTATCGGTTAGCGTTCTTGTAGCAGAAAGATAATCTTTTTGACTGTTTTTATTAAAATTTTCAAACAGCCTCATAGACTGTTGTTTAATATAATGTTCTCTAACCTTCCTGCATACAAGAGGGTAATCGTTTATATCTATTTTTTCTAGATTAGTAACGAGCTGATAATTTCTTCTTTCTGCTTGTTGAGCAAAAAACAAAGATTCGACCTGATTGCCTGTCCACTTTTTATAATCACCATTAGCAACAGATCTTGATATAAAATCTATATAATAGTTTTCAGTAAATTTTTCAGATTTATGATTGCACTCTTCAAGAGATACTATTATTGGCTTATACTTATCATCAAAATAGTCAACAGATATGTCTCCAGAAAAAAATTCCGGCAATATATTTTGATTCTTTATAAGAATATGAATTAGTTTTTCTTGAGATTCATTTTCAGAAAGAGACATTCATCCTCCAATCTTTATCAACCAAGTATTAGAAGAATTTACTAATTTTTGGAAGCTATATCCCATCACATCGGTATAGTCTCTAGACTGAACATCAAATTCACATAACATAATTGTTGGAAGATGATTCTCCATTCTTGTCATTAAGAAATCATCAAACATAGAAACAAAACTTTGATGATTAAAATCAAGTTCATTATTGGGAAGAACAATATCATCAATCACAAGCCAATCACATTCTTTCAGGTCTTGAGCTCTATCTGTTTTTTGTTTTATGTCTTGTTTTAGAGTTTGATACGAACTGAGGCTATATGTATTTGCCTTGTTAGCTGCATACATTCTTCTCCAAATAGCATCAATTAAGACAACACAAGCAAGTAATGTTTTCCCGGTAGGCACATTTCTCGTTATTCCTGCTTTAGTATTTCTGAAAGGATTACCATGTATAACTAGATTTGAACCATTAGCATATCTTTTATCAAGAACAGATATCTTGTTCAACTCATCTCTTGTAAAAAAATCCCCAATGGAATCTCTACCATACATATAGTCAGAAAGAGTTGTTATTATATTAACAAAATCAGCATCTGACCAAACTTTATCTTTTCCATTTTTTGTAAGAACAAATCCAGAGAGTTTGTGTATATTGAAATTATGATATTCTTTTGGAATAATAGTATAAATTAAAGAAGAAATCTCTGCCATCTTTTTACACAGACAACCTAATTCTTTTCGGTCGCATAAATTTTCTCCTTTATAGAAATTACATTTTTTCTCGTATTGATTCAAATAATATTTTATAACAGAAGAAATCTCCATGCAACCTCCCTAAACATCTATGTTGTTGTTATTCCCATAGTCATTAATCATAGATGCTGGTTTTTCTTTTGTATTTGCCATCTTACATCTTCCCTCAGCCCATTTACGCATTTCTAAAAATTCTTCCGATCTCGTTTTTGAAAGAGGCATTATATTATTACAAGAATCAGCAATATCAGATGTTTTTGCTTTTCTTTTATTATCACAAAAACATTCAAACATTGCATTTTCTATAGATTTTTCTATTTCAGCACCGCTAAATCCATCAGTTATCTCAGATAAGTAATCCAAATCAAACTCTTCTGGAGAAAACTTATGCTTCTTTAGTAAAACTTCAAATATCTGTTTTCTTCCTAAAGTTTTAGGTAAATCAATAAAAAAAACTTCGTCAAAACGACCAGCTCTCATAAACTCAGGAGGTATATCGAGTACATTATTGGCCGTACATATAACAAACACAGGCGCTTCTTTTTCTTGCAGCCATGTCAAAAAAGTTCCAATAACTCTCTTTGTTGTTCCGCTATCACCGGAGCCGGATCCAACGCCACCAGCCAATCCTTTTTCTATTTCATCAGCCCACAAAATGCAATTATGACAAAGCAATCCATTTGCAAAGAAATTATGATTACCTTCGCAAGATAAATCATAAACATACTCATCCTGAGATTCAGATATTTTTTCTATTTTTACGCCCATGACATCAGAAAAGATAATATCTAAATTAGAATCAAGAACAGATCCAGTATTTTTTAGAACCGTGCCGTTCTCTTTTAGGCTCTCTTCTAAGCTTGACAAATAATCAAAATCTAAAAAAATATTTATCTTTTCTTCTTTTTGAACAAAAGATCTAGAATCAAAATATCTAGATTGGAAAGCATAACCGAACAAATTATTCTTTCTGCATAAAGACTTCATCGCTTGATCTGTTATGTATTCTATTTTTGATATTTCTTTTTTATCATAAAACGAATTATCAATATGCTTAGTAAGTTGATCGCAAAGATTTTTTACGCTGTTTTTATCATAAACAGATAAAATCTCTGGCTCTGATTCATAAGAATTTACATCTAAAATTTTCAAACTTCTTCTAAGTCTTTCTTTAGATTCAGAAGTAATGCATTGAAATGAAACAGAAGAATTTACTTCGTTAATAAGGGTATTACTTATTGATTTGCTAAGAAAGCCAAATACACTAAAATATCCATAAACATATGCGCTTACAATTTCTCTATCATAAGAACAAACATTTGAAATAAACTCAATAATCATTTTTGCAATTTTTTTATCTGACAAATATAAACAAGAATTATTTATTTCTGGTTCTAAAAGGAATACCGATGATATTTCTGACGCAAGAGAAAGCAACATCTGGAAATCTTCGCACAAAAACTGTATGTCTCCAGTATTGACATTTACACTTCCGTGAGCATCAATATACCCGCATATAATTGCGAATTTGTATTTATCGAAATTATATTTAGGATTATTTGAGCAAAGTCTATGAACTTTTTTGGGAGTTATTAGCAAATCATCTTCAAACAGGTTTTGAGCTTCAACCCAAACAAGCGATCCATTCCGGTTAACCATCATTTTATGATTTCTAGTTACCTTTATTTCTCCAACAGGGGTTTTAATACTCAACATTTTCTTCTTATCTACATGCTTGATAATAGCATTAACTTTAGTTCTTTCTATTTTTAGAGTTTTCTCATTAAGAGAATATGTGTAAAAACCTTCTTTAGATGATATGTTTTTACATTCCATTATGTCAGAAACTTTACGACCGATGCCAGTGTCATCATATATGATAGAATCTCCGCTAATACATGGAGCCAATGTTTCTGCAAGTTTTATAGCTTGACGAGCAATTTTCTCACTCTCGCCAACAAGAGAACCAAACATCTTTCCGAAATCTAATCGCAACAATGGTTCTTCAAAAAGAGTAGAAACCGATTTTGCTGTCAATGATTTTCCAGCTCCAGGAAACCCTAATAACAAAACACCTTTGGGCTTTTTTAGACCGTATTCTGCGGCATCATTTTTTGATGCCATTTTACGAACAGTAAGCCAATGAACAAGGTTATCCAATCCTCCAACATCCTTGATATCTACTTTTGAATCAATATATTCAAGTATGTCTGCTTTCTTTATTATCTGCTTTTTTTCCTGCAAAATAACGCTTATATCAAAAGGCTTTGTCTTTAGAGTTTTTGCCATAACAATAGATTTAGAAAAGGCTTGATAAGCCTCAGAAAGAGTTAATCCCTTAACTGAATTTATTATCTCTTCTCTATTGCTATTTACTACTTTAGATATTCCCGGGAAAGATGTTTGAACCTTTTCGCTATTAACAAGCTCATTTAGTATGCTTTTTATTTCATTTTCATTTGGATAAGGAAAATCTAAAACAGCAATATCCTTCTCTATTGAAGAATTATTTATGTAAGATGGACCCGTCATTATAACATGACAGTTAGTTATCAATCTATTGATAATTTTTATCTGTCTTTCGATAGAAGGGCTAAGATTTCCAGGACTCAAATATCTATAAAAATCGCATAGAACATAAATAGAGCCATTTCCTTTTTCATTTTTATGCTTGCGCTTTTCCAAATCATCAATAATAAGACTAAGTATCTGATCAGGATATCTAAGATCAAACGAGCTTGAAGAAATCTTCTCGGTAGTAAAGATTTTTCTAAGCAGCCTTACGCAATCCCACTCAAAAGTTTCATATCCTTTAGCTTTCGCTATATTAGATATATAGCTAAGAAACCTTTTTTCTTCTCCAGTTGTAACGTAAATTACAGGAGTTCTGGTTTTAAGAAGAGCAAGAAAATTGTTGTTAAAATCTTCGCTTGCCATACCAAGATATTTGGCCTCGTATTCACTATACGAATCTAGAGGCTTGTCACTTGAATCGTTTGCGTTTGGATTTGAATCAGAACTGTAAATTCTTATTGGCATGACTGTTTTCTTTTTTGGGCTTCAGGAGTGCATAAATCGTGCCTCCATTAGTCTTTATATCGTCCCAATCCGCAACGTCCTTTAAATCGATCACGTTGCTTTCAAGAATGGTTCTAGCATTATCAGCAAATGATCTTTCTCTTCCCTTCATTTCAATACCAAATACAACCATATTGCCCTTTTCGAGCATAGATCTAATTTTGTTTTTCTTTACATCTATATCGTGCTGATTCGTTGTGATATGAAACATCATCTCTTTAGTTTCGACCTGCTTTTGAACAGCTTTCTTTTTGGAAGCCTCAAAACGGAGTTTTCCTAGATCTCCGTATTTACATATAGGAATGTCTTTTTCAGTTTTAGCGACTTGAATAAGATCAAGACCTTTATTTCTGGCTTCCATAATAGCAGCCTTCTTAATCATCTCTCCCTTGCGATGACCGTTTTCGTCAAGAACAACAACCGTGTAGCCGTATATCTCTTCATTACCAATTATCTTTTGCAAATCAATTCTCCTTTAAAACAGCAAAGAAACATTATCACGAAATTCAACCTTAGCATCAACGCTTTTTATCAACTCGTCTAATCCAGGTATCTTATATTTTGTATTATAAGGAGATAAAAATTCTGTTGTCTTTTTTATCTCTGACTTATTACTATATAAGTTCAACATATTTTTTACAGCGGCCATAGCTTCTTCTGCTGTTGAAAACTTTCCTGATGACACTAGCCAATTAGTTGAAACAACAACTCCGTATCTTGTAATAAAAAGCATTTTGCTTGTTTGAAATATCTTACCAATATTATCACGATCCAAAGTTGCACTACCTTCGGTGTTATTGACAAAAGAAGAAGACAAATTATCATGTTTAACAAACTTTTTAATTATATTTTTCTTGATAATAGACGAGATGTAGAATTCTCCTTTTTTTGAAATTTCAGAGTTCATCTCATTAGCAATAAACCAATCAATATATTTCTTGATAGTCTCGGAGCCTATGTCTTTTTCTGTTATTTCCTGTAAATACTCTCTAACCTGTCTTAGAGTTTGAATGCCAATTGCAATAGCAGAAGAATTCCATTTTTTCCCGCTTCGAAAAGAAACTTCTGATTTTAGGTAAATAAACAAATCTTTTGATGTCCAATTGGAAACTGATTTATTATGGAATTTCGAACTAGAGGGGATATCACCCCAATCCAAAATGCCATTTTTTGTTTCTAAATTTACCGAATCAGCAGGCTCCTCTCCTAATATATCTAAAACACTGTCTTGCGAAGAAGGCTTGCTTTTCTGAGGCAAAACCCCCTTCAGTGCATCATTTTCGCTTTTCATTAAGATAGATTCAAAACCCGAACAATCCGTTACTAAAGACGAGTTTGTTTTATTTCTTTTTGCCATATTATTGCCCAAGAATCAAATACTCTTTACCTTCATTGTCCTCAGAAGATCTATACTTATAGGAGTAATCAATTTCCTTGATAGAAATATTTTCTTTGAATTTCCCCAATATTTCTTTTATTTTTTCAACATTCGCCCAACTTGAATTATTATAACTAATTAGCCACTTAGTTTCTGGTAATTTTTTTAATAACTCAATAAAAGATTCTTCATAATTTTTAGACTTGCAAAATTTTTCCGATTTATTTTGAAGATATTTTATATTTTTGTAATCTGTTTGCATAATATATTCTTCAAAAAACTGATACATAAATGCATAATCACTTTGCTGCCCTCCATATGGAGGGTCAATATAAACTAAATCGTAATCTTTTTTGCGATCTAGAAAATCAAAAACATCTAAATGATAAACATTCGCTTTAGGTCCATTAACAGAAAAATCAAATTGTTTCATTTTATTAAAAGGCATCGATGAATTTTTGCTTCTTTGATGCTCAATTCTGTGTTGCAATGCAGCAAGAATTTGCCCATTATTCAATCTGCCACCAACAAAGCAATAAATCATAATAAAATGAATTAGAGATACATGAGCAAGAGCTGCCTTTGTTAGACTTACTTCATTATCAATGCCTATATCTCCGTTATCAAGTATTATTCTGCCAAACATTTCTTGACAATTTGCATAAAAATTATCAATAAATTCGCATTCTTTTTCTTCAAATCTAACATTATTGTAATTTTCAAAAACAAAGCTTCTTTTATTTTTGTTTTTATTCGATGTCAAAAAAATCCACTCGCTATCTGATAGCGAAATAGAAGGATCTCTAAGCAAACAAATTGCATTCAAATATGAAAAAGAGAGCAAATCATTGTTGTCAACTTGACATCCAATATTCTTGAAATACGCAGAAACAACGGAGCTTCCAGCAAATAAGTCACAAATTTTTATTCCATCAAATTTACCAATTGAATCATATAAAAATATTCCAATGTCAAAAATCATTTTCCTTTTATTACCAATATAGGGATTTGGAATAAAAGAAAGTCTGTTCTTAAAATCTATTGATGATAACAGAAAATCTTCTCTGGGAGAATTATTAAAAATATCATCAACTTTTTCTTTATATTTGGGCATATTTACTTTTTGTTGAAATCTTTTATCAAAAATTCCGGTTCTGTTTCATATATTCTTCTTCTTGCTTCGCTATGCTTTTTCATATATTTCATATTATCATAAAAATCAACAACATAAGCGTCTTTCTTTGCAAGACCAGTAATCGGATTAGTATACGATCTAATAACTCTTCCAACTCTTTGTAGAGCTCTTGTTTGAGATTTTCCGCTTCCTGCCAATATTAATCCATCAAGCGATTTAACATCAACTCCCTCATCAAATATAGATGAGGCTATAGTTATGGGCGCTTTATTGTTTCTCATTAATTCAATATGATCATATCTCGTCTTATTAGTATGAGAGCCATTCAGGAAAACACTATTAGGAATCATTTTTTCTAAAGTTTCGCCATGAGAAATATGCTTCACCAGCAAAAGTACACATCGCCCTTGAGAAACCATGTTATGTGCTATATTAGCAATAAGGGTGTTTCTTTCTTCATTTTTAGTTATGCCTTCTTCATAAGCAGTTGCATATGTCGCTTCGCTGTCAATTCTCTTATTTGTATGCACAAAATAAATAGTAGGCCTTACCAAAACTCCCTTCTTAATAAGAAAAGAAGCATTTATCTCACCTATAAGTTTTCCAAAACAAGCGTCAATAAGAAGATCATCGCCTAAATCTCTCCAAGGAGTAGCGCTCAATCCGTAACGATAACGAGCGCTTATTGAATTATCAGCAATAACCTGACACGTTTTTGCAGCCCAATGCTGAACTTCGTCGCTTATAATACCTTTTGCAGAACGTATAAGATTTGCAATAGATTCGTAACGAGAAACATCTACATCATCTTCTTTTTCATCATTGTCTTCTTCATCAAATTTTTCATATTTCTCACCAAGCGACCTAATAGCCGTTTGCACTGTCATTATATTAACATCTCGTATATCGCACTTTCCTGCGCCTATAACTCCAACCTTTAATGGATTTCCATTAAGATTTAGAAATCGCTCTAATTCAGATTTAGCTTGTTTTAATAAATCCTGAGAAGTAACATAAAAAATAAATGGGCTTATACCTAACTTAGATATTATTCCAGCTCCTATTGATGTTTTGCCTCCGCCAGTTGCAACTTTTATAATTCCTCTTTGCTGATTTACGCTCTTCTCTATAAGAGACTGTTGATAATCTCTGAACTCAAAATCAGTATTAGTTCCAATGTTTATCTGGTTAAGAGGAAAAGAATTTCTTTCATCGCATATTTTATAAGGAACAGCATAAGCTCTAAAAAACTCACAAGCCCTTCCTAATAATCCTGTAGGAAAATGAATTCCATCTTCCTTGATAGAACATTTACAATATTTTTTGCTGTAACAAACAGTAGTTACTATACCATCCCACTTATTTGATTGGGAAGATTTCCATATAGCAGATGGATCTGCATACCCTAAAGAATTTTTTAGTTCTTTATATATTTCTTTTCTTATATGGCCAATAACAAATGTTTTGCTGTCATTGACTTTTAGTATTACTTCGCTCATAAAGTTTTTGCTGGTTTATCTTCTATCTTTGGACTAAGAATTCCTGTTTGATAATTTTTTGTAACAGGATTTTTCTTTTTTGAATCCCATCTTTTAGAGATACTTACATCGTCTTGCGGCGGCTTGTCAGACCACATAGATGACTGTCCTGAATTATTCTCACCAGGAAAGGAAGATGGTTGGGTTTTTAGATCAGACATTAACCGTATGAAATTTGAAGTTTTAATTATTTTCATTAGATGTTTTTTCTAAACTAGAAATTCTGTTTTCGATAATTTTCTTTATATACTGAAGCCCGTCATTTGATCCCTTTATTTGATCAAATGCAGAAATGAACTGACCGTTCTTCATCATAACAAGAACGTGATGCAAATTCACCACATGCCTCTGTATGGAGGCAGATATTTTATTTAGCATCTCTTTTTCAGAGATTGAATTGTAATCAATATTATCAGCCATTTACCAGATCCTTGTTTTTGACAACAACTGTTGTAAGGTTTGATTAGGAGCGGTTTTTAGTTCTTCACTTTGAATTCTCAGAAGCATCTCAAAAGGAAGTTCGGACATTCCTCGTCTTCTTCTCTCGACTTCCACCTTATCCCACAGATCTTTGCTAAAATCTTTCAATGATTCGGTTGTAGACCAATCAGGACCACGCACTGATTCAAGCATTTTTTCTGTTAGACCCAAAAACCACCAGTTTCCTGAATACGAAAAAGATTGAGCAATTTTTATAGATGAATCTTTACCCGTATTGATAGCCAATGTTTCTAAATCAACAGAATTGCACAAAATAGAAAGAACAGCCAAAAAGCTAGCAACTTCTGAATCTTCAAGAAAAACCATACCTAAAAAATCAATAAGCCTATCTCTCATATAAAAGTTAGAAAAAACCTCTCTTATCACAGATTCCGGCGAATCATCCTTCATATGAAAGCGAAGCGCTTCAACTAGAAGGAAGGCTGATCTAACAGATGTTTTAGCAATTCCTAAATTTACAAATATATAAGGATTATTATTTTCTGAAACAATACAAGAAGCATCCATTTTCCCAGATTTTTTGGCAATAACTCTAGGGTTTAATAACTGCATGTTTTTGTAAGGACAGAAAATATTCTTCATAAGCTGCCAAACAACATGAAATTGATCCAATTTCATTTCAAATTCATCATTATCTTGAAATTCATAATGATCTTTATACTCGGTATTGAAATCTCTTAAAACAGAAAGAAAAAGGTTCATTATTGCGTTTCTATCTTCAATAGAAGATATGTTTCTTCCGCATATTGAACCTAAAAAATTAACGTAGACGCTGTAAATACTAGCCATAGTATCCAAAAGAGAACCATCTGATATTACTATGCTGCCATTTTCGAATATAGGATCTTTATTTTTATCAAAAATTACAGGCAAATCTATAAAATCGCACTCTAATCTTTTGCATAATATCTGTAATGCTTTATGCACCAATCTAAAATTGCTTATATGATAATTCATATTTAAGAATTAGTAGAATATATCGAAAATACCTTTCACGATCTATTGTGATTTAGATTTATATTGTATGTCCAAGTAATACCAACAACAGGATGTATTCCAAAAAGTTTCTGTTCTGGCTGAGATCCTGGCATAGCATTACTCAAAGAGTAAACATCGCCTCCTGGAAATGATCCGTTCATCAAAACTCTTCCATTGTGAGTTGTATATTCTGAACAATTATGAAAATGCCCACAAAGAGTGTAATTAGGTATTTGCTTTGTTATACCTGTCATCTTTCTTTCAAATTCTAAGAAAGAAGCAATAGGTGGATTTTTCCCTTTCGTATCATCTCCATGAACCATTAAAAATTTATGATTCTGTATTTCTTCTATCATCCACCAAGTTTTAGGAATATGGAATTTAACTCTTGGCTCATTCCTGAATTCTATTTCAAGATATTTATAACAAAAAAGATCAAAATTGTTATATTTCTTTTCCGCTCCATTTGGAGCAATTCTCCCGTGATTTCCAACCAAACCGTAAAATTCTACTCTCTCAAAAAGAGTTAACATGTAATAAATAAAATCAGATATCTTTCTGTAACCCAGCATGACTTGATCAAATATCGGGCTTGAGATATAAACAGGAGACCAGGCTCCCGCCGTATTAGCGCCCTCAACAATATCGCCTAGAGAAAATATATGCAAAACTGGTATATCATATAATTTAGAATGCAGCTCCTTTATATCAGTAATAGCATCTTGCAAGTTTTGCATTCTATTTAGAAAAATATCTATATTGTATTCAGATAAGCCACCAGTTTCCTCAAGGGAATGTTCGTGTCCAATATGGATATCACTCAAAATCAAACCCATATGCTCAGCGGTTCTTGGCCCTTTTTCTGTTTTCTCGTATTTAGGAGGCAAAGGAGCATTCGGCAAATTCCTAGCAGCCTTATAAAGTTTATCAGCTATAATATCAGCTTGTAATCTGAATTTATCTAGAGAATTTCTAATACTAATTTCATTTTTCAAATGACCGGCATCTATCCTCTGTCTATTTGATTCTTCAATCTCAGAATCATAAAAATCATAAACTTCCCAATTATTGTTTTGGCTGTTATATTTCTCTTCGCACTCTTGCGGTGTTCTGTTTAGGTTTCTGGCAATAATCAAATAAGGCAAACCCTCTGATCTCCATTTATACAGCGAAGATAATTCATCATTTGTCCATTCATTATTTGCTGACATTTTTCATCCTTATTAAGAAATCTCTAATTATGTTAATATGATCGGAGATTTGCAATGTTTTATTTTTTCTTGTCATGCTGCTTTCAAGAACTCTATACTTTATAAGTATTTCAGGTATGTTGGCAAGTACCTTGCCTTTCAATATCGCTCTGCACCAAAAATCAAGATCGTGAGCTCCCCTTCTATCTTTGTTGTATCCGCCCAAATCAAAATAATCTCTTGCTCTAAAAAATGTAGATGGGTTTATCATCGGACATCTGTGCAAATAAAGCAACATCTTCACAATGTCTTCGTTTTTTGCAGGAGGGAAATCCCAATCTCCAATAACAGATCCATCAAAGTTTATCTTTTTAGCATGAGAACCAACGCAAAAAATATTAGCATTAGATTCCATATACTCAATTTGAGTTTTTAATCTATTAGGCATACTTACGTCATCAGCATCATGTATAGCTATATATTCTCCTGTAGATTTCAAAATAGCATCTATAGATCTTTTTGTAACTCCTTCGTTTTCTTGATAATCAAAAAATTTTATTCTATCATCTTTTATTGATTTTATAATTTTAGATGTATTATCAGTTGAACCATCGTTTATGACTATTACTTCATAGTCATTTTTGTTTAATGATTGATTGAGAATTGATAGCAAAGAATTCTCAATAAATCTTTCAGAATTATACGCTGTAGTTATTACGCTTATTCTAGGCATTTTCAAAAAACTCTTTATATTGAAGTTTTACTTTAGCCCAATTATATTCTTCCTCAATTTGCTTTCTACCTTCCTCTCCTAGTGTGTTGGAAAAATCTTTATTTTTTGATATCTTTAAAATTGATGATTCAAACTCTCTAGATATATCTGAATCAAATTTCAATAATGAATTTTTCTGATATGAAGAATAAACACAAATGCCGCCTTTCAGAGACGGAACATGACCAACATTTAGAGCAACCCACGGTTTTCTAGCCGCCATAGATTCCAATATAGCAATTGGGCCGCATTCAGACTGAGAAGGGAAAACATGAAAATCAGAACAATGATAAGCAGAAATAACCTCTTTTCTTGATACATCTTTTAGAAACAAAGTCTTTATCCCCATATTTGCACATTGATTCTCAAAAGATCGCTGCATGTTATTTCCCAAAGAAAAAAACAAAGTTGAAAAAACAAAAACCCACGTTATGTCTTTGTGTTTTCGCATAATTGGCAGCAAAAACTCCTGTCCTTTGCCTGGGAAAAAATTAGCAACACATAATGCTGTTTTTTCTGTCTTTACTCCATGATCTAAATAAAATTGTTTATCATAATCATCAAATTCTTTCAAATCTATAGCATTATGCACAACAGATACAGGGATACCCCACTCAATGCATTGTTGAGAATCAAAATAATTCTTATCATGAGTTAATACTTTAAAAAGATTTGATTTTTCTAAAAAAAGATCAGCAACTTTTTTATTTTGAGGAATAGAAGATCTCATCCTATTCATGCCTACCATTGCTATGCTTTTTTTGCAATTTATTTTTTCGGCATTAACAAGAATAGATTCCCACCTAAAAAACCAATCGCTATAAACAAACAAATGATCTGGATTTATATTTTTCACTTCTTCCAAGAAGACAGATTCTGAATCGCTTTCTTTTAGAGGTATAATATTGACTCCATTAAGTGTTGTTCTGAGGCTCCCGTGTTTGCATAATACATAGCAATCCCAACCGCATTCATTTGAAAGATATTCAGTAATCTGCCGAACAACTCTTTCTGCTCCGCCAGTGTGAAAAGGATTTGCAAAATTTGTGCAAACTAATAATTTCATGATTTTTCCCAATAAAGAAAATTACTATGGCTATTTCTTGTATAGCCATTTTTAAGCATATATTCTGTCCCATTTTCTTTGAAATATATTGGAGACTTTGACAGAGGAAAGCCGGAAAAATATCCATCCAAAACATCTCCGCTTTCTTGATTATTATGCAAAGATATATTCGGATTTTCTTTTTCATTTAACAAATTCATCATCTTATATGCATAAGATTTTGTTATTAAGCACGGGCCAGTTCTGGCTACAATAGAACCAGAATAATCAACTCTTCCTAATGTTGCAATCTTATTTTTATTTATAAGCAAAGGATTTATAAAATCAGAAACATGAAAATTTTTAATTACTTCGTAATCATCTTGAAAATAAAAAGAAAAATCATCAACCACAAATTCTAAACATTTTTTCAAATTACTGGAATAATTTTGAAAGTTATTTTTAATAACATAAGTTTCTCTGAATATTTCAGAAGCAAAACTAATAGATTTATCAATACGATCTCCATAGGCAGTATCAAAAAATATGTTTATAACACTATTTTTGAATGAAATTCCATTTATGTTTTTAACAAAAGATTCAAGAGTTTTACAAAAAACTTCATCTCTTTTTATAGCAGTCACAAAAAATGATATAGAAATTTCTTCATTATCAGATGGATTCCAATTTCGTTTAGTGTAATTGCAAAAAATATTACCAATATTCAAGTTATTATTTGAATTACAAGATAAAGCCATTCTCGCATATTCATCATCTGAACCGTCAAATATCTGCCCATTTTTCTTGCTTGTTATACTCTTGTACAACATGCTAGCCCAAAGCTCTAAAAAAATAAAAGAATCCAAAGATGGCTGAATATACATTATTTCAGTAGTAATTTTGCCATCTATATTCAAAAAACATATATCTTGATATATATTTACTGATACATCAGGAACTTGATCAAAAAATATATCTAAATCTATGTAAAGAATAGGTATTTGATGCTTCTCAAGCATCAAACGACAAAAAACAGGTTTGTACTGCTTATCTTTTTTGAAAGATCCTCGTGAATGTATCTTGACAATATCGCACATATATCCTTTTTGCTTTGCAAAATACCTCAAATGAGATGCAAGATATTCCGAATAAAGCAAGTTAGAATAATATGCTACAATTATAAAATTCATATCTGTATTATCGGATTAAAAGAATGGGATTTCCATTTAGATAAAAACGAAGAATAGCTATTCAAAAATAGCCTCATTCTTTCAGGTGATTTTCCTAAAGTTTGATGAGGAAAGTGAATTATTTTTGCCTCGTAATTCCATCCTATTTTATAGTTTTTTAGTCTTGCCCTAAAGTTTAGATCCGGGTCTTCAAAATATGCAGGATTAAAAATCTCATCAAATATACATCCATTAATTTCCAAATTAAAAGCAACATCTTTTTTTAGAAACATACCTCCGCAGCCTACATAAGAAAAAGGATCACTAGATTTTTTGCAATTATATATAGGTTTAAAATCCCTATTCATTAACCATGCATCACAACCAACAATATCATAATTGCCCTTATCTATAAAAGAATAATACTGATCTAGCCATCCTTTTTTCACAAATTGATCATTATCCAAAAAGCAAATATAATCAATATCTTGAATTGATTTAGACAATGAATAGCCCTGATTTCTTCCACCAATAACCCCCAAATTATCTTGGTTATAAACCAATGTCATGTCAATATTTTTAGATATATATTCTTTTTTATCCAAAAAATCAACAGTTCCGTCTGTTGATCCATTATCTATTATGATGGGATAAAAATTATCTGTGTACTGAAATAAAAGATCTAAAAACTTTTTTGTAACATCTAAATTGTTATGTGTCAATACGATGATTGCAGTTTGATTATTCATTTCAGATTATCAATACAAATTCACTTAGAACAGGAGAGCCAACGTTTACCCCGTCAAATGGAGTTACTTCGGCTTTCCACTTATCGCCCACCCTTAGATTCACAGAAGAAACAACTCTAACATTTCTCAACGAAGAAACTTCAGCAAAAGAATCCGAATTTTCAGTCGCTCTATACCACTTAATTGAGCTTTGATCTCTCTGCGAAGTACCTTGCTGCGTATTCCCTACAGATGTAAACGTATATGTTAAGGATAGAGAAGAAGCAACAGGAGATGTGGGATTTGGTGTTATTATTACAGAGCTAACTGATGGTGGCTCAGAATTAACGGAAATTTCATCACTTAATATTGGAGTACCAACAATAGATCCAGAAGCGGGTATTATTTCTACTTGCAATATATTGCCAACAGAAAGAGCAATAACGTTGTTTGCAGAAATCTCTCCAACTATTATCTCATCATTTGAAAGACCGTTTATTACTCCTCCTAAATCTCCAGACTTGAAAAGAATTCCATTAACATACCAATTTATTTTAGATACAGAATCTCCGTCTTTCCATAGAGAATAATCTGCAAAAGCTTTTGTGGCAATTGTTACCTCATCCTGAACTATACCAGATGAGGTTTTTGCTTTTATTTTAACATTCTTTATAAGAGGCGGAGAAGAAACCACAGTAACAGATTTAGATCTGTATTTTTCACTCAACAAAGAACCATCGCTAACCCTTATGGTTGCATACACGACATCTCCAACTTTTATTAAGCTTTCTTGCCTTTGTCTAGCAAACTCTTCAACACTTGTACCCTTTGGAACGTCAGATGGCTTGAACGTAAATCCATAAATCCATACAGGATCAGTTACGTTTGAAATATCATTCCAAATCCTAACATTTTTAAGATAATCGATTTCAACTCCATTTATAAACCAGTGTATTTCAGCATTTTCCAAAGATTCATCTCTTTGATTGAGATCAAAATATCTGTAAGTAAAAGTCATTTTGCCGTATACGGTTGGTTCAGAGGGAGATATGCTAAAATTCAAAATAGTAGGAGGCCTTTGAGACAAAAGAGGCGGCAAAAATACATTTGTATTATACATGTATCCAACGCCAGAAATAGTAACAGGTTCGTTAGCATCACTATTTGTTATTTTTACAGCGACTCTTACTTTGTTCTTGTTTTGAATAGACAAATACAATGAGCCGGTCTGTTTCTTACTAAATACAATCAATCCTTCTTGAGGATAAGATTTATATGTAGCGGGATCAATAACATCCCCATCGATGTTGTAAACAGATACATTCGCATCTCTATCCCATTTACCATACTGAGCTTTCCACATATAGCTATCAATATTCTCCAATGGTTCATTAAGGCTTTCATCGTGATCTTGATTATATCTTATGGGAATAAAAATTTTGCCAAATCTGTTTATGGCATTTTGTGATCCGCTATAAAAATCATTCCAATTATAAGAGTCGCTAGAAGTAGCTCCTATTTCTATCTTGCTAAGCAAGGGAGTGTTAGCCTGAACAACAGCAGCAATTTGTTGCGGACTATTGAGTAAATCTTCAGAATTTAGATAAATATAACTTTCTTTAGGTATGTTATATTTGATATTTATAGAAGTAATAGCAGGCGAATTAGAAACATTCGCAGAAGAATAAGCATCTTCATTATCACCAAAGCCAGTCAACAAAGAAGCTCTAAACCTCAAATAACGACCGCTAATTCTTGTTAATTCTATTTCCGTATTCGCTGGAAACACATCGCTGAAATCGCTATAGACAAAACCATCACTACTGGTTGCTACTTGCCAATTTCCATCTGTGTTATAAAAAAGATCATAAACAATTGATATAGAGTTTATCAAGCTTTCGCTACCCAAGTCAATAGAACATTCGTACAGCCCCCAACCAACAGAACCGGCAACTCTTCCTAGAGAATTATTAACAATTTCTTCTGTATAAGAAGCATCTAATATTGTTTGGCTCTGCCCTCTTGTAGATGTTGAAATCTTGTCAAGATTATTGGTATCCGTTCTCGCAACGAGAGCTGAAAGAGTGACTGGGAAAACAACTGAATAGTTATTAAGTATGACTGGAGTTTTCTGAAAACCATCTATAGCCTGAACTTCTGAGATCGCCTCGTCCAAGCTTGATACAGATAAATTTTCTTCATTATCTGTATTGACATATATAACTTTAGAATAAATATCTAAAGATGGATCTAAAAGCAAAGAAGAAGTCTTGACAATTCCATCATACACAGGAGATCCGCCAAATGGTATATCGCTCTTCAATACATTCAAAGAAGTTACCATTTGCTCATAAGATCCATTTTCAACCAAAACAATTACTTGAGGAATCCATTCTATATCGCTATAATATTTAATGGAAGGGCTTGGAAGCTGTTTTGATTTGGAAGGATTAAGACTGAATACAGTTCCTTCTGATTCCTTAAGACTTTGATCAATAGGTTGATTGTTTTCAACATCTCTTGTATTATTATCTGTAGAGCCAGTTGATCCTCCAGATGAAACTTTCTGAGTAACATCTATACTCCTGCAATCCTCAAATGATTCAACAGCTACAGGTGGCGGAGGCGGCGGGGGCGGTGATTGACCGTCCGTTCCGCCTCCCCCATCAATTTCTACCTGTGGTTCTGTTGTTTTTTGATTTTCTAAGACATCCAAAACAGTTTGCCCATAGTAAAAATCATCAATAATCGTGACCCTTACTTTTATGGAATAAGGCTCTCTTATATCGCCTTCTTTGATTTTAAGAGTATCGGAGTCTTGTTCTCCGCCGCCGACAATTTGATTGTCTTGCAAACCCAAAGTTTTCTTTATTTCGCTAACTTTCTTTAGTATGTCTTCGGATCTTGGTAACAAGACGGTAGATCCTATTCCGTTTTTTATTTTGAAATCATTTGAGCTAAATATAACAGGATAAACTAATGCATCTCTCTCGGCAGAAGATGCTGATTTTTCCTGAGTAGAAGAATTTTGTACTTTCGCTTTAGGAAAAATAAGAACACCCTGCACCAAAACTCTTACTTCCTTTGTAGGTAACTCGCCGACCTCATCTCTAAGTTCTAAAGATAAAGTTGCTGTTTGTTTGCCATCTAAACGAATCTTAGAGGGATTTACGTTTGCTTTTATTTGCAGAAAACCTTCCGGACGACCGCTTGTTATGCCTCCTGCAATATAAATGTATCTAGAACCATCCGAAGAAAATCCAAAAGAAGTTTTTGGAGTTAACATGTCCTTCAAAGATGCATACTCAAAAGGATCTGTAGATATATCTACTCTTTCAAGCAAATTCGAAACTTGCGATACGGAGCTGCTTCCTCCCATAAAGTATGTATCCAAACCAATATTTACATAGCCGCCTCTATATCTTGGCTCAGGAACCTGATCATACATAAAATCATCTTGAACAAAAGAAAAAGTGTAAGTATCAAAATTGCAAGAAGTTGTATGGAAATTCAAAATCTGATTAGAAGAATCAGAAGAAACAGAAGAAACATAACTTCCACCAACAATATGCACATATTCATAATCAGAAGAAGCAAAAACAAAAGGTGAAATTCTTTGGTATAAGAACAAATCGGATCCTGTTATTTTTTCACCAACAGCCCACTCAAAAGTATCTAAATCAAAAACCAAAATTCTATCATTCATGGACTCTATAAATCCCTTGTTTCCAATTTTTCTTATTCCGCCTATAAAATAAGCCTTATTGCCTATTCTTATGTTAGCGCACATAGCAAGTCCATATGGATTTTGATCAATAATTGGCATATCTGGCATATTTTCCCAAACATCTCTATCAATATCATATCTCTCAACCGATCTAGTTATTTCTAGATCAGATCCATTTGATGTTATTCCGCCAAAAACATAAATATAATTAAGGTCTTGAACGGATGAATGATAGAATCGAGGCGTATTCATGCTTGCTTTTTGACGCCATGTATTCTCTCCAACATCGTATTTTTCATTATAAGAAAGAATAGCATTACCATTAATTCCGCCAACAGCAAACAAAGAGTCACTATACGGATCAATATAATGATCTAGAGTCAAACTTCCTCTTGGATGATTCATTGGAGCAAGTTTTGACCAAGTATTGCTTGTTGTATCATAAACTTCTAAGTTAGGTGTAAAGACGCTATTGATCACTCCGCTTGGGGTGTCATTATCGCTTTCTTCTTCTGTCTTTTGAGAAGGATCATAACTCAAAGAAACACAAGCCTTCATACTTCTTTCTATGTCTCCTCTTTTATCATAATTAGTCTCTGCTTGTATTTGAACACTAAAAGCAGAATCTCCGCTGAAAGGCTGAACAGAGAAATAAGCAAAACTTCTTACATTTCCGGTTGGATTTAATATAGAGTCATTTATTTTCTTGGTGCTTATAGTTTTTTCTGAAAGAATTACTTTCTCAGGATTTGCGCCAGCAACGTCAAGGGAAATAGGAGTTCCATTCGGAACGGGCTTGCCTTTAAACGTAACCTCAACAACAAATTCATGAATTGAAACATTATCGCAAGCTACAGAAGAAACGCTCTTGCCGTTTCTTCTTATATCAACAAAAGATATGTCTAATGGCTCTTTAAGACTTATAGTTGTTGGAGGGACTCCTGTTTCAAAACCGCCGCCGCCCAAAAGATAAACAGTTTTTCCGTCTAATAAAACAGACGTTCTTCCAGAAATAACAGAAAGTTCTTTTTGCTTTTTTCCTTGTTTAGGGGGTAAAGATATACAGCTGCATATATTAGTTGCAGCCTTTTCGTCATCAGGAACTTCAGCGTCTGCCTTTTCTCTTCCTATAAATTTATTTATCCTCAAATAAACCGTCGTTGAATTTCCTTCTTCGAGCAAAGGAACTTGAGCAAAACCTACCTGCCTGCTTGCTTCAGAAACAACATATTCATCAATATTCTCGTCATATTCAATTTTCATATCCGGACCATAGAATATTTCAAATGTATCGCCAGTTTCTATTTCCACAAGCTGTCCATTGCTTAGGGTAAACACTGGCCTGCTGTTTTGTATAGCGCACTCAATAAAACACTCTCTAGCGCTACCGCTTGCAATATTTGGATCATGATAAATAGTAACCGGAAGTAAAGAATACCCATCTGCATATAAATCATTTACATACAATGGAGTCTGCATAAGAAATCTAGATCCAAAAGATCGCTGATTGTTTCCTCCAGGAGGATAGATAATTGCGGGTCTTTCTTCAAAAGCAGACAGTCCATCATAAACAACTGACGCTCTTATAGCGTACAGCTCAGGAAGCAATATAACATTTGAAGGACAAGGCACATAGACAAGCCAAGTAACGTTACAAGCCGGACCAAAAAACACTCTTTTTGCTGATCCATTTCTTATAAAAGAATAAATTCCAGTTCCAGCCGATACGCTATCTGTAGCGTAAAAAGGCCTATTCTTTGCGTTCATTCCTTTTCTTAGATCCCATCTGACAATCTGAAAATCAGGAATCTGAGTTTTCTCAGATGGATTGTTCGGATTAATCATATAAACAGAAGCCTGCTGCTCTGCAACATCAATACAATCAGATTCTGGAACTTGAATTGTTGTTTCAACTCTTAGTATATTATCAAAAACGATATACATCTTTCTTCTTGCATAAAATCCATTATATCCAGTTTTGACAAACAACATAACAGCCTGCGGAGTTTTAGGCGGCTGCAAAGGAACATCAGCGTAAGATACTTGTCTGTTTGATCCATTGGGCAAAATCTGAACACCAATTCTTAAAGGAATGGAAGTCGAAGGAGGCTGAACTGTTTTGCTTCTTATGGTAGAAAAAGAAGGAACAAACTGCCTAGATCCGCCGCCTCCGCTCGAATCAGAACAAGGATTTGACTCGCTTTCATCCTCGTCGCACTGAGGATCAGAAGCTTGAAAAACAATTGCTTCGCAATCAGAAACTCCTATAGATTCTCCTTTATACAAAACAACAACCCTAGCAACAAAAGGTTTGTCCCTTCTAATATAACAACCATCAAATTGCTTAAACTTGTCAGTGTCAAATAGCAAACCTCCAGAAGCAATAAAAGATTGATCATTAAGAGGAACCGTTTGCTTGCAAAGTATGTTTACAAAGTCACCGGATTGCGAAGGAATTGATTCGCTAGGAGGAGAGTCTGAAGCGCCTCTGTTGCTAGAAGAAGCAAAAGGAGAAACATTTGTTGATCCAAAATACGAAGAATCAACTCCAACATTTAAGAGTTCCATAGAAAAAGGATTCTTCATCTCTATTTTTACTGCTTGAGATGTAAATTCAAAAGAGTTCTTACTTGGATCATTGTTATCAGGAATGGAATAAGAAACTTTAATTAAAGCATCAAGAGAATTTATAGATGATAAAACATCTAAATCTCCCGTCATTCTGAAAAATCCTCTTATAAAGCCATTTGATGTTGGAGCGGCAGAAAGAACATAACATTGCTCGGCGCTAGGAGGCGAAACGTCTGTATTAATGACATCTCCAAAAACATCTTCAGCTAAATCAGCGGAAACAATATTAACTGTTGCGCTAAAAGCAATTCTACTTACATCTGCTATAGGAGATCCGTACTCATCTGTTATCTGAGCAAAAAGAATAATTCTTTGATCAAACCATCCTTGAATAGATTTTTGGAATTTTACTGGAGCATCCCAGAATAAACTCAAAGATGTTTCATTTACTACATCATATCCAAAATTCTTTACCGTAAGAAGAGGAATAGATGATTCATCAGTTCCTTTTGTTGGAGTAGCTGAAACATACACAGGAGACGAAGAGTTTCCATATCTATCAGTTGTAATTATCGTGTAATAAGATATGCTATTATTTTTTATATTTCTGTCAACAAAATTAGTATCTTCTTTATTTCCCCTAAACACAAGAGTTGCCGAGCTATCAACGCCTTGATCGTTATTAATTATTGGAAAACCTGATTGAGACCAATAAACATGGACTTCCGCAACCCTATCATCTGATATAGCATCCCATTCAAAGTAAACCTTGCTGTCACCCACTATTGTTCTAACATTTTGTGGTTGATCTAGTGTTGGGGTGGGAATGGCTGCGTTTCTTATATCCTGAGACTGAAAAGCGGGTATTTCGATAGATAAAGTTGGAGAGTCTGTTGATCTGCTGTAATTCCCTATAGAGTTTCTAGAAAATATTCTATAATTATACACTCTTCCGTGAATGTAATCATGCGGCAGCGTTACTAAAAAAGAACCAGGAGAAGCGTCAACCTCATAAACAACTTCTCCGTCATTATCATTTGACGGCCCATAGCCATACCCTACAAGAGTTGAAGATGACAAAGAACCTTCATCCTTGAATTCGTAAATAGCAGAACCAGAAGAATCTTTTGATAATATTTTTATTTTTCCTCCAACATAATTGTAATCTTCTGGAACTATGTATTTTAGTATTACTAACCTATCTCCATTATCCAGAATCTTACCTTGGTTGCCTGTCGGTATGTAAGAATATTCCAAAATATAATTATTCGGTCTTACAACATTATGCATGCTAACTTCAGTAATTCTTCCAAAGAAGAAATTGGATCTTCCCCCTAAATATAGATTCATTTCGCTTTCTTCGTAATTACCAGAAATAGAAATAGATCCAGAACCGGAGAAGTGACCATTTAGATAAAAACTAACAGACAACGAGCTGATATCAACAACAACAGATATGTGATTCCAGTCATTTGGAGTAAGAGTTTCGTTTGAGTATGCGTAAGAAACATTATCAACAGTAAAAAATAACCTTCCATCGCTTTCTATGCCAAAAGTAAATGACTGCTTTGATCCATCGCTTTTTTCTCTTGTAATTATTTTTCTTTGTAAAGAAAAATCAAACGGATACACCATAGCCATTATGGTGTATCGATCTTGCACAAACTTATTGCCTGAATCATTCGCAATCAAATTCGTTGAAATTCCATTAAATCTTATGCCGCTCACCCCTGTTGGAACCTCAAAAGGATTTAACCAAACAATCTTGTTTGATGAATAAAAGTTAACAGGATCGTCAGCAAAGTCATAAGATACGAGACCTTCGCTTTCATTTAGATGCCAAAGTCCTATAGTGTTTTCGTCTCTGCGGACTCCAGAACCAGTAACAACTCTACTTGTGAAGCTTCCAACACCACGAGGAATGACCCTTGATCTTGGAGAAGCATGAAGAATCGATGGTTCGCTAAAAATGCCTTGAGAATTCTGCGTATATATAGCATAGTAATAATCTTGACCTTCCGTAAGACCGTCGCTAAAAGCTCTTTCAACAAACCCGTCAACAATAATCTCTCCGTCAAGAGGGCTTGTGGGAGCGGACCCTTTCTTTCGAATAAGACGAATGCCTGAGTATCCGCTTTCTTGATCAGAAAAAAAACTATTAGCAACCGCATTGGGATCGCTTGTGTCTAAAGAATCAGATTCTATAGCCGCAAAAAAGTTTATCTTTATAGGAGTAGCGCCTACGCTTGCAAGATTATATTTTACATTTCCTGGATAGCTTTGATCAATCTTGTCAATCATTTGTCTAGTAACAACATGTCTTAGCCCGTCGCTGTCATTGAAAGTCATAGATCCACTTTGATCCATAACAACAGAAATGTTTTTGTCCGGCAAACTCAAAACAACTTTGTTTGTTTCTGAATCAATATCTTCAATTTTAGTTTGCGTAAAAATTGGTTTTATAGATTCAATATCAAACTTATTCAAACTTCTCTCGACAAGATCAGAAGCAGGAACCGTTATTGAAGAAGAAACAGCATCGTAGGAATTTCTTGAAGAATACAATCTTATTGCGTAATCATTATCGCAATCAACGATCCAGCCACCAGCCGTAGAACTATAAATCAGAGCGCACGGCAGTTTATAGTTATCAGAAGAACGAATAACATATCCTTGGGCTTCTGAATTAGAATAATCCCAGATAATATAAAAACTACTAGAAGAGCCGGATGTAGATAAAGCTATTCCGTAGTTTGAACTCAAAGGCCGAGCAGTATTTCCCAACATTGGTTCTAAAGAAAAATTATACCAATTATCACTTTTTATTTCTTTTATTGTGGTTTTGAAATCATACACATTGTATGCATTTGAAATAACTCCATTATCAACATCAAACATTTTTACATGAACAGTCATGTATGAAGAAGTATATGAAAAGCTATCGCTTGGTGTCCCTTTGCCTATATAAACAGAATCTACGCACACATCTCCTGTTTGAAAGATAATAGAAAAAGTAAAAGGAAGAATATCAGCAACCACAAGATCAGATTCAATCCATGACCATTCAGAAGAAATGCTTTTTTCGTTAGTTGATAATTCTTTGCCATTAATAGAAAAAGAATAAGAGAAAGAGCTTTTAGAATTCGATCTAACTCTAAGATATACCTTATAAACACCAGATGACTGGAACTTCAAAGGATAAGACAAGGCAGGCCAAACCTCATCAAAATCAGAAATAATTTCGCCAATTCTTACATACCCATTTCCAAAATAGCCCCCACTTTGATTATCAAAAAATATATTAGGATTTCCTTGGGTTATTTCAGAAAAATTGGATGCATCAATATAATTACTATCTGATATTTCTATCTCAGATGCACCCTCTCCGACAATTCTTAAAAACAATGAAGCTTTTGTGATTTCTATACTCATATTACAGATACGCCTGTTGCTAGCTTTCTAATGAAATTTTCTGTTGAAACTTTAAAGTAATTATACCCGAACAACCATATATCGCCGTTAACAAAAAGTATTTTGTGTATTGAATCTAGTTGAGAATCTGGTTGTTCCTCAAAATCTCCAGAATAAATAATACATCGACCATCAGACAAGCCTATCACTAATTGATTGAAATCAGAAACAATATCATTAACTCCTACTGAAGCGCTTTCTGATGGATCAGATAAAATGTCAGCAATTTGCAATGACACGTTCTTTGTGTAAAACGATCCATTGTCTTGATATAATCCGCTATCGGTTGCAAAAAAAACTTGCGATCGATGCTTTTCTATTTTGTTTACAATTTTTGAAGTCACCACTCCTACCTTAGACCAAATAAAACCTTCAGTTGAATACAGACAATCTCCATTTGAATTAACAACAAACAAAGCGTCTGGATAGATCATTATTTCACAAGGATACTTTGAATCATAAACCTTCTCCCACTGTAAAGAAGCTATTTTTTTAGCATAGATTCCATCAGCCGCTGACACAACCAGATTAGACCCATAAACGCTTGCTATTTTGTACATTTTTTCAGGAGTATTAAGGGACTTATCATATTCTATAATTTCAGTTAAAATATCGTATATAAAAAGACGGTATTCGTCTAGAATGTAAATTTTTCCACCAGACATAACAATGTCTTTTATTAAAAGATCAGAATCTGAAACAATAGGTAATTTTGTTATAATTTTTGTCAAAACATCAATAACAAGAACTCCGCCAAGTCCCCCAACCCAAACCTGTTTCTTATCAGAAAAGTTAAAAACAGCATTAGGATAAGGAATAGAAAGATTTTTCGCTCCGTTATCTAAAACAACGTCATAATCTACTGTTGAATTTTTTTGATCATACCAATCATTATTTTCAACTGAAATATACTTGGCTTGATAAGGAGGCGCTGCATGATTGATCGCTCCAGGAAATATTTTTTCTCCAGCAATACCGCTTAACAAAACAGCCGAATCTCTAACTTGACTAAGATGAGAAGGAGTTCCAGAGTTCACCCATTCAAAAGTATCTTCTATGGCCCAATGAGGATACCCTACATTGCTTAAGGAAGAATTCAATATATCAACTTCTATTCTGTGATATTTGCTAAAAGGCTTATTAAATTCAAAAGTTCCATCGATAGAATTAGCTATAGAAGAAATATAATAAGTAGAATAATCTACAGGAAACTGATCTCCCACAGCTCCAGAAAAAGAAAAAACAAATCTGCTTATTCCAAATCCATTTATTTTATCTTTATTTTTAGATTCTATCTTAAGATTTAGAATCTCTATTTTACCATTATTAGCTATATCAATAGATGTCAACTTATCCTCCCTTCACGCCTTTGTCTCCTTCTCCTCCAATGTATTTTGCATTTAGCCTGCCATCAGAAGTCAATTCACTTCCAAAATTTCCAATAATAGAAGATTGAGTATTTGATGTAGATTTTGTCCACGTTGAATACACTCCGTAATTAGATATTTTGGTTGTAGAAAAAACAGATGGAGAAGTTAGGAGCAAAACTCTAAATTTAGGAAGAACAAACGGATCGTACAACAAATTACCTTTATCATCAACAGCCTGCTCTCCATTTGAATCAATCTTAGGAGTAACCTTTGCTGAATCATATATTTGAGATAAAAATCTTTCTGACGCATAAAGCATAGACGTAACGTTATCTTTTACAAAATTAGGCAAAGCAATCGGCTGTCCGCTTGAATCATTATCGGTTTTTACAAGATTGTTTGCTTTTGTAATAAAATCAGATTTTGCTATATCTGCTGTAAATTTATTAGCGTTTCTATCATTATATGAAGGCAGTTGTATTTGAGATATAGATTGAGCCGGTCTTTCTGATAAAGATAAATCATTTATTTTTATTCCATCGACAAAAACACTAACAGATGCAATAAAATTAGTGTCAGCCCAGCCTCCTGAAGGAGCTTTGAATTTTTTATACTGATTTGCAACCGTAACAATGTCACCAATTTTTCTTTTTTCATCGAAACAAATAAACTTACCGCCAGTGGCATTGTTTGTGGTAAATCTATAACCAATATACTGCTGCTCTTCATTAATATAAACTGTAGGAATAACAGAACTTGAAAACTCAGCATGTAAAGACATCGTTCCCGGACGTTCTGATATAAAAACTTTACATTCAGATCCAATGAACATTTTATTTGATATCACATTTAAAGATGTTGCAGGCAAAGAAAACATTTTTGTTTTCAATTGGCTAAATGCATCAATAAACTTTATATTTTCAGATGAAGAAATATCGTCTAATTGAGAAGAAACCAATAAACCTGAATCAGTTGAAACATATATTCTGTTATTCCAAATAGAAATCTTTCTTGCAATATTGGCATTATCAAAAACTCCGACTCTCTTGAACTCTAAATCAGAAGCAGACCGTCTCCAAATCATATAATCAGTAATAGCGAAAATAGTGTCCCCAAGATTAGCGAACGACCATATAGGCCTCTGCTCAGAAAATTCATAACTGTAATTCCATCTAATTCCGTTATTGTTAGTTTCAAATATTCCTAATTCATTACTAACTATAAATCTAGAACGATATGAGTCGTAAAACACAGCATATGACTCCGTGCTTTGCGGTCCAAAAATAGGAGTCTGCTCAAAGAAAAACGATCCTTGCCCTATGTCTCTCTGTAATTTGAAAACTCCAATATCAGTAGTGCAAATAACAACACCAGAAGGAGACTCAGTTATATCTCTTACTATTTTAGAATTTTCAGTACCTCTAACTTCTGACCACTCATTAAAACCATTTGTGTTTTCATTTCTACCAAACAATATGCCTCTATTTGAACACCCAAAATAACAATCATATTTTTTGGAATAAAAAAACTTGTTTATAGGAGTTATTGGGGAAAAAGATTTATTCCAAGAAACTCCAAAATCTTTACTAACATAAATTCCATCGCTTGTAGAGGAAACTAAAACATCATCGTTATTTACTGATTGATAAATATCATAAAAAACAACAGCATCTCCAAATTTTTCGCTAGAAACAACAGGTATATATCTGTAGCCATCATCAATAGATTTTGTATTAATTTGAATAGGGATTAACTTCTCTTTCCTTCTTCCGTCATGACTAATCGAAGGCATCTGCCTTCTCTCCACAAATCCGTCTGAGACTTGTGAAGCGCTAAGATTTTCTAACCTTTCTTTTGGCAGAGTGTTTTGAGTTTCTTGCAAATTGCTAAACAACACAGAAATCTTTGGAGGCTCTTCATAGAGATATGTTTTATTTTGCGATGTATCAAAACCATTAGAAGCAAGAGCATATTCAAAAGTAATAGTTCCCTCTTCTTTATTAAGAGAATACAAAATATTAGAATTTGATATGTCAATATTATTTATGTATACTTTATATACGGTTGTGTCAGAAATATCAACACTAGTTACATATACTTGATAATCATCAGATTCCCAATCTTCAACCAATATAGTGTCACCAAGATTTATTCTCCTGTCATCTGCATCGCTAATCCAAGAGTGTTTATGATCATTTATTCTCTGCAAAGCCTCTTCTCTTACAGGATCTTCTATTCTGCTTATGTTTCTAGATCCAGAAGTGTCTATAGATGTCACGCCGTCTATGGTTGTAATCTTTCCAAGATACACAGATCCAGAAACTTTGCCCTCATTCTCTGTAACAAATAAATCTGCTTCATTTCGAAATTTTCTAACAATATAATAATAAGAAGCTGTTTTGCTCAATACGTTAGAATCTAAATAAGAAGTTATAGACGGAGAAACTGTTGCAATAAGAGAATACGAATATTTATTACCAATAGATCTATATACCTCATATCCATCAAACTGCCCGCCGCTAGGCTGCCAAACAATTTGAACACTGTTGCTAACGCGAACTCCCGTAAGATCAAGCGGGCTAAGAAGCGTAGTGTTAGATTGAGGAGTTAATGTTATAAGAGGATATTCTATATAGCTGCTATCTCTTGGATTGAGAGATTCATTTCCGTATATATCAACACTTGTTACAAAATAAACATATGTAAAATTATTCTGGACATCATAATCGGTAAAAGAAAATACGTCTTTCGAGACAGTCTCTAGCAAAGCAAAATCTTCTGGCTCCAAAGAAGCATCATCATCTGCTCGGTAAATTCTAAAACCATTTACAATATCACTAAGAGGCTTGTTCCAACTAATCGTGTTCTGTTTGTCTCCAGCAAAACCTACTTGCTGAGAAGGCGCAACTGGTCTTTCGATCTCATTTTGCAAAACATCAAAATACGCAGATATGGACTCGCTTTTATTATCGAATTCATCAATACAGTATATAGAGAAAATATATCTTTTATTAGATTGAGAATAAGATTCATCTAAAACAAAAAATGTCGAAGTGCCAATATCTTGTTTGTCTATTATCACAACCTCTTCTGAGGTTGATACGTCTCTCATTGCTACAGTAATTATATTTTTTGAAAATATAGATTTAGAGTTAGTCCATTTAGCTGTCAATGATTTATTTGCTCTATCTAATATTGATAAAGATGTTATTGGCTCTGGATTCTGGAAATTCTTTGTATAGTGTCTAATCCTCTTTCCAACGCTAGCAATACCGTTAGAATCAACATTTCTAACAGTAATATAATAAACAGATCTAGCAGATATAGATTTGAATACATTTTGGTTATTTTGTAAATAAGAAAAAATCTCAATTGATCTAGTCGAAATACCCTCTATGTTCGGAATCCAATTAGAAACAATAACATTTCCGTTATTTTGATATTCTTCTATTCTTATTTCTGAAGCGCCATCAAAAACAGCATCATACGAATCTTCGCTCGAAGCCCAAGTTATATTTATTCCGTTTGTGGAAACAGCAGAATTAACAGCGTAATCAGTTACTGTTATAGATGATACATCTATTGGACCGCCATTGTCTCTCGGTATTCCATATCTAACAACTCCAGAAGATTCAACTCCATTAATGCTTACGGATTTTATAAGAATTAGATATTTATTATCGTTATCTAGTCCGGTCAAAGTAAAATTCACTTCTGAAGAGTCAACAATATAAGAAGAAGAAACATCATAAGGAACGTTTTCCACAGTCACTGGCGTTACTTCTATTTTGTAAAAATCTATTATTTTAGATAAAGAAGCATTCCAATTTATATGAATAGACTTGTTAGAAGAATAAATAACAACAGAACCTGGGTTGGATGGTTCTGAGAAATCTTTTAAAGTAGAAGCAGAAAAAACACTAGAAAAAACGCTCTTTGTGCCTGATTTGTTTACCGCAATTACTTTGTAGTAGTAAGTAGTGTTCTGAGATAAACCTGTATCAACATATTCAGCCGCTGATGTTTCTAATTCTAGAGAAAAATAAGAACCATCAACGCTTTTGTAAACTTTATAAATATCAAAATTTATTTCGCTTGATTGATTCCATGTGATTTTTAGAGAATTTTCTGATTGACTTGCAACAACAAACCCTGAAGGGGCGGCAGGGACCGATGAGTCTTCATAATCAATTTTTACTGAATTTGAAAATGCGCTAATTTGCCCCAAAACGCCAGGCCTTAACCTCATCCAAGCATAAACAACAGAGTTATCAAGCAAGTTTTTTTGATAATAACCAAAAGTTCTAGTAACGAATCTATCTATAAGACCCCATCCGCTAGAAACTTTAAGAAACAAAGGAGATGGGCTACTAAGATTCCACCCCTGTATAATACCGTTTCCTACAAGATCAGAAATGAAAGCCATATGCATATCAATGGCTGTAAATCTTCGCTGATCTACAACACCTCGATATATATCGCCCAAAACAAAAGCCTCTAAACCAAAATAGGGTGTTTCAATAGTCATTTATACATTTACTTTCAAGCTCACAAATTCATTATTCTCTAGTTCGAACATTATAGAAAAATTCTTTATAACAGGAACATCAGATTCTGAACCGCAATAAATAGCAGATGAAAGATCATTAGCCTTGAACGTAAATGAATTACTATTATTCTCAAAAGATGTTCCATCAAATACGTCAATAGACAAATAATAAGTGGAATTTGCCTCTATATTAGAAAGACTCGGCCTAAAACTAACGCTCACGGATTCCCCACTTTGAACTTCAAATCCATTAATAGGAATTTCTGATTCCCCAACTAACCAATTATCCAAATCATTTCCACTAAATGCGGTATATTTCAAATCCGTTCTTTCTGGATTTCCATAAAATCGTATTCTAAAGTGGAATCTATCAGTATTGCTTTCTGTATTTGAAAAATCAAAAATTATATTATCAACGAATGTTGTGCTACATGATTCAATATACGAAAAATCTTGAGCAACCAAGAAAGATCCTGCATCGCTAACTGCCTCTACTTTTACATAATAATATTTATTGCAATTTAGAGGTGTTTCTCCTATCGGAGTAAAAGAAAATGATTTTAATTCAGAAGCGTCAAGATCCACCCCTCCTGTTGGTAAAATATCCCCATCAACGCTAAATCCCGAAACAGACTTAGAGCTATCGGCAGAATACACAATAAACTGCCTATCGCTATCCTCATAAAAACTAACAACAAAATTATAAAGAGAGCTTGTTGCGTCAGGATTTCTATACTGCCACTCAACTGCATTTAGTTGAACCTCCATATCATATGGACCGTATGGATCTGGCAATGAAGAAACCGTTGATTTTGTTGGAGTTATAAATCTAATACCAACTCTCATGCCATTTCCAACTTGAGTATCGTCAGTCGTGAATATTCTATTTTCATCGATAATCTGATATTCAGAAAAGTTTGTGGAGTTTGTTGTATTTATTCCAAAAACAACATCCGCCGCAACAGGAAGCATCTTTGTTGAAGTTAATATTCCGCTTTTTACTCTGCTTGGCATAACAAAATTAGTTGTAAAGAAGTGTGTTGAATCGCTAGAAATGCTCTTTATAACTACATTTCTTAATGCAGGACTTAATCCCCTAACTTGGCTAGTCATAACAACTTTGAATTGGATATACTGACCTGACAAAAACGATATATCTGCGCTTTCATCATTAGCATTGACAGAGAAAGAAAAATCTTTATTCAGCAACTCATCTATTGTAGATCCAGTTCTAATGTAGAAAACCATAGAAGTATTTTCTGGAACAGTTGCATCCCAAGAAATCTTGTTCCAAGATACTATATTATTTGTGCCGTTGAAAACTTCGCTATAATACTCGCCTATTTCTTGATCTATAATATTTGCAGAATAAAATCTGTCATTTCCTTCTCTTATAGTTGTTACAACTCCAAACTCATCAACTTTAATAATTCTATTTTTGTTAATAAAGTTAGATAAATCTGCTATAGTTATCTGATCGTAAAGATTTGTATCTAGTTGAGTTTGTGCGGCGTCAACATAAAGATTTGTTTCATTTCCTGCTTTTGTTATTAATTTCAAATATACTCTCTTAACGTTTTCTGCTTTTGATATTTTGTATATGTATGAATCAGATACAAACCAAACGGAATCGCCAGAGCCAGCAACAACATCATTTATGATTTCTGAGTGTACATGTTTAGAAGTCCATGTTGTGCTTAGATAATAAAGAGTGTTACCAATCGAAGCATGAATGACTCCTCCAATATTTACTATACACCTTACCGGAGCAGATACAGTTTTGAAAGATTGCGAAAATGCAAAATTAGGCACTTTAGATTTTTTAATTAATCCGCTAGAACCGTAACCAGCAAAAATATAACCTTGATCTCCGATAATTGCGTTTGCTATGCTTATAACATTTCTATCAGAATTTACATCAATAATTTGTTGTATATTATTTACTGTATCTAATTTATAAATTCTACCTTCTCCTCCAGTTGCTGCGTATATTTCTCTATTTATCTGAGTTATAGCGTATATAGAATTTCCTATACCAGAAAAAATTTGTTTTGTATCCGTGCCATCGTATGAATACAAAGAGCCACCAGAACCTCCACCGCCACCAAAATAAAGAACATTGTCAAACACTAAAGCGCAATAAGCATGTTTATTTGAAGGAAGAGTTCTGAATAATTCAAATTTCATTGTTTCAGAATTCATAACCCAAATTTTAGCCGTTCCAGATTCGCTTCCAGTTCCAACAAATACCTTTCCTTGAAACTGTATCATAAATTCAACAGAAGTCGATGGATTAGCAACTCCGCTAACAACATCAAGAGTGTCTATTTTTTGCCAAACCTGAGAAACAGAATTGTATTTATAGATATTTGCTGGACCTGAAGTTCCTGCCATCATAACAGGATCTCCTCCAGTAGGCTGATAAAGAAGGGCTTTCGATCCTTTTCCGCTATCAAAAGAAAATTCTTTTGTTACGCTGCTGAATATATCCCCAACATCATGCAAAGCAAATCTAGAAAACGGAACGGTATCTTCATTTGTAGAACCATCTTTAGTGAAATTTGTATAATTAGAGATAATCATTCTATCAACACCAGAAACAGAGTTGAAAGTTCCATAAGGATCATCGCTTAGCGGAGATATATTGACTTCAAAAACAGATCTATCCCTTCTGTTGCCAAGCCTTATCTTTCCTTTAGGGGCTTTAGTTTCAAGAATAATCTTATCAAATGGAAGATCTGTTGTTTCATCATTAATTTGAAGTGTATTGACATCTCCCCCTGTGAGCGCATAAATACTTCCATTAGACGAAAGAAGCTTTTTAACTCTTGATGACTTGCTTCCTATGGCTCTTTTTTGCGCTTCATTTTGAACAAAATCGCCAATCTTTTCTATATCATATCTTATATTAATTTTTACAACATCCGATTCAGATAATGGATAATGGAATCTTATAAGTTTTTTGTGTGGAGAAAAGCTAAAACCTCTAGTAATTTTATTTCCATTAAGCAAAACCTCGAATACAGCGTTTGGAGGTATCTCTTCTCTATCTACACCAACAACACTGAATGTCTGTAAATCATCGTTTCTGAAAGTGTTAAACGAAGTTAGAGTAAAATCAGAATTTGAAAATTTAGTTATTTGAGTTGTTTCTGTTGAAAAGTTTTCTTCAACAAAAGTAATTTGAAAAATATTATATGTAGAAGCAGCCCAAAGAATATTTGGGTCTTTCCATAAAATTGCTTTTGTGTTATTGAATGCTGGTATTTTTACGTCGCCTCTGTTTATTTGATTTGCGGAGGATGGCGGAGCAAATGAATTGTCAAAAGACAAAGACGAAACACTCATGCCTATCATCTTACTTATTCCAGCGCTTGTGGCAATATATCTTATTGCCGTATTTCTTATTGCTATATCATTTATTTTATTTGAACTTAAACCATTATCTGTGGTAATAACAGAAATTTCGCCATTAGAATATCTTACAAGTCCTTCATCAGTTCCAATCCATGCAACGCTATTAGCATCAATTTTAACGACATTTATCTTGTTAGAAGGCAAGCCTTGATTATTTGTTATAACTAAAATATCAGAATCTTCAACAGAAATAGATCTATCTACTTGTTCAACATTTTCTTTATTTACTATTATAGAAGAAATAAAATTATTTGAGTTTACAATAAATAAGCCTTCATCATATCCAATATAAACATTTCCATCTTTATCAATATCAATACAATGCGGATTGTTAGGAATATTTCCTGATAACTTAAAGAAATATGAATGATCGCTACTTACATAAACTCCAGAAGAAGTGGCAATAAACATATTACCTTTTTTATCAAAAGATATGCCATAAACAGGCAAACCAGAAACATTATAGTTTGAGGAATCAAGTAAATATGATTGATTATTAGATTTGCTATAAAATATTAAACCGTTTGAAGTTCCAAGCCATGCATCTCCATTGTTATTTGAAGCTACAACAAAAATCTCTGATTTAGGCATATTTGTTGTGGCTGAAGAAATCAAACTTATAGAAAATGGCTCAACAGCATCAGATAGATAGTATTTTAGATTGCCAATGACCATTCTTCCAGACAAAACATCTGAAAAATCTCCAAAACGAATTTCTTTTCTATTCAAATTTCCATCAAGCCTTATTTCAGCTGGCGAGTAGGAACTATGAGCCTCTATGCTATATACAGGCTCAAAAGACCCATCAAATATAATGTCTCTAATTTGAGAGAACATATCATTATTTAGCGCAGATTCTCCTGCTTTAGACACAATAAGGCTCTCAAATAATATGTGAATATCTCCGCTTAGCTTATCAGAAACAATAGGCCTATAGGACTGTCTAGGAAGGCCAAAATCAAATTCAACATCAAATGCATATTCATAACCAAATGGTTTGCTTTGATTACTGCTTTCCCATATCTGATATGGAGCGTTCCACCTTAGCATGTACACAGAAGGACTTTTAAAGTTCACATCGGATGCTCTTGCTGAATATGGATCATAAGCAGAAACTATTTTTTCTTGCTCTTTCTCAAAAACAACATATATATTACCGTTCTGTGTATCAACTCCAGATCTTGGGTGTTTAGAATCAAAAAATCCCTGAGTAAGCTGTAATATGTCTCTTGCAAAAATCAATCTAGGATTAACAAATCTTCCAAAGATTTGATAATTAAATCCAACCAAATCGTTCCACAAGACCAATATCTGCCCTCTGAGATCTGCGATAATATCTGAGTTATCCGCATTTGTTGCTGATATTGCAGAAACAACATAATCAATCCCTCCTTGACCGCTAGAGAACCAATTCTTAGTTCCTCCGTCATAAAGAGCTGCCTTAATAGACGTTGTTCCATCCTTCTTGAACGATGTCCAAGAAACATAAACATTCAAATTTACAGAAGTAATAGAAGGTCGCTTAGCGCCAACGCTTTCTTTAGTTACTTGAATATCCTGGCCTCCAAGCATTTCGCTTTCCCACTTACCATCAGCCGCATTTCTTCTGCAATAAAAAATCTGAGGGTGAGCAAAGCGATAATCTTCCCAAACAACGTGAACATTGTTTCTAAAGTCTATAGTTATTTTTGGGTTGAAAGAATCGTATTTGTTAGAAGTCAGCAAGAAAGATTCCGACCATCCAAGAGAGTTTCTAGCAATAACAGAAATATCGCTATAATCAGATTTTGTTGTTTCATAAACAACATATACTATACCATTAGAATCAACAGCGATGTCAGGATTTGATGAGCTAAACGAATCAGAAACTATTTTTTCAGGCTCAGACCAATATCCATTAGCAGGGCTAAAATATGAATAATATATCTGTCTTCTATTCATTCCTCTTCCGTCATCGTGCCAAACAGCATGCATAACGCCCTGATTATCAGTAACGACAGACGGCCTACCAGCATTTCCTTGATTCGTGGCTTTTGTTGTTATGCTTGTTTCGGCGATCAGTGAAAAAGATTGGTCGCTTGCCTTTTTCCCATAAAGTTTGAGTTTGTTGTTTTTTCCTAGCAGCCTATAGTTTGTAAGTTCTGTAGTGTCATAAACAAAAGACTTATCAATGCTTTCAAATATTATTTCTTGAGATAAAAACCAAAGATTCTCAGCAACTATGCCGTCATTAATATACAAGCCCAAACCTTTGGGCTTGTTTGTGTTGGCTGGAGTATCACTATCTTCAACATTTTCAACTCTTACGCTAAAATCAACAGTCCATCCTACGGAATTATCAACCCTCTCAAACCAAGGCGTTCCGTGTTTTCTATGAGAATAAAACCACTTACCTGTTGAGGCAGATCCATAAGGATTTGGATTGTAAGCATCTATAACATAATATTTACCGTAAAATTCTTTTATTGGGAATAAACTAGATCTGGAAACTACATTCAGTCTTTCAGCAGATTGAGAATCCACCTGATTCAAAACTACAACATCATATATAAGAGAGAAAAAGTAATAATCTGAGCTGTTTAAAAGATTGAGTTCATCTACTATTTCATTAATGCTTTTATCTGCAAGAGCTGTTGAATAAACCAGATCTCCGCCATTAGACAAATATATATTTAAATATTTAGAATCAGTTATCTCAACATCAAAACTATAACTAAATTCAGAATCAAACAAAGAAATAAAGTTTAATGCCGGAACGGTTGCATAAATTGCTACTTCAGCAAAAGTATCAATCTGTCTATTAGAAAGAGTTGTGTCAATAACCAAACCATCTTTTACATAGCTTACAGCATTAAAAGGGGTGGTTGACACCAATTCCCACAAATCTATTTTGGGATTAAACCCATTTACAAATTCTGAGTTATTATCGTATTTAGGTATATAGTAACCATCAAATCTTGATGCTCCGCCGGAATGACCAACATACAGAACATTTTCATCTGGAGATATAGATAAATTATTTATTTTCAAACCCACAGGATCTATATTCTCTGTTGAAGCAATAGAATATCTTTCATTTTCAATAATTTTGTATACAGATCCGCTTTCTGAATAATTTGTTGGATTTACTGCCAACAAAATACTGCCGTCATGCTGAGCAACGTCAGAAATTCCAGAACCAGCAAAATTAATAAACTTCTCAAGACTTATGTTTGCATATTCTGGAGAACCTGGAGGATAATAACCTTCAACATTATAGACTATTCTTCCAAACATTCCAGTAACAGAAGAATTAGCGCTTCCTCCTATCTCTATAAACCTTTGCGTAGATTTTTCCAAAAACTGTCCAGAACCATCAATTGCTAAAACATTATTTACAAAAATTTTTATATCATTATTTTTTCCGGCAATAGTTACATTTTTGACCAACAAAAAATTAGCATCATATTTTATTATTTTGCTATTACCTAAAAACAAATGCATAGAATTTTTATAGAATCGAATCTCGGCAAATTTAGAACCATCAGATAACGAAAATCTTTGATATTGATTTTCTACAGATTCATTATCATTCTGCGATACATTTGCAATGGCAACAGAAAATTCAATAGTCCATCCTTTAGAGTTGCTACTTGACTCTTCCCAAAGATTTCCAATTACTCTAAATTTAGTCAATTCATAATTTTTGAAAATGTCAGAAACATCGCTTGCTGCCACAGAAACGTAATAATCAACTCCTCTTCTAATTACGTTATCTGGAACCGTAAATTTGTTATCATAAGTTTCTATAACAGAAGAAAAAATATTATCTGATCCAGGAGAAGTTCCGATTTTTATTTGAGCATATCTTGAAGTTCTGTTATAAGGAGATATTACCGTCCACTCAATAGTTGGATTTATATTGCTTATAGCTATATTATCCTTAAGTCCATCAACTCTTATATTTGTTGTAGAAAATCCAGGATCTTTAATTTCTACAATTTTTGAAGAAACAGTATCGCCATAAAAAATTCCATCACCAGGAGTTACTGTAAAATATACAGTATCTCCAGGCTTAAACATGAAACGAACAAATTTAGAATCTTCTGCTTGAGTAACAACTTGATCATTTACATACCAATTTATCTTGCTCTTTTCATCAAGCAAAACAGAGCCTTCAGTTGAATTAATAACATAACTAGCTTCTAAAATATCGTTAACATTTGGATTAAGAGGGAGAACCTGCAAAGACTCCGCTATAGGAGGCTTTTTAGATACTGTAACAGAAGGCACTGTAACTGTTGGCCCTTTTTCTATTCCGTCATCAGGTGTTGCAGAAACATACCAAACATCTCCATATCTCAAATACTCTCTTGATATTTTTGTGTAATTATCAAACTGAGCATAATGAACTCCATTCCTAAACCATTTGGTCTTAACAGATACGCTATCATTGCTTGCGCTATAAGTAAGAATAATATCTGTTGTTTCTGATGGATTTTCTGGAGTAATCTTTACTTTACTCAGAAATGGAAGGCGATTTGTGAGAAAACTAAATTTAACCCATTCGCTCTCTTCTTCTGTTGTGTCTTTCAGCCTTATTTGTCCATAATATAATTGGCCTCTTTGCAAGAGCTTGTTTTTTATTCTCCAATATTGCGCTCTATCTCTTGCGTAAGGTTGCCTGATTACATCTGAAATAAAAGATGATGTTCCCCAATTCAAGCTGTTCTTAGATATTCTTATTTCGTATGAAAGCTGTTTTATTGAAGAATTTGTTGTTTTGATATCCCAAGATACAATAGGGGTGTCAAAAGGAACAGGAACCGCAACACCTGTATCGGCGTCAAGATTATTTACTTTTACTTTTGTTATTTCTATGCTCATTCTTTATATCCTAACCGAGGCTTTATGCAATTTTAGATAGCCGCTTTCTATTTCAACAACCGAATCGCTAGAGTATTTATTCTGTCTAAGATATTTTATTTCTTGAGGATTTGAAAAATCTTTTCTTGCTTGCCACATATTTCTATCGCCTTTAAACAAGAAACCATCGCTTCGTCCTGCGTAAAAATTCTTTCCATTTCCTGCAACCGATGTCACACCAAGAGATGTTGGATCATCAAAAGCAAAACAAAGACTAATATTTTCATTATATATTAATGATTGATCTACAATGCTCTCGACTCCTAAGTTTATTGCTTTAGCTATAATCGAAGAATCAGAAATTGATTGATTAAAGAAAACCAATTCATCTAACAATCCAGCATTGTTTCTGATTAATGAGCTATATCCAACAGCAGAATAATTTACATTAAAAGGGACAGAGGCTAGATTATTTAATGAAGTAGGAATACTTATTCCATCTTCTGAAAAAATAGAAACTAAAAATCCATCTATATAAATATTCAATTGTCTTGTTGGACCGTAATAAGATATCCAAAAATGATGCATTTCTCCCGCTTTATATGAATCAGTTCTTATGGTAGTTTGAACTTTTTCTGGAGATTCAAAAACTATCTTCATTACATTGAATCCGTTTTCTATGCACTCTTCATATATACTAAAAGTTGTATTTATTGCATTTACATATCCCGTGTTACTTGTGTAAGAATATGAAGACTTATCCATTAGAGACATTCTATAATAAACAGGAAGATTAGTTGTTGCGCTAATAGAAGGAGAGATCCAAGAAGGCTTTAGCCAAAACCCAAGGGAAAACTCAGATGCATTATCAAGCAACAAAGGAACAGAAAAACTTGTTTTTGGTCTCATTCTAATTCCATTTCCGTAAACGGATTTTTCCGTAAATGGAGATTGGTTTCCCGTTTGAATAATCTGACCGCTTATCTCTTCAAATAAAGGAATACTTTCAAACTTAAGATAAAACTTAACTTTATTATTTACAACATCTTTTACATAAGATGACAAGTCTATATTTAGAGGAACATTCATTCGTTTACACCTTACTATATCTGATGTCAATTACAACTCTATTATTCAAAAACTCATCATTAGTGTTAAAGACAGTTCTTTCTATCCATATATAAATAACTTCATTTGGATACAAATCTTTTCCTGAAAGTCTTTTTCCTAAAACATTAATTGAAACAGCATTCGATAAGCCTTCTGCTGAATAAAAATCAGAAACGTTAATACTTGGTCTTTTCGCTCCGAATTTAACTCTTTCGGCAGGAGCTGTGTCTATATAAAATTTATCACCAGCCAAAATATTATTAGGAAGTCTTTCTTCTAAAACAATATTACCGCTTGTTGGATTGTAAGATTTAATAATTCTTATTTGATCTTTATTCAAGCCGGTTGTAAAAATAAGGGGACAGCCTGCGTAATGATCTTCATCAAACAAACCCACCAAATCAGTTACAGAAAATGCAGTTATACCGCCGCCAGTAACAAAGCCAGAATAATAATCACTCTTAGGACACTCAACAGCGATTTTCATTTCAGATAAATTATTTCTACTAGACAAAGAGAAAAATACCTTCAAATCTTTTGCTATTTCTGTTTGATTCATATTTTTAATAGCAATACACCTATATTGTTTTCCTGTTTCTCCTAAACCAAAATCAAACAAATCATTTTTATTCAAATCTTGAATAACAGAATTTTGAGGGTGAAATCTAAGAGGAGTGCCAAAAGCGTTTCTTTCGCTAACATAAACAGTATATCCAGACCAGCTATTAACTTTTACTATTTCGTCATTTATTTGCAAATACGGACTTTGATTTAGCCTATTTATTGTTGAAGATTCTGAAAAAGTTGCAGGATCTATATTTATTACGTTATCATATATTGATAATGGGCTAGATATTGTTGCGTAGTTATAAAGAGTGTTAGTGCTTACAAATCCCCCTAAACATTGACCAAGATTTCTTTGTATAGAAGCAGGTTCTGGTGTTGTTCTATAAAATTTTATATCATTCTTAAGTGTCGAGTATACATTGTTAGTGTTTTTATCAGAACCAGAAAAATAAACCCATCTATTTGTTCCATTAACTAAAGTTGTTTCAAGAAAAACAGAAGAAGAAAGAAAACCAAAAGAATTAGAAACCTCAGCAACAACGCCAGGATATGAATTTATTTTTTCAACTAAATCATTAATTGATTGTCCTATAAGGGGTATCTGTATTACAGTTACCTGATTTCCGCTACTAAGAGTAAACAACCCCACAAAAACATTTATTCCTTCTGCTTTTATAATTCCAAATTGAGCAGACTCAAAAGGAGTCTCGTCATTTACAATAAACTCAACTCTCATAACCGAATCAGCGGTTAAAAAATAAGAAGGAGGATTGTTTGACGTAACAGGAAAACTTCCAGATATTTTTACTCTATTCAGATAGCTCATACTACAACCTCAGTAAAATTCAATCCATCATAAACAAAAACACTCTTGCTATTTCTTAGCATAACATACAGTAATGAATTATCGGAATATATTTTGCTTATTGGGTAAGAGAATTGTCTTATCAAAATCGCTGAGTTTTCGTCATAGGAATAAAGCCTACCATTCTGAGAACCAAAAAACAATTTATTTTTGAAAGCGTACATACTAACAACTTCTGATTCCGCTTCGCTCAATTTAATTGCTTCCTCAACAACAAATCCTGTCCATCTATATATTAGAGCTGTGCTATCGCTTGTCTCTACACCAATATACAAAACGCTGCCAAGCATGGCTAGTGATATGATCTTTTTTTCAACATTTGTTATAAAAGACCCGTTGGGGTTGTATTTATATATTGATGATTTAGCGCCGTTCATGCCAACCCAAACAGTTTGTTTAGAATCATTTTGAACTACCATATCAGCAATAACATCAGAATTATTATCAAATAATAATCTAAATGATTTTTTATTCTCGGATGTTCTGTTTGCTCCGTAATCTTGGAAAATGGCTTCTATAATTTTCTCTCCGTCTTCTTCCGTAAGCTTCCAAAACTTAACATTTGAAAAAGAATCTGGTGGTCCTTCTATGTCTGAATTTTCAAAAAATTGCATAGAATGAACTCCCGTTGTCTCGTCAAAAGCATAAAGACGAACAGAAACATTTCTATCTTTTGTGTATTGATCTGAGTTATTGATTTGAATATATCCGCTAGGTGGTTTTGTATCAATCAAAAACAAACCTTCATGAACTATTGATACATCTCTTATGTTTATTTCCTGCGATTTATTTCCATCATCATCAACTAAATAAACAGTTATAATGTAATCGTCAGACTGAGGAAGCATAGATGTGTCCCAAATCAGATTTCCGGTTCCAACAGGAACATTCTGAGCTATAGAAGTAAAAGGAACTTCCGCCTTCGCTGAGCTAAAGTAAATAAAATATTTTGCTCTTTGAGAAAAACTATTTATAATAGCAGAGTCATCAAAAACGAATTTTACGCTGGAGCCATATCTTTGTCCAGACACAGGAGAAAGAACAGATGGAGTAACAGGGAGGGATTTTCTAATAGAGAAAGAAGCAGAAGATATAGACATATCGCTTCTTTCTCCTCTGCTATTAACAGCTCTAACTCCAACTCTGACATTTTTGCTTTTTATGCTATTGCCAACTTTCCATAAGTATTTTTTTATGCCAAACGGAACAGAAGCAATCATTTTCCAATCTGGTTCTGAAAAATAATCATAGTTTTCTGTAAAAAAGACCTCATACCATATATCGAGTTGATCAGTAGATGGCGGTTGAGGCTCTTTCCATGATATTTCTATTTCTCTTGTAAGAATATCTTCTCCGCCATTAGGATAAACAAGGGTTGGTCTGTTTATGGCATTTTGAGGGCCAGACGTAATAATTGTCGGGACTGTAGGCGGCGGAGGTAATGCCTTGATTTTCCAAGTAAAATTAACTTCGAAAACATCAGGAACAGACCAATTATAAGTTATGCTAATATTGCTCAAAAGAACTAACTCCAATCAATTGAAAGTGTTCCGCTTTTTTGCCCAACAGTATCAGATGGAAATGATATCGTAAAAATCAAAAAATTAGCACTATTAGGTCTAAGCGTAAAAGGCATAGACGAATTATTAGACAAAACAATATCACCGCTTGCGCTGATCGAATTTATTGTAACATTTCTCGAAACGCCACTATTCCTTAGTGTATACGTTTTTGTTGGATTTGTTCCTTTGTTCACAAGACCTAGAGGAATTACAGATCCGTCAGCAACAGAAATATTGTTTTCCGTTATCTGGACATTAGCCTGCGGAGCAACAACATATGTCAAACTAATTCTATATGGATTGTTTGCGGTATCATTTGATGAAATGATAACTGTTATCCTCTTATTGCCCAATGAGGTTGCATCAAGCGTTAGCGTTAAATAAGCAGAAGAAAGATAACTCAAATTTTTAGTTGACTGAAAAACAGAAGAATCATATGTAGCATCACCAGAAACAGAAACATTTGTTATACTAAGATTTGAGCTTCCATTATTTTTGAATTCCAAAACAACAGAAATTGAAGAATCTTTAGCAATAGAAGCTAGAGAAAGAGTCGTATTATTAGGAATAATCTGAGAACCAATCCTGCTTACAGAAAGAGTTGGCGGAGTCGCAGCAGGCGGCGCAGGGGGTGGCGGTGAAGAAGAAGGCGGCGGCGGTGGCGGAGGCGACGGTAGTGCTGTTATTGTAAAAGACAAATAAATAGAAAAAGAAGAATTAATATATGAATTTGAAGACAAAACAATAAGCTGATTACCATAACTGCCAGCTGTTGAAGTATTTATTTGGACAGTTACAGAAACTGATTCGGCAGGAGCGATAACAAGAGATTGTCCTGATGTAGGATTAGAAGAAATACTTGTTTGACCATAAGATATTATCCCGTTTTGAGGAAAAACAAGATTATCTCCACCGTCATTTTTTATAGAAAAAACAAAAGACTGTGTAGTCCCTTGCTGAAAGGAACCCAAATTAAAAGAAGATCCATTGGAAACAGAAGAAGAATTCCTGTATACCCCTATAACAGGTATTGATGGTTGAGAAATTGGAGGAGGCAGACCTGATTCGCTCATTTTTTTATCCTTATGAAGCAACTTCCCATTCTATTCTAATATTCCCATTTTTTGTCCCCAAAGAAGAAGAATCAAAGCTAATTTGGAATTGAACAATATTAAGTCTATTTGGCTGCAAAATAAAAGGCAGAGCCGGAATATTTAGCAAAGAAACTCCAGATTCTCCCGTAACTCCTAAAACTCTTATATTATGATATATACCGTCATTACTTAAGAAAATTCTTTTTATTATAGTATCTCTTTTGAAGAAAGAACCAATATCAACTGTCTCTCCGTCGTCAAAAGAATTGTTTTGTTCCGCAACAATCAAATTAAAAGATTTCATAACGGAATAAACAACGTTTATTGTAAAAGGGGTTGTATTGTAATCATTAGATGATATTCGTATAATTGCTGTTTTACTTCCAAGCGAAGATGAATCTAGCTTTATCGAAAAAGAATCAGAAGCATTGAGCTGTAGCGTAAGGCTTCCTGACGAAACTGGATTGTCTACAAAAACAACCGCATCATTTGAACTTTCTATATCTATATCATTTTGCGCAATAACTAAATTATTATTTCCTAAATTAGTAATAACAAAATCTAGCAATGAAATTCCGCCTAAAGGAACCTCTCCCGCATTAATAGTACCATTATTTTCAACTTTTACATTATTGTTAAAAACAGAAATAACAGGAAGATTTTCCGCAGCATATATATTAAAAGATATTTTGAATCTAAATGGATTTTCATTTGGATCATTTGAAACAATAGCAATTCTCGCCTCTTTACTACCAACAGACAAAGTGTTTATAGTTACACTAAAAGTCGCTGAGCTGCTGCTAGAATTAATTATGCTTTTTCCTGTATTAGCTACAGGGTCGCTTGTTAATGAACCGCTTCCAGATACAGAAATACCGCCTTTAGGAATAAAAAGCGTACTGTTTTGTCCACCCCTATTCACTATTGTTACATTTATAGTTTTAGTAAAACCCTGAACATAAGAACCTTCTGAATAAGTAGATCCAGCAGAAACAGAAACACTTTCTACTAAAATTCTAATAGAAGGCGATACGTCGCTATAATAATACGGGCCAGATCCAGTTGGCTCGCTTGGCACTATACCGTTAAAATCAGAAAAATTCTGTTGCATCTACTTCCTTTATCTCGGAGGATCTTCAGGTAACTTATATCCTTTATCATTATTTAATGGAGAATTTCCTCCGCCTATCCATTTCGAATTACCAAAATCTCCTGCCGAATTACCGCCTACTCCAAAAGTCCTAAATTTGTAATAATCCATCGAACCAAAACTTCCCTTTATGTCATCAGCGTTATAAGAATCTCTAAAAATAGTGAAATTATTGAAAACAGAAACTTTTTGATCTATTTTGGAGTTTTCAAAAAGGCTCGCTTTATTTATCAACTCGTTTGATGTCAACGGTTTGCATTGCCCTGGAACATTAATAACAATGTTAGCTAAGCCGTCAATATTAACAATTCCATCTTCTTCTTCAACAGAAAAAGAGCCTCTATAAACGCCTTCGTCTATTTTTTGCAATGGAATATTGATTTGATCGTTTATGCCTTGTTGATAAACGCTCATTGTTATTTGATTAGATAAAGAAAATCTACTTATGTTGTATAATTTTTCTAAAACTTGAATTCTATTTTTATTTTTGAATTCTATTCTAGCATAAATAGAATTTACTGAAGAAACAACATCTTTTATAGATCCAATTATTTCATCATTAATTGGCGTTTCTGTTTTCTTTGTGCTTGCCACCATGTAATTCTTATACTTAGGTATGGGTTTTTTCATTTCTTCGTCAAAGAACAAATCAATTCTGTAATCTAAAGAATCGTATATAGCCATAAAGTCTACACAAAAAGTTGTACTCTGTCCAGCAAAACTCAATATCTCGCAACAAACTCTTTTTACTCCATCCCCAGAAGAAGCAACCCAAGGAGCTATAAATCTATCTTTTTGAATAAAATAAGCTCTAAAGAAATTTCTCTCCTCTTCTGTTGATGAAGAATCAGATGATTGACTGGATATATTTGGTCCAATAGGAAGCCACTCTGACCACTCTGCATCATTCTCATTTCTTAATCTATACGCCATTGTGCCGGGAACTCCAATAATATCCAATTCAATAAAACAATCACTTACTACCGGAATTGGTTTTTGCAAATCTACATATGTAGAAAATTTTACATACTTTTCATACACTCTTATTTTTTGATATTGATCAGCAACTCTGTCGGGAGAATCCCCAACAAAAAAGATATCAGAGCTATCGGTAAATGTACAGGCCTTTGTAATCTCGGCCGGAGTTGAGATGTATTCACAACCGAAGCTGCATGATTGAGAAAATACGTTTTTCCCGTCATGGGCAACTAAATTTATATTTTGAAATTGGTCAATAATAACAGAAGCATCATAAAGAACTCTTCCGGCTTCTGAATCATATTTAGTTATTCTTTTATCATAAGAGCCTTGACCGGAACACCTAAATTCATCGCTCTCTGAATCATAAAAAGCAGCGAAGTAATCGGGAGACAAAGACGGCTGATTCGTAAGAGTTCTTGTAAATCTATAGTCTTGCCAAACAATATAAAAATTGTCTAATTCTCCAACAACAACGCTAGGGAATAAGCAGTTATTGTCTGTTTTTGTTATTCTAAAATCATCAAAACCCTGACCACTACATACCCATCTCTTAGAATCTTCATCAACATTCCATTTATTATTTTTTGTACCAATACAAGGACATACAAACTCAAACTCAGACTCAACGCTAAAGATGTCATCAACAAAACTTTCTATAGTTGCATAGTACGTTGTTCCGCAAATCAAAGGCTGTCTTATTATTTGTTCTATAACAAACTCGGATTTTGATTCTTTTATATCAAACGGAATAATTTCTGGCTGATATATTGCGCTAATCTTTTGGCCCGGAATGACTGTCAAACCTGCGGAAGGGAAAACATCATTACCGATTTCCCAACCCAAGCTATCGGCTTTTGTAAATACAGATAAAATAGGAGAAGTTCTCTGCGCATCAGCATACAATGTAGCTCTAAAATGAACGTTTTTTGTTACGCTAGAATTATTTACATAAAAACAATCAAGATTACATCTATAAGATTGCTCAGAAGAGCAGTAATAGGCAAATTCATTTTTTCCCACTTGCTTGGCATCGTTTTCTAAAATAATTCTCATCTGGCTAACAGAAGATGAAACACTCATCTGCAAAGTAATGGTCTTTCTGTCCTCGGATATCGAAATAGAATCCCCTCCCTCAAGACCAATACTGACTGTTTTAGGATATATAACATTAGAATTTCCAAAAAAAGTACCGCTATTATATATTCTCTGTCCTGTTATAAATATTGCAGCAATTGGAGATATAAAAGAGACAGTCGCCAAAACGGTTTGTGATTCTTCTATTGGATCAAAATGTAGATATATGCTCTTTATTTTATCTCCAACTTGTACTCCAGGCAAACTTGTTAAAGAACCTTCAAAAGATATATCTGTAATTGGATCTAAAGTATCAGAAACAGATCCTTGCAATAAAGAACTTACCGTTTGAGAATTTACCTTTACTTCAGAAACACCATCAAATTCAGGAATAACTCTAACAATATTGTTAGCCTGAAATCTCAATGCCCTTAAATCTAATCCAGAATAAGGATATACTATTTGTATATTTGAAGAATCATTCAGATTTATTGGATTTGAATTTATCTGATATTCAGCAATAACATAATATACTTTGTTTGATAAATCATCTTTACGAGATGGATTATATCTAACAACACAAGTCTCTCCTGCCGTAGCATCAAAACCGTTATATGAAAGACTTTCGTTATTAACAAACCAACCATCTATAGAGTTCTCAGAAGATATTGTTTTATATAGCTTAGTATATTCTTTATCTTCATAAAAAGATAATGAAAAGTGATACAGAGTTGATATAAGAGTAGTTACTTCAAATTCTATATAACAATTTGTTTGAGTTGATGCAAAACTAAAATACGGGTCTAGCTCAATTTTGTAATTATACAAGAATGTGTCTACTTCATCCTGCTTACATTGCGACGGAATCGTTTCGTCAATTTCTTTAGATATTGCAGAATAAATCTGATTAAGACCAAGCCTATTATCTTGCCAAGCAATAAGCCTTCTGCCCTTTCCATCAACAGCAATAGAAGGATTTACGCTATTGCTTTTTGATGAAGTGATCTGTGTTTCATATCTAAAAGGAAGCATTCTGTTTCTGTTTCCAGAATAATAAATATCCCAAAACTTGTTTCTATTTGATTGCCAAACAACATGCATTTTGTCTGCTTTGTCAATAAAAAAGTCTGGTGATTTGTTTTGCTGTGTTTGAGATATAGTCACAGGTAGTTGTGTTAATATATTCGTCGTACTCAATCCGTAATTGAGAGCAAATTCTAGATCATCAACCATTAGGTTTTTGCTTGTAGAAACCGAATTTAAAGAGTCTGATAGGTTGCTCGAATCAACAACAAATACAGAATCAATATGAATAGGATACTTGGCATCGCTTGATATATTTTCAAAAGTTATATTTGTAGAATTAGAAACAGCAGTAAAAACTAATTTCCTAGTAACCCAATTATTTCTTGAAGGAGAAGAAGAAGTGGATGAATAATCTGAAGAAACAGAGCCAGCGGTTACTCTTAAAGTCCTAGTTATTCCAGCAGCAACAGCGTCATCAGAAGGGAAGGAAGATATATTGAAAAATACTGTATACTCTTTTCCAGGAATAGTAGAAACACTTTGATATATTTTACCCAAATAATCTACGCTACTTACTGTAGATCCAAGAGCAATCCAAGAATTTCCAGAAAGAGTCCTAAACAATCCTGTTTGCTCTACTCTTGGTATGTTGTAATAAGTAACAGGAGCCAAAACATTCCAAGATGAAATTGAAGGGTCTCCTGCTTGTACCACAGATTCATTCTGTTTCGGAGTAAGAGAAGATTCAAAGCCTCCGTTGGAAATGGAATTCAAAAATCTCTCAGGAATAACCATTTGCCTAGTGTTTCTATCAAAAACAGAAATAGCACCGAATGCCCTGTTTAGAAAAATTGAATGAGGCCCAATTGCTATATTAGAAAATTTTTGCTTGATATTCCCGTTTTCATACAAATTCCCTTTGTAAGGAACAGATTCGTCAATAATGAAATTTTCGCCCAACGGCATACCTAAACCAATATCAAAACTTATTTCTCCATCAGAAAAATCAGCAAAGAAGGCATGCCCAAGTTGAGGCTCATTATCTACAAAAACAACAATATCGCCTTGATATCTATTCTCATCCACCAAAAGCGAACGATCTTTTCTCATTTCAGCAGCAAGCAAATCCGAAGATGCTTTAGAATAATGAACAGCAATTTTTATATTCTTGGAATCTCTAAAATCAAAAAAAGTTCCAAATTCTCTTACAATTGAATATTTCTTATCTGTCAAACGATCTGAAGAAGGGTTATCTGAAGTCGCAACAAGAAGAGCCATTTTGAACCTTCCGGTCATAAACAGCCTCTCTATCTGATTATTAAATCCAGTACACGACTCTAGCGACTCTCCGACTCTTTCGCAATATTGCGAAAAAGATTCAGTATTTTTTGCCCTAAATTTTACTTTCTCTGGCATTAGACCAATAACAAAATGACGAACATTAGGCTGGTTGACTAAATCAGCTTTATCACTTGCAACAAAATAAGAAGAAACATTATTGGATTCATCAGAAACTTCTTTACCGCTGGCAACAACATTAAGATCATCATACGCTATCTTGTATGATCCGCAAAAAGGTATTATGGAATCAAAAAAAGTTTTATATGAATCTAAAGTATAAACGTTGTTATCTTTTGAATACTTAAAATTACCAATTGGCTCAAAAGTATTAACCCAATCCTTAAACTCTTCTTCTACCTTTTCTTGATCTAATACTTCTTCTGTAATTCCAGAGATAGCCAAATCAAAAGAAACTTGATAACTTAGCTGATTGAAATAATTTGGGAATTCGCTTCCAAATTCATCTGCGGAAAGATGAAAAACAGCCATCGCTGCATCGCTATAAGGATTGGCTCTTACTGAAACTTCTGAATCGCTAGAAACAGAAACAAGACCTTCATTCCCAGACATTCTCATCCAAGAATCCTGTATAGATTGCGGAGCAGAAAAACCAAAAACTAAAGCCTCATTATTGTTGCTTGAGTTTTTATCAATAGAAGACATCAGCATTTGATTAGAAACAAAATTAGAACAATGGCCCAAAACAGAATAATAAACTTGAGTAGACCCCGTTCTGTCCGCTTCCCAAACAATATGCAAATTATCCATATTGTCACATTTTATTTTTGCATTTTTATTTTCTTTATAATCAGTAATCTGTCTCCATTGAGTATTTATTGGAGACTGCCCGAGTATAAAAGAATAGAAAAATAATTGATATACACCAGAAACAGGAGATTGACAAACAACATAAACATAAATATCTCCAGTTTGCATATCTATTCTTGATGTAATAGATGGGTTTACGCATGGCATTTCTTGATTGAAAATATCATAAATAGCAGGTAATGGGCTTATTTCTGATAAAGAATCTCTAGAAAAAGGAGATGTAGACTTAACAACAACAAATCCATTGCAATAAACATTGTCACTAATATTTGGTCCAATATTATTATTAAACCCATCAAACACAGAAAGATACAGAATATGATTATCATAGTCTCTTGATGTAATTTTATGGGATTGATAACCTATTGCAGGATTTAAGAAAACAACAACATCCCCCTCGTCAAGAACTGCTTCCATCGAAGTAAGCAATGCAACTGTTTTGTTACTATTAAGAGCAACGGCAATGCCCCCCTCACCAGAAACAACTCTTGATTGAACAGAAAACTTATTTTCTGAAGTTAATTGTAAAAAATCTCCTTGCGAAACAGCCCTTATTCCATAATCCTGAATATCAGAATTCTGATTCAAAAGATACGCAAAAGAACTCAAAAAAGTAGCAATATTATCATCAGATGCTGTGCATTGAATCTCAAAAGTTTTCTTATCTTCAGTTCTAAAAACAAGCCCATACACTTCTCCAGCCTTTATGTCCGAAGGAGTAACGCTATGATAATAAGCGCTTGGCTTAAGTATAGACCCATTCCTAAGAGGGTTGCCCTGGTACTTAAGAGAAGTAGAAAAATTAGCAACAAATATCCTGCTTGCTAAACTCGGTATTGCATACGGATCGCTTGAATATGTTTGTTGAGAAGCGAAAGCTACCAAAGCTGAACCATTTGGTAGTACAGTAGAAGAAGTAGAATTGTACACACGACAAGCAGGATCTGTGTTGATAGGAAATATTTTTTTCAAATCAGAGCAAAACCCAACTTTAGAATTATAATAAGTTGAATTCTCATCTGATTTATCAAAAATAGAATAAGGGCCAACAACGGCACCATCTATACAAAAATCATCTAAAGTATCAACAGTTAAGCCTGGTCCTGGAGACCTATCAATAATAGCGCATTCAGGCTTTGAAGGCTCGTTTGTTGCTTGTAATACTTTTACGCTTTCTGGTATAAAATGCAAAAAAGATCCAGAATTATATTCTTTTTTATACTGATCAATAGGAGTGCTATAATAAATAGGATATTTTTGAATAGTTTTTGATGATTTTTCGCTACCGCTTAGTATGTCAATCGTCCTAAATGAAAAAGAACCGTCTCCGTTGTAATTTGATTTAACAACGAATCTTTTTCCATTAACAGAAACCTGTAAACTTGAGTTTGGCTTTGTGTGTATTTTTATGGTTGAATTCTGATTTGCCGTGACAAATGGAGGATAAATAGAGACATTATCTCCTGTTGTTTCTACTTTTGAATTTTCTATTTGAAAAATAAAAGAGGCTATGTCAGAAAGAATCCAAATATCTCCTTCTGTTTTTTCTTCTATATTAGCATAAATAGAAACAACGCTAACAGCGTCTGAAGGATTCATGGAAAGATCCATCTTGCCTTGTATAGAATTTTTAGAATCAACCAATATTCTATTAGCAGAGATCGTTACTCCATCTATCTCCATAACAGCAACGTCTCTACTGAGAGTTGCGTTTTCAAAATGGATTCTATATCTCTTTTCAGCATTCAATCCGCTTAGCACAAAGCTAAGAGACTTTGTTTTTTCAATAGGAGAACTGAATGGTTGTATTTTAAGTGTAACTGACACGGTATGTACTCTCAATCATTTTACAGAAAAGCTTTGATACTTTATGTGACGAAAAATTATTATGAACATCTAAATAGGCTTTATCGGCTTTCAGCATTGATTCTTCCTGATTCAAAAAAACATCTCTCATTGATTTTCTAATCGTATCAATTTCTATTCTAGGCCACTTTTTGTTATAAAATTGAGTAATCTGGTCCATGTTTTCGTGAATTAAAAATCCTGAAGGCTCTAATAGCGTGCAATTTTGACTATTTGCATAATCTTGGCATCCCGAGTGGTTAGTAACAATTACAGGCACGCCAACAGACATACATTGCATTGGAGGAAGCCCAAATCCTTCACCTAATGTTGGCATAACAAGACAATCAACAGATTTATAAAAAGACGGCAAAGACTCGTCATCGAATATCTTATCTTCAAAAGAAATACATGGGTAATCCTTCTTTAACCCAATATTTCTCTTAATCTTTTCTATATCTTGATGGGCTAATTGAGTTTTGTCTGTTTTTATAAGCAATCTAACTTTTTCTTTTTCATCAAATTCTCTCAAAAAAGCTTCTATCAATTGCGGCCAACCTTTTCTTTTTCGCCAAGTACCCATAAATAAGAAAGTAAACCTTTCGTCTTTCTTGCCCAAAGGCTTTACTTGATTATTCCATACATCCTCATTAATACAATGAGGAATGTGAAAGATGGGTCTCTTTACTCCTGCATGAGCAAAAATTTTATAGTTAAAATAAGAAGGGCATATAACTGCATCCATGCCATTTAAGCTTGTAATCCAAGAAGGAGGCGGTTCAAAAGTTTCAAATATCGCAAATCCTATGGCCCTATCACCTCTGGGATTTCTAGAAAACATAGGAGGTATGCAATTGTATATTTGTATGGAATTCCTATTAATTGGTTTTTTTTGAAACAAAACCATTTTATCATAACTTTTTTTGGACAAAAATCTTCTAGATAAAGATCCTGATAAAGAGTGCAATCGTATATCAAACAATCCGGTCTTGGATATTGCATTTATTAAATCGAATGATGATTGACCGTATCCAGTTTCATTAAAATAACCGATCCACTCAATAAAAGTCATCAATCACCCTTCCATTTATGTACTTACAATGATATCGCCATTCAAGGAAGATCGAACATCGTTTATCTTACTAAAAAGATTTCCCCCAATCTGCCAAACGATGTTTCCGTAATCGTCTAATTTAATAACTCTACCAGAATTGCCCACAAAAGAAGTCTCAGCAATAACAACGCTTCCGCTGCTGTCAACAATTGCATCAGATGGATACGCATTATCTGCGGCATTGTATTCAAATGTTATTGAACCATCTAATCTGCTTATAATAATAGTCTTTCCAGAGTAACCGCTAAGTTTTCTTTTTGCCTGTTCTTCGTATGTTTCAAAAGAAGATGTATCTTCCGAAAACGGCAGAGATTCAGAATTAGCAACTAAACCGCTTATCAGAAACTTCTCATCATCAATTTCAAAAACCGAACCTAAAGTAAAATCAGAAAACTTTATAGCATCTAGATTAAAATGAACTGTCTCATTCTCAAAATTTATCTCAACAACAGAAGGCACATCATTCTCGTTTTCTGGTGTTTGTGTTTCAGTATTCTGTATTTTTAATACAAGAGTTTTCTTGGTTGTAGAAATAGTTTCTCCTGTAGATGTATTAACATAAGCAATAGTAATAAATATCTTCCAATCACGAACCTCTTCAGAGGTTGGAGAATTAACTGAAAGTTCCATTTCTCTAGCGGAATTTTTAGTGCTAAATGTTACTATACTTTGTATTTTTTGAGGAATATCAACTTCCCATCGAGTAGAAGCTCCGGCAGGCGCTGTATCCGCCTGAATAGTAAATTTCTTGCTATCTCCAACAACAACAGTAAGTAAATAGTCAGAAGTTCCTTCTGAGTCGTCCTGCTTGATTGAAGAATTTCCTATAATAAAATTACCGTTTTCAAGTATGTTGGCAAAAACAGGACGACGTATATCGTCAGAGTAAACAAAATCTCCTATAAAAACAGGAAGACCTCTAGGACCAAGAAGTAACTTTGCGCTTGTTGGGTAAACAAAAGATGTTGGTAAAAATCCCTCAGAAAAACTAACGCTAACAGAAAACAAAGGATTTTCTAACTGTTGAGCCTTATCATCTGAAAGCAATATTTCTAAAATTTTAGCATTTTTACCATTATCCAAAATCTCATCGTTATTTCCAAATAATATTCCGGCATTACCTATCCACAATTTCATCTTTGTAAGATCAATTTTAGCAGAATCAATCTCTTGGCTAAAGCAAACAGTAATTACTCCTTTTCTTGGATTATAAACCGAAGTAAGAGGGTAAAAATTCTCGCTATCAGAAACCAAATGAGAGCCTATGCCTCTATAAAACTCTCCGTTAGGCAATGTCTCAATAACCCTGTCATTATCAGTATCAGCAATAATAAATCTCTTGTTTTTCAATCGATAAACAGAAAATGGTTTTGAAAAACCAGGAGAATACTGCTCTGAAGAAATATTTATTGCTTGAGACGGAGAAAGCAAGTCTTTAAATAAAACGCCTTTGAATCCGGCAACCGGAACACCATTAGGATCGTTTTGACTTATTCCATTTTGATAAGAATAATACAAATCTCCAACAGATATCGGTTCTTCTATTGTTATTTTTTGCACAAAACGATTGTACTCATCTTCTGAGTATTTTGTATTTACAAAAGAACCTTTGCTCCACTGGTCAGCAGATGATATAGTAAAACCTGTTATTTCTGAATCTACAATAATTTGCAATTCTATTTTTGTAAGAGTTGGAGTTAGATTCCTCTCTTCATTTGACACTAAAACAACCTCAATTTCAGCGTCAGTCCCTTGAAGCGAAAAAACGTCACCAGATCTAAGATTCTTAGTAAAGACAGAGCGACTAAGAAGAGAAGAAGAGTTTGCAGACCTAACTCGAATTCTAAGATCGCATCCATCAGGAATTGATGCGTCGTAATTTATTGCGCTAAACAAAACACTAGATCCTCCTGAATAACGGTATCGAGCAATACCGCTAGGAGGAAAAAGACTTTGATTTCTTAGGAATATATTATCAACCCAAAAAACATGATTCGTTGAAGCATCATCTGTGTAAAAAACGATTTGTGTTATATTGTCTTTTATTGCATCTGATATATCAAAAGACCTTCTTTCAAATCCATCAAATGATGGATCGATATTATCCGTTATTTCTCCCGGTCCAAGGATAAGATAATCTTGAGACTTTTCAGCAGATTCGCCAGAGCCATTAACAAAATACATGTAGACAGCGCCGTGATTTATTGACAAACTTTTCACATCTAGTAACAATTCATCGTATATACTCCAATCGTTATTTTGAGAAACGGTTTTTGTATACAGAATTCTATAATCTCTTTCTGTTGTAAATTTAGCAGAATAAAAACCCTCTGTTTTTTGAGTATCATCTGAATTGACAGCAATAGTGTCAGATGTTATCTGTACGCTAATTCCAAAACCAGGAATAGGAACTCCAGCTCTCGAAACCTTGTCAAATGTTTCAACGCTCGAAGACGAGCCTCCCCCTCTGGTAAGAGAAACAGAATTTCTAGCAATCGTTACATTTTGCTTAAATGTTGCCGTGTTGAAAGATTGCGTAGTATCCCAAATTACTGACGTTATAGCGCCTTGCTGTACAGGTTTTCCTGATATGCAATTTGAAGAAACATTTATATTTGCCGTTGACGCTTCTATATCTAGTATTGTATTGGGAGTTATTCCAGGATAGCAAATTAATAAATTTGGAAAATCAATTATATCGCTGAGATTCATATTTAAATTATCAGCAATATAGTATTGAGAAGTTATAAGCTTCATTATATTTACAGAGCTAACCTCTCCCAGAAGCTCTCTATTGCCAGAAGTAATTAGTTTAGCAAAAGAGTCCAAGCCAGCGTGAGTGATAAGGCCTTTATTGGCTAAAGAATTATGATCAATTTGAGGAATTCTAGCAGGATTGATTCTTCCTGAAACTATTTTTGCAGCATCAAAATCTTCTACGCGAGAACCAGGTAATTGATTTTTTGTCTCGATTTGAAGATCTATTTTAGACGGAGTTCCTCGGTGCTTGTGCTTAGCAACTTCGTCTTTAATAAATTCCAAAAATCCAATTTCTTCACGAAATGTTGAATCTATATTTGAAACAGAAGTGTCAGAGGTCGTTACTCTTGCTATCCTGATAGCATTCAAACCCGGAAGAGTCCTGCTCCAAATAAACTTAACATCCCTAGAACGAACCGTTCCGCTTGTTAGTACAGCATATATATCAAAAGAATCATTAGAGGGTAAATCTGAAATTTGTATATTTGTGCTAGTTTGAACAGCTAAAGAATTTATAATGCCAACACCAGGAGAAACAGAAACAGAAATAGTGTTTGCTCCAAAATTGTTAGAAGAAGAAACATCCCAGCCGCTAATTGCGCCATTCCCAAAAACAGAATAAAGGCCAAAAATCTGCTTATCTATCAAAAGAAATCTATTAATTTCTCTTTGAACGTTAATGCCATCGCCCAAATTGTCGCCAAATGTAAAATAAGCCAAACCGTAATATGGTGTTAGTCCTGACATTTATTAACCTACTTTTCCGCCTCTGGTTATTCCGACAACCATAACCCCCTCGGAGGCATTGTTTCTAGAAAGCTGATAAAACCCCATATTTCTATAACCTTGTCGGCTGTTTCTAATAGAAATATCGCTCTCGCTTTGCGATATCTTTTTATCAATTTCTGTGCGAACGTTATTCCAAAGTCTTGAAGAATTATTCTGAGCCATATATTATCTCCATTATTATCCCGAAACTGTTGTTCCGCTAATGTCAATCGCCGTCTCCCCTGAAGTACCCCACTGAATATCTTGAGAAGGAAACAGCCATAAGCATTCAAAGTCTTGATACCAAGTATTGCTTGAAGCATCAACCTCGCTTCTAACAGAACTTACAATCAAAGGCTGCTTTTCCCTTGATCCTAGCGGCCTGAATGTTATAACATCTAAAGCTTTTATCTTATTTCTTCCAATAGCCTTAAAGCTTACCTTAATAGGAGGAATAAACATTTTAGTATAATTCTTAACAATCCACTTAATGTTTGCTTCTGATCCAAATATACCGTCCATCTGTAAAAAAGTTTTGTGATATCCTAAAAATCCAGGAACATCGGGATTCCTTAGCGAATCATAATTAACGTGACCCGCAATGAGAATTTCTCCATTTACGGACGTTGATATTACCTTAATTTCATTAACAACATCAGATACCAATCTTTCTATCTTATATTCCCCAATAACCTGATTATTCAAAGGCGGAGGATCGCTTATTCCTTTTGGAGAAACAAAAAAATCAGCCTTGCTCAACTTTGCCCAATCATTGATTGTCCAGTTTGGTTGATTTCCTTGCTGCCCTCCAAACAAAGCCTGATCATAAGGAAGCGCATGAAAACAAAAGACTCCCAATCTATCAAAATAGGCAACTTTATTAGAAAGAGAAGCTATTCTATCAACAGCCTCCCAAAGAGGTTGACCATCAGTAAATCTAATAAAAGGACTTTGCAATATATCATAAGCGCCAGGAAGCGCAAACTCTCTAGTTATTATTTTTTCTCCATTAAAGAAAAAACTATACCACTCATCTTGAGGATTGCTATCCGCTAACACTCTAACCATAGAACCAGGCTCAAGAGTTGATCCAGTATCTTCGCCATCTCTCATGCCCGATATTTGAAGTATCTCTCTTATAGCATTAACATCTCTCATTCTATCAAAAAATGGAGAATTTAAGAAAAATTGATCTTTCATTATTTTTGAATAATCAAATATTTGACAATCGAGAATCTTTTTATTGGTTTCAGTAACAATTGTTCCTCCTAAACAAAATCCAGTAAAAACAACCTTATCTAATTCTTGAACAGGAGTAGGCATAATGCCGTCCTCCCACCACATACTAATTTGCAAGTAAAATGCCTTATCAATCAGAGATGATATTGCGTTAGATTGATTATTTCTAAACTTCATTCCATCGCTTATTAAGAACGAAATTCTTCCTGAATGTTCTAATTTATTCCAATCAGTTTCCGACCACTCATCAGAAAAAGTCATGACATGCTGAGAAACATCGATTGGGTTTTTATTAAAAATAAATCCAGATGCAGGAACATACATTCTAAAAAACTGAGCAACAGGAGTAATACAATTATGTAAAGGCCAATCTTTGCCTCCATCTATTTCAGGAAACATATATCCACCCGGCTCCATAGTAATAGTAGCTTGCATCAATATGCTTGTTTCTGCATCAGAGCCAGACCGAGAAAGACATTTGCTAGCGGATATCTTTAGATATGAATAATCAATTCCATAATTTTTTGCTTCTTGTGTTATTTCTAAATCTGGAGCTTTGCCGTATTTTTTGACAAATTCTGGTTGAACGTCAATCGCCTTCGTGGTAACAGACTTTGTTTTATTTCTTTCCGAAGTCCCTTTATCTTCTGGCGAAAATGTTATTTCCGTGTAAGCTCCTGCTTCATTTGTATATTGTATTTCGCTATCAATAGCAGATACTTGGGGGTTCTTCGTGACCCCTTTATCTCTCCACAAGAAATGAACATCTTCTGTCTTTACAGGGCCCTGTAAAGAGAAAGTATTAGGTATCCTATAGTCTCGAACAGATTCATAAATATGTGGCGCAAAAGAAAATCCGCACTTTATATTCCCGCCCATAAGAGCAATCTGGCTAGCCGGAATAATCATTCTCATTGGTTTATAAGAAATTTGACTTTCTGTAACCGGAGTTCCTGGGCTTGCGCTTGAGTTAGGATCAATATCTTTTCTAGAAATAACCCAAGGATGGTTTTCGTATCCAGAAAACACCACAACTATATTAGGACCATGCTGACGGACTGATATTTTTAATTTCTTTTGCTGCAAAAGAGTGAGCGAATTAACAATATCGTAAGTTCCTAGCCTTCTTAGATATTCTTTTTTTGGAATCTCTATAATCGAAACTTCGCTTAATCTTTGATCATCTTCTCCTTTTGAATCAGATATTTTCGACTGATTATTTGAAGATTCTTCATTAACGCAACTTTGCGATTCCGACGAGCTACTTGATGTCTTTGGTACAGAAGGAGTCTCAGTCGCCTCTAAAGAGCATTTTAGAGTTGGGGTTTTTCCAATATGACAAAACATTGGAAAAGAATTTGCAGCTATAATAAGAACATAATGATGATCTGGATCGTCAACTCCGATTTCAAGCATAAAATAAACCTGACGACTAAAATCAAATATCTTTTTTGTTTCTTCTATTATTTTGCCGTTTTTGTCTTTATCTACAAATCCTTCATTATTTAGAGACCCGCAATTTGCTTGCGTTTCATTGACCATTGTATTAATGTCTAAATAATCAAACTTTTCTTGCATTCTAAATTTAGAATCAGAAGAATTTATATTACTACTTTGAATAGCAGTTTGATTTATCTCAACAACAAAATCTTCTCCTTGGAAAAGCGGAGTTCTCTTCAAAACTCTCCAATGCAATCCAGGATTTATGTCTCTATATACTTTTGAAGAACTTCCAGGCGCTACCATAAAATATCCAGTTAGATTATTTTTTTCTATAGCATCAACAGGATCCTCAATCGCTGATATACCTTTAACAGAAGGTATATGAATAAAACTTGTTTGAGATTTAGATTGTTCATTTCCATACTGATTCACAGATTGACTAACATTCTCAACGATATACTGCCAATTTGCGCAATACTGTTTGCGAACCGATCTTACAGCCTTGAGAAAATCGCTCCCCTCCTCCGTGCTATTAAAAGCATCTGAAGGCAAATAGTTGTCCGAACAAAATAAACTTCCATCAGCTATCCAGGTCTGATGCGAAGCATAGGCTGAACTGGTAATAGCGGAGCTTCCTTCCAGAACAAGCTCGTTTGCTGTAAGTTCTCTCAACAATCCAAGAAACTCTAAATCTTTTAGTTTTACAATATTTGACTTTTTGTTTTTCTTTCTTGGGCTTCCAAAATCCGAAGTAACAGAATCGTCAGCAACAACAGAAGCAACATTTCTTTTCCTAAAAGCCAAAAAATTATGAAGATAAAAATTAGGTCTTGGTTTTAGATAAACCCCATCAACTCCTCTTATAGACAAAATTCTATCTCTCAATGACTGCGGAGCATATAATAGTGTTTCTGGAGAAAGAAGATAAGTTTCGTCGGTTCTTGACCTGTCAAACATAGGACAGGAAGGCCAAATTGAACATTTGAACTTAATAATTCCAGGAAAACCAGGAGATGCTTTATTTATTTTGCAAGAATTATCCATTTATACCTTACTCTTATAGCCTATATCTAAATATGGCAATTCTGTAAACGTAAAAGCCCTAAAATAGCCTGCTGCATCTTTGTAAAAAAATCTAATATTTCCACTACTTGTTGCATAACCAAGAGACATAATTTGAGATATCGAATAAGACGAATTGAAAGAATCAATAAAAGATGAGTTATAAGGAAACTTTATTGGAGACGAATTGCCTTTTATAGAAGACTTTAAATCAGAAGTCATATTACCTATTACGAATATTGATTTAGAAGAACCTTGATAAGAATCAAATAGTTTTTTTATGTCAAAGCTTGAGTCGGATGAATTTCCTGATTCAAAAATTTTCAAAAATAACATATCTTCTGATTGATATGTTAGATAAACGTAGTTTGTTTGCTGATTGTAAGCTAATCCTAAATTAGAAACAGACTTAGCTTCCTGTATACTATTGTTTCTGTGAATTAATATTCCTTCTTTTATAACATCAAACCAGGAATCTCCGTTATTGCGGCTTTCTCTGCAATACATCTTCCCTTCCGAAACAAAAAATATTCTTAAATTTCCGGCACTGTCCTTATATCCAACATAATCAATATTAGGGAATCCTTTTTCATAATCTTTATTATCTCCAGAAAAAAAGAAACGATAATCATCACGAGAATTCTGTATAAGAGATTTTGAAATTTGACTTTGTTTTACAAGAAAAGATCCAGTAATATTCCCAATAACAACGCTACTTTTTGATAATCTTAGTTTTATTCCATTTTCGCTGAAATGATATAAACCATATGCGTAAGCCGTGTTTTGATCAATGGTATTAGGTCTTTTATATCCTAAAAAAGCATCTTCCATTTCAAATAAATTCGTGTCAACTATCTTGTGCATTAAAGTATCATTTATCAAATAAAATAAATGAATTTTGTTTTCTGTATAAGACGGTATAACATACGGATTGCTTACGTTTTCGCCAACAGCAGTTCTTACTATTGCTCTAAATAAATACCAGCTATCTCCGTAATCTGGAGACATAACGCAAGAAATTTCATTCGAAACAGAAGAAGAAAGGCCAGGCTTGCTTCCGGTTGAAGCAACTAAGTGACTTCCATCAGCAAGCCTTCCTCCTTTCTCCGTGTCACCGCTTGAGGCATTTTCGTCTTCAAAAAAAACAAACCAATTTCCTGCACTATCAAAACAACTTGAAAGATTTGAAGAATAAAATTTGCACTTTTCATAATTTTCATCTGAAATAGAGTTTGCCTCAATAGAAACAATATCTACAAATTTTAATATCTCTCCATCAATAAAAAAAGAATCACTAGGAGTATACCTAACATCCACAACAATATCTCTTTCGTTTGTAGAAAATTTTCCCTGATAAGGCAATGCTATATTGTCAACAACAGTCTTCGTTGATGAAAAAACACAAGAAATCAATCGATTAGAATCATCTAGAAATTTTATACTATTTGGTTTGTATTTTATTTTTATAGTCCTAAACCACATACCAGGAATACCAACCACGCTAACCCTTCCTGTTGCGCTGTCTTTAGAAAATGTTAGAATATTTGTTTTTATATCAGATTGAGACATTTTGCCAGCAGCAATTAGGCCTTTTTCGGTTGTTATTTGAAGACCTTTATTGTAATTAGGCTGAGAACCCAATATGTTATCATATCCAACAATATTTAGCGGTTTTTCGTCAAAACTAGAGTCTGTAGGAAGAGGAGAGGAAGGCTCAGAAGGTAAATCATATACCGTTCTATCAAAACCTCTATTCAAAATACCATCCTCAAATACTCTGAAATTTGTAGATCTATTTTCATTATCTGGATAAACTAAAAAACCAAAATACTGATTTTGATTTGTAGTTAATGCATAAGAATCTTGAGCAACAGGAGAAGTACCAACCCATATGGCAGCATCGGGAGTAAGAGGAAACTTTGGACTATATTGTTCAGTATAAATTCTAGTTGTTTTCCCATAACTTTGCAAAAAATAAGGAGTACGAAGAAGCATGTCTGCCTTGATAGTCCCTTTTGTGCAAAATCCAAAATCATAAGTAAAGCGTATATTACACGCATAAAGTTGATGAACACCCTGCATAGGAATGTAATCAAATTTTGCAGTTGTTAGATCGTAAGAAGATCTTCCTGTAATAGAATTTTTAACTAAATCTAAGTTAGGAACGCCGATTCCAGTTCCTGCTTCATCTTCTTTAAATACGCTGCATTTAGCAATTGCATTAGCAAATCTTTTTTCATATCCATATTTTTCATTGTCGTAGCAAACTGAATTCACATGATCGCTTATATCAAACAAAAAATCTTCTAGAAAATTATTTATTTTTGATTGATCTATTTGATTGTTTAGATCTAAATAGGGTTTTACGGACTGCAAATAAGAGTCAAACCACGACTGATCTCTTATAGAAGACCTTGGATAAATAACGGTAAAAACTCCGCCATCAGCAAAATCATATCTAACAATTCCTCTAGCATCAGCAAAATAACAACCTTTAATAAAGGGAATTCTATTGGCCTTTTCTAGTTTTGTTTCAATAAGTCTTTGGCCTTCTATTTCCTCAAGAACTATTCTTGACTGAAGTTTTTTTATTGCAGCCTCTTTCTGAGCAACCGTCGTAGTGGTACTCGATTGAATCTTTGTTATTTCTTCTTGTATGGCATTATCATTTTTTATATCCGTAAGCGTTGATCTAGAATTTTTATCTTTTTTTACCTTGAATTTTTTTGTCCTAAAATTCCACCCCTTGACTAAATCTAGAGGAGGCAACTGATATGAACTTTGATCAGGAAATAAAAAGTAATTTGTTACGCTAGACAAAGCGTGACGAGATATATTCTTAGTAACCGCTACATAAGTTATGTATATTTTATCATCAGGTTTCAATCCTAAACTATTAAATTTCACAACTTTATCTGTTAGATCATCAATAGAACCATTCCAAAAACAATTTCCATTATCTTTGTCTATATCGTTATCTGCTCTATATAAATTTTTTCTAGGATCTCTATCAACTTCTAAAAAAAGATTTGAAGCATCAGCATAATTGTAATTTCTGAAAGTTGCTTTTATTTGTCCATTTGAAGCAACCCTCCACCCCCTTGTTTTCCCATTCGAACTGCCAATATTATCAATTTCATTTATTTCTTGTATTCCAAGAATAATTCTCATTTGAGAATCAGTAAGCTGATCAGGAGCAACTCTTTGCCCCAATATTTGCTCAACCTGAGCCGAGGGAGTAGATCTTGCTGCTTCTTTTTGCTTTTCTGTTAAAGGAGAAACTGGTGTTACAAAGTTAATAGGCTCTTTTGTAATGCCAAGAATACCCATAACATAATCAGGTAATGTGATTTTTTGAGAAGAAATTTGATCTTGCGTAAGAATTATTTCTTTGTTTATTCTTGTTTCTGATTCGCAAATATGATAAACAAAATTTGAGGTTGTTCTTTCTGAATCCCCAATAAGAGCGCACGCAAGAGATGCTCCTATAACAGAACCGGCACCCAATCCGAGCAAACCCAAAGCAGTAAAAGCTCCGCTACCAAGATCTCCCAAATTCGTGCCAGTAATTCTTGACGAAACTCCAAACCAAAATTCCGCATACATCCTGTTCGCAGGAAGCAACTTAACTGCTTCTCTCGTTGATATTATGCCAGAACCAGAATTAGAAGTCCTGCCTCTAGCCGTTGTTCCTGTTTCAGGAATATAACCATTTGCTATTAGGCTTTTATTCCCATAAGCAAGAACGCTACTTGTAAGTAAATTTCCTAAACATATTCCAGTCATATCACCTTCCCGAATTGATCTTCTTTATCACTTCGGATTGAATCGTTTTTGAAATATTATCAAAAGCTGAAGTTAGAGAATCCTGAATGCTCTTCTGAACTTCTGGAGTCATTATCTGTACAGCAGAAACCCCCTTAGACGACTGCTCTGATATCGCCTTTTTAAAGCCTTCAGAAACAGCCGTTGTAACCTCTGCCGTTCCTTGCGGTCCAACTCCAAAAGCAGCAGCAGAAGGATTCATTTTAGAGCCAACAGAAGCCTGCCAAGCAATCATCGCAGCAGCAATCCCCTGTATCCCGCTTCCAGACGGTATTCCATACTGCCCCAAAACTCCATTCTCATAAGATCCAGCCGCGCCTTCAACAAAACCGCCAGGGGTCCATCTTGCAGATTGCGTCCTTCCTCCAGAAACACCGCCGCCCATTAATGTTGCGATTCTATCCGGACTTGCAAACTGCAAATTACCTAGAGCCTTGTCTTGAGTTATAAGTATTCTAGAAAAAACACCAGCACCCTGCGTCATTGCGGATATAGCACCAATCCATCCCTCTCTCATAGATTTGCTAGCCTCAGCTTGCTTTTGCACGGCAGACACTTGTTCCTGTCTTATTTTTAGTATCTCACTTTCGATTTCAAAAACCTTATAAGTATCCCCTCTTCTCTCTGCCTCTGCCTTCTCTTGCAAAGCTCTCTGCAATTGTTTTTCATTCAAAGCTAATTGCGTATTTATCAAGTTAATCAACTCTTTACGCTGCCCAACCTGAGCTCTCAATCCCAAACCGGCGCTATCTGCTAAAGCTATGCTTTGTTCAGCAAGAGATATTCTTGATTTTTCTTGTTCTATCTGAGGTTCATTTTCTTTAATGAACATCTTAGCTGCTTCTGTTCGCTGCTTGTTTATTTCAAGTAACTGAGTCTGAATTCTCTGTACTTCAGCCAATTTTTCTGGATCATCCATTCCGCCCTGAGCCTCAAGGTTCGTAATTCTCTCTCTCAAGGTTTTTTCTTGCTGTAAAAGTTGAGTGCTAAAAGACTGATACTGAGACGCAGAGCTACCTTGTCCGGTTCTTCCAAAAACTCCAACTTGAGACTGAAGCAAATTAGAAGAACTTTCTAAAAGCGTCTTTTGTCTTTCTAAGCTATTCTTAAGCAATTCTCCAGCTTGCGCCAACTGCAATCTAGACTGATTCTGCTTATCAAGAGATGTTTGAATTTTTATCTCTTGAGCAACTTGCTCTTGTATCTTTTCTTTTTGTTTTTGCTGAAACTCTAATTTCTTTTTTTGAGCATCAACAGATGGCCCGTATTGGCTATACGAGGAACCGTTTTTCTTATATTCGGAGCGAACTCCGCCATACCAATTTGTTGTTGCATCATCATTTCCTAAAGACGTATTACGACTAATCGCATAACCTGCGCCGAATCCGGCAGCCGCCGTCCCTCCTATTGCTAAAGCAGATCCGCCAATTCCCAATCCAGCAGCAATCCCTCCGACAGCTCTGCCTGCCGAGCCTATTGAACCCAAAGCTCTACCAGCCCCCAGCATCTTAAGATTAGCAGCAGCTTCTAGTATTCCTAAAACACCCGATGTTCCGCCGCTAATGCCGCCAGCTAAAGCCGCTATTTCTGTATATCTTTGCAAAACCGTTGAAAGAGTAGAGGCCCATTTTTCAGTAGTATCAAGAGTGTTTTTAGAAAAAGAAAGTATATCTTTTCCGGCGTTCAATATACCATCTTCATAAATGTTTTGAATTTGACGAAAAGAAAGATTTTCTCTTTGTTTGTCATTAATATCTGCCGCATCAGATGAGCTTCTTCCCGAAGATCCAGTCAATTCTAGCATTTGCTTGTATTGAGAAATTCCAATTTTGCCAGAAGCAAGCAATCCGCTAGAATATTTTTCAATAGCCTCTGCATTGCCTTCGACATTATCAAGCATTTTTTCAAGTAATGGATTTTGAGCAGTAATAGAAGTTATACTTTGCAGAAAAGAATCCATCGCTTGATTATCCGCTCCAACAGTGTTGGCAATGGATTTCAAAACATTATTCATTTTTTCTGGACCAAGAATATTGAAACTCTTTTCAAATCCAGAAGCAAGCCTAATACTTTCTTCATATGTAAATTTATAAGTTTTTCTGATCGAATCTACTTGCTCTTTGTAGTCTCTTACAGATTTTCCATATTTTTGAAATTGAGAAAAAGTAGCAACAAAAGCTTGATTATATCTATACGCTAAATCTACTCCAGATTTTAAGCTCAAATTTGAAGCATTGAAAAAACTTCCAAAAGAATTAATAGCAGAAGAGGCTTTCCTAAAACCGCCAGCCATCATGCTAACTGCTTTTTCAACTTTCTGAGCATTCTCGGAAGTTGATTTAAAGGTATTTCCAACTTTGGTCAAAGACTGAATAAGTTCAGATGCTTTTTCTTCGCCAAATCTTACAACTAACGCAGCGTGAACTGTCTGCGCATCGCCAGAAAGCTGAGATGGATCAAATGGGGGCATTTATGTTTTATGAAAAGAAAAAATTCATTTCGTTCTTAAAAGTACAAATAAAAAAACCGCTAACCTTGAAGTTAACGGTTTATTCCTAATTTTTCTCTAAAAACCTTTATTCCGCTAAAGCGGCCTTGTTTTTGTATTCCTGTATCAAGGACTCGTATTTCCTGTTATTGTGAGCTTCCCATAAATCGACCTGAATAGCTTCGTTAGATTTTGGGTTGCTTTTGGCAATACGAAGGGTTTCTTCAAAATCCTCAACCATAGAAATATACTTTTCCTTCTGGCTCAAATTTAGCCACTCTTTTGGGTTTTTCCCTTTACCAGCAACAGGAAGTAAAAATAGCAATCCATAAAGAACAAAAGGCAAAAAGATAACATATAGAATCTTGCTAATGGTTGGATGCATAAACGCCTGATAGACCCCCATCACAATGAAAGGGATAAAAGGAGTAAAGCCCCAAAGAAGCGCATAAAAGAAAGCGTCAACAAAACCATTGCCTTCTCCCATGCAAACAAAAATACCCTTCAAGAAAAACACTACGCTAAAGATGCACAGCCCCAAAATCTCTAGCAAAAAGACTCTATTTAGCCAAACAGAAAAAGAATTGCCCTCGCTAACCATAAAACCCTCCGTTCGGTGAATTCTATCCCAAAACAGCCAATTTCGCTATCCCACGGAAAGTTTTTGAAAGGCTAGTCTCAAAACGCCAAACAAGACCCTAATTCAAGCCCTATCACATAGAAGAAAGCTGCTTTTCTAGGTCAAGAGACACGATTGTGCCTATTTTGGGTGATAAAGAAGAAACAGATTCTTCAGTGAGTGGAACTACTTCGTCTTTTGCGTCTTTTAGATCCCACTTTTTAATGAGTCTTTGCATCTTCAGAAATTTTACCTGTTCCGAAACAATTCGAACTCTACCTGAAGGTTCTATGTGGATAGCAGCATCATTCAAAAACGAGTCATCTTGATAGTTCGGTAATCTGAAATAAAAATTTATCTGTTTTTCTGCATCAGATTTTTTGTAGTTATTTTCATTTATATTTTCAGTCCAAAAATTCTTACCTGAAATATAAAGAGTTACTTTTATTTCAGAACTTTCATCAATTAGTATATCCATTTTTTCTCCTGATTTCTTTATATCAATCTAGCCTTCATTTGCTCAAATTCTATTCCCTTTTTAACAATACATATCAATAAATGCTCGTTTACTTTTCTAACAGGAAGATTATGAATGTAATCAATTGACCACCCATACTCAGACGCCAACAAATGTTCCATAACAGCTTCGTGCAAATCATGTATTCCGCTTGATTTGCCTGTGTATAAATTGGAGGCGTCTGTTAAGATTTTTTTCTTTCTTCATCCTCTATCAATAAACATTTATCGTATTTATCCAAAAGGGCATTAGCAATAATGGTTGGAAGTTTTCCGATATTTTCAGGATTTACAGGAACTGGATTCCCGTCTTTGTCTTGAATATCCCATTTTTTCAAACATGAATGAAAAGTATATTCTTGATATTTTGACCAATCCATTTTACTTGTTCCGTCTTGCGGACTATAAAAAGTAGAACGTCTCTGTAAATCAATATTTGGTTTCCAAGAAGGGATTGACCAAACAGTTGTTATGGAATCAACGCCAGAGGTATTTTTACTGATTAGGTCTTTTCCCTCTTCTTCGCTCAATATCTTGTATTGTCTTATATTATGAACGTTTGTTTTACATCGATAATAAATAACTATATTTACTGTCTGATCTTCTTCCACTAATACATCTTTTGGCATATAATCTCCCAAAAAGGAAATGAACTCCAATTATTTATCGTCTATACTAGATTTTTTTATTATCAGCTAGAGAATGGGGTGAAATATCCAGGAGATGTTTCGCCGCCAAAAGCAGCAGCGCCACTAACGCCAGGTGATATATCTACTGATTTATCGCAAGCTCCCAAAGAAATTGCTTCATAAGCATTTTCGCAATCTCCAAGAGCCTTGAACGGGATCATTGTTTCTACAATATCATTTGATATAGCAACCTGCTCTATCTCAAATATAACTCCCCACAAAGCCGTAGCCCAATAAGGAATAACGGAAGAGCCAAGAGTGTATCCAAAAGCAATCTTAGATTGAGACGTATATCTTTGCTGATTATTGTAAATAAAATCATGAAATTGCTTAGCAGAAAATCCCATTAAGCTCAAGCTGCCGTCAACGGTTCTTTTTCTAGCAGTAATATCTTGCGGTCCCAATCTTCCATTTAGAGTATAGAACCTGTCTGCGTTGTTATTCAAGTTTACTTCAAATTTTCTTATGTAAGAACCAGGAACAACAATTCCTGCTTCGTCTATAAAAACATTTATTCTAAAGTCATTCCATGTAATAATACGAGCAGGAGACAAAAACGTAGGATCTCTATCATAGCTCAAAGGCTCTCTCACGGAATCAGAAGTATTCGCTCCTCCTATAACGTTAAAACTAACTCTAACAGGTTCAGCATTTGTAACGCTAATTCGCATGCTATTTATAATACAATTAGGATATCTAAATGCTGTATTATCAGTGTATCGAACGTCAACATTGAACTGATTTGTAAGACGACCTACTTGGTCTCTTGCCGAGGCGATTCTCCAAAGTTTATTAGCAAGGTTATTAGCGCATGTGGCTTCTGGGTTACATGATTTTGTAAGACCCAAATTAACGCCTTCGTGTACCAAAGGAAACTCGCAGTCTCCGTCAACAGTTCTTGGGCCTAGTTGATAAAGAGTGTTGTCTATACGACCGTCAACAACATCAGGAACTTCAATTGATTGTTTTGCGGAAATATTACAAGAATACGCTCTTACTGCGATTTCTTGTCCAAGAGTTCCGCCGTTGAAACGAACGCTACCGACAAACCCCATTGATGCGGTCGGAATTGGCATTTTATACTATCTCCTTGAAAATACTAATCACGAACAAACCGGAGTTGCCGTGCCGTCTGCAAAAGCAGTTGGATGTCCTTGAATATATTGTCTGCAAACCAAAACTCCAGTTGATTTACATAGCTCTGCCCATCCCAGAGGAACTTGAACAGACTCAAGACTCAGATAATCATTCAAATCAGAAACATCAGAACCAGCTCTATTAAGAACGTGGTTATTGATGGTTCTAACCGCATTGAGGTATGTTGATGGGGATCTATAAATATCAGCGTTTATTATATAGCTATTATAAAATTCCCCAATCAAATCTCTTGTTGGATCAACCTGCGTAAGCAAAACTACTTGATAGACAGCATCATATAGGTATTCAACAGAGGCGACGTTATTATCGCGTGCTGTAGCGTAATATGTAGCAATGCTTAGATAATCCTGACCGGAAATTACATTTCTAGAAATCGCCATTGTCCTAACTCCTCGTTCAGCTTGCGGATCTATTGTATTTCAACAATACAACAGGATACACCTTCTGTTTCAATGGCGATTTTGAAATTCCTTTCTAGTTTATGGATATTTTATTAACACTCAAGAACAATAGAGTGAGAACTGTTTTGAATCAATGTTACTTTCGAGAGAAGATTTTTCAAAAACAAAATATTAGAATATTTTTTAGCTATTTCGACCGCACAAGTCGATGCATATTTGATTTCTGATTCAGTCAAACTCTGTGCTTTTTGAAAGATTTTTGCAAGTTCTTCTGTTGACAGAATAGCAAACTCTTCCTCGTTTTGACCAACAAATATATTATACGGAACAAACATCCTAAATCCTTCTGGCATCTCAGAAATAATCTCTCCTATTCTTCCGTAATTAACGCCAATAGGGATGCAACCGCAAGACATTGCCTCCAGCAAACTAAGTCCAGTAGCAGACTTAATTGAGCAATCAACAATAAATCTTGATTCATTATAAATTTTACGCATTTCTTCTTTGCTTGGTCCGTCTTTTATTGAACAATAATTTTCTGGCAAAGAAACATTATCTGCTTTATATTTAGTTTTTAGAAAATCTAAATTATAATCTCCGACATCATAAAAGTTAGTGTGAATTTTTGCTGGAATTTTAGATTTTGCAGCAGCAATAAAGAAAGATGGCAAATTACTTGCCTGAGAGTTTCTAGAACTACACAAAAATCCATTTCTTTCGGATATATCCTTTGTAACAAAATAATCATTCAGATTCGGGCCATACGGCTCAAATGATCCTCTTACATTTGCTGTAGAGTCCAATTCAGTCCACCCTCCATTACTTGTAGATATAACATAATCTGCATATTCAAAAGATTCTTTGTAATTCGGGCTTATACCATTGCAGTCAAAAGTACAAATAGAAATCCACTTAAAAAGAGTTGGATACATGGCTTTTATTGTGTATATAAAAGAAGTATCTTTATAATCTCCAATTGAAATAATCATATCTGGTTTTACTTTTTTCATTAACTCGTAAATAAAAATCGGACTCTGTTCGCTTCTTGCTATAAATGGATGTAGTTCGCAGATTTCTTTTCCGTCTTTTTCATACAAATTACGACCATCATCCATTGGCATAAAATACCCTTCGTCATGATGCCAAACTGCTGACGAAATTTCGTGTCCAAAAGACTGCAAATAACATATTACATCAGCATGCATTACGCCATTTCTAACCAGAAGATAAGGAGATGCCCCAACTGTAAGTATCTTCATATTTTATCCTAAAATTATAAAACTAAAATTATTATTAGCAGAAAAATGAGAAAAATAATTATATATTTCATCTATTTCTGATTCTGTCATTAAATCAGCGCCATCAATTATAATTGCGTCCGGACTCATTCCTCTAGTTCTTTCTAAATGTTTATTTGTTACAATAAAGCAAGGAGCATCAATGCCCAATCTTCTGCTCATGTCTATTCTCATTTTTTTCATGAGCATCATAGATGCAAAACTATTTACAATTATAATTGAATTTTTGAACATTTTTAGCGATAAATCAACAGCCGTCGTGCTACTTCCGCACCCTCTTCCGCCGCTTATTTTGACAGTACAAAAATCTTTTGCCCAATTTCTAGATGATAAAATAATATCATTATTCCTTATTTCTTCTTGTCTATTCAAGTTAGCCTCAACAAGAATTTTAGCTGCAAAGTTAAACTTCTCATGCAAAAGCATCACAACGCCTCCTCGTAAAACCTAATTATCGCCTATTTAGGCAAAATCAACTCAATTGAGGGTCTGACCAGCCATGTCTTGTTTGTATTTCTTGCTCGTTTCCAAACCACTTAATAGAAGCAGCGTGAAGCAAAGATCCTTTGTACCGATAGCCGTAAGAAACGCTACTTGGCCAAGAATTGTAAATAAATCTATTTAGCTTTATTATTTTTGTTTGATCACTAACTAAAAACTCAATGTGAGGATTAGGCCAAACTTGTATTGTTGTGCTATCTACAACGCAGGCGACTCTTAATTCTTGCGCTTGATAAGTGTTTTCTAAAAGTATTTTATCACCTGGAGTAAAAATAGAAGAATCAGCTACTTTTATAAATTCATCTCCATTTTCTATATCAGCCAAAGGTCGAGTGACATCATAAGGGCCAACAAGCGGGAATATGTTCTTTTTCAATCCCTGCTGAATTATATTAGCTATCGTGGAAACAGTTCTATATGAATCTTCATCGTTAGCAGATTCAGCATAAACAACAATCTGTGCATTATATGTTTCTTTTGTTGTTTCAAGCGTAAACCATTCTGATTCTCTGTTTTCTCCCATTATAGTAATCGCAGGATACTTAGGAATAACATCTGGATCTCCAAGATAAATAGCTTGAACAAATTGCCCATTATAAGTCTTTGTAATCATTGCGTTATTAGCAATCTTCCATCCGGTTATAACTTCAATTGGCTTAGAAAGAACTATTGTATTTACATCAGGAATTTCTGTAATAGTAAAACCCGGCTCGCCATCCACTCCGTTGTGCAAAGCAACTTCATCTCCAACTCTAAACCTAGCAGATGAAACAACCTTAATCGTTGAATCTCCAAAAGATGCATCCTGAGTCAAAGCAACAGTAGTATTGACCCAGCGATAAATAGTTCTTCTTAGGCTTTCTAATATATCAAACATTCATTATGCCTTTATCAACCATGTCTTTTAGAAAATTTTCGCAACTTTTCTGTAAAGTTTTTTTATCCACAGAAGAAACACCTTTTTTCATATAATTTTCATACTTACTTCTAAAATATGCCTCTTCTTTTGATTGAGTAATCTTTACAGTATTAGGAACAAGAGCGCTTCGAATGTCTCTTCCCTCTAGTGATTTTATTTCTTCAATAATATCAATAAAGGCTTTGAAAGGGTTTTTATTTGTCATCTATCGCCTCCTTTTATTTCTCTGCTACCATCATTCTCGATAGCCGGAAGGCCATAACGATCTCTAAGGTTTGGGTTAAAGAATCTGTGTCCAATCCTTTTTTGTCCATGAAGAATGATTGCTCCATTCAGGACTGCGTTTAGATCAGAAAGCGCCCAACCTCTTAGTGTTTTGCCATAATCGGTAACGTTTGGATTAACCTGAGCAGCAAAATATTTATCATAAATTGCAGCAGCAGCAAACCGAGAACATATCAAATTTATTGTTGGAGGATATTTTATCCTAACAACTCTTGTTGTTTCTGTTGAATAAATTCCATCGATAGGCAAATCTAGCTCAACGGTTGTTGCGTCCGTAACACTAACAACTTCGTGTTGTTCTTCATTAAGAACATCGTAAAAATACAAAATATCTCCTGGATTCAAAACGGACGCCCTAGAAAGGGAAACAGTGCTGTTATAAGGATCAATATCTAAAAGCAGATTCATTTCTAAATCCACCTTTTGCATTAATGGAGTTACATACAACTCGCTAAGACTTGCATCTATTTGGTCTGTTGCCCAAGAAATATACTGATCAACCGCTTCGTTAGGAATTGTATTACTATCTTTTGATTTACCAAAATTAACCAAAGGAACAGGTTGTCCGTTTGCCGATCTTGCTGTAGCGCTTGTTAGGCTTTGCGCCAATATATCATAAACATTTTGTCTAGATGCATATCCCATTAATTTTTCCTATCAACTCAAAAGTTTGTCTACAGTATATTGATCTTGAGAAGCAACTTGAGCATCTTTCTTCTGCGTTATTATTGCTTGCGTCAATAAACCTTCTACAACAGCATTTCTTGGGTTCTTAGCGTGTCTAACATTCTTTACTTTAAACGGCAAATCAAGACCTTTTATTATATTCTCCAATTTTGCGCAAAAACCCTTTGGAGTTGATGTTCCGCCTGCAACAACAATTTCAAGAGGCTGAGTAAACTGGCTTTTTACTTCTTGAAACTTTTTGCTAAAATGCTTAAAAACATGCTCTATCATTGCATCATAATAGGAATCTAAAGCAAAAATTACATCATCGCTATCATCAAGATTAGAAAAATCTAATTTCTTTTCTTTTGCTGATATAACCTGAGATATAGCCACTCCTGTTTGTTCTGAAACTTGCTTATCTATCCAGTCACCAGACCGAGCAACGCTCATGCCTATAACTGGCAAACCCTTATAAGCAAGAAGGCAATTTGCTCGTCCGGCACCGAAGCTAACGCCAATGCCCGAATAAGGGACAACCGTTCCATCTTCTTCCGTTATAACAGGCCTCTCGCTCAAAATAACAGCATGAGCTTCTTCGATTACTTTTACTTTCCATCCAAGTCTTGTAAAAAGAGCTGTAAGCCTGTTTTTATGAAAAGTAGAATCGACAGAGCTATCAACAGATTCAGAACTAACGCAAATACAAACTAATGAATCTGGAGTCGGAGCATATCCTATTGAAGACCTAACAATCTCTGCTAGAATAACTAATTTTTTATCTTCATTTTTATTAAGAACTCCGTCAGCCATAGGCCTTCGAACTTCAACTTTTCCAGGAAAAATATTAGCAACTTTTATGCAATCTTCTCCAACAACATAATATCTACCATCATCTTTTATGTATTGCCAATTATTTCTTTTTAATGTCTCTTCAACATCATCAGATTGAGGTAATTCAACAAAAGCATTTCTTGTGCTTGTAAATTTTACTTTTTCGCCATCCATCTCTGCTGTCTGACAAAACATCGTTCCGGGATCATAACCAATTGCTCTTTTGCTCATAAATTCTCCTTTACTCTTTATGCTCTATTATTTCGTTTTTACAGCAAATTATTGAGCTCATCTGTATTCCTTTGCACATTACTGTTATCGACAACCTGCTCTGATTGAATCACGTTGCTTTCTGTATTTTTTGCTATTCTATCAAGCGTTCTTTTTTGAATAGCAACAGCTTTTTCTCCATCAATACTTTCAAGAACCTTGCCAGAACCAGAATTACCGGAATTTTGCTGAACAGCGAGAGCCTGTAAAGCATCAACAGCCTTAGAAAGCAAAGATGGATCAATCGCTGGCTGAGCATTCTGTATTTTTGAGTCAATTGTTTTTGTCAATTTTTCTTCTAATTGCTTAACAGCATTTATAACATCTTTGTTTTTAGGAACATACTCTGGCATTTCTTCGGGCATAGCGATTTCTGGCGTTTTTACTTGTATTCCCCCTCTATGATCATCTTTTATAATAACTTTCAACAAGCCGCCCATAATCATTTGTTTCAAAGCAAACGACTGTTCTGAGTGAAATCTAGCACAAACAGAATCTATATCTAATTGCTGATCAGGCTCAATGCTGATATGCAAACTATTTATTGATACTTCTTTTTTTGAAACGTTTTTTACAATGAACATTATGATATCCTTTTTGTTTTAGGATAAGGGGCTAAAGGTATTTTCTGCACTTCCATCTTGTTTGTTTTTCGACAAGACGAACACATATAGTACACAGACCCGTCGCCAAAATTAAATTCTATCATCGGAGATGTATCATGATTTCTGCAAAATTTGCAAACAGCAACAACTTTCAATCCAAGAGATTTACCCAAAATATTCTCTAATTCACTTGGATTTTCTTCCTTATTGTTTTCACTCATTTTTTGCCTTTATGATTTCATCAATAAAAATAACATCTCTATTATGTTCAGAAAACTTCTTCTTTAGTGATATCAACGAATTCAACATTCTTTGAGAAGCTATTTTTCTCAAACCCAACAAAACAGAAGCAGCAACAGAAGTAGAAGCAGAAGAATAAGACTTGCTTGGTAAGTCTAAAATATTTGCAAAAACAATAGCCTGATCCAAAATGGCTTTTCTCGAAGGCCCAGAGCCATCTTCGTCGTCTGATGCGCTCGAAGAAATTTGATTATAAAAATCGTTTATTACAGCTTGCTCTAAATCATCTGTGTTTGTTTTTCTTATTTTATTAAAGAATTCGTTTACCTTTGTCGTGCTAAGTTGGTTATTCACAAAAGCCTGATATAGCTTAGGATAGAATTTGTTAGCAATTTGAATTGCCCTTCTTCTAGGAAGAGAATATACATCAATAGAATTTTTCATTCCTGATTGTTCAAGAACAGCCTTGCCGTTATTTACGTCTTTGCTAATGTAGTATTCAAGCATCTTTTTCAAAACGCTATCATTTTTATCTACAAATAATTTGAATTTCTGAAACTTTGGACTAACAAACATTTTTTCTGCTATATCCTTCTTGACCTTAGAAGGCTGACCAGAAAATATTTTTTTGTTTGTTACGTTAGGATACCCAAGAGATTGCGCTATATTCGCAACGTCTTCATCTGTGATATAAGAGTTAGAAGGGTCTTCTATTGCCTCTATAGTGTCATCTTTCAATCCGTACAATCCTTGAAGTTGCTTTCTTACTCCGCTAAAAACTTCAGCGACCTCATTAATTGGCATATTTTCTATTTGATCTTCTGTGTAATTCGTAATAACGCCCCTACGAACAAGCTCTGTAAGATACTCTAACTTATCATTATAAGTTTCCGGGTGAGTATTAGATAATAATGACCCAAGTTTTGCCGTTCCGCTATAATAGCCGGTCAAATCAATAAATGAAATAAGAGCCTCTTTGCCGTGCTTATTTATAATCTCTGGATCCAGATATATGCTCGCCAGTCCAGGCAAGCCAGAGGGGACTTTTTGCTGAATAGCTAGCGAGTTTAGTTTTCCTTCGTTATTTTGGACTTTTCCAACAAGGCCTTTATAAACAGATTCAGGAGTTCCTAATCCGTCATTAACTCCTTTTTGTACAAGCTCGCTTATTTTTGGGTCATTCATATCCCAGCTAAATCTCTCCCAATCGCCCGCATCCATTACGTTGTCCCATTCTTGATTGATAATCTTCGCCATCCTATCGCTAGTAACACCAATGGATTTGCCATTTGATGCGTTTCTAAAAAGATTGCGAACAAAATCGCCTGAAAATGAAAATATTCTGCTAAACAAAAGTTCTTTTTGTAGCATATTTATCATAACATCTTTTGGACTTTCCTGCGATTTATCTCCAGTTTTCAAAGCGCTTGCTGCTTTTTGATATTTGTTTTGAATACCTTTGATTATGTCATTATACAAAGAATGGATTTTCTCGTAATTATCAAAAAAGCTCACCATTTGTTCTGGCTGAACAATCCCGCCCGGTTTTGCTACGTTTTTATTGCCTTGCAAACCATGACTTTCGAATATCGCATTATCCTCAAGCTCTTGACTAGAATAGTCGGTTTCTCTTGAAAGAGACTCGCCGCCAAACTCCGCCTCTTGATCATTTAGGGTTTCCATCATATCAGATTGATCGTCACTAAAACCTAAATTGCCTCTTGTGTCTTCAATATCAACAAGCTCATCTTCCCCTCTATCGTTTTTTACAGAAGATTGCTGTCTTGTTTTACCCTCCATGCCCCTGCCGCCCCATCTCCAAGCCTCAGAAGCAGCCCAATTAAAAAACTTATCATCTCTTTTGCTTATCAGCTGAGAAATATATTCAGACAATGGCCTTATATATTTTATACATATATCTTGTTTTTCTTTTACATTCTCGCCTTTTTTGTCTTGAACAATCTTTATTTCTTCAGGACTTGCTCCAGATGAAGAGAGTATTGAAATAAGAGATTTCTGATCTTCGCTCAAAAAATACTTAATAAAGTTTTCTTTGCCATAATCATCTGGCATAAATAAAACGTTATCAATGAAATTAACAACATCCAAATTTTGCAATCGAGAACGAAAAGCATTCCCTCCCTGCGCTCCTCCTTTTTCTTTTAATATTTTATAAGCATCTTGAGGGGTTATATTAGCAAGATTGTCTATAAACATCTTATAAAAATAGTAGTAATTCTTCATATCTCCAGAAGATTGCAGATATGATTTTTTGAAATTATCAGAAAGAGATTTTCTGTCTATATCTCTGCTGTTTTTTATCTTTTCAATTATAGAATCTAGATTTTGTTGATTTGTTTCGTTATTCAAAAAGTGAGGCATTTTTGAGGTTGCATCAACGCCGTTCATCTCAATCAAGCCTCTAATAACCTGTTCTGACAGATCAGGATAACCGTCTTCGCTAAATCGGGCAACAGGAGGTTGCTCGTCAGGAAGCAAAGTCGCCTGATTTAGAAAATCAGAAATATATGGAGAATATTTTGGGTCATCTCCATATTCTCGCAAAAATTGATCATGAAAAGATTCTGTATCGAAATCCCCAAAATCACCTTTTGGAAAAGACTTCAACATTGCAGAATACTTACCTTCCAAATCTTTCAGTATCTGCTCCCTAGTCAAACCAGAGCTCTCGTTTTTTAGTTTTTGAATGACATGATTAAGGGCGATATTCATGTCTTTTTTCTGAGAATGCGGAGCTTTATTGATATTTGATTGTATTTGAGATTCAAAGCGATTTATAATAGACATAATCAAAGGAGGAGATAATTCGTCTCCATGCTCTTCTCTTGCTATTTCTAATTTTGCTAAATACACTTTTTCAAAAAGATTTGCCAAATTTCTCTGAGTAGGATTTAATGGCACAGAGCTTACCGGAGTCGTAGATTGAGGTTGCAGATTCATTGGCTGTTTACGAACCAAAGGGGATCCTTCGGACGGCTGAGGAATCGCTTTGTTGACTTGAGGGATAACAGCCTTATTTGGGCTGTTATTATTCGAAATAGGAGGATAATCCACAGGATAAGGCTCTTTAGGATCAAGAGGGTTATCCTTGTTAATAAATCGCCTCAAAGCAGCTTCTTTTATCGCTTTGTTTATTTGATTTTTAACAAAGTTTATAGTGTCCATTATGATATCCTTCTCTATTTAGAAAAAATGTCTTCCTTGCTAGCAAGATTATTACTCTTATCTGTTTTCTGTCTATAATCCTTCAATCTTTCCTTAATGACTTCGCAAAACTTAGATTCAATTTCAATTCCTATAACATTACAGTCATTTTCAAGAGCCGCAACAATCACAGTTCCAGATCCAGCAAAAGGATCAAGCACTATTCCGTTATTCGGGCAAAAACCTCGAACAAAAAATCCAGCCAAATCTTTAGGGAATTTTGCAGGATGTTTATACTTGTCTCTAACCATAAGAGCTGTTGGGAAATACAAAATATTATCTGGATCCGTCCAGCCTGGAATTTGATCCGCTATTTCATGATAGCCTCCCAAATTCCCTGTTATGCTATTTAAAGAAACCGTTCCTCTTTTATTTGCAAAAGTTGCAATTGATTTTATTTTTATTTTATCATGATTTATATAGTTTTTTCCAAGAGAAAAATGATATATTGGTTCCCATGCATTCTTCAAACGAAATGTCTTTTTACGAGGGCTTGCACTTTTGTACCAAATATACTCATCTACATAACTAAAACCAATTTCTTTTTTCAAAGCAATTACTAATTCCATAACATATATAGACCTTTCCCCGTCTTCGCAATCTGCTTTCAAATTAAGCATGAAAGATCCAGTTGGCTTCAAGACTCTCTTTAGCTCTTTTGCTATAGGAAGAAACCATTCAGAATACGATTTTTTCGAAATACTATTATAAGAATTTTTTCTCCTTTCAGCATATGGAGGACTTGTGAAAATTAAATCAACAGAAGAATCGGGTATTTTCTTTAATTCTTCTAAACAATCGCCTTCGTATAAAGTAGCATCACAATTCATTCTTTATCCTCTCTTCTGCAAATGAGCAATATTGTTCATTTTTATCTCCGCCGAAAAAAGAAAAACCCAATCTCTTTGCGGCTATAGCTGTTGTTCCGCTACCCATAAAAGGATCCAGAACAACCCCTCCTGCTCTAGCGCAGGCCGAAATCGGTATGCTTGCCAAACTAACAGGATATGGAGCGGAATGGTTTACTAAAGTAGATTTTTCTGTTGGCAAAGACCACACAGATCTTCTTTCTTTATTTGTTTCAAAAATATCGCAAAAATCTAACTTTTTCTTTTTGTCAAAAAAATAATTTCTTGTTTTAGAAAACATGAAAAACGGCTCATAGTCAATTGTAAATCTATTTTTAGCAGTAGTTGGCTGGGTTATTGTTTTTTTCCATATAACGTGATTTCGACAAGTCCATTTTTTATTATCTATCATTGCTATAGCAAATCTATAAGGAATCATCAGCAAAGATCTTCTAGGAAAATTCTTTTGGTATTTTTGTGTTTTTATTCTATTTTTACCTATAGAAGGTGATTGATTGTTTTTATCATCAAAATATCCGCCAGTATTTTCATTAAAAGAATCTCCAATGTTCACCCAAAGAGTTCCGTCATCTTTCAAAACTCTTTTAACTAAATCAAATATCAATAAAAGTTCATCAATATATTTCTCTGGTGTTTTTTCAAGACCAATCTGAGAATCAAAACCATAATCTCTCTGCTGCCAATAAGGAGGCGATGTCACGCAAACATCAACGCTCTTGTCAGGAAGCAATGAGATAATTTCTCGGCAATCGCCGCAGACGATTTGATTAATAGCAGTTTTCCAGTCAGATAAATCTTTTGCAAAAAGCATAAAGATTTATCGTCATTTACTGTTTATTCCCATCTGCCAATTTTTATATCTCAAATCAATATCTGCAACTATTTTTTCTCTAACACAGGATTCGTATCCCATTTCAACAAACTCTAAATCAGGCAAGCCTTTTAGCCTATTAATTGCATCTGCAAGTCCGTTTGTCTTCAGGCAAAGGTCTGATTGCTCAATGTCTCCTGTGCAAACAATTTTTGAATTTTCGCCAAGCCTTGTAAGCATCATTCTCATTTGCTGAATACTCATGTTTTGGCACTCATCCGCAACAACATAAGAATTCTTAAAAGTAGAACCACGCATGTATGCAAGAGGATATATAATTATTCTCTTTTCCTCTATCAAGGCTTTTATCTCTTCTTGACCAAGATAATCTGAAACTACCTCAAAAAGAGGCATTACAAATGGAGCAAACTTAGAATCAGATCCACCCGGCAAAAACCCCAGCTTCTCGCCTGCCTCAACATAAGGCCTAGTAAATATCATTCTTTGAAAATGGCCCTTTAGCATTTCTTGAACGCCCCAACCTACAGCTAAATGCGTTTTACCGCTACCAGCAACTCCGTGTATAAAAGTTATTTTGTTATCAGAAATAGCTTTTAGTGCCTGTTTTTGTCCTGCATTCTTCGCAGTTACCGTAACTAGCAACTTGGATGGAGAGCTGTTGTTGTTAAGACTGTATGAAGCATTCTTCTTGCTTTTAGTTTTTCGAGCCATCTGAACTCCTTAAAGTAAAAAACTTTCCTCGTTCCAATCTTAGGAACTGCGGGTCTGCTGTTTGACTCGCCAAGGAAAGTTGTTCAATATCATTCTCTTGAAAATATAGGTACGAAACGACTTTTATTTTTACTGCTTTAGTAAAATATTTCCTTCTTATTCCGCCATTTGCTTTGATCTATTTAAACATTTCAAAACAATTTCTCCATAGTTTTGAATTCTTATTTCTCCCAAATCAAATATATAAGAATTTTTCACATCCAAAGTTCCTTCAATATATTTCATAACCATTGGGCTGTAAACAGAAATTCCTTGACCGCTAGGCAAATTCAATATAACTTCTTTTGCTAACTTAGGAAGCTGATCAATAATCAGATCTCCGCCCCTTATAATTCTATTTTTCAAATCAGTAGAAGGAACAAAATAAAACTCAATCTCTGGCATAATGCCGAGTTTTTTGATCTTTTCCACAACCTCTGGTGTTACTTTTATTTTACTCATAGTGTCATTATCGGCATAATCCTAATTATCTAGGATTCATATGTGCTTCGTATTCCGAGTAAGGCATGTATATGTCTGTGGTAGAGTCATAATAACAACCCGTAGCGCCAGTTTCAGGATCTTTTCCTTTAGGATCATAATAAACAACCTTACCGCTTTTAAGCGTGTATGGACCCTCAAGGCCTAAATTCTCTTTATTAGGGAATTTTTCTGCGTCAATCGGATTAATAATCTTATAACCAGATGTTTTTATAAATGATTTTGTAAATATGTTTTTCATAAAAGAAGCCAGTTCGCTTTCGCAAAAATGGCTTCTATTCTTATTACGTTAATTTTTTAATTTCTATCTTTTTACCTTCTTTCTTTTCTTGCTTTTTAGGAATTTTTACCTTTAAAACACCATTTCTTACTTCAGCTTCTACATCTTCCTCATTGGCAACAAAATCTAGCAACACTCGTTTTGAGAAAGTAGAAGATATTCTTTCTCGGATTTTATATCTTTTATTTTCTTCTTCTTTGTGCTTACTTCCAGAAATATAAAGAACTCGGCCAGAAATGTTAACTTTTAGTTCTTCAGGTTCATACGCTGGCGTATCTACTTCAACAGTAAGCCATTCGTCATCTTCATAAATATCCATTTTTTGACTTTCTTGATTACGATAAAAAGGCGAACCATCAAAAAAATCTTCCAAAAAATTCCAATCTCTAGATACAATACTCTTCATTTTTATTCTCCTTTCTTAAAAAGAGTAATGAACAATAAGGCAACGAAAATTATCGCTTTAGCCTCCTTTCTTTAGGTATGCATTTAACAGTGTTTCGGAAAAACACAAAAAAATCTTTAGTTTTATGAACCGCCACCAAACATATATCTAAACCAACGAGATCTGCCGCCTGGCAAAGTAAATTCAGGAACAGTAATAGTCTTGATTCTTGGGTATTTGCCAAATTTCTTCTGTTCTAGCATGGCGTTCAAGTCTTCTTCATAATTCTTCTTCAAAGACTCCATATTAGAAATAGCTTTTTGAGCAGCATCAGATCCTCCAAAAACCTGTTGAGGCTGTTGAAAATTCAAACACATAAGAAGGTTTCTTATTGCATCTCTTGCTGCTGCGTAAAGCAACATAGGAACATAAACTCCTGGAATATTTGTTACGTTATAAGATCCTTGCGGAGGATACAAATTTATCATAGCCATCGCAGTTCCAATAAAAGCATCAAGCTGCTCATCTGTAAACCATCTAAAATTATAATCAGCATGAACAATATCGTAAGAAGTTAATGGCTCATCAAAAACAACAAAACCTTTAAAGTAGTTTATCTCAACCCCATTTTCAACTAAAATATTGTTTCTGTATATTCTCGTTCCATAAGCCTGATTCCATCGAGCAAAAGTAAACTTGTACTTTTGATAGTTTGCATCCGGTATCCCTTCTTCGTGATAAACTGGAATTTTCTGTGCGCAACATATAAATTCAGTTAGCATAGCTCTCAAATCACTCATAATTGAACCATAAATATTAGATAAAGAACTAGAAGTATTACCAGAAGATGAAACAACAATAGATTGCAATTCAATACCCGAAAATCCATCAGCAGAATACTCCCAAGTAACAAGATATTCGCCCGCTTCAAAATTCGAAGGAACCGTCCAATCCAATGCATAAAAACCAGGCTTAATGTAGTCTGGAATTACCGAAGAAACTACTTCAGTCCCGTCTTTGGAAATTGTCAATTTTATTGAATTTGCTGTTATAGGGTTTCCGTGTATATCTGTCAAACTAAGGAAAAGTGTTCCCGTAGTATTAGTAATAAACGAACCTCTCTTATCAGCAACTGAGCTAATAAAAGATTTTGTAACCGAATAAAAAGGTCCAATATTTTGAACGGCATAAACCGGCTGCTCTCCAAAAGAAGAAATAATTTTCCAAGAGACAACATATATAACACCATCTTCTACATCAAAATTATACTCATATACTCCTGTGGAAGAATTAGTAACCAGAGTTGAATCTGGAACAACAACAGTACCATCTTGTTTCTTAATTCCATAAGAAGAATCTTGCGAAGAAAGAGTAACAGAGTAAGCTGAAGATAAAATTTCACTTACCTTATACTCGATAAATACTTTTTTACTAATACCCATATTTTACTCAACTCCAGTTACAACCTTAACAACAGGACCACTAGATCCTGTTGTTATACTAATCTTTTCATTAGATAATACCTCTTTTTCTTCTTTTAATATAATTGACGGGCTATTAGATTCTGATCCTGTTGTTATTTTTATCTTAACAGGATTACCTATATCAGTTGTTGTTGAATTTTCTACTAGAACACTAGAATGCCCAACATTTACGTTTATTTGATTGCCTTCATATCCGTTAGATGCTGTTCCTTTTGAAACCGTAATAGCCTGAACTGGCTGCTGATAATTAATCCTAACAATAAAAGATCCTGTTGTATTTATAAAAGGATCTCCGCCTTCAGCAACAAGCAAAATACCATTTGTTACATTTAGTGTATGATTTGCTTCTTGCGGCTTAATTCTCCATCCATTAGACAAAAAAGCGTAAAGCGGGATAGAAGTTCCACTTTCAGAGTCAATAATGTCTCCTCCGGTAGACTGAAAAGCTAAATCCCACTTACTATTATCTGATAAAATAACCCAATCTTTCCATCTGGAATACATATCTTTAACATCAAGAACAACAGTACCTGATGTTAAAGATATGATTTTAGTTGATCCGTCAAAAGAATACCCCATAATTCCTTCTATACTTATTACGAATTCGAATAATTTCTATCAATAATCTGCTGAACAGGAACAGAAACAGACACATCACTAAGAGTTATCGGTATTGACAAATATAAATAACCAAGATTTTGAATAATAACATTAACTTCAACATCTTCATAATAGTCATAAACAAAAGAAAATGAAGTATCGCTTCCCTCAATACCTCCAAGATTTACCTTATCTGATACTCTAATAACACTAATATCTGAACCAGCCTTCAATCCGGTTAAGGTTAATGTAGGAGAAGATACTGGATAGAGAATCGATTGATCTACTGTTGTATATATTTGTAAAGCATCTATATAGCTTGTAAAGCTTGGGCCAAGAGCAAAAGTATTTGTAGCAACATTTGTCGCTCTATTTGTAGCAACATTTCTTATAACTTCGCCCGGAATAAAAGAGCCTACAATACTTGATAACCTAAGAGTACCAACAGTGCCTCCCGCTCCATCCTCAATACCGTCAACAACGGCGGTGGCTCCTGAAGTATTGCCGTTTATTGTTTCTCCTAAAACAAAATCCGAAGTTCCTGAAGTATACTTCATGTGATCTATTGCCGTTATCTTTAACTTTAGATAAAATCCAGCAGAAGCCGAAGGCAAGGTTTCCGCTGCAAGATTTTCTGGAGTCGCTTCTTTGTATGCTCCATAGCTACCCAATAATGTTGTTTTTATCTTGTATTCTAATTTAACACCATACAAAGTGGTAACATCATTACCAAGATCAACTCCGTTCATTTTATACGCTAATTTTCTAAAACCGCTAACTCCAATTATTCTATGAGGCCATTCGTATTCTATATAGTCTCCTGCAAATTCCAGATATAGCCTTCCTGAATTACTGAAATTAGCTTGCCCTCCCAAAATATACGGTTTAACTGATTTAGAGGATGCATTGAAAGCTATAGTCAAAGATCCATTTGTATTGCCTAAATAGGTTTCATTAAAAATAGTATCATAAATAGTAGTATACGCATTAGATATGCCGTCAGTAGTCGAAACAAGAGTAGCTGTAGCGTTATTTCCTGTTAATGGAGCAGTAGAAAGTCCAGAAACGCCTTTTACTATACATCCTAAATATTGATTATTAAAAGGCAAATCATATGTATTGAATCTAATATTTTGAAGAATCAATCCAGAGTTATTATTTGTAGTACCGGCAGTTCCTGCAAAGGGATAAATAGCAGCCGCTGCGTTTCTTGCATTCTTAAATGTAAAATTATACAAGTAGTTGTTATTACTTAAATTTGACAAAGAAAGAACTTGACCTGCCGCTCCTGAGCCATAATTAAAATCATATGTTCCTCCAATAAATCTGTTATTCGAACTTGTTACAAAAGTTATTAAAGAAGACGGCTGTCCTCCAGTGCCAGCTTGAAGAATATTCTTAAAAGTATTACTATTGCTTGTATTTATAGTAAATGGAACTTGAGTTCCAGCCAATGTCCTTCCTATCCTATTGGAATCTGAAGGAACAAATGAATCAGTTGTTCCCATAAATATATCTGAATACAAAGTACCTGCTGGAGCAGATCCCAATGTAAATTCTATACCTTGATTTGCTGTGTTTCCTGCATTTGCTTTAGCCCAAACTTGCAAATTTGTAATTTCTTGCGATCCGATAAATGCAGAAACTGTTGTTGTTGTTGCAATCCAGGGATGAGCTGTAGAACCTACGTTAACATGAGCGCCGGCAACTAATATCGAAGATCCGTTAGCTGTTAATGTTATTTTTGCTGTCGTAGTTGTCGCAACTGCCGTAAACGTTGTACTTATTCTTTGCCAGTTATTTGTTGTCGTAAAAGATTGATCTGCTGTTCCTAAAGACAGCGTTCCAGCGGCAGCGGTTTGAGGATTAAGAACGTCAGATCTAACGTATATAGAAAATGTATATTGGATTCCAACAACCGTTGTAATTGATTGAGTTGCATTGCCTCCGTCACCAGACGCAACAAGTCTGTTAGAAGAAGTTCCTAAAGTAAGATAATAAGCGTCAAAAGGAGCGGTAACGGTTGCTGGTAAGGTCGGAGTAAGAGATGTCTTAGTCCATGAAGCATTTGTAAAATCATTTGATTGAAGACATAGATTCTGATAAGCAGCAGAAATTGTTGTTGAAGGTATTGCAACCTGTTCACCTGATTCAGATCCAGTACAAAAAGCAAGAGTAACGTTAGAAACTGTCGAAGATGTCGGGGCGTCAACGGTAAGCGAAGTATTTGATTCTATAGAGACAATTTTTTGAACCCTTTGAAGAGAGCCAAGCCCCGCTGTTGTTGAATTGAATACAAACATTCCAGGAGCAAGCCCAAAAGACAAAGCAGTAGAAGTTAATGTAGAAGTTAAATTAGCAGATAATGTAATTTGATAATAAGAATCAACAGAAGCGACAGTTGTATTCGCTGGCACTCCAGTTCCACTAACTGCCATTCCAGCAATTATTCCGGAAGTATCAAAGTTAGCTCCAATAGCTTTTATATTTGGACTTCCGCTTACACCTGCGCAGTTGGGGATGGAAATAAGATTATTAAAGTTATTTGTAGTAGTAATTGTAGATGTAGTAGCCGTTGAAGAGCAGTTTGCTAAAGCCGTTCTTGCATCAAATTTTCTAAGCCTATAGTAATATTTTGTTCCATTTATAGGAGCAGTCAGCATCGTACCAGAAGATCCCATCGCAACAGCAGTTCTTGCTGTCCAAGTAACGCCTGTTGGAGAAGAACACGCAGCCGTTGTTGCTAAATAAGTAGTCGCCCCAACAGCAACAAATATAGATCCATTAGCCGCAACAGCAGACCAAATTCCGCTTGTTATTGTCCTAGAATCCCAAATAATTCCGTCAGAAGAGGTACAGGCGGTTGTTGTTGCGCCTCCGTTAGAAGAGTGTCCGACAGCGCAAAAAACAGTTGCGTTAGATGTAATAGATTTCCAAACACCACTTGTTATAGTTCTAGCCGTCCAAGTAATTCCATCAGGAGATGTACAAGAAGTTGTTCCGTTTGTATCGCTCACTGCTGCAAAAACAGTACCATTCCAGGCGATAGAAGACCAATTTCCGTCTGTTATAGTTCTGGCTGTCCAAGCAATTCCATCAGGAGATGTCATGCATGTTGTTCCGTTGTTACCAACAGCACAATAAACTGTACCATTCCAGGCTATTGCTCTCCAATCGCCATTAATACAGGTTCTTTGAGTCCAGGTTTGACCACTATCCGCTGAGGTCATAGCCACCGTTCCGTTATTGCCAACAGCACAAACTTGATTAGCGGGACCAGACGTGCAAGCTGCCCAGTTACCAGAAATACATGTTCTCGTTGTCCATGTTGCACTTCCTGCTCCGGTCATAGAAACAGATCCGTTATTCCCAACTGCCGTAAACTGCGTTCCATTCCAACAAATAGATCTCCATAAACCTGCAATAGCCGTTCTCGTTGTCCACGTCGCATCACCAGTGCCAGACATGGCTACCGTTCCATTATTCCCAACTGCTGCGAATAATGTTGAATTATTTGAAGCCACTGCATTCCATGCCCCTCCATCTACGACAGTAACAGTGGCCGCTGTAGATGTTTGATAAAGACGAGTTGTATTGTCTCTTTCTGTAAATCCCTCGGTTGTGCTTCTAAAAATTTCATAACAAGGAGAAGTTGCGGCAGTTGGACCTCTTTGCGTCCATGTCGCAGTTGTAGAATAAGGATTTATGCAAACAACGCCAAATTGATGAGGATGAAATTTATTAGAACCTAAATACGGCGTTGCTGACTGAATTTTTCCTTCATTATAAGCTGTTGTTGAAGTTGTATTTGTCCAATCTCGATAAGATCTGATCTTGAAATAATATTTAGTGTTATCTACAAGCAAGGCATTCGTAAGGGGACTTGTTCCTAGCCTTGTTGTAGAAGCAAAAGAATTACAAGCAGAAAACATGTCTTCTGATATAGTAATATTGTTAAATGTATTTGTACTAGATCTTAAAATACTTACAGCACCAGCTCCATATAATTCAAGATTATTAAAGGTGCAGTTATTTACATTACCACTAAGATATAAAAGCCATTGGCTTGATTTAACTGTTCCAGTGCTATAAAGGCGAATATTGCTAAAAGTTGCATTTTCAGTAAATGACAAATTCAAAAGGTATGAACCAGAAGCAGCTCCAGAAAGAGCCTGAGGCATACTACATGCAATGTTTAAATCTGATACAACAGCGTTAGATAAATAACTCCATGCATTAGAAAGACCATATCTATTAACTCTTGTAAGCCAAGCAGAAGAAGCTCTATATCTTCTATCCGGCATAATAGAAAGACCAACAGAATTCATAAAAAGTGCGTATGTTTCAGCAATTAAAGGATGAGTAGAAAATCCACAATTTGTTAGAGTACAAGTCTGAGCTTGTGTAAAATTGCCATAAGCTTCAGAAGACAAAAATTTATCTCCAATCAGACTTCCTCCGCCAGTAAGAAGAATATTAGCGCTTAATGTTCTATCAGAGTTTTGTAGATCAGCAGGAGTTCTATCAGTAAAACAAATATTTGGTATTCTTACTTTAGCTCCATTAGGAATAACATTTCCGTTTACTCCGTCACCAACTCTTATTGTTGAAGTAAACTGACTAGAATAGGGATTTACTACGGTAAATGTATTAGGACCAGCAGAAACCGTTGTTACGTTGTTTAATTCTAAAACAGTAGAACTAACAACTCTATGAACCACAGATGAAGCAGGAATGCCTGTTCCGGTAATAGAAGCTCCAGGAAAAACTCCTGCTGTAGAAGAAACAGTAACGTATCTAGATGTCAAAGAAGAACCACCAGAAAGAGTTAATGGGCCATATGGCGTTGTATTAGCGTCTTGAGTAAAAAATTTACCTCTAGCGCCAGAACCAGCTCCTAATAAATTATCTCTAGGATATATAGGAATTTCACCATAACTACCAGTAGCATTGAGCCAAATTTCGTAAACATCTGTTCCGTTTCCTGTTTCTACCCAAATACACGGAACGTGTTCTGTATATAAACAATCAAAAGATTGATTTGCAGTTCCCGATCCTGTTCCTATTTGAATCCAATTACCATCAAATTCAATTGAACCCAAGCCGCTTGTTGGAACAATAGAATTGACTGTAGATCCAGAGTTTCTTCCCATTGAAAAAACATTAGCAACAGATGTTGATGAATTCTGTACAAGCAATTTACCGTTAGCAATTGTAATTGTTTTCCAAAACTTGTTTTGATCTGTATTTACAGTAACAGTTGCGCCATTATTTATAGTAAGCGTATCTCCGGAACACCACTTAATGGGAGTTGCAACAACTTCTGTAAAGTTAGTGGAAACAACTGATCTTGTTGTCCAGCTAATACCGTCTTTAGAAGTAGCGCATCCGCTTGTTGATCCTTGCGCTAACGCTGCGAATCTCTGTAAAGAAGAAGAATATGCTACGCAATTCCAGTTAAGAGATGTTGGTAAAACTGTTTCCGTCCACTGAATTCCATCGGTTGAATAAGCAGCTCTTGATGAACCAAAAGCCACAGCCACAAACCTTCCATTTCCGTAAGTTATACCTGACCAGTTAGCGGCAGCTCCAGGCATAGAACCCGTATTCCATGATACTCCGTCTGTTGAATATGTTGTATTAGTAGAACCATATGAAATCGCAACCCACTTACCTCCGCCGTAAGCTATGCATCTCCAATCTCCAGAGACAGAAAGAGTTGCAGAATTCCATGATGTTCCGTTATCAGAATACGCAGCTTGAGTAGAAGCAGAACCTGTGGTAGCAACAAATCTAGTTCCGCTAGAAACTACTGCTAGCCAATTTGCAGAAGCTGGAAGTGTTCGAGAAGTCCATGTTTCTCCGTCAGTTGAAGACGCAGCTTGAGTGGTGTTTCCGGTTGCTACAGCTGCAAATATAGAAGGCTGATAAGCAACAGCCTTCCATGTAGCGGATGTTATAGTTCTAGCTGTCCAAGTAATTCCATCATATGTTGAAGAAGCGTTTGTCGTTGTTCCAAGAGCAACAGCAACAACGCTTCCATTTGCAACAGAGCCAGAAGCTGCACACTCAAATGACGCCGAAGCGGACAAAGTTCTTGCCGTCCAAGTAACTCCATCAATAGAAGAGTTTGCTACGTTTGTACTGGAAGATATTCCAATAAAAGCCGTAAAATCAAAATCATCAATATTGGTGGTTTCATTAGCAATTATTGCTGCCATATGAGATTATCGTCCTTTAATTATACATTAGAATAGTTACGCTCAAGAGGTGCAACAAGAGACACGCTGTTTGCTGTTGATCTAGAAATTGTTCCAGTAGCCTTAACGTATTGTCCCGTACTAAGACCAATACCAACTACTGTTATAGAAGCATCAACACCGGCCGTTCTTCCCCCTTGAACATTTCCGTCATAATTAAATGTAAGCTGAACGCTTGATTGAGAAGAAACAGCTGCTGTCATGTCGTTTCCTGCATCATTATCAACCAATATTGCACTCGCACTTCCAAAAGGATTAAACTGTATAGTAACAGTTGCTCCAGCAGACTCATTAACAAAATTGGAATCGCCTGTGTCAGCTTTTTCTACAGTAACAGATCCTGATGATCCATTTGCTGTAGCTCTATAAAATCCATTATTAGAAGAAGTCGCAAATCCGCTTATGTAAAATTCTTCATTATCAAGTATTTGATCAAGATTTGTTATTGAGCTCGTAAGAGTTGCCGTTTGTCCGGAAGATGAAGTTATTGCAAATCCTGTGTTTACAGCAGAATGAGTATATGTAAAATAAACCCAATATTTAGCACTCGCATCAAGCCTCAAGTTATCTCCAAAATTAAGAGTAATAGCAGCTACATATGGATAGGTTCTGCTTACTCCGAGATTATCATAAAAAGAAATTCTATTTGTATCAGTAGAACTAAATCCTTCAATTATAACTCCAGAACCACCTGAATTTGGATTATTTGGAACTCCAGCAGTAGAAGTTCCGCAAACAAGAGAATCTCCAACGAATTTAAGTAATGCGTCAGCAGTCTTTCCTATTACCGTTTGATCTGTTGAATCTATATCAGAATTCTGACGTAAAAGATATTGAACTTTTGTATATATCTGTTCTGCGGTTGCAATTATAGGCGTTCCTCTTTGAAGGGTAAAACTTTGATTATTCAAATTACCACCTGGAAACGTCGTTGTAATAGTAACTGTTGTTGCTGTTGGATTTCCAGAAATAGTATAAGTGCCAGCGTTTGCTCCTTCGTGAATAGTTAAAGTTCCACCAGCATAAGGATTGCCAGAAGTATTTATAGATCCTTCTGCCGTGGTAAGAACGTTACCTCCAGAAGTAGTAGAACCATCAACGCCTGAATGAGTTCCAACATCAACAACAATACCAAAATTTCTATCCGTAGAAGAATCAACATCTCTTGAAAAAGCTTGATCAAAATATCTAACAACAATTGCGGTGTATGGAGAATTTGCCGCTACAGTGGCGTCGTTTGCTGCTATTTTGAGATCACTTCCTGTTGATATAGGAAAACGATACGCAATCGAGTCCATTGTGGTAACACCGATATCACTCAAACTAGACTTACCATATAACTGATTATATTCTCTAGTAAATAAGTTAAAAACAGTTCTTCTATCATAATCAGAACCTTCGGAATAATTTCCGTCACCATCGTCGTCTCTTAAAATTTGAACAGCCTGATTTATTTGACCTTGAAGCTGCACGTTTACAGCAGAACCGCCAGATGATTGCTGAAAATATAACTGATCATTTGATTCAATAGAGCCAAGACCGATTATTCCTGCCCATTTTTGAGTAATGTTTCCAGATGTATTTTTAACTGTCCAACCTGCGGTTCTGATAAGATATCTACTAGCATCTGAATCAAAATCCCATCCTTCAACAAATTCAAAAGACTCGTCAGTAATTGGAGTCATAGGAAACGGATAAGCTGCTAGATTTTTTGAATTTCCGTCATCCTTCCATTCTTCTTTAAGAAATGAATATAAACACTTAAGCGTAACTCCATCAGTTGATAAATTGCCTGTTTGATTTAGCTTTATAGTTTTTCCGGAAGTATCTATAAAAACTTCTGTCGCAGTATTATTGCTTGCGTGATCATTCAAATTGTCTGGGTCTGTAATAAGTGCCATACTAATCTCCTGTAATCAATTTTACAAAAATACTGCATAAACCTTCTAAAAATTATATTACTATAATCAATAATTACGTCCTTCTTGTCGATCCTGTCCTTATTGTTATGCTGCTAGATCCTGTTATTTGAGAATTTGTTATTTTTTCCTGTCCTAGATCATTAACTGCCGATTTTATGCTAACTATATTTTCAATTTCTTCTGGATTTATAGCAGCAATAGCAAGTATAACAGAAGGGCTTGCGGAATCATAAAATTTCACAACACCTCTAAACCCATTTGGGTATGAAGAGTAAGTCCACATATAATTACCCTGACCTATTTCTACAAAGCCGCTAGAAATAGCGCTCCCAACCGAAGTGCCATCATAACTAATAAGCTGAGCTCGCAAGATCAATCCGGTTTGTCCTGTTCCTAAAGAAAGAGATGTTGTTGAAGCGTATGTCATTATTTTTAATATCTCCCGTCCGGACTAATTTTATATTGAAAACCAGTTTGATCCATCGCTATAAACAGCAGCAAAGCCGTAGTTTGATGAAATAGTCTTTGTTGAAGCTCCATCTATAGTTTGCGAAGATGTTGTGTCTATCGTAATATTGTTAGTTGCAGCACCACCAGATTCATCCTTGATAATGTATTTCCTTCCCGTAGCATTTACAGCAGTCGGAAGCGTAATCGTTCTTGGAGAAGCCGTTGAAGTGACCGCAACTATATGATCAGTTGTTAATACAGAATAACTTGTTGCCGTTGTTTTTCTATTGAAAACAATAGATCCGCCAAACCTTGTTCCGCCAGACTCTATATTAAGTGCATATGAATTTGTAAGAGTCGCATTCGTTCCAGTAACCGGAGCTCCAGAAATAGCGACAGTTGAAGCGGTTGTTAGTGTTGAAGAAGAAGCAAAAGCATAAGTAGGAGCTTGTATCCTTATCGCTCTTTGAGTAGTTAATGCACCAGCAGCCCAAGTAACAGTTCTATTAAGATTTATATCTAAATCATTGACTTCTGTTGAAGCTGTTTGACCTGTATGAGCTCCCAAAGATATAGATAAAAATACAGCAGTTCCAGATGTTTGAGCGCTCTGCGTATTTGTTGCGGCAGATGTTGTATTTGAGAACAAAAGCGTTGAACCAGTTATATTTGGGAATGTTACTGTTTTTCCAGAAGAAGCCGCAGCGGAAGCAAGAGTAGTTGTCGCTCCAGACCCGTTAACTAAAAGAGCAGAGGCGTTAAAAGTCTTTGCTCCTGTTATGGTTTGAGTTCCAGCCAGTCCAACAAGAGTCGTTGTGGTTGCCGGAAGCGTAATAGTAACAGCAGAACCTGACCCGTTTAGAGTTGTTCTCGTAGCAGAAACACCTAATTGTATAGAGCCGTTTCCGGTTGTATTTATAGAACCGCCGCCGTTATTAGTTGTTATAGAACCACCAGCAGCAGTTGCTCCTCCAGCAGTATTTATTGCGCCACCAGCATTTGCTCCAGAGCCTGATGTTGTTATAGACCCACCAGAGCCGCCAGAGGCGCTACCTCCGGAAGTTGTTATAGAGCCAGCTGTAGAAGTTCCTGCTCCAGCTCCTCCAACCATTGTTATAGAGCCTCCAGCATTTCCTCCAGCATATCCAGTGCCTCCTGATAAATTTATAGAACCAGCAGCGCCTCCATTGGTTCCGGTCATTGTTATAGAACCACCATCAAAAACAAAAGCGCTAATTCCGTCATCGGCGGCACCGGATAAGTTTATACTACCAGAATTTCCTCCGGTATTATTTCCAACAGATCCGCCTCCTGTAAGAAGGATACTACCTCCAGCGCCTCCGGTAAGACCTCCAGAAACAGCACCTGCATTTGTGTAAATATTTCCACCAGCAGCAAGAGTGCTAGAAGAAGTGTTTATAGAGCCAGTAACTCTATTACTATTAGAGTCCATTGTAATAGATCCATAAGTACCAGATCCTATACTTGTGTTTGCGTTTGTATTAAGTCTTAAAGCATAAGCAGCAGAAGCGCTTCTGTAAACAGAAAATGGAGAAGCAGTAGCCGCAGAATTCTGAATAGCAAAAACTTCGTGAGCAGTTGAAAACGATCCGCTTGATGCCTTTACAATGAGACCAGTCAAATCAGCAGTTGTCGGAGCAATTACGTTTCTTGAAGAAGAAGAAGGAACCAAAACAACTGCATTTGATATATCCTGAGCGGCAGATACTTCTAAATTTATAGTATTCGATCCACCAGTAATTGTCAGAGAGCTTCCTGTTGAAGTTAAGCTTCCAGCAGCTGGAGCGCCGGACGTGCTTCCAATAACAATCTGACCATTTGTTAAAGCTATCCAGTTAGGAGATCCGCCAGAAGCCGTACACAAAACAGATCTGCTCGTTGTTGCTAGACTTGTTAGAGTATCTGCCGAAGAAGTATAAAGAAGGGTGTTTGTTCCTCCAAAAGTCGTAACGCCTGTTCCTCCCTTGTTAACAGCTATTGTTGTTGCGCTCCAGGTTCCTGTAGTTATAGTGCCAACAGAAACCAGAGACGACAAAGTTGTTACCGCACTATTAACAAGAGTTCCAGAGGTGGGAAGCGTTACGTTTGTTGATCCTGATGTTGTAAAAGTAAGAGAGTTTGCGCCGGAAACAATAAGACTTGAGCCATCCGCAAGATTCAAAGTTGCAGATGTTGCTGGTGCGGTAATTAAAACCTTATTAACTGACGTAGCTGTTACAGCTCCAATAGTAGTTATATTTGTTGTTCCGGCCCATGTAGAAAGAGCGGTATTTTCTACGTTATTCAAAGACAATAAAGACTTTACAGTAGATGCCGAAAGAACTTCAACATCTCCTGTTAACGATGTATTCCTACCCAAAATAGAAGCGGTCGCAATCTGAGCCAACATCCCAAGAGTTACTCTGTTCGCACCAATGGTTGTTGTTATAGCCGTTGTGCCAGAGCCAGAAATATCACCAGACAATGTTATTGCTTGATTCGAAGTCAAATATGTAGAAGTATCTACAGAAAGAGTTCCATCGCCTCCTGATGTTTTTACAAAACCGTTGCCTGTTAGGTTTGAAAGTTTCGATATATTCTGAGTAGTGTTGACTGTCACTGTATTTGTTGATCTTGTAAGTCCGGTAGAAAAAGTAATAGGAACTTCGTATGCAGAAGCGCTTGTATACGCCGCCGAACCCAGAGTTCCGCCTGATCCTATGTTTAGCGTTGACGAGTCAGTTCCTGCTAAAGTAAGAGTGTTCGATACAGTTAGAGTTTTGGAAGTTGTTCCACCTGCTACACTAAATCCGGTTGCGTTTGCTACAAAAGTTAAACCATTTACTGTTGATGGAGTTATGCTACCAAGAGACAATGTAATTGCTGGCGTTGTTGTTGCATTCGAAACAGAACCTGATACTCCATTAGCTGTATTTATAGAAACAGAAGTAACAGTTCCGGTTCCAGCAGCAGACCACATCAAAGAAGATCCATCTGTTGAAAGATATTTTCCCGAATTCCCTGTTTGAGAAGGAAGCAAATTTGCTATCGCCTCAGATACCGACGTAGCGCCAGTTCCTCCGCTAGAAACAGCAAGAGTAGAAGTCAAACCAGCAGCAGAACCAGATATATTGCCAGAAACAATCGATCCAGATATAGATGTAAGCCAAGATGGAGATGAATAAGAACCTGTTGATAACAAGACATTAGAACCAAGAGTAAGCGAAGATCCGGAAAAAGCCAAATTGCTTCCTAAAGATATCTCAGAAACATCGCCTGAAGACCCTGATGCATTTCCAAGCAATCGAGAAGCAGATACGCTTTGCATCTTACTGTACGTTACAGTTCCGCTTGGTATCGTTGTTGAAATAGTGCCAATATTGCCGCTTCCTTGAATATCTCCAATAAGAGATAAAGAAAGCTGAGTATTATTCCATTTTTGAGTTGCTAAATTATAAGCAAGAACATCAGAGTTCGCTAAAGAAGAAAGCGAAACATCCGATTGCTGGCTAATTTGATCAACAACTCTTATTGCTACTGGCATAATTAAACTCCATAAAATACTCTAATCATTATTCAAGTATTTCTGCTTTTTTCCTATTTAACAAAAACAATATTATAAAGTTATTGTTTGTTAGCTATTTTGCCAATTTCGTTGTAGACTACTTGAGGATTTTTTACATTATGTCCACTCTGTCTAAGATTTTGAAAAACAATAGCAGAACAACCAGCAACGGCGGCGGTTGCCATACTACTTCCTTGCAAGGCGGCAAACTTAGAATCTAGAAAAGTTGTTTCAAAAGTTATGTTTGGAATAATTATTCCTTTTGTGTTATTGTTGCTTATTATGACTTGATTATTGTTTATATTTCTAGAATAGCCAACCGAAAAAACCTCATCAAATCTTGCCGGATAGTTTGCGTCTCTTGTTTTATTCGAACAATCTCCTGCTGCCGCAAAAATACAAATACCAAGTTTATGAGCCTTTTTTACGGCATCCCTAAGTCCTGGATGCTCAATACTTGAACCAAAAGCCATAACAATTATATCAACTTCTTTAACAATTGACCAAAAAATAGCCTTTATGATTGAATCAAAATCGCCCTTGCCTTCGTTATCTGAAAGACATTTCGCAAACCAAATATCAGCATCAGGAACAAAGCCCCTAATGCCGCCTGAGCCGTTTGCAGCAATTATACCAGCAATAGCTGTTGAGTGACCATTTATATCGTTTACATTTGGACTATTTGTGAAGTTTATAGATTTATAATCATCGCAAAGAAGGCTTTCGTGAGTAGGCTTTCCGCTATCTATAATAACCATTCTAACAAATTTACCATCGCCTTTTACAGGACTAAAACCTAAAAAAGATGAATCATATGTAATTCGTTTTGACGGCTTCGCAAGCGGTTTCTTTACGCTTATTTTTTTCAAATTGAATTCGCCACTTGTCATCTGATATCTCGTAATAATTACCTTTCCCAAAAAACTCTATTTTAGTATTTAGCCCATTTATATCTAAAAACTCGACATTCTTTCGCAAAGCTATTGAAGCATGAAGAGTAAATAAATCATCCGTAAGAACATACATACATCTATTTATCTCATCCATCCTCTTATATAGGTTCTTCTTCATAGGTATATGATATTGCTCTGTCATTCTTAGCAATAAATTATTTTTTATAAACATACGAAGTCCATCATTTGATATAGCTATCCCTGTTTTTCTTTTATTAGTTTTATTTTTAGGGAAATAAGCCAAATCATATCCTTCGCCTCTCCAAGATTCGCCACAAAATTTATAAAGAACTTGAAATATATTTTTACTCGTCTTTGTGTCTCCGTGCATAATTTCAAAATAAGTTTCAACATCTTTGTTAGAAAAACCTACAGATCCATTCTTTTCGATAAAACCAATTTTTCTATTAGCTTTTATTTCGCTCATAAAATGACAAGATTCTGTTGTTGGAGAGAAATTTATAGCAAGATCAAAATGCTCATCGCTGTTTAGCGTATATCCGCAAATAAGTTTTACTTTTGAATTATATTGAATAATAGGAATGCTTTCGCTTGCAATAAAAAACACGGCATTTGATATGTTATTTTTCGAAAATCTTTTAATAAGACTTGTTGAAGCAAGCACATGCCAGGGTTCTTGATAATTCAGTATTGCAACATTCATATTGTGTTATTCTCCCAATTCTATCTGTATTACATCGTCATGCTTGCGATCTCCGTAAACTAAATCTTTAGCGGATATTGAACTATCAACGAGTATTGAATTTTTCTTTTTGATTTTTTCATTTTCTGTTTTTATAATCGCTAATTCGTTAGAATCTATAATTTTGAATATTCCAGATTTCAATCCATCTGCTATAGCTTTGCATTTCTCAATAAATCCGTTTGGCAAATCTTCAATTAATTTTGCGTCTGTAATTCCCTTAAAAATATAACTTTTGCCTTCATAAGGAACAACAAATCTACCTTTTTGAGTGTAATGTAAGTAACGATAACCATCGTCCTCTGGAATATGAATCTCTTCTCCAGTAATAGAAGAAAGCAAACTTAAAACATCCTCTCCAGACGCTTCAACAACATCGGAAACATAAGTAACTTTTTTGTTATATATTTTTTCAGATATAGATTTTATGTCTGACCATTTATATGTGTACATTTTTTTATCTTCAATAATAATAACAGTGTTATCTTCTTGATTAATATAAACAATCATCTTGACCTCCAAATGCTATCTATTTCGGCAGATTTAACAACAGATAATCCGTTCATATTTTCTTTCAAATAGTCCTGAAGTATCTTGTTTTTTGTTTTTGCTTCTTCGTAATTTTCGAAAACATTTCTCATAGAAAAAGCCATTCTGCTTATAAAATGTTTTGTTTTCAGGCTTGGAAATTCATATCCATCCCAATAATGTATTCCTGTATCTCCGTATTTAGAAATTTCCATACAATCAATATCAACTAAAGTGGAGTTTTTGTCATTAAGAAAATCTAACTGTCCTCCATATTTTGTTGATATAACAGGTAAACCGCACAAAGATGCCTCGCAATAAGGAATCCCAAAACCCTCCCCTCTTGAGGGCAAAACGAACGCATTGCAAGATCTATAAAAAGAAGGAAGTATATATTCTGGAATATTCTTGAAACAGCAAAATATTTGTGGCGGATTTATAAACTCTGATTTTATTTGTTCAATTTGATTTTTTGCAATATTTTTTCTAGATTCGCTTTTTTCAGATAAAAGAAGAACTAGAGAAACATCATCATTATTTGTAAACGCAGAACAAAAAGATCGAATAAGAGCATCAGAGCCTTTTCTGTACCCCCAAGTCAAAACACTTAAAAATACAAAAGATTTTGCATTTGGTCTAAAATCATAACGCAACTCTGATTCATTATAAAGAGCTGTGTTTATTATTGGTTTCACTATTTTTATGTTTTTATTATATCCGCTTTTCAAAAAAGCATTTTTTGAAAACTCACTAGTTGTCCATAGTTCATTATGCTTGTTTGCTATTTCTACAAAATCTTTTGAAACTTTATTTGTTTCTGCTGTGGTATATAAAACGCTATAGTTATTTTTTTCTATTTTGGAATGCGTTGGGATAACACTGTCTATGAAAATATGATCTTTACCAACAGGTGATTTCAAATAAGAAAGCATCCTTGATTCAACTTCATTCATAGTGCTATTTCTTGTTGAAATTGGATAAATTTCGGTTTTGTACCCGCTTATTTTGAGATTGAGAGCCAAATTCCTGTTTACTTTAGCATATCCGGTGGATTCATAAAAATGCCCCCTGATAACGATCTCAGGCGTACTCCCGCTTTCTTTCCTCTCTATACCTACTTCTTCTTTTTGAATCAGAGATTTAGAAATTTTGGCCAAATTTCTTTCTAAACGATCAGAAGACGCCTCTATAACCTCAAATGCCCCTAATGCCACCATTTGCTGAAATGCAAAACTTTTTTTTACTGTTTCTGTTTCAATTTCTTGTATTTCTTCATTTTTATAAGGAATGCTAATTAAAACATCCTCAAGATATACTGAATTATTTGTCTTGTTGATGAATTTCATATTTATGATATCGACAAAAACAAAACAACCACCAGATAGGGTGGTTGTTTTGTCTACAGAAGTAGATTAGATATCTAATTGCGAGGCCCAAGAGTCGAACTTGGTATCTCTCTGCTTATGAGGCAGGAATGGTAATCCGTTCCACTCGCCCGCAATACTTAAGTATCGGTAAAAAACAAAGATAAATTCATCATGTCTGATGCCGATATTTTATTTTCGCCTAAGACAGAAATAGGAAAAGGCTTTATATCTAATTCGATGTTTTCTTCCAAAAGCCTTTCAATTTCACTTATAAAAATTTCTTGATTTTCTGCCTTGATTTTCATGGTTTTATTATCCGCTTCTTCTCCGTACTTAAGAAACATCATTTGTTTTACTTTTTCAAAATCATTCAATTTTTCCTGAATCTGCCTTGCCGCAACAGCCAAACGAAACGACTCAACAGCAGGCAGCGGTAAAGAAATTAAATTCTTTATGCTAGAAGATATGCTTATCAGATTTCTTAATGTAATTTTTGCCATATATTATCTCCCAATAATGTATAATTGATTTTCGGATAAAAAATGTTTTTTCTTAAAAGGAAACCGCCCAACTTTCGCTGGGCGGTTTCTTGGTCATCAAGTGACCGGATTATTCAGTTATTGATTAGGTTACGCCAGATCCAGTTACCTGTACGAGGGATACAGCGTAGTCGTTTACAACGGCAACGCCAACCTCTTCGTAGATAACCCATCCGAGACGCAATTTCTTAGGATCGTCAGCCGGAAGAACTGTGATGTCCTGACGAATCGGGAAAGCACCAACAGTATCAGGTGACGCTACGCAAAGAATGTACTGAGGATCCATACGAGAAGAGACATGCAAATCTGCGGTCCACAAGTGGCCGAATAGACCAGTTGTTAGAATTTCACGAGTTGTTGCCTCATCGTAGAATTTGTAAGAAGCAGTTGTTCCGCCAGCGCCGTTGAAGAAACGAACGTCTGCATAACGGTTAGCATGCATAACAACCTTAGTACAAACAAGGTCGTGCTGCTCGATATCTCTGAAAGCGGTATTCAAAGAAGAAGTGGTCAAAGCGCCACCGGACTGAGTAACCTTCTGGTCGCCTCTGATAAGAGCTGCGTTTATAAGCGCTGCAAATATCTGTTCGTCCTCTTCCTTCTGAATAGCTTCCTTAGCCTTGATCTGGGCTCTATCTACAATGTAGAAACGACGAGCCTTGATTTCGCTTAGACGGATCGTTGGGTTAGCAGCGATCTCCCAAGTTGGGACAAGGATCTCTTCGCCTTCCTGAATCTGATCAGGAACAGCGCCTCTGCGAGAAATAACGTAAGCAGTCGCTGCTACATCTCTCTCGTAACGAGCCAATGCACCCTGAGGAAGCTCGTCAACCATCAAAAGCTTACGTCCAACAGCCTGATATTCAAGCGAACGACGAATTGGTTCTACCATAGCCTGCGCGAGAGCAACGCGACCCTCATCGGTCTCCATTGCCTGAGCAATAATCATTTCTTGCTGCTCATCATTTTTTGTTTTTACAAAACCCATTTGAATCTCCTTAACTGCGCTCTATATACCCTTTAGAATAGGTCATAGAATTACAATTTTCTAACAAAACTATTGCTAGAACATTCTATCTAAATATTATTAGACAGACAAAATGAAACCTATAAAGTTGCTAACGCCGTTAACCGTATTGGCGTCACCAGCAGGACCAAGCGGTAAAGAATAATCAGTACCGATAGTAGATCCTGCCAAACCTCCCTCAACACCAGGAACTCCTGATGGGAATGGAGCGAGAACCGGATAGCTTGTAATTACGCCGATCTGTACAGGAGTGAGCGAGCCAACAACTGAAGAAGATGGGCTAACATATCCGTAAGTAGTAGAAGCGGCAACGCTGCTATATAGAGCAGATCCAGTTGTCCAGGTCTGAGCTGAACCACCAGAAACGTTTGCGCTTTCATACATGTTTGTATAGAACTCGCCGGATCCGAAATAAACAGTCATCATTCCGGAGCCAAGAGTTTCATTGAAATAATCGGAAACTCTGTTCTGAGTTGCCTTCTTAGATCCAGCTGGGTTAATAACCAAGCTTGAGCTATAAGCCGTGTGAGCAGAAGCGGTTGCGAACGAATCGCCAGCAAGACCGATAGGACGAATTCCGCCGGTGCCGGTTCCGCTTGCCTTTTTGATATATCCGCTTGAGTTAACTCCAACAACCATGCCCTGATGGATTTCAACCGTAGTTGTTCCTGCGTTGAGCGAGGTTAGATCGGACGGGTCAATTGCGTACATACCGACTGCTGTGTGGTATCTTGGAATAAGAGCCATAAAAAATCTCCTTTGTTTTATCTTCTTATCTTATCATTAAGACGTTTCATTTCGGTCGTTTGATTGCTCTCAGCGAGCTTATTCATCTTATCTAGATTGAACAAACTCTGTATTGAATCCTTCAATTCTGAGCTCGGATTTTTATAATTAGATTTTTCCGAGATAATCAAGGCTCTTTCCGAACCCTTCGCAACGGTGTCGAGACCTTTCTTGACAGCCCCAAAAATAGAGTTCTCAAGATCTCTCAAATCGGAAACGTCGTATCGAGATAACTTCTCAATCTCAGCAGCTAAATCATCTATAGTGATCTTGCCAGCCTTTAGTTTTCGACCTGCAACTCTTGTTGCCTCTGCTTTTCGAATCGCCAAGGTTTCTTCATCGCTACCAGCGATGACCGTGCCCTTAATTTCAGTCTCCTTCTCAGGAGAATTCTTTTTATCGTGATCGTACTTAGGATTCATGCCTCCGCCAGCAGGAACGCTAGGAGCGCTATTGTTTTCCTTTGGAACATGAACTAAAGTTTCTTTTTCGTGGCCCATCAAGCTAGAATCGCCTTTTTGAACTTCAGATTTATTTAGTTTCTGACCATCTTCAAATGGCTTGATTGGATTTCCGCTCTTTGGGTTATCTTTGTTTGAGGATATTTCGCCAATACCTTCAGTCTCAGATACTGGTTTAGCATCTTCTATTTTCTTATCAGAAGCTGTTTTTGTTGCATTGGTGATTCTTTCAGCCAAAGATGCGGTTTTAGACTTTGTTGAGTTTGCAGATTTTCCAGAACCCTTGTCTCCGCCGGTTCCCTTGTTCTGCTTCTCAGCTGTATATCCAGAATCCTTTTCAGATCCCATTTCTGCTCCGCCAGAATCAAACGAAGGAGCAGGAATTTTCTCGCCTAAACCAACTTCTTTTTCTCCGCCCATAGTCGCATCGCCGCTAAAAACATCTGGTTTTTCAGCCTTGAACTTCTCTTCATGCCCTATTACGGAGTCGCCGCTAATTTTTCCAATATCTTTATCATCCTGTGCAGGACTAAAAGTTACTTCGCCAGCTGTTTTGGTTGACTTGCTTTGCTTCGAAATGACATTCATAACTCCGCTAAGATCAAGATTGATCTTGCCTGTTGCGGATATCTTGCCTTTTCTGAATATGTCTGTAGCCTTTTCAGCCTTTTTCATTTCAAATTCCTCTTGTGATTCATTATTCTCGAAATCATCAGAAGAATCCTCTTTTTCAGAATCATTATCTTCAAATTTTTCAGAGTCGGAAGATTCATCACCATCAATATCTTTGTTTTCTTCATCTACATGAGAAGAATCGTGCTGACTATCTTCTAATGAATCAGAAGGAGCATGTACTTCAGTTTCATCAGCCTCTAAAGAAACCGGATCGGGATCAACTCCCCCAGGAGCTTCGCTAACAGCGTTCTCAATAGCATCTGTTGCGTCCTCTATAACACCACCAGCTTCTCCAGCAACCCCAACAGCAGCATCAAGAGCCTGATCCGCTACTTGGTCAATTTGCTGTACAGCACTCTCAGGAACTTCTAACACAGCTTCTCCCGAGAGAGGTTGTTCGTGATGAGCCTCCTCTGAAGGATTCTCTCCGAGAGCCTTATCTAAGGCCTCATCAAGATCCTGCAAGGTAGATAGAGGTAATTCAACAACTACGGAATGCGAAGCAACACCAGAACCTTCGCCTTCAGCAGACGGACTTGAACCGCTTTCATTCATAGCAAAAGGATCTATATCTCCCATGTCTCCGCTATCGCTAATATCATTAGCGGAAGTATCTTCATTTGCGTTCATATCAGAACCGCCTTCATGCCCTTGCTCGCCAGCAAGACCAACTTCATCAGCTAATCGATCTTCAAACTGAGCATACTTGTTTTTGAGTTGATCGCAAACAAAGCAAGCTTTCTTCATAGAAAGGCCGGTTCTAACAAAATCTTCAACGCATTCAACAATTTCTTCATGGCTTGACCAAACACTTGCAACCTTAAGAGCAATGCTATTGGAATAAACACCAGCCATAGAAAGTTTCTTACAAACACAATCAGCAAGATTCTTACCCTCGCATGGACCGCTCATGGCCAAAGCGTTTTCTCCGTACTTACGAGCAATCTTCTCTCTGCAAGTTTCGATTGGGAATTTTGAGCCAAAAGAAGCAGTCTTTCTTAGATCGTTTAGCAATCCAGAATCAGATGATGCTGTTTTGACGGTGTTCAATAATCCCTTTTGCTGCATAGACAATATTGTTTTTGCTTTATCCTTGAAAGGCATTGCATCAAATATCTGCTCATCTATGCCGTGAGACTTAAGGGCCGAAACAAAAGCAGACTTCTGGCGACGGCAAGATTCGCATGACTCAACAAGCGGCTTAGCCTCGAATTGCCACTCAGCAAACAATACCTTTTTGCCTTTGTTCTCTACGCCTGCTAACAAGACTTTATATTTATTGCCTGTATCCAAACACATAAACTCATTATCGCTCAACTTCATTACGCTATTAGAACCAGTGTAAGGACTTACGCAACCAATGCTCCACTCAAGCCCCTTGGCTTTGAAGTCTTCAGAAGCCTTCTTTATCATTTGGTTTGTAATCTTTGTCATTGCGGCAACAGGAATGCTTGCTGGCTGGTTAGACTCAGGAAGTGCGAATCCCTCGCCTTTCTCTCCGCCCTCTTCTGATTCTTCTTCTTTTCCAGAGTCGAGTATTCCTGGATGTTTAGTGATGAGCATCTGAATTTTAACTTCCCATTCAGCAGAGCAGTTATTACACTTGCTCTTTCCATCAAGAACATCGCAATCGCTCGATCCGCAAACCGGGCACAAAGTGCCTGGCGGCTTTGGTTGCATATCACCATCGTCATCGCCGGTCATTGGATCGCCATCGTCTTCCGTTCCAGACAAAGGACCGCCAAGGCTCTCTGTAGGAGGCATGCCTTGAGCAGCATCAGCTCCCGGCATTGTTGCGCCTGCGCCAGCCTGCGGACCACCGCCGCCCATGCCGCCGCCCATTTGTCCACCCATCATCTGAGACTCTTTGACCATCTTCTGTCTATTTGATGCTCTAACATTTTTTAGATCATCAATAGGCTGTCCGTCTTCATCTAATGTTGAAGAGTCGTCGCCATTCTCTACTGGCTTCTTTTTAGCCACTTTGGTCTCAAATAGCGAAGCAGCAAATGCTTTCTTTTCCTGATCAGAACAAACGCCCTCTTCTTTGCATTCAATCTCAAAAACTCCAGCCTCTTTATCTAGGTTTACCTTAGATATTACAAAAGGAACATCAATGTGAGTCTTAGCAAAAGCAAACAAAGAATTCAAAAACTCTACCTGATTATCTGGATTTGATTTTACATCTTCTGCTATAGTTCCGCTTATCTTGTACTTGCCGTCTTGCGGACGATCCATTTCCGAGAAAGCGTTTCTAAAAATTTCATTCTTATCCACAACTGCGGACTCTTCTACAGAAGCCATTTTTACATGAGCCTTATTTTCTGCCGAAGCAAAAGCCTTTTTATCATTTACAACAAATCCCAAAGCATCGATAAGGTCTTCTGCTTTCAAATAACCAATATTATCACCCATAGAAGCCAACAAAGAATCAACTGCATTTAGGCTAGAAGCTAATCCGGCGTTCTTGGCAAAATAGAATCTTCTATTATTGCTAGCCAATCTCTCTTCAATCTTAGATGGAACTGCATTTATTAGGGTTAGATATGAGGCTTTGATTACGGACTGAGGAGAAGAAGTAAGAGTGTTATAAGCCTTGCGAATGTCGCTCGGAGAAAGACCATAATTAGCAATTGCATCAACAACTGTTGATGTTGCCGCTTTTACTAGATCCTTAGCAGACGAAGCCCAACGATATGATTCAGATTTGCCTTCTGGAGAAACCTTCTTCTGATTATCAAGCTGAGATTGAGTAATAACTTCAGGAGGAGTCCATTTATGAGATTTCTGCAAACTCTCAAGCTGAGCCTCCCTTGCTTGCTCTGTATAATCAGAAGGAAGAGAACTGCTAACTCTGCGGCTCATTTCTGTCCACTGGGCCTCAGTTATAACATCAGGATACTCTCCCCAACGAACAACATAACCGTCTTTTATAGAATCAAGCTGAGCCTCAAGAATAGTATCTCTTGGCTTGTCTTGTCTTAGCTGAGGGGAAGCAGAAGTTACATCCTTAATCGCAGGAAGCTCTCCTTCTCCACCAAGACGAGCCTCGGTTATGACGGTTGGATATTTATTTTCTCTTGGGTGAAGAGGTCCGGCTTTGTCAAGCTGAGCTTGAATTGTGACTTCATGCTGAGAAGAGTCGCCGCTAGCAATCTTATTTGTTTTAGACATAGTAACTCCTGATTCTTTTTGATACATAGCCGCAATAACACGAGCTGCTTCTTGAGGATTTGAACTTATAAGGCTCTTAACATTATCGCCGAACTCATCAACAGAAGCCCAGCGAACTAACTTATCATTTTTCCAATTACCAACATAAACTTCGCCGCTTTCGTCCTGTGCTATAGTGATCTTTAGATTTCCGTCCGTGTATTCATGAGCATAATTTGCCACTTCTACTCTCCTTCTATCGAGCAAAGACAAAGAACTACGCATAACGCTACTTACTTTAGTTATGGTATTGCTGATATTCTCAGCAGTTCTAATAAATTCCTTCTTTAATTCGCCAGAAGTGTCAGCAAATGTTGGTCTAGTAACACTTCCTATTTCACCTATATTTGAAGATAGGCCGCTTCCATATTGAGGTTTTTGAGGTTGCTGCTGCAAATTACCTCCAAAATTATTCATTTGAGCAGGATTCATAGATTGCTGAGCCATCTGTGGCTGCTGCATTTGAGATGCATCATTTGCCATAATCGAACCAATAGCAATCTGTTGATCAGGAGGACTGGGTATCTGTCCGTAACCCATCTCAACAAGTTCGTCTAATAAAGATTGAGTTTTTGCGATTTGTTCAACTAAATCAGAGGCATAATCAAGCTGGACCTGCTGCTTTTGAGCCATCATAGAACGAGCCACATGCTCCATAAGATCCATAGCCTTATTCAAAGCCTGAATCTCAGCCTGTCCTGCAATTTTTTCTAAAGAATTATCTCCCATCTTAGAAACAGAATCATTTAGAACAGAAGCAACTTTTTTCAATTCCTGTATTTTAGAAGAAAATCTTTCTTGTATTAAATCAACATTCAATATATCACAAACTAAACAATTATGACATGCAGGATTCACAACAAAACTATCTTCTATAAATTTTATATCATAGTTCCATTCATAAACTTTAGATTCTTTATGAAGAAGTTCTTTTGTTTCTGCCTTTTTCTTACCATCAAGAGGGCAATCATCTTCCGGCTTACATGGGCTATCATGATACTTACACTCATAAGAGCCGCTAATTTTTCTATTTTTGCCGCTTTTTACATGCGAGCAAAACTCATCTGCGGTATGAGCTCTATTATGACAGATAGAGCAAAGAGAGTATCCAACCTGAGCTCCCATTGATGTTCCAACAATATATTTTTCTTCAATTCCTCTTGCCAATCTTGGATAAGCAGCTCTATCAACCATGTTGATGCAATAAATGCCTTTAGCATCATCATCATACCATGCATGAAGAACCTTACCTCTTGCGTTTTCTATATTATCATTTTGATGATTAACAAAAACAGGAACGCCAATGAAAGTAGAAGCAGATTTCTTTAGTTCTTCTTCAGAAAAACAGTCTCCGTTGTCGTTTACCTCGTTAGCACGAATTGCGAAAACCTTGACAAATAGATTATCTGGATTTTCCTTTATAGCGGCCTTGATATCAAATCCGCCCAAATCTATAGATTTTGCTTTCTCAATAGAAGCAACTTTTATTTTAGAAGTGTTTAGATATTCCCAGACTCCTGTTTTAGGCAAATGCAAAGCCTCAATAGAAATCTTGTTTTCGCTATTTGCTCTTTTCTTAAACATTTTTTGTCATTCTCCTAATTATTTTCATAACACTGGCAGTTGAAATGTCAATTTTTTCGTCTTTGCCTAAATTGTTTGCCGAAGGAAGAGATGATGGATTACTGTTTATTTGAGAAACATCTCTTGCTGGATTTTTTATAGGTTCAAATCTTTGAGAAGCAGGCATTTGAGCAGACTCTTCTAGAGATTTTTGCGCCGGAGAAACACTCGAAGCATTCGAGCTAATTCTAGGAATATCTCCTCCGTTTTCAGAAGCTCTGCTTACCATAATATCAAGAGCCTCTTGCAAATCGTCCGTTTCTGCTATTTTTTGCCACAAATCTAATCTGTTGTTTCTGTCATTTAGAATTCTTCTTTGTTCGCTTATTCTGTTAGCCAAAACAACCCATGTAACATCTCTATCCGCAATAACTCCATTTGAAGACTTGTCTTGTTCTACAGAAACATATTTTGGATCTGTAGTAAGAGGCCTTCCTATAGCCTTTCCTTGGCCAAGGTTTTTTGCATTAGCAAAAACAGGACCAACCATATAAAGCAAGAATCCTTCAAAAGCGGTGTACGGATCTTCTTCGTTGTTCATTTTTTGTAAATCTAAAAAAGTTTTTAGTTTTGATAAAGCTGGAGCGGAAATCGCCCACTCGCTAGGATTACTAGGATCTGGATTTCTAATTTTCTGTTTTGTTTCTTCATCCATCATATATACATACTTAGTACCTGTAACTATATCAGTATCTGATAATTCATCTTCTGAAAAATTAGATTCAGACGGGAATATAACGTGATTGACTCCAATTCTTGCTGAGTTAATAATAGAATTGATTTGGTTTATAGTCATAGGAATTCTTGGACCAACAGGTCTTGCTCCTCCTGCTCCGCCGCCGTATGTATTTCTTTGCTGAAGAAAGAAAACGCCGTCCTCATCAACATAAACACCCCAAATAAACTTTTTCTGATTTTCGTCTTCTTTTGTAATTCTAGATGCTTCTTTATTTGGTATCTGAAAAATATAGCCGCTATCAAAATCAGGCTCTCCTCTTGCGGCAATATCAGAAGATACTATATTAGAAAAACCAGAAGGAGGAATATAAACAACGCTCTTATTAATGAAAAGATTCTCACCCTTAAAATATTTAGAAAAGTTTTGAACACTCTGCCCAACGTAAGCAGGAACATCTCCGTTATTTGTTCTTATAACAAGTCTAAAACCTTCTCCATGCTCAACTAGCTCTAAAGGACCGTTTGGTTTTTCATAAGGTTTATTTGAAGGGTTTGGCATGACTCTTCTAGGAATGTCGTTCTTTCTTCGAATAACATTATATCCATTTATGCCTTGATAAGCATACCCAAACATGGATAACCAGTAATCCGAGCCAATGTTCTTATCGATCATTTCTCCTCTTGATTTTCCAAAAGACTCAGCAGAGGTAAGCTGCATGGCATTTCTTTGAGCGAACTTAGCCGTCTCCAATAAAGATTTACCGATAGCGCCTCCCTCGTTCTTCATCTTTAATAAAATATCATCAGTAATAGATCTATCATCAGCGTACAAAACCCAAAGCATGCCCGCGTATTTCCTTAATTCTCCGCTTGGCAGTTTTTGAAACTCTTGATAAAATTCATCCAATTTCTTGCTTAATGCGGCTTTGACAGGATCTGGCAGTTTAGATAAATTTTGCAATAAAACATTTCTATCAAAACGAATCCAATTCAGATTTCTTTTGTTTACTCTTTTAGAGCCTGGCAAAAGAGGCATATCTGCTGATTTTAATAATTTTTGGATTTTTTCTAAAGAATTTGACATCAATTACGCCTTTATGTGTTCCGAAATGTTTGCATTAGCAATAGAATCCCTATTATATGGAGGTTGGCCTTTGGGAATTCTAATTCCCCATCTTTGGCTGGCATATATCAGCGCCCCCTTTATTGTTGGAAAATATTCACCATACGGACTGTATGTTTTTGTATCAGGATCTTTTGTAAACTCCTCTATTGGTATCTTTTTTATTCCTGCAAAAAACATTTTTCCTACATGTCTCTGCACAGAAGGCCCAACAACAATATAATATATAGAATTAGAAGTATAATCATGGCCTTCCCATCTATAATAGGATCCTGGTCCAATTTCTTTTTCAAACTTTTTCTTTAAAGGCAGCGATCTGTCTCGGTACGTTTCTTCCCAATTAATACCTCGATCTTTGATCTTTTTGCGACCCGCTTCTTTATTTAGATTAAAAACTATATTATTCATTATTGTGTTTTCTCTGTTTATAAATTTCACAACCATCAAAAGGCGAAAAAGAACCGGATTTGTAATTCAAAATGTTTTCAGAAGAAGCCTTCTTTGATCTATGTTTCTTTTCTTTAGAGGCATCAGATACTTCTTTTAGTATAACCTCTTGAACTTTTCCCATCTGCTCCGCAATTGCCATTTCTGTAAATCGAAGAACTCTCCACCCCATAGAAGCAAGCGTCATGTCTCTTTGCTTGTCTTTTGCCTTATCCTCTTCAGAAGAATGCCATTTCTCACCATCGACTTCTATTGCAACAGCAATTTCTGGCAAAGCAAAATCCATAAGATAAAAATTTGATTCGTTTGCAACTGGCTGCTTATATTGAGCAAATAAATTGAAAGGCAATCTCATTGCTTGCAAAGTTCTAAGCATTCTTGATTCAGGCTTTGTAAGTTGCATAACAACAGGCTTCTGAACTTGAGGTTCCATTTCTTCTTTTGGACCCTTGCCTCTTCTGTATATTTTCTGAGAAGAAGCCGCAGCCCCCATCGGAGCTCCACCAGGAGCGCTGCCAGGAGATCCTCCCATTCCGCCACCCATATCCATGCCGCCAGGAGCGCCGCCAGGAACTCCACCCATATCCATGCCACCAGGAGCGCCGCCAGGAACTCCCCCCATCCCACCACCCATACCCCCACCGCCGCCCATTCCACCCATGCCGCCAGGCCCACCAGGAACCTGTCCATTTTGCATAACAGATATTTGTTCTTCACGAAGTCTTTCTATTTCTAAATCATAATCAAGTTCAAATTTTTCTAACAATGTCTGCATAGACATAAGACCGCTTTGTTGCATAGTCAAATACATTTGAAGCAGGTTTGTATTATCTCTTAATCTTAGATCATTCCATTCAATTCTTGGATAAAGATATATTACTTCGCCAATTTCTTTTGACTCTTCTTCATCTATAAAACCTTGCATCTTGGCAACAGGAAGGAAAATATGTTTTTCAACCCATCTTGCAAGCTCGTTTCTCCAAGACTCAATGCGACGAATCATAACTTCAACACCAACTTGAGCTGAATTATAACCAGCCATCTCTCCGTTTAGCAAAGTCTGATTGAGCATCAATCCATCAAGAATCTCTTTACCAACAAATTCCAGTTCTTGATTTATATTATGAATTTTTCCGCTATTACCCTGGACTGTTATTTTTCCATTTCTGCGAGTAATTATAAATCCATTCGGAACCGTTACACAATAAACTTTGCCATCATAATCAGTGCGAGAAATATGCTGACTGCGAACTTCAAATGGAGTTTCAGTCCTGTCTTCTGACCAATAAATTCTGTAGATATCTTTACATCTTTCGTTTTTTGCTTTTTCCAAACAAGAACTTGTAAAATACCCAAGTTTTAGAACCATCTCAGAAACATTGTCGGCAAGTTCATTGGAGGTTGTTGTATATCTATATCTTGGTTTTAGATTATCATTTCTTACATCTCCATCGCCAGCCATCATTGCGTCATAAACTATTTTCAATTTGTTTTTTGGAAGATTTCGAATCCAACGAGGAATTTTCTTTTCTGAAGATCGAGAACCAAACTCTTCAGCCATGTATCTTGCAATTTTCACATTGTTAATCGTAAAGTTACAAAATGTATCATTGGCTCGGTTATCTTCGGCTTCAGAGAAATTAGGATAGACCAAACCAACAACTTCTTTCATAGAAGAATAAATAGGACTATGACGATTCTGCCCAACCGAACAAGCCTGTATTTGTTTATCTACGGCAAGATTTCTTTTTGTTTCTCTCTTAACTCCGCCTTCGCTCAAATAATAACCAACAAATTCAAGATAATCATTAAGAGACAGATGAGATAGCGGACTATTTTTATATGGAAGCTCTTCAGGAATTCTTCCCGTCCAGTCCATTTTATTTAAGAACTTATCACCATGTTTTACTTCTTGGGATAGAACTTCTATCCATTCGCCATTTCTTTGAACAAGCATTCTGTGATTAGGCGTAACTCGAATATCAACACCTCTTGATTGAAAATTAATCATCTTGAGAGTATCTGTTGATTTGAAATCATATTCATGATATTTCTGAATTTGCTGCCATTGCATGCATCCGATTTCTTTATTGTAAGTTGCTACAATAGCGTCTTTATCAATATCTTTGAAAAATTTCCAGCCGTCAACCGTGAGGATTTGTGTTAAATTATCCTGGCAGGCACCGTACCATTCATACTCAAAATTATTATGAGTAACAATAGTTAGGTTGGGATCATTAGCTACAGATGCAAGCTGAGAAGCTGCGTCAGCAATAGCATCGTCATCTGCCGGTCTTGCATCCGATCCTACTTTCACAACCCTAACCGGAAGAATCATTCTTTCTGCAACAATCCAGTTTGCAGTCATAAGCTTTGTTTTATAAGCCAAAACCGTAAACAGTCTTCTTAGAAGAGATTCTCCATAAACTCCGTAAGGAACGCCTCCGTGCTTTATGTGACTTGTAACAAGATTGGAAAGTAAAATAGGCTTCTGAGCAAGAATTTGAGCCTTTATCTCATCTGGTATTTGATCGTACAAAAATTTTGGCTGTTTTGTTTGAACAACTTTTTTTATCTCATCATCTGGCAATAAAACTATTTGAGGCTCATTAGAAATAGGAGTCTTAACAACTTCTATCCAATCCGGATTAAGAACCATTATTCTTGCTATCGTGCCTTCTGGATGCCTGCATCTTTCTTTTGTCTCTGGATCAACAGAACTTCCCTTACAAACAGGACATTCGATATCAGTATGAACAAAAACATCGCCTAATAAAAATCTTTGATGGCTAATCATTCTTAGCCAATACATAAGATCGAGTCTTTCAACCATTCTTTCGAAAAACTTTAGAACACTTTTCTTTTGACACTTTAGTTTGAATCCATTAATAGGAAACTGACTATAAAAATCTATTCCAGCAGCAACTTTTGGCTCATTTTCATAATAATGTCTCGCCCATTGAGCCACTTCTTTTCTTTTGCTTGCAATCTGCCAATTTTGTGCAGTATGCAAGGGAGAGAAAAACATAGGTTGCGCCATAATGTTGTTAGCGCCGCTACCAGCAAACTGAGCTGCCTTTGTTATAGGAAATCTAACAACACTAGAGTTGACGCCGCTATTCTTGGAATCATTCTCTACTATCTGTCCTTTTAAGGCCGCTATTTTTGCAGATGCAATTTTATTCGGCAATTGCATTTTTATTGGCTTTTCGTTACTCATTTATTTTGCATTCCTATAGGCCAAGATGGTTAGCGCTATGCTCGACATCTTGTAAGTGGTTTTCATCGCACACCTCTGCATCGTCATCCGATATTCTTTTATTATTTATCGGCTTAACAATGTTTTTTGCCAAGGGTACAAAATTTTGATTAATGGATTGAGCAGCAACGCCCAGCGAAGGAATCGGGGCTTTTACAACAGGAGCGCCTCTTACAACCGTTTCGTGCTGCTGTATTCTCGCTCCGCCGCTTCCTTTTTCATCGGGCTTTCTATCTTTTGTTCTAGGGGCAGTACCAGCCACTGCTCTAGGATTCGGACAGCTCGAATTATCACAAATTATTGCATTTGGCTGTAAGTCTTTTCCACAAGAAGGACAAACCTTCTCTAGAGAGAGAGGCTTAACCTCATCTATTTTTGGAATTTTTACATCAAAATTTGACGCTACTTTTTTTTTTACAGTAGAAGCTTCTCGCCAATTATAAGCCTTGGCTTTTTCATTTGTAACAGAATAACCTCTGTCCTTAGCAAATTCAGATCTAGAACTTTCCAATCTTGCTTCTGTTAGCCCGTACTGCGGAAGTATGGGTCTTCTTTTCTGTCCAGGCAACAACTGATAATTGTTTCCTTCTGGAATCCATCTATCAACATCAAATCTCTTATTTATGTAACCGCCAACGTATTCGCCCTTCTCATTTCTATAAGGACGGCTATACTTGTCCATGATATTGCCGCGCCAAAAAGTCTCAAAATCAACATAATAATCATCGAAATTGAAATTATGAGGTTTTGATCTCTCTATAGTATGATAGTAAGAACCAATATTTCCTGTATTGCTATACGGGAACATCCTCTTCTCGCTAGGTCCGAAATTAACAAAGTCCGTAAAACCAACAACCTGCGCCTGCTTTTTTAGATTGAAAGATTTTTTATTCATTTTAGAAGAACTAGAAGCAGCCTTGAATGCTGCATTCATTATAACTTGATTAGATTCTTTCACAAGAGCATCAACGTCAGCCTGAGTCAAAGTTACAGTAACAGCGGATTCATTATTGACTGTTTTTCCGCTTATCTTATCGTATATCTGAGCTGCCAAAATCATTTTCTGAGATTCATCTTCTAATGACTCAGCAAACCTTTGAGCGCAATCTTTTACAAACTGTCTTGTATTTACATTTATTCCAGAATCTTCTGTATATTCAGAATCTTGAGGAATCATTTCTAAAAGTTTATTAATCATTTCTGGATTGGAAGCATTTGTTTCTAGCCAAGACTTAAGTTCCTCTGGAGAGTTAAAATTCAAAACTTCTCCATTCTGAGATACGTCAGTAGTAGAAGAAGAGGAAGCTCCAGGATCTGATTGGGATAGAGGATCTTGCCCCATAACCTGCTCGCCAAAAGATTGAGCAAATTTGCTCAAATCAAAATAAGAATTTGAATAATTCATCATAGACTCTTGATTTATTTCATCAATTGCTTTGTCTGTTTTTTGCGAATTCATATCAGCAATCTCTCCGGCATCATTCATTTTTTCTTTCAAATCAAAAAGATTTCTTTTATTTTCTCCGGTTGTTTTTTCCGGATTAACAACAGGATCTACTCCTGTCAAAATAGCATTAGCCTGCCTAGCTCTCTCTATAGCCAGTTCGTCAAGCTGCGAAGCACCAGATGGTCCTATAGGAGGTAAAGTCATTATTCGCCTTTCGGATTTATACTTTTCAAAACTTCATATAAACGACTAACAGCGTCTCTGTGTAAGTTTTTATGATTTACTGACTCTTTAGAATCGGACAAATTATTCAAAAAGTTTGATTGAATTTCATTCGAAGAAAGAGTTTTAGATATCTTGCTTACGCCTTTTTGTTTTGATTCTTCTTTAATCTTTGGACTTACTCTGTTTTGCATTTCAGACAATCTATCAAAGTTTTCATTTGTATCAAAAATGCTAAAAACATTTGCCTTTGTTATCCCTCTACTCGAACCACCAATACTATCCCCCTGCACTTGAGATTTGCTAGAAAGAACATCAGAATCGCCTAGTTTAGGGCTAATACTTGACTTGTATTCAGCCTGCTTTTGTGTTCTTATCTCTTGAGCAGTTGCCTTGTCTTTTTCTGTCTTTTCTTTAGAAGAAGACTGTTGAGCAATTTTTTCTAATACATTGGGATCAAATATAGTATTTTTACCAGAAACTCCAACATGCTTGCTAGGACCGCCAACATCGCTAATGCCGTTAGAAGAATCACATCTTGCAGGCCTTACGCTAGAAGCGTTTCTAGAAATCGGATCATTATACTTTGTTTTCTCATATCCCTTTTCGGTGGCCCATGATCTATCTTTTTCGGCCTTCTTAAATTGCTTCATTTCAGGCTGTCTTTCTGCCATCTCTGATCGATAATCTTTTCTTTCAGCGCTTGAAATCAAAGAATTAATGTAATTAGAAAATTCGCTTTGTTTACGAATCATTATTTCCCCCAAATCCTCTCTTTATAAGAGATTCAACAATATCGCTCTTGCTTTCTTTTATCATAGAATTTTTAGAATAAGCTGCTTTTCTTTCTCCACCAGAGATAAGAGCATCTAAAGAAGTACCAGTCTGATCGCTTTCGTCATTTACCAAAACCTGAAAAGTAAATTTGTAATTATTTCCAGCAGCAAAAGTAAAATTCATTTTGGTTACACCAAATCGAGATCCCAATCCCTTAGCAATCTCCCAAGCTTCTTCTTTTGATATAGACCTTTCGGCTGTCTTGCTTGGAAGGATGAAAAAACCTTTTGCTTCGCCCCTTCCAATAACCTCTTCATCTATATGAAAAAACTTATCTGCGTGTTGAGTATGCTGAAAAAGTCTCGGAGGAACCCCTAGATCATTCATTACTTTGTAGTAAGCTGATCTAAAATCACCACCAACCTCTTTACTATCACTAGAAGAGTTGTTAGCATTATTGCCGCTTGGCGTTTTCATATTATTATTTTGCGGGCTAAGTTTTTCTTTTGGAGTTGGATTTGTAAGATTTTTCTGTAAATCTCCCATAGGATTAAAAGAAGACGACCCCTGAGAAGGCTCCGTAGGAGTTCCTGAGGGAATAGATTCTTGCTCGGCAACTTCTCTCTTTGGAGGCAAGTTCTGCTGAGACATCACTAATCTTCTATTTCCGCTAGGAGTAATTTGCATTTTTTCTTCCTAATTACATTATTTGTCAGCAAACATCGCATCAACATACGCTGATGGATAAATTTTCTTGAAGTAATTTTTCCATTCGCTCTTAGTTTTAGAATCTAGGTTTGCAATTCTAATAAACCTAGGAGCGGACTCTGCTTTCTTCTCTTCAGAATCCTTCTTCTCTGTCTTTTTAGAACCCTCGCTGCCATCGCCGCTAGTTGGAGCTCCACAGCACTCGTCAACCTGATGCTTGACGCCTTTATTTTCTGCTGGAACCTCAGAATTGTCAGCCTTCTTCGTTACATTTTTTGCATCGATAGAAGATTTCTTGCTTTCGCCTTCTGGCTTTCCGGTATTTGTTCCACCAACAGGATCGACCTCCTGCTTCTTGACTTTCATTACACCATCTTTATCAGTGCATCCCTCATCACAGTCAGAAGCAACCTTCACTTCTTTCTCATCGCCTTCCTCTTTCTTGCAATCTTCTTTTTTATCAGAAGAATCGCAATCTTCTTTCTTGTCTTTCTTGTCGTCTTTCTTGCCAAAAGGAGCAGCTTTATTGTCACCAAAATTTGACAAATTTGCTTCTTTTACAACCGAACCACCAGAGGAAGAAGCAGTCTTCTCAAGAGATTGACCTTTCGCTGCTGCAACTTTCTTAATAAAATCTTCAAAGGTAACACTCTTACCAGTTGTTATTTTTCCAGAATAAAACTTCATTTTAAACACTCCTTTTGTGCTTTGTCATAGCCTGACAAGTCATTTACTGAATTTTGTTAAAAATTCCTTCTTAGTAACCCTTTTTATCCATCTCAATATCAGACAGAAGCATATCTAACTGACTCGAAGACAGTCCTTCTAAGTAAGACAAAACCTCTGGAGGAACAGACTTTGTGTGCTTGTTCAAATCTAAAGGTTTCTTATTAACATTATAAGGTTTTGGTTTTTTGGGATGAGTAATTACAGAGTAGGGTTTACCACTATCTGTTACAACTTGTGATTCCTTAGTCAAGAAATCATTCGCAGAACCAAAGCTTCTATTTGTTTTTATATCGTTTATCAAACTTCTAAGCTTTGCAGGATCCATAGATGATAAATAATTAGTCACCTGCGGAGAAGCCTTAGCATAAGAAGTATTGCCTAAACCGGCGTTTTGCTGTCTATTAAAAGGCTGCGCTTGTTGCGCTTGTTGCGTAGGTGTAGAAACATTCTGCGCTTGCGGTGCTTGCGGTGCTTGCGGCGCTTGATTTTGAGCAGCATTAATATTGCCTGCTAAAATTCCACTTATAGACTTCATTAAAGAATCGATACCGCTTCGATAATCAGTCATTCCCTTTCCTGCCATCCTTACGCTTTGAGGCAGCGAGCTCATAGACTGTAAAGCAGATTGAGCATATTGCTTCTGCTTTGGCGTTGATTGAGGATTACTGCTGATAGAATCTAGGTTCTGTCTAAAAGAATTGATAATCCCATTGATCTTGTTAAAACTTCCCTGAGTTTGATTGTAATTTTTATCAAATTCCAAAGTAGCGGTTTGCAAATTATTAACAAAGCCTTTCATGCTTCCAACAAACTGAGTGTTAGCGCTCCAGTTTTTTACTCCCTGCCCCAAACCTCGAAAAAAATCGAACGGACCAGCCTCTTTTACAAGCATCTCTGCTGATTCCGCTATCTTTATGGCAAGATCTGGATGTGAGACCAAATTAGACGCAATATCTAAAAGATCATTACTTTTTGTCAATATCTCGCTAAAATCCTTATCAGAAATTTCATCTAAAGACGCAAAAATAGCAGAACCGTGATCAATTCCAGTTTTTATTTTTTGTTCAACAAGAGATATGAATTCCTTATCATTATTTTTATTTACAGAAGAAGTCTTAATTATTTCTGAGGAACTATCTGCATACTTATTCCACTCAGCATTGTCATCGTTTATCGATTCTATATATTCTCTATGACAATCAAACCAAACCTCTTGAGCGGACATCTTTGGAAACTGCATTCTTTTATTTCGATAACAATTCCCAAAACATCTAGAATTTCTAATAGCGTACCCTTGCGAACCAGTGTATTGAGCTGTCTTTACAGAAAGAGCCGCCTTAGCGATACTATCAACCTTATCAGCCAGTAAAGGATAATTTTTGTTATCAAGCTCGGTAGCTATCTCAGCAAGCAACTTTATTGTGTTTTCCATAAAAATCAATACTCCTTACCTAACAACAAATTTCGGCTTAAACTGCCTTCCAACAAAAGAAAACTCTTTTATATTTTGCATACGAAAGGCTCTAATTCCTCCAACAGTTTCATCAAAAGTTACAAGAATTTCATGAGATGGTTCATTCTGAGGACGAGAAGTAAACCTTCCATGAGGCTCAATGTATCTTGTTATCATATTATTCCCAAACATCCGAGTTCCCTTTGTTTTTGATTTAGTTTGATAGTTTATTTTCATTACTTGAGAATTTTCAACTCCCCAATTGAATGCATCAGAAATATTAGAAAACGTAGGAATCTCTTCTTCTAGTTCCTCTACGCTCTTTGGCTCAATATCTTCAATATTCTGAGGCTCCTCAGTCGGAAGACCGTCCTGAGACTGCATCTCCTGCTGCTCTTCTATAGAATCTTCAAGATATTGCCCTATCTGATCTGGACTCAAAACAGGCAATAACGGATCTTTTTCTTTTTGATTTTTATTATCATAGTCTGCATAAAAATCAGATAAATTTCCAAATGTATTTTCATCTATTTTCTGCGAAATTCTATAAATTATATTACTTGTGTTATAAAACACGAGAATAGGTTCTTTTTCTTTTGATGAAATTAAAACCTTATCGCCTTTCTTTATTCCATTTCTTTCAAAATATCCAAGATTTGCTTCTATAGCATATTTACAAGCAGAGCCACTAGAAACGGTCCTTCGAGACATTGGCATTATTCTGTCTATTCTATCAATAACTCCATCTTCTTTTACAAAAGCAATATCCAAAGGGATAAAGGTGTTCTCTCCCCAAAAAGAAAGTTTTTGAGCATACTTAAAAATAAAAAACATGCCAGAGTTAGAATCCATTTTCTTAACAAACATCAAACCCTTAGCATGCAAATCAGGAGTGTCAGCAATTCTAACTTCAAGATGAGGAAAGTTTTTTGATATCATAAATATCTTATTTTAGAATTATCTAAAGAATCCTTGACTAATTTCTCTTCTGAATCAAGAACGTCTATTGCTATAAAAGAATTAGAAGATTCTTCTGCATTGATATTCATATTGAATAAATTTTCATTTAGTTTAATCCACTTCAATATACTTTCTTTATTATTGTGCTTTTCGTATTTAGGAGATTTTAGTTCACTAACAACTGGCATCAATTTTTTTTCTTTTATGCTATATTCAAAATTCAAACATCCGCCATTGAACTTAACTAGTTTTTTGCTCTCTCTATCAAACCAAAAAATATCCCTATTCTGATTTGATAGTTTTCTTACAGAACTTTTTTCAATTTCAAGATAAATAGTTTTCATTTTTCAGCCTAGAGTACCATCCCAAAGAATAATTGCTAGATGCTTTCTTAGACAACGCAAAAGAATTGTCATTCAAAATCATAACTTTGATAGCTTGAGCTCCTTTTTCTGTAATCTTGATATAATTTCCCTGCTCTTCTATTAAGCCCGATTCTCGCAACCCATTCAACTGATCCTTAGATATATTTAAAGGCTTAGCGAACTTCCTTTGCGCTGTATCTTTAGAGTTTTCCCACATAGATAGTAATATGTTGTTATTAGGATCATCTTTTTTTATTGTTCTTAAACGAAGATCTTGCAACGCAGGCATTATCTGTATAAGAACATCGAGCAATGATTGCTGAGACATTTTTTTCATTTTATTTACCTGCTTTTCCTGGATATGGGCTTTCGCCTTCTTTGCCCCATAAATAAGGCTCGTTTTTTAATTCCCTCCAAACAAAACCTTCTTGAGGCCACAAGTCGTGATAACCCTCAAGCCCCATCTTGTATCTTCTTTGATTTTGTAAATCAGAGCTTCTTCCTCTTACTTCTTCATCAATCTCCGACCATTCAAAACATCTTTCTTTTAGAGGTAAATCAAGATTAGAGAATGGACCGCCAACACCAGCGGCATTTACTTTTTTTGCCTGCCTTTTCATAGAGTATGTATAACCAATAAGAGCGCATATATACACATTTCTTTTTACAAGATGACTAATCCAGTCAATTGCTAGTTTTGATTCAATAACTCTAGACATAGTTCTGTAGGAAAAAGTATTTATATCTCTAGATAAAGCGTTTGCAATAGCAAAATCTATCATTTTATGATTTTCTAAAAACGGATATATTCTAATAAGCCTCTTCATTTCCTGAAGAGAGTTAATAAAAATATCTCGCAAACCCTCTGAAGGCTCTCCGGCATTAATGCTAACCGTATTTACGATAGGAATAATATCATTCCATATTTTTGAAACAACTTTATAAAAATACTTCGCTTTTCTTTTAAAGTGGAAAATAGCTTCCCTAGGAGAGAGATTGATTTTTCCGTCAATCTCAACAACTCCGCCCTGAAGAATTCGGACGCCATTGATGGCCAGTTCTTTTTCTAAAAGATCAAGCAATTAGTCATCCTTTCTTTTTTTTAACGCCAACCGTTATATGAAAGTTATGATTTTTTATCTTACTAGGCAGTCCGTAAGATTTTCTAATTTTCTCAAGATCTGGAGAGTCCACAGTAACAAACCAAACCTTTTGCATCTCATCCCAGCCGTCAGGATCTTCTACCTCTTCTAATCCTTTTATTGTATATTTTACTTCTTTATCTTTATCTTTAAATAATATATCATTTTCTTTAATTTCTTTTTTCTTTATTACTGTTATATGAGCGCCTATATCTTCATGTTTGTCATCTTTTGGTGGCTTTTCTGCTCCATCAAGTAGCGGCAAAAATCCTTTAAAAACAGAATTTGGAATATCAACATAAACAAAACCATCTTTTGTTTGCTTAAGACATCCAGTAAGAACAACATCTTTTGCGCTTTTCGCAAATCTAAAAAGACCTTTCTCAAACGACGCAAGACGAGATCTATAATCTTGTGTCATCTTGCTTGCATAATCATAAGGCTCTAGATTAGACCAATAAAGCTGAAGCTTTGAGAGATCTTTCTTTCTCTTTTTTAGCCACTTTGACGGAACGTTTTTAGAGACAACATACTTCATTATAATACCTTATACACTCTTTTCTGCGCTAGAGTTTTTTCTTAGTTTTTTAATTTTTTCCTTTTCCTGTTTTTTATCAACAAAAAAAGAATCTTCTGATGCCTCTTCTGATATATCAATATTTTTTACTTCTTTTTCCAAATCTGGTCTAGCTATATAAGATCCTTCAATTTTCTTAAAAGGATTATAATCTTCTTCTGATTCAGAAGTAATTCTTTTAATAGTTTTCTTTCTTCCTGGCTTGTTTTTCTTTTTGTCGTCATCAGATAATGATGGATTATATATTGCTATAATCTTACTTCTTATTGCATCATAAACATCCATACTTTCTATAATGGCTTCAGGAATGTAAAATTTTTGATTAGCAGGAACTCTTATTCCTGTGTTTCCAATAACAATTGTATTATTTGTTAGATTTACAAATCTAACTGACTTATCTTCTTTTGCAACATACCCGTCTAAAGAAACTATAAGACCGCTATTGATGGCGGCTTGAACATCTCTTTCGAGAATATTTGACTCCGGTATGGAGAACTCTTCATTCGCCTTGAAATCTCTCCCCATAAACCCAAAACAAACCTTGCCTTTTACATTTTCTGCAACTTTAAATTTCATCGCATTCTCCTTCTATAAATCAATAATTGTTCAAAGACCTAATTCTTCTTCTAACTTCCCTAAGAACGCCATTATGACTATTCACGTTGTATGGCTTTCTGTCCCTGTGGTTATCGTCTATTTGTCTCTGCACTGTACTATTTATTCCTATTACGGAGTCGTTGCTATGAGGATCTGCGTTATCATGCAAATCGCTTCCAAACGGAGTCTGAGCGCCCTCTCCATTATCGTGCCTAGGCCTTCCCTCTTCATCAACTAACCAGTTCTCATCAGAGGGTGGCCAATTCTTATCGTTTTCAAACTGTCCTGAACCTCCGCCGGGCAAAGGAGAGCCGGGAGAAGGCTGACTAAACATTCTTTGTTTATCAGAAGGATTTTCATATCCTGGCTTGCCTGTATTTAATCTGTAAGGATCTTTCTTATCCAAATCAAATGGATCAAAAGCTTTTGAAGGATACCTTCTTGATTGTTTTGATAAATTAAACGGTTTGATCGTCATTTTTTTTACCACCATCAATATCTAATCCATGCGAATCAGAAGGCAAGGCTGGTAAGTTTTCCAAAGATGGCTCGGCTTGTATAATTTCATCATTCGCCAAGCCCGAATCCTCTAATCCCGCATCCTCATGGGATGGATTGTAACCAGACATAGAAGCCCAAAGCAAAGGATCTCCGGCTGTAGGATCATTGCCTCCATCTAAAAAATCAGTCTCCATATCTCTACGATCTTCTGGAGAAGGCATCTGGCTCATCTGAGATAAAAGTATTTTCTTTTTACTTGCATCTATTCCGGCGATAATCTCTTTCTCCAAATTATTCAAACCTCTGCCCTCAGAAGCCGCTTTGAAATAAGTTTCAAACATCACTCTGTCTGCTTCTCTAAGGCTGTCCATCATGTCAATTCCCTTTTCCTTACTCCTGAAGCCTGCCATTGGCTCAACAGTTGCTTTAGACAAAAGATGATCTCGATTTTCTTCCGCATCTGAAAATACAGGTAAATCTTGCAAATTTCCAAAACGATCAGGATTGTTCTGCAACTGACTAGATTTAGGATTCTGTGAAATTATCTTTTTCCTGTTATCTTTATCATCTAATTGCTCTCCAACGAATTTATCCCAGAAGGAAGTATCTGCGTCGTTGTTCTGCTCAGAAAAAGCTTCTCTAAATTTCCTATCATGAGACTCCGAAACAAGGTTAATTGGCATAACATCGTGACGATCAATTCCGTCAGACTGCCTATGCGGATACAAAGCAGAATCTGAAGCATCTAACATTTTTTCAATAACCTGAGGATTATCATTAGAAGCCCTTTTGCTCTCTAGCTGAGCTTGTAACAAAACAACGTCTTTTGTTTCTTTATGATCCTTTTCTAGATAATTATTAAAGTTTGGAATAAACTTTTCTTCAGACAAAGAATTTCTTCTTTCTGAGGAATCCTCTAACGCAGAGCTAACAGGCAAAACGCTATTATTTACACTTTGAGCATATTTTTTCAAATTAAACATCTTCTAACTCCTCAGCGTCTTGGGTAAGACGATCTCTGTTCAAGATTTCTAGCAACTTGTTCGCCAGAACCAAATCCATAAGGCGTTCCTTGCATAGATCTCCAAACCTGACCACTAATAACACTAGATTCTGGACTTAATACTGTTTTCCCTTTAGGCAGTTTATTGATATCTTTTTCTATACAATTATAACAAACACCAGCAAGAGCGTCAACAATATCGTCAGTTGTTACATCTCCCTCTCTTTTCGGATAAACCTTAAATCCGGAATCAAGCCACTTCCTCTGTAAATGCTTCATCTCATTTTTTAGCAAAGCATGGTAAGGAATGTGGATTTTGCCATTTATTACAATTTGATTCAAATTGTTGTAAATTATGTTTTTATATTGTTTGGTAAAAGGCGTCATCCTTGATGGTATTCCAAATCTTCTTAACTTTGCAATACTTGATTGACTATTAAAGTGATCGTATGTAACAACGCCTATATGAAAACGCTTGCTTATTCCAACAACGTAATCATCAACTTCTTCTACAGAAATTGGTTTTCCAGGGGACGGACTCCAGTATTTGATATGATCAACAATAATTCTCCAATCTCTTTGCTTTATATCTTCATTGAAAAAACTTTCCTTATGAGCTATAACAAGAGCATAATTATGGCTCGAAGTAGCAGGGTCTAGATGGGCAAAATAAACCATCCCAGGAACACCATAAGCCCTAAACTGCATTGACTTATCAGCAAAGCAATTTTCAACATTCTCTTCGGCAAAGAAATTTTCTCCTGCCGTTCCTGAAAATTCTGCTCCATATTCCATAAGAAATTTTTCTTCTGGCATGTCTGGATACATTTTTAGAAGAGATTCTTTTGTTTGTCTTGGATTGACCTCCCATGTTGCCGCTCTGCAAACAAGCCTATGAGAAACATCCACGTGAGATTGATACAAGTTATAAAATATACCCTCTTTGCCTCTTGGGGTAGAAAGACATATTATCTTTCCATCATAAATATTCTCATAAATCTCTTTGCCATTTTCGTCTAATGCTATTTTGCCGTCTTTATCTTTTACAGGACAAGAACGAACGTATGTAGCAACAGCAGGAGCAAGAGAGTTAAAAATAGCATCTCCCGACGAAGAACCTGCTGTATTTTTATAAATACCAATTTCGTCTAAAAGTAAAACATAACAAGAAATACCAACCAAAGAGTCAGAGTTGCTGTGACCTGCTCTTACAACAATAGATCCAAGATTGGGAGCAAAACCCTTTTCAACTAACTCCTTATTTCTTCTCTTATCCTCTGGTGTCAAGAAATGTATGCCGTCAGAAGTTATTCCTTCTGGCAAAATCTTGTCTTTGAAATACTCGCTATTCAAGACTTTATCTTTGATTTGTCTAAACAAAATCTTTGCCTGACTAGATGAGTTTGCTATACATAGGATAGTAAACGGATCAGCCATGCCTAAGCCGTAAGTGTCATAAGGATTGCCTCCGGGAGTCTCAAGCAATCGCATGGCCTCATACAAAGCTATAATTGAACAAATATAATCCTTGCCTGAATTATGACAAATAAATCCATTAGAAACAAAATTCTGAAGCTCCGGCTTATCCGAAACTTGTATATCATATGTTTGTTTTATTCCTATTTTTTTTATTGAAACAATAGGAATAAAAATGATTTCATCAATTTTGCTATTATGTAGACTTTCGTTTATAGCATTAATTTCTTCTTGCTTGCCAACAAACCCTATTTCATTAACAAATCTCTTTACATGAGAATTTTTAGAAATAACAATATAATAATCTAAAGACTCTTTATTTACTTTTTCTTTTATATGAGCAAAAATACCAAATCTTGATAACAAATGCTGAATCTGTTTGGCAAGAAAACCACTTTGCATTTGAGTTTCAATTTTTGTTACGCTTTTATTAAAAACAGAATTGCAACTAAAAAAAGATCTCAAATATGATGAAACAACATTTTTAGGAGATGAAAAAATTCTAGTTGGAACAAATTTTTCTTTTCCTGTTTTATTTTTGATTCCGTTTGCAACTAAAAAATTTATAACTTTAAAAGAAATTTCTTTTGAAGTTTTTTGAGTAGCAAAATAAGAATATTTTTTATTTACATTAGATAAATTTACTTTATCTGCTGACTCTATTTTAGTGTCGCTTGCAATAGAAAAAAGCTTATTTTTGAAATCGGTAACTATGTCATTATCTGTAAAAGTAGTTGCAATATAATTACCAATAGAATCACAACAAGAGCTGCTAAGATAGCCAAGAACTGAAGCCTCATCTTCTGTTATTTCTGAAGAAGTTCCAAAAAAAGGCTGATATGAACAAATAGCAATTTTATCTTTAGGTCTTAAATCTTTTAGGTCTTTCCATCCCTCAGCTGTTAGAAATGGATGATTCTCAGTTGCCTCTATCTCATGGCCTGAAGCCATTTTAACTTGAAAAACTTCTCTTTTTTCTTGTTTTATGATATTGCAATCACCAATTAAGACCATCGATTTATTTGCTTCATTATAAGTCCAGGAATGAACTTTTTCTGCGCCACAGTTCCACATATCCCTAAAAGACCAAACTTTTCCTGTCTGAACATCAATAATTTCAGAATCTTCGGAAAGGCAACGACGCCCCCAAACTAAAACCAATTCTCTAAATTGATTGTTCGAATTCCATTTATCTATAAGATTACCATTTTTAGGGTCGTTTAATCCAATGCTATTTATAAGTTCTATATCTTTTTCTGTTAATTGTAAATCTTCATTTCCAAAACTTCCTCTATAAAAACATTTTAGAACTAACTCTTGCACAGGATATAAATTTATAGGAGGATCTGAAAGGTATTTTTTTTCTTTAACAAAATCCAATATAGATGGTATTTTGTGAGATTGATTTTCATCTTTTTTTATTTTTGATTTCAAATCTCCAAAAATATTTAATTTAGAATCTTTATTTTTACTCATTCACGCTCCATGCTTTTACGCTCTTCGAGTTGTTCTAAAAACTCTCATCTTGAAATTTTCAACATACATAACAAGACTTGTGTGAGAAGAAGTTGCGTCATTCCACACTCCAAACTTAATTGAGTATGGACCGCTGCTGGGGAATGTTGCGCTATTAGTCGCTACAAGATTACCGTTAATATAAAATTTGCAAGAGGTTCCAGCGTTGTTATAAACAAACTTCAATCTCTGATAGGATGTCGATACAGCAACCGTAGAATCCGTTGCTGTTCTAGAAGCGTTTGCAGTCAAACAGGTCCAGTTTGTTCCTACGTTTACTCTATCATATGTAAAGGCAATTGATTGAGTTGTTGTAGTTCCTCCAGTAGCGGACATGCTGTTCGAAATACCAACAATAGCCGTATAAGCATTGACTCCTGATGTCGAATCCGAAAGAGTTGGGAATCGAACGGTTGCCTCAAAAATAAGACCAGTCGGCAATGACATGTTAACAGGATTATTAGAAACAAGCTCGCCCCGGCCGCTTGCGGTTGAGCCAGAACTTATCTTGGCAGCACCCACATAGCTCGTTTCATCAGCAGTTATAGCGCAAGTACCGCCGTTATTATTAAATGACCATCCAAGTTCTCCAAACGTTCCGTTTCCGTTTGTACCCCAAACAAAATCATCATGCATTTCTGTTACAAACTCTGGATCACTGATGTAGCCTTCATATCCGCTCGTAACAATCCAACGAGAAGAAACAGAATCATAAATAAGAGTCCAACAATCGTTGGGCCTCAAAACCATATCCAAATCAATTGGCATCTGTATTCTATTAGCAGCCGTAGAAGATGTACTTTGATTAGAGAATATGATATCATAAGAACCCGTATTCATTATTCTTACGACTCTTCCACCAGATCCGCTAGCAAGACCTGTTATTGTTCTTCCGTTAGCGTCTGAAGAAATAGTATACATTCCTTGAAAATTTGTATCTCCCAAAGAATAATCATTCTGATTTGAGGTTATCTGAGAAAGAGCAGAAGTTCCACCGATTGTTTTATATGTTTGATCTCCATACAAAACGGTAGAAGAGTTTGCAGTTCCAGAACCTAAACGAGCTGTTGCTATAGTTCCGCTTCCGATATCAGAAGCAGCAATCAACGACCACGAAGAGCCTCCGCTTCCGTCTGTTTTCAAGAAAGCCCCGCTCGATCCAGTAGATGTGGGCAAATTGAATGTAACATCAGAAGCCAAAGAGCTTGTAGCCTTCATTGTTACTGAAAAAGTATTTGCTGAATTCCAAAATTTGATAGAACTGTTTTTCCAATAATAAGAATCTACAGTTTGTTTAATAAAAGGGAATACCCCATCGTTATTATAAAGCATCCATGCTGGATCTAAATTGTATTTATTAACTCCAAAATAATCGTTATCAGTTCCTAATCCAGGATAAGTCGAAGAATCACTCTGCTGTATAGTAAGAACATCTTTATGGTTTCCTAAGCCAGGCGCTATAATGTTCCTTGTGCTACCGCTAGATGGAGCAGTAATAAGATATTGAGTATGAGGATCTCCTGATGTTAGTCCGGTTAGAGAGCTATGAGCAAGAGTTCCAACAGTAAAAGAACCGCCAACTGTAGATTGCTGAACAACCTGTCCTGTTCCTCCGGTTGCGGAAAGATCAGAACCCGTTCCTCCTCTTGCTAAAGCAACTTGTCCAGAAGATATATTAGAAGCAGCAAAAGAAGTCCAAGCAGGAAGCCCTCCGCTAATCCCTAAAAATTGTCCAGCAGAACCAATCGCTAAACGAGCAGGAGAGCCAGACGATTGAATAATGATATCTCCGTTTGTAGTCATTGGGTTAGAAAAACCCGCAGAAGGAGTAGCCCAAACTAAAGATCCAGAAGAAACAGTCAAAACTTGGCCGTTAGACCCAATGCCTAAGCGAATAGCAGATCCAGAAGAATATGTAATGATATCTCCATTTGTAGTCATTGGGCTGGAGAAACTGCTAGAAGATCCTCCTCCAAGATTTGAAAGATACCACTTCGTTCCTCCGTCAAAAGTACACATTTTTATTACATCAACAGCAGAAGCTGTGGTGGAAAAAGATAATGATGAAACACCAGTTACAGAGCAAGAAGCAGGAAAAGTTATTGAATGGCCACCAGTTGTTTGTTCAACAATTAGAGTAATTTCATAAAAATTTCCGCTCTCTATAGAGCCTTCTATGGTAAGAGAAAGATTGCCTGAAAGGGTTATTTTTTGATAATTACCATTTGCAACATTGAGAGAGTAAGATGACGATTGAGTTCCTGCATTGTAAAACTTAAATCTATAAGTATCTAAAATAGGCTTTGTTATAAGTCCTAAATTACAATTCATCTGAACTTGAGAACTTGATATATAGAAATAAGTCTGAGTTCCATTGCCGCTATAAATAGGCCTAAGAGTAGAGTCAACTCCAACATTGCCGTTGTTTAAATAAAACAAATCATTCACTGTTTGAGACGGCTTAAGCGGTCCTAATTTTGCGCTATCCATATCTTTCTAATTCCTTTATACATTGTGCCAACCTATTTTATCAAAAGGTACAGTAACTTCCTCCCACGGAATCATTATATCTTCAAACCTTCCGCTTGCGCTACCTACAGTAAAAGGAGGACCAAGAGATTCGTAATCATCAATTATTTGATCCCAAGGAGTGTGTATATCCTCGTAATCAGAAGTTTCATCGCTATTTATTGTTATCGGATAATCAGTATTTTGAGATAATAAAGCATAAGTAAGAGGAACATTCAAGAACTGACCAATCAAAAACTCATCTAAATTTTGATATCCATACACACTTCCGTAGTTATCTATAACATGCTTTCCTAAAGCATTCATAACATTTATTATTTCTTTTTTATTTGCAAGATGATTTATTATAATAAAAGCATATGTTGTTTTTATGTAATTTTCTATTTCGCTTCTGTGTCTTTGTTTTGGATTTATGTTTGAACTTTGCAATTCTCTATACATGCAGGCCAAAGGATAAAGAGACTCCTGACCAAGATCAAAGGCCTCGGATATAAATTCGCTTGAAATTCTATAATCGTAAGTACCTATCATTTGTAAACAATCTGTCTAAAATATCTCCAATCAAAATTCTGTAGTTCATCTTTTTGTCTTATTCTAAACCAATAAAACTTTCCTCTCGTCAATTTTTCATTATCTGAGGAAACGTATCTAATCTTTCTTCCCTCGAAACTGCTAGTAATTCCGCCATCTCCCATTTCTTGAAAATTACTATTATAATCTTCATAATACCAATTTTCTGAAGAATCAAATGTATCTTTAATAAATAACTGATTATTGTTATCAAAATCTTCCATAGTTTCTGCAACTTCTAATTCTAAATAATAAAATCTAAAAGAACCCTCATTAGATTGTAGTGTGTCTTCAAAAACCCAAGATCCAACTTTTTCTATATTTGAAGATTCAAGATCGCTTATTTTTTTATCATCTTGAAGAGTTTCTAAAACAATTTGAGCAACTTTATTACCTGTGTATGAAAGATATTGATTTAGATTTGGATAGAAAAAAGGTAATTCAGTAGAGTTTCTATCCACGGCAAAAGAAATCAAACTAGAAGACAAATGACTGTAAACGTTCTTCCAAGAAGTTTCATCATAAGCCTTGTATAAATCATCAAAATAATAATCTAAATCATTTTGAACATCCGGATCATTGCCGCTAACAACATGATCTCTTATGGATTTCAAAACATTTGTCTTTCTATACAAACAAACAATAGATTGAGCTAAGCAGTCCTCAACTTTCTGCCAAGTGTTTTCCGCCGGAACAACAGAATAAAGAGAAACCCCAACCAAAGAAGGAAAAGAAAAAGAACAAAGAGGATCGCCCAAACAAGATATCGATGAATCTAAATATGGCTGAGAAAATATAAAAGACTCTCCCATTGTCGCTCCTCTAAAAAGAGCATCCATAAACGGAGTTGGCCTTAAGAAAGAACTTGCATCGTCAGAACCTACGCTTCCCGCAGTAGCTATATATCCGCTGCGAATGGCAAGCAAAGGCCATTTTGTTGAATCTAAATCCCTAACAGTCAAAGCCCCTTCAGTGTCAGCGTTGTAGAAAAAAGCTCTTATATTTGTTGTTGATCCAAAAAAAGAAAGAGAACCGCCATCAGACCCCCAACCCCACACAAAAGAATCTTCTTGAACTTTTGGAAAAAATGCATCCTTACCGGACGGAGGCTTTGATGTTGATTTTACATTCAGATTAAGTCTATCAACATATCCTGTTTGAAAATTTATTAGATCATTAGTGTATGTTTCTACATCAGAAAAATTATAAGCAGAATATGGATCTAAATAAAAATCACCAGAAACGGTAAATCTTGTTTGAGACTCCTCTATATTTGAAAGCCAAGAATCAACAACAATAGGAGGTCCGTCTATTCTTGTGCATATAATGCACTGAGAAGCATCATATCCATCAAACCTTTTAAACACTTGCCTATTATAGAGAGGGTTTAGAGAATTTTTAGAAAAAGGGTAAAATATTCTAGAAAGTCTAGATGTGCTAGAAATAGTATCTTCTCCATCTTGAAAACCACCAGGAACAAAAGGCATCAAAACTATAGCATATATATTCCTATTGCTCAGAGGTTCTTGTATTATTTTCTGAATAAGAGGCGTTTCTACTTCTGTTTGAAAATCAGCATAACTATCAAGTATCTCTTTATTTGAACAAGGAACAGAAACCAATTGATCGTCCTCTAACTCTCTTATTTGCTGATACCTTTTTGCAAACGCATAACTGTCAGCGTCATTTTCTCTATACACGCATATAACATTTTCTTTTCCAAATATTATTTCGCTAGAATTTGGAGGATTAATATCTGCAAACAAAACACAGGATATATCGCTAGGGTCGGATTTTCTTCCTTTAAAATCAACGGAGACAATATAATAACAATAAACTTTTCCATCTTCAACAGAAGAGTCTTCGTATTCTTTATCCGAAGAAATACCAACAAGAGAAAAAACATTCTCAGACGAACCTTCTGCTCTCCAGATTTCATAATAAGAAATAGACATTTTTTATGACCAAGTTACTAAGACTTTTTCTCCGCTCTTTACTGCAACAACATTTGTTGGAATGTTTGGCAAAATATCAACAATAACAAATATGTCATCTGTAAAAAGAAAATAAATAAAAGAATTTATATTATTAGTAGCCATTAATTATCTCTTCCTTGAACTTTACGGAATGTTCTTGTTGAGCCATCAATTGTTGCTGTTATAACAATAATATATGAATCTCCAGGACTTGTTCTATTTCCTGAGTTAGAGTCATATTTGTATATACCAGTAGCGCTTCCAACCTCAGTCATCGCTGTTGTTGAAATCAAATCAGATCCATCAGACCTCTTAATAACTCTTATATTTGAATTTGTTATTCCACTCAAAACAGGAGATCCGTTCTTAAACCATGTTATTGTGTATTCATCTCTTGTATTGCTATCATCTCTCAAGAAAGAAATATCAGAGAAATAAACAGGCTGAACACTCTCTCCGGTTGTTCCGCTTGTAGTATGCGAGGAAACAGCGTCATCCCAAACAGCGTTTTTAATAGAAGAAATAGCAGTTGCTCCAAAACTTCCAACAGATCCTGTAACAGAACCAACAGAACCTGCCAAATTCCCCCCAACGTTTCCGGCAACAGAACCAACAGAGCCAACAACATTGCCTCCAACATTTCCAGTAACAGAGCCGACAGATCCAGAAACAGAAGCAACCCCTTCTCCAAAGGTTCCGGAAGTAACGTGCCCAGACCTTGCCTCATCCCAAACAGCGTCTGCTATATCTCCGGCAGAAAGGCCACCAGTAGAAACTCCAGAAACAGAAGAATCAAGATATTTTCCAAAAGTTCCAGCCGTAGAGTGACCAGACTGAATCTCGTCCCAAACATCATCAACACCTGTGCTGCTAAGCCTATATCCTGTTTTATCATTATTGGTTGAAACGGTAACTCCAGAAGATACAGAACCAACAGAACCAACAACGTTACCTCCAACGTTTCCGATAACAGAGCCAACAGATCCGCTAACGCTTCCCGCTACAGATCCAACTGAGCCGGCAACAGAACCAACAGAGCCGCTAAGATTGCCTGATATTGTATTATTTGAAGCATTTATATCCTTGCCTGTTCCATTTGCAGTAGCGCTTATTCCGTGACCGTTAGAACCTGTTGAAGAGGCAACTATAGCAGTACCTGCGCTGTTTACTATATTAAGTTGCTTGAGATAGAGAGTTGCATTATTACCGCTAGTTGCATTTCCATCAATTTGAGTTACATTAGAATTAACAACAGATGAAGAACTTATCGAAGAAGCGCTATTTATTGTTACTAAGTTTGTTGAACCATCTGTTACCACCTGATAATAGCTTGTTGTATCCGGAGCTGTCGTCCAGTTTGGAGTCACGCTAGCAACCCTTCCTGTAGTATATGAGTAAATAACTCTTGACTGTCCAGATCCTGTTCCTGAAACAATTCTAACTATATTGCCGTTATAATAAGAAGCGTTAGCTGATGCATTAGAATCAAACGTTATAGAAGAAGAAGAACCGGCTGCCGCTAGCCCTCTAAGAACAGGCGCAACAGATGATCTATTTTCTATACTAAACTGAGCAACAACCGCAGAAACCGTTTGACCGTCTAGCGTCATGGAATCCAAAACAATAAAATAATCACTATTGGGAACAAAAAACGAAGTATTCAAAGCGACTGTAACATAGTTGATTCCTGTTTTTGAATCAAAAGTAAATGTTGAAGACCCTGTTGATGTGTCTTCTGTTGTTGACCCATTTTTATAAACTCTGACAGTAGGGGAGCCAGACGGGGCGACTGATGCTCCGGAGGAATTTAGCGAAGACCACGCAAAATAAACTGTTTGGTTGTAAGAAAAATCCCCAAGATATGTAGGCGTTACAAAGGTTCCCATTTACTAAACTCCAATTACATAATTTCCAGAACTATTATTCAAAATAGGTACATACTGCCTTCCTGCTGCTTCTCTAAGAAGAATATTGTACCAATCATTCCCAACAACCCATCCGCCATTCCATCCGCTAGGCGTTGCATCTCCAAACTGTCCGTACCTAGTTACTCGAATAGAGCCAAGCCAATCGGTTCCTGATAAATCTGTATATCCGCCAGGAACAGAAGATGGAGAAGAAATAGTACAAGTGGAAGTATACGTCGTCCTATTATATACATTGTCAAAATTACTACGAAATCCTTGAGGGTTTTTCTTTGTCCCATTTGCGTACTTTTCTCCAAGATAAGAACTTATTAAAAAGTAATTTACTCTCAAATTTTGAGGAGATCCAAAACCTGTTGCCAAACCATTCCATAAAGCGGCATCAGCATCGGAAGATAAAACCGTATCTTGACGACCATTTGTTGTGTTATATCTTGTATAAGTTACAACAATATCGCCTATATTTAGGGGATAATCAGATCCTCCTATAGTCAATCCTGCCAACGTTGTATTGACGGCATCTTGTATTCTCTGCGCAACATCTATATAATTAGAAACAGCTCCGCTTGGATGAGATGCTGTAAAATCAACAAGAATATCAGGAATGGTTGCTACATTTTCTAGTTTTATCTTAAACGCCCCCTTGATTGACGCCCAATCAGCAATATTTTTTATTCTTGCAACGCTCGTAATTCCTCCTGATGTGGATTCGCCGCCCGTTCCAGCTGGAGCATAAAAACGAAGCATATTATTATAAGAAGCGCCAAATCCGGTCCACAATATCAAACCATCGGCAACTGACTTCAAAGCGTCTATCTGTCTTTGAAACATTTTTCCGCTCATTGTCTTGCCATACCACTGATTTCTTAATTGAGTTTCTGTGTAAGGATATATTGGTTTGGTTCCAGCAACTCTGTTTCTAATTTCCGTTATTGCTCCAATTATATTTGTACAATGATCTTCTAAATGAACAACGTCATCATAAGCGGGGTACACGCTGTGAGAAAAAAAATCATTCCAATCGCTCATTGGACTCCAAGTATAATAATCGCCACCGCCTGCATCATAGTCTTGTCCTGGAGTTGCGGACCAAAGATTTGTCCATTTAGTGTATGAAGTGCTATCAAGATTTGGTCCTGAATACCGATAGTTGCACCTTGCCAGTCTAGACATAAAATTTCTATAATTTGTTGTTGCAGCGCCAGATGGAGAGGGAAGGCCATTGTAATAATCAATTATTGGAAAATATAAATTCATATATGGCCAAGAATAAAAACCCATATTTATTGATGCGCCTATTGAAGAGCAATAGGCTTTGAAATAATTGTATACGCTTTGGCCTAAATTCAGAGATGCATTTACATACCTTTCTGTGCTTGTGGAAAGGCCAAAATCAGGATCTAGAATGCTATGATTCACCCAAGGAGAAGCCTCAAAATTCCAAGCAAGATGCGTTATGTTATTTGCGACAGCCAAATCAGCAACTGTTTGTATATTACTGGCTTTTATGTCAAAAGTAGATGGGGTTGTTTTTGTTGTATCATAAGGAATTGTTGCTCCTCCCTCTGGAACAGTAAAGCAACGAATAAGCCCTAAAGCAGATAATGCAGAATCTGTTGGTCCGTCAGTAAAACCGTTGGTTCCAACTCCGCTATAAGTTTGTTGAGACATGTCATGAAAAAATATAAATGGACTCATTTTATTCCCTATTTTAGCCTAATAACACCATCGACAAAAAATAAGCCCAAAGCTTTTGGCTATGGGCTTACAATTCTAAATTAGAAAAACTATATCCTTTATTAATTACCGCTAGAACCAAAACCTCCTGAACCTCGATCTGTATCGTCTAGGCTGTTTACTTCTTGCATTTCAAAAGAAATTGTTTTTTCAAAAACTAATTGCGCTATTTTATCTCCCTTCTTGTATATTTTTCGAACAGGATCTTTTGAAGAAATAATTCTATCTACAGGCTTGAATCGAACCATGATCTCGCCTCTGTACCCATTATCAACAAGTCCTACGCTATTAGCCAAGACAAGATCGTAATTGCTAATACTGGATCTAGGAAATATTAGAACATGATAACCCTTTGGCGGGCTAATAGAAAGTCCAGTCCTGTAAGAAACATACCCTTCAGGAGTAAAAGTTCCATCGTCTATGGCAACAATATCATATCCTGCATCGCTTTCTTTTGCCTTTTTTGGCAAAACCGCATCTGCTGTTAGTTTTTTAACAGATACTGTCATTTGTTTTTCTTCTCTTGCTACTCTAAATATACCCATATTATTCCTTTATGAACACTTACTGCTTCCGCAATCTTTACAAGAAGCACAACCTTCTTGTCTTATAACATTTTCACTACCGCAAGATTCGCACGATCTTCCAGCAATCTTCGTTCCATCTTTGATGTACTTTTTCAAAACTCTTGCAAGAGCTTTTCCAAAGTTGGTCATATCTCCATGACTTTTCTCTAATTGATCAACAACAAAAGATATATCAGACCCGTGCCTAAGAGACAAACTGATCAATCTTGTTATAACGGCCTGTTCATCTGTCAAAAGATCACAAACGTTTTCAACTTCCTGTTTATCATCAATCAGAAGCGAATAGTGACCTCTCTTATGTTTAGTTAGTTTTCCTTTCTTTTCGTGACTGATACATCCGTTTTTGCCAGCAAATATTTCATATGGATGACCATTCAAAAGCCCAACTAAAACAAAGAAATCTTCGCCTCTTGATTTTGTATGATAGATATCGCAATCAACAGTTTTTGGTCTTTTTGGTGCGTTATTCTTATTGAATCCGCTTTCTTTCTTTACTAATATTCCGGTTCTGCAACCATCTCTGTAAACAGTTATTCCTTTGCATCCCTTTTTCCATGCGGTTCTATATATCTTGTCCACCTCTTCAACAGAAACATCCGCTGGAAGATTCACTGTGCTTGAAATAGAGTGATCAACATGTTTTCCTGCCTCTGCTTGAAGGATTACTCTCTTTTCCCAGTTAATATCTTCTGCACAATTATTGTGCCACGGAGACTTAGTTGCGTCTGTATTTCCTGTGAGGTTCATCCACTCAGTAACAAATTGAGGAAGAACATCGTAGTTTTGCCAGCTATCTCCGTTCTGATCAACAAAATCAATACGAACGCCTTCGTCTGTCGGGTTTACTTTTCTTCTTCTTGTATAAGGTTTGTCTGAGTATTGAGGTTCTATGCCAGAAGAAGTTCCGAAGCTTTTTACATTCTTCGCCATAATAGAAATACTTCCAACAGGAGCTGTTGTTAGCAAAGCTATATTTCTTCTTCCGACTCTCCTCATTCTGTTATAGATATCTTCTCCTTGTATAGTCTTGCCATTTCCAAGATCTACAGATTCAGAAGCAATTCTATTTAAGAATGGATTGTCTTTTTCTAATTCATAATCCCAAATCGGGAATGGCCCTATTTTTTCAGCCATTTCAACAGAAGATTCATAAGCAGCAAATTTCAACGTCTTATATATTCTAGAAATAATCTCGATTCCCTCATCGCTTCCATAAGATACATTCAAAGCAGCAAGAGTGTCACCAACAGCAGTAACTCCAGTTCCCGTTCTTCTTCCATTCAAGCACATCTTGAGTATTTGTTTCCATAAATTCATTTCTCTCTGCTTTATATCAGCAGGCTCAGGATCGCTTGCGACCTTATCTATAATTCTTTTTATACATTCTTCTTCTATATCAACAATATCATCCATCAGTCTTTGCGCTATCTTGGCAAAATCATAAAACATTTCATAATCAAAATACGCATTTTTTGAAAAAGGTTCTTTTACAAAGCCCATTAGATTCAAAACAAGAAGTCTGCAAGAGTCGCCAGGGCAAAGAGGTAGTTCAGCACAATTGTGAACAACTAATCCGTTTGCATCAAATCTATGAGCAACTGGAATATGGCAATCATAAACCTTCTGAATGCTTTTCTTATTTATGCTGACAACATCTGAGCAGAACTTCTCCTGACACAATCCTCTCGTTTCATAGCTGCTTAGAAGAGTCTGAAGTTTCTTTGCTTTTGCTGGATCAGCAAAGCCAACCCTTTCTTCAAAACGAACAATATTTGACTTAGAAATGCAAAGTTCATGCGTTGCTTGACAAGTGTATTCTTTTTGTCCACCTTTTCCATCTGGCATAAGTCTTACGCCAGCTTCTCTGCGATTTGAATAAACCTTAGAAACTATGCCCAGTCTTGCAAGCATTCTTTGAGCAGCATAAAGATTCGATAGATTTACAGAACATAGTCTTACGCAATTTCTTTGTTTCTTTGCATTAACAAGAACAGTTCCGTCAGCATCAAACCAGCCTCTAAGAAATCCTGTATAGAAATCCGAAGACGCTTTTTCAATCTTTGAGCCAATATTTTTTGCAGCAAACAATTCATAATTATTCGCCATTTCTTTCAAAGCGACGGCTCCTAATCTCATAGAGTCTAATTTAGTTGCCGTATATCCAGATTCAGAAGAAGAGCCAACGTCTGAACGAACTTTGCAAACTTTCTTAAGCATATCAGAAACATACGCCAGCATTTCGACTTTATTTGAACCCCAAAAAGACAGATATGCAGTATTTTCGCAAACGCAGCCGTCGCCAGTCAAAGACCCAAGAAGATAGCCCTCTTCGTAATTTCCATGCGATTCCCATTCATTCTTCTCATGATCGTGTATTGCGATTTGATCGCCAATCTTGATGTCTTTCAACGGCTTCCATGACAACCTTCTAACTCGGTTATCGTATGTTACAGTCTGTATCTCGTGATTGTCTGTACATTCAACCTTCATGCCAGAAGATGTTGTTAGCTCAAACGTTTCTTTATTACCAGTTTCCCAAAAACCACGAATATCTGAAGGAAACTCTTGACCGTCAACAATTGCTACAAATTCGGTTCCAATAAGGTCAGAAACCTGAACAGGTCCATTTTTGGTAAGAATCCAAGTATTAGCAGTTACGCAAGGATTTGTGCTTTCTGTTGCAAAACCAAATTTTGAGTAACAATCCGCCGGACTTTCCGATATAATTCTGTCCCAAAACAAAAGACCAGGCTCAGCAACTCTCCAAGCGCTGTGTATAATCTTATCCCAAACATTCTTGGCATTTACGATTTTTGCTATCTTTTTGCTTTTTTTATCAACAGGCCATCTTTGCTCATATGTTGAATCCGAATCAACAGCTGACAAAAATTCATCTGTCAGTCTGAGGGAAATATTTGCTCCTGTGACTTTTGTTGTATCATATTTTGATGTAGCAAAATCGATCTTTTTGGGATTAAAATATTTAGAAGATATTTTGAAATTTCCGTATTCTTTGTTATCAATTTCAGTCTCAAATTCATCGCCATCAACAGCCGGATCCCAAGGAATAACAGACTCAGGGTGATGAATTGATATGGAGAGCATTTCAGCGCCTCTCCTTCCTTCTTGACCTACCTCTCGAATAGTATTCGAATATCTGCACATAAACGGAACAATTCCAGAAGAAGTTCTTGCTGCATTTCTAGTAAGAACTCTTGCTGGACGGATATTGGAAATATCAACACCGACGCCGCCTCTTCTTTTGCTTATCTGAGCAAGCTCTTCATCTGTTTTGCAAATAGATGCATAGGAGTCGAGTGGAGAAGAAACAACAAAACAATTAGAACTTGAAACGATTTGATATGGATTTCCTATTGCATAAAGAGGAGATCCTTGCGGTATTATTTTTGCAAATTTATCAAGATAAGAAAAAATCTGATCCTCTGTATATGGATCATCAAATTTATTTTTTTCTATTCTTGCTAATTCTCTAGCAATTCTACGATGCATTTGCTCTGGACTTTTTTCAACAATTTGATTGTTTGAATCTCTAAGAGCGTATTTACTTACAAACACATTAGCAGCCATTGCGTTTCCGTCAAAATACTTCAACGACTCGCTCATAGCTTCTTCGTGTGTGTATGTTTGAGCCGGAATATTTGATTCTTGAGTTTTTGCGTTATTTTTTGTTTTATCTGTAGTCAAATTTAACATTTTTTTCTCCAATAGACTTGTTCAAAATATTTCTATTTAGAACTATATCGTTCCTTTTATAAAAAAGGAATACACATATAAAGCATTTTTATTTTATTAACTTAATAGATGTCTTCTTCATCTAAAAAGTCTGATATGCTTTTATTTTTATTTGCAGCTGCAAAACCTAAAGGGCCGTTTTCTGACTGGCTTTGCTTCTTCATGAAGGAAGAATAATCTTTATTTTTTACCTCTGTAATTACTTTGGCAAAATGTGATTTTTTCAGAAGGATTTTATCATCAACCATTGATTCTTCTTCAATCGCAAAAACAGCAGCCATATTGCATATATCTTTTATATGAGCGCCAGTAAGACCCTCAAGAGAGTTGCAAAGAGAATCGATATTTAGTTTTTCGTGCAAAACAAAATTCTTTGTAAATCCAAAAATCATTTTTCTAATTTGCTCTGGCTCTGGATTGCCTATTTTAATTGTTCTATCAAATCTTCCTGGTCTGTTTTTCATTGCCTCTTCTATAGAAGTAAGAGCATTAGTAGTTCCAATCGTTATGATATCGCCAAAACTTTCCAATCCATCTAATTGATTCATTAGATCCATAACAAAGCCAGCATTGTTTGCGGTTCTATCCTGAGCAACCCAATCTATGTCTTCAATTATCAATAGGCACGGAGCAAGATCTTGAGCCATCTTGCAAACCCTTCTAACGCCAGCCGCGTCTCTCATAAAATCGCTTGGCAGCGCATAGAGAACAGAACATTTTACATCTTTTGATAGACATTTGCAAACCTGCGTTTTTCCCGTGCCTGGAGGGCCATATATAATAAGCCCTCTCTTAATTGGGAGATTGTGCTTCTTAAGCTTAGGACTAAGAGTAAATATTCTTTCTACGTTGCTTTTTATAACATTCTTACATTCATCTTCTATGAATACATCATCCCAAGATATATTTTCTAACTTTAGAAAGTTACAGTTGCAATCTATCTTTTTGCCTCTAAATAGGTGCTTCTCATTTGAGAATTTCTTCAAATCCTCAAAGAGAGAATTTATTGATTTATTTGCCGAAAACTCATATATATAGACGCCGTTCTGTCTTTCTTCTATAGAAACGACTATTTTTATATCCTCTTTTTTATAGAAGAGGGTGGCTCTCTGATATATTTTTATAAACTTACCTTCAGATATTTCTAGATTTGTTATAATCGCTGGCCCTTCATCAAGGAAGCGAAAATTAGATTCTTTTACGAGTTCGAATTTCTCTTTCTCAAAGAATTCTTTCCATACATACTGTGTTTTTCTATGCTCGTATTCAGAAATAGTATATGACTCGCAAACGCCATAGCGATCGCCAGTCCCAAAGTATTCTGATACTGCTGTCTCCTTCAGTCCTTCTGAATCCGCTATCTTCAGAGCAAAGGAGAATTCCTCAAGATTGCACGTTGAAAGTGTTTTTTCTTTTATGATAGGAAGCATACGAAGATATCGTCATATATCTTTCGCTGCTTCCAAAAAACACTACTATATGTTGTTCTTTTCTTCTCTAACTTTAGCGGCATAAACCTCATAAAACATAGAGGTAATCTCATAGGCCGGATTATTCAAACTTGATTCTTTTCTTTTTGCAAAATCTATTGAAGAACAAATAATTGGATCTAAAGGGATTTTTGACGCACCAGCCCCTCGTCTTCCTCCGCCAAATTTCTTTCCAAATATTTTGTGTATAAAAGTAGAAACGTTAATGGCGAGAACTGTAGTTCTAAAAGAAGATATTAGATATTTAGGCTTCTCAAAACCCTCATCAACAACTCCAATTATCATTACGCTATCTATTGACTCTATTCCAAGAATTTCTTCGCACAATATAGCCAAAAGAGATCTTTGTTGAGGATTAACAATACCAACATTCGCTATTACGAAATTGTTTCCGCAAATAGAAAAGCTATCGTAAACCCTCTTGCGAAGCTCAAGCAAAGCCAAAGGTTTAGGATAGTCATATATCTTCCGAAGGATCTCTATATCCATAGCCTTTCGCAAGGCCTCAATAGCCTCTTTATCTTTTTCTGTAGTTCCTTCAGATTTAAGATCAGAAGTGTCAGTAGAAACCCCAAGATAAAGAGCAGTAGCTATATCTTTGTTTATATTAATTTCTAAATCAGAAAAAATCTCAAAAAGAATAGTAGAACAAGATCCATACGGCTTGTGTATATAAATAGAATCTATACTATTGTTGAAAGTGTGATGATCTATGACAACATCAGGTTTCCTGTCTTTTGAAACAAACAAAGAAATACCAATGTTGTTTTCTTTTCCAAAAGGGCAAGAAGTATCAACAACAATAATATAACTATTATCAATAGATGACTTTATTAGTCCTATTGATTCTTCTTCATTCTCTTCATCTATTTCTAGCTTAGTTGCTACGATATTAAGAACATTCATCATTACGCTATTTTGCGTAAAAGGAATCTCGCCTCCATAATAAATGGTGGCCTTTAGATTAGATCTTTCTGCTAAAAACTTCAGAGCCATAGCAGATGCTAAGCAATCTGGATCTGGCTGATCATGACAAATAATAGCAACAGAATCTTTTTCTCCTTTTGCGAAAAGCTCTAAAAGAAGATTAGATTGTTTTTTAAGACTTTCATCAACTAATTGAATACTCATTTTTCACCTAAAAATCACTCAAACAAATTTTTCCAATCAACTTTTATGAAATGTTTCCAAGTTTCTGGCACAGTAGAACTTGCTAAGTGCGCAAACCTTGCGTAAATAGGACTCCATTTCGGTTTTGCTGGCTTCTTTGCTAGTTTATAACCTGATTCGGAAAGAGTCTTATCAGCTTTCTTTGCGTTTGCTTCGCTAGAGCAAATAACAAGATTGTCCCAGCTCGTTGCTCCTCCTTTTGATTGAGGAATAACGTGGTCAATCGTTGCTGTTTTCATGTTCAATGGCTTGCCAGTATATTGACAAGTATATCCGTCTCTGATTAATAGATTTCTCCGAGATAGTTTGACTTCTCGAAGATCGGTTTTGTCGTATTCTGTTAAAATAATAATTTCAGGAACTCTGATCCTTGCGTGAGCGGTCTGAATAAAATCCTCATCATCAGAAGGATCGAGACAAACCCACTGATCAAGAGTATATGTCGGATATGATGGATCACGAGCATCCAAAATCAAAGCTCTACCCTTACCGACTTTTAGCATTGCTCGACGAACCGGAACAATTGAAATCGGATTCCATGCTCTGTTTAATTCTAAAACAGGAAGTTTGATTGAGCTTCTTTTGGTCTTCATCTAGGTTTCTTCTGTATTTTGATCTTCTATTTTTATATTGATAAAACTCTTGAATACATCTATGAACTCTTGATTGGTGTCAATAACCGTTATATCTATTTGGTCAGCATACCCCTCTGCCACAGGAGCCATTGTAGCGGCTACCTGGTTCTTGCTTAGGCCTCCGATTCCGCAACCCAAACCTCCAAAAGCAATAGATTGTACTCCATTGGCTAAGGCTGTATCAAGTGCTTTTTTCAAGAGAGGGGAAACAAGACTTAGAGGAGTTCTTTCTCCTGGGAATTTCATAGTAACAGCGTGATATACTTTTTTGATGCCTCTTTTTACCAGTAATCCAGAACCAGAGATGTATACATCTCCTGGTAAAAATGGACCTGAATCTTTAGCTATTTTTCTTACTTCATCTAAAAAGTCTTGACCAGCAGATCTTCCAATAGCTCCAGCCAAACCTGCACCCATTATTCCAACGCCATTTGCAGCATTGACAATAACATCGACATTCATTAATTTAGTAATGTCTCCAACAAGAACTTTCATATCATATTCCTTCACTACAGCTTAAGCGCCGATTCCAGGTCTTTCATGTATTGAGGGTTTGCGTCAGCTTTACGCTTTATTCTCTCAAGTATCTTAGCATGCATTTGGCTTATTCGAGATTCACTATACCCCGTTTTTTCAGCAATTTCTTTCATTGTTAGGTTTTCGTAATAGTGTAAATGAATTATTTTTCTTTCTAGTGGAACAAAATTTTTGCCCAACAACTTATTGAACATCTCTTGCTTAAGAATGTCATCTATTGGCTCTGAATCAACAGAAGCGATATTCTCTATTTGAGAAATTTTATCCTCTCCTGATCCTTTACCTGAGTTTTCAGATGAATTGCTAAATAAGCTTACACATAGATATGGATTTGATTTTGCTGAAATATCAGCATACTCTTCCATACTCATTTTTAATGCTTCTGCAACTTCCTCGTCATTTGGCGGTCTTCCTAAAGAACATTCCAAATCATTTTTCTTTTTCTGTATAAGAGAATGTCTCTGTCTTACCAGACGAGGAACCCAGTCAACTTTTCTTATGTTATCAAGAATTGATCCTCTTATTCTATGATAAGAAAATGTTTCAAACTTATTTTCCATAGACAGATCAAATTTGTTTATTGCGTCAATCAATCCATCTAACCCCCAAGAAACAAGAGTGTCAACATCAACTTCATTTATTTTCTTATGCATTTTCTTTGCGACTTTTATTACCAGATGATAATAATGCTCAATGAAAAAATTTCGAGCATCGATGTATTCTTTTTTATTTTGCTCTGTATTTTGACGAATATTTGCGAAATCTATCCATTTTTGCTGCAAATCTTGCGACATAGACACCTTCCTTGTTATTATGACAAGTATACCTTCTTGATCTTCACTTTACATTAGATGATGCGTTTTTTGCAACTCCGCAATGTTATGTGTTGTTAGGTTTCGTGCTTTGTGTTTTCTTTGAAATAGCCCTAATCTTTGCCACAAACTTTTTGGTTACTGGCGATTGAATCTCTTCGACCAACCCAGGCTTGTCGTCTCCGCCAAACACCTTCTTCTTGTTTTCGGCTGTCAAATTCTGCTTCGCTACTTCGCTCGTTCCAACAAGTTCTTTTACCACTTTATCTCGATTTATAATTTGCATAATAACGTATACTGAGGCGACCAAAAGACCAACTCCCATGCAAACTATAGCAACAAGACCAATACTCTTCATATAGATTGTAACGGCTATAGACACTCCGAGAGTAGCGGCACAGCCCGACGCAACTAAGAAAGCAACCGGCGTTCTCAGAACAAATCCGATCAACAAAGAAACGCCTATGCCAATAACACAAATAACAGAAACCCAAGCCAACATACTCTGTATCATTTTTGTGTTTTCGTTTCTTAATTTAGTTATCTCGTCCGCTTGCTCTGCTATTTTCTTTTTGTACTCTTTTGCATTCTTTTCACTAGCGTCTATCTTTTTCTGCTCTTTCGCTAGATCGTTTGAAATTTGCTCTAACTTCTGAGAGAGAACCTTCATATCAGATGAATCGCTTCTCATGTCTTTAGTTTCATTTTTTATGCCTTTGATATCAGGATCAATTATAGATTTCGTTTCAGGAGATACAGCGGAAGATATGTTGTCAACATGATCGTCTATCGTGCCTGCGTGAGATTCTGTTTCTTCTGCAATTTTACCAAGAGATTTACCTGCTTCTTGTGTCTGCTTTTGAGACTCAGTAACCTCAGCGGCGTTTCCGCTATCATCTATCACCCTGCCTCCGCACCCAACAATACATAAAGCAATTAATATTAAAAATATGATGTTATAAATTTTCATCTTCTCACCCCTGTTTCGATAGATTCAATTTTGAGGTTCAAAGGAAATACATCAAAAACCTTTGTTTTTATTTATCTAAAATATTCATAAACTCAATGGCAGTCCAAGTAAATCCTAGACAAAGGATGCCCGTAAAAGGCCAATAAAACAAGCCTGTAATAAAGAAATAAAGACACAATTCTCCAATAAGACTCGTCCAAAAAGACATGCAAACTGTGCAATCAAAAACCTTTGATGCTCTATCGCTTATGAGTGATAAAATAAATTTTATAGGATTTACAATCAATGAAGTTGGCCACTCTTCTCCTTTTTCAACAATAAGGACAGAGAGAGCGTAGCCAAAAAAAACAGATGTCAAAAAATGAAATATTATTTTTTTACCTTTTTCTGATTTTTTTCAAGAGCCAACTGAATAAGTTCCCATTTCTTCTTCTTTGTTGCTCTTTTTTGGATTTCTAACCCTTCGCTCTTTTCGATATACATAGCTATAAGCGTGACATAAAGCCATTTATTCACTTGCTGAGATATAGAATACCTCTCAACAAAACCCCAATCAACAAGGTGCTTGTAAACCTCTAAAGACATACCGCTTATTGAGCGATCTGGTTGTGTACATGCCGCAAAAATATCTTCAAAAATTTCAATCGAAGTATTCATTGTTTGCATTTTTGCGTTCATAATTTTCCTTTTCAACGATGCTTCTAAAAAGGTATCGACGATAAAAATACGAATCATAAATATGACCTGGTACAAAATCGCAAAAAATCCTAGCATCATTCAAGCCAATCAGCCCTGGAGAGATATTCGCAGAGGCCTCATGTGGGGAGCTGGTGCAGCTCTTATTCCTGCCGCTATTGGCCTTTCATACAAACAGCCAGAAAACAAAATAACAGAACAACCTCCCGTTCCAATAAGAACTACAGATAAAACTCCAGTAAAAAAACAAGCACCCCAAAAATCTCCAATACAAGAAAAAGCAAAACCTAGTTTAAACAAAAAACTAACAGAAAACAAAAATCAAAATTTTGATATAAATAAAATACTAAAAACAATAAAATTTATGGAATCTTCCGGCGGTATAAACTCAAAACCAAGATTTGAGCCAGATTTCTTAGAAAGATATAGAAATACAGATATAATGCAGTATTTGATATCAAAGTACGGAGAAAAAGATGCAGCAAGTAGTTTTGGACCTTACCAAATAATGCTTCTAAAAAGTCATGAAATGGGTTTCCCTTTCTCTCCAAAAGAATTATCAGATCCTGCAAATAATGAAATGGTTGCAAAAAAGATAGTAGAATCTTACATAGCAAAAAAACTTGATCTGAAAAATATCTTCAAAAGATATAACGGAGGCGGAGACAAGGCTGAAAGATACGCTGAAAAAGCTATGGCTCACTATAACAAATAGTTTTAGCTATCATCATTGTTATAAATGCGTCCGAAATACCCCTGTGCCAAACCCCTTTATTTTCTATGCCTTCAATCTGAGCAGCATTTTTTAGACTACACGAAGATATGCCTCTTTTTTCAAAGTATATTTTCTGTAAATCATAATGCGAACCAAAAGGAATCAATAGATCATTTCTTTTGCAATCGTTTTCTATAAATTTGATATCGCTAATGTCCCACGTGTTCCAGCGAATCGATGAATGATCTATTTTGTGTTTCTCTTCTAACCACTTCTTCAGATCAATAAGAACACTCTCAAGAGAATCAGCTGAATCTATCCATTCTTGTTTTATAGATGTTAACTTTTTGCAAAAAGAAGATAGTTTTTTATTTGTCTTTGGCTTTACAAATCTAGACCAATCATCAATAAAATTGAAATTACTATCGCACAAAACAACCCCTATATCTATTATCTCATTCAGATCGGGCGTTTTGTATGATTCCCAACATGTGGCTTCAACATCAATTACTAACTGTACTTTTTCCATTAATACAATGATCGGCTATGCTTGCCTCATAAGATTTCAATAATTCTCTAAGATTGCAAGTTCTTTTTTCATTTGCAAACATACTTCTATACTGAACCCATCCACTAAAATTACTTCTTGACTCCATTCCTGCATAGCAAGAATGTTCAAAGGGAGACCAATGGCCATTTTCAGCTAGAACGTCATGTAGTTTTATATCTGCATCTCTATTCATATCTCCTATCTTTAGATAGGAAGTTCTTGCGGCCATTGCTGTAGCTATTTTGAGTTTTACTTCAGTAGGAACGTCTTCTATTTTATCACAAAAAGGAATATGCCACTCGCCCCATTCTTTTTTGGAAGGTTCTGATTCTAAATAAGCCTTAAGCATAATATACGCAAGATATTGAAATTCAGGCTGAGCGTCTTTGTGAAGTCTTAGAGAAAAGAAATTCTCCCACTCTGTTGCAGTAACAAGAGTTGTCATCCACATAAAAGGTTCTAAAACTCTATTTACAATCTGCTTATGAAGGCCTATTGCGTTTAGAGCGGTGGCTGACTCTATCGCTCTGTTGGCAGAGTCTATCCATATCTCTTCAGCCTGTTTTATCTCTTCCCCAACAAACTCGCCGTGATCCTGCATTCCTTTGCCGTTCTTTCCCCAACGAACAGGCCCAGCAGGATTCTTCGCTACTTGGTCTAAAACCTTCGTAATAGGAATCGCTCTGCTTGATGCAGCATTTCTACTAAAAACCCTATGGGTCATTATTTCTGAATGAATAAAGCGAGGATACGTCAACAAAAATGTTGTTACCCTGTTCCCGTTTGGGTTGACGCTATCTAGCACGATTTCAGCAGAAAAACCTTTTTTAGAAAACATTTATCACCCTTCGCAGTAACGAATTGCCAAATTTATACAATCGCATATTGATTGTTTTTTGTTATCAATTTCTTTGTTTAGATTTTTACATTTAGTTTTTTGCGGTTTTTTAGTTTCCAAACAATCTTGTAACAAAATATCTGTTTTTCTTATAAGAATCTTTGCGTCTCTTACGGATGCTTCCAGGCATTCGGTAATCTTGTTTATAATCTTGGTCTCTTTTTTCTCATTTATTTCTTCTTGAAGAGAAGAAATAAGAAATAAATACTTTATAAGACATGCCCTAGATGCCGAAAGAACAAGTATTGTTTGCTTCCATTCTTCCATGTATCGTTTTATCGACAATGTTTAGTAAAAAATTACCTTTTCACAAGGATTAAAAGTAAAGGATAAGTAGATTTTTATCTACAATTAAAAACATGAAATGGTATGATAGATCAGTTCCAAAAATATCTGATATACTCCCTCATCTTAAGGAGATATCTTCATCAATCTCTTCTTTTGATAATGTCAAAAACATTTATCTTTGGGGAAGTATATCTGAAAACTTTAAAGACTTAAACTTTCGAGTTAAAGATATAGACATTCTCATTGATTCGAATTTTGATTCTGGTGATTTATTAGCTATTGATAACAGTAGCGAAGGCGCTCTAAAAATGTCTTCTGAAAATCTAGAAGACATGGGTTTTAGCAAAGAAGCAGTTCTGTTTACTAGATCTCTTCTAAAAATACAAGATCCATCAATAGATTTTTGGGCAATATCAACAGACAAAAAACTACTGCATTGGGGTCCAATTACAGAAACCATCGAAGAATGGAAACAAATAAGAAAAGATGCCGAAATAAAAGCAAATTCAATAACAGAAGTTGATAGAAAAAATCTCAATAAGTCTTCAGAAAGCACAAGAAAAAAATGGTATCTTACATATGAAAATTGCATTCATGAATTTTCAAGAGGATGTCCGCAAGGATGGTACGCATCTCAAAATAATGTAGATAAAGTTCTTGAAACAGCAATTAAGATCTAAAATATGTCGTCATCGTAATCATCTCGGTCATGACAAAGAATGTATTTGCTTTGCCAATTACTCATAATAAAATATGAATATTCTTCAGCGATGTAATCTAAAATAGAGTCGTTTATGAGTTTTTCAATGTCTTCATAAGACATAAAATGATTTGCTTTTTGAATAGGGATTCTATCTCTTCTTTCAAGGAAATAAGACTCCACAAGACCCTCAACAGCATCGCTTTCCGATTTTTCGACAATCTTATCTGATGGTTTGTTGGAGAAAAAATCTCTCAAACGAACAAGACTTATGATAATGCTTCTTTCAATTTCGCTTCTTGTTATATTAGGGTTTAGCGTCATTTTTCTTACTCCTTTTATTTTGACGATACAAAAGAATCAAATGGAGATCAAAATGGAATTTTTCAAAAAAACAATATCAAAGATATCTAATATTTACAATTACTATATTTACGGGATAACAAATTCTAAACAAGTAAAAACACAAGAACCGCAAGAGCCAAAGATCGCAACAGATATTGAAAAGAAAGACAAAATCATTTTTCAAGCAAATTCAAAACAAGTAGAAAGGGAAGTAGAATGCAAAAAAGATGAAATTCTGGACGTTTCAGTAACTGTTGTAATTAAAAATACAGAAGGAGATTCATCAATACCTCCTAACGAATGTGTTTTTCAAAAATTTGATCAAGATTGCATCTTAATAAAGTGTGATAAGAAATCATTAGAACATTTAGATTCTTTATGTAAATATTTTGAAATTCCTCAAAATGAGGCCTTTAGTCGAGGGGTTTGGTTTTTATCGCTGATTAGAGATATAGAAATTAGAAACAAAAAAATCGGTGTAATAGCAACCGATCAGAACGGTATAGTGACAGAAATAGTTCCAATAAACATAGTTTAATCTATTATTAGCTTGCCGTTTAAATGATCGTATTCATGACAAAAACAAATAGCATCATTTCCTGTTAATGTTTCTTTTACTTCAAATCCCATAGTATTAAGATAAGAAACATTAATTGTCTTATATCTTGTTACGTTTTTAGTAACATTTGGTATAGAAAGACATTTTTCTTCAGATTGAACAGGGTTTTGAAGCGATAGTATTTGGGGATTTACAATACCAAAATTTTTACTTTTCATTATAAATAATCGTATTGGTATACCAACCTGCGGAGCAGCTAAGCCAATACCGTTATTTTTTAACATTATGTCTTTCATTCTTTTACACAAAATATGAATATATTCATCAACAATATCTATTGTTGAGCAGTTTTTTCTTAGAATTTCGTCAGGAAAAAATCTTAAATAAGCTTTTTTAGGATTGTAAATTTCATTTGCAATATCAACGCACTCTTCTAAAAGCTCTTTTTCAGAAATTTTTTTCAAATCACATATCTGTTTTATGCATAAATCTTTTTCTTGAAATGTTATTTCTGTTTTTAGGCCAAATTTTTCAATATATTTTGCCAAAATCATTTCATAAGAGTCAGAAAATATGTTTTTGAAGTGAGATTTTATCAACATCTTTTTTTCTCAAAACATATTTTTTCATTGTGGCTAGGGCTTTTGAGCTTCGCTGCGCTCGCTCCGAAATGTTGCGTCCTTAAGGCCGCAACATGTTCTTTAATATTTTTCTTTTTAAGAACTTTTTTATATATTATATTTTAGCGCTGCGCAATCTCGCTTTCAGCCAATCCAGATAAAATAAATTTTACAGGAAAGGCTGAGTGAATACGAAAAATTCCGTATTGGTTAGATTGATCTCTTAAGGTCGGCGGTAATATCTAACTCTACATCAGTCAGACCGTTTCTTTTTGTCTAGATTTAGGAATGAAAGCGAGCAAAGTTCCCAAATCCAACTAGAGCGTAAAGCCCAGGAAAACCTTACTCCCTTCTTTATCTAGGGAAATAAGGCACCACCCTTTTGGGGTTGTTCATAAACAGAGGCCATGAACTTTTATAAGAGGCCTGCTAACGCTACTAAAAAGGCTCGTTAGCTATCCTTTGATTGATCGATAGCAAATATAAAGAATTGCTATCTGCTTTTTTAAAGCCATCGTAAACATTTACGTTTTACGATAGCATTTCACGCAAAAATTTAATCATCTTCGTCTTCGTCAAAGTAATCTATATCCTCATCGTCATCGTCGTCAAAATAATCAGTATCATCATCGTCGAATTCCAAAGATTCTTCTTCGTCATCAATTTCTTCTTTTTCTTCAAAATTATCATCCGTATCATCAAGATCATCGTCATCATCATCAAAATTTATCATATATCTCCTTTCAGTTTATGAATTTGCTCTTCTATGTTTTCTAGAGCTTTTTGATTGAGATGCCTAAACAAACTGCTTCGCAGTATCTTGTTTTCTTTCATATTTAACAATGATTCAAAAAAAGATATTCTGCCTTTCCTGTACTCGGAGTCATTGTATATTGAATATTCTTTTCTAATTAGATCTGAATTTTTATCAAATTCATTTTTATCAGCAATTGATATCAAATCAATATCAACTATTATATTGCCTAAAAAATCATTATCAAAAGGATTTTCCTTATGTTTTGTTAACATTATTAATCTATGTATTTCTTTTAGATTTTCTTCTTTTACTCCTACGCTTCTTAGAGAATGAACACAAAGATCTGCGCTGAGTTCTTCATTTTTGCTAAAGTTTATTTTGTAAATAATATCGTGATATATCCATGCTAAAACAATATTTTCATAACAGTAATTTTGTTTGATTAAGTCTTTGTTTTCAATCAAAAACTTTAAACCACTAAAAACGTGATCAATATTGTGATAATACCTTTTTATTGTAATTTTTTCGTCTAAGTAAACAAAGCTAGAATAGTTTTCTATAAGATTTTTATACAAAATCTCTAGGTCTTTGTCTGTGGAGTTAGAAGAAAGACTTTTGATGCAGGTAAAATATTCATTTCTAAGAGAAATAAAATTCTCTCCGAACTTTTCTAGAATCTTGTTTTTAACAAGAGGGTGAACGTACTTCTCTATAACAGTAGCCCATCCATTGTAGCCTATCAACCCCTTCACAAAAGAGCTTGAAATTTCCACTAATTCAGGCGGAGGTATCACGAAAACAGACATTAAACCAGGAAAAATCTTTCATTTACATTCCTGATTGTTTGCTCTATCTCAAAATCACTCGAATTCCTTATTCCTCGAATCAGGTAATTTGCATTAACCTCTTTTGCAAAATCAGCAAGATAATAATTTTGCATTGATAAAACTTCTACATTTTTAATATGAGAAGTGCATTCTTTTGCCATTTTTATTCTTTCTTCTTCTGAAAAGGTATATTTATTAGCCTTTGATGGATTTTTTCCAACAGCAATAATAACCTTATCAAACAAAGAAGATGCAGATTCTATAACCCACAAGTGACCAATGGTAATGGGGTCAAGGCTGGCTGCAAAAACTGCTATTTTGTTTGTTTTCATTTTTTCTTTCAAAAATCAGGACTATCCTCAACAAGAGTAATACCTAAGCAATTGCAAACAATTTCAGCAAGAGAAAAACCCTTAAACTTTTTTATATTCAATTTAACAGATGCGTAAGGAAGACCAGTCATTTCTTTACATGCTTTTATAATTGATAAAACTCTTTCATTTATTTTTTCTTCTGAATTATATTTAATGAAAACGTGGTTTTTATTCTCGTTGTTAATGATTTCCTTAATATTTCCATTTTCTAATTCGGCAAGAGAATACGATCCAGAATAATTGCAAACAAACTTTTTTCCAATTGCGGTAAAAACTTTATCTTCAAAAAGTTCTTCATTTTCTGAACTATCAGAAAAAAGCAAAGTATTTTTTTCTATAAATGAAGAATCATATTTTTCATCACTCAATAGCAAGCAAGCATCAATCCAGCAATCATGAAGCACTGGCTTGTTGGTAAATATATTAGAAGTTTCTATCTTGTAATATTTTATTATTTCAGATTTTTCTTCTAAATTTGATCCAGATATAGCAAAGAGGCTTCCATTTTCATCTTTGTATCTATGAATAAACAATTTTATTTTTTTATATGAAGTCTTAGATATAAAACTTTTGATAAAAAATAAAATAGATTTTTCTAATTCTTCTTTGTTATTGAATTCTATAAAAACAGGATGAAAAAAATAAGGCTCTAATGATTTATTTTTGTAAATAGATATACTATCGCCATTTTTGCTTGTTAGCGTTGCAAATGTTCCCGTATTTGAGTCTATAGGTATTTTTTGTTGATAAACATCTTTATAATCAACAACGTTTTTGAACATTTTTTGTATTGTTGTGTTTTCGTGCTTTATTATTTCAACCAAATCAAATTCTTCATTCATAGCCAGCCATTTCTATAAATTCTTTTACATCTTTTCTCTGAAGAACACTTTCGGCTACTTCTACTGGAAGTTTTGTAACCCACTCTAGATTTTTTGAGCTATCAATTGATGATGTAATGTTTGGATAAAACCACCATCTTTTGCTATCTAATTCATGCGAATCTCTATTTAAGAATGAGTAATCCTCGGATAAGCCAAGATGCTTATAAACTTTATTGATTATTATTGATGGATTTGATGTCATGTCTTCATATTTTATAATAAGCAAATTAGGGTTATTTATATGTCTCATTATGTTTTGAAAGCCAATAATAGCCTCATTTACAGCTTTTTCTCCCCACGGAGCATTTGGGACATTCCTGAGCGCGCAAGGATGTCTCAGAGTGTGTATTATCTTGTGACCAGAATTCAAAGCCCAATCAATAGCTTCTGTTTCTAAAGAAAAATCTGGATCTTTTTCTACAACAGCATCAACTCTTTCTCTTTTAAAGATTGTTTTTGCTGTAGGCAAAGATAGTCTAAGCCAGGTCTCCATGCTAGATGGATTAAAAATTTCTAGCTTAGAAGAAAGAAATTTCATTTCTTCTGTTGAGAAACCGTTTGATAAAACATTTCTAATGTGCCTGTTTAATTCTCGACAGAAAACAATTCTGCTTAACTGTAATTCTCTGTAAGAAATTGCAAAAGGATGGTCGGCTATGCAGCGACTCAGAAGCGTTGTTCCAGAACGAACCGTTCCTGTTATAAACCCAATATTTGTCATTGTAAAAAACACCCATGATCGTTGATTGAGTAATTCATTTCACCCGAAATTTTTGTATTTATTACGGTTTTGCCACAAGCGGCAAGTAAAATTTCAAGAGAACACTTAAAAACAAAAATGCTTACGCTGTCAAGGTCTTCTTGAGTATCTAAAAAGAAAGTCTTGTCTTTATCGCATTTTAGTAATATCTTGTTTTTATTAACTTTTTCTTGATCTACAATTTCTAAAGAAAAACATCTTTCTTTAGAAAGAAAATGTGTTAGGTTTTTACAATATTCGTAATCAATATTTTGATTGCAAATAATGTTATGAAATCTCTGTATTAGACAGCAGTATGCAACCTCTGTCATCCTTTTATGGTTTTTTGAAAGAGGACACGCAAGTATTGGCTTGCTATCTAGAAAAACTTTTGAAGACATACCAATCGATTTGCCTTCTATTATTCGAGAAGTAGAATAATTTATCAGATCATTAAGGTTTTTTACTGCGGCGTTTACCACAGTAATTGTATTATTTTTTTGTTTTTCAGAAATCATATCTATTCTTGTATAGATTGACCTTTTATTTCGGAAATGTCATACAAACAATCTGCGCCGTAATTTTCTCTTACATGATTAATAAGAATTCCGCTATGAGTTGTTACTATAAACTGTTTATCTGGAAAAGACTGCAACAGCTTATCTACCATTTTTTCATGTCTTTTGAAATAAATATGCATTTCAATATTATCTATAAGAACAATATCGCTTTTATCAATAACAGATGGATCGCAAAGATTGCGCAATACTGTTGCTATCTTTTTTTCTCCATCGCTCATAGACTTATGATGAACTTTTACATTTCCCTTTTGAATTATAAAATCTTGATAAAAGAACAAATCATTTTTATTAGAAATTGATTCTGTCATAATATCGTATATTTGATTTGAAGAAAGAGATGTCGATGATGTTGATATTTTCTCTCTGTTATTTGCGTATGAAGCAAGACACTTCGCTAGTGATTCATTACTTCCTTCTATACCGTTTGCGTTTACAAGTTTTGACAAGCTGCAAGGATATCCGTATATTGCGTTTGCGAGATCTAAAAATAATTCGTGCCTATCATGCGGAATTTGAAATTTCTTCATGTTCATTGGATGATCTGCGTTTATGTAAACGCAGTTATCGTAACCTCGCAATTCTAAATCATTGCGAACAACGTCATCATCAATGATTGATACAGACAAATCTTCAGATGTAGATTGATTTTTGGATCTGCTACAAAATTCACCATGCATTTCCATATATTCTTGATATTTAGCAAAAGAAACGTAAGTTGGATCATAATCAGGGTGAAATTTCATCTTTCTTAAGAGAAGATTTGTTGAGCCTGGTTCCCTGTTTACATATTGTTTTGCTTTGCACAAAATCGAAATAGCGTCCAATCCGGTGCTTTTACCGCAACCATTTGGGCCGTAAAAAACATTTATAGGCTTAAATGTTCCATCTTTTCTTGTAAAGGAAAAAGATGTCTCTTCTTTAAAGCCAGAGTAATTTTTTAGTTTTAGTTTTTTTATCTTTAGCATATTATACTATCGGAAAAGAAGTATAATTCAATAAGCGATCCGTTTTGGAATTATAGAAAAACCATCCAATATAAAGATCATTCGCATAATCAGAAATCAAGATAACCAAAGAATCAAAAGCAAAATCTATTTCAGGCATCGGAACGGAAAGGTATTCTGAATTCTTGATATCATTCACAATAAGGCTGTTGATAACACTAAAAATATAGAAATCAATTTTTGAGAATCCTTTTTCAAAAAAAGGATTGAGTATCTTTGAAGATAGAGATGGATCGCTTTTCCAAGCGTCTTCCATTGTCTTGTCAAGAGAATTTTTCATCGGCCTTAGTATTATGCTGTTGCTTGTTATCTTACTTGTAAACGGACATTCAGAATTTAGGATTGTATATCTTATGAGGTTGTCTTTACCGTTTTTTGTAGGAAAAGATTTTAATAATTCAACTGGAAGGCATTGAACATAAACATCCAGATGCGATATTTTTGGAGGGCATAGAACTTTTAGTTTTTGATCCAAAGTAAAATTCTTTACTTCTTCTCTTGAGATTTTTTTATCAAAAAATGGCAAATCGTTTACCACATAAATATTTGGAGAAAGTTTCTTTTTCTTTGGTTTAACAAGTTTTGTTTCTACCTGATTCTTAAACGTATTTTTAGCAATATTTTCAAACGCTTTCGCAGATTTTAATAAAGAAAATCCATAATAGCAAACATCAACTTCCCAATGCTGATATGTACCGCCAAGCTTTTTGGCTTCATCTTGTAGCTGATCAAAGATTGATCCAAGGCTTCCAGAATCGGATGAATGAATAATTTTTTCAAATTCCTCTTCGGAGCAATTGAGTAGGTTTACAATAACGCAATACTTTAGTAGGTTTTTCATTTTTCACTCTTGCAGAGATGAATGACTGCGCACCGACTGCGGTAAATCGTCAAATTCCGACATTTTGGCGACAGCCAACCACCCAATTGGGCTAGATTTTGTTTTCTCACTTGATTCTGCTTTCTTGCTCATATCTTCGTCATTTCCTAACTCGGCCTCATCAAGATCAAATTCAGAAGGATCCATATTAACATTAGAAGCAACACCGTGAGAATCCATCATTGTCTTAAGATCTTGAACAAGATCTACTTCCGCCATATCGAGACGGTCTTTTGCTGCTTGGATTTTGGCTTTTAGATCTTTATCATCTATACCTACAAGAATTTTTTCTTCCATTTCGGAATCCATATCTTGAATTAGGTTTGATAAATCAATTTTTGCTCTAACATATTTATAAAACACCTCATCAGGAGTTCCTTTCGCTATCATGTACTTAGTGTGAACAGGTATTACGTTATTTATGCGGTATGCTCTTCCCTCTGTTTGTTCTGTAATTTTAGGAGTCCAATCAAAATCGTTTATTATAACATCTTGAGTTGTGTTTGGTAAATTTACTCCCGTTCCTCCCTTGAGGGATGATATGACCATCGCTCTTGCGTTTTTGTCTTGCCTGAAATCAGATATAGCTTTAACAACGTCCGATCTTTTGTCTTTTCCAATAATATGAACAACCCTTGCTTGAGGATCTGTCTTTGATAATATATTTTTTAATCCTGAAACAAGATTTTCTGAGCTTTCCTGAAAACACGAAAATAACAAAACTTTTTTCTTCAAAGGGTTTCCGTTTTCGTCTTTTTGATTCAAAACAGAATTTGCTTGCTCCAAAGATGTTGGAACTTTATTGGTTGCTAACGTTATTCTCTGACCAATCATTTGCGAAATTGCTAATTCAGGATTTTTATACTTTTCCATTCTATCAGAAAAGTCTTCCCAATATTTTTTAGAATCAAATTCGTCTTCCTGTATATCTACATCAGATACTGTGTGATCAGGAATTGATGGATTCATAGCTTTTTTCGATCTGCTTATATATGCTCCAGAGAGAGTTAGCCATTTCCTTAGACGCATCGCTGCGTCTTCTTGAATTTTCTTTATTGCCGCTCTTTCTTCTGGAGTACCTCTCATTTGCTTTATTTTCATCTGAGCGCCGACAAATTCTCTAATAAACATGGCGTCATTTATTTTTCCTAAATTATGGCCAATCATTCTCAATACATTATGAATGTCGTCAGGCTTGTTTGCGACAGGAGTTGCAGATCCAGCCCACTTGAATTCGCTTTTGGCTGTTACGCCAGCAATATTCTTGCTCTTTGCGGCAGAATTATTCTTGAGCATATGAGCCTCGTCAAGAATAACAATCTGACAAGGATTGGACATTAAGGCATTCAGAACCTGCTGAACTTTCTCTCTCTTTACAAGAGGTATTCCCTCTGGAGAAAACAATGGCTGCTTGTCTTGCCCTTTCTTTTGCGTAGAAGAAAAATCTTGATAATTCAAAATAATCCATTTCGCATTCGATGCAGGATTGGTAGATACTAAATTTCTTTCCTCTTCTCCGAAAAGATATCCAATTTCGTCAATCCATTGCTGCTGAGTTGATGGTAATGTTATAACAAGAGTTCTGCCGCCGCTTTGTTTCATTCTCATAAAAGCAGCGCCAAGTAAACTCGATGTCTTTCCTGCTCCGGTCTTATCCCCAATAATTGCGCTATTCCTGCTATAAAGCCAAGCAATTCCCTGTTTTTGCTTGGGATAAAATTTGAAAGAATCGTTCTTGATGGAACTGTCTAAGTCAGCATAGAATTTATCAGCATCATTGATAACTTTCCCGTTTTCATCTTTCATCTGATAGCCATCAAGCTGCCCCGTGTATCTTGTTTTTTGTATCTTGCCTCCAGAAACTAAAGAAACAATACACTTCTTCAGCGTGCTTGTGTCCCATTTTCTAGATTCTAATAATAATCCAAATCTTATAAGGTCATCGTAAGTACCGAAAACATAATGCTTGTATTGATGAGAAACCCTCATCGCTCCCTCTGGTCTTTCATCTATCGTGCCTTGTTTTCCATAAGGAGGGAATGAGAATTTTACAAACTCGTTCAATTCTTCTCTATCTTCTTTTACAGAAGGCAAGCTAATAGCCAAAAGATATGCGCTTCTGTCGCTTACGTCTTCAACAATAATATTCTTCTTTTTGCTTTCATCTTCTGCCGGAAAACTTTTTGCAGCTTCTTTATATTCTTCTCCAACTCTTATAAGATCATTAACGTCATATCCCCTACCCTGCATGTAACTAGCAAAATCATCTATTTCTTTTGGATCAGGCCTTACAAGCTCATTTATTTTTCCATTCCATCTTCTGCTTCTTAGACCTTTTAGAAAAGAAACTGCCTCTGCGTCATAAGGAAAATCTAATTGAACAACCCTTTTGTCTTCAGGATTCAATCTTGCACGAACCTTTTTGGCTGTGCTTTGATTCTGCTGCTGTTGTTGAGGCTGTTGTTGCTGAGCATATTGAACAAGATCTGTAACATCAAAACCTAAAGTAGATGAAAGTTGCGCAAATCTATTGACCCAATCGGGAATAGAGGGATTAATCCAAAAAACCGAAGAAACATCATCTCGAACTGAGAAAAGCTTAAATGTTGCTATCCTTCCGTTCCAAAAACCCCAAGCCGGATAATTACCGCTTGCGTCTCTGTGAGATTCTATAAAATCCTTCGCAAGCTTGTTGAGAGCCTTCTTTTCTTCTATAGATATGCCAATCATCTGAATTTCAAGATTTCCGTATTGAGCAATCCCGTTTACTTTTATTTTCTTTTGAGTACCCGAAGTCTGCCCAATCGCAGAACTTATAAGAGAATCTATTCCTTTTGAAATCTCGTCATAATTCCTTACCTGACGACCCTTATACTTAAAAAGCAAAGCAAGACACTTTTTCGCGGAAGAAGCGCTAACCGAAGAACCTATGTTTGCAAAAGCAATTTCAGAATACGCAGGAGAAGTACGAAACATGGACCAATCTAATTTGTTAAATCCAGAACTATTTAATTCTTGGCCGCTATCAATAGCTGTGTTTTGATACATTGAATTCATGGCAGATATCAGAGCATTCACGGCCTCGCCTTGAATCCTAATATCACTAGCGTTTGCTATCTTTTCTAAAGAAAAATACGTTTCCATCAAGCATGTCTCCGAGGGCTATCAATCTTTTTGAAATTTTCAGTTACTATATTAGATATCTCGTCTCTTCTTCTTACCAAAGCATCGTACCTGTCAATTACTGGTTTCATTTCTTCTATTTTTTTATTTAGAAAATGCATTTCATCTAGTAATTTGAAATTTTCTAAAGAAAATCCATTTTGAACCATTGATTCTTCAGAAGACCCTGACTCAGGAACCCAATCATTACCTTTTGTTGGAATAAATCCAAAATCGCTTGATTCGTGTTGTTGAAATTTATACCAGCTCATTCAAAAACCTTTCCTTGATGCTTTTTATTCGATTATACCGCCCCATTCCCTCTAATGTCGCTTACGCCGATTTTTTTCTGTAAGAATAGTATTATAACTTTTCACACTTTGGTGTTTTATTGAAGTTTGTAAATTCAGCATACTTGGCTCGACCAAACCACTTGCTCGTTTTCTCTTTTTTCCTGCTTTTCGCCCAACTTAGTAATGAAATAATTTTTGGACTATATTCATATTCAGATTTATCAAAAAGATTTGGCTCTTTTTCAAAAAACTTGAAAATCCACTCAGGGACAGGAAGAGAGTCATCTCCCAACAAATCCAAAATACGATCCATAACAGCATTGTCTAAACAATAAGGAAAATTTTCTGTTCTGTAATAATCAGCATCTTCATCACGAATCCTATTCACTTCATCTTCATGATCTCTGAGAGCTTTTTTGAACTCTTGGTCGCTTGCAAAATTCTCCCTTTCTGGCTCTTCAGGAAAATCTAAATGAGAATCATCATAGTAACTATAAAAATCCTCGTCGTTTTTCTCCCTCTTTTCTTCCGCTACCGTAACAGAGAAAAACCCGTCCAAAGCTTTCGCAAAAAACTCTTTCTTTTCGCTATTGCTTAGATTATCAAATTCTTTGCTATTATTATAATTCATGCGAGGATATCGATACGCAGAAGACATTCTCTGATAAGCTTCTTCAAGCATTTTTATAGTTATTTTGCTAGAGCCTTCGGTATTTATTATATAGGGCTTTAGCAACTCTATAGCATCTTCTGGCTTTCTATATCTTTTAATAAACTTATCAAAAGATATGTTTTTATATCCAGGATGCTTGCGAGCCGAAGCCGCCATCGAAATCGCCTTCATTTTTATATTTTCAAAAGAAGCATATCCAGCCTTTATTTTCTCAATATCGCTGTTCACGCAAATCGATCCCAAAGACTGACCAACTCTTATCATTTTGCTTCGAGGTATGCGATCTCCATTTAGAACCTTGGAAATGGCAGCATACGCTTCATCATAATCCCAATTCGAAATATTGACAGGTACGTTATAGCCTTCTAAATCTTTATACACAGCCGCATTCAAATCGTCTTCCAAATCCCTATAAGAAAGATCTCTATAATCAAATTCAGAATCCCCTAAAGATGCTCCCGGTAAAGTACGAATCCATTCCCCTATCATTCCTTTTAATTCATCAGAAGGTTCTGCGTTTCCGGTTTTGGGGCCGTTTCCTCGTATCTGCCTGAATGTCCAACCAGAAGGACTTACTTCCATCGTAACATACGGAACGTTTTGAGGATCGCGCAAGGAAAAAATCCTGCAATTTTTCTTTTCCACATCTTCGTGATATCGCCCAACGCAATGACCAACCTTTGATCCTTCAGCCTTGAGATTATTCTTTGTATAGACAGACTTAATAGTCCATCCATTATATTTAGGATCGCTCCAGTTTGGACCAAAAACAATATCAGAAGGCTTTTCTCCAAGATATTCAACGCCTTTATCTTTATTTAACAAAGCAGCATGCCATTCATCAGACATAAATAATGCTTGTACAAAACTCAAACCAGATATGTTTGTTTCTGGATTTCGAACGCCAAACTCATATGGATTTTCCCCTCTCTGCAATGCCGCTCTCGCAGGAAGTATTCCTCTTGTATACCAATCGTATATTTGCTCAAAATAGCCTTGCTTATCTACAAGAGGTAATGGGGTCTCGTCTGATTGGTCGTTTTGATATAAAGCCTGATTTGCGAGAGATCGACCAGAATGAACGGCCATAAGCCTCATTTTTCTCATCTGCTGCAAACACCAAACCATGAATTCTTCATTTTGCGCGAAATTATTAGCAAAAGAAATTTCTTCGCTTGTATTTATTGGTTCGTTTTTAATTTGTACAGGATTGCTTGTATTTATAAAAGAAGATATCATTGACGGATTAGCTTTTGGATTCTTTTGTAAGAAACCAATTGCTTTTTGTCTAGATAATGGATTCGTTAGCGAAGATATAAATTCAATAGATTCGGGCGATGCTCCGATTCTTTGAAGAAAAGAAATAAAAGAATTGTCTTCTCTCGCCGCTTCTATGTATTTTGAAAAACGAAGCCACTTCATGAATAGCCTTCCCCGAAAGAACGCTCCGCACCCTCGTAATCAGTCAAACCTTTTTTATCTTTCCTGAGTTTAGACTTTTTTACCTTTTTGAATGGAAGGGGGCTTGTATCAAGAAATTGCCTGTTACTAAAATTTTTGGCTTCATAAGCATCGCCGCTGTCAACATATTGAGACTTCTTTATGTCTCCATACCACCCAGCATAAGTATCAACCCTTCCTGAAAATATTTCCGTCCTAATGCTCTCTTTTAACTCCCTTATCATGTTGGGATCATTAATGGGATTATAATGGCTCCTTGATAATGGGATTCTTACAGGCTTGTTGTTGATTCTTACGATCTCCCAAGAATCGCCAGACTCTTTCTTGCAAATAATCGCAACACTCTTATAATGAAAGCCATTCCACTGACTAATGATATCGCTTGCAAAATCAATCGATGGATCATTGCAAAAAACAGTCAAAGAACCTCTAAAAAAGAAACCATCAAATGCCATAAAACTATACTTCTCGACTTCTCCGCTTTTTATCGCATTCTCGTAAATAACCTTTTTGCAGTAATTGGCATCTTTTACATTATTGACGCCGGTACTGTTGCTACTGGCCCTCTCGTCTGTTTGCCAAGGAACTTTCTCTTTAACATTAAATTTGTTAGAAGAAAAGTTTTTAGTGTTTTTTAGAACCTCATATGCAAGATTTAGCCGAACCATACTTTCGCTCGAAGAACCAAAATCCGGGTGATGCTGCTTCGCTAACTGCCTATATCTGTTTTTTATTTCGCTATCGGTCGCCTCGTCCCCACGCAAACCAAAAATCTCTAGAGCTTCCTCTACAGTCATTCCACGTGCGGCTATGCGAAACCAAAAACTCATAATTCTTATTCTTTGCGCGAAATTACGCCTTTTACCTTCTCTTTATCGATAATATTGATATGAAACATAAAAATACAAATTCTGAAAACAAACTTGACTACGATGCTCTTCTTCAAGAAAATATAAAACTTAAAAAAGAAATAAAATACCTTAAGTTTATTGAAAAAGAATACTTACAAGATAAAAGCTACCTTTTACCGGATATGTCAAAACTAGAAACAAAAGCAAATCTACTAGATTTATAGATTATCTAAAAAATATTATATTTATTTGACCAAATTGTTCTTTTAGATATTTTTCAGCCAAAATTTGTAATTGTTTGCACTTTGCTCTTAGAAAATAACTTCTATCCGCTTCGGCGCATGAACAACCAATAAATGTCATACTTGCTATGTTTTTTTCAGACTCAACCCGCCCCTTCATAGCCGCATTGAAATAAACTTCCTTGAAATAAGGATCTTTGACTTTGGTGTGCGTTTCAGAAAATTCAGCCTCTTGAGCAATGGCAAAATTGCCGTCTATATCAATAACCCACATATAGTTATTTGTTTTCCATCCATTTCCGTGCATTTGATAAGGATCGGCATGCCCAATAGAGACATATTCAAACGAACCCATCTCTGGATACTCAGATAATTTTACTTTTGAATACCATCCGCTCCCAAACCGACCAGTTGATAGCCTTTTATCCCATATTCTTTTAGATCCAGAGGATAAATCGCTCGAAGGCCTAAGATGTGGCTTATTGTTATTTTTTAGATATTCTTCAATGTTTTTATACAAAGATGTTGCAACGCCCTTCATTCGAAATTCGGGACGAACGGTAATCTGCCCAACATAAGAGTATTGTTTGTTTTTGGGTAAAACAACTAATGCATATCCGGCTGGCTGTCCATTAAATAAGGCTTCAAAGATAAGCGCAGGATCGTCTGATGTCATATGACCAGAGCCATCTACCGGAGGCTTTATTTCAATAGAGGCTTGAGATTCAGTAAGGCGGCTCATTTTCTTTATCCCCATACTATATATTTGAAACCATTTTGTAATCCAAAATCAACAATACCGTATAAGCCCTGTAATCGATTGTCAATGTATTCTATATCTCGCCCTCGATGCATAATCTGTATCTCGTTGGAATTTGGATTTTTTGGGACAGGCGAAGAATCGTCTTTCCACCAGTCCGCAGGATCGCTCTCCGGTAAATCCAAGTCTTTGTCAGTGATTATGCGATTTGGTTCAACCTCTTTTTGCATCTCTTCCTGACTAACCGCAAGAATTCTTTTCTTAATTTCGCTAAGACTCTCTCTGCCTGTATATCCATTCAAGCCAATAAGCCTCATTATTGATAAAGCATTGTCATTGGCCATGTTTATCTCTGGTAATTCTGGATAATTTATTGTTGGATTTTCTGTTACGTTAAGTCTAAAAACTTTGCGACCGCTTCTAGAATTATCAATTTTGTAATTCATAACAAAACCGTATTGAGAATATTCTTCTATTATAGATTTTACAATATTTTCTATTTCTTTCAAATTTGATTCATCAAAAACATAAACGTTTATAGTGCCAGTCATTTTATCATAATCATCTCCATCTGGAGATATGTCGTTAATGCTCATGGGTGATTTTTGAGGAGCAAGCACTTTTTTGTTTATAAAACTAAAAATATCAAATGATAAATCTAGCATGTTTTTTGGCTGCGATATCTTATAGGCATCATTAAGCGAAAATGTTATGCTTGCTGTTTTTATCCATCTGGATAATTTTGCGATTTTATACCAACTCATAAAAACCCTCTAAGGATAGTAAAATATGAATCATTTCCTATTAGATATTTCACAGACGTTCCGACATCCGAATATTCAAAAACAACTCCGCCATCAGGTTGAATGCTCTTTATCTTTGCTCCTCCAAAAACATAAGATGGAATCTTAAAAATACCTTGCTGAACAAGAGATGGGTCCGCTTCTTTGAATCCAATCTTTACAGCCATAGAAGCAATGTTTTTTGTAACCATGCCCCATATTGGAGATTTTTCTTTCAAAAGATCTTGCATACCTTTGTATATGCCTTTTATGCTTCCAGCCATTCCGGTAAGTTTTAGCATGCCAGATCTCTGTTCTCGAACTGTAATGTAACCGCTCTCGTCTCCGTAAAAACGCCAATCATTCGCTTTGCTTAGAAACTTCTCTTTTGACCATGCCGCTCCTGTGGATTTTTCATATGTATCTTTGAATTTTTCATAAACAGAGTCCTGATTGTTAGGATTTATCTGAAACACCTGATCAGCTGATTTTGCAAGATAATACCAACTAGACCTAATAGATGCCTTTTTTGCTTTTTGATTTTGAAAAAACTCTTTTTCTGCTTTTTGAAACATGGAAGATACTCTTGGATCGGAAAGAACTTCGTTTTTTATCCATGTATTAATTGATTGCTTTATTGTAAGTATATCATGAGGATTTACTGTAACTTCTAAAACAGATAAAATATTTTCAATATAAGAACTTATAAGATTTGTATTTGTTTTTAATATCTGCATCAAACCGCCTCTTGCTTTTGATAAAAGGATATTTATATCAACATTATAAAAATTGATGAAGCTATAAAAAGGCCTGTTTCTTGCTAAATGAGAATCATTAAAATATTTCAAATACATATTTGCTATGTTTACGAAAGATTGCGGATAATCGTTAAATAATTTATACAAACTTTCATTTAATGATGTTCTTCTAAAAGAAAGTAAATTTTCTAATCTTACAAACTCATCAAATTTAATATTCGATAGAGTATATGCGGTTTTTTCAGAAAAAATATCTGTTGTGTTTTTTATTTCATTATTTTCTTGAGAATTTTTATAGTAATAATCAAAATTCATAAACATACGCAAAATCTGATTCGGATCGTCGGATGTTTGTATTTTTTCTTTGACAAAATCCATTTCTAATTTTATTACTTTTTGCTTCAGCTCGTTATCAAGAGAAAATAAGTCGGGAAACTCCAAGCTAAGGGGTAATTTGCTTTCTTCTAAAGTCTTACTCATAATGCTAGCGGCAAATTTATCTAGAAGATCAGAACTTGCTTTTTTTGCAAAATCTCCAATAAATTCATCTTTATAAAGATTGTAATTCATTATCTGAGAAGCAAGATGATCTTGTATTACTCTAAAATAACTAAAAATATAGTGATTTTCTTGCTGTATTATGCTTTTTATTTTTTCAAGACATAAAGGAAAAATATCATCCGCTTTTTCTATTTTCATTTGACCAGAAAATAAACCATAACATGTTATTATAAATAACATGTCATAGCGATTTCCTATTTGCGATCTTGATAGTTTTTGTGCAATAAACTTTTTGTATAATGCATATAATTCAGGATCATCAATAACACTATATACGCTTACAACGCCTCCATGAGATAAATCTTCAAGAGCATTTTTTATTCCTATTTTTCTGTAATCTACTACACCGCTCTCATCTTGTTTTAGCTCTTCAGGTAAATAATCTTGATCTAAGTTGTATCCCTTTTTGGCTAAAAAAGTAGAAATTTCTTTTATTCCGTTTTGTAATATTGATTTTATTTTTGGATTTACAAAAAATAATTCTGGTATCCTTCTGAGCGAATGTACTTCATATTTTAGAGCAGTTGTCGCTTTCGCAAAACCATCATAATTCATAGAAATTCCAGCTACCTTGTTTTTTGCCAATCTAATTGCTTCATTAACAAAAGTTTCTTGAGACTCAATATCATTCTCTATTGGAATTTCTTTAAACATGTTTCTAACATTCTCAAGAGACCCTTGTAAAGTTTTTTTGTCTAAATAATCTATTTGATTAGCATTGTTTAAAATAGCCTTAAGATATAAATTTCTTTTCGATTTTTTATATATGGATAAGGCTTGTGCATCCTTTTCTAAAGGAGGCATAGAGAATCGCTTTGATTCTTTTGAATCAAAAACAAATGAGGTAGAGGTTTCATTCAAAGCAATCAATCCGTTTGGATTTGCTAGCTTTCCTAAATATAGAGACCTTACTCCTTTTTTCAAAGAATCTTCAATTTCTGACAATTCGCTTTCGTTTAGAATCCCTAAATAATTTAATGAATAAATGTTCTTTTCAAGTAAGGAAAACACTTCGCATAAAGTACGGCAATACGAAGCGCTCTCATAAAGGTTCGCCGCTAAATTAGATACCTGTTTTCTATAATTATTTACTAAATTTTTTACAAGATTAGAAAATTCCTTAACGATTCCAATTTTATGCAAAAAAGATCTAAATGCTTTACCGTTTGCCAACAAAGGAATTATCAATAATAATGATGATGAGTAATCCATGTCGGATATGTAATTTTCGAAACAAGAAATTAACAAAGATTTGTTAACTTCGCTTTTTTTATCTGAATAAAAATCAATAAGTTTTGAACAATTAATAGACAGTTCATATTCATTAGACATAGAACTTATTATGTTGCTAACATAAGCACGGATAAGGCCTTGGTCGTTCTTTTCTTTTTCATTCGCTGATAGGGCTTGCAATACTTTTGGATCATCTTTCCAATATGAAGGAATAAGATTTTCTAAATTATACTTTTTTGTTTTTGAGGATATTTCGCTAAGAGCAAATTGAAGAAAGTTTTTGTTTGCTAATGTCGTTTGTTTTACAAAACGTATCGGAACGGAATGCTTTATCGTAAATTCGTTTTCCCCGCCCCTAAAATACTCATTTATAAAGAAATCCAAAATCTCGTTCGCCGTCTTTTCGTAATCTTGTTCTTTTGAAATAATATCATCTATTTTTTTGTGCATCGAATATTCGTTATAAATGTCATCAATTCTTTCTGTTCCTAAAATAACATCAGAAACTTCTTTAATCCAGGATAGCGGAATTTCTAAATGCAATATTATAGGATTTGAGTTATCCTGATTAGAACTCCTGTTCGCATAATACATTGCATAATCAATTTGCGTTGTAAAAAATACCTCTTCCAATCCCGCTGATCTGCTCTCTCTGTCAGCTACGTTTCGAACCTTTGGAGAAGTAAAGTGCCCGCTCTTTTTGATGCTCTCCCAAATATTTAAAGAAGTTCCATGAAACAAAGAAACTTTCATGTTCTTGTTTCTTTTGATATACTCAAATAAACGTAACAAGCGAGATTTGTTTTTATCTTTCTTTAAAGATAAATCTCTTATTTTTTTAGAATAATAAGGACTGTCCGATTTTTTATACCAACCATATCTCATTTATAAAACACCCATCTCATTTTCCTCATAATGACGAGACTGCAAATCCATAATCTTTATATTACCAAATTGTTTCGAAATGCTTTCTAATAATTTGCTTCTATGATAAGAACATTCCTTTACTTTTTGCGGATAACTCGCAAGACTTAACCCTGAACAATCATTACATCCAGATATGCTCGCAACCTTCTTGCAATCATCGACACGCCCTTGAAATAACTTTTTCTCGTTAAACCCGTCAAATGACCGTAAATCCGGATTCCTTCTTAGAACCTCGTAATGAGATCTTTGAGAGCTTGTCTCAGGAACAAATTCAAAACCTTTATCTTTTGTGTAAATCCAGATATAGTTACACCCGTATGAGCCTTCATACTCGGTATGGCCAATATCCATATAGTTAAAGTAATGAGAAATTTTTATGTTTTTATACCAAGACATCTTACACCATCAATAATAAAATAATCGAATACCAGAACCAAAATTTTTCCTTATTTCTCTTTCTGCTTTTTCTTTTGCTTCTTTGCAAAGAATCATCCCTGAATGCTTCATCATTCTTGAACAATCTTTGCAAAAATCTCCATCAGCCATGCTGGCTACTTGTCTTTCCAAATCAACCCTTCCCGCAAAGAGAATCGTATCTCCGTTTTCCTGACAATCCCAGTAATCAAGCCACTTGCTATGATCTCCAGCCTCTTGCTCATTTATAAACAGAAATCCCTTTTTCTTGGAATATAGCCATAAATAAAATTTGCTGTTCTTCTCATCCCCAATAGAGTGACCAATATTTAGATAACTATCTTGATAAAATGCATCTTCCCTATCGCTCTTCTTTCTTATGTTTTTCTTTATTTTCTCATCTAAATTAGTCATTCTTTTATCTTTTTCTTGCGCATATTTTTTTATTATTTCATACCAACTCATTTGGTATTTCCTTGTATGATTTTTATTTGCTCAGGAAACCAGGCCACGACAATTTGACCGCCCATCTGCAAATTCACAACCGTCCCACCAACAAGCCTATCCCCTTTGTCCAAATTCACAATCACTCCATCGTATCCAGTAATTTTAGAATACGCACGAAGACCCTTTGATATGTCATCCCCAAATAAATCATATAAAATTGTAAGAGAATTTGATCCATCCATACCCTCTATCATTTCTTTTCTAATTTTTTGTTTGCCATAATATCGAATATCTCCCCAATCCTGATATATTTTATCTCCAAATTCTTCTTCAGCCTTTTGTATCAACTTTGCAATGATCGCTTTATTCGCAACAGGAAACTGAGATCTAGCGTTCATAGAGGCTTCAAGAACGATGGGCTTTTTGAGAAAGATTTGGGCTTGTATAACTCCCGGTTTTCCTAGTCCAAAAGAAGGAGCCTTGTTTCTATCTTTTGGCTCTGTAAATGTTTTTGCATATTCATAATGAGTTGCAAAATAAAAACCAGGACCATACTGATCTTCCCTTTCCCCCAAAAAATCATACACAAAACCCCTGTTCATAATAGACTCCGTATTCGGAGTTCCATGATAAACAGGATCAAAACTTGGATTGTCCGCTTTTTTGTACCAAGACATTTATAAAAATTCCCTAATATTTACTCGCCCAAATTCTTTAGTAATCGCTTGTATGACATCTCCCTTTATCTTTTCGCATCTTCTTTGCTCCAAAGGATGCACTTCGAGCATTTTTTCGTACATTTCCCGCAACTTGCTAGACTTGCTCTTTTTCTTACAGTATCAACTCTCCCCTTATATACTTCGTTTTTTCTTATCTTCAAAAATTGAGGATTGTTCTTTTCGGCTTCCCAATGCGTTTCTTGCTCTTTTTCTTCCGGAACAGCCATAAACCCATCTTCTAAACTATATGACCATATATAGTTGCCTCCGTACTTCCCATGCAAATAACCGCTATGACCAATAGATAAATATTGATCATCTAAATCTTGATACTCTTTTTCGTTTCTGGCTTTCTTTAGAATTGCGTACCAACCCATAAAACCCCCAAATTATAACTCTTATTTCTTATTATTTTTTTGTATCCCTCCGAATATTGGTAAGGTATCCCCCGGATAGCGTTTTTAAAGTGACGGCATACCCTTTAAAATTAATGTTCCTGGAAAAATAAAATTATTGTGATAAAAAAAAGAAGAGGTAGCCACGAAGGAGTAAGGTATCCCCTATAAAAATGGGAGTCCCTAAATCTTGAAGATAGGGGGAGGGCGGTGGGGTATCCCTTTTACATTTTTTCACTCATAATAATTACATCATGCCTCCCATTCCCAAATAATAACCCCCGCCATTTGACTGGCAGGGGTTACGGCCTCTGACCCTTCGTTCTAGTTGTTTTCCTCCAGTTGATCAGCCGCCCATTCGTCCAACGCCTTGCTGTCCCTTGCCAGATCGTCGTCCATTGTTTTGTTGCTCCTCTTGACAACTGACAATCTTTGTTTCTTTCTTAGTCTGCCACGCTACTGGCAATAATCATTGCGTAGCATGTTCTCGGCCTCCGCTTGAAGGCTCGCATCGCTCCATTGCTCATACCCCTTCGTGCTACCCTCTGCGTTCGAGACCAGAGCCGTAACACCCGAGAAGATAACAGAACGCTTGGTAAACTGCCGTGCGCTGCTGGCTCGGATTGTTAGATTTCCGCTGCCATCGGAACAGCCTGTATCGAAGTCTCCATCTTCGATCGCTTCCTTTGTCAATCGAGCGTTGGAAAGAACGATGTCTTTGAGTTGAACGGTTCGTGCGGGCATTGGGCTTACCCCTTTCGTGCCAAACAACAAGCCAAGAAACCTTAGTCTCGTTGCGAACCCAAAGGCGGCAGCTCGTCTATGGCGTAGAAAGAGCCATCTCGGTTGTCGCCTTTGATATCAAAACTCCACCCTTTCGATCGCAAAAACTCTCCGAGTTTAACAAGAACTCGGTTGTTGCTTGTTAACTTGCTTGCTCCAATATTAACAGGATTGCCGACGCTCCAACGACCTCTTATCTCCTGAGCGACAATGCCTTTGACTCTTTCAAGTTCCTGTTTGTCTGCGTTGTCCTGGCAACTCGTAAGATGACTGGGCGTTGGGAAGTTATCGCTTTCCATGTCTTATGAACTCCTAGAGATTCCTAGTCTAACATTGTTCACTCATAATGATTGAATCGAAATAAAGAAGTTGCTTTTACGGCAACCTCTCCTTTATCGTCTTAGTACGATTTGTTTTCGGCGGCGATGATCGCTTCCCATTCTTCTTCGGTATAGACCCTTGCTCCGTCGAACCATTCCGCAAAGAACTCTCGGAGGGATTCGGTCAGTTCCTTCTTGATTTCATTCTCGGATTGCGGAGTATCCTTGAGGGTTACGGTTACGTCTTCGGTAAACCCTCTGATGCCTGCCGAAAGTTCGCTCGGACGCTGAATGTGCAGTTTGATTTCCATGTCTGATATATCAGCGGAGCATCCTAGTCCAAACTAGAAACGCTCATCGTCGTCATCGAAATCTTCTTCTTCTTCTTCTTCGAGATATTCCAAATGGTTCTCGAAGTCTCTGGCGTCCTTTTCTTCGGCTTGGGCCTTGACAGTTTTCTCAACGCTGTAGCAAGCCCTTGCGTCGGCGTTATCTTCCATGAGGGTTGTAACGGCGGCTTGGGCGATGGTTTCGGCTTGCTCGGGCGTTCCTCTCACAACAACTCGGATCAAGACAACCGAAAGTTCATTCTTGTTGATGATTGCCATGTCTTATTTCTTGCGAGGAAATGGTAGTCTATCCGCTTCACTCATAACGATTCTTATTTGGCTCGAAAAAGACGGGTTTATGCAACCCGTCTTTCTGCTTACTGCTTGGTGATCGAGATTCCGAGTTGCTTCGCCGCCGCATCCACCAGTTGCTCATACGTCTTGTATGTTCCGCACCAAGATTGGTAGTCGAGCCTCGGAGTGCCGTTGCTGAGATCAATAGTCAGATTGCTTTCGTCATAACGAATACTGAGTTTCATCATTCGACCGAAAACGTAGTCGGCGTTAATATCTCCAGGAGGCGCGTGACGCATGGCATTGCCGCCGGGATAATCCCCCATATTGGCAGCGTTATTGAAAACCTGCTCCTCGGTTGCTCCGCTTCGCTGCTGAAGAAACCCCATTCCGAAACAACTGCTAGCGTTGTAAGCCAGGAAGAGGATTCGACGGACAAGGGCATTGAGTTCATCGACGTTGGACACCTTGATAATCATTGCTTTTTCCTTTCGTGTCAAACTCTTTGCTGCTTTTTCTTAGTCTGTATCAGCGACCCGATGAGTGCCGATGCGAACGATGTTATTGGGGGTTGCGACGGCGGGCGTTCCGTGCTTCCCTCCCATGTTCAGTGTTGCATGGGTTCCGCTACAGATAACGGCCTTGCCTGTTGCTTCTTTCCATTCGGGTCCATTCGGTCCAATTCCGTTCGGGACTTTGATTGTAACTCGATCGCCAACCTTGATTGAGCGGACGAGTTCATCGGGATGATAGAGAACGATGGGCTTTGCCATGTCTTATTTCTTGCGCGAAAATCTTAGTCGAAAAGATTTACGCTCCTATGATTTCGACAGAAACACCATGCTTATCAAACGAATACAAACCTTCCATTTTCTCGGCAAACGGCGGGAGCGATTCAATCTCGCATCCATTCTCATCAAACAAAACAACATCAAGATAGGGACCGCTATCGCTGTTCCCGTTCACCAAGTTGAAATCGACAGACATGTTGTTGTCTAAAAGGATTGTCGCCGAAGAAATCTGACAATCCCTCTTGTATTCCTTGCTTCCTTGTTTCATTGCGAGAAAGCGGTTGTAGAAAGCAATCTGGCTGCTCGGGAGTTTTTCGATATGCTTTTCCATGTCAAATGAACTCCGTTCTAAGGCTAGTCTGTTAGGCTTTGCTCGGATGCTTTTTCTCAAACCATTCGTCTGCCATGTCGTAAGCGGTCTTTTCTCCGCTATCGGCTTCTAGGCCGCTGGTGCAACCGGGATTGAAGATTTTTCCGATTGCTGACAACGCTTGATATTCGATGCTGCTCTGCCCTCCATGCCATTCGGTCAATGCCCAATAAAAGCCAACCAGCATGTCTCCGGCGCAAGCCTCGTAACCTTCGCCCAAGTAATGCCAATCGCTTTCGGAATCTTCTTTTTCGATTTCTTCGCATAAGGCGATGATCGCCTCGGGCAAATTGATTTCAGGACCACTCAACCGAAACATGCCAGATTGAATGATCTTGTTATAGGCGTTTTCGGTTTCTTTGCGAGCCATTTCTTAACTCCAGTTTGGCTAGCAACTCAACTTTTGTTTTTTCTAGTCTTGCGCCTTGCGATTCATCATATGATGAATGGTAGTCTTTGCAAGTCACTCATAATGATTCTATCTTTGCGCAAAATAATGGCGACTTCTTTACAGTCGCCATAGAAGAATCAAACCTTCGGAGAGGTGAACGTGCTAGGATTTCCGCCCTCCAGAAGTTCGATCGTCACCTGCTCTTTGTAATGGTCGGCAAGTTCATGCGCCAATCGGTCAAGGCCGCCGATACCGCGCTGAATGGCGAAATGGAATCGGGGGTATTTCTTGCGGCTGGAATCGACTTGGAAAGGCAGAAGTTTGATCTTCCTTCGGTTGGCGTCGTGACTGTCAAGAGGCCAAACAGCATCCATGTGCGTGCCATGACTCGCCACCGGATCGTGAGTGTAAAGAGCAAATCTCTGAATCGAACTGGAAACGGTCGAAAGGCGAACGGCGAAAAAGGTCTTCATGGGCTTGCTCCTTATCTCACAGTCTGCGATACTTTCTTAGTCTTGGATTTATTCACTGATAATGATTCGATAGGTCTAAGAGCGGAGCGAAGAACCGCCCATTAGCTCTTCGCTCAACGCTCCTCGTGGGATTGCTTGTCTTCTTCGTTTTCCTTGTCTTCTTGGTTTACTATTTCCCTTTCGTTTTCTAGTCTTGGCCAAGATTGCGGGCGATACGGAAACGATGAGATTCCTATGCCCATTTTACGCCGCCGCTTCGAGAACCTTGAGCATTTCGCTCTCTTCGTATCCCGACATATTCGCCATCTCTCGCAACTGATCCAAGTCGGGAAGGTCTGAAGTGTCAAAGACGCCGAACGATCGCAAGCGAAGAACACCAAGAACCTTGCGCCTCGCCTCGGTCATCTTCGGCCCCTTCTTAGGGCTTGCGGGAGCAACAGGGACAACCGTTTTTGCAAGTTTGGGCTTGTTCATGCTCAACAAAGAAACGTAATACGCTAGTCTATCCAACAATGACGCCAGGCCCAATCGAATCTCCCTTCTGAGGAATCGCCGCGATGAACTGCTCCAACAATGCGGGTTCGATCTTGCAAGGCTTGCCCTTGACAACAAGAGTGTGCGAATATGCGCCGTTGGGATTCGTGGCATATATTCCCTCGCCCGTCTTTATGTTGATCTTTGCGTAACAAGTATCAGACTGCACCCGAATGAAATCATCGGGAGTTGTTTCGGTGTGCTTGGGATAGACAACGAAACGCTGTTCCTTGCGCATGCTGCCGATCTTTGCAACGACAGTTTGGATGTTGGGCATTTGAGGCTCCTTTGCTATAAAGAGACACGAGCAAATGTAGTCTCGGTTTTATTCACTGATAATGATTGCTATAGGCTAAAGAGGCGGAGCGCAAAATGCGACCTCGCCCCTCAGCGTTCATTCGATGAGTTCGTACATCTTTTCCGAAATCTCAACGCTTGCTTCTGCGATGTTGTCGTGAAGCATATTGTTGTTTCGAGCAACAAATGCAGCAGCAATCACCGGCGCGCTTTTCGCTACGAACTCGGACCTCGAAATCTTGACTTCATCATTTTTGTTTCTGTAGTATTCCCTTATCTCTGCCAACGCAGGACTTACATTGTCTCTGATCTCTCGAAAAACCTGGAGTAGACCTCCAAAAGTATCAGCAAAACGAGAAAGCGGAGTGCCAATCTTGCTTGCCAAGTTTTCAGTTGAGTCTGACATTTTTACATCCATTTCTGATAGGCGACTTTGACTACCAAAGCCTTATCGCCATCCTTTCCAAACGCCATACGAGCCGCTGTTAGTCCGTCTGGCGCGGAAACTTCTTTTGTTTGTCCGTTGAGCGAAACTCGAAATACGTTCTTATCGCTTGGCTTCATGGTGTTGTTCATAACGAACAACAATCAGTGAAACATTAGTCGCCAGTCAGTGTTGCTCAGCCCGCTGAAACAACGATCGACTTGACATCGACTTCGTTTGACTGAAGAGCCTCTTCGACGGACTCGTGCGTCGCTCGGAAAATCTGGGAAGTTGAACACCCTTCCGTTCGCTCTTGGGGAATCTCAACAAGAAGTTCAACCTTGACAACCATTGTGTACCTCCGTTTGGATGAGGCAAGAATCGTTTTTGTTAGTCTTGCAAAACGATGCCGTTGCGCTCGATGACGCTCTTTAGAGCAAAAGCGTATCGCTCATCGTTCTTGATCGTATCGGCGATTTCATTGAGCCGCTTCTGGCTAAACCGATTGGCTTCTTCGAGAAAAACCTTCGAGCCGCTGTAGCCTGAGAAAGTTCGCCAGTTTATTCCGCCAGTCGGACTTGGTTCATTCGAGTACGGCTGAACGGAAAGGAAGTAACCCCTTCGAGAATCGGCCCCAGAATAGGAAGTGTCGCCCTTCTGATACCAAACGTATGTTTCAACAAACGAGTTGGGCTTGTTGGTTTTGAGAGTTTCGATCGGTTCTTGGGGCTTTTGATTCTTCATGCTATTCTTTTGTGAGAGAAAGGCTAGTCGTGATTTATTCACTCATAATGATTACAAACTAATAAGGCTCTAAAGAGAGTCATGCTCTCTTGAGCCTATGTTCGTTATTCGCCTCCGTAGAAGTCGCCTAGCGGAGTATCGCCATAGTCTTCGTCAGTCCCCCAACCAGCAGAGCGAAGGGTATCAGCGTCAGCCTCAACGTCGCTCATGCCGTCATCGTGGTCGTCAGGTTCGCCATTGAGATCGTTCATCTCTCGAAGATCGTCTTCGAGTTCTAGGGCGGCTTCGTGCTGGCTTTCTTGGGATGCTTCGTGTCCGCAACCGCAGCAAGGCCAATCTTCACACTTGCAGAAAGAGGGGCGACTCATAGGCGAAGTCTCCTTTGTTATCTAACAACAAGTTAAAAGAAACTAGTCTTGTTTCTTTGGTTTCGGGTTGGGGTCGGGCGAATGAGCGTAGTCAGCGAGCCATGCCTCTTCAATCGCTTCAAGAGTCGGCTCTTCATAAGAAGGCAAACCATCGAGCGCGCCCTTGAGCTGATTCTCTCTAAGCATATTCTCCACGCTTTCAGGGATATCTTTCATATCAGATTGTTTTTTATCTGATTCTAGTCTGTCTTTTTCACTCATAATGATTGTTTCTTCTTAGAAGAAAACACCAGAAATATCTGGTGTTCATTTGTTCTTAGTTAAGAGTTCCAGGAGAAACCGTAGTCAGCACCGTAGCATTGACTGTCTTTTCCGCCATCTTTTCATCGTGTTCCTTCTTCATTTCCTGCAACTTTGTAAGAATGCTGGAGGCTGTTCGGAGGTATCTTCCCTTCTCGTTTTTGAGGTTGAAGAGGCGAGCGATGTTGCCGGGATTCGACATGGGGCCGCGAGTGAGTCGCATCTTCCCGCCGGTCTTGACATGAATATCCATTGCCTGAATGGCGCATGTCAGTTGGATATAGGTTATTCCCTCTTGCGTGTCGATAACGGCTGTCTTGTTCATTGTTGGGCGTCCTTTCGTGTCAAACAAACAACCAAGAAAACCTAGTCTTAGTGTTCGAGATCGACAAGAAGTTCGTAGCCATCATCATTGTTTTCTGCGATATTATCGACTCTCTTATTGAAGAGAGAAAACACAGAAAGATCGGCGTGATCAGAAACGCAAGCAAGAATCATGCTAATAGGAACAAGCGTTCTGTCTGCATCTCCCCAAGAAACATCCAAGTTTTCTTCGACAACCTTCTTGGCTCTGGAGTTTCTCTTGAAGAGATCGGATGATTTGATAAAAGAGCAAGTATGGATTGGAGGAAGATTGTTCTTTGGCATATCTGATATGTCTTTGAGATTTCCTAGTCTTTCTTATTCACTCATAATGATTCTTATTTGGCGCGAAAAAAGAATGCTCTAAGCCTTCTCTTTGATTACCGCCGACGTTTCATTTTCCCGCTTCGAGTTCGACGGAACCGAGGAGATGTCTCCTTCGATGCTTCGCTATTGCGATACCCTCTCTTTGATCCCGCAAAGCCCGTATCTTTCCGATCGTTAAGAGATGACCAAGACGGAGAGCCGCAAGCATAAGCGCAGATATGAAAAACATAAGGATTCATTCAGTGATTCCGTTTTGTTAGAACAAGAAACTTGTTACTTACTCAGTGCCGCAACAGCCCAACAGATGAAACCGACGACAAACGGAAGTGCCAACACAAGAGCGCATCCGCCAAAGACAATATGGAGGATAAAGCTAGTTCCGAATCGGCTAACGTTTGCTCGCATCATGTTACGAGCAAGAACGGCAAAGTTGATGATCTCCAAAACGAAGAACACAAGAGCCGCCAAACCGAACCAGAGGAAATTGCCAGCAAGCCAAGAAATCGCATCGTTCATATTTGAACTCCTTTGTTGACAAGAGAACCTAAAAAGGTAGTCTATCGCCTCTGGTAGCACTCATAACGATTTGTTCTGTTCACTTGGAAAGGGGCTTTTCAGCCCCTCCAAGCCCCTCGCACCAACCACCATCCTTACTTGCTCGCCGGTCGCTGGGAGAGCATCCGAACCTTCTCCATGTCCCCATCGAAGATCGCAAGAGCCAGCCCCGTATACCCGGGACCAAACGGCAACTGCGCCCCTCGGTGATTGTTGATCGGATCCTTGTTGCTGTTGTTGTTGTTGTTGTTGCGACGACGGATGTGCTTCTTTTCCATTTGTTTCTCCTGCTAAGGGTTCATTCCCTTGCTCCCAACAGAAGGAATATAAATCCTAGTCTAAAGAAATCATCCCACGCTTTTCCATCCGATCGGCTTAACCATGAACCATTCGTCATGGGTTGGCTCAACAATGCGAACGATGTCTCCGACGCTCATTGAAGTGTGAGCAAAATTGCATTGTTTGGCCATATTCTGAATGAGGGTTCTGGCCTCGCCATTTGGCGACCAATTCTCTCCCTGCATAGCCACCCAAAGACCGCTCAGAATGGAGTTCCTTGACAGACCTTTTCGGGGGTCAGCAAATCCCCCAATGGCTCCAATAAGGAAATGGCTCTTTTCCGGATTGTTCCGATCGAAGGGTTCGTTGCTTGCGAAATCCTTACTGTACCAAATCTCGATGCGAGAGCCTTCGATGAAGAGCTTGCAATCGGAGAGTTTGCTGTATTGCATGTTCGTTTGTCCTTTTGAGCATAAGAAACAAACAATTTCTAGTCTTTGTTATTGTAAGACTTTTCCATGCCCTTGATGCGATTCTTAAGAGAATCGGAAACGCTCAGAAAAACACCATTATGGACTCTGCCAACAAGCAGGACATTCCCAAGAATCTTCGTGCCAGGAAGAAATCGCCCCGCAAAGATGAAATCAGCAAGAGGGTTCAGTGGGGGCGTCGGGCGACGAATGCGGGCTTCCTCATCCATGAGAATGCTCGCATTCTCCATGTTGATCGTGTTGTGCGACTCCACCATATCGCAGCCATTCCCAATGGCTTCATAATAACCCTTGAGAGAGTTTTCGATGTCCAAAAACTCAACAGTCCCGTTGGTGTTGATGCGAATGATGCTAAGGGTTTCCATGTCTGATATTCTCTTTTGAGTTTCTAGTCTTTGCGTCTCACTCATAATGATTTGATTTGTGATGGATAAAAAAGCAACACTCCAGCCGTCGCTGGAGTGGTGCGTGTCTAGACATGACAGATTGCTTTGTTATTTCTCGATCCTCAGCCTATCTGCCCATTCTGGCGATCAACCAGACGTTTTCGGCTTTGGAAAGGCGATTTCATCTTACTAAGGTTTGCAACCCTCTTTCAGACTGCATCGCATTTTTCTTAATCAATACTTCGGATCTTCATTTTTTGCTCCCTTTTTGTTGTTTTCTTTTGATTTATTCGCAACTTATGAGTTTGACTTTTTCTTGTCAGTTGCTAGTCGTACATTTTTGCTTTCCTTTGTCTGTTAGTTCATGACGAACATTGACAAAACCATGCCGCATGGCCTCTCGACGCACCGAATCAAACTTCTTGGGATTTTCGATCTGCTTTGCAAGAAGTCGATCATCTCGACGATCTCGACAGAGAATCAAGAACTCATTAATTTCTTCTTCGAGTTTCATGGATTCACTGTTTTATCAACAACATTAGTCTTTAGCGGCATCTTTCAGTGATGCTGTTTTATCAACAACATTAGTCTCTAAAGCCTTTTTCCCTCTCTCAGTGAGAGAATACGAAGCAGTGATACAGCCCTGCAACTTCATACTCAACTGCGCTTGAGAAAATGCGGTACGATCCCTTTCGGCCCAGGACTGCATCGCAGTCCAATCCTCATTCTTGCACAACGTCAGAAGATATCGCTCATCCCTATTCATGCTGTATTTTCTTAGCGAGAACGGTAGTCGTACAGAACGAACGGAGGAGACATCCCATCGTCTTGCTGCATGATCCAACCGCCATGTTCTTCACCATACTTGCGCATTTCGTCTAGCGTCATGACGGCAAAGCCGCTATACGCAGGAGCAAACTGTATGTTTTCCGAAACGGCTTTCAGAATACCGCTCTTGGTGTTCAGTGTCCAACGAGGGAATGGCTTGTGCCGAATCAGGCAATCAAACGAATCAAAAGGCAAGCCCAAGTCTTCATCAAGGCAGGGAAAAGGATCGCCATTTGTTACGTCGATGTAACGATCGCCTTTTTGAGAAAGACCGCTTGTAACGATCTCAAACCCGTCGGGGATTTGAGCGTGGCGATTTTTGGTGCCAACCTTCTTCATCATGATTGATCGCTTGTGGTTTTATTGTAGTCTTACGAGACAGTGACATATTTCATGACGGTTCGCAGAAGATGGTCGTAATCTCCGCTCATCGCCTCTTCAAAAAACTGGTCAATGTCTTTCTTGGGAATCTCGGCTTTCACCATCTGACTTCTTACTGCGCCAAGAACAGCAAAAGCGTTACCATCCCGACCAACAAGGCTGACTTTCACATCAGGAAACTTCGGTTTGTTGTTTTTGTTGCTCATTCCTAACCCTTTGCTTGTTGTTTCTAGTCTCAATATATCACTCATAATGATTGAGTTGTTACAAGAGGCTAAAAGCCTCTGGTGTTAGCTCTGGTGGTGATACTGGCTAAGAGGCTTGCCATCGAACCCATCAAGCCAGTCATCCCAATCGCTTCCGGGACTCAAGATGTTGTAAGGGTTATCTCGAAGAGGATGCTTGCCGTCAATCTTTGCCTGCTTTCCTTCTTCGTACACTTCGGAGCGAGTTTTGTTGGTGGCGTTCATGTTATATTCTTTTGCGCGGAAAAACTAGTCTCTCAAAAACTCAGCAAAAGATTCGTAACGCTCAAGAATCGTGTTGTATCCGTTGGCGTGACCATCCTCCCAAGCCTTTGACCAGAGTTTCTGCCGCTTGGGGTGATTTTCCATCCCTTCCGCCGCAGCGCAGTCGGCCTCAAAAAGAGCATTCATTCGCCCCTCTTCATTATGCCACGCCTGCATCGCTTCCTTATAAGAAACCTTCGCCTTCTCAAACTCTTCCTTAAGAGAGGGAAGGCTCTTGATTTCATCGGCAGTCAATTGGCTTGCCGTTTTGCCAAAAATCGGGCTGAGACTGGGGCGATCAGGATAAGGAAAATTGTTCTTGTATTTCCCGTCCTGAATGTTTTTGCGAACGTCGATGGTGTAATTCCTTGTCATGACGCTTTCCTAATTATCTCTGAATACTAGTCGATGTTGGTGATTGTTTACCGCTCAGCGGGCCACATGCAAACTCGACCCATATTCTGCGTCTTTTCGTTGTAGACGCCCGTTCCTTCGACGTAAATCTTGATTTCAGTCTCAGGAATATGCTTGAACAAATCAGTATATTCGATTTCTTGCTTGACAAGGAACGGCGTGCCGGTGTCAGCCTGGCAAGTCAGTGTTGCGCCGTCGCCATTCTTCTTCAAAATCCAAACTTGGAAACCGCCAGACTTGCGATCAAGGGTATCGCTTTGGTGGCTTGCGATAGCGTCCACAAGCCAGTACGCTCCCTGCTCGCCGCCCTCCTCAGCCAGTTGCTTGATGCCGTCCGTATAAACAAGACGACTGAAAGCGTGAAGATGATAATCTTCGGTCCCGGTGATGCGCTCGTCCAGTTCGGCAATCAGATTCTTATTGGGCATTTGTTCCAACTCCTTTGCTCTAAAGGAAAGGATAAAAACTTAGTCCTTACTCAAACGTCGCTTTGGCGTTTGTGCCAGCAAGGAGAATGCTAAGCCGATTCATCTTGTTCACCCACGGCTTGGACAAATCGTTACGAGCAATGAACTTGGTGCGAGTCGTTTTGTTCATATGATTCCGAGAAAACTTAGTGAAGACTTGGTAGCCGATTGGGGGTCGCTCTTTCAGCGTAACAACCCAACAAAATCCCGAAACAGAGGAAATGACTCGGTTGATAGAAACATCCGCATTGAACCCCTTTGCGGAAAGATAATCTCGAATCTTTTGAACGTCTACGAATACTTCCATGCTCTATATCTTCCCAATCAATTCTAGTCTAAAACTTCAAGCAATGAGCAAAGTTCTTGCTTTGTCCAACTCAGCGGCCTTTCGTATTTATCAGCAACAGCAGACTGCGAAATCGTTACTCGCACTCCATTGACGATCAAGCCTCTTGCTGTGTCTGCTACGCAAACTTCGCTATGAATGCCGCAAATCTCGATGTTGCAATAATCAAAATGATGTCGCCTGCATGTTCTGATTACTTCTCTGCTTCCATCGTATTGATTTTTTGTTATTTTTGCAACCTTACGATAAGGTCCGATTTCTTGCCAGATTTCAGGCAAAGTCCTGCCCATGCTCTTCGGAAGAAAATCAACAACGATAATGCCATCGCTGTTGTTTTTTGCGTTTCGGATACGATCAACTACTTTTTCCACAAGACCGGGAGAGCGAGCCACAGCGTCGTTCTCTTGCATGTCAATGATAACCAGCGTCGGCATATCTCATGAGAGTACCAAGAAGTCTAGTCTCTGTTTTTCACTCATAATAATTCATTCACTCCAAAGAAGGGAGGCAAGCTCATTGGCCTGCCTCTTGTCCCTTCTCATAGATTATTGCAGACGCTAATCTGCTTTTGTTCTTTGTGACTTTTTCTTCTCAGTGGCTAGTCTTTACTTGATACCGAACATCGACTTGAGTTCAGCCTTGATCCTTCGAGCGTCATCGCCGCGCCAGGTGGTGGCATTCGACAAGAAGTAAACAACGATTTCCTTTGCGGTGTCCGCACCGTACATATCAGTGGGGGACGAGAGAGAACCCATCGCATCCAAGTACGGCTTGGCTCCGAAGTAAACATTCTTCCAAGTCTTGCGAATCTCAGAAGCGATTTCGTGGATCGGTCGGGTGGTCGTCGGGTTAGTTGCCATTGTTGAATTCCTTTCGTGTCTAAGTTATGATTTCAGAATGCTAGTCTTTGTCAAAGCACTCATAATGATTTGTTTGATAGGAAATAAAAAAGCCGTCCGGGGAAAAGCATAAACCCGGACGGCCTTGCTCGACTATGCGTATCGGGGTGTCAAAGCCGACAAGCATAGGAGTCTTCTGTCTGACGGTTTCGTTCCAAACCCTAGTCTTGCTTTACGAGTTTCCAATAAAGACCGTACCGAGAATCAAAAGAACCATTCCGCTCAAAATGAACCCTCGTCTGGTGATTTCTGATAATCACCAATCGCTGAATCAAGTTGTCAAGATTCTCTGTATCCATTCCCGAAATTTTGACTACTGCGTGCGGCTCTATCGCATCGTAGTCAATCTGAGAAACAGCCATGTCTACCATGTTTGTTTCGGGATTATACTGAAAATCAAAGTTCGTAGTCTGACGATGCCCTTCGGGGCTTGACTTTTCGCCAAAAAGGAAAAACGCTTGCTGATCTGTGTGAAAAAGGTCTGGTGCTACGCCGAAAGCCTGAGCATGAAAGTTTCGGGGAAAAGGCAGAGGATTCTTTGAGTTTGTGTATCGCATGTCTTATTTCTTGCGCGGAAATGCTAGTCTATGAGTTGATTAACATTCCCCAGAAGAAACAGACAAATGCCAAAAGCAAAAACAAAAATGCGCAAAAATCAAGAAAAGCAAATAAGCCGCGATGCGGATGAAAAGCCAAATACTCAGGAGTCACTAGAACAGTGTTGCCCTGCCTTTGATCCGTCAGTGTATCTCGCAACTTCAAGAGCATATTGCTCGTTTCTAGGCTGCTTGTCTTAGAATCTGATTGAGAGACACGATCTAATTCTTCGTAAGAGTCTTTGATATTCCGATACCAAATACCAACATCGTTAGTCGCAACATCAAAGAACAATGAAGTGTTGCCTCTCGTCAAGCCTCTACGCTCGATGCCATTCAACGCCTTTGCAAGCATTTCTTTGGCAAGGGGGACAGTGTTGGCTGACGCAGCCTGCTCAAGATAAGAGCCTACTTCTTGATTAAAAGTTATTTGTCGGTATGTGCAACTACCAGCATACAAAGCGAAAACGCAGACAAAAATAAAACACAAGAAAAAAGGAAAAATCTTCATCGCTACTCGCCTTCTGCTAATGTCCAGTTTGCTTCTTTGCCTGCACGACGCCAGCGTTCCTGAGCCTGCTTTTCAGCAAACGCCTTGCATTCTTCCGTGTCGGCAAACTCGGTTTTGCCTTTCATTCCGTTGATTGAGTAAGCATAGGGTTTCGGATCCTCTACGCCTCTGATCCCAGTCTTCCTATAGCAAGTGATCTTAATGAATCCGTTTGCTAAGGATGCGCTTTGCGAATCTCCGTATTGCGACAATTTCCAGTTCATGCTATAAATTCTCTCGCAATACTTTAGTCTACAAAACAATCAATGGTGTCTTCTGAACTTGGCGAACGATGGCTCCCGTTGCATTGCTGTTGAACTCGTCAAAATGAGAACCTTCTCCCTGAGCGTTTCCGCTCCTACATAATCGAGGATCAAGATTGAGCTTGCAAACAAACGGCTTTACCGCATCAACATAGTTGTCAGCAAAAACCCTTGCAATCTTCTTACCTCGTCCGTTTGACACTTCATACGTTGGCATTGATAATTTCCTTGACTTACATTCTCAGTCAAAAAGCCTAGTCTTAAAACATGGTTCCGTATTTTTCGTTTACGGCGCGGATGATTTCAGAGTCTTGATGCTCTATTTCCATGTGACAATTCATGCAAAGAAGATCACACTTTTTGGCCTCTTTTTCAATTTCTTCCCAAGACCTGCTCCAAAGTTCATTTAGAGAAAGTCCAAATAGTTTCTCTTCTGGACATCGATGATGAAAACTCAAGGCTCTGCGGCATTTAGAATAACCGCATTCTTTGCATTTATTCCCGGCTTTTTCTAATAAGTTAGACTTTCTCTCTAGTCCCCGCTTGTAGGTAGAAAGAATATATTTCTTATTCTTTTCTTTTGACTTTCTTCTGCCTTTTACACCGGGATCAAAAGGATGTGTATTATGGGCTTTGTGAGGCGAGCATTCAAGACAGAACTTTCGACTTCGTAAATTTTTTGTAACACCGTCAATTTTTATTCTATTGGGAATGTGTTTTCCGCATTTTCTACAATCCCGATTCGTATTTATGGTATTCATACCAATAAATACTGTTATTTAGTTGTAAGTTCCTTCTTTTATTTTCAACTAAATGCCCCCGGTTGGATTTGAACCAACGACCAATTGCTTAAAAGGCAACTGCTCTGGACCGGGCTGAGCTACGAGGGCTGATTTTTTACAAACGCTGCTCTACCAACTGAGCTACGATCCCTTTTTTTTATGCTGCTTGATTCGCTTTGCTCTTCCACGGCTTTACGACAACTTTGATAGTCTTGCCTTGCATGAAATCCTGCATGATAGCAAGAATCTCATTTACAGCAGTCGCCGCTTCTTCGTTCGTATCATAGGCTTTTGTTATCACAACTGCCGAATGCTCGCCCTTGTTGTTGTTAGCGTAGAAGTATGCGGTGAAAGGACCAGCACCAATTCTGCTAGCACTTAAGGGGGAATGAGTTGTGACATCAACAATGTTAGAAATGGTTGATCGGCTGAGCCAGTAACGACGCTCGCCGCAATACTGCGCAGGAATTTCAAGCAATTCCCTCATTGCGAAACCGAAATCAGAATTTTGCGCCTGAGAAAGATTCCGAAAACTAGCAATCCAATTCATGAGTCGTGACAGCATTTGTTCGCCTTTCGTGCTAACCAAAACACTTCTTGATTCTAGTCTCAGGATGCTAACTTGATCTTGGGCTGACGAACCACAACGGTAACAGGCAATCCCATTGCGTGCTGGTCAAGCATCTGATTGATTTCATCAACAAGGCTATTGATCTCTTCCCGAGTGCTTCGGGTTTGAGTATCGAAAAGATAGCCATGCGAATCGTAGTAAGAAGCGTAGTATCCGCCTCCATCCTTCTTGAAAATGCGAATTGACTGAATGTTTGCGGCTGTCTCGCCAGAAACAAAGATTCGAGACGGAGTAGAAGTTATGTTCTCGGGAATATCGAGAAGACTTGAAGGGTTGTTACGACCAGAAAACCAATTCCAAATTCGGACAAAAATGTTATTCATTGCTTTTCCTTCCTGACAGACTTTTTGTGATTCTACCCTAGTCCCAAATTCACTTCAAGAGAAAAACCCGTTCGTTGATTGCTTTTCGCAGTCGATTTCTTTCATCAACTTCACAGCAACTCGGCAAAAATCAAACATAGAGCGATCCATGCCGACATGCCTCCGATATCCTACATGATGAGAAAGAACCTTGTAGGAGTAGATGATCCTGCCGCCTTCGTGAGAACCCTCCACCAAGATGTCAAGAGTTGCGCCAATCGCTGGCAATTCGCTCATAGAAATCTGATGGAAAGCTTTTCCGTCTTCATCTGTAATAAGAACTTGCATGTTATTCCTAGTCCTTTTACTTGACCAAGTAAAGGCTAAGAGCCTTCTGGTGATCGTCTTGGAAGTTTCGTGCTTGACGAACGCCGGCGATTGCCATTCCTCGGCTTTCCTTTGATTCGTTCTTTACGAGCCTGCGGCCTTGCGGCTTAGCAATTTCGTGTTCGGCTCGAAACTTGCGGATGGACGCTCCCTGCGCCTCGGCCTCCAAGTCGATTTCGTCCAGATGAGCGTGAGGGCTGCGAAGAGACTTGGGGAGTTTGTTCCATGCCATTGTTCGTTTCCTTTCGTCTTATTTTTGCGCGAAGAAAACTAGTCTTACGCCGCGGGATGTCCGCTCATTATTTCGTAAGAGGCAGGAACTTGAGAGTTTCCGGGATTGAACTCAATGCCCATCTTCCCGGCAATCATCTTGCCGCCATAATGCTCAATCTTGATTTCAGAGTCTTTGAGATTGGGGAAATCAATCTTGGCAATCTTTACAAGGTTGCTAATGTCCTTGAAAGTCCTGTCATAAGTGTCTCGGTAAATTCCGACAAGCCGATGAACATTATTGTCCATGCCGATCCAAGAAACAAGAAACTTTTTGACAGGAATGGTTGACATGATGTATCTTTTCCGCGAAAGAAATTAGTCTTGCTTCTGAGGCATCAAGGTAGCAAGACGCAAGTTGAGAAGCAACGAAGCGTCTTCGTAGGCTCTACGCATGTGAAGCGGAAGCGGATTTCCTTCAACAAAAGAGATGCCATACTTACAGTCATGCACGAGTGCTTCTTTGAGAATCCTCGCTTGGCGTTGCGAGTCCCTTTTGTTGCAAGCATCAACGAGAGAATCAAGAATGGCTTTGCTGCTGATTGACATAAATCAACTCTCTAAGGCAAAATCCTAGTCTGAAGTTCAGAACATCTGTTTCTGGTGCAGAGCGATCAAAACCAAAAGCCCAATCCACGCAAAAACATAAACAATTCCAAGTATGTTTTTTGTTTTGCGATTTTGTGCTTCGATTTCGTCTTCGATTTTTCTTGCTCGGCGAGCAATTTCATTCTGATAGGCTTTTTGATTCCGTCTCATTTCATTCCTCATAATGAGAAACAATCGCATCAAAGGCAGATTGCGCCGCCTCTCTAAAACTGGCTGAGCCAATATCAACACCAGAACAAGAGCAAGCCAAAATCATCGCTTCAAATCCATCTAAAGCGCATTTCAGTTCATTATTCCCTTCGGCAGCAACCTCTGGGTTGCTTGTCATTTCTGCGTCCTTATTAGGACCAGAGCGGACAACGATATTGTATTTTCCGCCGAGTTCAAAAGATGTTTTCATGCAGTCATCCTTTCTTTTTCAATGCTAGTCTCTAACGATGCGTCTTGCACTCATAATGATTGCTTGCTAATAAAAAACGAACAGCCCTTTGGAGGCTGCTCGTTTCTAACTTACTGAATTCCTGCCTTGTGCATCTCTCGCTCGCCGTTGGCATACTCGCTGCCAATCTTCAACAGAGTTCGACGAGTGGCGGGATTGTATTGCTCGACGTTATCAGAGACAATCATAATTTCCCCATTGAGGATAATCTGAATGATGTTCGACAACTTGTAGCATTGAATCCGAACCTTATCCTCCTCAGGCAATCCCTGATTATCGTAGTTCCGCTTGGCAGGCATGAAGGATTCGATTTCGCTATACGCAACAGCGTTGCCGTCTTCAACTCCGATCAACTCACCATCGCCGTTCGCCCGAACAACGAAAGAAATATACTCGGGTCGATCGGGCGTTTTCTTATTCGCGGCAAGGGGAGTGACGTTGCCATTCTCGGCAACAATCGGGCACCACCAAGATTCGCCGCGACGGAAAAGAGAATTGATTTCGGCTTGCAGCGCATCGCCTTCCAGCGGAGGCAGACCGTTATCAGCGCGAGTCTCATTGATATTCTTGGACAGCCGACGCTCGACGCTTGCGCTGTATTGCGAGTTAAGAATGCCGTTCGCCTTGCCAACTCGACGGAGGACGCTGTGAGCGGCAGGACCAGAGCCTCGGACGTAGGGATTGCCGGTCTTCCGCATTCCCGAACTGAGAGGATCGGTTGCGACAAGAAGGCTAACCATGACTGCGCCGGAACACTTGCTTCGGAGCAGTTCAACAAGTTCATCTCGGGAGATCAGAGTGTGGGGCTTGGTATCCATTGCTTTTCGTTCCTTTCGACAGACAACTCTCAAGGTTACGCTAGTCTGAAATCCATCAGACTTCACTTACAACGGAAGTATATCCCATTCGTCAATCCTAGTCTCAGGTAAAAGCATTCACGCTAAATCATTATGAGTCTTCGATCCAGGCCGTATCTCCGCGCCAGACAGAGGATTCATGCCAGCCGTTCTTTGCGGGTTCGGTTGGCAGGATTTGGCGATTTTCTTTAGTTCTTCCCTCTCCCAATCCTTCTCTGAGTATTTCTTGTATTCGGGCAAAGTTCTCCAAACCTGTAAACCTTTTTCGCCCCAATGGTCATGCCAGAGATGAGCTCCATAAGAAGCGGGGAAGTCGTCAAACTGCTTATCTAGAACCTCGCTCGTTGTCAAAGGATAGAAGGTTCTAATGGGCAATACAAAAAGATTAGAGGAAGACTCAGCGCAGGCTGTTATGAGGCCGGGTCCGAATCTTTCGACGCCCCAACGATCATAATAGAGTCTTGCCCTTGCTGGCAGTTCTGAGATAATCTTCCAAGTAAACCAATGATTAGGAACGAAGCCCATGATGGAGTTACAAACCCAGTCGGTTGCTTCATAAGCCAGGAAATGATCTGTATTTCTTAGCAATGGTTCTATATTTTTGTAAATAAGGAAGTCTGTGTCTAGGTAGACTCCGCCATAAGAAGCAAGAATCTCATAACGAGCAATATCTGCTTTGTAGAACAAACGATTCTGAGAGTCAAGCCATTTTTGGTTGATCAGTGGAGGAAGGTTCGCTTCTGTCCATAGTTTATATTCCCAGTCAGGATGCAATGACAGTGTATGATCTCGAAGAACTTGAAACGGAAGAGGAAACTCAGTGCCGCCAAGCCAGATTTGATGGAATATCTTTGGGATATCACTCATAACGATTATATCGGCGCAAAATAAAAACGATCTAGCAAAACTGCCAGACCGTTTCTTGTTTCAAGTTTGTTACTTTTCAACCGTTGCCGATGCGGTAACGCTCGGCAACAGAGTGAATCGCAAGACGCTAAAGATCATGAACAAACCAACCATGTGCCAGAACGGGATGTTCAGCCAGACCGCAGGCAGCCAGCCGAAATAAGTCGGGGCCAAAGCGTTCCAGATAAAGTAGAAGGGGATCGAGAGGAAGAAGGCGACCAAGAAACCCAGGAGCCAACCAATCACAGGAATCCGCATCAGCATAAATCGTCCTTTCGTGTTATTGAATTTCGGAATGAAACTCTGTCTGATTTTCTTCTAAAGAACCCTAGTCTCACCAGCGAATCCACATCTCGTACCATTCATACATGCCGCAGCCATCATGCGCATACTTAATGTAAGGATTTAATCCAGATTGAGCAAGGCTATCAAATAGCTCCTTTGCTTCGGGAGAGAGAACAGCTTTCTCTCTCAGATTGGCTTGATAGATGCCAGGATGAACATCTGAAACAGGCAATATGGGAAAGCCTGCCAAAGAATCGCCAGTCTCATATTGCCTAATACAACCTTCGACGTATTCTTTGTGTGTATGATGAGAAGAAAGAACAAATGCCTTGTTTTCGCCCACAATCACGCCCTCGTTCCAGTCCCACGCTACTTGCGGGAGCGTGTCGTTGGGATCAAAGCGAACGCTTCCGTTCTTCACCTGCCACCCCCGATCTTCTTCTCGAACTCGATGCGGGCGGCGCGGGCTTCAACCCAATCTCGCCAGCGACCAACCGAAACATGCACCGGGTCGTCGTCGGTTGACCAGTTGACCATCTGCGTCGCCGCTTCATCCTCCACCCCCCTCAACCTCTCCAACTCGGCGGCGTCGGTGGGGTCGCTCTTCTTGCTCCCCCCGTTGTCGGCGTCGGCGGTGCTGGGAAGGCGGAAGATGCGGCATGTGTCGTAGAAATGGTCGCGCACCTCGTCCGCCGTTGACCTCGCCGGTGATGTCCAGAAGTACGGCGGTTCGTCGTCATCTCTGCGAACGGCGATATAGAGCGTCGGCCACGGCTCTCGCCTCGTCTCAACCGCCGTCGCGTTGGTGATGTCGGTCACTTGGTTCTCCTTTGCTTTGGTGCTGGCAGGTACTTCACGACGCGGAAGGGGGCGCACGTCGAGTTGGTTCCTTTGCAGGACGCCGCGTACGCCTTCGCGGTGTTATGTTCCATCCACGCATAGCCCCACGGCTGGTCAATC